>Ga0299906_10000040_pt1 | contig 125856 bp, 119 predicted proteins | sample RVTome_14_FD_200259 | JGI IMG/M metagenome (GOLD analysis project Ga0299906, IMG submission 200259) | Soil microbial communities from uranium-contaminated site in the Upper Colorado River Basin, Wyoming, United States - RVT145D125 (version 2) ...
ACCTGAAGGCCGCCATCCAGGGCTACATCGAGGCCTTCGGGCTCGAGGATGCGCTCAGCCGCCTCGTGCAACCGATCCTCGTCCGTCAGATCGAGTGGAACCTGGCAGCCATGGCCCATGGGTGACCGGAGACCATGCCGACCATCACCCTCAAGAACATCCCCGAGGACCTTCACCAGCGCCTCAGGGACCGCGCCGCGCGCCATCACCGGAGCCTGAACGCCGAGATCCTCGCCTGCATGGAGGGAGCGGTGAGAAGCGAGCCGGTCGATCCGAAGGCGTTCGTCGCCCGGATTCGCGACCTCCGGCCGCCGGGGCACGAGAAGCTCACTCAGACGACTTCGACGCGCTGAAGGACGAGGGCCGGCTTTGATCGTCGCGCGGCGAGACGCCGTCAGCACCCGCCGGTGCCAATCGCTGGGCAAGGAGGTAGACCAGATACTGGTTGAGCGAAACGCCCTCGCGACGCGCACGAAACGTCAGTTGCCGGTGCAGGGTGTCCGGGAGTTGAAGAGCAAGTCGAGCCATTTCGGTTTTCCCCTGTTTCCTATGAGCTGGCGTCTCCCGAGTCATCATCCATCAACAAGTGCAAGAACTCTACAGGCCTGAGGACCGGCAAGCCCAGCTCCGTTCGGGCCAACTCGAAGTCCCTCACGTTCGACGTTACGACCACCGCTCGCCATCCACGCGGTGGTCGTGGGTCGCAGCGCCATCGTCGGCAAGCCGATGGCGGCGCTGCTCTTGCGCAAGCACTGCACGGTGACGGTCTGCCACTCGCGCACCCGCGACCTCGCCGCCGTCTGCCGCCAGGCCGACCTCCTGGTGGCCGCCGTCCGGGCGGCCGCTGCGCCGCGGCGGTCGCCGAGCTCTTCGGCGACGGCGTGCTGGCAGCCGACGGCGGCGGCGACCGTCAGCGGCCGCCGAGGTCGTCTTCGCCGATCCCGAGGCCCGCCGGCGCCTCGAGGCGGCGATCCACCCGCTGGTGCGCGAGCGCTTCCGGGAGATGGGTGGAAACGGCCGAGCTGCGAATCCCAGGAGCCTCGACGTGGTATATTGGACTCGTGATGCGGCCTCCTCCTCCCAACTACGGCTCCTACTCTTCGGAGCAAGAGGCGCTCCAGGCAATCGTCGAGGCTCGCCGAGAAGATCCGGGCGCTGGAGGCGGGTTTGGAGGGCCTGAAGGACGCTCCCGGGCGGGGTCGCAAAGCCAAGTACACAGCCGAGGACGAGGCGATGAGCGGCAGCGAAGCGGTCCGCTCGATTGCCGTTGATATGCGGTCGTCTTCTAGTGAATTCGACACCCTCAACGCGTAGGCGAGCGAGCAGAGTTTCAGCCCTCTTCTCCCGATTCCGCCTCCGGCAGTTGAATGCCAGGCTCTATGATGGCTGTGTACTGTGTCGGATGAAGGCCGTAGATAGTGTACAGCTCACCTTTTTCCTTTGTCTCGACAAACAGTCGCCCGCTCTTGATAGCCTTCCTTCCGAGTTCTTGCCAGACGTCATCTTCAGCCAGAAACTGGATGCGTAGGAATGTGTCAGCATAGCCTAGAACACCTTCGGCGCCAAGAACAACTTTGCCCTTTATCTCTAATGCGCCGAACTTTTCGAATTCTCCCTCAACATCTTTCTTTACATAGAGAGCTATAGAGCCGGTGTTCTCACCGAGAGTTGAGATGGACTGCATCATACCGGTGTAGCTCTCAGGATCAAAGGGTTCATGCTCCTCAAAGATCTGGTCCGCCGACGGGGTAACCGCTTTTGGCTCGGCTGCCGACGGTGTCAGCGACCTTGACGCCACCTTTTCTACGGTGTCCTCCGCGCTGCCACCACTCTCCCCACTACCTCCGCTGCAACCAAAGATAACGAGAACGCCGATGGTAAGAACGATGAGACTGTATGGCTTTCGTTTCATGCTTCACTCCTCTTGCCTGTTGTTCGTTGTCCACATTTCGGTATGGTAGTGATCTGGTCCTCAATGGTCTTAACCACTTGGTCGCCAATCCTCGGCTCTGGGCCGCATATCACTTAAGATTCTATCTGATGTCCGAGCGAGCCTCCCCTTTCCCTGTTCACCTCATCGGACGTCGGATAGAACAGGTTGAACGAAGCCGCGGCCCACGTGGCACGGTCGTTGCACTTAGTGGATTGAATCGAGCGAAGGGCTCCCTCGCGGTTTCCCAGACGAGCAGAAGAGGCGATCTCAGAGTCAAAGTCAGTTCCCTTCCAGAACCACCAACAGGCCATTCCCGCCTTGGGCGGTCATAGCCGCGAGGTTCAGTGGGCGAAGTATACACGATTCTGGCGCCGCAGGCCAGAGCCATCCCAGACACCGCAGGGTCGGCGGCCGGCGGACGGCGCTGGGTCGTGGCGGAGGTAGCGGGACCTCTATGGTGGTGCCCGGCTGGACGGGCTGGCTCGGCCGACCTGCGGTGCCAGCCTCTCGAGGTAGACGAGGCGGCCAATCTTGCAGACCGGGCTGGCGTCGGAGCGATGTCGGTCAGGCGCTCGAGGCGCTCCCGCCAAGTTTCGGGCTCGCCGTCACCGCCACCCTCAATCCTCGGGTGGATGCCACCCGAGCAAGCTATGACTTCGTGGACTGAGCGCCGGAATGCTCCTCGCGTCGCTCCTCCCGTGCAAGAGGGCCGGAGGCGGCTCGCAGAGGTGCCGGACCGTCCACGTGAATCGGGGATACGAAGGAGTACACGCTCTCGACGTAGCAAACCACTTCGAGCGCCTCCTTCGGAGCCGGCCCCCGAACGTGCTCCAGGTAGCGCCAGTTGATGAATCGCGCGGGCGCCGGCCCGACCCGCGACGCCACGTGGCGCACCCGGGTCCGATACTCGTCCGGGGCGAGGGCGCCCGACCAGGTCTTGAACGCCCGGCGGAACTGCGGCGGGTCGGCGTAGCCCACGAGCTCGGCGATCACCGTGACCGACAGCGGCGTGTCGCGCAGGAGGCGCGACGCCGTCTCCATGCGGGCTTCGAACAGGTACTGCCGCGGCGTGATCCCCATGTGTTCAGCGACAATTACTTCTGTGCACCGTATTGCCTCACGAGACAATGTTACCAGAGTGTAGATGTCGTCGGTCATCGAATCTGCCTTCTTGAGGTGACATGGTCGACGGCTTGATCGACCGTTCGTTGCGCGTAACGCTCGCGTCGAATGGATGAAATGAGCGCCATGTAGGTCATTCGACGGCGTCGAATGGACGAAATGAGCACCATGTGTCTGATTCGACGGCGTCGAACGATCGAAATGAGCATCATGTGCCTGATTCGACGGCGTCAGATGGGCGAAATGAGCGCCACGGTCCGGTCTTCGACGCCGTGACCCCATAGAATGAGCGGTATGAGGCTCTCGCCGGCGGCTCCCTGGCGTCGCTCGTCTTCGGCTCGGCGGACGGCGGGCCGCTCGCCGGGCTGTCCGCGGCCGTCGTCGGCGTGCTCGGGAAGCTGACGTGGGGGCTCGTCTACGGGCTCGGATTCGGCGCCGGCCTCGGTTACACGCTCCACGTCTACCGGCGGCGGACATAGAGGAGGATATCCACAATTCTGGGGTAGTATCGTAGGACCATGTCCCGGCCCGCCTACAAGCTCTCGTTCTCGGAGCCCGTCGCCGGCGAGCCGGACGCTGATCCGTACGAGTACGGCTGGCGCGAGCGCCGGGAGGTCGCCGCCGACGGCACGGAAACGCTGACCTGGGACCCGCTGACCTACCCGGACCTTCTCGATCCCCGAGCGCGCCGAACAGGCCGTCGCCCAGGCCGGTGAGGCCGAGTACCAAGCGCTCGAAGCCAGGGATCGGGCGGAAGAGGCCGAAGCCCGAGCCCGCATCGTCGGCGAGCGGGCCGAGAAGGAGGCGGAAAGGGCCGAGCAGGAGGCCAAGGCGCGCCGCGCGGCCGAGAAGAGGGCCGTGAAGGAGTCCCAGCGGGCCGAGAAAGCGGCCGCGCGCGCCAAGGAGGAGGCCAGGGCGCGCCGCGCGGCCGAAAGGCAGGCGGAGAAGGCAAAGCGCGCGCGACAGGAGAGCGCGGCCGAGATCGCGAGGCTGCGGGCGCTGCTGGAAGAGCGTGACGACGGCTGAAGCCCTCGCCCGCGGCACCTTTTGGCCATTGGCCATCAGAAGGCGCGGTACCCGAGGGGACGGTGGGCCAAAGGCCCCGCGCCCGATCAGATGCGCTCGGAGGCTCAGGCCATTGGCGTCGGTTTCGACCAAGAGCCGGGGGAGGAGAAGGCCATTGGCTCTCGGCGCGATCGGGAGCCAAGGGAGGCCCAGGCCATTGGCCCTCTGAGGGATCGGGTGCCGCCGCGGATTTTGGCCATTGGCCCCGCATCCGCGCAGGCCGGGAGAGCGAGCGTGGACTCTGCCGAACGCCGTCCGCCTTCGGCGAATCCGCTCATGACCGGCGTCTAGTTTTTTCAGCGCCTTCCGCCAGACGCACCCGGTAGCGACGCCTCAGGTATTCAGCCCGGCCGGCGTGCCCTGCCCTCTCCTCGACGATCCACGCCAGCGCTCCCACCGCGTCCTCGGCCACCTGGCGGGCTCCCGCCTTCATCAACTGCTCGATGATTTCCGTCATGATCGGTCCTTATGATGATGTGACCTGAGTTGGGTCCCGTCTCGGGAGATTAGCCAGGCGTAGGACGCCAGAAGGAGGGCGCCCCCTCGCGAGCCTGGCCGACAGGCTCCCGACCCATGCCAGAAGAAGGCGGGTCATCCCGAGCCTGGACGCGGCTCTTCGGAGCCGCTTCGCCACTTCCCCCACTGGTCGTCGATCTCCAACCTCAAACGGCGGTACAGGTCCTCACTCGTCGCGACGCCGATTTCCTCCCAGGTCCGGCCCTGCCGATTCTTCAGCTTGAGGGTCGGGCTCCCTTCAAGGAAATACCGAGCGTAGGCGTCACGGTAGATGAGTCGAAGCGTCTCCGTGACCCTGGCATCCCTCGCAATCTCGGCCTCGTCCCTCGGCCCGAAAAACGACCACTCGTCTTCTTCGTTCGTTGCGTCCGGCCGGGAATCGCCCCTCGCGATCGTCTCCAGCACCGATTGGGCGCAATAGGCGTACTCCCTGTTTTCACGGTTTTGGACCACCGCGACCAGGTCCAGTGGGATGCGTTCGCCCTTCGGGTCTTCGCGGCGGAAAACCTCGCGAAATCGCTGATCCAGCTCGGGGAGAGAGATCCCGAGCTCGCCCATGAGGATCTCGGCATAGACGACCGTCTCGGGAGAGGGATAGCTCATGTAGTCGACGTCCCACCGGCTTTTCCGGGGAGCGACCGGGTAGGCCGCCGGCGCCGGAGCGTCGATACGAAGAGCCCCGGCCTCGATGGCCCTGGAAACCGTCTCGAGCGGTCCGGCTTCGCCGTAGAGCTCACGGCAACGCCAGAGCGCTCGTGAAGTCACGCGGTCGTAGCGCACCGTGGCGGAATAAGCATGGTAGTGCTCGTCGGAGTCGGTCTCACCGAGGAGGACGGCCAGGTTGACGACGTCGAGCGGCAAGCAGATCGCGACGCCCCGGTCGATGAGCTCCTTCGCCGTGACCTCGAACACCCTGCCCAGGGCGGCCGCCAGATCCTGCCGCGCCCACGCCATCTCGTGGTCCATGAGCTCGTCGCGTAGAGGAAACATACCTGTGATCAAGTGCTGGAGGAGTCCCAGGTCGAGCTCCGCGGCGGCGGCGAGGTCCTCGAGGCTGATCGGCCGTTGACGCCAGTAGTACCAGAGGCCGGCGATGAGCTCGCGGTCGCCGCTCTCGTCCGGAAACCAGATCCAGATGCCGTCCTCCTCGGGATTCCACGTCAGGTCGCTGAGGCTGTCCGACGAGTAGACGACGTGCTGGGCGACGTAGCCCCGATAGCTGGCCTGGGGGCGCGCCATCGCCATCGCTTCGTTGATCCGGGCGACGAGAGCGTCCGCGAAGTCCTGACGGGCCATGAGCTCCGGCGCGATCTCCAGGTCGGAGAGCTGGACATAGCCGTCGAGGGTGAGGCGAACGCCCTCGGCGCGTCCCTCTACGTTGACCGCCCGCGTCGCCTCCTCGGTCTTGCGCGCGCACTCCCGCGCCCTCTCCCGCCTCTCGGCTTCGGTGAGCCCGCCGGAGAGATCGGTGGGCCGGAAGTCGCTGAATCCGTACATGGTGAGCATGATACGACATGGCGGCGGCAGGCTGCTCTGCCGATGCGGAGAAGAGGAGCGACCATGCTGGCGCGTCTCGTGCTCGCCCGCCTCGACGGGCTCGCCGTCACCAACCCGTGACGCTCACGCGGCCGCGAGCTCCCCAGCGCCGTCAGCGCGTCGCGCTGAGGCTTGTGGGGAGCTGGCGAGGACCTCAACGCGTCGCGCTGAGGCCTGTGGGGAGCTCGCGAAGGTCTCAACGCGTCGCGCTGAGGCTTGTGGGGAGCTCGGGACGAGAAAAAAAGAGCCATGGCTGTGGGCGTCGTGAGCATGATACGAGAATCCTGAACCGGTCCAGGAATGGACGACGGACGACGAAGGGGCCTTGCGAGGCTGCAGGTGCTTCTTGAAAAGGCGTGAGGAGGGCTGACCTGTGCTAGGGTCTTCCCGGAGGCCCTATGGGTGAGATCACGGTCCAAGCGGAGCTCGAGAACGTCGTCGACCGCGTCAACTGGGAGGACGGCCGGATCGACGAGTCGGAGATCCGCAGCTACAAGCTCGAGGCCACGGTCGATACGGGCGCCGTGATGCTGGTCTTGCCGCAGAACGTCGTCGAGAAGCTTGGGCTGAGGAACCGGCGGACCGTGATCGTCTCCTATGCGGACGAGCGCAAAGAGGAGCGGCCGGTGGCAGGTCCGCTGACGATCAAGCTCGGCGACCGTTTCATGACCACGGACTGCGTCGTCGGCCCGCCGCTCAGTGAGCCGCTGGTAGGCCAGGTCGTGCTGGAGGAGCTCGACCTGCTCGCCGATTGTACGAACCGCAAGCTCACCCCACGACCCGAGTCTCCCGATTATCCGCTGCTCAAGCTGAAGTGACGAGCCTCGGCCGCCCCGAACTCCGCTGACTACGACGTTGGTGTCGACCACGGCGACCAAGGGAGGAGGTCATCGCCGTTGACGGCGTACGGCGCGGGTCTCGGCAACGGCGAGCTCGATTGCCTCCTCCTCCGAGAGCCCCGACCTGGCTCGCGCCTTCGCGAGCAGGATGGACAGGTCCTGGTCGGAGAAGACCCCAGCGGCTTCGAGGCTCTCCTCGATGAGCTGGTCCTTCGTCTTGCCACGCTCCGCGGCACTCCTCTCGAGTGCGGTGTAGGCTCGATCAGACAGGTGTACCATGAGCTCCGGCATCGGTCGTTCTCCTCCCCGATGCTCTCACACCTCGGCGTCGGAGCTCAAGGACGCCCTCTATCCGCGCTGCTCCACCACCCGCAGACGATCCACCTCGACGCCCTCGACCGTCTCCTCGGTCCCGTCCGGCCAGACGACCTTGACGCTGTCGACGCGGTCGAGCTCGCCGAGGCCGAAGGTCACCGTCGGCTCCACTTGCGAGAGGTAGCTGCGGGTGGGCATCACCTGGCGGCGCTGGGTGACGCCGCCGGCCTCGAGCTCGACCCAGGCGCCGATGGCGTCGCGGTTGGGGGCGCGGCCGACGAGCCTCACGCGCAGCCAGTGGTGGCCCAGGTCCTGGTCGTTGCGCAGCACCAGCGGCGGGCCGGAGATCTGCGTCAGGACGACGTCGAGGTCGCCGTCGGCGTCGAGGTCGGCGAAGGCGGCGCCGCGGCCGACGATCTCGCGCGCCAGGTCGCCCGTCGACGCCGGCGGCACCTCGACGAAGCCGCGCCCGGCGCCCGGGCCCGCGTTCCAGAAGAGCTGCGCCGGCTGGCGGTAACGCTGGCTGGGGTCGACCTTGGCGATCTCCTCTTCCACGTGGCCGTTGGCCTGAAGCACGTCGAGACGGCCGTCGAGGTCGTAGTCGAACAGGAAGAGGCCAAAGGAGAGCATCAGGCGGCTCGGCGCGCCGATGCCCTCGGTGATCGCCTCGTCGACGAAGAACTCCGGGTCGTCCTGCGTTACGTAGACCGAGCTCATCTCGTTGGCGAAGTTGCCGATGACGAAGCCGAGGTTGTGGTCGTTGCGGAAGTGGGCCGAATCGATGCCCATGGCGCCGGTGGAGTTGCCGTTGCGGTCGTAGGCGAGTCCGAAGTGCTCCGCCTCCTCCGCGAAGGTGCCGTCGCCGTGGTTGCGGAAGAGGAAGTTCTGCACCGTGTCGTTGGAAACCATCACGTCGAGGTCGCCGTCGCGGTCGACGTCGATCGGCGCCAGGGCCAGGGACTTGGCCACCGGCACTCCCGTGGCCGAATTGATCACGTGCAGGCCCGCCGCCTCCGACACGTCGGTGAACGTTCCGTCGCCCTCGTTGCGGTAGAGGTGGGGGAAGGTGCCCTGGTAGTTCTGCGGCGGGCCGAAAGCGCGGCCCACGCCGTCGAGGCGGAAGTCGACCTGGTAGTCGATCTCGCGCGACCACCGCACGTAATCGCACACGAAGAGGTCGAGGTCGCCGTCGCCGTCGTAGTCGAAGAAGCCGGCGCTCGTCGACCACTCGTCGGCGCCGCCGCCGACGCCGGCCCGGCGCGTCACCTCGGTGAAGACGCCGCCGTCGTTGGCGAAAAGGTGGTTCTCGCCCACCGCGGTCAGGAACACGTCCACGTCGCCGTCGCCGTCGTAGTCGGCCGCGGCGACGCCCATGCCGTAGAAGGTCTTGTCGAGGCCGGCGGCGCGGGTGACGTCGGTGAAGCGGCCGCGGCCGTCGTTGGCGTAGAGGGCCATGGCCGGACGCGACGCCGGCGCCGGGTCGTGCGGCCACGACGACGCGTTGACGAAGAGCAGGTCCGAGTCGCCGTCGCCGTCGTAGTCGAGCAGGGCGACGCCGCCGCCCATGGTCTCGGGCAGCAGCTTCTCGCCCGTCGCGCCGTTGAAGTGGGTGAAGGTGACGCCGGCGGCCGCGGTGACGTCGGTGAAGCGGACCGCCGGCGGCGCCGTCGCCGCCACGGCCACGGCCTCCGGCGCCACCGCCTGGAGCGTCTGCTCCGGCGCCGCCGCCTCGGGCCGGCTCGCCACGAAGTAAACGGCGAGACCCGCCGCCGCCAGGCCGGCGATGACCAGCATCGAGCCCCGAAAAGCCTTGCCGATCACGGCGTCGTCCTCGGGCACGAGCTCTTCTTCGATCCCCAGCCCCGCAAGGTCGTCCGGGATCTCCATCTCGTCGGTCTTGGGCTTGTCTTCCAACAGGGTGCTCATGGTGCCGACCCCTCCGTCAGTGGCCGGATCAAACGCAACGCCGGCCGGGTGTTGTAGTGCTCGCGGTAAAGGTTGTGGGCGCCGCCATCCGGATATCGGTGCGGCGCCTCGTACGGGTATTGGGGCATGCCGTGGTAGGGCAACGGCTCCACGGTCTGGGAGTGGGCGGTGTTGGCGTCGCCGTCCTTGGCCCAACCGTCGACGAAGAGCAGGAAGTCGCGCCGCCAGCCGGCGGGCAGCGCGGGCAGCGCCGCCGCGTCGAAGCGCAGGCGCAGCTCGTCGCCCGAGCCCATGATCACGAAGCGGTCGTCGACCGCGCCGAGCAGCGGGCGCACGTCGCCGTAGCGGGTGTAGAGGCCCGGGGTCGGGTTCCACATCGACGTCGGGCGCAGATCCGCGTAGACGAAGCGCTCGGGCTGCTTGCGCTCGGGATGGATCGCCACCCGCGAGAAGCCGCGGAAGCGCAGCTCGGCGTCGCGGGCGTGGAGGTCGGTCAGCCGCGGCTCGAGGGCCGCCTGAGGCGCCAGGAAGATCTCGTCCCAATAGACGCAGAGGCTGGTCACGATCCGCACCTCGCGCGAGCGCGAGAGGAACTTGTCGGTCATGTCGACGACGATGGTCTTCGGCTTGCCCGCGGGGATGCCCATGTCGTCGATCACCGTGCGCCAGCGTCCCTCCTCGTCCTTGACCTGGAGGTAGGGGAAGACGAGGCCGGCGGCGGACTGCTGCGACGCGTTGAGAAAGGTGGAGCCGTCGGCCCAGTCCACCCAGCCGCTGAGGACGAGGAGCGCCGCGTCTCCGGCCTCCTCCCCGAAGTCGAGCTCCAAGTGGTGAAGCTCGGCGACGCCGGCGTCATCGCGCGCGAAGCCGTCCGGATAGGTCCGGTCGCGGGCGAGGAGACGCTCGCGCACGTCTTGGCCGCGGTGGTCGCGGGCGGTGAGCGGACGGACCCGGTCGCGGACGCCGAAGAGCTTGAATTCGGGGAAGGGCGGTCCCTTGAACTTGTCGTTGGTGAGGACGTCGACGTCTTCGGGGTGGTCGACGGCGACGAGGCGGATCTCGTCGAGGAAGGCGACCTCGCGCAGCTCCTCGGTGACGCGGACCTCGTAGACGCCGTCCTCCGCGGCGAGCGCCTCGCCCGGAATCTGGATCACCTCGTCGTGGTCGACCGGGAAGTACTCGCCGTCGCCGGCGCTGGCGCCCAGGGGCGCGACGCCGAGCACGTCGGTGATGAACTCGAACTCGCGGCCGTTCCAGGTGAAGATCATCGGACAGGAGCCCGAGAGGCGTTGCGCCTCCCGGTAGGCGTGGGCCTGGCCGGTGGGCTGTCGCGCCTCGTTCTGGATGAGGCCGTTGGGCCAGGTGATGCGCACCGTGTCGACCTCGGCGTGGGAGCCGAGTCCGAAGTGGAGCGGCGTGCCGTCGTAGGTCTTCTTCTGGTAGCGGCGGCCGGCCTTGACCTCGACCTCGGCGCCGGGCGCCAGGGCCGGGTTCTTGACGCCCGTGAGCGACACGGAGAGCCACCGGTTCGCGGTGGACGTGCGATTCCCGAGGACGACGAGGGAGCCGTCGGCGTCCACGGCGGCGAGGTCGACGCGGCCGTCGGCGTCGAAGTCGGCGGCGGCGAGCGCGGCGGCTTGCGGGAGGCCCGCGGGCGAGCGGGGCGCCGCCAGCTCTCCGCGGCCCTGGTTACGGTGGACGGCTCCGTCGGTCACCAGATCGCTCATGCCGCGGTTCTCGAGGTCGGCGAAGACGAAGGCGTCGCCGGCCACCGCCGTCTCACGCGGGAAGCCGCCGCGGCGGTCGTTGACGAAGAGCGCGACGCCGTCGGCGCCGGAGGCCGCGAGATCGGTCCAGCCGTCGTGGTCGACGTCGAGTGCGGCGATCGTGGTGGCCTTCAGGCCCTCGAGCGTCACCGGCTCGTACCTGCCCGCCAGGCGGTCGCGGTAGAGCACGGCGTCGCGGTCCGCGTAGAGCACGGCGAGGTCCATGCCCTGGGTGTCGGCCACCACGTCGAGGCGGGCGGCGTCGACGGCGGCTGCGTCGACGAAAGGGAAGTCGGCGGTGCGGTCGCTCCAGCCGGCCTCGCCCTCGTTGCGGAAGAGGGCCGAGCGCTCGCCGAGCAGGAAGAGGTCGAGGTCGTACTCGTGGTCGTAGTCGAGCCACACGGCCTTGCGCAGTCCGGTGCGGCTGGGCAGCGGCGCGTCGACTTTGACGAAGCGGCCGTCCTGCTGGCGGTAGAGGGCGGCGCCGCTCCGAGTCACCACGGCGAGGTCGGCGAGGCCGTCGTTGTCGAAGTCGCCGGGCGCCGCGTCGACGACGCCGCGCAGCTCTTCGAGGCCGCTGGCGGCCCTCTTCTCGCCGCGAACGAAGATCTCGATGCCGCGCGCCGACCAGGCCAGGAGGTCGCTGGCGCCATCGCCGCCGAGGTCGATCACGGCGAGCCCGGCGGAGGCCGGGTCGAGCCCCTCGGCGAGCGTGCGCGGCGCCAGCTCGATCGCGGCGGGCGGGCCTGCGGCGCGGGCGGGCGCGATGGTCTCGTAGATCTCGGCGTAGTAGCTCCACTCGAGGTCCTCGGGCACGGCGTCGCCGGCGGCGCGCGCCTTGATCTCGCGGAAGGTGTCCATGGCCCGTTTGGCGTCGTCGGCGCGCCTGGCCTGGCGGTAGGCGGTGGCGAGCTGGAAGTGGGGGCCGGCGAGGTTGGGGTCGAGGCGGGCGGCGCGCTCGAAGAGCCGGACGGCCTCCTCGGCGCGGCCGTCGAGCTTGTAGAGCACGCCGAGGTTGTAGTGGGAGATCGGCTCGTCGGGCGCCAGCTCGACCATGCGCTCGAATTGCGCCGTGGCCTTCGCGTACTCGGAATTCTGCTTGTAGGCGACGCCGAGGTTGAACCAGGTGTGGGGGATCGTCGGGTCCTGCTCCTGCGCCTTCTCGAGCTCGGCGATGCCGCGCTCGCTCTGGCCGGCCTTGACCAGCGCCAGGCCGTAGTTGACGCGCTCGCGCACCGAGTCGGGGCACAGGGCGAGGGCCTTCTCGAACTCGCCGATCGCCTCGTATTGCGTCGCCGGGTTCTCGTAGAAGGCCTTGCCGAGGTTGCGGTGACGCCAGAGGGCCTCGGCGTCGGGGTCGCAGGCGGCGCGGGCGACGGGAGCCGCGAAGAGAAGCGCCGAAAAGAGCACGGCGGTGAGGCTCGGCGTAGGGCAGGCTGCGCCTGCCGATCTTGCCGGCCGTCGCGAATCGGCAGGCGCAGCCTGCCCTACGAGAACGCCCGAAATCTCCGTCATCGCGCCACGACTCCCCGGCCCTCTTCGATCCGCACGACGGCGTTGATCGGCACCGGCGGCTGGCCGTCCTTGGCCGCCAGACGCTCGACCTTGCCGCCCGGCCAGCGGATCTCCACCGCCTCGACGCGCGCCGCGGCGCCGAGGCCGAAGTGCAGCCGCAGCGTGCTCGACGACGAATAGCCGTTGCCGCCGTTGACCTCGCGCAGCCAGGTCTCGCCGCCCGCTTCCACTCTCACTCGGGCGCCGATGGCGCTGCGGTTGGAGGTCGTCCCTGTGAGCTTGAGCTCGAGCCAGTTGCCGGCGTTCTCGGTGACGCCGCGGTAAAAGAGCGACGGCTGGTTGGCGTTGGCCTGGAAGAAGTCGAGGCGGCCGTCGTTGTCGAAGTCGCCCATGCCCAGGCCGCGGCCGTCGAGGTCGTTGTCCACCCCGGCGGCGGCCGCGATTTCCTTGAAGGTGCCCTCGCCCAGGTTGTGGAAGAGGCGTTGCTTCTGGTAGCCGCTCCACGTCATGTCGCCGATGTCGGGATAGGAGTCGAGGTCCGAGAAGTCGACGCCGGGTTTGATGATCGTCGTCTCCAGCAGTAGCGGGATGTAGTTCTGCTCGCCGGCCGAGCGCAGGCCGTTGACCGCGAAGAGGTCCTCCCAGCCGTCGTTGTCCACGTCGCCCCACTTGGCGGCCCAGCCCCAGTCGGTGTCGCAGGTGCCGGTCTCCTTCGACAGGTCGATGAAGGTGCCGTCGCCGTTGTTGTGCCAGAGGAAGTTGCACTCCTTCATGTACTCGTCGGTGATGTTGGTCACGTAGACGTCGAGGAAGCCGTCGCGGTTGTAATCGCCCATGTCGACGTTCATGCCCTTCCTGGTGTCGAAGCCGATGGCCTGCTCGGTCACGTCCTTGAACGTTCCGTCGCCGTTGTTCATGAACAGGCGGTCGGTGCCGTAGTCGCCGGCCACGTAGACGTCCTGCCAGCCGTCGTTGTCGAGGTCGGCGTGGCCGACGTCGAGGGACCAGCCGGTGTGGTGGGCGAGGCCGGCCTGCGCGGTGGCGTCCACGAAGCCGCGGCGGCCCCCTTCGAGCTCGACGCCGCGGTAGAAGGTCACGCCGCCGCCGTTGTCGGCGTAGTCGAGGTCGTTGGGCAGCACCTTGGTGGTCTCGAGGTCGAGGAGGTTCAGCGGCTGGAAGTAGTTGGCGAGCATCAGGTCGAGCCAGCCGTCGTTGTCGGCGTCGAAGGCGACGGCGCCGATGGTGTTGCCGAACTTCGTCAGCCCGACCTCGGCGGCGACCTCGGTGAAGCGCCACGCGCCGTCCTCGCCGGGACCCTCGTTGCGGTAGAGCAGCGGCGTGCCGAAGCGGCCCACGTAGAGGTCGAGGCGGCCGTCGTTGTCGTAGTCGAGCCAGAGGGCGTCGGCGACGATCGACAGCGGGTCGTTGCCGCCTCCCACCCCGGCCGCGGCGGTGACCTCGGTGAACGACAGCGGCTTGCCGTCCCGCGTCTTGCCGCCGTTGCGCATCAGGTGGCTGGCGGCGCCGGCGTCGGAGCTGGTGACGAAGAGGTCGTCGTAGCCGTCGCCGTCGAAGTCGCCCACCGCCACCGCGGCGCCGCCGTCGGTGAACATCTCGAGCACCTGGCGCTTGTGGCGCCCCGCGAACTTGCGCGTCGAGTGGACGAAGCGTACGCCGGCGGCCTCGCCGATCTCCTCGAAGCGGATCGTCGCCGCCTTCGCCGACGCGGCCTCCTTGGCGTCCTGGATCTCGTTGGCGGCGGCGCCCGTCGCCAGGACGAGCAGCAAGAAACTCGGTGCGAGCGTCCTCATGGCGTCACCTCGGGGCGGGCTCGTCGTGGCCCGCGGCGTCGCGTCCCAAGATCTCCCGCAGGTGGGTCGCCACCCGCTGGCCGGTGTCGTAGTGTACTTCGAGGTAGGCGTCGAGCTCTTCGCGGCCGGTCCGCGACAAGCGCGCTTCCAGCTCGCCGTCGCCGGGGAAGAGCTCGCGCCCCCGCGTCCAGACCTCGCGCGCCTTGTCGACGTCGTCGAGACGCCAGTAGCCGTCGCCGAGGGCGGCCCAGGCGCGCGCGTGGTAGGGCTTGGGATCGCCGTTCTCGCGCGCGATCGCGATCGCCTTTTCGAGGTCGGCGATGCCGCTGGCGGCGCGGCCGAAGATCGTCGGCCAGAAGAGGTAGGCGTGGCCCCGCGAGTAGCGGCCGAGCCAGCTCTCCTCGAGCTCGAGGGCGTTGCCGAAATAGGTGAGCGAGGTGTTGGCGAGGATCACCTGGGTGATGGCGCCCTCGGCCGGGATCTTGTCGACGTGGGCGAAGGCGAGGTTCAGGTAGGCGTTGGCGGCCTCGGGGTGCGCCGCGACCAGCGTCTTGAAGAAATCGATACAGCGCTCGTAGAGCTCCTTCTTCTCGTCGCCGGCGGCGGCGATCACCGCCTGGCGGTAGGCGGTGCCGTAGCGCAGGTTGTCGGGCTCGGCGGCCACCGCCGCCTCGAGCTTGGCGAAGGCGGCCTCGTAGTCCGCCGCCTCGGCGGCGGCCAGGCCCTCCTCGTAGAGGCCGCGCCCGTCGGCGGCGCCGAGGGCGCCGGCGCCGAGCAGCGCGAGCACAGGAACGATCCACAGGCAACGCGGTTTCATGGTCGGGACTCCGTCGGTGTTTTCGCTTGTGGTGTTGTCGTCGATTCACGAGGCACGAACGCGCGAAGCGTGTCGTCGCCTTCGGTGAGCTGGTAGGTGCGGTCGGCGGCGACGCCGGTGAAGCTCTGCTCGAGCCCCGAAGGCCAGACCACCTCGAGACGCTCGACCACGGCGGCGCCTTCGAGGCCGAAGTGGACCCGCCGCGAGCTCTGGCTGGCGAAGCCGTTGCCGCCGTTGACGAAGGCCGCCTGCCGCCGGCCGCCGGCCTGGGCCCACACCCGCGCGCCCACCGCGTCGCGGTTGCTCTTGGTGCCGGTGAGGACGAGCCGGATCCAGTGCCGGCCGGTGGGCTGGACGTTGCGCCACAGGTTCGGCGGCTTGCCGGAATTGGTCACGAAGAGGTCGAGGCGGCCGTCGTGGTCGAAGTCGGCGACGGCGACGCCGCGGGCGTCGAGGCGCGAGTCGAGGCCGTGGCGCGCCGCGTCGTCCTTGAAGATCCCGCCCTCGTTGTGGAAGAGCGCGTTGGGCTGGTAGCCCGAGAGCGTCTTCTCGCCCATCGGCGGCCAGTTGCGGGCGTCGGCGAGGTCGAGCTCGGGGTTGACGATGACCTCGAAGATGTCGAGCACGTAGTTGTCCTCAGGGTCCTTCGACCCCGACACCCAGCCGTTGACCACGTAGAGGTCGAGCCAGCCGTCGTTGTCGTAGTCGAAGAACTTGCCGGCCCAGCCCCAGCCGGTGGCGTGGGTGCCGGTCTCGCGGGAGACGTCGGCGAATTTCAGGCCGCCCAGGTTCTGCCACAGGAAGTTGCCTTCCTTCATGTACTCGTCGGTGATGTTGGTCACGAAGACGTCGAAGAGGCCGTCGTTGTCGAAGTCGCCCCAGTCGACGTTCATGCCCTTCTTGGTGTCGACGCCGATCGCCTCCTTCGTCACGTCGGTGAAGCCGCCGTCCCCGTCGTTGCGGAAGAAGCTGTCGCTGCCGAAGTCGGCGGCCACGTAGAGGTCCTCGTCGCCGTCGTGGTCGGCGTCGGCGTGGCCGAGGTCGAGGGTCCAGCCGCTGACGCGGATGCCCACGGCCTCGGTCACGTCGGTGAGCTTGCCCCCGCCTTCGTTGCGATACACCGTCACCCCGCCGCCGTTCTGGGCGGTCTCGAAGCTCTCGGGGAAGAAGCGCGGCGTCTCGGGGTTGAAGAGGTTCACCGGCTGGAAGTAGTTGCCGAGGAAGAGGTCGAGGTCGCCGTCGCGGTCGTAGTCGAAGGCGATCGCCGTGATGCAGTTCAGGTAGCGGGGGCCGAGGCCGGCGGCGGTCGTCACGTCGCGGAACGTGGAGTCGCCGCGGTTCTCGTAGAGCAGGCTCTGGCCGAAGCGGGCCACGAAGAGGTCCTGGTCGCCGTCGCCGTCGTAGTCGAGCCACAGCGAGTTGGCCGAGGCGTTGCCGGCGTCGTTGCCGGCGGCCACGCCGGCCGCGGCGGCCATTTCAGTGAAGGTGAAGTCGCCGTTGTTGCGGTAGAGCAGGTTCTGGCCCTCTTCGTTCGAGAGGGTGAAGAAGACGTCCTCCCAGCCGTCGCCGTCGAAGTCGGCCACGGCCGCCGAGGCGCCGAGGGCGGTGTAGCCCTCCATGACGTGGGCGTAGGGGTTCTTGAACGAACGCGTGCGGTGCGGCCGGTCGACGCCGGCGGCGGCGGTGCGGTCCTCGAACCACGGGGCCTCGGCGCCCTCGGGCCGCGTCACGTCGCGGTGCTCGTTGGCATGCGCCACCGCGGCAAGCGTCGCGGCGGCCAGGATCGCCGCGGCGAGAAGCGCCCCGTATCGCCTGAGGGCGAGGGGCGTTGCGGCTATCTTGTTCACGGTCTTCCTCTCCGCCGGCAGCCGACCTTCGCGGTCCGCCGGTCGTTCGCTCACGAGGTCGCTGTGGGTAGGGTGCCGGATTCGGCGGCCCTCAGAACCACCTGATGACATTCTAAGCGCGATTCCCAGACTCCCTGAGCGCCGGGATCGCTCCCGGAGCACCATCAGTGGACGCGGAAGGGGCTGATAGCTTGTGTGAGTCTATGACGAGGAGGGGATCCGTCAAGGACTATGGGGGGTCCAAAAAAGATCCGCCCGGATTCATGGGAGGGTTGACCTCCGAAGGAACCCTCACCCCCGGGCCCCTCTCCCAGGGGTAGAGGGGAGTTAGGATACGGAGGATTGAGCCCCCTCTCACCCTGGGAGAGGGGGTTGGGGGCGAGGGTTCTTCCACTGAGGACGGCATGAGCGACAAGGACGACCTGAGATACGCCGCCGCGGCCTGCCAGACCGACTTCCCGAATCCCGCGGACCGCGGCGGCATCAAGCCCCACGTGGACCGCATGCTGGCGATGGTCGACCACGCGGTCGGAGGCTACGCGCCCTTCCTGCCGGTGAAGCTGGTGGTCTTCCCGGAGTTCGCCCACGCCGCGCCCGTCTACCCCACGTCCCGCGAGCTCTACGACAAGCTCGCGGTGGAGATCCCCAACGAGCACACCGAGCGCTACGTGGCGAAGGCCCGCGAGCACGGGATCTGGATCCAGACCGGGACCTTCCTCGAGCGCGACGAACACTACGGCGAGGTGGTCTTCAACGCCACCTGCCTGATCGGGCCGGACGGGATCCTCGCCAGGTACCGCAAGGTCAACACCTGGATCCCATGGGAAGTCCACGCCAGCCCCCACGACCTCGAAGGCTACGCCGACGAGGTCTACCCGGTCGTCGAGACGCCGATCGGCCGTCTGGGCACGGCGATCTGCTACGACTGGCTCTTCCCGGAGACGCTGCGCCAGTTGACGGCCAACGGCGCCGAGGTGCTGATCCGCGTCTCGGCCTACATGGACCCCTGGGGCGCCACCGCGCCGATGGACTGGTGGACGGTGGTCAACCGTTGCCGGGCGCTCGAGAACGTGGCCTACGTGGTGGCGTCGAACCAGGCGGCGAGCCTGGCGCACTACCCGCCGTTCTCGTGGCCCGGCGGCAGCATGGTGGTCGACTTCGAGGGCCGCATCCTGGCGCAAGCGGACCCCGGGCCGGGAGAGAAGATCGTGGTCGCCCCGGTCGACGTCGCCGCCCTGCGTCACGAGCGGGCGACGCGCCGCGGCCACCAGACGCTCGCCCACCTGCGCGCCGAAACGTACCCGATGTACCGGCGCACGTTCTACCCGCCGGGACGGGGGGCGGAGAACCTGAGCGTCGAGAAGATCGACGAGGCGATCGTCGAGGCGAAGGGGAAGCTGGGGTATTCCGGGTCGGCGACATCGACGAGCGAGTCCGAGTAGGAAAGATAAAGGCCAGCCAATGAAACTGTCAATTGACGACGTAGCCCAATTCTACCAGATCATGTGGCCACTGCGGTTCTTCGTGAACCAGCGCCTCAACATCCTTCCGAGCTGCACTTCCCTTGACGCCTGTGTCGCAGCCTCACCGGATGAAATGGTCAAGGTGCGCAACGCCCTTTACGAAAACGCTCATCTCTTTGACGCCTTTGTGACTGAGAACCCGGACCGTCTGTCCGTCGAGGACCTGAGCATCGTGCGCGGCTGGAAGAGCTTTGTCCCCGGGGATTTCTTGATCGAGCGCTATTTGAAAAACGCGGCCATCTTTATCGGAACCAACAAGACGAGCGGCGTCTACGCCGTTCTGGGGCTGGCCGACAGCTTAGAAGAAATGCTTTACGGCCGCAGGCCGCCGATCATGATCACGAAAGTAGTGCTGTTGCCCTTCAAGGGCCACATTGTTTACGATGGATTCTTCAGCCTCCATAGTGTCTTCTTTGGCGCTGGTATACGGAACGATCTGAAAGAGTCCTATATGGCGGCCAAGCAGCAGGGACGCATTCGTTGGACCCTGGAAAAGACACCAGGGCCGCAACAAGAGAAGCGAGGGCGCCGCAAGCCCGACCGTGACTGGCGGCCGATCATAGACGAGCTGGTGAGCGCTGCCCAGCAACTGCAAGGGGGGCAAACATCAGTGCAGGGCCCGGCATTCAACCTGCTCAAGGCGAGTGCCTTGCTCGCTCAGGCTGCGGTTCATGAGCCCGATGATCTCGTCACGCTATTGGACCTTGAGAAACGGGTCATTCGTGCCATCAGAAAGTTCCAAAGGACACTTGACCGTGCAGAGCGCTGATAGTAGTTTACAAGGCGCTATCGACGTGTCCGGGAGAGTACTACCCGCCGTTCTCGTGGCCGGGCGGCTCGGCTGAGGGGCTGGGGGTGAGGGTTCCCCGCACCCGCGGCTCGGAATCGACTACCGGTACATCAAATGACGCGGCCATTGATCGAACCGACGGACGAGGCGTCAGAGCTCAAGCTCACGGCCTTTTCGAATCAGCTCAGCGATGCCGAAACCGATGCAGTCTCCAAAATTTTGCAGGGGTCGGAGCCGGACCGCGCCGCGCTCGCTGTCATTGAGAACGCCGCTGGATTCGCCGAGCGAATGACGCGGAAGGTTCGCCACCCGGACAGCCCTCCGGTCGCATGCAAGAAGGGATGCTCTTGGTGCTGCCATACGGCCGCTCCCTGCGCTGAATTCACGTCCTACGACGTGGAGGTCTGCAAGCGAGGGTATGACTCAGGCTTCAAGATGGGCAGCGTGATTCACGAAAAGGCCCGAATGGTTGTATTTCACGCCGTCCAGCGCGGTCTCTTTGCGGGCCTTCGCAACAGTCTTCCCAAAGCCGACACTTCCGTCTTAGAGCTCACAGCTGCCGTTTTGGACGCCATCGCTGTTCCTAGCGGAGCCACGGAGTGGTTTCAGGGGGCGCCGCTGTTCGCAAGCGCGCACCTCGCAACCGAACCTGAGGACGCCGCCTAACCCCTCGACGTCTCGGAAACTGCACAACTATCTGAAAATAGACGTCTTACGTGTAGGTCAGGCTGCGCCTGACGATTCTGCCACGGATCGCGTGAATCGGCAGGCGGAGCCTGCCCTACACGGAGCTCCGCTTGTTGCGCAGAGCAAGGATATCACCGTTCGCGAGCGCGGCGCCTTCCCGGCGGACGGCTTTCCCCCGGGCTCGGTGCGCCTCAACTTCAATGAGAACCCCCTGGGCCCGTCGCCGCAAGCCCTCCGGGCGATCCTCGACAACGGCCTGGCGAAACGAAACGTCTACGTCCAGGACGGGAGCGCGTGGGACATGCCGACCTACCTTCGCGTTTCGGTCGGCTTGGCGGACGAGAACGAGGCTTTCCTCGAGGCGCTCGCTGCCGCGCTTTTGGGCGGGCCACTGTCCGTTCACGATCAAGCAGCAGCGACCTTCTCCTTGAGCCAGCGGCGGATCAGTTCCTCCGTTGAGACGCCTTTCCGCCGTGCCTGTTCTCGGACTTCTCGCACCAGATCTCTTTCGATCGCAAAGTAGACCTTGCTCGTGGAGAGGTCGACCTCGACGTCGACGTCCTCCATCTCGTTCTCGTAGTCGACGCTGCTGTGCGCGTCCCAGAAAGCTCCGGCCGCATCGAGCGTCTCGAACGACTCGGGCAAGGGACCGCGTCGTTCTTCGGTTCTGTTCTCATTTGGCATAGCTTCTACGTTCCTTGTCGTCCATGTCTCGCGCACTGATGACGAGCGCCTCGTTGGTGCGCTTCAGAACGAAAAAGACCGCGAGATATCGACCCTCCAGTGTCCGCCCCAGAGCCCGGTAGACGTGCTCTTCACGATGGCGGCCTCGATTCACCTTCTTCACCTGAAGCTCAGCACGGTTCCGTGGCCCTCTGCTGCGGGACACTGTCGCGGCCCTGCGCCACAGCGCGCGGGGTATTGAGCCCATGGTATCCTTACGGCATGAGCGCTCCATACTCGATCTCCCACGGCCCCTTCCTGGCGAGTCAGATCCGCGAGGGCGATCCCTACGAGCTGTCGAACGGACACGCGATCCGGTGCATGCCTACGGGCGGACGCGGCTCGGACGCGGCGGCGACCGGCGCGGCGGTCTTGAAGAGCGACCCGGACGTCGATGCCGCGGGGGTCGAGACCGGCTACTCGCCGACGCCCGACGTGCTTCGGGCTCCCGACATCGCGGTGGGCAACGTGCCCAGGGAGCCCGGCTGGGTCAAGGGCGCGCCCCCGCTAGCGGTGCAGTACGCGGACACGGGCCAGGACGAGGCCGATCTCGCCACCAAGATCCGGGAGCTGCTCGGCGCCGGAACCCGTCTGATCTGGGTGGTGCGGCTCACCGGACCGCGACGAGTCGAGGTTCACGAAGCGGGCAAGGAGAAGCGCATCGTCCGGCCCAGCGAAGAGCTTCGGGCTCCGGGCATCCTCAGGAATCCGGTGCCCGTGGAGGCCCTCTACGACTGGGAGGTCGGCCAGGAAGTCACCCTGCGCAACCTCCTGCAACGCCACGGATATGACGGTCTCGACGCGGTCAGGGCCGAGGGCGAGTCGAGGGGCGAGGTCGACGCTCTACGGCGGTCGATCCTCGAGGTCTTCGCGGCGCGAGATCTGGCCGTGGGCGAGGAGGTTCGCGCCGCGATAGCGTCCTGCGGGGACGTGAACGTCCTGACGCGCCGGCTGCGGCAGGCGGCGACCGCCACCTCGGCGGCGACCATTCTTGCGGGCTTGTCAGAGTAACAGCCGCACGCAGTCCTGTCGGACCGCCAGGGCCGCCGTCCGTCAAGCGGCGAGACCGAGCGCCTCCTCGACCAGCGCGACGCACGCCGCGTCGAGCTTCTTACGGTTCGGTTGCGACGGCAGCGGACAATCCTCGGACGCGGCCAGCGCGTCGAGCTCGGCCTCCTGGCGCTCGGCCCAGCCCACGAGCTCCTCGTAGGACCAGATGCCGCGCTCGCGGATCGCCAGCAGCTCCTCGCGGTCGGGGCGCCGCACCCGCACCTCCCCGGTGGCCAGGATCTCCGCCGCCATCCGCAGCAGACGCACCAGGTGCATGGCGTGCTTGGTGTCGTAGCCGAACCGGCGCTCGAGCTGCGAGCGCTCCGGGTTGCGGTTGGCCAGCCATTCCTGGTACTGGCTCCACTCGCGCACCGCGCGGCGGTAGTGGCGCTCGCGGTCGAGGTAGTCGAGGAAGTTGGCGTCGAAGCCGAGAGTGCCCGCGGCCGCCATGAAGCGCAGGTGCTCCACGTCGCCGTCGATGCCCACGGCACTCGCCACTTCGCTCAAATAGCGGGCGATCTGCTCCTCGATCTCGATCTTGACCGCCGCCTCGGCGTCCCCGAAGTCGATCGCCCACTCGGACGTCTTTTTGCGGATCATCGACTCGGCGGCCTCGAGCTGCGCCTTGGAGACGGGAGGCTGCCCGGGGAGCCCGTAGTCCGCGCGCTCGGGCGGCCTGGCGGGCGGGTCGAGGAGCCAGCGGCGGTGGCTGCGGATGCGCCGGAGCTGCTGGTGGGCGTAGCCGCCGAAGGTCTGGCGGATGCGCCGCGAGAGGAAGTCCGGCCCCAACGCGCGCAGCCGGTCGCCGAGCGGCGTCGACCTGACCACGTCGTCCGGGTGGGTGAAGAGGATCTCGAGGGTGCTGGGATTGGCGTCGGCGGCCAGGCGGAAGAACTTGGCGATCTCGAAGAGGAAGACCTCGACGCCGTCCTCGTTCTTCTGCAGGTGCTCGACCCGGCGCAGGAAGCCGAGGAAGTACTCGCGCGGCGCCACGAACACGCCGCGCAGGTCGAGGTCGCTCGCGGGAGTCGCCAGGCCGAAGGCGTGGCTGCCGTAGCGCGTCATGTAGATCGGGTCGGCGTCCTCGTAGCGCATGGCTTGGTCCCGCGCCGTATTATGTCTGACCGGCTGCGCCCCGGCGCCGTGACGAAGGCGTCGACGGCACGGGAATCTCCGGCCCGCCGTCCGTGTTCTGGTAGGATGGTGCTCCGAAGCCCGGTCCCGGGATCGTCCTCTCTACGTCAGACACCGCCCGGCTCCGTCGGTGCCGACCGCGGCCCCTGGCTCCTGTCGTCTTCCTGAATCCACCCGAGAGACCCTCCTCATGTTCCAAGCTGTCCTGACCAAGGTGATCGGCACCAAGCACCAGCGCGAGATCAAGCGCCTGCTGCCGATCGTGGCCGAGATCAACGCCCTCGAGCCGGAGACGGAGGCGCTGTCGGCCGACGCCCTGCGCGCCAAGACCGACGAGCTGCGCGCCCGCGTGAGCGCCGGCGAGAGCCTCGACGACGTGCTGGTGCCCGCCTTCGCCGCGGTGCGCGAGGCCGCCAGGCGCTCCCTCGGCATGCGCCACTACGACGTGCAGCTCATCGGCGGCATCGTGCTCCACCGCGGCAAGATCGCCGAGATGAAGACCGGCGAGGGCAAGACCCTCGTCGCCACCCTGGCGGTCTACTTGAACGCGCTCTCCGGCAACGGCGTCCACGTGGTGACCGTCAACGACTACCTGGCGCGGCGCGACGCCGAGTGGATGGGGCCGGTCTACCGCACCCTCGGCATGGAGGTGGGCGTGATCCAGACCAACATGTCGAAGGACGAGCGCAAGCGCGCTTACGACTCCCCCATCACCTACGCCACCAACAACGAGCTCGGCTTCGACTTCCTGCGCGACAACATGGAGTTCGAGTTCGAGCGCATGGTGCAGCGCGGCCACCACTACGCCATCGTCGACGAGGTGGACTCGATCCTGGTCGACGAGGCGCGCACGCCGCTGATCATCTCGGGCCCCTCGGAGGACTCGACGGACAAGTACTACGCCGTCGACCGCATCGTCCCCCGGCTCCACCGCGGCGAAGAGCACGAGGACGACGGGGTGAAGACCACCACCGGCGACTTCCTGGTGGACGAGAAGGCGCACACGGTGTCGCTGACCGAGGACGGCGTGGCCAAGGTCGAGAAGCTGCTCGGCATCGAGAACCTCTACGACATGGAGAACATCGAGCTCCTGCACGGGGTCAACCAGGCGCTGCGGGCCCACCACCTCTACAAGCGCGACGTCGACTACCTGATCAAGGACGGCAAGGTGGTGATCGTGGACGAGTTCACCGGCCGCATGATGGAGGGCCGGCGCTGGTCGGACGGGCTGCACCAGGCGGTGGAGGCCAAGGAGGAGGTGCGCATCGAGCGCGAGAACCAGACGCTGGCGACGATCACCTTCCAGAACTACTTCCGCATGTACGACAAGCTCGCCGGCATGACCGGCACCGCCGAGACCGAGGAGGCCGAGTTCGGCGAGATCTACGACCTCGACGTGACGGTGATCCCCACCAACGAGCCGATGATCCGCCTCGACCATGCCGACGAGATCTACCGCACCGCGCGCGAGAAGTGGAACGCGGTGGTGGAGGAGATCGTCGACTGCCAGGAGCGCGGCCAGCCGACGCTGGTGGGCACGGTGTCGATCGAGAACAGCGAGATGCTCTCGAAGATGCTCAAGCGGCGCGGCGTCAAGCACGTGGTGCTGAACGCCAAGTACCACGACCGCGAGGCGGCGATCGTGGCCCAGGCGGGGCGCAAGGGCGCGGTGACGATCGCCACCAACATGGCGGGCCGCGGCACCGACATCGTGCTCGGCGGCAACGCCGAGGCGCTGGCCAGGGGCGAGGCCGGCCCGGAGGCCACGCCCGAGGACCTCGCCGCCGCCATCGCCCTCTACAAGCAGGGGTGCGAGGCCGAGAGGCGCGAGGTGCTCGACGCCGGCGGCCTGCACATCCTCGGCACCGAGCGCCACGAGTCGCGGCGCATCGACAACCAGCTCCGCGGCCGCAGCGGCCGCCAGGGCGACCCGGGCTCGTCGCGCTTCTTCCTTTCGCTCGAGGACAACCTGATGCGGATCTTCGGCTCCGACCGGATCCAGGGGCTGATGGGCCGCCTCGGCATGGAGGAGGGCGAGGCGATCGTCCACAACATGGTGTCGAAGGCCATCGAGCGCGCCCAGAAACAGGTCGAGTCGCGCAACTTCGACACCCGCAAGCAGCTCATCAAGTACGACGACGTGATGAACAAGCAGCGCGAGGCGATCTACGAGCTGCGCCGCGAGATCCTCGAGGGCGAGGAAACGCGGGACTACGTGATGCGGGTGGCGCGCGAGGTCCTCGACGACGCCCTCGACCGCCACTGCGGCGAGGAGCTCGACCCGCGCGACTGGGAGCTCGCCCAGCTCGCCAGCGACGTCGACAACGTCCTCGGCGTCGACGCCTATCAGGCCGAGCACAAGCTCGACGAGCTCGGGGTGGAGGAGCTGCGCGAGGAGCTGTGGAAGGTGATCGAGCGCAAGTACGTGGACAAGGAGGCCCGTCACGGCGAATCGACCATGCGCCAGCTCGAGCGCAACGTGATGCTGCACGTGGTCGACCGCGCCTGGAAGGACCACCTGCTGGCGCTCGACCACTTGAAGGAAGGCATCCACCTGCGCGCCCAGGCGCAGAAGGACCCGCTGGTGGAGTACAAGCGCGAGAGCTTCGAGCTCTTCCGGGAGATGAAGACGCAGATGGAGGACAAGATCGTCTCCGACGTCTTCAAGGTCGAGCCGATGAGCGAGGAGGAGCTCATCGAGCGCCGCCGCCAGCTCGCCGAGCAGCGCCGCCGGCTCCTGCGCTTCCAGGCGCCGGCGAAGGCCGCGGCGGCGCCGCAGACCCAGCGGCGGCAGATGCCGAAGGTGGGCCGCAACGAGCCGTGCCCCTGCGGCTCGGGCAAGAAGTACAAGAAGTGCCACGGCGCCCCCGGCCGCGCCCCGGGCACGGCGTAGCCTCAAACAGGCCGACCCAAAAGCGCCTCGTCCCACGTCCGAAGTCGCCGTTTCGCCGCCTCCGCGGATCTCCGCAGTAGGGGGACATCGCTTGTCCCTTGTCTCCGCAGTCGCAGGAAGAGAGGGACATCGCTTGTCCGTCTACTCCGCGAGTTGCAGGAAGTGAGGGACGTCGCTTGTCCCCCTGCTCTGCAAGCTCGCGCTTGACCGGTTCAGGCTCATACCCGGTCAAGCCGCGCCTGCGGAAAACGGGGGACGTCGCTTGTCCCTCAACTCTGCAAGCTCGCGCTGGGCCGGTCCAGGCTCGCACCCGGTCCACCGCGCTTGCGGGAAGAAGGGGACATCGCTTGCCCGCCTTCTCTGCCGATTGGCGCTTGACCGCTTCAGAGCTTGTCCCGGTCAGGTCGCAACTCGCCAGAGTGGGGGACAAGGCTTGTCCCCCTACTTTGCAGATCCGCGGGAGAGCGGTACAAGGCTTGTACCGCTCTGACCGCAATTGCGGAAACAAGGGGCAAGCGGCGTCCAGTTGGCCTTGCCGGACGCCTTCCATCGGGCCGGAGGCGCGCCGTCGATGCTACCGAGCCACCGGCGGACGATTCGACGACGTCAAATTGCGTCCAGGAGCGTCCTGGACGCGATTTTCGCGCGAAAACCGGGAAACCGTCACTACCGTAAGCCTTTTGCGGTCGACAAATCGGCCAACGGAGGCTACCTTATGCGATTTTCGCACGCGAATCGTGCAAGGGAGCGTCCCGGACGGGATTTGTCGACATCAATCGTCCTCGGGACGGTCCTGGGCGGCTTGACGTCGTCCCGATCGTCCCCAAGAGAGGACGGAACGCGACCGAACGGGCGAGACCTGCGTCCATGACGCCCTCGTCGCCTTCGGGATGTAGGTCAGGCTCCGCCTGACGATCCCGGTCGATCGCCGACAGTAGCCGGGTCTCCCGCTTGTGGTCAGCAGTGGCCGGGACAGGTGAGCTGCTGGCCTGTACTGCCCCGTGAGCTCCCCTTGACAGGCCCGTGAGGCTCGGTGTAGATTCTCTCCCGCGTGGAGTAAACTCAGCCGATAAAGGAGTTACGTGACACAGCAAGGAGGGAATCAATGATAAGCCAAGCCGGCAGATTATCTCCCTTCCAAGGGGAGGTCCAGCCCTCCAAGGTTCAAGATCTGCCTCTGCCATCGTTCGGCTGCCGGCACCACCAGCCGCGATCTGACGGTTAGTTTGGAGCATTCATATGCGGGATTTCGGAATAAGTTAGGAACGGGTCTCGTAATGAAGATATTTTACGCTTGGCAAGCAGATACACCAAGACGGATTGGCAAGTCCCTTATTCGGCAAGCGCTGGACACTGCGGCGTCCGACATTTCAGAGACGATGAATCTCGATGAAGCAGATCGGCCATCCGTTGATCAAGACACACAGGGCGTTCTGGGTTCCCCAGCGATCGCAGAGACGATATTCGAAAAGATCCGCACGTCGGACTTAGTCGTTGTTGACGTCACACTTGTAGGCGAGACCCCACGGGGCAAGAGGCTCATTAACAGTAATGTTGCCTACGAACTTGGATATGCCCATAGTTGCCACGGCGACCAAGTGTTGATTGCTGTAATGAATACGTACTACGGAACTCCAGGCGACCTCCCGTTTGATATGAAACATCGCAGGTGGCCTTCGCCAGGTACCTGATGAGCTCCGCGGAGATCTCCCGGGTGAGGTCGACGATCTCGGGGGGCGGCTCGGAGTCACGTAAGAGGAGACGGAGCGAGCGGATACGTTTTAGTGCCGTAGATACGATGTCACCCAAGGAGAAGTAATCTCGCTCGGTCACTTCCCGGTTGGCGAAACAAAAAACTCGCTCAATGTACGCTTCAAGAAATCCAGGCCTCAGCCTGGCGGATTCGATGCCTTCGCAAGTAGCTAAATCAAGAAAGTGGCCGGTGGGACTGAAATCGTTCTCGCTGGCCAGAAGGACCTGGCGAAGGTCTGTCTGACTGAGGTTTGATTCTGAGATGTCAGCTTCCCTGAGATCTACGCCATCAAGCTTGGTTTCCCTGAGATTTGCCCTTCGTAGGCTACCGTGGCTTAGGTTGGCGTCGCGGAGGTCAGCTTTGCTGAGGTTGGCTCTCTCGAGGTGGGCATAACTCAGGTTGGCGCCGCGGAGGTTGGCTTCACTAAGATCGACTCCTCGGAGGTCGGCATTGGCAAGGTCGACTCCTCGGAGGTCGGAGTCGCTTAGATCGAATGTAGGTGAGAATGGATCGTACTCGCTAACGGAGTGCGAAAGATCAGCCAAAGTCACCTTGGCAATAATCTGTATTTTATTGGTGGGAAGCAAAGTCCGGCGTTCCGGTTTCCTCAGATCGTACTTGGCCAAAGGATGATTTTTCCGCCACCGGTTCCACTCCTTCACTCCCCTCCGCAGGATCGCCAGGTGCTCCTCGTTCGCCATCCTTTCGGCCTTTCTTCCCTGGGGTTCCTCACCTGAGATGGATAAGATTGTACCCGCATGGACGAAGGATGGCTATACGTACGTTCCCCCGCAGAATCTTGAAAGCCTCTCTAGCGCCGGGATCCTTGGATCGCTTCAGGAGCTCGATGGCGCGGCTCATCTCGTCGCGCCTCCCCTCATCGAGGCGGACCTCCATGAGGCGTCGGATCTCATCAGAAGGGGCAAGCCCGCGGGTCTCGCAGGCTTCGAAGAAGGCGTTCTTCAGGGAGTTGGGTAGGCGGACGTCGATCCGGGCTGACATGGGCCGCAATGCTACCGCACTCAACCGGTCATCGGCTCAATCCCACCCCACCTCTCACGGATGGTCTCGACCCGTATCTCGGCGTCCCGGATCCGTAGAGCCAAGTCGATGACCGTGCTGGGGTTCGCTCCGAAGCCGATCTTCTCCAGGAGCTCGACTAGGTCGCCGGCGAGCCACACGGTCGTCCGGATCAGCTCTTGGAGGACTCCTTTCCGCCGGAGCATCAGGGTCGGGGCCTGCTGCCCGGGCTCGCCTTCGGCGGCCTTGGCGGCTCTCGATGAAGCTCCAGGGTGAGGGTATGGGAGGCCCGCTCCCTGAGCTTGGCGATGTCGGCCCGGGCCGACAGAGCGGTATCGGCGAGCGAAGGGACGGGGGCTCGCGGATGTCGACGACGAGCCGGTGGAGAGTGCGGCGGGCCTCCCCTTCTCGATCCTCCAGGCAGGGCCTCGCCCTGTTGGACAAGCTCCAGGGCCGCCATCAAGGTCTTGCGGAAGAGGATCTCCTGAGGGCTCAGGCCGTTCGCCAAGAGGTCCAGCACGTCGACGACGCGGATGCCATACCCCGGATGCAGCGCCGACCGCCGCACTGCTCGACGGTGATCGTCTCGGCGATAGCGGTCATCTTGTCTCCCTTCCTCGTCAGTATACATCCGGCGCCTGGCGTGAGATTTCTTCGAGAATCCGGCCTTTTCCCTTGACTTCCTCTCGCCTTCTCCGCTATTCTTTGGCGGTAACAGAGCGTCCGCCATCAACAAGACGGCCCGAGCGAGATAGCCCTCGCCCGAGCCCGACCAGGCAAAGGAGACTGAGTCCCATGCCCGATCACGACGATTCTACTCCCGTCAACGCCTTCCACCCCGCCTACCTCCGTCAGCTCGACCAACACGACGATCCCGTGACCGCCGGCGAGGCGGTGACCGGCGGCTTTTGGCGCGTCGTCCCCTTGGGCGACGAGCGCTACGGCCTGTTTCGCATGTGGGAGAATCCGGAGGACGGCGACGAGCCCTTCGGCACCTTGACAGACCGCGACACGGCCCTGCTCGCCGCGGCCTTCCTGCCGCTGGTGGACCGCGCGCGCAGCTTTTCCGTCGACCCGGAGGACGCCGGCGGTCCGGTGCTCTATCGCGATGGCCGCGCCGTCGGCCGGCTGCGCCACGGCAATCCGGAGCTGACGGAGGCGTTGAACCTCGCCGACGGCTTGGCGCGCTCGCCGGCGTCGATCGCGAGCTTCCTGGAGGCGGCGGGCGCGGCGGCGCTGGAGCTGGCCGGCAAAATCTTGGTCCGGCGGAGCTAGACGCCGTTCCACTGGGAGCGTGGGTGTCCCGCCTGTGCTCCCAGCGTCATGACATCTTGACTCAGGGAAGAGAGCTCAGTCTGGCGCTGCAACTCCGATCTGCCCGACGTTCTGTGGGTCGACGGCTACGATTCCCTCAGAGGCGTAGCGTACGAAGTGCTTCGTATTGAGGGTGTCGGCAAGATAGATCATCCCGCTGTGTTGAGCTCAGGGATGATCCCGATAGATCCCGGCCCGCGTGACCGCTTCATCCGGCAGAGAGGGGACGTCCTGGCCGGCGCAGCTCTCGAACTCGTCGGCAAACTGGTCGAGGAGAGTCTCGAATTCGTCGGCGCTCGGCTCTGCGCGGGGAGATTCCCTGAGCAACGCCTCCACGATCGGGGTTACGGCGTCGGCAAGGAGCCGCCGGAGAGCTACCGGGTCACGGCGGGCCGCGGTCTCGCGCAGCTTGGCCTCCATGTGGGCAGGCAGATCGAGGCTGATGGTCATCGTGATTCTCCTTCGGACGCGGAGGCCGGTCAGGGACATTCTACCACCGTCGGGCAGGGGTCGTGTCCTTCTTGGAAGAAAAACCCGGGCGGCCTGGATACCGCCCGGGGGAAGGGGAGGGGAGAGTGTAGGACGTCAGGGCGTGGACGACGCCGTCCGGGTTTCAGGTCGGGTTGGCGCAGCCGCGGCACGGCCATGTCGATCTGGCGCAGGAGCTTGTTGGCCTTCCACGCCGTGGGTCTCGATCGAGGCGACGATCTCGTCGGAGCTCGTCAGCAGACCGAGGGCTTCTTCGCTCTGTCGTTGCATTGTGGGTTTCTTCTTCTGTCTGGGTGGGTTGGTTTCTCGTGTCCGGCGTCGGCCGCCGCCGGGGTCCGGTGGCGCCGCGGCCCACATCGGACTTCGGCGCCGGCTTTCAATGCCGGGAAGGTTAGGGGGCTTGTCGCGCGGGGATTGTGCGAATCCGTAGGGAAAAAACTGTCAGGTGGTGAAAACACCGAGCGGGCAGGCGCCCGAGAGCATCGTCCGGTCTTTCCCCCTGCTATCGTTGGAGCAGGTCTACGGAGCGATCACGTACTACCTCGCCCATCGCGAGGAGGTCGACGCTCACCTGGAGCAGGGCGAGGCGGACTACGAGGCTCTGCGGCGGAGGACCCGGGAAGCCGATCCGGCGTTCTACGACAAGCTGGCGGCGGATGCGGACATGGTGAGATCGCCCTCCAAGGTAATCAACGAACGTCCAGGGCTTTCTTGATTGCCTGGTTGAGCTCCTCAAGTTTCTCGGAATCACAGGCCCCCATCAGGCGCTTCAAGCGTTCGCGAGGGACCGTGAGGATGTTGTCGAGGTTGGCCACGCAGTGGGTGGCGAGCCCCTGGCGGCGGCCGAGGACGACCTCGGTAGGAAGGCCTCGGATCGTGCGTGTCACGATGGCCACCACGACCGATCCTATCGAGTGGAGAACGGCATCCCTGGTCAAGATCACCACCGGCCGGCTGCCCACCGGCTGGGGTAGATCAGCCCACCAGACCTCCCCGCGTCTCAGCACCGCCGTCTTACCACTCTGGAACGTCGGAGAGCTCGGCCATGAGCGCGACCTGCGTCTCGGCGACCTCTGCCGAGTCGACGTCCGTGATGGACATGGCCTCTAGGTACTCCCGGACGGCCTCTTCGACGAGCACGCCGACGTCCCGGCCTTGCCTTGAGGCGAGGTCTCGCAGTCGCTCCTCAACGCTGCTGGCAAGCTCAATCGTCATTCCCCTAGTCTACCTCGGTTCGAGCGGCGTCCACCCGTTCCTGCGATTCGACTTTATAGGTTGCGGCCACCCCCGATCACCCGGTCGGCAATCCCGGTAGAGTAGGCCGACGGCAACCCGGACGCGCGCGATCTCGTATCGTGACGGAGAGTCTCCACCCACCCGACGCCGATGCCGCAGCCGCTGACCGACCTCCTCGCACAGCTCGAGCCCGAGCCCTGGTGGCAGGCCCTCAAGGTGCTCGCGGGCACCTTCCTCCTCGCTTTCCTGGTGCGCTGGCTGCTGACCCGGGTCGTGCCGCTGCTGACCTCGCGCACCCGCACCGCTTTCGACGACCAGGTCATCGCCTACCTGAAGACGCCGGTCTTCGTCTCGGTGCTGCTCTTCGGGTGCAACCTGGCGCTGGCGCTCTCCGAGCTGCGCGACCCGGGCCTGCGCTACACGCAGGCGGCCGAGCCCAAGGTCTGCCGGGAGCCGACGCCCCGGGTGCGCTTCCGCGCTTTCGAGGACTCCGGGATCGCCGTCGAGCTGCTGGCCTGGGTGCCGATGCCCGTGGATCGCGGCCGGGCGGTCGACGCCCTGATCTGCGGCGTCTACGAGCGCTTCGTGGCCGAGGGGATCGAGATCCCTTTTCCCCAGCGCGTCGTCCACCTACGCGACGACAGGGCCGAGCCCGCAGAGCGACCTTCGCCATGAAGGACTTCGCGGACCGCATCGCGATCCTGACCGGCGGCGCAAGCGGCATCGGCCGTGCCGTGGCCGAGGAGATGGCGCGCCGCGGCGCCGTGGTGGTGGTGGCCGACCGCGACGGCGAGCGCGCCGAAGGGGTCGCCGAGGGGATCCGCCGCGCCGGCGGCCGCGCCCGCGCCGCCCGCCTCGACGTGACCGACGCCGGCGCCTTCCAGGCCCTGGTCGACGCGACCGTCGAGCGCGACGGCCGCCTCGACTACCTCTTCAACAACGCCGGCGTCGGCGTCACCGGCGAGGTGCGCGACCTGCCGGCGGCGGCCTGGGACCGGGTGATCGACGTCAACCTGCGCGGCGTCGTCCACGGCGTGCGGGCGGCGTATCCGCAGATGATCCGCCAGGGCTCGGGCCACATCTTCAACACCGCCTGCGTCGCCGGCCTGGTGCCCTTCCCGATGACCGCCGCCTACTGCGCCACCAAGCACGCGGTGGTGGCGCTGTCGACGGCCCTGCGCGCCGAGGCGGCGGCGCTCGGCGTCCGGGTCAGCGTGGTTTGCCCGGGCGTCGTGGACACCGGCATGTTCGAGGCCATCGAGTACTTCCGCGTCGACAAGGGCGCCGTGCTCGCGGACGTCCGGCCGGCGCTGATGCCGGTCGAGAAGTGCGCGCGGGCGATCCTCGCCGGCGTGCGCCGCAATCGGGCGGTGATCCTGGTGACCGCGCACGCGCGTCTCGCCTGGTGGCTTTACCGGCTGGCGCCGCGCAGCTTCCTGCGGATCACGTCGCTGGCCTACCGCCGCGCCCGCCGCCGCCTGCGCACAGGACCTTGAAGAAGAATCCCCCCTGCCCCCCTTTTTCAAAGGGGGGTGACTGACGGCTCGCTTCGCCTCGCGCGTGCGAAGACGCACGCCCATCCCGTGCGGCGCCGAGCCGAAGCGTCAGCGAGGAGTCAGCTTCCCCCCGCGGACCTTTGAGGTACAATGCGTCCACCGTTGACGAAACATCAACGCCGAGCACACGGATGAGCGACAGAGACGAGCTGATCGACGCGGTGACCCGCCGCGTGATGGCCGAGATCGGCGGTCAGGGCGGCGGTAAGGCCGGCGCCGACCGCTGCCCCGACTGCACCGGCGGCTGCGCCGCCTCGTGCTCCGAGAAGGTGCGCACGGTCATGGCGGAGGGCGCCGGGCGCGTGTCCTTCCGCGGACGCGGCGCCGACGTGCCGGGCGACCTCGCCGCCTACATCGACCACACCCTGCTCAAGCCCGACGCCACGCCGGCCGACGTCGACCGCGTCTGCGACGAGGCGGTGCGCTACCGCTTCGCCGCCGTGTGCTTCAACCCGGTGTGGATCCGCCGCGCCGCGGCGCGCCTCCAGGGCAGCGGCGTCAAGGTGGCCTCGGTGGTGGGCTTCCCCCTGGGCGCCAGCGCCCCCCGCATCAAGGCCGCCGAGGCGCGCCAGGCCCTGCGCGACGGCGCCGGCGAGATCGACATGGTCCTGAACGTCGGCGCCCTGAAGGCCGGCGACTACGAGCTCGTGGAGCGCGACGTCGCCGGCGTCGCCGACGCCTGCCGCGAGGTCGGGGCGCTGTGCAAGGTGATCCTCGAGACGGCGCTGCTCTCCGACGAGGAGAAGGTCGTCGCCAGCCGCCTGGCGAAGGCCGCCAGGGCCCATTACGTCAAGACTTCGACCGGCTTCGGCCCCGGCGGCGCCACCGCCTACGACGTGGCGCTGATGCGCGAGGCCGTGGGCGCCGAGATGGGCGTCAAGGCCTCGGGCGGCATCCGCACCGCCGAAGAGGCCCGGCAAATGATCGCCGCCGGCGCCACCCGCATCGGGGCGTCCGCGGGCGTGCAAATGGTTTCCCCCCCTCGGTCCCCCCAAGGGGACGGTAAGATGACCGGAGGAAAATCGCGTGAGTCGTATTGACCTGAGGTCCTACGTCTTCCTGGACAGTCTCCAGCCGCAGCACGCGGCCTTCCTGGGCACGGTGGCCCAGGGCTTCCTGCCGCTCGCCATGGACGCCTCGCTGTGGGTGGAGATCGCCCCGGGCATCGAGATCAACCGCCTGACCGACGTGGCCCTGAAGGCCACCCACGTGCGGCCGGGCCTGCAGATCATCGAGCGCTACTTCGGGCTGCTCGAGGTGCACTCGGACTCGCAGGCCGAAACGCGGGCCGCCGGCCAGGCGATCCTCGACGAGATTGGCCACGTGGAGTCGGACCGCCGCAAGCCCAAGATCCTCTCGAGCCAGGTGATCCGCCGCATCGACCCGCACCAGGCCCAGCTCGTCAACCGCGGCCGGCACGGCCAGATGCTGATCCCCGGCCAGACCCTCTACCTGCTCGAGGTCGAGCCCGCGGCCTACGCCGCCCTGGCGGCCAACGAGGCCGAGAAGGCGGCCGAGATCAACATCCTCGAGGTGCGGGCCTTCGGCTCCGTGGGCCGCCTCTATCTCGGCGGCGAGGAGCGCGACATCGACGTCGGCTGGCGCGCCGCGGTAGCGGCCATCGAGGGCCTGGCAGGACGCGAGGAAGAACCGAAATGACGTGCGGTGGACGCCGCACAGCGAATAAGGAGAACGAGGAATGGCTGAAGCCCTGGGAATGATCGAAACGCGCGGCTTTGCCGCCATGGTGCAGGCGGCGGACGCGATGGTCAAGGCCGCCAAGGTGGAGCTCGTCTCCTACGAGAAAATCGGCGGCGGCTACGTGACGGCGATCGTGCGCGGCGACGTCGCGGCGGTCAAGGCCGCCGTCGAAGCCGGCGTCGCCGGCGCCGAGAAGGTCGGCGAGGTGGTCTCGACCCACGTCATCGCCCGCCCGCACGTCAACATCGACCTGGTGCTGCCGCTGGGCCGCCAGGAACAGGCCAAGAAGGAATCCGAATGATCCTCGGACGGGTCATCGGCACCCTGGTCGCCAGCCGCAAGGACCCGGGGCTCGAGGGCCAGAGTTTCCTGGTGGTGCGCCAGCTCGCCGCCGACGGGCACGACACGGAGAGCTACGTCGTGGCCGTCGACGCGGTCGGCGCCGGCGTCGGCGAAGTGGTGCTCTTCGCCACCGGCAGCTCGGCCCGGCAGACCGTCAAGACCAGGGACCGTCCCTGCGACGCGGTGATCATGGCCATCGTCGACACCTGGGAGATCCGCGGCAAGGCGGTCTACCGCAAGACGCCGGCTGAAGGGAAATGGGCGAGCTGAGGCCGGGCAACCGGAACGGGCGCAACGCCTTGCGCCCTTACGCCGAACGCCCCGACGTCGGCCGGTGTAGGGGCGCACGGCCGTGCGCCCGGACCCGCGCATAGCGCGGGTCGGAGGAGACGCCATGGTGGACATCCGAGACGACGAAGTCCGGGCCATCATCCGCCGGGTCAGGGAACGCCTCGGCCCCGAGGGACTGGTGGCGCCGGCGCCACCGCCGGGGGGAGATCTCGGCCCCCTCGGGGGGGATCGGGGGGGAGATCACCGCGACGGCATCTTCCCCACCATCGACGCCGCCGTCGCCGCGGCGTGGGCGGCCTTCCAGGCCTACCGCGACCTCGGGCTCGAGCGCCGCAAGGTGGTGATCGAAGCGGTGCGCCGCGCCATGCGCGAGCACGCCGCCGAGCTCGGCCGCATGGCCCACGCCGAAACCGGCCTCGGCCGCGCCGAGGACAAGCGTCTCAAGAACCTCCTGGTCACCGACAAGACGCCGGGGCCCGAGGACCTCGAGCCCGAGATCTGGAGCGGCGACCGCGGCCTCACCGTGACCGAGTACGCCCCCTACGGCGTGATCGCCGCCATCACCCCGACGACCAACCCGACCGCCACCATCATCAACAACACCATCGCCGTGGTCTCGGCGGGCAACGCCGTGGTCTTCAACGTCCACCCGAACGCCAAGGGCGTCTCGGCGGCCAACATCCGGATCCTGAACCAGGCCATCGTCGGCGCCGGCGGTCCGCCCAACCTGGTCGCCGGCATCCCCGAGCCCACCCTCGAGAGCGCCCGCGAGCTCATGGAGCACCCGCGCATCCGCGTGCTGCTGGTCACCGGCGGCCCCGGGGTGGTGCAGGCGGCGCTCGCCACCTCGAAGAAAGCGATCACCGCCGGCCCGGGCAACCCGCCGATCGTCGTCGACGAGAGCGCCGACCTCGATCTCGCCGGCCGCGAGATCGTGCGCGGCGCCTCCTTCGACAACAACGTGATCTGCACCGACGAGAAGGAGACCTTCGTCGTCCGCTCGGTGGCCGAGCCGCTGCTGACGGCGCTGCAGGCCAATGGCGCCGTGCTGGTCAAGGACTACCAGCTCCGGCAGCTCGAGCGGGTGATCTTCACCGAGCTCGGAGCCCCCGGCAAGCCCGGACGCGTCAACCCGAAGTGGATCGGCAAGAACGCCGGCGCCATCCTCGGCGAGATCGGCGTCCGGGCTGGCGAGGAGGTGCGCCTGATCCTCGCCGACGTGCCCGCCGAGCACAGCCTGGTGTGGACCGAGCAGATGATGCCGGTGATGCCCGTGGTGCGGGTCGCGAGCGTCGACGAAGCGATCGACCTGGCGGTGCGCGCCGAGCACGGCTTCGGCCACACCGCGGCGATCTACTCGCGCAACGTCGACGCCATCACCCGGATGGCGCGCGAGATCGACGTCTCGATCTTCGTCGCCAACGGCCCCACCCTGGCCGGCCTCGGCGCCGGCGGCGAGGGCTACACGTCGTTCTCGATCGCCAGCCCCACCGGCGAGGGCATGACCCGTCCGCGGACGTTCTCCCGCGTGCGCCGCCTGACCGTCGCCGACGGCCTGAGGATCGTCTGAGGCCATGCGGGCCCTCGGCCTCCTGGAGCTCGACTCGATCGCCGCCGGCGTCCGCGTCGGCGACGCCATGGTCAAGGGCGCGCCGGTCGACGAGCTGGTCGCCGGCACCGTCCATCCGGGCAAGTACCTGGTGCTGGTGGTGGGCGACGTGGCGAGCGTCGAGGAGGCCCTGGCGGCGGGCCGCGAAGCCGCCTTTTCGACGCTGCTCGACGAGATCTTCCTGCCCGACCCGCACCCCGACGTCCACGCGGCCCTGCGCGGCGAGCGCCGCGACGGCGGCGGCGAGGCCGTGGGCGTGGTCGAGACGCGGACGGTGGCGGCCCTCCTCGGCGCCGCCGACCGCGGCGTCAAGGGCGCGCACGTGACCCTGCGCGAGATCCGCGTCGCCGACGACCTGGGCGGCAAGTCCTACTGCGTCTTCCGCGGCGAGGTGGCGGACGTGGAGGCGGCCGTCGAGCTGGCGGTCGCGTCGCTGCGCAGCCCGGACCTGCTGGCCGGCCGGGTGGTCATCCCGCAGCTCCACGGCGAGATGGACGAGAACCTGACCGGCGCGCCGGAGTTCCGGCTGCGGCTGCGGGGAGGGACGCACTGATGCGCCTCGCCCGCGTCATCGGCACCGTGGTGGCGACGGTCCGCTACGAAGGGCTGGAGGGCGTCAAGTTCCTCCTGATCCAGCCGCTCGACAAAGAGCTCGAGCCCAAAGGCGAGCCGGTGGTGGCGGCGGACGGCGTCCACATGGCGGGGCCGGGGGAGCTCGTCTACTACGTCTCGAGCCGCGAGGCGTCGCTGGCGCTGCCCGAGAAGTTCGTGCCGGTCGACGACGCCATCGTCGGCATCGTCGACGCGGTGGAGCCGATATGAAACTGGCCCGCGTCGTCGCCACCGTCGTCTCTACGATCCACTCCCCGGCCTTCGCCGGCCGGCGTCTACTCCTCTGCGACCTGCTCGACGCCGAGGGCCGTCCCTCCGGCGGCTACACGATCGCCATCGACCGGGTCGACGCGGGGGCCGGCGAGACCGTGCTGGTGCTCGACGAGGGCAACTCGGCGCGCCAGATGCTGTCGGCGCCCGACGCGCCGGTGCGCGCGATCGTCGCGGGGATCGTCGACGAGGTGGCGCTGGAGGGGTCCTGACGCGTCTCTTGTCTACGGGCTCGGGGTTGGGTATACTCGTCTCGGGGAGAGTCATCATGACCAAGCTCGACAAGGATTACAGGAGAATCGAGAATCGCTGGCACGTGATCCCCAGCAGGGGAGGCTGGGTCGTTCGGCGCGATCGGGCTAAACGAGCGACCAAGAACTTCGATTCCAAGACGGCCGCCGTCGAATTCGCTCGATCTCTGGCTCGGAAGGTCGCCGCCGGCGAGGTGATCGTCCATCGCGTGGACGGTCGAATCGAGTCGCAACAGGCTGTGACCGAGAAGGGTGACGCCGTTCTCGAGGTGTATTCCTTCGGCCGTGGGCGAGCGGTGTCCGGAATTTGAGCTCAGCATTCCAAGCCGTTCTTGCAGACCGGGCCGCTGAAGAACTAAATGGCGAAACTAAACCCCGGCTTTCATCGAAGCGTATTCATCAACTGTCCCTTTGATGACGAATATCGGCCCTTACTCAGAGCGCTTATCTTTACAGTTTTAGATTGCGGCCTTCAACCTCGAATCGCCTCCGAGACGGTTGATTCGGGCCAAGTGAGGATAGAGCGGATCCGCGATCTCATTGTCAGCTCACGCTTCAGCGTTCATGATCTCTCGCGGATCTCTCCGCTGAGAACCGGAGATCTACCCCGCTACAACATGCCCTTCGAGCTAGGCTTGGATCTCGGATGCCGATTCTACGGACATGAAGAGCTTCAGAAGAAGCGTTGCTTGATCCTGGACAAAGAGCCTTACAGGTATCAGAAAGCTCTATCGGATATCTCGGGTCAAGACATTCGGGCCCACGGAGACGATCCGGAGACGCTGATTGCAAAGGTAAGGGGATGGCTCAAAGTCACAACCCAGAGAGAGTTGCAGAGCGGCAGCCCAATCTGGCAACGTTTCAGTGAATTCACTAGCCGGCTTGAGCTGAAACTCATCCGAGAGGGATTCACCGCAGATGAAATCAAAAACTTGGAGGTGCCGGAGTTGATCGAGCACACGAAGATGTGGATAGGCAGCGAGGCCCCTCATGAGGCTCGCTCGCCCCAGTCGTCGTCGTAGCATGAGAAGGTGGCGACCATGATCGGGTCCGCTTTCGACTCCCAACACGGCTTGGCGCCGGATTCCGCCTCCCATTTTGTCTCGAGCGGGGATGGGGTCCCGGCGAGCTGGTCTACGTGGTGGCGAGCCGCGAGGCGGCGCTGGCGTTGCCCGAGCCCTTCGTCCCGGTCCGACCACGCCATCGTCGGCATCGTCGACGCGGTGGAGCCGCTGGCGGGCGGCGGAGGCCCATGAAGCTCGCCCGCGTCGTCGCCACCGTCGTCTCGACGATCCACTCCCCGGTCTTCGACGCCCGGCGTCTCCTGCTCTGCGACCTGCTCGACGCCGAGGGCCGTCCCACCGGCGGCTACACGATCGCCATCGACCGGGTCGACGCGGGGGCCGGCGAGACCGTGCTGGTGCTCGACGAGGGCAACTCGGCGCGCCAGATGCTGGCGGCGCCCGACGCGCCGGTGCGGGCGATCGTTGCGGGGATCGTCGACGAGGTGTCGCTGGAGCCGGAGGAGGACGAAACGTACGAGCACAGTCCGGAATCCCTGGAACGGGGACGCTTTGCTCGTGAGGAATACGCTCGCGGTGACTATGCCACTCTTGAAGAAGTCAAGAAGCGGTATAGCCTCGACTGACTTCATCCGCAATTCTCTGAAGATCGCGCAACGGTGCTGCCGCCTCAATGTTGGCTGCCCGCGGTCTTGATCTTCCCCTTGGAGTTCCTGCTCCCCTTCTTCGACGTCCACTCTGAAACCCGACGATGAATCTCATCGATACCTGCGTCCCCCCAGTATTGAGCTATCGCTTGAACAGAGTCACCCCTTCCTCGCTCATCACGGCCCAGAGCGAGCAGATCCGCGGGAAGGCTCATGCGGCTACGGCCCTGTCGAGCTCCGCCTGCTCCGACTGGCCGCGGAACCGGACGTAGGGCCACCGGTCGATCCGAGCTTCGCGCAAGGACTGGACGATCTTCGACTTCACCACCTCGGACCGCTCGAAGAACTCGGCACTGTCCGCCGTGTCGTCCTCCAGGACGACCCAGACCCAGATCGCGGGCTCGCCCGCGGCGTCGGTGTCGAGGGCGTGTCGGATCTCGGTGACGAACGGCAGAGGGTCGATGGCACCCAGCACGGTTTCGATCTGTTCCTGCTCGGACATGGCGGCCTCCAGGGGAGCCTGGCGGGCCGAAAGAGACCCGCGGTCAGAATCTTACCCCGAGGAGGCGTGCGACGCCATGCTCGTAACGAATCGTCCCTCCCGACGCTCTCCGGCGACGCGATCCGTGACGGATCGGCCTCTCCGCAACCCTCAGCAGGCGTGATCCGTCGCGGGTCGACGCTTCACCGTCCTCCAGAAGGGACAATCTGTGACGGCGCGCCAGATGGTGGCGGCGCCCGACGCGCCGGTACGCGCGGTCGTCGCGGGGATCGTCGACGAGGTGACGCTGGAGGGTCCGAAGAAGGGGCGAGTCCTCAGCTCTGAGGAGCCGTCTTCGAGCTCACGGAGGGGCCTCCTCGGCCAGCGCGGGCGGCGGGCGATAGAATGCCCCTGTGAACCCGTACAACTGGCAGAGCCACGACCCCAGCGTCCAGATCCCGCGGGCCGACCTCGAACGGGCGGCGGAGGTCCTCCTGCACAACGGCAGCGCGGTCGTGATGGGCGGCCGCGGCATGGGCAAGAGCGTCTTCCTGAGACAGCTCAAGAGCACGCTCGAGCGCGAGGGCGGAACCGCCGTGCTGCTCTTCGAGGCTCCACCGGCGGCCCTGACCGTCGAGGCCTGTCTGGCCTACCTGGCCGGGGCGCTCGGCGTCGCCGTGGACCCGTTCAGCTCACGCCCCCTGTTCGACGAGTACTTCGCCCGCGACGGGGCTCCCGAGCGTCTCGTGCTGCTCTTCGACGAGTTCGACCGCTATGCGGAGAAGGGCGGGCCCTCCTCGCAGCCTTCTGGCCTCTTCAACGACCTCGAGGCCTCTCGACGCTCGCTGCCGCGGCTGAGCATCCTGGCGGCCGGCTCGATCGGCGTTTTCGTCTTCCGAGACGTCCTCGGGTCGAGCTTCCTGTCGCGGGCGCTCCACTTGCGGCTTCGCCCCCTGGGGCGAACGGACGCCGAGGCCCTCGCCCGTCCGTTCGGCGATCGGGGCGCGCCCCTTTCCGACGACGTGCTCGACGCGCTCATCCTGGCGAGCGGCGGCATCCCGGCGCTGCTGACCTACGGCTTCCAGCAGCTCTGGAAGCTGGGCCGGGAAGTCACGACAGGTGACGTCACCGCGACCTACAAGTCGTTCGAGGAGAGCTATGGGGAATACCTGCGAGACCTGCTGAGCGCATTGACGGACCCACGACTCTCGGACGGTCCGCTCCGCGTCTGGGAACACATCCAGGAGGACGCCGGACGGATTCCGCGGGAGGACCTGGAAGCGGCTCTGGGCGATCCATCGGGCGTCCTGAGACTCAACCTCACCGATGCGCTCCACCTGCTCGAAACCGTCGGCGTCGTGCGCATCGCGGGCTCGGCATTGCGTGACAATCCGGTCACCGTCTACCCGATCGCCAGCCTGCTCAACCTGCCCGGACGGTCTCCGTCGGAAGGCGATCTGCGCGCTCATTTCCTGCGCGACCTCACCACCTTGGTGGCCCGACTCCATCGCTCGAGCGCGGACTTCTTCCGGCCCGGCCGCGACGGCAAGCGCCTGGTGCCGGAGTCGGTCTTCGCGGCCCAGCTTGCGCTCGGCTTCGAGCTTCTCGGCTGGCACTCGGAGCGCGAGGCCCAGCGCGGAGCGGGGCGCACCGACCTCCTCTTGCGCCGCAACGGCGACGTCAAAGTAGCTGTGCTGGAGGTCAAGCTTTGGGGGCGCAACGACTACCGCGAGGCCCAACGTCAGATCGAGAGCTACTGGACGGACGACGTCGCTGCCGGCGCCGTCGTCCAGGTGACGGACGCCGAGCTGCCCGACTGGCCTGAGCGCTTCCGGCGCGACTGCCTCGACGCCTCGGGCGCCACGATCGAGGAAGTCTCAGTCGAAGGCACGCCGATCCAGGCACGCTTCGCGTGCTCGTCGGTGACCGCCGGCGGCCTCGAGGCGCGAGTGGAGCATCTCCTCGTCCGTCTGCAGCGTCGTTCAGCAGCTCATCCAAACCATCAGCTTGTCAACGGCACGGAACTGCGGTAGCGTATATACCCCCTGATGAGTTCCGCAAATGCCATGGGCCATCCCGTGAGGGACCTCAAGGGTCAGGTGGTCTTCAGTTCGCTCATCCGCGGCTCTCCTGGTCAACTATTCTACTCCAATCTCACCTCACCACCCCCCACCAACCCTTCAAGTACTCCCCCTGCGGGTGAGTGACGGCCACGGGATGGTCAGGCGCCGCCGCCAGCGGCGCCAAGAGCCCCAGGTCGACGCCCGCTTCGACCGCGGCGGCGAAGAGCACCTGGCGGAAGAGCTTGGCGTCGACCGCGGCGCTGCAACTGAAGGTGAAGAAGAAACCGCCCGGCTCGACGCGCCGCAGGGCGAGACGGTTCAAGTCCTTGTAGGCCCGCGCGCCGGCCTCGAGGTGGGCGCGGCGGGTCGCCAGGGGCGGCGGATCGCAGACCACCAGGCCGTAACTCTCGCGGCGCTGGCGCAGGTCCTCGAAGACGTTGGCGCGCACCCAGTCGACGGCGCCGGCGGCGAAGCCGTTGGCGGCCACGTGCTCGCGCCCGCGGGCGATCGCCCGCTCCGACGACTCGACCGCGGTCACCGACGACGCGCCGCCGCGCAAGGCGTAGACGCCGAAGGCGCCGCTGTGGGCGAAGAGGTCGAGCACCGCGCGGCCGGCGGCGAGACGCTCCACGTGCCGCCGGTTGTCGCGCTGGTCCAGGTAGAAGCCCGTCTTCTGGCCCGCCGCCAGGTCGGCGGTGAAGCGCAGCCCCGATTCGGTGAACGGCGCTTCCGGCGGCGGCACTCCGCGCACCACCTCGTCGTCCTGCCCGAGGCCCTCCTCCGCGCGCACGCGCGCCGCGTTCAACTGCACCACGGCGGCGTCGGGGAAGAGCTCGGCGAGGGCCGCATAGGCCTCCTCGCGCAGGCGCTCGAGCCCCGCCACGGTGATCTGGCTCACCAGCACGTCGCCGAAACGGTCGACCGTCCAGCCCGGCACGCCGTCGCCCTCGGCGTTGAGCACGCGATAGCCGGTCGTGCCCTCGCCCACGACCTTCGCGCGCCAGGCCTGGGCGGCGGTGAGGCGCGCGGCGAAGAAGCCGCGGTCCACGTCCTCGGGGGCGCCGGCGAGCAGACGCACGCGGATCTGCGAGCGCGGGCTGTAGAGGCCGGTCCCGAGCGGCCGGCCCTCGGCGTCGACGACCGTTGCCAGGGGGGCGTCCTCGGGGCCGTCCGCGGCGGCGATGGCGCCCGAGAAGAGCCAGGGATGGCCCTGCTTGACGGCCTTGTCGCGGCCGGGCTTGAGACGGACTTGGACTTTATCCGGCACCGGATCTCCTCAGCGAAGTCATTGGCGCGATGATTTTTTGTGGTGCAGCCGTCCCGGCTGCTCCTGATGCAGGCGGGACGCCCGCACCACAATCCGGAATCTATCGCAGGCGCCGCCGCGCCGCCATCTGGCCGCCGCCGTCCTCAAGTGATAGCCTTCATGGCCGGGGCACATGCCAATCCTGACAAGGAGCTCGACTGCATGACGTTGGACGGAAAAGTCGCGCTGGTCACCGGCGCTTCGGGGGGCATCGGACGCGCGGTGTGCCGCCGCCTGGCGCGGGACGGGGCGCGGATCGTGGCCCACTACAACTCGCGCGGCGAGGCCGCCGAGGCTCTCGTCGCCGAGCTCGACGGCGGCGGCCACTCGACCGTCGGCGCCGACCTGCGCGACCCGGCGGCGGTGGAGGCGATGGTCGCCGCCGCGGTCGACCGCACCGGCCGTCTCGACGTGCTGGTCAACAACGCCGGCATCTACGCTCACCATCCGCCGCTCGAGGTGAGCTACGAGGCCTGGCAGGAGCACTGGCAGCGCACCCTCGAAACCAATCTGCTGGGCCCGGCCTGGGCCGCCTGGTGCGCGGCGCGGGCGATGGTGCGCCAGGGCGAGGGCGGGCGCATCGTCAACGTGGGCTCGCGGGGCGCCTTTCGCGGCGAGCCCGACGCTCCCGCCTACGGCGCCAGCAAGGCCGGCCTGCACGCCATGAGCCAGTCGCTCGCCGTGGCCCTGGCGCCGCACCGCATCGCCGTGTTCGCGGTGGCGCCGGGCTTCGTGGAGACGGCCATGGCGCGGCCTTACATGACCGGCGAGCTGGGCGAGGCGATCCGCAGGCAGAGCCCGCTGGGACGCGTCGCCACGGCCGACGACGTGGCCTATTGGGTCGCCTGCCTGGCCGCCCCCGACGCCGTTTTCGCCACCGGCGCCATCGTCGACGTCAACGGCGCCTCCTACCTGCGCACCTGAGCGGAGAGGAAGAGGAGGAAGATGAGCTGGTTTTCGCGACGCAAGCCCCGCCGGGGCGAGCTCTCCGACGAGGTCGGCATCATCCGCAGCGGCGTCCAGCGCTCGCCGGGGATGGGCGCGCTGTCGGAGGCGCTGGCGCGGCGCCGGGTCGGGTCGATCCTCGATCTCGGCGCCTCGCGCAACGAGAACCTCGTCTACCTCGGTCAGTATTGCTCCAACATCGTGATCCACGACGTGGTCGGGGCGAGGGGCGAGGCCCTGGCGGCGCCGCGGGCGTCGCTGTTCCAGATCCACCCCGAGTCGCTGGCGCTCGACGCCGGTCCGGGCTTCGACGTGATCCTCCTCTGGGACCTCCTCCACTACGTGGAGCGGGCGCGGGCCGGCGCCTTCGCCGCCCGGCTCGCCGAGCTTGCCCGCCCCGACGCCCTGGTGCTGCTGCTCGCCGCGGCGGCGACGCCGATCCCCCTGACGCCGATCCGCTTCAAGATCCTCGACCGCGACCACCTGCTCTACGAGGTGGCGAACGAGCGCCGGGATCCGGCGCCGCGGCTCACGCCGCGCCAGGTCGAAAGGCTGATGGAGAGGTTTTGTCCGGTACGTTCCTTCCAGCTCCGCAACGGGCTCCAGGAGTTCCTCTTCCGCTACGAAGGGACGGCCGAGCCCGCGGCGGAGGCGGGGCCCGTCGAGGAAGAGGAGCCGCGGCAGCAGAAGGTGAAGCAGCCGGGCGACTGGTACTGACGATCTGTTACTATAGGCGGGTTCTCCCCGCGATCGGAGAGCGCGGGAGAGGACGACCGGGTCGCCGCCGTATTGGCCGCGTTGTCTGGCCAACGTCGTGATTTGGCCGCAAGGAGGAGGACGGCATGGAGTACCGCGTCGACGTCCGCGACCTGAAGTTCCAGCTCTTCGACTGGCTTCCCCTGGCCGACCTGCTGCGCGCCGAGCGCTTCGCCGGTTGGGACCGCGACAACGTGGAGATGGCCGTCGACGAGGCGGTGAAGATCGCCCGCGAGGAGCTCGCGCCCACCAACGAGGACGGCGACCGCGCGGGGGTCGTCTTCGAAGACGGCCGGCTGCGAGTGCCGGCGTCGTTCAAGCCCGCCTACCGCACGCTGCGCGAGGGCGGCTGGATCTCCTGCGCGAACAACCCGGAGCTCGGCGGCCTCGGCCTGCCGGAGACGGTGGCCACCGCCGTCTCGGAGCTGATCGCCGGCGCCAACCTTTCGCTCAGCCTGGTGGTGCTGCTGACCCGCGGCACCGCCCACTTGGTGGAGAGCTTCGGCAGCGGCGAGCTGCGCGACCTGGTGTGCCGGCGCATGTACTCGGGCGAGTGGGCGGGCACCATGTGCCTCACCGAGCCCCAGGCGGGCTCCGACCTGGGCGCCTGCGCCACCACGGCGCAGCCGCTCGGCGAGGGCCGCTACCGCATCCGCGGCGAGAAGATCTTCATCACCTACGGCGACCACGACCTGACGGACAACGTGATCCACGCCGTGCTCGCCCGCACGCCCGAGGCCCCGGCCGGCACCCGCGGGCTGTCGCTCTTCGTCGTCCCCAAGCTGCGCCTGCTCCCCGGCGGCGGCCTCGGCGAGGCCAACCACGTCGAGTGCGGCGGCGTGGAGCACAAGCTGGGCATCCACGGCTCGCCCACCTGCTCGCTGCTCTTCGGCGCCCGCGGCGAGAGCGAGGGGTTCCTCCTCGGGGAGGAGGGCGACGGCATGCGGCAGATGTTCCAGATGATGAACGCCGCCCGCATCGAGGTGGGAGTGCAGGCGACGGCGGTGGCCGGCGCCGCCCAGCAGGCGGCGCTCGCCTACGCCCGCGAGCGCCGCCAGATGCGGCACTGGGACCGCGGCAGGGCCAGCGCCGCGCAGGTGCCGATCCTCGAGCACCCGGACGTGCGCCGCACCCTCCTGACGTCGGCGGCCTACGTGCAGGCGATGCGCGCCCTGCTGCTGCGGACGTCGTACTACGTCGACCGGTCGCGCCTCGCCGAGGGGGAGGAGCGAGACCGCTGGCAGGCGCTCGTGGAGCTGCTGACCCCGGTGTGCAAGGCGTGGCCGTCCGACTGGGGCTTCCGCGTCGCCGAGTGGTCGCTGCAGGTCTTCGGCGGCTACGGCTACGTGCGCGACTACCCGGCGGAGCAATACCTGCGCGACGCCAAGATCACCTCGATCTACGAGGGCACCAACGGCATCCAGGCCCTGGACTTCGTGGGCCGCAAGCTGCCGGCCCGCGGCGGCGCGCCGGCGCGCGAGCTGCTCGAAGCGGCGGCGGCGACCGCCGAGGAGCTCGCCGGCGACGCGGAGCTCGGCGGGGCGGCGCAGCTCCTGGGACAGGCCGTGGCGAACCTGGAGGGTGTCTTGCGCGAGGTGCCGCTCCGCTCCGACGCTCCGCTCCTGCTGGCCCTGAACGCGGTGCCGCTGCTGGACATGTTCGGCACCACCCTCGGCGGTCATTTCCTGCTCGAGCAGGCGCGCCTCGCCCGCCGCAAGCTCGGCGAGCTCGGAGGCCAGGACCCGGCCGAGAACGCGGAGGCCGCCTTCCTCCACGACAAGGTGCAAGCCGCCGTCTGCTTCGCTCACCGCGCGCTGCCCCTGGTGGGGGCACAGGCCGTGGCGCTGCGCGAAGGCGAGAAGGCGTCGATGGACGCGGTCTTCTGAGATCAGACCAGACCTTCGGGTGCGCATCGAGGCGCTCGGTGGTACAATCGCTTCCCGCCTGACGGACCAACGGCCCGGCCTAATAGTCATCTTCCGATTACCTGCTGAAACCACAAAAGCGCTGCTTCGCCGTCCTTGCGGGTGACCTCGTCCACGGTTCGCCGGGGCCTACGTGGACGCCCAGGGCGGCGTGCTCGACGGCGCCGTCGTCACCGTGCGCGACGGTCCGAGGACCGAGAGCCAGCCCCTGGCGCCGGACGGCCGCTTCGAGCTCACCCTGGCCCCCGGGCGCGGGGTGGAGCTGATCCTGGCCTCGCCGACGACCCGGCCGACGTCGCGTGCGGAAGAAATCCAAGGCGAACGCCGCCACGATGGCGGCGTCGGCGACGAGGGCCCAGCGCGCCGCGGCCTGCACGATGACGCCGACCATCCCCAGGAAGGTGGTCAGGGCGAGGAGGTAGAAGACCCTGGCGGCCGGCATCGGGGGCTCCGTGGCACGGCCTGCCATTATAGGCGTCGGCCCGGGCGCTCGGCATTGTGTATAATCGGGACTCGCGGAAACCGACCCCCCAAAGGAGGAAGACATGAGCCGGTTCGATCTGGAGCGCTTTACGGCCGACGCCAGGAAAGATCCCGGGATGGCGGGCGAGATCTCCCGGATGGACGCAGATCCTCGGTCCCTCGTGCAGTGGGCGGCGGAGCACGGCTATCGGCTTACGGTCGACGAGGCGCACGGGTTGGCATCCACCGTCGGCGAGCTTTCCGACGAGGAGCTCGAGAACGTGGCAGGCGGCTGGGACGAGCCCGCGCCGCCGCCTGGTGGCGACGATTGAGCCCACCTGAGACCCGTCGCCTCGAGCCGTGCGCCTGACCTGCGCGAGCTGGATGAGTCTCGTCCGACCCCACCTCGCGGAGGTCCTGGTCGGCCGTGTGGCCTTTGATCGCCTGCTGGCCCTCGCTCGGCACCTGCCGGCCCACGGGCTCGGCGTGATCGAGACTCGCTTGGCTTCTCGCGGCACGGGGAGTGCGGATTTCGCCCTACGCCTCACGGCGCCCGACCAGGCCGCCGACTTGGCGCCGCGCCTCCCGACCTCTCATCTCGGGACTTTTCTCTTGAGCGGTTGGCAGGATCTGGGGCATCCGTTGCCGGTCGCTTCCGTGTGGCTGGAGTTCGATCTCGACCGCGCGCCGAGGGGGCTTCCGGAGCCGGTGACCTGTGCGCGGCTGCACGGCTCGTGGGATGCGGAATGGCTCGTCGGCAAGCTCCTCCCGGCACTCCACGGGCGTCCCCTGAAAGCGTCCCAGAAGCGTTGGCTGCGCCGCAGCCTGGCCGAGCTGCCGGCGGCGGCCTCGGTCCTCTACGCCTTCAGCCTCGCGGCGCGGCCCGGCAACGCCGTGCGTCTCGAGGTCTGCGGCCTCGAGCCGGCGGCGATGGTCGCCTACCTCGACCGCTGGGCGCCTGCCGCGGGGCGGCAGATCGCCGAGATCGCGCCCCACGTGGAGGGTTGCGACCGCTATCACCTGTCCTTCGACGTGGCCGACGACGTCTCTCCCCGACTCGGCGTTGAGTGCGGCTTCGCGCGGCTGCCGCACCGCGAGCCCGGCTGGCGCCAGCTCCTGGACCGCATGGTCGCTTCCGGCCTGTGCGACGCCGCGAAGCGCGACGCAGCTCTCGCCTGGCCAGGGAGCGATTCGTTGTGGACTACGGCGGCGCGCTGGCCGCCGGAGGCCACGAGCCTCGGCGGTCATTGCGTGCGCTGCCTGAGCCACGTCAAGCTGGTCTCGACGCCCGAGCGTCCTCCCGAGGCCAAGGCCTACCTCATCTTCGAGCACGTGCGGCGGCGGGCTCAGGTCGACGGTGAGCCGGCGTCGAGGCTCAGCCAGCCCGCGAGCGCCTGAAGCCGCTCCCGGTACCTCGGGACGTCGAGCCGGTCGAGCAAACGGCTGGCCTCGCCGAGCTCCCGCGCCGCCGTCGCCGGATCACCCGCCGCGCTGGCGAGCCGCGCCAGCTCCAGGCGGGTGCGGGCAACCTCGAAGGACACCCCGAGGGCATCGAACGTCGCCAGTGCCTGCTCGAGGAAGCGCTGGGCGCCTTCCGCATCGCCGGCGCTCGCGGCGACACGACCCCGCGCGCGTTGCGCCAGGCCCTCGCCATAACTGAAACGGGCCTCGCGCGTCATCTCAAGCCCGCTCGCGGCGAGCTCTTCGGCCCGTTCGACCTCGCCGGCCGCGAGAAAGGCCTCGGCGAGGAAGACGGAGAACCAGCCCAGGATCTGCCGCATGCCGGTTTCCCGCAATCGTTCCACCGACTCGCGCAACGTGTCGACCGCATTCTCGACCTCGCCCTTCTCGAGGTAGGCGTAGCCGAGGAATCCCATCGCCACCGCGCTGTTGAGGGGATCGCTGGCGCCTTCGAGCCCGCGACGGCACTGCTCGATGCCGGCTTCCCACTCACCGAGGGAAGCGTGGAAGTAGCCGAGGCTCCAGGAGGTGTCGAGGCGGTAGTCGTCGAGGGCCTCGCCGATCGCGCGGGCGCGCTCGAGGGCGTCGATTGCTTTGGAGAACTCGCCGAGGACGTAGTGGTTGAAACCGGCGACCCAGTAGGCCTGACCCTGCCACCAGGGCTCGCCGCGGCGCTCCAGAAGCACGACGGCGCGCAGGCTGTGGCGGATGCCCTCGGCGAAGCGGCCAGCCCAGAAGCCGTCGCGGCCGAGCACGTAGTGAGCCTTGCCCTCGGTCGTCTCGTCACCGCACGCCTGGGCCGCGGCGATGGCCTGCTCGGCGTAGCGCCGCGTCTCTTCCTGGTGGCCGAGATAGGTGTGGGTGTGGGCCAGCCAGAAGGCGTACCGGGCGGCGAGCGCCGGGTCGTCAAGGCGTTCGACGCGATCCGCGTGATGCTCGAAGAGCTCGAGAGTCTCCGGGAAGCGAGCCAACGGCAGGAGCGATTCGGCGAGCTGGAGGAGCACCTCGACGAGACTCCGGTCCCGGCTCTCCTCCGGTAGCTGCTCGGCGTGGCCGAGAGCTTCCCGTAGCGCCTTCGCCGCCTCGGCGTGGGCGAAGTCGCGGGCCGCGCGGGCGGCGAAGAGGGTCAGGTAGTGGACGGTCTTCTCCGGCTCGCCGGCGCGCGGATAGTGGTAGACGAGGTGGTCGTAGGCGTCTTCCAGGTTCTCGGCATGGAGCGTTTCAAGGGCCGCGGCGGCGCGCCGGTGGAGCTGGCGGCGACGCTGCGTCAGCAGGCTCTCGTAGGCCACCTCCTGGAGGAGGGCGTGCTTGAAGAAGTGGATCGTCTGGTCTTCGGACGGAGTCTTGTAGAGCAGCTCCCAGCTCCGCAGGTCCTCGAGCAGGCCGGAGAGCGGCTCGTCGCGGTCCCACAGCGCCTCGAGGAGATCGAGAGAGAGCTCGCGGCCGAGCACCGACGCGGTCTTGAGCAGGTGCTTGTGTGCTTCCGGCAGCCGATCGATGCGGGCGGCGAGGAGGCCCTGGATGGAATGGGGAATCGTGGTCTTGGACCCCGCACCGTGCTCGGCCAGGGAATGAGCCAGCTCTTCGAGGAAGAGCGGGTTGCCTTCGGCCTTGGCCAGGATCTCGGCGCTCAGCTCGGCCGGCAGGTCGCTGCCCCGGAGGACGGCGGCGAGGAGCTCGCGGCTCTCGTCGTCGGAGAGGCGGCGCAGGGTGATCTGCGTGGCGTAGGACTTCTCGAGCCAGCGCGGCTGAAATCCGGAGCGGTAGGTGACGATGAGCATCAACCGGGCCGCGCCCATCACCTCCACCAGCGAATCGAGGAACTCTTCCGAGGTCGCGTCGATCCAGTGGACGTCCTCGAGCTCCATGACCACCAACGAGTTACGGCTGGCATCAAGGAGCATGCGCCGAAGGGCGGTGAAGGTACGGCTCTGGATCGCCTGCGGCTCGAGCTCGTCGAGGGTCTCGGTTCCCTCCCGGATCCCGACGAGCCGCAACAAGTAGGGCAAGGCGTCCCCGGGATCTGTGCCCACGTGCTCGAGGCTGGCGCGCATCTTGGCGGCGACCGTCGCCCCATCGTCGGTCCTGGAGATCCGTGACGCCTTGCGGATCATATCGACGAACGGCTGGTACGGGATGGTGCTGCCATAGGACAGGCATTGGCCGCGAAGATAGCTCATGCGGCGGCCATGGAACGTGCGGCCGTAGAGCTCGTAGAGAAGCCGTGATTTGCCGGTGCCGGCTTCTCCAGCGATGCCGATCGCCTGCCCTTGACCCTGGCTGGCCCGATGTCGGAGGTCGTCGAGGATCTCGAGCTCGCGGCGCCGGCCGATGAGCCGGCTGAGGTTTGCCGGGCGGAAGAAGCGGTCCGTCGCCACGCCGTCGCCGGGGACAACCCTCCAAACCTCGATCCGCCGCCCGTCGTCGCCGACAATGGCCTCCTCGACCGCCAGAGTGACTTGATCGCGCACCGTCTCAGCGACCTCCCGGTCCACGACGATCCCGGCCGCCGCATGCCGGGCCAGGGCGGATGCCGCGTCCACGACGCCGCCAACCGCCGGCGACCCGGCTCCGCCGACGACCACCGGACCAGCAGCGAGCCCCATCCGAGCACTCCAGGCAGCGCCAAGCTCCGCCTCGAGCCCGTCGGACCGCTCCGCCAAACGCTCATCGAGCGTCAACGCCGCGAGCACCGCGCGGCGAGCATGGTCCTCTAATGCCACTGGGGCGCCGAAGAGCGCTATGAAGCCGTGGTCGAGGAACCTGTTGATCGTCCCGCCGAAGCGTTCGACAGAGCTCCGCGCCAGGGTCGAGAATCGGTTCAACAGGCCATGCATCAGATCCGCGTCGAGAGGCGCGGTGGCCGTGGTGGAGAGGACAAGGTGCAAAAAAAGGACCGTCGCCGGCTTGCGTTCGGCCTCCGACGGCGCTCCGGAGCGGGCAACCACAGGCCAACCCGAAGCCGGCCGCGAAGGAGCGGGAGGAAGGTCAGCCTTGGGGCGGGCCACCAACCGATGGTGCTCTCTCTCGTCGCGGGAAGGCAACAGCACCAGAACAGCTCCGCAGGCACCGCAGTGCTTGTAGGCAGCATGCATTTCGGCGCCACATTGCGAGCATTCGAGCAACAAACGCGTGCCGCACTCCACGCAGAACCTCATCGGCGTCGGATTCTCAGATCGGCACTTGGGACACTGCATGACCTCATTCCCCATGTCCGGCTTCACCCGGCTGCAAGACCCCTACCGGCGCCATCATCGGCACGCCCCCGCCCATGATGCCACGAGTAGCCCATCGCGTCCCGCGCCGCAGGCTACACGACACAGACCAGGGAGCGCCGGGGTGTGATCCTACATCTACATCGCGGCTCCGCGGCCCCGCGCAAGCCGTGACGGGCCATCACCAAATCATTGGCGCCTTACCCCTTGACATCCTCGCGCCGCTAGGCTATCCTCTAGCTGGTCCGAGATCAGGCGGATCCGGCAGCACGATTGCCGTTGCCGGTCAGCAGAGCGGGTCCCACCAGCAGGGCATAGCAGCAAGTTCTCTGGGCTCGCGTAGGGTAGCGTTGGATAGAGATTGCCAGCCGGCGTGTAGCTTGTCAGGCTGTCCAGGCCTGTGGTGCGGGAATTCCCCTCGCCTGCGGCCGGGAGGTCACACGCTCGGTCTGACGCTTCTGGCAGGCCCATACGAGGTGGGCCGCATACGTCAACAGTGCCACGACTAAGGAGGCCGAAATGGCAAGGAAGGTGGACGTAGCACGTGCGTGGAAGGACAAGGACTATCTCGACAGTCTGACCGCCGAGGAGAAGGCGTCGTTGCCGCCCAATCCAGCCGGCGCGGTGGAGCTCAGCGACGACGATCTGGAAGGTGTTGCCGGCGGCCAGACCGGAACCGGAACGCCGAACTGCTTCTGCGTCCTCACGAGAACGGCGGATTCTCAGGGTGGTCATTGCGACTGCCATTGCGACGAAGAAGTAGCGGCCTGAGCCTGACGCCGAGCCTCTCGAGAGAGGCCGGGATGGTCCTTGTCTCGGCCTCTCCATCGGCTGGCGAAGCGCATTGGTGGGTCTCCTTGCTCCTGAAGTCTCCGGAGTGGTACCAAGCTCTTTCACTTGTCGAGCGCCTCCCGCAGCGCTCAGCAGGAAACGTCGGCCCTGGTCAACGACCCGCCGGATCCGCCGCGGCTGGCCGTCTGGCGGAATGGAAGCAGCAGTCGCCCTTCACTAGTGAAGAGTGGTACTCCAAGCGCCTCGCTCTCAACGCGCTCGACGAGGCGGCGTTGCTTGCAATCCTCAACGAGTCACCGGCTAGCCTCAAGGAGAGATTCTCCAGCGAGCCCCCGAGCTGGCTGCTCGAGTTGGAGCGTGCTTTTGCCTCGGCCGGCGGTTCATCCACGATCGATCTTCCTGATCCCGGGGTGACGTCGGCACTCGCGCCCGTCGTCAATCTCTTTCGTCCAGTGGTCCTCCGTGCTCTAGACCGTCTTCGCCGCGGAGCTCGCGATCTGGTACAGGAGCACCCCTCGGCTCCGTTCAGCGTAGAGAAAGCCATCGAAATATTCTATGCTTTGGTGCCCAAGAGAATAAGTCTGATTGCAGGTCGTACTGCGGTTTTGGAGTTCCACGTTGCCCAGCGCCAAGGCGTTCTGGGGCAAACCTATCCGGAGGATGCCTTTGCAGCGTTCATCGGACGTCTGCGACAACCCGAGATGGCTTTGGCTCTCCTGAGCGAGTATCCGGTGCTCGCGCGCCTGGTCGTAGAATGGCTCGATAGGTGGGCAGAATCGAGCCTTGAGTTTCTCCATCGGCTATGCGCGGACTGGGACCGCATATGTTCCTTATTGGCCAGCGATCGGCCGCCGGGGGCCCTCGAAGAGGTTTCCGGCGGTATAGGCGACTGTCATCGCCGCGGGCGCGCCGTCCTCATAGCAAAGTTCAGCTCTGGTCTGCAGTTAGTATACAAACCAAAATCGTTAGCTGTTGACCGGCACTTCGCCGATCTCTTGGACTGGCTGAACGCACGTGGGGCTCCCTCTCTACGTGTCCCCAAGGTGTTGGACCGCGGGGGCTACGGATGGGCGGAGTTCATTGACGCGCGTCCTTGCGACCACGAGGAGATGCTAGAGTCTTTCTATCGCCGTCTCGGCGCATTCTTGGCTATATTTTATGCCCTGGAGGCTACTGATTTCCACAATGAGAACCTCATCGCTATGTCAGAGTACCCCGTACCGGTAGATCTCGAGTCGTTGTTCAGGGGTGACATGGGCGAGCTGGCCGCTGCCCGATTCCAATCAAAAGCTGCTCATGTCTTGGCTGACTCGGTTTTGCGCGTCGGACTGCTTCCGCAGCGCCAGTGGCGTGTCGATCGTAGCGGGAGTGTCGACCGAAGCGGTCTCGGAGGAGAAGACGGCCAGCTTTCGTTGGAAGATATTCCGGTCTGGGAGGACGCCGGGAAGGGCACAATGCGCCTTGTCCGCCGAAGGTTGAGAATGAAGGCCGCTCTGAACCAACCACAGCTTGAAGGGAGAGAGTTCAATATACTGAGCTTTTCTGATCATATCGTGGCCGGCTTCACCGCCATGTACCGCCTGTTACTCGATCACCGCGACGGCCTGCTCGCTGCAGATGGCCCGTTAGAGCGGTTCTCCGATGACGAGGTGCGGTGCATATTCCGTGATACGCGGCTGTATTTCGTGATCCTGAGAGAGAGCTTTCATCCAGATCTACTGCGGTGTGCCCTGGATCGTGATCGCATATTCGATCGCCTGTGGTTCGGCATCGACAAGCACTTCCTTCAGGAAAAGCTGATGCGGCTGATCCCCAGCGAGTTGGAAGATCTATGGGTCGGAGACATCCCGTTTTTCAGCACACGTGTTAGCTCGCATGACGTTTGGACAGGAGGGCGCGCTTGTTTGCCAAATCTGCTGGATAAATCTGGGTTTGATCTCGTGCGCTCGCGCCTGGGGAGCATGAGCGAGGAAGACCTCGAAAGGCAGACCTGGCTCATCCGTGCCTCACTGACCACCCTTGCAATGGAGCTCGAGCCCCCAAGAAAGCGGTATGCAGCTCGGGAGCGCGAGGATGGCGCCGATAGCCGACGATTGTTGGCTGAGGCGTCGAGAATTGGCGACCGGCTGGCCGAATTGAACTGGCCTGGTGATCAAGGGGCTTCCTGGGTCGGGCTGTCGATTCTCGACTCTCGGCACTGGAGTCTGGTTCCCCTTGGCGTCGATCTGTACTCAGGTCTGCCAGGGATAATTTTATTTCTTGCCTATCTGGGGAGAATCTCAGCGAAGGATACGTACACGCAGCTCGCCGAGACTGCACTCAAGGGGCTGCAGACACAGATTGGCAGTCTCGGACCTTCACTGCAATCGATCGGCGCCTTTGAAGGTTGGGGGGGCGTGATCTATTTGTATCTTCACTTGGCCGCTCTGTGGCGGCGAAGTGACCTTATGGAGGAGGCAGAGCGACTGATCGGAGATGTGGAGACGAAGATCCACATCGACGAGTCTCTGGACATTGTTGGCGGTTGTGCAGGGGCGATCGCCGTGATGCTCGGGTTTCACGAGATCACAGGCTCGAGTAAGGCCGTTCGCGCCGCGCGCGAAATGGGGACACGGTTGGTTTCTCGAGCGCAACCTTGCGGGGGCGGAGTGGGCTGGAAGGTTCCGGTGAGCCCCAGCAGGCTTCTTACCGGATTCTCGCATGGCGCGTCGGGGATAGCTTGGTCCCTCCTGAATTTGTTTGCGGCCACGGGCGAGGAAAGATTCAGGCGCACCGCGTTGGCGGCGCTGTCATATGAGAAGTACTGTTTTTCGACCGAGGCGCTCAATTGGCCGGACTTGCGGGGGGACGGTGATCTCATCAATCCCAAGTTCATGGTCGCGTGGTGCCATGGTGCCCCAGGTATCGGCTTGAGTCGACTTAGGATGGCTGAACATATCAATGACGAAGGCCTCACGGCCGATCTTGACGCTGCTCTCAAAACTACCGTAGCTCGCGGCTTTGGTGCTAATCACTCGTTGTGTCACGGAGATCTGGGGAACCTGGAGCTGCTCACCGAGGCGGCGAGACAAATGAGGGACGATCGGCTCGCCAAAGAGGCGGATTGGCGTGTTGCCCAAATCTTGGCCAGCATCGAGGAACATGGCTGGCTCTGTGGAGTTCCGTTGGGGGTCGAGACGCCCGGCCTCATGAATGGGCTCGCGGGCATAGGTCTCGGGCTCCTCCGGGTCGCGTTCCCCGACCTGGTACCGTCAGTCTTGATGCTGGATGCGCCCCTTGGTTGAGCCGATCCGGTGGCGAGTGGCCCGCCGCCAGTGCGTCTCGGGTCGCGCGAATCATGCGAGTTGTCGCTCGACGAGACGAAAGAACAATCCCTTGTGGGCGACGAGGCTCCCGTAATTGCCTTCCTCGACTATCCGACCGTTTTCCAGAACGAATATACGGTCGACGTTCCTGATCGTCGAGAGTCGGTGTGCGACCACTATGCGGGTCGCTTTCAGTCTCTTGAGACCGTCAACGACGATGTCTTGGGTACGGTTGTCAAGCGCGCTTGTAGCCTCGTCGAAGAAGATGATACGCGGACGGCTGACGACGGCTCGGGCGATCATCAGTCGCTGAACCTGGCCTCCAGAGAACGTCCCCGCTCCCTCGTTGATCAGTGTATGCATCCCCATCGGCATCGCCTTGATATCTGCCTCGAGGCCCGCCATGCGCGCTGCCTCCCAAGCGGCGTCGATGCCGAGGCCAGATGCGCCGACGATATTAGAGTAGATGTCGCCGGACATCGGACGGCTGTTCTGGAGCACGACGCCGATCTGGCGCCGGACGGATCGCGGATCGAGCGACGCCAGATCCTGGCCGTCATAGTAGATCGAGCCGGTGGTCGCACGCTCGAAGTCCAGGAGTAGCCGTAACAGCGTCGATTTTCCGGCTCCCGAGGGCCCTACGATGGCAATGAGCTCCCCGGGACGAGCGCGGATGGTGACGTCGTTCAAGATCAGAGGCCCGTCGTCGTGATAGCGGAACGAGACGTGGCCGACCTCCACGTCGCCCGAGAGCTCGCCGGCCGTGATCTTGGCCTCGTCGACCTCGGGCGGCTCGACGAGGATGGGCGCCAGCCGTTCGTAGATCGGCACCATGGACAGCAGCCCCGAGATCAGGGAGACGAAGGTCAGGGCCGCCGCCTGGACCTGGCCGAAGGCGGCGCTGAAGGCCAGGAAGCGGCTCACCGTCAGGGCGTCCTCCATGGCCAGACCCATCATCGCGAAGAGCGCCAGCGTCGCGAAGACGCCGTAGACCGCGTTGAACACCGCCTGGAGGTTCGCCACTGCCCGGGCCCGGAACGTCCGCCGCCGCTGCGCCGTGAAATGCTCGGCCCATCGCGCGTAGGCGCGCTTCTCCGCGCCGCCGGTGCGCAGCTTGGAGATGCCGCGGATGAGCCCGAAGACGAGGCTCGCGATCCGTCCCTCGAGGCGCAGGAGCTCGCGCTGGTGGCGCAACTGGACGTAGGCCAGGGCCGTGGTCGTGAGCACCAGGAGCGCGATCAGGCCGCTCGCCAAGAGCGCCAGCTTCCAACTGTAGTAGAAGAGCAGAGCGAAGCTGAAGACCGAGAAGACGAGCCCCAGGAACGAGGTCGTGACGTTGCCGACCAGGAGGCCGCGGATGGCGTCGACGCCCATCGCCCTGCTCGTCAGGTCGCCGACCGTGAAGCGCCGGAAGAAAGTGGTCGGCAAGGCCAGCAGGCGGTCCCAAACGGCCGCCTGCAGAGAGCCGTCGATCTTGCCGGTGATCCGCAGCACGGCGATCGAGCGGGTGACCTGGAAGGCGGCGGCCCCAAAGGCCGCGGCCACCAGCGCCAGCGTCATCTGCAGGAGCTGGGAGCGGTCGGCGCCGGGGATCACCCGGCCGAAGAGCTGCTCGGTGACGACGGGTGCGATGAGGCTCAGAAGCCCGCCGCCCAATCCCATCGAGGCGATGGTCAGGAGGTCCCGCCGCCGGTCGCGGAAAGCGAGCCGCACGAGGTCCCAGGGTCCGAGCGGACGCTCGGGCAGCGGGGGATAGAACATGAAGGCTTCGCCTGCCAGGCTCTCGGCCACTTCGGCGTCGACCGCGGCTCGTTCCGTGCCGGGATCCACGAGCTCGTAGCTCGTCGGCGACGTGGGCAGGAGCGCCACGGGCCGTCGTGTCTTGCCCTCGCCGGCGCCGCTTTCGACGAACGCCACCAGGGGGCCGCCGTCTCGCCGCCACCAGTCGTCGCGCAGCAGGACGCGGCGATAGCGTACGCGGGACGCCTCGCAGATCTCGCGAATCCCCTGGGCTTTCCGGGACTCCGAGGCCGGGGGCGGCCGCAGGGAAAGGCCCAGACGCTCACCCACCAGCCGGCAGACCGCCAGGAGCGGATCGGCGGCCGGGTCGGCGGCGGCGGTCCGCTCGGAGGACGGGACGAGGATCGAAGCGAGGTTGGCGTGAGCCGTTTCGAGAGCGGCGTCGTCGAGCTCGAGCCGATGAGCCAGCCGGCGTCCCTCCTCTGCCGCCGCGGCCGTGACCCGCAGGCTCACGAAGCGCAGGAAGAGCTCGTGAAACCGCCCCAAACCCTCCCACAGGGTCCCGCTTCGCAAGAGGTGCCCCGTGGCCACGCACGAGAGCAAACAGGCTTCGGAGCTGACCAGCCACGTCGTCTGCGAGACGGGCACCAGCACTTCCGCGGCTTCGACGTCGAGCTCTTTCCGGCCGAGAAAGCGCGTGCGTCCTTCCACGTGACGGACCCACACCACGCCCTCGGCGGCCCGCGCTGCCAGCCCGGCGTCGTCGAGGCGGACCTCGGTGCCCGGGCGCAGCTCGGTGAAGCGCTGGGGAGCGTCACGGCGCGGGACCCCGCGGAAGATCCCGCTCACCCAGCCTTCGATGGCGGCTTCCAAGAAGGGGAGGTTTCGCGGCTCGCGCGCCAGCCGCGTGAGGACGGCCGAGCTCGTCGCGAGCAGCCGCGTGCCGGGGTGCGCGACGGCCAGCAGGCCGGCGTGCGCCGCGGGGCCGCCGACGCCCAGCAGGATCTCGCCGGCGGCGGCCGTGGCGAGATGTGTTCGCCCGCCTTCGCGCCGCGCGGCCGGTGCGCCGCCCGGGTCGACGGCGAAGATCTCGACCGTCCCTTGCACGATCAGCCATACCCGCTCGGCGGAGTCGAGGCGCAGAGGGCGGTTGCCGCCGATTACCAGCTCCTCGGCCTCGGGTCGCAGGAGCTCCTCGAGGTCGGGTCGTTCCGCAGGGGTCGCGACGGCGTCGTTCATCGTCAGTGCGCGGCGATCAGCCGGGCGTACGCTGCGGCCTTCGCCATGAGCTCGTCGTGGTTGCCTCGCTCCACGATCTTGCCGTTGTCCATGACCACGATCTCGTCGGCGTCGCGGATCGTCGAGAGGCGGTGGGCGATGATCAGGCACGTGGCGCCGCGCCGCCTCAGGCTCGCGTCGATCTTCTCCTCGGTGGTGGGGTCGAGGGCGCTCGTGGCCTCGTCGAGCACCAGGATCGACGGCCGGCCGACGAGGGCGCGGGCGATCTCCAGGCGCTGCTGCTGGCCGCCGCTGAAATTGCGCCCTCCTTCTTCCACGGGGCCGTCGTAAGCGCCGGAACGCGGCGCGACCTCGTCATGGATGGCGGCGTCGCGGGCCGCTTCGACGACGTCGGCCAGGGACACGGTCGCGTCCCACAGCGTGAGGTTCTCGCGCACCGAGCCCTCGAAGAGGAAGATCGCCTGGTCGACGTTGGCGAGCGAGGCGTCGAGCACCGGACGAGGCCAGGCATGACGTGGCTTGCCGTCGAAGAGGATCTCGCCGCTCCACGGCTCGTAGAGCCCGTTGACGAGCTTGGCGACGGTCGACTTGCCGCTGCCCGAGGCGCCCACCAGGGCCACGCGGTCGCCGGGCTTGAGCGACAGGTCGAAGCCCTCGATCAGCGGCGGCGCAAGCGAGCTGTAGCCGAACGTGACGTCGCGCAGCTCGAGGTAGCCCGCGAGCTTATTGGCCGGCGCCTCGGCCGGCTCGACCTCGAGCCGCGTTTCCGCGGGATAACGCAGCACGTCGTCGAGCCGGTTCATGTCGCCCTCGACCGTCTGCAGCTTGCCGCCGAGGTTGACGAGGTTCGAGACCGGGGCGAGGAAGCTCGCCATGAGCACCTGGAAGGCCACGAGCTCGCCGAGGGTCAGAGCGCCGCCCATCACCCGCAGAGAGCCGACGCCGAGCACCAGCGCGGCGTTGAGCGCCGTCAGCAGCGGCGGCACGGCGTCGAGGAGCTGGGTATAGCGCTCCAGGTCCTGGCGGGCGTTGACCACCTTGGCCTGGTAGCCGGCCCAGCGCGCGAAGAGGTCCGCTTCGCCGCCGGTGGCCTTCAGGGTCTCGATCAATTGCAGACCGCCGATGGCCGTGCCCTGGAGCTTGCCCTGCTCCTGGAGCAGCCGGCGGCTGCCGTCGACGCGCTTGCGCGACACGTAGCGCAACGCGATGACGTTCAAGGAGACCGCGCCGAGGGCGATCAACGTGAGCAAAGCGTCGTACTGGAACATCAGCACGACGAAAAAGACGACCATCACCGAGGCCAGGAAGTTGGTGGCGAGGTCGCGGGAAAGGAGCTGGGCGACGCGGTTGTTGATGCCCACCCGGCTCGCGACGTCGCCGGCGAAGCGTTGGTTGAAGAACTCGACGGGCAGCCGCAGCACGTGCCAGAAGAAGCGGCTCGAGCCGGCCACCGCGATGCGCGTCTCGAGCCGCAGCAGGTAGCTCTGCTGGAGCCAGGTCAGAGCGCCGATCACCAGGGCCGTGACGGCCATTCCCAGCAGCAGCGGCTGCAGCCACGGCAGGTTGCCCTTGAGCAGCACGTTGTCGACGAAGACCTTGGAGAAGACGGGGCTGACGAGCTGCGGCACGACCAGGGCGAAGCCCGCCAGGATCACGAAGGCGAGCGCCGCGCCGGCACCGTGGAGCCGGCGCAGCAGCGCCGGCAGGAAGCTCGGCTTCTCGCCGCTCGCCGCGAAGTCCGGTCCCGGCTCGAAGGTGAGCACCACGCCGGTGAAGCTCTGGTCGAGCTCCTCTTCGCTCACGACGCGCGGGCCCGAGGCGGGGTCGTTGAGATAGACGCGGCCCTTGCGGATGCCTTCGAGCACCAGGAAGTGGTTGAAGTTCCAGTGCAGGATCATCGGCGGCTGGAAGCGACGCAGGCCCGACGGCTCGGTCTTGAAGCCCTTCGCCGCCAAGCCGTAGCGGCGCGCCGCCTTGACCATGTTCGAGGCCTTGGAGCCGTCGCGGGAGACGCCGCAGGCCAGGCGCAGCTCTTCGAGGGCCACCCAGCGGCCGAAATGGGCGAGGACGACGGCGAGGGCGGCGGCGCCGCACTCCACCGCTTCCATCTGCAGCACGGTCGGCGTCCTGACGCGCCGCGGCTGACGTCCGCGGGAAAGAAGCTCGCGGAGCGCGCGCACCATCTCAGATCCCCAGCCGGTCGCGGAGCTGCGGCAGGGCGAGCGCGATCGGGCGGTCCTCGCGCACGATGATCGAGCCGGAGGCCAGCGTGCCGCTCGAGATCTCGGCCTCGGGCCCGCGCGACGACGACCAGCGGTAGCCGCTCGGGGTGGAGGGATCGCGGGCCAGGGCCACGTCGACCTGGATCGGCGGCCCCTCGTCGAGCAGGCGGGCCACCAGCTCTTCGTTGGCCAGCAGACGCTGCATGCCGCGCGCCGTGGCGGGGAACTCGGCCACCCGCGTGACCTCGCCGAGCACGTAGCCGAACTCCTCGCGCTGCACGGTGGACGGCACCACGCGGGCCTCCATGCCGCGCCGCACCTGCTTGCCCAGGGCCGCCGGCACGAAGATCACCGCCACCAGGTCCTCGGAGACGATCTCCATCGACAGCACCGGCGTCCCCGGGCTGACCACCGCGCCGCGGTCGACCAGGAGCTCGAGCACCCGGCCGGCCTCGGGGGAGACGATGTGGACGTTCTCGTCCAGCGACGAGCGCAGCTCGCGCAGCTCGAGCTCGAGGTCGCGAAGCACGCCGCGCCGCGCCTCGAGCTGCTGGTCGAGCTGCTGCACGCCTTCGAGGCGTCGGAGCTCGAGGCCGTTGAGCTCGAGGCGCAGGGCCGCGAGCTGGTCGCGCGCCGTGTTGAGCTCCTCCTCGGTCGCCAGCAAGGTCTGCTGGGTGATGAGCCCGTCGGCCAGCAGATCTTTCTGGACGTCCATCCGCTCACCGATGAGCTCGATCTGGCGCTCGAGGGTGGCGGTCGAGCGTTCGAGGTTGGCGCGTTGCTGCGCCAGGTTGGCGGCGGCGAGCCGTTTTTGCTCTTCGGCGTAACGTCCCAGGTCCTCGTATTCCGCTCCGAGCTCGGCTTTCTTGGCTTCCGTGTCGCGAATCTGGAGGATCAGGCTCTCCTGGCGAATGCGGGCCACGGCCTGGCCCTTCTCCAGGGTGTCCCCCACCCGCACCAGCACCTCCTCGACCTGGCCGCTGCCCGCCGCGAACAGCTCGGAAACGCCGCCCTGCCGCAGCAGGATGCCCTGGCCGACGGCCTCGGTGGGGATCGAGCCGAAGACGCCCCACGCCAGGGCCGCCAGGATCAGCGCGAGGAGCGCCGCGAGCGCCAGCCAGCCCTGCGGCCGGGTGACCTGCATGAGCTGGTCGAGCTGCTCGGGAGAGGAGAGCCTCTCGAGGGCCACCTTGCGGAAGATCTTCGACATCGCCTGCCCCGGTCAGAGCGGAAGCGTGGTCAGACGCTCCAGGGTGATCGTATGCGCTCCGGGCTCGGCCGCGTTTGCGTCGACCAGGGTCCCGGTCTGGAAGCGAAGGTCGAGCAGCGCCAGGGCGAGGGCGAGCTGGGCGGAGACGCGCTGCTGCTGGGCCGCGATCAGGCGGTTGCGCTGGGTGATGACGTCGATCAGCGTCGACGAGCCGGCCCGCAGCTTCTTGAGCTCGTTGTCGACGGTCTCTTCGTAATAGCCCACGGCCTCGGTGATCCGGTCGAGCTGCTGGGCGCCGCGGCGCACGGCGTCGAGCGCCGCCGGCACGTCGGCGCCGATCGTCTTGACGGCGAGCTCCACCGCCAGGGCGCTCTGCTCGGCCGCGGCGCGGGCCTGGATCAGGTCGCCCTCGGCCCGGCGGTTCCAGGTCGGCCAGGAGAGCTGGAAGCCGAGCGTGGCGCTGAGCCCCGGGACGTTGCGGAAGAGAGGCGAGAAGAAGTCCTCCGCGGCGCCGCCGGGGCTCAATCCGGAGTAGGAGGGCGTGAGCACCAGGTCGAGTCGCGTCTCGAGGGCGTCCTCGGCCGCCGCGAGCAGCCTCTCGGCGGCGGCCTGACGCTCGCGCGTCGCCCGCAGGTCGGCACGCCGGGCGAGCGCCAGGTCGATGAAGGCGCCCGCGGCCGCCTGCGGCAAGGGCACGTCCTCGGGCGTGACGGTGGGGAAGGTCGCGCTCGGCAGGGACAGCCCGGCGATGGCCGCGGGCTCGAGGCCGATCTCGCGGCCCAGCGCCTGCCGGGCCTGGAAGAGGGTCTGCTCGCCGGCGATCCGGCTGACCTCGCGCGAGGCCAGCTCGGCTTCGACCTGGACCAGCTCGGCGGCCGGCGTGACGTCGGCCGCGATCAGCCGGCGGGTCGTCTCGAGCAGCTCGCGGGTCCGCTCCTCGGTCACGCGCAGGACCTCGAGGTCGAGCACCGCCGCCTTCAGCACCCAATACCGCGAGACCGCCGCCACCAGGCGCTCGGCCACGCTGTGCTCGAGGTCGAGCCGGCTCGCCTCGACCTCGCGCGCCGCCGCCAGCTCGCCGGCGGCGACCACGTCGCGGCCACGGCCGCGCAGCAACGGCTGGCGCAAGGTGAACGACGCCGTGCCCAGGTTGACCGCGTCGCTGCCGCTGCCGGCGCGCTCCAGGGTCAGGCCCGGCTCCAGGGAGAGGCCCGTGCGCAGCAGCCGGGTGAGGTCGACGGAGGTCAGGATCGACTCGGACCCGCTCGTCGTGCCGTCTTCGAGCGGCGTCTCGAGCGCGCTGCGGTCGGCGCCGGCGGTCAGCAGAGGATCGAAGGCGCCGGCGGCGCTCAGCAGGGCGCCACGCGCCGCGCTCAGGCGGCTTTCCACCAGGGCGATCGAAGGATCGTGGGCCAGCGTCATCTCGACGACCGCGAGAAGCTCGAGGCCGGCTTCTTCGTCTCGTGAAGGATCCTCGGCGTTGGCGGCAAGCCAGGGCAGCGCCAGACCCAGCAGGACCAGGACGCGCGAGGACCGGTGATTCGCCTGGGCAAGAACCGCCCGATTTCGGTATCTTGTCGCTCTCACAGACGCGTCAAAGCTACCTCAATGGACCGCTCGATTCAAGTCGCCCAGCTCACGGCCGCCGGAGCTTCGGAAGCCCAGATCGACGAGCTCCTGCGCTATGACGAGCACGCGTTCGCGGCCGGGGCGGACGACCGTCAACCGCTGCCGCTTGCCGACGAGCCTTTCGTCGACGTCTGGGCTGCCTGGCTGGAGGAGGCGCGGGACGAGGGCGTCTTCGCGGTGCTGGCGCGCCATCTGCCGCAGCTCGCCTTCCCGGTCCGCGAGGGCGTTCGGGACAGCGATGCCTACCGGGCCGCCACCTTACGCGGCGTGGCGCCGGCGGAGTTGCCGGAAGCGACGGGGCTCACGCTCGAGCGTCCCGAGGACGTCGAGCTCGAGCTTTTTCCGAGCCTGGCCGGCCGCGTTCCCGTGCTCACCGTGCGCCGGCGTCCCGATTTCGTCCTCCTCGTGCAGGCCCTGGCCAGGAGGAACGAGCCGGTGCCGGTGCCGGACGCTCAGGGCGCGGTGACGGTGGCGGGCTACAACAACTGGGAGCGGATCCGGCAGCTCGAAAGGGCACGCCTGAAACCGCGCAAGGAGCTCTACCAGGACCGCTTCATCCTGCTCTCGGACGGCCCCTACAGCGCCGTCGCGGCGGCGGACCTGGGCCTCGACGACGACGCCTGGCGCGCCCTCTCGCTCGCCATCCGCCGCGAGCACGAGTGTACCCACTACTTCACCAAGCGCTATTACGGCGTGATGAAGAACCACGTGCTCGACGAGGTCCTCGCCGACTACATGGGCCTGGTGGCGGCCTGCGGGCGCTTCCGCGCCGACTGGTTCCTGCGCTTCGTCGGCCTCGAGGGCGAGCGCTACCGCCCGGGAGGGCGGCTCGACCTCTATCGAGGCGGTCTCTCGAACGGAGCGTTCGCCGTCCTCCAGGAGCTCGTCCGGCGGGCGGCGGCCAACGTCGAGCGCTTCGACGAGCGGTGGCCCGCCGGCCCGCGCAGTCTCGACGAGCGCGGCCGGGCGCTGCGCGCTCTCGCGTCGCTCAGCTTCCTCGAGCTGGCGTCGCCGTCGGCGCCGGAGCGCCTGGCAGCCGGAGATCCCCCCGCTTCGCTTCCTCAGGGGGCGGACTTCTCCCCCTCTCCCCCTGGGAGAGAGGCCGGGGGTGAGGGTTGGCCGCAAGGACGCGGGAAGACAAGGACGAAGCCGGGAAACGACGTCAGCCATGAATGAAGCGAAGAGGAAGGAAAGAACCGCGCTCGATACGCGGACGATGGGGAGCGGACGGTGCAAAGGCTGTTCAGCGGCGTGTGAAGAGCCGTGGGACGGAGCAACAGGACGTCGTCCGTCATTGAAGTCGCCGCGAATACTTCCGAGCCCCGCGAAACGACGCTGACCTCGAGCTGTCGTGGCCGACCGCGCTTCGTCCGCGGGGGGAGCGGGTTTGCCGGCAAAAACGGTCCGCGGCCACGGTCGCTTTCCGTTCGCCCCGAACCCATCGCCTTCGCTCCCGGAAATGGCTGGGTTGCCGGGCAAAACGACGGAAGACGCCGGTCGCGGCGCGTGGTGCCGAAGCGGGTCGGCGTCAGACGTGGTAATGCCACGATTTCCGCGGGCTTCGACCGTCCGGTTCGACCGCTGCGCTACCCCATGCCGGGGCGGCGTGGAACCTGCCGCATCCAACGTCAATCGTGGTGAAGAAATTCCGAATCCCCATGGGGATGCCGGTCCCCCGGCCCTCGGTGAACTTCAGCTCCTTCAGGAATTCACCGATGCGCCGGTTGCGGTAGCGCCGAGGCTGAGCGCGGCCGGTGCGAAGTTGCTCCAGGCGCACGGAGCGATCTGGACCCGGGTAGCTGAGCACGGTCAGCTCGTCGTACATGATCCGGACCTCCACCGGCTCCCGCACGTCGTAGCCGCGGTGGTAGACGGCATTGACCACGGCTTCCTCGATGGCCTCATACGGTACGTTGTACACGCGCGTCGCCTCGGCGCGGCCCGGGTGCTCGATGACGGTCTCGCTGATGAAACTGCGCCGCACGTAGTCTAGCGCGTCGCGGGTCATGCGCGCCAAGGGGCCGCGGAAAACCTTCTCGGAGAATTTGTCGCCGCCCGGTCCCTCCCTCGGAAACCACACGACGTCGATCTGCATGACCGGGAAGAATCGGCGCGGTTCCGGGTTGAACATCATCAGGCCGACGTTGAGCGGAAACGGCGCTTCTCCAGGACCGTCGACGACGCCCATCTGCCGCCCCAAATCCACCAGCGAGAAGGCCGGGACCTGCTCGGCGAGGTCGCTGCCCACCTGGCGCAGGTACTCCTGCATCAGCTCGCGCGAGAGGTCTTCGACCTTCGCCTGCTGATTGATGCGGTCGTCGAACGGGACCGTCGCCGCGAGCGACAGGAGCTCGGTCTCGGCAGACCCCCGCGCCCGCACCGTGCTCGAACCCGCGGCGATGTTGATGGGCAGCTTGCCGGTCATGGGTCTCGCTCATGCTCTCGCGACCGTGAGCCGGTCTCGTTGGCGCAGTCTATCCCACGATTGGTGTCCTTCCGTTGGGGACCGGCGGCTTGCGGCTCGCCGGAGCTCGAGAGCCGCCTCGGTGGGCCGCGCCCGCCCTACCTGGAAACCCGCGTCCACGATTGACGTTGGGCGAGCTTCGTGAGATAGACTCTCCGTGACTTGAAGCTCGACAGCCGAGCCGCTCAGGAGGTATTACGATGGTCCAGGCGATCCGCGAGCACGTAACGGTGGAGAAGGAAGGGACGATCGAGATTCGCCATCCAGACCTCGCTACTGGCTTACGGGCCGAGGTCATCGTCTTGGTCGAGCGACCGGTTTCAGGCGCTGGAAGGGCCGGAGCAGAGGCCTCCGTGGCCCCGATCTGGGAGGCGGCGGCAGAGATGGGACGGACCGTGCCCGAGGAGGAATGGGCGGCAGTGCCGCCAGACCTGTCCCGGAACCTGGATCACTACCTCTACGGCGCCCCTCGAGAGGACGAATGAAGACCGCGTTCGCCGACACGGGGTACTGGATCGCCCTCCTCAATCCCCGTGACGAGCTCCATGACAAGGCGCTGCAAGTCTCCCGGGACTTGGCTCCCCTTCAGATTCGCCTCCGAAGCCGTTCTGACCGAGTGGCTCAATGACTTCGCAAGCCGACCACGGCTGCGCCGGACCGCGATCTTCACAGCGTCCCCGGCACCTTCAGGTGATCACCATCTGTGAGGTTTTTTCTATGGATTCGCACAACTAGTCACGCCGCTCGATAGTACGCATTAGTCCGTCAGCTTTTCCCGTCGGACTCTTCCGCCGAGGCGTCCGGAGTCTCAGGTTCCGTCGCGATCCAGTGCGCGGGACGTTTCAAGCCCTCGGGAAGCGGTGTCTTCTCATCGCCATTAGCGGAGTCAATCTGCTCCTGAGTGAGTAGGAATGTCCCAAGGAGGTTCGCCCCGCTGACGTTCGCATCGCGGAGGTTCGTCTCGAAGAGGGCCGCCCCACTGAGGTTCGCCGCGCGGAGGTCCGCCCCGCTGAGATTCGCCTTGTGGAAGTTCGCCTCACTGAGGTTTGCTTCGAAGAGGATCGCCTCGCTGAGGTTTGCTTTGTGGAGGTGCGCCCTACTGAAGTCTGCCATGACGAGAAGCGCCTCGCCGAGGTTCGCCTTGCTGAGGTCTGGTTTAACTCCTCGCGCCTTCTCGATTGTGGCGAACGCTAAAGCAGCCTCTTGCCTTGCTCGGAGAGGGGCTTTCGGGTGGCAAATTTCGCCTGGTGCCTTCTGGGTGTCGTCGGTTACCTGGTCGATCGTTTCTCCGGATTCTGGCTCTATGTCTGAGAAAGCACCCTCAAGGCCGGCAATGTCCTCGCACTCCTCTTCGTAGATCGTGGCCAACAACTGAGCGCGCCGTACGATGAGGTCATCTGAGGCTTGTTGGTTGACTTGACGCTGAATCAGGAGATTCTGCCAAACGAGCATTAACATCGGCAACGCCGCAACCGCCAATCCTAAGCCTCCGACGCGGATCACCCGGCGCAAGATCGCGGCGCCGAGCTCAGCGGTCTCGTTGACGGGGAGGGGCTGCCGGGGCCTCCACTGCTCGAGCTTGTGGAGCCACGCCTTGAGGCTGCCGAAAAGCCCGGGTCCCATCAAAGTCCGCGACGCCATCCCGATCGCAAACCCCGCTACTCGAGTCCGGATGCGTGCAAGGCGTACCTTCTCAGCCTCGACCGCCTCAAGCTTCGCCCGGAGCTCTTCAATCTGACTCCGAAGTTCTTCGTTTTCTTGTTTTAGGTTCGTCACGACTGCATTCCCTTATGGTTGCACGCCTATTCACCGGGCGCGAGGCGGCCGTTTCTCACCGCTGCATTCTATCCCCCAATGGGTCGCGAGCGCGGTTCAAATCGCTCATCGAGCTTTGACGTGCTCGAGGACGATCAGCCGTCCTCCGGCAGACGCTGGCTCGGCGAACCGTCGAGGTGGAGCTGGTAGACCGGATGCCGGTGTTCACGGTCTCATCGCTGAAGGGGGCTCTCCTGGAAGGCGTCCTGGGAGAGGGGCCGAGCCTGAGGGTGCCCAGCGTAAGGGCCCCTAACCTCCTCACCAGCGGAAGCCGGCGCCACGGTCCGATCCGCGCCGCGGCGCCACGAACACCACTCCATGGTGGCCATCGGCGACTGGGCCGACCATCCCCAGGAAGGTGGTCAGGGCGAGGAGGTAGAAGACCCTGGCGGCCGGCATCGGGGGCTCCGTGGACGGGCGGCATTATAGGCGGCCGCCGCCCTCACGGCGGGCGGAACCGCGGAAGACATCGTAGAGCATCAGGCTGCCGGCCACCGAGGATGAGCGAGTCCACCCGGCCCACCATCGGGGTCGCCACCGACTCCAGTCGGGGGTCGAGCGTGTCAAGACCGGGCGCCGGGGTTCCCACGCCGAGGGTGGGAACCCGTCGGAATCGAATCGTCAGGCGCAGCCTGACCTACTGCGTCTTGACCGGTCCCGGCGGACGCTCGGGCAGACGCTTGGGATCGGCCTCGATACGCTCCATCACCAGCTCGACCGCTTTCTCGAGCTGGAGGTCGCGGCCCTCGAGGCGCGACTTCGGGTCGTTTTCGACCACGTAGTCGGGATCGACGCCGTGGCCTTCGATGACCCAGTTGCCGTCGGGGTCGGCGCTGCCGGCCTCGGGCACGCTGACCGCGCCGCCGTCGATCAGCGGATCGCGGCCGTAGATGCCCACCACGCCGCCCCAGGAGCGCTTGCCCACCAGCGGGCCGAGGCCCGCCCGGCGGAAGACGTAGGCGAACTGGTCGCCGTCGGAGGCCGTGTCCTCGTCGAGCAGGCAGGCCAGGTGACCGTGGAAGACGGTGCCGGGATAGGTGTCGGCGACCTCGATGTTGCGCTCGAAGTCGACCATCAGGAGCTCGCGCCGCAGCCGCTCGATGATCATCGGCGACACGTTGCCGCCGCCGTTGCTGCGCACGTCGATCACCAGGCCTTCATTGCGGATCTGGCCGTAGAACCACTTGATCCACTCGCGGATGCCCTGGGCGCTCATGTTCGGCAGGTGGAGGTAGCCCACCCGTCCGTCGGTGCGCTCGGCCACCTCGCGGCGGTTGCGCTCGATCCACTTCAGGTAGAGCAGGGGATCCTCGTCGTCGATCGGCTCGACCCGGACCTGGCGGGCGCCGTCGAGCGCGGGCCGGCCGCTCACGGTGAGCTCGACGGCGCCGGCGCCGGCGTGGCGCAGCAGGCGGTAGGGATTGCCGCCGGCGGTGAGCTCGACGCCGTTGATCGCCAGCACGTAGTCGCCCACCGCGACGCCGATGCCGACCTCGGTCAGCGGCGAGCGGTAGCGCGGCTCTTCGTTGTGGCCGGCGAGGATCTCGGCCACACGGTAGCGCCCGGCCTCGGCGTCGAGCTCGAAGCGGGCGCCCAGGAGGGCGGCGCGCGGCCGCTCCGGGATCTCGTAGTCGCCGCCCGCCACGTAGGCGTGCGACACGCTGAGCTCGGAGATCATCTCGGTGAGCACGTAGGTCAGGTCGCTGCGGTGGGCCACGTGCTCGAGCAAGGGCCGATACTGCTCGCGCAGCGCCTCCCAGTCGTAGCCGTGCATGCCCGGGTCGTAGAAGAAGTCGCGGAAGCGGCGCCACACCTCGCCGAAGATCTGCGCCCATTCCTCGGCGGGCACGCGATCCACCTCGAGACCGGCGGTGGACACGGTCTTGGCGCCGTTCTTGCCGCCTTTGGCGTCGACGAGCTGGTAGTTGCCGCCGGCCCGTATGAGGAACTTGGTGCGGTCGGGCGAGACGGCGAGCCCCTGGAGCCCCGAGGCGAGCTGCTTCTCCTCGCGGCTTTCGAAGTCGAAGGCCACGAGCTCGGGCGTGCGGTCGCTCTCGCGGCCGTAATACGGCGCGAAGCCGCGCGCCAGCACGAGCTGGCCCTCGGTCGCCACGATGCCGAGATAATTGTCGGCGACGACCGGCACCCGCGCTACCCGCTGCGCCAGCCCCTCGAACTCGATCACGAGCGGTCGCGATTCCGCGTCCTTCTCCCCTTCCCCATCTTCATCTTCATCTTCATCTTCATCTTCATCTCTCTTCTTCCCGCCTTTCTCGCCCTTCTCGCTCTTCTCGCCGTCTTTCTTCCCATCCTCGGCGACCTCGACCTCGTCGCTGCGCGGCGGGAACGGATGCTCGACGTCCTGGCGCAGGGCGAGCGCGTAAGCGAAGGTCTCGCGGTCGGCGACGTAGTTGAACTCGAAGGAGCCGACCTGAGGGCCGAACTCCCGGTCGCTCAGATAGAAGAGATAGTCGCCCTTGGGATCCCACGAGGGGCCGAAGTCGTTCCACAGCTCGTCGGTCACGCGGCGGCTCTTGCCGTCGGCGGCGCTCCAGACGTGGATCGAGCGGAAGCCGTTCGGGTCGGTGAGCGTGTAGGCGAGAAAGCCGCCGCGCGGCGACCAGTCGTAAGTGAGCCCAAAGGCGACGTCGTCGGCGACCTCGGTCAGCTCGCGGCTTTCGATCTCGAGCACGAGGAGCTTTCCCTGCTGGTTCTGGAAAGCGAGGAGCTTGCCGTCGGGCGAGAACGCGAGGTCGGTGAAGCGGCCGGTGAGCCCGCGGCTGGCGAGATCGGTCAGGCGTTCAGGCTCGCCGCGGCCTGTCTGCTCGACGCGGTAGACTTCCTCCTCGCCGCTCGAATCGGAGACGAAGGCGACCCACTTGCCGTCGGGCGACCAGGCGGGCTCGCGGTCGTTGGCGCCGGAGGTGCGGGTAAGGTTGCGCACCGCCCCGTGCTCGATCGGCGCGGTGAAGACGTCGCCGCGGGCCGCGAAGAGCGCCCGCTTGCCCTCCGGCGCCAGGCCGAAGCCGGTGATCAGGCGGCCGGCGGCGACCCGCGAAGGCCGCCTGGCCACGCCGTCGTCAGGGACCCGGATGGCGACGCGGCGGCTCTCGCCGGCGGCGAGGTCGAAGATCTTGAGCTCGCCGCCGCTCTCGTAGACGATGCGCTCGCCGTCGCCGGCGCTCGGCCAGCGCACGTCCCAGGTGGTCGAGCCAGTCAGTTGCGCGGTCTCGCGGGAGGCCGGGTCGTAGGCGTAGAGGTTGAGCTTGCCGTCGCGGTCGGAGCTGAAGTAGATCGTCTCGCCGATCCACATCGGGTCGCGGTCGGTGCGCGGGTGGTCGGTCACGCGCTCGCTCTCCCAGGTCTCGAGGTCGAACACGTAGAGGTCCTGGGCCCAACCTCCCTGGTAGCGCTTCCAGTGGCGGAAGTCGCGGGTGGTGGGCGAGTAGACCACGCGGCGGCCGTCGGGCGCGAAGGTGCCGCCGCCCGACTCGGGCATGGGCAGGGCCACGGGCGTGCCGCCGTCGAGGCCGACGGTGTAGAGCCGGGTGTCGGAGAGGTCCCAGCCGTCGCGCATGGAGCGGAAGAGCACGGCCTGGCCGTCGGGCGTCCAGCCGTAGACCTGGTTGTCGTAGCCCCAGCGCGGCGGCAGCGGGCCCGCCGCGGGGTAGAAGGTGAGCTGGCGGGGGGAGCCGCCGGCGGCAGGCATGACGTAGACCTGCTCGTCGCCGTCGTACTGGCCGGTGAAGGCGATCCAGCGGCCGTCGGGGGAGAACTTGGCGAAGAGCTCGAGGCCGGGGTGGGCGGTGAGGCGGCGGGCGGTGCCGCCGCCCGCGGGGGCCAGCCAGAGGTCGCCGCCGTAGGTGAAGACCAGCTCGTCGCCGTGAAGGTCGGGAAAGCGCAGCAGCTTGGTCTGGGCCGCGGCGGCCTGAGCCGCCAGGACCCACACGGCTGCCGTCAGGATCGTCGTGCGCAGGGTGAACATAGCCTCTCCAAGAGAATCGTGGTTCAAAGCCTCTGTCGAGGTACCTGATCAGGGAAAGGGCGCCATCGGGCGCCCTCCCTACCTTACGCCGCCCGCGGCTGCCGGTTCCAGCTATGGGATGGGCCGCTCGCGCCCAGGGATGGGGTGTTGCGACGGCGCCGAGTGTGCTACATTAGGGCCAGGCAACTCCCTGGAACAACGACGGAGGAACGGGTTATGAAGAAAGTCTGGACGATCTTGTGTCTCGCCGGCCTCGTGGCGGCGTTCGGATTCACGGTCGGCGCGGATCATCACGAAGGGACCTGGACCGGCGAGGTCCTGGACCTGGCGTGCTACGTGGCCCAGGGCGCCCATGGCGCCGACCACTCCGGCTGCGCCAAGAGCTGCGTCAAGGGCGGCCAGCCGATGGGGCTGCTGACCGGCGACGGCACCGTGGTGCTGCTGGCGGCGGACCACAAGAACGGCGAGCCCTACGAGGCCCTGAAGGACCTTGCCGGCGCCAAGGCCGAGGTCACCGGCACGTTGTCGGAGCGCGACGGCATGAAGGTCGTCACCGTCACCGCCGCCAAGGCCGCGGGCTAGTTGGCGCGCAAGAGCCCCCGCCGCCTCGTTTGGATCGCCCTCGCGGCGGCCGCCCTGGCGGCGGCCGCCCTGGCGGCGGCCGCGCCCGGGGCGTTTCGCCTGCTGTTGTGGCGGTGGGAGCAGAATCCGGTCCTGCGCGGCCGGCTGCTGGCCGAGCGCTCGGGCTGTCTCATGTGCCACCGGCCCTATGCCGGCACCGAGATCCCCAATCCGGGAAGCCGTTGGGGCACGGTGCCGGCCTTCCAGGGCGGGAATCCCATGATGTACGGCGCCGAAACGCGGCAGGCCATTGAGGAATACGTGCGTCACGGCGCGCCGCGCGCCTGGCTCGACGACCCCGAGGTGCGCCGGCGCCTGGCAGGCCAGCACCTGCGCATGCCGGCCTACGAGGGCACGCTCTCCGGCGCCGAGATCGCCGACGTGGTGGCCTTCGTCGCCGCGCTCGAAGGCGTGGAGCCGGCGGGAGGCGAGGCCGCGGCGGCGGGCCGTGCCCTGGCGCGTCGTCACGGCTGCCTGTCGTGCCACGGCCCGGAGGGCAGCGGCGGCCGGCCCAATCCCGGCTCCCTCGGAGGATTCGTCCCGGGCTTTCTCGGCCGCAACTTCGACGACCTGGTGCGCGACGAGGCGGAGTTCCGCGAATGGGTACGCGAGGGCTCGCTCGCCCGCCTCGGCGACAAGGCGCTCGTGCGCTGGTTCTGGCGCCGCCAGCAGATCGCCATGCCCGCCTACCGCGGCGATCTCAGCGAAGAGGAAGTCGGCCAGCTCTGGGCCTGGGTGCAGGAAGTCCGCGCCGCCACGCCGCCGTGACGTAGGATCGGCGGATGTCCCGCAGCGACGCCGAACCCACGGCAGCAGCCGCGGCGGCCGCCGATCCTGGCGAGGCCGCCGAGCGCATCGACCGGGCGATTGATGCCTTCCGGCGGGGCGGCGATCGGGAGGCCGCCTTCCGGGTGGTCTTCGACCACTACCATCCGGTGGTGCTGCGCTTCTTCCGCAAGCGGGTCTTTTCGGCGGAAGATCAGCTCGACCTAACCCAGGAGACGTTTCTGAGGGTCTATAGGGGATTAGAGGGCTTTCGCCGGGAGGCTCGGTTCGGAACCTGGTTCTTTCGGATAGCCCACAACACGCACCTGAAGTGGCTCCGCCGCTTGCACCCCGACGAGGCCGGCGCCGCCGTGGCGCTGCCGGAGAGCAATCCGGAGCCCGGAAGGTGGGACGTCGCCGAGCCGGCGGCGGTCGCGATCGACGCAGCGGCTCTCGACGACGTCTTGCTGGCGGAGCGCCAGAGGGTCTTGCGCGAGGCCGTCGACGAGCTCCCGGGCCAGATGCGCGAAGCCACCGAGCTGCGCGTCTACCAGGACCTGAGCTACCGGGAGATCGCGGTGGTCATGAGGCTTTCGGTCGAGACCGTGAAGGTCCATCTTTTCCAGGCGCGGAAGAAGCTGAAGACGAAGCTACGAGGCGCCTTCGAGATTCCGATCTGACGAGAGGTAGATGCCGTGAGCGAGACACCAGCCGTTGCCGAGACCTCCCCTCCGGCGCCGCCCGCCGGCGGGCACCCCGACGTCGACGCCTGGATCGCCTACCACGAAGGCGAGCTGGGCACCGACGAGGAGCAGCGGCTGCGCCGCCACCTCGTCAAGTGCCCGGCGTGCGTGTCGTTGGTGCTCGACCTCGACGCCTTCACCGCCGGCGCTGAAGGACCTGGCGCCGGCGAAGAGCTCTCGGAGTTCGAGCGGGCGGCGGCGTGGCGATCGCTGCGCGCCCACCTCGAGCGCGAAGAGGGGCCCCGGGGAGCGGCGCCCGTGGCCGCGCCGCGCCGCGCCGCCTGGCGGCTGGCCGTGCCGTCGGCCCTGGCTGCCACGCTCGCCGCCGGCGTCCTCGGGCTGGCGTCGTGGAACGCTCACCGGGAGGTCGCCAGGCTGCAGGGCGTCGTCGCGGCGTTGAGCGAGCCGCAGGTCAACGTGCCGATCCACGACCTGTACCCCGACACGGCGACCCGCAGCGGCGGCGGGACGCGGCCTGCCGAGGTGCGGGCCGCCCCCTACGTCACGCTGGTGCTCAATCTCGAGGAGCCGGCGGACTTTGCCGCCTACGAGGTCGAGGTCGTCGACGCCGCGGGTCACGTGGCGTGGACGGGGCGGGGGCTCGAGATGAGCGAGTACGGCACCTTCACCCTGGGTCTTGCCCGCGACTTCCTCACTCCCGGGGAGGAATATCGTGTCCGCCTCCATGGCGTCGACGAAGATGCGAGGAAGCTGCTGCAGGACTACGCGGTACGACTCGAGTAGGTCCGTCTCGGAGAGGAGCGTGACGGCCGCGGCGGCCGTCCTCCTGCTCGTCCTCGGCTGCCGGCGCGAGGGCGGCCCGCCGCCGCCGGCCGCGGCGGCCGCCGAACCGGCCGCCGCCGCGAGCGTGCTCGAAGCGTCCGCCGGCGCCTCGGTGCGGCGCCGACTGCAGGACCACGAGACGCACGTCTACGCGATCGAGCTGGCGGCGGGTCAGTACCTCCGGCTCTCGATCGAGCAGCGGGGCGTGGACCTGGTGGCGGCCCTGGCCGCCCCGCACGGGGGGGAGACCATCGAGACCGACGAGCTGACCGGGGCCTGGGGGACCGAGGAGATCTTCTGGCAGGCGGCAAGCTCGGGGAGCCATCGGCTGGTGCTAACGGGAAGCGCCGGCACCGGCGAGTACACGGCGACGATCGCGGAGCTGCGCGACCTCACGCCCGAGAGCGCGAAGCGCGTGGAGGCGGGCCGGAAACTCGCCGCCGCCCGCGAGCGTCGCCGCGCCGGCGACCTGCGCCAGGCGATCGCCCTCTACGAGCAGGCCCTTGCCCTGTGGAGCGAGCTCGGCGACGGCGTGAGGCAGGGCCGCGTCGACTGTTGGCTGGGCGTGGTCTGGGAGGGGCTGCACGAGGTGGAGCGGGCGCTGGCGGCCTACGAGCGCGCGCTGACGCTGCTCGAGCACGGCGGCGACGTGGCGCACCGGGCGTTCGTCGTCTACGTTCTCGGGAGGCTCTACTGCGACGTCGGTCAGTTGGAAAAGGCGCGTGACTACTCTCGCCGGGCCCTCGGCCTGCGGCGGGAAATGGGCGACCTGAGCGGCGAGGCAAAGGCCGCCAGCAACCTCGGCAACGTCTACGAGCAACTCGCCGAATCGCAGGAGGCACTGGCGTTTCTCGACCGGGCCCTCGACCTCAGCCGACAGATCGGCAACCGGTACGAGGAGGCTCTGGCGCTGCACAACCGCGGCAAGTCGTACCTTACCCTGGGCCAGGCCGAGCAGGCGCTCGACGACTTCACGGATGCCCTGACGCTGCGCGAGGAGCTCGGCGACCGCCGCGCCCAGGCGTCGACGCTCAGCGCCATCGGGGAGGCCTTGATGAGCGGCGGCGAGGCGAGCCTGCTCCGGGCCGTGGGCGTCTACGAGCGGGCTCTCGAGCTCGCCGCCGAGCTCGAGGATCCGCGCCGGCAAACGGCGCTGGCCGAGAACAACCTGGGAACGGTCTACATACGGCTGAGGCGCTACGACGAGGCGCGCGAGGTGCTCCTGCGGGCGCGGGCGGGATTTCGCGAGCTCGGGCTGCGGCAGTCCGAGGCCGTGGCGCTCAGCAATCTCGGCTGGCTCTTCTCGCAGCGCCGTGAGACCGCCGCGGCGATGGGCCATTCGCGGCAGGCCCTCGCCCTCTTCGAGGAAGTCGCCGACCTGCCGGGCCAGGTCGGCGTGCTGCACGTCATCGCGGAGCTCGAGCACGCAAGCGGCGACCTGGTGGCGGCCCGAGCCTCGATCGAGCGGGCGGTCACGGCGATTGAAGGTCTGCGCGCGCGGCCCGCGAGCCATGACCTGCGTTCCTCGTATTTCGCCACCATGCAGAGCCGTTTCGAACTCTACGTCCGCGTGCTGATGGACCTCCATCGTCGCGACCCGGCCGCCGGGCACGCCGCCGCCGCCCTCGGCGCCAGCGAACGTGCCCGAGCGCGCTCGCTGCTCGACAACCTGATCGAGAGCGGCGCCGAGCTGCGGCGCGGCGTGCCGCCCGAGCTGCTCGCCGAGGAGCAGCGCCTCGAGGGCGCGATCAACGCCAAGGAGCACCAGCGCCTGCGGCTGCTGGACGGCGGCGGCGGGCCGGCGGCGCAGGAGGCCCTCGACAGGGAGCTGCGCGTGCTGCTGCGCGAATACGACCAGGTGCGCGCCGAGATCCGCCTCGCCAGCCCGCGCTACGCCGCCCTGACGCAGCCGCGGCCCCTCACCGCCCAGGGGATCCGGGAGCGGATCGTGGACCGCGACACGCTGCTGCTCCAATACGACCTGGGCGCCGAGCGCAGCTACCTGTGGGCGGTGACGCCGCAGTCGATCGCCAGCTTCGAGCTGCCGCCGCGGGAGAAGGTCGAGGCGGCGGCTCGCCGCGCCTACCGGCTGCTCGCGGTCAGCAACCGGCGCGAGAGCCGGGCGCCCACGGAGATCGCGCTGGACCAGTTGAGCGAGATGCTGCTCGCGCCGGCGGCCGACATGCTCGACCGCCGGCGCCTGCTGGTGGTGAGCGAGGGCGCCCTGCAGTACATCCCGTTCGGGGCGTTGCCGCGGCCGGCCGCGGCGGGCCGGGACGGCGCCCCGGGCCCGCCGCTCGCCTTCGACCACGAGATCAGCCACATGCCGTCCTCCTCGTCGCTCGCCGTCCTGCGGGAGCTGGCCCGCGGGCGTCCGCCGGCTCCCGGGCTGATCGCGGTGGTGGCCGACCCGGTGTTCCAGAGCCACGACCCCCGCCTCGTGCGGCGTGACGACGCCGAGCCGGGAGAGCTCCACGCGGCGACCCGCGGCCCGGGCGCCGATCAGGGCGAGAATCTCCAATTCGAGCGCCTGGTCTACTCGCGCCGGGAAGCCGAGGGCATCCTCGGCCTCGCCGCCGGCGCCAGCTTCAGCGCCCTCGGCTTCGACGCCAGCAAGCCCACGGTCACCAGCGGGGTGCTGAGCCGCTACCGCTACGTCCACTTCGCCACCCACGGCGACCTGAACGCCGAGCACCCGGAGCTCTCCCGCCTGGTGCTCTCGCTGGTGGACCGCGACGGGCGGCAGCGCTCCGACGGTTTCCTGCACGCGCACGAGATCTACAACCTCGAGCTGCCGGCGGACCTGGTGGTGCTCAGCGCCTGCCGCACGGCCCTGGGCAAGGAGGTTCGGGGCGAGGGCCTGGTGGGCCTGACTCAGGGCTTCATGTACGCCGGGGCGTCGCGGCTGATCGTGAGCTTGTGGCAGGTCGACGACCGCGCCGCGGCCGAGCTCATGGTGCGCTTCTACGAGCTTCTGCTGAGCGGCGGCCGGCCGCCGGCAGCGGCGCTGAGCGAAGCGCAGCTCTCGATCGCCGCCGAGAAGCCCTGGCAGTCGCCCTACTACTGGGCCGGGTTCGTGCTCCAGGGCGAGTGGTGAGGCAGCGGCGGAAAAAATCGCCTCCGAGGCTAAACAAAGCTCGCCGCCGGGGGATCTAACGTAACCAGAGCAGGACAGGAACGAGACCTGGGGATGACTTGATTTTCATGGAGGTGACGCGATGCACGACGACAAGACGGCTCTCAGGGAAGACCCTTCGGGATCGGGCGAGAACCAGCGGCCCGCGCAAGGGGGCGGCAGCAACTGATCCCGGTTTTCGATTCCGGTTTCTGATCGACTCGGTTCCCCTCGCCGGGAGGGCGCTCTACGATGCTCTGATTTCGAGGGATGCTCTGATCCGGAGGGATGCTCTGATCCGGAGGGATGCTCTGACCCGGAGGGATGCTCTGACCCGGAGGGATGCTCTGACCCGGAGGGATGCTCTGATCTGATTCTTTCTGTGGACGCTGGGTTATGATCCCCATGAGGGACCGCGAGGTCCCTCGTTTTGCTCTGCGTGGCCTTCGCGGTCCTGGCGCTGAATCAGGCGCTCGCGATCTCTTCGCCGGCGCCGGTGGTCGGCAATCTCGCTGGCCTCGTCCTCAGCGTCCTGGCACTCGCCGCGCTGTGGATCATCCGCGACATCATGGCCGAGCACGAGGCCACCGACGAGACCCTCCGGGCCTCCGAGGCGAAGTTCGCGTCCGCCTTCCGCAACAGCCCCGACGCCGTCTTCCTCACCTCCATCCCCGAGGGCGTCATCTTGGAGGCCAACGAGGGCATCACCCGCATCCTCGGCTACGAGCCGGACGAGGTGCGGGGAAAGACGGTTCGGGAAACCGGCATCTGGGCGCATCTCGAGGATCGGGAGCGAATCCAAGAGCTGCTGCGCCGCGACGGCCGGGTCGCCAACATGGAGGCGGACTTCCGCCACAAAGACGGATCGACGCGCACCGGCATGGTGGCGGGCGAGATCATTCAGATCGAGGGCGCGCCTTATATGGTTTCCGTGACCCGCGACGTCACCGCCCTCAAGCGGGCGCAGGAGGAGCGGGCCAGGATGATCGAGGAGCTCGAGGTCAAGAACGCCGAGCTCGAGCGCTTCGTCTACACCGTGTCGCACGACCTGCGGGCGCCGCTGGTAACCATCCGCGGCTTTCTCGGGCTCGCCGAGCAGGACATCGCCAGGGGCGACCTGGAGCAGACGCTCGAAGACCTGGGACGCATCCGCACCGCCAGCGAGACCATGAGCCAGCTCCTCGACGAGTTGCTCGAGCTCTCCCGCATCGGCCGCGTGGTCCACCCCGCCCAGGAAGTCGACTTCGGCGAGCTGGCGCGCCAGGCGGCCGCCATGGTGGCCGCCCAGATCGCCGAGCGCGGCGCCGCCGTGGAGATCGCTCCCGGCCTCCCGGTGGTGATGGGCGACCGCCAGCGGCTGCTCGAGGGGCTGCAGAACCTCGTCGAGAACGCCGTCAAGTTCATGGGCGACCAGCCGGCGCCCAGGGTCGACGTCGGGGTGCGCGACGGCGAAGGCGGGGCCGTCTTCTTCGTCCGCGACAACGGCGCCGGCATCCCGCCGCGCTACCACGAAAAGGTCTTCGAGCTCTTCGACCGCCTCGATCCGTCGATCCCGGGCACCGGCATCGGCCTCGCCCTCGTCAAACGCATCGTCGAGGTCCACGGCGGGCGCGTGTGGGTCGAGTCGGCGGGCGCGGCCGGAAAGGGCAGCACGTTCTGCTTCACGCTCAAGCCGTAGGGTGCGCACGCTACTCGAGGTAACCGAGAGCGCGCAGACGCGCTTCGACCTCGGGGTCGAACACGCGCTGCGGGGCGGCGGGGATCCCCTGGCTCCACTCCTCCAGGCGCTCGCCGAGGTGACGGACGACGTCCGGGTGCTCGGCGGCGACGTCCGCGGTCTCTTCCGGGTCGTTCTCGAGGTCGTAGAGGCGGTTTTCGTACCCCCCCTCGAGGCGCGGGTGCTGCACCAGCTTGAAGCGCGCGGTGCGCGCCACCCGCTGGCGGGCGCTCTCCGGAGGCCAGCGCTTCCACGCCTCGAGCAGCGCCGCCACCTGCGCCGGGTACACGGCGGCGACGTCGGTGGTGAGGTCCGGATCGGCGACGTGGTCGAAGAGCCGATAGACGCCGGGCCTGGCGCTCGGGACCTCGCACAGGGTGTAGCGCTCGCCGTTGATGCAGATGCGCCCCGGGAGTCGGCCGGTCCCGAGGAGCTCGAACGAGTCGTTCCACATCGAGTTGGCGCTCTCGGCGAAGACCACCCGCGACCGCGGCACCTCCGGCGCCTCTCCGGACCGCGCGCGAGCGGAAAGGTCGACGCCGTCGACCGCCGCCGTCGCGGCCGGGACGCCCAACAGGCCGAGCACGGTGGGCACCACGTCCACCAGGCTCACGGCGCCGCCGTCGCGGCGTCCGCGGGCCACGCCGGGCCCCTGGAAGACGAGCGGCACGTGCAGGCCGGCGTCGTGGGCGTTGTCGCCGTGCTCGAAAAAGAGGCCGCCCTCGCCGAAGTTCTCGCCGTGGTCGGCGGTGAAGACCACCAGGGTGTCGTCGAGGCGTCCGGCCGCCTCCAGCCGCTCGAAGAGCCGCCCGATCTCGCTGTCGACGTAGGCCACCTCGGCGTCGTAAAGACGCCGGCAGTCCTCGACGGCGCGCGAGGAAACGCCGCCGCGGTCCACGAAGGCCTGGCCCACCTGGCCGCGGCGCGCCAGGAAGTGCTCGTAGAGCTCCCAGCAGCGCGTGGCCTCCACGTCCTGCCAGGGCTTCGGCGGCCGGTAGAGGAGGTGGGGGTCGAAGTAGAAGAGCCACAGGAACCACGGCTCGCTCCGGGGCACCTCTTCGAGCAGGCGCAGGCCCTCGCGGGTGACCGCGGTGGCCCAGCCGGGCTGGTCGGGCGCGACCGGGGTCAGGTCGCGGTAGAGGCCGTCGCCGTAGGTGGCGATCAGGTCCTCGTAGGTCACGAAGCTCCGGAAGCCGCGATGGAGCTCCTGCTTGGGTCCGGCGGTGGAGTTGGCCGACACCGCCAGGGTGGCGAAACCCCGCGCGCCGAGGATCTCCGCCAGGGTCGGCACGGCGGTGATCGGATCGCCGACCTCGCGGCTGCCGTGGCGGTGGGGCCACAGCCCCGTGAGCAGCGATCCGAGCGCCGGCGTGGTGCGTGGCATCGGGGAGATGGCGGCGGTGAAGGAGGTGCCCTCGGCCGCCAGACGGTCGAGGTTGGGGGTGCGCGCCGTGGCGTGGCCGGCGGCCCCGAGGGCGTCGGCGCGCAGGGTGTCGACCGAGAGCAGCAGCAGGTTGCGCGGCCGTTCGGGCTCCGTCCGGCAGCCGGAGAGGACAAAGAGCAGCGTCAGTGCGGCACAGCGAGCCGTCGTCATAGGTATCCCAGAGCTTCCAGTCGCTCGACGAGCGCGGGATCGAGGGCCGAGGCGTCGCCGAGCTTCACGGGATGGTCCTTCATCCACTGCCGGGCGGCGCGCCGCAGCTCGCGGACGACGGCCGGCTCGCGGGCGGCCACGTCGAGGCGCTCCGCGGGATCGTCCGCCAAATTGTAAAGCGTCTCCTGGTCGCCGCTGCGGACGTACTTCCACGGCCCCCGGCGCACGCCGAAGGGCAGGCGGTCGCCGGCGATGCGCCGGGTCGGCTCGCCGGCCACCGAGCGGAGCCGGTCGAGCACCTCCTGGCGGTCGGTCACGTCGGCGCGGCGGTAGAGCGGCTGCTGGAAGAACGCGTAGGGAGCCTCGGCCTCGCGACGCTCGAGCAGCCCGCGCCCCTGGAACGACGGCGGCACCTCGAGGCCCGCGAGGCGCAGCAGCGCCGGCGCCACGTCGAGGTGCTCGACCGGCGCCGCGGTCCGGCCCGGCTCCACCCGCGCCGGGAAGCGCAGGATCAGCGGCACGGCGAGCGCCCCCTCGCCCAGGCATTGCGAGTGGTCGAAGAAGACGCCGTTCTCGAAGCACTCGCCGTGGTCGGCGGTGAGCAGAATCACGGCGTTGTCATAGAGGCCCTCCGCGCGCAGCGCGGCGAAGAGCCGTCCGAGCTCCTGGTCCACGAACTCGACCTCGCCGTCGTAGAGGTCGCGGGCGCGGTCGAGCACGGAACGGGGCAAGTCGCCGCCGTGGCGGCCGGCGATCTCGAGCAGCCGCGGCCAGGTGAAGCCGGGCAGGGCCTCGACGTCGGCCGGCGCCGACTTGCCGTTCAGCGGCGGCGGCGGCACGTAGGGCATGTGCGGATCGAAGAGGTGGACCCAGAGGAAGAACGGACGGTCGCGGTCCCGACGCGCGAGCCAGGCGAGGGCCCTGTCGACGACGGCGTCGGCGGTGCGCTGCGGCTCCTCCGGCGGGTCAAAGGTCGCGAAGCCGAGGTCAGCGCCGGCCTGCGCGTCGAAGAGCGCGCAGCCGGCGACGCCGGCGGTGGCGTAGCCGGCGTCGCCGAAGAGGGCCGGCAGCAGGGCGAGGCCGTCCGCGGCTGGCGCCGCGTTGCTGACCACGCCGTGGTCGCCGGGGTAGAGCGAGGTGAAGAGCGTGTAGTGCGACGGCCGGGTCTCGGGAAGCGGCGCCACGGCGTTCTCGAAGAGCAGGCCCTCGGCGGCCAAGGCGTCGACGTTCGGCGTCCGCGTCGAGGACGAGCCGTAGCAGCCGAGGCGATCGGCGCGCAGGGTGTCGACGGTGATCAGGATCACGTCAGGTGGCGGCGAGCACGCGGCCAGCGTCAGGACAGCGAACGCCGTCAACGAGGCGCGGACTTTCGAGGGCATGGTCGCGAGGATCCGCACGAGACGAAGGGGGAGAGGACCTCGAGGACGGTCCTTGTTGCCGCGTCAGATTAGCATACGGCCGGGAGCTTGACGGATGCGGCCTCGAGGCGGCAGCGAGCCTCCTCGATCACTTTTCGCCACGCTCTGGCCCATCTGCGGACCCGGGAAACGGCCACGGTGCCCGAACGAAGTCGGGCTCAGAGCTTCTGCCCGATACCGTGGGTCCTCATGGTAATTTTGAAGGTCAAGGTATTCACGTCCAGTGGCACGGGAATGTTGAGCCCTTCGGCGTAGTCGGCGAGCTCCGCACGGCCGGTTGAAAGCTGGAAGGCCGAGCTTGGAATGTTGCCCGAAATCACAGAACGAGCACCTTGAGTCGCATTGACGCTCGTGCTGTACAACACGCCAAGCTCCTCGGTCCCGATCTCGAACTCCAATGAAGCCAGGCCGTGGGTTTGCGAAACATCGGTGGTCGAAACCTCCAAGGCCTGAGCTTTGATCGCAAGCCTGATCGTGGATTCTGCTCCTTCATAGCCAGGAGGCCTCAGCCACCTGAACACGGTCTCGCGCTCCACGTCATAGGTCACCTCGACCACGTCCTCCGGAATGCTCGGATCGAGGATGCTGGCGTGGCCGAATACGTCCTGGTACTGAAGATCCAGGCTCTGGTCGTCGCGGCCGTCGAAAAACAAGTTCTCGGAAAGCTCCACGCCCGGAGGCAGCGACAGATCCTTCATGTCTTCCGGAATCCGAATCTGCGCCGGACTCTGGGAGTAGGTCGTGGTGGTTGTCGTGGTGGTCGTCGAGGTGCCGTCTCTGTTGGTGGTCGTGGTCGTGACCGTCGTCGTGGTGCACACCTTCTGATCTTCTCCGAAGAAGTAGTCCCAAAGGTAGACGACGCCTGCAGCGATCGTCGTGACCGCGGCGACCGTCACGATGACAGTCGTGACGGGTTCGTCGGCTTGGGCCTTGCGAGGTGGAACGAGTACCAGGAACAGGGATGCGAGAAGTGTGACTGCGATGGCTCGGCGGCCAGTTTTGAACATGACTTTCCTCCTAGGGTTTTAGTTGTAGGACCCGATCGACTTCGACACACTTTAGCTTGCCGAAGTCCTACCGGCGGCCCCCGTGGTTGCCGGCGATGGCGCATCGGGCTCCGCTTCGACAGCGGAAACACCCAAGGAGGAGAAGGAGGAGCTTCCCCTGCCAGGACCTCTTCTCGGGCCACGACCAGACACATCCAGATCAACCCCCAGTTGAATCGGGCCATGATCGTCCAGGTCGTCCGGGTGACGACCCGAAATGCTCAGGGCGGGCAGAGTCTCTCACACCTGAGAGCCGTTGTCCAGAGTTTTTTGGCGCTTTACGAGGTGGGCATGGCGGCCCTGGGTGGCCGGGGCCGCTCCATGCGGCCGCGAGCCGTTGGCGGCGGCGCCGCTGTTCGGGCTGAACCTTTGGCCCGCTGATCCGTCATAGAGTACACGGCTACGTCAGCGCTTGCACAGGAGAACGTCATGCTGAAGCGAGCTCTCTCCGGCCTTCTCATCGCGATCCTCATCACCGTCACCGGGCAGGCCGCCGAGGACCAGGGCGAGGCCCTGCGCCTTGCCGCCTCGCGCGGCGAGGTCGAGGCCGTGCGCGCGCTGCTCGCCGCCGGCGCCGACCCCGACGCCGCCAACTCCTACGGCGCCACGCCGCTCATCGTCGCCGCCAACAAGGGGCACCTCGAGGTGATCAAGCTCCTGGTCGCCAAGGGCGCCGACGTCAACCGCAAGGACACCTTCTACCAGTTCGCTCCGGTCATGGGCGCGCTCTTCAGCAGTCACGAGGACGTGGTGGTCTTCCTGATCGGGAACGGCCTCGAGGACGTCGACGGCGTCCTGCCGATGGCCGTGGGCCAGGGGTCGGTGCCGGTGGTCACGGCGCTGCTGGCGACCGGCAAGCTCTCGGCCGAGGCGCTCTCCGGCGCTCTCGTGGCGGCGCGGCGCGCGGAGGGCGGCGAGGAGATCGTCGCGCTGCTCGAGAAGGCCGGCGCCAAGCCGCCGCCGCCGAGCGCCTTCCAGCTCCCGCCGGAGGCCCTGGAACGTTACGCCGGCACCTACGTGCTGCCGGATCAGGGCTTCGAGAGCACGGTGGCGATCGCCGAAGGCGCCCTCACCGTCCAGCTCGGGGGACCGCCGACGCCCCTGGAGCCCACGGACGCCACGAGCTTCCGCGCCCCGGCCGCCGGCTTCACGATCCGGTTCAAGGTCGAGGACGAGAAGGTCACCGGCTTCACCTTCGAGCGCGGCGACCAGACCTTCGAGTTCACGCGCAAGGTCGAGGGCGAGCCGGCCGTGGCGGAGACGGCAGCGCCGGCGGCCGCCGTGGAGGCCGCCAGGCCGGTGATCCCGCCCGGCGCCGCGGCGCGCGACTGGCCCGCCTTCCGCGGCCCCAACGCCGCCGGCACCGCCGCCGGCAAGCCGCCGCTCGAGTGGGACGTGCCGGCGGGCGAGAACGTGCTGTGGAAGAGAGCCGTGCCCGGCCGCGCCCACTCGAGCCCGATCGTCTGGGGCGACCGCCTCTTCGTGACCACCGCGGTGGCCGCGGAGCCCGAGGGGGACTTCCGCGCCGGGCTCTACGGCGACGTCGACTCGGTGGAGATCAAGACCGAGTACGGTTGGCGCCTCTACGCCCTCGACAAGAAGAGCGGCGAGCTCGTGTGGGAGCGCGTGGCCCACGAGGGCAAGCCGCGCTCGTCGCACCACGTCAAGGCCACCCAGGCCAACCCCACGCCGGTCACCGACGGCAAGCACGTGGTGGCGGTGATGGGCTCCGAAGGCATCTATTGCTACGACTTCGACGGCAACCTCGAGTGGAAGCGCGACCTCGGCGTGCTCGACGTCGGCTGGTTCTACGACGCGTCGTACCAGTGGGGCCATTCGAGCTCGCCGGTGATCCATGGCGATACGGTGTTCGTCCAGATCGACCGCCACGGCGACCCCTTCATCGCCGCCTACGCCCTCGCCGACGGCAAGGAGCTCTGGCGTACGCCGCGGGACAACATGCCGTCGTGGGGCACGCCCACGCTCCTGGGCGCGGGCGAGGACGCCGAGCTGGTGACCAACGGCACGTCCAAGGTGCGCGCCTACGACCCGGCGACGGGCAAGGAGCTGTGGAGCCTGGGGCCCAATTCCGAGGTCACGGTGGGCACGCCGGTGACGGCCCACGGCATGGTCTACGTCACCGGCGGCTATCCGCCGGTGCAGCCGATCTACGCCGTCAAGCCGGGGGGCCGCGGCGACCTCTCGCCCGAGGACGGCGAGCACGTGGCCTGGAGCCACGACAACGGCGGCACCTACATGCCCACGCCCCTCGTCTACGGCGACCACCTCTACACCTTGTCCAACAGCGGCGTGCTGACCAGCTACGACGCGAAGACGGGCGAGCGCGTCTACCGCGACCGCGCGGCCGGCCGCGGCGGCGTGGCCTTCACCGCGTCGCCGGTGGCCGCCGCCGGCCGGCTCTACCTGGCCAGCGAGAGCGACGGCGTGTTCGTGATCCGCGCCGGCGCCCGGTTCGAGCGGCTGGCCGAGAACCAGGTGGGCGAGGTCGTGATGGCCACGCCGGCGATCTCGGAGGACGTGATCTACCTCCGCTCCCTGGAGCACGTGATCGCCGTCGGCGCGAAGCAATAGCGTCTCCGTCGCCGGGCCTGCTACCATCGAGGCACCTTGATTCGCTTCGTCCTCCACGCCGTCCCGCTCGTCGCCGTGCTGCTGTTCCTCTTCAGCCTGGCGGCCGGCGTCTTCGACCTCGGGCCGTCCGCGGCGATGACGGTGCTCGACTGGCGGCGCGTCTCGCTGCGCCTGCTGCTCGGCACCTGGCTCTTCGAGGCCTTCGGGCTGGTGGCCCTCTACCTGCTGGTCGAGGGCCGCAGCGGTCGCCGCTGGCTCGACGGCCTCATGGCGGGCTGGGTGGCGTGGATCTTCCGCGGTCCGCTGCTGGTGGTCACCGTGGTGGTGGCGGCCGGCGGACCGCAGGCGTCGTGGTTCCGGCTGGCCCTGGGCTGGTGGGTGCTCTACACGGTGTGCGGCCTCGCCCTCGCCGTCGTTTCCCGCGCCACCGAGACCGGACGCGCGGCCGCCGCCGAGACGGACGCCCGCGAGACGGAAGAGATGGAACCGCCGGCCGAGCCGCTGGAGGAGAGCTGATGCGGCTGGCCGCGGTAGGGCGCGCCCTGCCGCCCCACTACTACGACCAGGAACAGCTCCTGGCCGCCTTCCGCGAGCACTGGGCGCAGGAGCACTACAACCCCGGGCGCCTCGACCGCCTGCACCGCAACGTGATGGTGGGCGGACGCCACCTCGCCCTGCCGCTCGACGAGTACTCCCGTCTCGAGACCTGGGGCCAGGCCAACGACGCCTGGATCCGCGTCGGCCTGGAGGTCGGCGCGGCGGCCCTGACCGACGCCCTGGAGCGCGCCGGCGTGGACGCCGGCGACCTCGGGGCGCTGATCACGGTCTCGGTCACCGGGCTCGCCACGCCGTCGCTCGACGCGCGCCTGATGAACCGCCTCAGCCTGCCCGCCGGCCTGCGGCGGATGCCGATCTTCGGGCTCGGCTGCGTGGCCGGCGCCGCCGGCATCTCGCGCGCCGCCGACTACGTGAAGGCCTATCCCGACCAGGTGGCGGCGCTGCTCTCGGTGGAGCTGTGCTCGCTGACCCTGCAGCGCCAGGACCTCTCGATCCCCAACCTGATCGCCAGCGGCCTCTTCGGCGACGGCGCCGCGGCGGTGGTGGTGACCGGCAACGGCCGCGCCGCGTCAGGCCGGGCCGCGTCAGGCCGCGGCGGCGCCGGCCCCGAGGTGGTGGCGACGCGCTCGGTCTTCTACCCCGACACCGAGGAGGTGATGGGCTGGAACATCTCGGAGCGCGGCTTCGGCATCGTGCTCTCGGCCGACGTGCCGAAGATGGCCCGCGACTACTTGTGCCGCGACGTCGACCGCTTCCTGGCCGACCACGACCTGGAACGTCGCGACGTCGCCTCGTGGGTCTGCCATCCCGGCGGCCCCAAGGTGCTCGAGGCCATGCAGGAAGCCCTGGAGCTCGAGCCGGAGGCCCTCGCGGTGACCTGGAAGAGCCTGCGCGAGGTGGGCAACCTGTCGTCGACCTCCGTCCTCCTGGTGCTGCGCGACACCATGGACCACCACCGTCCGCCGCCGGGGAGCTGGGGCCTGCTGCTGGCCATGGGGCCGGGCTTCTGCTCCGAGCTCGTGCTCCTGCGCTGGTAGGCTGAGTTGGTAGGAGACGATGGCGACGCTCGGGGGCATCGACACCCGCTGGCTCTACCTCGCCCTGGTGGCGCTGGTGGCGGCGGAGCGGCTGGTGGAGCTCGCCGTCACCAGGCGCAACGTCGCCCGGTTGCTGGCGCGCGGCGGCCGGCCGGTGGGCGACGAGCACTACGGCGCGATGGTGGCCGTCCACACGGCGCTGCTGGTCGCCGCGCCGCTCGAGGTGTGGCTGCTCGCTCGTCCCTTCGTGGCGCCGCTCGCCCTCGCCATGACGGCGCTCCTGGCGCTGACCATGGCGCTGCGCTACTGGGTGATCGCCACCCTGGGCGAGCGCTGGACGACGCGGGTCGTCGTGGTGCCGGGCGAGCCGCTCGTCGCGCGCGGGCCTTACCGCTTCCTGCGTCACCCGAACTACCTCGGCGTGGCGCTCGAGGGGGCGGCGCTTCCCCTCGTCCACACCGCCTGGTGGACGGCGATCGGCTTCGCCGTCGCCAACTTCTTCGTGCTGCGGACCCGGATCCGCGTCGAGGACGAGGCCTTGGGGAGGAGCCGTGGACCGGGCTGACGTCCTCCGCGCCCTGGCGACGATCGCCCGCGACAAGCTCGACTTCAAGGGCGAGCTGACGCCGGGCACGCGTCTCGTGGAGGACCTGCAGCTCGACTCGCTGCGCCTGCTGACGCTGGCGACCGAGGTGGAGGACCACTTCCGGATCTGTCTCGACGAAGACGACGAAGCGGCCATCGTCGCGGTGGCGGACCTCGTCGAGGTCGTCGAGCGGAAGCTGGTGGAGGGAACCCTCAACCCCGGGCCCTCTCCCAGGGGGAGAGGGTGAGGTGACTCCCTCCAGCCCGCGTGCAATCGACCGCCCTCGTCGCCGATCGTGGATGCACGCCTCAGCCGTCAGCGTCCCTCCGAAGATCCTCGAAAGCGCTCCTTACCGGTGAGGAGACCGAGCCGGATCCACGGCAAGAGCGCCCCACCGGTGAAGGACAGGACCGGAGAGCCCGAAGAGACTTTCTTGACGGTAAGACGAGCGAGGAAAGTTTCTCCGGAGGCTCGCCTCACCAGTGAGGGACGGCCGCGAGGGTCCGGAAACCTACGCCTCAGCCGTGGAGAGCGTCTCCCACAAATTTCTGAAGGGGCTCATTACCCGTGAGGCGCCGCTCGCGGATTCGCGCAAGGTGCGGCTCACCCCTGCGGGACACGGCCTGAGACGCTGAAGAGACTTTCTTGACGGTGAGGCGAGCGAGGAAAGTTTCTTCGAAGCCTCGCCTGACGGGTGAGGACGCCTCCTCGGATCCCGGGAGGGTGGCTCCTCACCGGTGAGGAAGCCCTCTTCACCGATCCCGGAAGTGGCTCCTCACATGCGAAGCCCGGCCCTCCAGGTGATAAGCTCTTCCCACCAATGGCCCCTCCGGACGTGAGTGTCGATTCGCCGGCCCGGGGGCGAGCAAGCCCCCGCCGAGGCGTGGCGATCCGGACCACCGACAACCTTCGGCAGACGCGGAATCCTGACTCACTGGAACGAGATCAGCTCGACGTCGAAGACGAGCGTCCCTTGAGGACGGTCGGGCACGCCCTTGTAGGCCAGCTTGTCGGGGAACCAGAAGCGGCGCTTCTCGCCCACCACCATGAGCTGCATCGAGGTCGACTTCGTCGTCTACGGTCCGAGCGGATTCTGGGCGATCGAGGTCAAGCACGGGCCGCGGATCCGGCCGCAGGACCTGCGCAGCCTGAAGGCGTTTCGCGACGACTACCCGGAGGCGCAGCCGCGCCTGCTCTACGGCGGGGACGAGGCGCTGGAGATCGACGGCATCCGGTGTCTGCCTTGCGAGAGCTTCCTCCTGGCGTTGGTTCCCGGAGAGCCGATTCCCTGAGGACGTCACGCGGAGGTCGTCACCCCCCTGCGTCCCCCAGCACGGCTCGACGGTCGCTCTCTCGTCATGGGCCGTCCAGGCTGGCGCGTGAGGCCGCGGCGGGCAAGGGGGGCGAGCCCGGACGCCGACCTCGTCGTCAGCTCTCCTCGTCAGCCCTCGCTGGCGTCACAGCTCGACGCCGAGCTCGCGGAGCTGCTCCGTCGCCTTCTCGCCCCAGCCGCGGTTGGCCAGCGGCGACGCCGGGCTGGGATGGAGGATGCGGCCGATCCTGACGTCGAGCCCCGAAAGGGCCGCCCGCGCCCGCCCTTCGGCGTACGCGCCCACGCCCACCACGAGCCGCGGCGCCAGCTCTTCGACGAAACGCCGCAAGGCGCGGTCGCAGGGCTCCTCCAGAGTCCGGCGTTCGGCGGCCGCGAGCTTGTCGGGCGTCAGGTTGCGGGCGTTCTCGTCGAGGAAGAGCAACGGGCAGTAGTTGGTCACGTAGACGCGCTCGAAGAAGCGCTCCGGGGTGCCGAATGCGTCACGCGCCCAGCCCCACAAGCGCGCGCCGCTGACCTCTTCGCGGGCGCAGGCGAAGCCCTCGACCGGCCGCCTGGGATGCTCCCGCGGCGGCTTGCCGACCGTCTCCTCGATGCCGAGCCAGTCGCGCACCGGCGACACCGCGCCGAACGGCACGCCGGTCTGCGCCATACCCCAGGGACCCGGGTTCATGCCGATCAGGAGCGCCTCGGGGCGTGGGCGGGCGTGACGCTCGAGGTAGCGGCGGTGAGGGCGGGCGGCGTAGTCGAGAGGGTTGTAGACATAGGCCACCGGCGGCCCGAAGGTGAGCCGTCCCACCTGCGCGGCGAGCTCGCCGGTGACGCGCAGGAGCGTCCTGACGTCCATCAGAGCTTGCCGAGGTCGATGAGGTCCACCCGTTTCACCTCCGGCAGCCTGCGCAGAGCGTCGAGGACGGCTGCGGGCACGTCCTGGTCGAGGCGCACCACCGCCAGGGCCTCGGCGCTGCCGGGGCGGCGCGACAGGTGGATCTCGGCGATGTTGACGCCGGCGTCGCCGAGGGCGGTGCCGACCTTGCCGACGACGCCGGGGACGTCGCGGTTGCGCACCAACAGCAACCGTCCCTTGGGCTGGAACTCGAGCTGGTAGCCGCCGAGCTCCACGACGCGCGGATCGCGATCGTGGAAGAGCACGCCGGCCACCTCGACCGCGGCGCCGTCGACGGCGAGCCGTACCTTCACCAGGTGGGGATAGTCGGCGGCCTCGCTGTGGATCGAGCGCACCACCTTGAGCCCCCGGTCGCGGGCGACTCGCTCGGCGTTGACGTAGTTGACCGAGTCGCCGTGGTAGCGGGACAGGACCCCCTTGACGGCGGCGACGCCGATCGGCTTGTGGAGGGTCTCGTCGACGTCCCAGAGCGCCACCTGCACTTCCTTGAGGCTGCCCTCGAGCTGGTGGCCGGCGAGCAGCCCGAGCTTCTCCGCCAGCCGCAGGTAGGGCACGCCCGCCGGCCCCGCGGGGCGGAAGGGCAGGTTGACGGCGGTGATCGCCAGCGAGCCCTGGAGCGCCGCCAGCACCATGCGGGCTGTCTCGGTGGAGATGCGCGTCTGGGCCTCGTGGGTCTGGGCGCCGAGGTGCGGCGTGGCCACGACCCGCGGATGGCGGGCGAGCTCGTAGTCGGCCGGCGGCTCCTGGGCGAAGACGTCGAGCGCGGCGCCGGCCAGCCGGCCCTCGTCGAGGGCCGTGAGCAGCGCCGCCTCGTCGACCACGCCGCCGCGGGCGCAGTTGACGAGGAGCGCCCCTTCCTTCATCGCCGCGATCCGTTCGCGGTTCAGGAGACCGCGGGTCTCGTCGGTCAACGGCACGTGCAACGTCACCACGTCGGCGCGCGGCAGGAGCTCCGCGAGCGGCATGGGCTCGACGTCGAGGCGGCGCACGGAATCGGGATCGAGCACCGGGTCGTAGGCGATCACCGTCATCTCGAAGGCCTGGGCGCGGCGGGCGACCTGCTGGCCGATGCGGCCGAGCCCGATCACCCCCAGGGTCTTGCCCTGGAGCTCGGTGCCGACGAACTTCTTGCGGTCCCAGCGCCCCTGCTTCATGGTGTCGTCGGCTGCCGGCACGTTGCGCGCCAGGGCGAGCAGCATCGCGAAGGTGTGCTCGGTGGCCGCGATCAGGTTGGCGGTCGGCGCGTTGACCACCAGGATGCCGAGCTCGGTGGCGGCGTCGACGTCGACGTTGTCGACGCCGATGCCGGCGCGCCCCACGACTTTGAGGCGGCGGCCGGCGCGCAGCAGCTCGGCGGTGACGCGGGTGGCGCTGCGCACCACGAGGGCGTCGTAGTCGGCGATGATCTCGGCCAGGCGCCCGCGTTCCTCGGCCGGCAGCTCGAAGACCTCGTGCCCCGAGTCGCGGAGCATCTCGAGGCCGGTGGATTCGAGGGGATCGGACACCAGGATCTTGTACACGAATCGTCCTCCGGGCTCTGCCAACGGCTCAAGCATAGTGGATCGTCGGCGGCGTTTGGCTTGATCGAAGGAGCTCCAGTAGAATCCAGCGCGACCCAAGCGAGGGCCGACCGGCCTCGGGGCCGGCGGAGTGGAGCGCAGCGAGAGATTCTATGACCTCCTTTTCAAGATGGGCGCCATCGCTCTGATGTGCGACTTCCTGGCTCGCGCCGTCGACCGGCTCGAGCTGCTCTTGGGGATATCCGAAGGTAAGTTCAAGGGCGCCGAAGCACACTACCGCTGCGGTATCGCCTATCGGAAACTGGCCGAGCTGGAAGGAACGAAAGAGAAACAGAGCCGGGAGAACAAGGAACGGGAGAGGGAGAAACTCCACCGAACGGAGAAGGTGGCGCTTTACGAAAAAGCCCAGAGTACAACGGCGCGATCTGCCGAATCAAATTGAAAGAGATGAAGGAAGCCGTGGAGGCCGTCAAGTCGATTGCTGCTGGCGACCTGGGCGCCAGGGGCGGTCTACGCCTTCGCGTTTCAGGACCGAGACTTCGCGCCTCTCCTCGAGGATCGGGAACGGGGACCCGAGGTCCGGGAGCACCTCGAGACGCTCAAGCCCAAGAGGCGCTCGGGTTGATCTCGGCGCTGCTGATGAGTCGGCCACTAGTCACTGTCTGGATCCTCCGTGGGAGGGCCCTTTCGGCCCGCCGAAGAGAGCCTACCAGAGATCGCTCCTCCCCGCAAGTCAAGGCTCTTGGCCGCGCGGGCTGCCGGCGGGCGTTCCCTCCGCCATGGCCGCGGACGCCGGAGAGCGGCGACGAGCTCCTCGGTACCGAGCTCTAGCGATTCGCCATCGGCAAGCCGGAGGAGCCAGCCGCCGGCCCGCGGCGCGAGCCGCGGCAGCTCGGCGGCGGCCCCCAAGACCAGCACCAGGACGCAGCCGCGGAAGTGCTCGCGCAGCAGGTCGCGCAGCACCGGCTCGCCGCGGATCGGCTTGACCGCGACGCTGCGCCCGCCGCCCGCCGCCACGGCACGCAGGACGCCGGCCTCAGCCGCGGCCTCGAGAGCCGGCGGCGACGGCGACGGCGGCGTCAGCTCGAGCCAGCCCACCCGGCCGCCGGCCCGTCGGATCGCGGCGATGAGCTCCGCGAAAGCTCCCGCCCCGTCCTCGACCCGGAGGAGATGCTGGCGCATGCTCAATGCTCCTCGGGATAGAGCAGGACGTCGCGGCGTTCTTCCCGGAAGGCGTCTTCTTCGGCGGCCCAGCCGGCGACCCATTCATCGACGCCGCGGCCGCGCTCGAGGGCCCGGCGGAAGTCGTGGCACCCCGTGAGGAGGTCGATCGCCGGCCGCTCGCTCTCGAACTCGTAGGGCGCCTCGCGCCAGGCGAAGCCCTCGCCAAGCTGGTCGTGGAGCGAGCGCAGGAGCTCGACGCCGGTGCGGTAGGAGCGGAAAAGGAGCGGATCGGTGACGACGAGCTCCACTCCGCCGCAGACGGCTCCGGCGTGCTTCTGGAACTGCGGGCGGAAGTACGTGGGCAGGAAGGCGACGCCCGGCAGCCGCCGCTCGTCGAGCGCCCGGACGAGGGCCGGCGGATCGACGCCGGGAGCGCCCACGAGCTGGAACGGACGCGTGGTGCCGCGTCCCTCGGAGAGCTCGGTCGCCTCCACCAGGCAGCCGCCGCCGTAGACGAGCGCGGTCGCCGGCGCAGGCATGTTCGGCGAGGGCGCGATCCATGGCAGGCCGGTCTCTCTCCAGGCCATGTCGCGGCGCCAGCCCTCCAGCGTCAGGATCCGCGGCTTCTGGCGCCAGTGGCGGCCGGCGTAAAGCACCAGCTCGCCGAGGGTCAGGCCGTGGCGCACCGGCAGGCCGGCGAAGGCGCCGACGAACGACTCGAAGCCCGGCCGCAGGCGGTTGCCCTCCACCGCCATGCCGCCGAGCGGGTTGGGGCGGTCGAGCACCCACACCTCGAGCCCCGCGACGAGCGCCTCCGCGGCGGTCCAGACGGCGGTCGCGGCGTAGGTGTAGTAACGGCTGCCGACGTCCTGGAGGTCGATGAGCACCAGGTCCAGGCTCGCGAACGCTTCCGGGCGCGGGCGCAGCGTCTCGGCGGTCTCGCCGTAGAGCGACAGGATCGCCGCGCCGGTCCATGGGTCGCGCCGGTCGGCGCTCGCCACCATGTCCTGCTCGACGCCGTAGTAGCCGTGCTCGGGTCCGAAGAGGGCCCGCGGCGGCCCCGCCGCGGAAGCCGCGAGCGCCAGGTGCAGCGGCCGCGCGTCGTGGGTGATCGAGGCGCCGTGCGCCAGCAGGCCGTAACGCCGGCCGCGCAGCGTCTCGGCTTCGGCGAGCAGGCGCTCGCAGCCGGTGGCGACCCGCGGTCTCGTCATGGCGCCTCGCGGCGGTAGTCGCCGCTTCTTCCGCCGCTCTTGACGTCGAGGCGCAGGTCGGTGATCACCGCCTCGCGCTCCACCGCCTTGACCATGTCGTAGAGGGCGAGGGCGGCGTGGGCGCAGGCCACCAGGGCCTCGAGCTCGGCGCCGGTGCGGGCCGTGACCACCACCTGGGAGCGGATCTCCACGCCGCCGGCGCACGGCTCGACGGCGACGTCGACGTGGTCGAGGCTCAAGGTGTGCGCCAGCGGGATGAGCTCGTCGACCCGCTTGGCCGCCTGGATGCCGGCGATCCGCGCCACCGCCACCGCGTCGCCCTTGGGCATCTCGGCGAGCCGCGCCACCGTGGCGGGCGCGAGGAGAACGCGGCACGACGCGCCGGCGAGGCGGCGGCTGACCGGCTTGGACGACACGTCGACCATGCGGGCGCGACCCTCGCGGTCGAGGTGGCTGAAGTCAGGGGGCGGATGGCAATCGGGGAGATCGGGCATCGTCTTTCCTCGCGGCGCAGCGACGGGCTATGCTAGCACTCGCCTTCGCCAGTACGTTCCATGCGGCTCGCCATCGTCATCCCGACTCTCGACGAGGAGGCGGCGCTCGCCGCCTCGTTGCCCGCGGCCCTCGGCCTGGCCGACGAGGTCTGGGTCTCCGACGGCGGCAGCCGCGATGCCACCGTCCGCGTCGCCCGGCAGCTCGGCGCCCGGGTGGTGGCGGGGGAGGCCGGCCGCGGCGGCCAGCTCAACCGCGGCGCCCGCGCCGCCGGCGCCGAGATCCTCCTCTTCCTGCACGCGGACACCCGGCTGCCGCCGTCGGCGCCGCGGCGGGTGCGGGAGGCGGTGGTCTCGGGCGCGGTCGGCGGCGGCTTCCGGGTGCGCTACGACGACGGCCGCCGCGTGCTGCGGCTCGGCAACCGGCTGATCCGGCTGCGTACGCGGCTGACCGGCTGCCCGCTCGGCGACCAGGCGCAGTTCGCCACCCGCAGCGCTTTCGAGGCCCTGGGGGGATTCCGCGAGTGGCCGATCCTCGAGGACCTCGACTTCATCCGGCGCCTGAAGCGTTACGGCCCCACGGAGATCGTGGACGAAGACGTGGTGACGTCGGCACGGCGGGTGCTGGCGCACGGCGTGGCGAGGAGCGTCGCCACCAACTACCTGATCTGGGCCCTCTACTTCCTCGGCGTCTCGCCGCACCGGCTGGCGCGGCTCTACCGCCACATCCGCTAGCGCCCCTTTTCGCCGCCCTCGGCCGCGCGCCAGGGCTTGCCGCGCACGAGAGGGCCTGGCGCGCAAAAAAAGGCCCCACGCCGGGCGTGGGGGCTCTCTTCTTGGGGGGTGATGCCAGGCGTGGAACCTACGCGTTCACCGCGTCCTTCAGCGCCTTGCCGGGCTTGAAGCGGACGCCCTTGCTGGCCGGTATGGTGATCGGCTCCTTGGTCTTGGGATTGAGACCCTGGCGCTCCGACCGATCCGAGATCTGGAACGTGCCGAAGCCCGGCACCTGCACCCGATCGCCGCGGACGAGCGCGGCGCCGATGTAGTCGAAGACGGCGTCGACGATCTCACCCGCCTGCTTCTTGGTCACACCTTCCACGTGATTCACCACCTGGTCGACAATGTCAACTTTGCCTGCCATCACTCCTCCTTGGGCCCATTACTTGGTCCGCACTTCGTTCAGAGGGGCCCCTTGGTCGAGTGCCGATACACTCTCCCCAGGAGCCGCTCGGTAGCGTTTAGCGTCTCGATGACTGCGTCGAGGTCGCGGGCGACCTAGGGCCGCAAAATACGGTATCCATCGAAGCGTGTCAATACGCTGGGGCCGCCCGGGGGCATTTCGTCACGGAATCAGGCCCACCGGGTCAGCACGTGGACGGTGAAGCCGTCATGGTCATCAGCCGGTAGCATCAACCAGCGCCCGGGACCCGTCACCTGCCGTTCGAGGGGGAAGGGGAGACGTCCGTCGAGGTCGAGGGGGGCGAAATCCGGCCTCTCGGCGAGGAAGCGCGCGATCACCTCCGCGTTCTCCTCCGGCTCGAGGGAGCAGGTGATGGCGACCAGCAATCCGCCGCGATCCACGAGCGGCGCCGAGCCTACGAGCATGCGCCACGCTTGCCGCGCCAGCCGGCCGATCTCCGGCTCGGAGATGCGCCATTTGAGCTCGGGGTTCTTGCGCAACGTGCCGGTGCCGGTGCAGGGCAGATCGACCACGACCCGGTCGAAGGGTCCGGCGAGCGCCGGCCGGCCGGCGTCGGCCAGGTGCAGCGGCAGCTCGCGGCGCAGGCGCCGCAGGTTGCGGCGCAGCAGCGCCAGACGCTCGATAGTGACATCGGCCAGGAATATCCGCACGGAGGGCTCGGTGGCGAGGAGGGTGAAGCTCTTGCCGCCGGGCGCCGCGGCGACGTCGAGGATCCGTTCGCCCGGCCGCGGCGGCGGCAGCAGCGCCGCCGCCTGGCTCGCCTCGTCCTGCACGTAGAAGTCGCCGCGCCCGTAGCTCGGAGCGCGCAGGGGGTTGCCGGCGCGCACGATGAGCCCCAACGGCGAGAGGGCCGAAGGCTCCACCGCGACGCCCTGGTCGATGAGGTCCTCGGCCAGGATCTCGCGGCCGCCGCGGTCGCGGAAGGCGAGCAGTTGCAGGACCTTCGGCCGGTTGTTGACGTCGAGCAGCTCGACCGTCCGGCGGCGGCCGAACCGCTCCAGCCAGCGCTTCACCAGGAAGTCGGGATGGCTCCACTCGATGGCCAGGCGGCTGACCGGATCGCGGTTATCGATCGGCCACTCCTCGATCCGCGGGGTGCGGGCGATGCGCCGGAGCACCGCGTTGGCGAAGCTGGCGCCGCCGCGATGGGTCTGGCGCAGAGCGTGCGAGACCCCCTCGTTGACCGCGGCGTGGGCCGGCACCCGGTCGAGGAAAAGGAGCTGGTAGGCGGCGATCCTGAGCGGCGTGCGCAGGGCGGGCTCGATCTTCTCGAACGGCCGGTCGCTGGCGTGGCCGATCACGTCGTCGAGCCGCCGCAGCCAGCGCAGGGTGCCCAGAGCGAGCTCGCGCAGGAGCGCGTGGTCGCACTCGTCGATCCGCGCCAGCGCGCTCTCCAGGAAGACCGAGGACGGCGCCAGGGTGGCGAGCGTCTGCTCCACCACCCACGCCGCCGCCCCGCGCACGTTGTCCTCCGGCGTGCGCGGCTGCGCCATGCGCCGGCCGCGGAACGGCTGCCGGGGGGGGACGCGGCGCTTGGTCATCGCGGTGCTACATCGGAGGGGGAGGGTCGGGGGGACGAAAGACGGAAGCGCTCGCCGGGCCGCAAGCGCTCGCCGTTGACGAAATCCGCGGCCCCGACGCCCCGGCGTCCGGGACGCTGGACGCGAGCGAGACCGAGCATCGTACCACTCTCGTTCGCAGGGCCGCCGCAGCGTACGCCGAGGTGGTCCTCCACGAGGCCGAGGATGGTGCCGGGCTCCTCCTCGCCCGGTCTCTCGGCAAGCACCCGCGCGGCGAGGATTCTGAGCGGCTCGCCGCGCAGCTCGGCCGCCAGCAGCGGCCAGGGGGTGAAGGCGCGCAGCCGGTCGTAGATCCGCGGCGCCGGCGCTCGCCAGTCCACCTCCGCGTCGGCCTTGGTGATCCGCGGCGCGTAGGTGGCGAGCGCGTCGTCCTGGGGCCGCGGCTCGAGGGCGGCGGCCTCGAGCCGGCGCAGGGTCTCCACCATCAGGCCGGCGCCGAGCTCGGCCAGGCGCGGCGCCAGCTCGCCGGCGGTTTCCCGCGGGCCGATCGCGAGCTCCGCCTGCAGGAGCACGGGGCCGGTGTCCAGGCCGGCTTCCATCTTCATGGTGGTGACGCCGGTGCGCGTCTCGCCGGCGGCGATGGCGGCCTGGATCGGTGCCGCGCCGCGGTGGCGCGGCAGGAGCGAGGCGTGAAGGTTGAGGCAGCCGTGACGCGGCAGCTCGAGCAGCGCGGGGCGGAAGATCTGGCCGAACGCCACCACCACGGCGACCTCGGGCGCCAGCTCCACGAGGGCCGCCATGAAGCTCTCCTCGTTCACCTTGGCGGCCTGCCGCACCGCGAGGCCGTGGCGCCGCGCCCAGAGGGCGACCGGGGGATCCTGGAGCTTCCTGCCCCGCCCCGCCGGCCGCGCCGGCTGGGTGACCACCAGGAGCGGCGCGTACGAGGCCTCGGCGAGGGCGGCGAGGGTCGGCACCGCGAACTCGGGGGTTCCGAAGAAGACGGTCCTCAGCATGCCGGCGCTCCTCCCGCCGGGGTCATTCCTGGTCCTGTGCCGCGTCGATCTCGTCGAAGTAATCGGGCGGCACCAGCACCTCGCGCGGCTTCGAGCCCTGCGCCGGGCCGAGCAGGCCGTCGGCCTCGAGCATGTCCACGAGGCGCGCGGCGCGCGAGAAGCCGATGCGCATGCGGCGCTGCAGGTAGCTCGCCGAGGCCTGGCGCTCGCGCACCACCAGCCGCGCCGCCTCGTCGAAGAGCGGGTCGTCCTCGCCGCCGCCCTGGGTGCCGGCGCCGCCCGCCTCCTCGGGGTCCTTGACCACGTCGGGGTCGAGCTCGGGCTTGCCGCGGCGCTTGAGCCAGCGCACCAGCGCCGCCGTCTCCTGCTCGCTGACGTAGGCGCCGTGGATGCGCAGGATGCGCGACGTGCTCGGCGGCATGAAGAGGGCGTCGCCGCGGCCGAGGAGCTTCTCGGAGCCGACCTGGTCGAGGATCGTGCGCGAGTCGTGGCGGGTGGCGGTGGCGTAGGCCAGGCGGCACGGGAAGTTGGCCTTGATGGTCCCCGTCAGGACGTCGACCGACGGCCGCTGGGTGGCCACGATCAGGTGGATCCCCACCGCCCGCGCCATCTGTGCCAGGCGCGCGATCGAGCTCTCGACGTCGCCCGAGGCCACCATCATCAGGTCGGCGAGCTCGTCGATCACGATCACGTAGTAGGGCAGCGGCTTCAGATCGTCGGGCTGGATCTCACTCTCGCCTTCGCGCAACGCCAGCCGCTGGCGCTCGCGCGGGTCGCGGATGGCGCGGTTGTAGTAGGCGATCGAGCGCACGTGGACCTCGGCGAGCAGCCGGTAGCGGCGCTCCATCTCGGCCACCGCCCAGCGCAGGGCGTTGGCGGCCTTGCGCGGCTCCACCACCACCTCGGTCTTCATGTGCGGGACGTCGGCGTAGACGCCGAGCTCGATGCGCTTGGGGTCGATGAAGATGAACTGCACCTCCTCGCGGGTGGCCTTGTAGAGGATCGACGTGATCATGCTCTGCAGCCCCACGCTCTTGCCGGCGCCGGTGGCGCCGGCCACCAGCAGGTGGGGCATGTTGGCGAGGTCGGCGTAATAAGGCCGGCCGTGGAGGTCGACGCCGAGCGCCAGCGTGAGCACCGAGGGCGCCAGCCGGAACTGCTCGTTGGCCAGCAGGCTGCCGAGGTGGATCAGCGAGCGCTGCTTGTTGGGCACCTCGATCCCCAGGGTGGAATGACCGGGAATGCGGTCGATGCGCACCGACTCGGCCTTGAGCGCCAGCGCCAGGTCGTCCTGCAGGCCGACGATGCGGCTGACCTTGACGCCCGGCGCCGGCTGCAGCTCGAAGACCGTGATCACCGGCCCCGGCGAGACGCCGACCACCGTGCCGTCGACGCCGAACTCCGAGCACGACGTGCTGATGTTCTCGCCGCGGCGGATGAGCTCGGCCTCGTCGTGCGCGGTCATCGGCTTGTCGGTCCTGAGCAGGTTCACCGGCGGCAGCTCGGGCCCCCTGAGCTCGTCGGCGATCTCGAGCTCAGCCTGCCGCGGCTGCGGCGCCGGCGAGCGCGGCCCGGCCGCGCGCGGCCCGGCCGAGCGCGGCGGCGAAGGCGCGGGCGGCGCCGGCGACGAGACCTGCACCTTGCGGATGGCGAAGCGCCCCTCGCCCTTGCGGGGCAGCACGCGGTTCGGCAGCTCCAGCTCGAGACGCGCGGGCGCCGCCTCGGGCCCGGCCGGCGCCGGCGCGACGACGTCCACCTCGGAAGAGCGCAGCCCGCGGGCGAGCACCCGGCGGCGGGCGTCCTGGTCGTCGCGGCGCCTGAGACGGCGGACGCGGGCCACCACCAGGCGCTCCCAGGCGTCCGCCAGGCGCAGGCGCAGGGTCGCCAGCAGGTCGCCGAGGGTGGTCTGCGCCGCCAGGCTGGCGCCGATCAGGAAGACCGTGAAGAGCACCAGGAAGGCGCCGCCGAAGTTGAGCCTGGCGATCAGCGTGTCGCAGAGCAGTACGCCGGCGACGCCGCCCGCGTCGAGCTCGACGCCGCGCCAGGTCGCCCGCTGGACCAGCAGTTGGCAGATGCCGGGCAAGCTCACCAGCACCGCCGCCACGCCGAGGCCGCGGCCCCGGATCGGCGCCGCCTCGGGCGCGGTCAGCCGCCGCCACGCCACGACGCCCACGAGCGCCGGCACCAGCAGCGCCGCCACGCCCATCAGGGCGAAGAGCAGCGCCGCGACCTGGGCGCCCACGGGGCCGATCCAGTTACGGATGGAAGTCTGCTCCGGCGGCTGGTGGAGCACGCTCGGGTCCTGGGGATGGAAGCTCAGGAGGCTCGCCGCCAGCAGCACGACGCAGGCGGCGAGCACCACGCCGAGGATCTCGTTGCCCTTGCGGGCCGAGATGCCCAGGCTCAGGAGCCTGCGGGTTCGGGTCACGACGGTCATGGGAGATAGCCGGATACCGTCTTCAAGCTCTGCTTGAGGTACGGAGCGCTAAATTGCGATAAAGCCTAGCAGAACTTGGCGCGAGACTCAACGCCCCGCGGACGCTACGCCGCGACCACCGCTTCGGTCGCCGCCAGGACCTCCGCGCTGGTGACGAGCTTGGCGCCGGCCTTGCGGATCTCCTTCAGGGCGCGGTCGCCGTCGCCCTTCTCGAGGTCGACGGCGCGGCAGCCGTCGACGACCACGCGCACCTTGAAGCCCTCCTTCAGGGCGTCGAGCGCGGTGAACTTCACGCAGTAGTCGGTCGCCAGCCCCATCACGTAGATCTCGTCGAGCTACTGCCCGCGCAGGTACTCGCCGAGACCGGTGGCGCGCAGATGGGCGTTGTCGTAGAGCGCGCTGTAGCTGTCGACGTCGGGATCCACGCCCTTGTAGAAGACCTTCTCGATGGCCGCGGTGTCGAGGCCGGGGGCGAATTCCGACCCCCGGGATCACCTGGTCGCCGTCGGCAACGGCGAGGGCGCCGCCGGGGAGGAAGTCGTTTTGCAGGTCTACGAGTATCAGGGCTTTCATGGCGGGGTCTCCTGGAATGTCGGGCTTAAACTCATTTGGAGTATAAGCATAGCGCCTTCCGGCGCCGTTGGCAAGCCCCCCGCGTCCTCGAGCCCGGAGCTCTCAGGGGGCGGCCGGATCCCCGGCCCGGCGCAAGCCGCGGGCCTCCGCGCCGAGCTCGATCGTGTGCGGGAGATGACGTCCGCCCCCTTCTTCATCGAGCAACTCGCGGACCACGCGCGCTCGACGGCATCCGACCTGCGCGGATCGATCAGCCTCGCCGAGATGCTCGCGGCGCGCGTCGCCCGGCTGCCCGCCGGCGCCGCCGAGCTGCTGCGCACGCTCGCCGCCGCGGGCCGGCCGTTGCCGGCGGCGGTGGCCTTCCAGGCCGCCGGGCTCGACGGCGACGAGCGGCCCCTGGTGGGACCGTTTCTCGGCGCAGCGCTACGGCCTCAGCAGCCGGCTGTATCTCGGCGACCTCGACGTCCTGACCCGGCGGGTGCCGTCGCTGCTGGCCGACGCGCGCGAGCGCGGCAACGTGCTCGCCGCGACCGAGCTCGCCACGCGTCTCAACGTGGTCTGGCTGGCCTTCGACGAACCCGCCGCGGCGCGCCGCGCGGTCGACGACGCCCTCGCCGCCTGGTCCCGCGAGGGCTTCCACGTGCCGCACTTCAACGCCCTCGTCGCCCGCTGCCAGGCCGACCTCTACGAGGGCGACGCGGAGGGCGCGCCTGGAGGCGGACTGGCCGCTGCTGCGGCGCTCGCTCCTGATGCGTCTGCGGCTGATCGCCGTCGAGTGCTGGTTCCTGCGCGGCCGCGTGGCCCTGGCCGCCGCGTCCTCGGACCGCCGTCGGCTCAGGACGGCGGCGCGCGCCGCGGCGCGTATCGAGCGTCTGCGGACGCCTTACGGCGTCGCCATGGCGAGGACGTTGCGGGCCGGCCTCGCCGCGCGCGGCGTCCGGCGTCCCGAGCGGATCACGGCCGTCCTGGCGCCGGGCTTCCCCGGCTCCTGAGCGGAAATGGTCTACCCGATAGTTTCCTGGTAAACTAAGACTGTCGTGACCGGGACGCCGTCTCGGCGAGCCGACAGCCCCAACCGTACCAGTGTCAACCAGCCATGCCCGTCCATCCTGAAAGGATCCACAAGATCATGCGCTACGCCGTCGGGGTCGCGTCGAACGCGGATGACCCGCAGCGGCGAGAGCTAGGACCTATTCACCTCATCAAGTACGCCTATCTGGGGGACCTGGCTTACGCTGCTGCGCATGACGGCGAGACCTACACGGGCGCACCGTGGCGCTTTCACCACTTCGGTCCGTGGACGACGGAGGTCTGGAAGGAGATCGAGCCCGCCATGACCTGTCCGTTGATCCGGCACCGGTCGTTCCGCGGACGCTTCCAGGACGACGTGTCGCGCTGGCGCTCCGAGGATCCGGAGCTCGAGGAGCGGTTGGAGCGCGAGCTGCCGTTCCCCGTGGCGCGGGCAGTCAGGGCGGCGGTGCGAGTATTCGGCAACGACACCCCCAGCTTGCTCCACAACGTCTACCGCACCCCACCGATGCTCCACGCCGCTCCGGAGGAGGCTCTCGATTTCTCCACGTCAGGCCGGGAGCACGATTTCCCGCGAAGCGGAGCGGCGCCAGAAAAGGCGGAGGCGCCCTTGTCGAAGACGGCCCAGAAGCGACGGCGGGCAGCACATGAGGACCTGCGCAGACGATTCCAGGACGCGCTCAGGAGGCGTCAGCAGGCTCGCTCGTCGATGGTCAAGCCACGACCACCCCGCTACGACGAGGTCGCCGTCAAGGGTCAGGAGTGGCTCGACAGCCTGGGCGGCGGACCTATCGAAGAACAAGTGGGAGAGCTGGTTGTCTCCGAAGAAATCTGGAAGAAGCCTATTCGGTCTATCGCGTCAAGCTCCGACCTGTTCTCGTCATAAGCACGGGGGGGACCGAGATAGATCGCAGCTTGACGTTCGGTGCGGCCAAACCATCCTGAGACTCGATCAGATGCAGCCCATCGGCAGGCACCACGAAGCCTACGAGTACACGCCCCATCGGCTCTCGGACGAAGCCCTGACGCTGTTCGACGAGTGGCTTCAGTGGTTCCTCTTCGATCGGCTGGATCCGGACGGGACACTGCACATGGCGCGAGAAGAGCTGTCCACCTTTGGTGAGGTGGGCTAACTCCGACGGCACTTCGCCGTCAGCCCGAGGAACGCTCCTCGCCGACCTCGAGCAGGTTCCTGACGCCGCGGACGCCCTTGGTCTCGCGGGCCAGCCGCTCGGCCAGCATCTTGCGCTCCCGGTCCGCCACCCGGCCGGTCAGCGTCACCATGCCGTCCTCGCTGTCGACGTTGACGTTGAACGGGTTGATGTCGGGGTCGGCGGTGAGCTTGGCCTTGATCTTGGTGGTGATGGTCGCGTCGTCGAGCTGCTCGCCCATGCTGCGGTCGCCGATCTCGATGTCGTTGATCACGCGCACGACGCCGTCGGTCGAACGGGCGAGCTCCGCGGCCCTGGCGCGGACGTCGCGCTGGTCGACCGCGCCGCTCAGCCGCACCACGCCTTCATTGGTGTCGACGTCGATCTTGAACGGATTGATCTGGCTGTCGGCGACCAGCTTGGCCTTGACTCGCGAGGTGATCGAAGTGTCGTCGAGCTGGGTGCCGAGCGACTGATTGGTCGAACAGCCGGCGACGAGAACGACCGCGACAAGCGCGGCGACAAGGGTTGAAAGCTTCAGGTATTTCATGTCGGCCTCTTTCTGTTGATGTCGAAAACTTCGCAGTTCTCCGTACGGCACACGCTGGAGCAAGAGCCGTGCCATACGCCGGCGACGCTTCACGGCGCGTCGATTGCCGGGCTGATTGCAGGAATTGCCCGCGGGTCTGGAATCTTTTACCGGCGGGCGGCCGAAACCAGCTCGTGGACGGCCCGGGCGAACGCGTCGACGTCTTCCTCGCGGGTGTCCCACGACGTCATCCACCGCGCCAGCCCGGGCTCGGGAGGCCACGGGTTGAAGGGGAAGCGCTCGCGCAGCGGCGCGACCGCCGCCTCCGGCAGACGGGCGAAGACCGCGTTGGTCTCGACCGGGTGCGCCGGCTCGACGACGCCGTCCACGGCGTCGGCCAGGCGACGCGCCATGGCGTTGGCGTGGCCGGCGAGCTCGCGCCACAGCTCGCCGCCGTAGAGCGCCGTGAGCTGCGCCGCGATGAAGCGCGACTTCGAGGGCAGTTGCGCGCACTGTTTTCTGTAGAACGGGGCCCGCTCGGCGAGCTCCGGACGCAGCAGCACCACCGCCTCGGCGCCGGCTTCTGTTCTCGGCTTGCTGGAACAGCCGGCCGGGAGCGCATCGCGCTCGCTCAGCGCACGGTCACGCCCCGGGCTACGGTGGTCAGCAGCTCGCAGCCGTCGGCGGTGACGACGACGGTGTCGGACAGGAACGCGTCGCCCTTGCCGGTGCGCAGCAGCCACGACATCAGGTGGAAGACCATGCCCTGGCGCAGCTCCATCTCGCTGTCCTCGCGCAGGCCCACGGGCACGCCGCTGCCCGACCAGCTCGGCGGATAGCCGATGCCCACCGAGTAGCCGCAGTGGTGGCGGGTGTAGGTCGAGAGCCCCGCCTCGTCCAGGCGGCCGTGCCAGGCGCGGTAGACCTCGCCGGCCTTCACGCCCGGCCCGATCGTCTCGGCCGCGCGCATCATCGCCTCACGGCACACCTCGTCGGCCCAGGCGGCGCGCCGCGGCGCCTTGCCGACGAAGACCAGGCGCCCCAGGGGGGCGTGGTAGCGGCGCACGCAGCCCGCCATCTCGAGGAAGAGCAGGTCGCCGCGGCGCAGCTTCCCTTCCTGCCAGGTGCCGTGCTCGTGCTCGAGGGTGCGGGTGGTCCGCACCAGGGGCACGAAGCCGGGATAGGTGCCGCCGCGCCGCATGGTGTCGTAGATCGCCGCCATCACGTCGTGGGTGGCCATTCCCTGACCCGCGGCGGCGACGGCCGCCAGCATCATGGCGTCGGAGACCGCGGCGGCCTGACGGGTGCGCTGGATCTCGAGCGGCGACTGCACGATGCGACAGTCGTCGACCAGGCCCGAGACCTCGTGCCACTCGACCTTGGAGAGCCGCGCCGGAAGCTCAGCAGGCTCGCCGCCAGCAGCACGACGCAGGCGGCGAGCACCACGCCGAGGATCTCGTTGCCCTTGCGGGCCGAGATGCCCAGGCTCAGGAGCCTGCGGGTTCGGGTCACGACGGTCATGGAAGTGCTCGAAAGCCGGGATAACGTCTTCAACTTCTGCTTGAAGTACGGAGCGCTAAATTGCGATGAAGCTTAGCAGATCCTGGCGCGAGACTCAATCGGCCCGCGAGCCCTGCGTCGGGCCCGCCGCCGGCCCGCACGGGCTAAATGCCCGTGCGCTAGGATCGCCGCCGATGGCCGACCTGCTGCTGTTGCGCTACGAGACGCCCGCGGCGGCCCGCTCGCCGGAGCTGCGCTACTCGGGCTCGTGCCTGCGGGCGGTGGCGCGGCGTGTGTTCGGGCACGTCGAGGAGGTGCGGTGGCACTCCGGGCTGGAGGACGCGCGGGTCGACGCGGACGCGCCGGCCCTCGTCGTCGGCCATGAGGACGTCCATCTCGGCGCGCGCAGCCTGGAGGCCATGAGAGCCGCGCTGGCGGGCGGCGCCCGGGTGGTGGCGCCCGACCGGCTGGCGAGCTTCGAGCTGGACGAGGAGGTCCACACGCTGCGGGGCTTCGAGCGCCTGGAGGAGCGGCTGCTGGCCGGCCCCCTGACCCCTCGGGAGCGGCGGCGCTCGCACCTGCCGGTGTCGCTCGTCGCCGCGCCGTGCCTCGCGGGACGCTCGCTGGCGGCGCTCCTGACCGACGCGACGCTGCTCGGCGATGAGCCCGCCGTCCACGCCGGGATCTTCCACGACTACGTCGACTACTACGGCGAGGTGCGCGAGGACGTGCTCCCCTACGTGCCCGTGGGCGTGGCCGACGTGCTGGAGATCGGCTGCGGCCGCGGCCTGACGGGCGCGCTCCTGCAGCAGCGCCGCCGCTGCCGGGTGACCGGCGTCGAGCTCAACCCGGAAGTGGCGCGCGAGGCCGCCGGGCGTCTCCACAAGGTGCTCGTGGGCGACGTCGAGACGCTGGCGATCGACGGCCCGTTCGACGCCGTGGTGGCCACCGAGCTCTTCGAGCACCTCTGCTACCCGGAGACCTTTCTCGAGAAGATGCGGACGGTCCTGAGGCCGGGCGGACGGATCGTGCTCTCGGTGCCCAACGTCGGCCACGGCTCGATCGTCGAGGACCTGCTCGCCGGGCGCTGGGACTACCTGCCGATCGGCCTCTTGTGCTACACCCACTTCCGCTTCTTCACCCGCCGCACCCTGGCGTCGTGGCTCGAGCGCCTGGGCTTCACCCGCTTTGAGATCGTCGCGCAGACGACGGCGCCGCCCGCGGAGCGCTTCGCCCGTCTCGCCGAGGACTTCGAGGTGGATCTCGAGAGCCTGCGGACGAAGGGCTTCTACGTCGTCATCGAGGTCTGAGAGCAGGCCCTCGGTTTTCGACCGGGCGGTAGGTCTTCGGAAATCCCGTTTGCTCGTCGGACTGGACAAGCCCCCGGAGCGCAAGTCGCTGGCGGTCTACCGCCAGGGCTCGCACATCGTCCGCAAGCTCCGGGTTCCCAACCTCAAACTGCAGCCGGCTCGATCCGGCGCCGTCGCGGTCGACCCCGCCGGCGTCGCGTCCGAGATGGAGCCGGAGGTCGAAGCGCTCGGCGAGAGCCTCGCGAACCTCGATCGGCAGCGCAAGGCGATCGACGAGTCGCTGGTCGCCAAGGACGAGGCCGTGGAGGACCTGCCCGGCATCCGCCGGCGGCTGCGAGCTGCCGCGGGTGAAGCGGCGCAGCGACGGGCGCATCCGGGTCGACGAGTCCGTCAGCGGGACGTGTTCGCCCGTCACGGAGCTCCGACTCGCGCCCCGCACGGCCCGGCGGACGACGTGATTGACGAGGTCAGGACCGCGCTCAGCTTGAAGCGTCTCGAAGGCGTCCTGGTAAGGTTCGCGGCGCCCGGCGCCGGCACGTCCATCCTAGCAGGGGCGACCTGGTTCATCCGCCGTCAACCATGGGTGGCAAGGTCCTCCAACCCGCACGCGGGACTACCAGACGCTCAGGAACAACCTCCCGGCGTGAATTGCCTCAGGCCGTCCCTCTTCGTCCCGAAGGGACGACCGCATATAGCGCAGGGTTTGAACCCTGCGTCGGGCGCGGTGTCCGGCGGCCGTGCAAGCAGCTCCGGGTTGAAACCCGGAGCTATACGCGGTCGTCCCTTCGGGACGAGGAGTGGCGGCAACAGGACGGTGAAACGATTTGTTCCTAGGAAGGGTAAGCGACACCGCAGGTGGCTCGAGACGAGGAGGCGCCGTATGCTCGACGACGGAGGTGCGCACCACCCCTTGTTCGTCGGCCCAGCTCCGAGCGCAAGGGTAAGGTCTCTCCCTGCAAGCTCTTTACCGTCAGCAGGTTGTGTAATTTCCGACGCCGGGTTAGCCGGCCGTCCTTCGCGCAGCGAGACGCCGCCGCATTTCCTCGGTGGAGATGCCGCTACCTGCCGGGCTGCGGGCTCGCGAGCGCTCGATGATCGCCAAGAAGTCCGGGTTCGTCGCCAGGGACAGCGTCTCAATGTCTGTTCCATCAACAGACACCAAGGCGGCCACCGGCCTTCCCCTCCGGGTCACGACCACGGTCTCGGCGCTCGCCTTGGCAGCGTATTCCGCGAGGGGGCTGACAGCGTCTGCCATTTCGACAGTCTTCATAGCTTTTTCGACAGTCTTCATAGCTCGATCTCCGTTCCCCCGATGTAGACTCTGTTGCGCTCCTTGATCCCGACGGCGCGGATCGTAACCACCCTCTCGGGCTCCTCCTGCACGTCGTAGTATACCCGCAGGCGTCCGATCCGAAGCTCCCACGGGGCCACCGGGTTCGGTCTCATGGACTTGCGATTGCGCGTCACCACCGTCGGCTAGCCAAGCCTCTTACTCCTCAACGTTCCGATCCGGCCTCTTCGATCTCCTCCCGACTCGGCGGACGCGGCGCCCGGACGATCGCCAGAAGCGTCCGCCCGAGGACGGCGAGATCGCTCCACGCCGTCCGCCGCTCCAGGTACGCGACATGGCCACGCAGCTTGTACGGCACCAGCACCTCCGTATAGAACCGCAACCGTTCGTCGTCCCCGACCTCGGCCAGCAGCGTCTCCTCGTCGCGCAGGCGCAGCGCCACCAGGCTCGTCAAGCCGGGACGGACGGCCAGCGCCCGACGCCACAGGGGATCGCCGAGGTCGACGTACTCCGGGACCTCCGGCCTCAGGCCGACGAGCGACATGTCGTCGGCGAGGACGTTCCAGAGCTCCGGGAGCTCGTCGAGCTTGGAGCGGCGCAGCCACCGGCCGAGCGGCGTCACCCGGGGATCGCCGCCCGCGGTGAAGCGCGGGCCGTCCCCCGCGCGCATGGTGCGGAACTTGTAGAGAATGAACGGCTCGCCGCCGCGGCCGATCCGGGTCTGACGGAAGAGCGCGCCGCCGCGCGAGCCGAACGCGACGGCGAGCGCGATTGCCGCCAGCAGGGGCGAGAGGACGACCAGCGCGACGCCGGCGACGACGGCCTCGAACGCGCGCGGCAATCCCCGGGACGGCGTCATTTCAGGTGCCGGCGGCAGATCTCCGCCACCGCCGACGTGACCGCGTCGACCTCCTCCTCCGTCTGGGTCGGGAAGAGCGGCAGGGTGATCGTGCGCCGCCACACCTCGGTGGCCACCGGGAGGTGCTCGCCGCGCCAGCCGAGCTCTTCGTAGAACGGGTGCAGGTGCAACGGCCGCCAGTGGACGGAGGTGCCGATGCCGCGCTCGCGCAAGGCGCCCAAGAAGGCGTCGCGGTCGATCGCCAGCCGCCCCGGGCGCAGCTTGACCTGGTAGAGGTGCCAGGCGTGGACGCGGTCGTCACGCTCCGCCGGCAGCTCGAGGACGTCCGCGAGGGCGCCGAGGCGCTCGCCGTAGGCCGCGGCCACCGCCGCGCGCCGGCGGCGCAGGTCCTCCGCCCGAGCGAGCTGGTGGAGGCCGAGGGCCGCGGCGATGTCGGTCAGGTTGTATTTATAGCCCGGCGCGAGGATCCGGTAGTCCCAACTCCCTTTCGCGGTGTAGCGCCCCCAGGCGTCGTTCGACAGGCCGTGGAGCGAGAGCGAGCGCATCTCGGCGGCGAGGTCGCCGTCGCCGGTGGTGGCCATGCCGCCTTCGCCGGTGGTGATCGTCTTGTTGGCGTAGAACGAGAAGCAGCTCACCTCGGCCGTTTCCTCGCCGCAGCGCTGCCAGGGCGACGCCGGGTCCGGCCGCCAGGCCGCGGGGAACGAGTGCGCGGCGTCCTCGACGACCCACAGGCGGTGACGGCGGGCGAAGTCGCGCACCGCGGCCACGTCGAGCATCAGGCCGCCGACGTGGACCGGCACGATGCCCGCCGGCGCGAGCTCCGCGTCCACCGGCAGCTCGCCGGAACGCAGCGCCGCGAGCTTGCGCTCGGCGTCGTCGAGGTCGAGGTGGAGGGCGTGCGGGTCGCAGTCGACGAGCACCGGCACGGCGCCGCGGTAGAAGACGACCTCGGCGGTGGCGGCGAAGGTCATCGCCGGCACCAGCACGGCCTGGCCGGGGCGCAGGCCGAGCGCCGCCATGGCCAGGTGGAGGGCGGCGGTGCAGGAATTCAGCGCCACCGCGTGGCGCCCGCCCACGGCCGCGGCAAAGGCCTGCTCGAAACGCGCCACCCGCGGTCCGGTGGTCAGCCACCCGGAGCGCAGGGTGGCCACCACCTCGTCGATCTCGGCGTCGCCGAGGTCGGGCCGGAAGAAGGGCACGCGGACCGCCATCGGGCCGCCTCAGCGCTCTTCGACGGGCACGAACGCTCGCTCGGTCCGCCCGACGTAGATCTGGCGCGGCCGATTGATGCGGGTCTTGGGGTTGTCGCGCCCTTCCTTCCAGTGGGCGATCCAGCCCGGCATCCGGCCGAGGGCGAACATCACCGTGAACATGTTGGTCGGAATGCCGAGGGCGCGGTAGATGATGCCGCTGTAGAAGTCGACGTTGGGATAGAGCTTGCGCACGATGAAGAACTCGTCCTGCAAGGCGACTTTTTCGAGGTTCCTGGCGATGTCGAGCAGCGGATCGTCGACGCCGAGCGCCTCGAGCACCTCGTCGGCCGACTGCTTGAGGATGCGGGCGCGCGGGTCGAAGTTCTTGTAGACCCGGTGGCCGAAGCCCATCAGGCGGAAGTCCGACGCCTTGTCCTTGGCCATGTCGACGTACTTGCGGTAGTTCGAGCCGTCCTGGTGGATGCGCTCGAGCATCTCGATGACCTTCTGGTTGGCGCCGCCGTGGAGCGGCCCCCAGAGCGCGCAGATGCCGGCGGCGATCGAGGCGTAGAGGTTGGCGTCGCTCGAGCCCACCATGCGCACGGTCGAGGTCGAGCAGTTCTGCTCGTGGTCGGCGTGCAGGATCAGCAGCAGGGTCAGCGCGCGGTCGAGCACCGGCCTGACCTCGTAGGGCTCGGCCGGCACCGCGAACATCATGTGCAGGAAGTTGGCGGTGTAGGAGAGGTCGTTGCGCGGGTAGATGAAGGGCTGGCCGACCGACTTCTTGTAGGAGAAGGCGGCGATCGTGGTCGCCTTGGCGAGCAGGCGGACGATGTTGAGCTCCACGTTCTCCTCGCGGTTCGAGTGCGGATAGTAGGTCGACAGCGACGCCACCATGGCGCTCAGGATCGCCATCGGGTGGGCGCTCGACGAGAAGCCCTCGAAGAACTTCTTCATGTCCTCGTGGATCATGGTGTGCATCCGGAGCTGGTAGCGGAACTTGTCGAGCTGGGCCCTGGTGGGCAGGTCGCCGTAGATCAGCAGGTAGGCCACCTCGGAGAAGCTCGCCTTGCCGGCGATCTGCTCGATCGGGTAGCCCCGGTAGCGCAGGATGCCCTGGTCGCCGTCGATGTAGGTGATGGCGCTCTGGCAGCTCCCGGTGTTGCCGTAGCCCTGGTCGAGGGTGATCGCCCGCGAGTCGGCGCGCAGCGTCGAGACGTCGACGCCGACCTCGCCCTCCGAGCCCGACACGATCGGCAGCTCGTACTCCTTCCCGTCCAGGATCAGCTTGGCCGTACCCATGGAGGTCCTTTCCTCAATCGCCGGCGCGGCGGCGCGTCGTCTCGGACCGGCGTCCTGTGCGGATGAAAAACGTTCGACGTTATCGCCATTGGCGGCGCAAGTCTATCCGGCCACTTCTAACGGCGCAAGATCGCCAAGTCGGCCGGCGTGTTGACGTTGGCGAAGAGCGCCGCCGGGGGGCCGAACGCCGCCAGGGCCGCGCCGCCGAAGCGGTGGACGGCGAGCTCCGGCCGCGCGGCCAGGCGGTGGAGGGCGTAGTCCCCGGCCGCCACCTGCGCGGCGAGGCAGGCGAGGGCGGCCGGACGGTAGAGGGCGCACAGCGGCTCGAGACGGGGCCGCCCGTCGTCGCCGGTCCACTCCGGCACCACCCAGTCGCCCGCCGTCGCCGCCAGCGCCGCGAGCAGCGCCGCCGGCACCCGCGGCAGGTCGCAGGCGAGCACCAGGAGGGCGCGCCCCGGCCGCGCCGCGGCGGCGCCCAGGATGCCCGCCGCCGGTCCGGCGCCGGGGCCGTCGTCGACCGCGGGCACGGCGTCGAGCAGCCGGGCTCCGCGGTCGGCGGCCACGACCTCGGCCGCGGCCCGGCGCAGGCGCTCGAGGGTCGACTCGAGCAGCGTGCGCCCGTCGCCCGTGCGCAGCGTGGCCTTGTCCCGTCCCAGGCGGCGCGAGCGGCCGCCGGCGAGGGCTACCCCGACGATCTCCGCGGCGTGCATGGGGGCAGCATACCGCGGCGCCCTTGTCAGGTTTCATGTGCAAAACGCCCATCTCTGATAGGCAGATTGCACTCGAAAGGTAGTACCGTGACCCGATTGCGAGGCGGTTGACTTCTTGGAGGAACCGCCCTATGCTGTCAACGTTGACTTTTGTCAACGAACTGCCAAAAGGGATCAACGCCGACGTCATGATCGGGCACCGAATCAGGCAAGCGCGGATCGCCGCCGGGATGACCCAGGACGAAGTCGTCGCGGCGCTGGCTATGCATGGGGTCTCGCTCACGAAAGGCGGGCTGTCGAAGTACGAGCGAGCGCGGCGGCAGCACGCCGAAGCCGACCGTCTTGCGAGGGCTGTCAAGGGCGCTCGGCGTGGCGTCCTCGTTCTTCCTGGCGGAGCCGAACACCGTAGTGACGTGGCTCGCCTTCCGCAAGATGGCGCGGCTGGGGAAGAAGCGACAAGAACGCGTCAAGGCGGTGGCCGAGTTGCAGGTCGAGGCCCTTCTCACCCTACAACACGCCCTCGAGCCGGTGCAGGAAGAGACTCAACCACCTCGAACCCCGGTGCGGGAGATGGAGGACGCCGAGACGGCAGCCCAGGCCCTGAGGGACTACTGGCGACTCGGCGATCAGCCGATCGAGAGCGTCACGGCCGCCATTGAGGATGGCGGAGGCGTGGTCGTCGAGGACGGCGGCGAGGATGATCTCTTCGATGGTTTGTCGGGCTGGGCCGACGAGACCGTGCCGGTGGTGGTGGTCAGCTCCGCCGTCTCCGATGACCGCAGGCGGTTCAGCCTCGCGCACGAGCTGGGTCATCTCTTCATGGAGATCGACGACGAAGTCGTGCGCGAATGGCTGAGAAACTGGCACACCGTTCTGCCGCCGCCTTTCTGGTAACCGCCGCGACGGCCGTCGCGAATTCGGCACCCGCCGTCGGCATCTGGACTTCCGTGAGCTCGCCATGCTGAAGCAGAAGCACGGCCTGAGCATGCAGGCGTGGCTTTTTCGGGCCGCAAACCTCGGGATCATCGAGCAGGCTCATGCGCGGAGCCTCTTCGCGAAGATGAGCGCCCGCGGCTGGCGCCGCAAGGAGCCGGTGGACTTCAAGGGCGAGGAACGTCCGAGGAAGCTCCAACAACTCACGGTCCGCGCTCTCGCCGAGGGCCTGCTGAGCCCTTGCACTCTCCTCGAGCAACGCCTTGTCCGCGTCTGCCTCTTCGAGGGTGACCAGGCCGGCCCTGATCGCATGGATGAAGAGGTCGGCGGTACCGATGATTCGCTCGTCGCCGATCCGGCGGGCGGCCTCTCGCCGGAATCGTCTCTTCTCGTCGGATGCCACAGTCCAGCCGTGGCGAACGGCGAGGACGAGGCAGGCTGCTTCGCCACGACCGAGATATGTGGTGAAGTCGACGAACAGGTCGACGTCCTTCGGATCCGTGATCAACGCAATCCGGAACAGACCACGATTCAAGGCGCTGTCGAGCATCGTTCGCTGATGGGGGGCCCTAATCTCGTCGCGGACATGATCCGGAACCACGATCTCCAGGTCCGGCAGATCGGCAAAAAGGTCCAGTCGCGCCACGTGAATGAGGTTGATGAGGACATTGGCGTCCGTCACGATGATCCGGAGTGGCGGTTTTTTCACAATGCACGCCCCGCAGAATGGGGCTCGTCCTCGTCCAGGCCAGCGTCCTCGATGAGGCTCTCTATGCCATCCCTGTCGAGCCCGAGCATCAACGTCAACTCTGTGAGCTTGCCGCGAGAGATCTCCTCTCGACGGTAGGCTTCAAGAGCCAACCCCAGGATTCGATGTTGGAACCAGTCACGGGCCTCTGCATGGTCGGGCTCGGGTAGCCCCAGATGGCGGGCGATCTGCTTGCCGCGACCCGCGTCGTCCAGCTCCTTCAAGCGGTCGAAGTCGGCCTTGTTGATGAGCCGGAGGTTGCGCAGACGGTAGAGCGCGGCGATGCGGCTGACGCCGAAGTGGTGTGCGAGCAGAACCACGTCGTAGAGCTGCACAGCCTGGCTGCCGGGTGGGGTGCGTCCCTCGACGTCCAGGCTCTCGACCCCGTCGAAGACATCGGTGAAGACGCGGCTCGGCATCCCCTTGCCCAGACCCGCGACGAACTGTCGGACGCCCTCCTCGGGCATCAGGAAGCTCGCCCCGAACGTATTGGCCCGCACCTCGATGAGGTTGTCCCGCTCCGAGGACCGGCTCACCAGCCCGAAGCGGTCGCGGTCGGCGAGGACGTGCGCGTACTCGTGGGCGAACGAGAAGCGGCGGCGCAGGACGTGGTGAGCGCGGTTGGCGACCACGAACAGACCCACCCGGCGGTCGTTCAACGTCAGGCCGGAGACGTCCTCGGGCAGGCCGACCACCCCAGTACGGATGCCCTGCGTCTCCAGCAGCTCGGCGACGTCGGGGAGGGCCGCGTCGCCGAGGCCGAGTCGCCGCCGATCCTCGACGGCGAGGCGCTCTCCCTGTTGGATGGCCTCCCAGCGCGTGGACGGCGCCGGTAACGGATAGGCCGCAGTCGCGGTGGCGCCACGGTTGACGCCGAGCAGCCGCTCCAGGTTGGTGATCTCGCGGCCGAGCGCCACGCAATCGCGGAGGGCGTCCGCCACGGCAGGCTGCGCCAACACGTCGGACTGAGCGCGAAAGAGGGCCGCGAGCGCGTCCTCCTCTTCAAACGACTCCTCCGCGATGAGCTCGCGGATGTCACGGCCGAAAAGGTGGGCGACCTTGTCGAGCTCGAGGCTCGAGACCGAGCGCTTGCCAGCCTCGATCTGGACGACCGTGGGGCGCGAGACGCCCAGGCGCTCCGCGACCTGATCTTGGGTCAGCCGGCAGGCTTCGCGCGCGGCGCGGATCCGGCGTCCGAGCTCCTCTTGGGTGATAGGCATCTTCTCCCTCTTCCGGTGCGCTTGCTGATCAGGCCTCCGCCGCGGGCAACGGCTGCGCTCATCGGTAGTCTCGAAGTTAGAATAGCAGACCTGGGGCGTCAATTCAAGGACTCAGAGAAAGATCAAGCCAGGGGCTCAAGGACCGCTGATGGCCTCTCCGGACCTGTGCCCGGGTACGGGAGCCGATGCCAGAGATCGCGACCCTGGGCCGGTTGACGATCAGCCCCAGGGTGCCTTCGGGGCCGTGCTCGAGCAACAGGACGACGGTTCGCGAGAATCTCGGGTCCCGGAGGTCGCGGGTGGCGACCAGGAAGTCGCCTTTTCCGAAGCGGAGGCCCGAGGCGCCGGCGGCCCCCCTCGAAAGGGTGGCCGCGAACCACCTTTCCGTGTGTTCTGCCGCGCTGGCCGATTCTCCAGAATAGACAGGCGGAAAGGAGCCCATCATGTGTCTCGCGATCCCCGGCCAGGCCCGGCGCAGGCGCTCGACCGTCGACTCGAGCAGCGTGCGCCCGTCGCCCGTGCGCAGCGTGGCCTTGTCCCGTCCCAGGCGGCGCGAGCGGCCGCCGGCTACGGCGGCAGCCGTGTGATCGACATGCTCGTCGGCGACCCGCTGCCGAGAATCTGCTGAGCGACCTTTCGGATGCGGAGAGCTGCCAGCAGGGTCGTGCTGCGGCGAATCATCTTGTCCCACAGCTCGAGCGGATCGTCGTCGAACACCGCCGCGCCGTCGCCGGGCACGACGTGCCAACTCCTTCGCCTCACCTCCCACTCGAGCTGTCCCGGCGACCAGCCGGCGTGCCCCGCGTAGACGCGGAAAGGCTCGCCGTCTCCGCCGCGCCGCACCAGCTCGGCGAGGAGCTCCCGGTTGCCGCTGTAGTAGACCCCCTCGAGCACTTGCGGGGACTCGGAGGGCGCTCTGTCGGAGCGCACCAGCATCAGCATGGCGCCCGGCAGCACCGGCCCGCCGGCGTAGACGGCGTCGTCGCGTTCATCGAGCCCTTCCATGTCCGGCAGCAGATCGGCGAGCTTCATCGTCGTCGGCCGGTTGACGATCAGCCCCAAAGTACCCTCGCGGCCGTGCTCGAGCAGCAGGACGACGGTCCGCGAGAAGCTCGGGTCGCGGAGGTCGCGGCTGGCGACCAGGAAGTCGCCTTTGCCGAGCTGCACCGCGGTCAGCCCCGGCGCCGTCGGGCTGCCCGTGGACGTGAGCGGCCAGCTCGCGAGCCCGATCGCGGCGATCGTCGCCGTGGCGACGGTCAGCGCCGTCCGGTACCGCCTTTGCGGGTCTGAGCTCACGGCGCCATCGTATCACCGCTGGGAGCGCAGGCGTCCCGCCTGCTCTTCAGTTGAGCCCTGCGCGAGCGCCGCAGGATCGTCGGCCCGCGGGCGCCGGCGCGGGCGACCGAGTCGTCGACGCGGCGGGCGACTCGGGATGAGCTACAATCCGGCCGCGAAGCCAGACCCCCCTGGTGACTCCGACCGCGAGGAGACCGGACATGGAGAGATGGATCAGCGCCCTCGGCCTGCTGGTGTTGATGGGCATCGCCTACCTCTTTTCCCGCCACCGCCGCGAGGTCCAATTCCGCACCATCGCCTGGGGCGTGGGACTGCAACTGCTGCTCGCGGTGACCATCCTCGGCAGCAAGCTCGTCTCCTTCGGCGGCATGTTCGTGCTCGCCTTCCTGGTGGTGCTCTACGTCTTCGAGGAGGAATTCCACAAGCGCGCCGCGGGGCTGGGCAAGGCGCTGCCGTGGGTGGTGGGCGCGGCCACCCTGGCGGCCAGCGCCGCCGTCGTCGCCCTCTTCTACGTGCTGGCGCCTTACTATGTGACGCTGGCGCTGCTGATCGCCGCCGCCGTCGCCGTGGCCGTGGCCATCAAGCTCGGGCGGGAGCACCTGGCGCGGGTCAGCTTCGCCGCGATCCTCGTGCTCGGGGTGGCCGAGCTGTGGGCGCGCGACGTCCACGGCGAAGTGGCGTTTCGCGCCCTCTCCGACAAGGTCGCGAGCTTCCTCGCCCTGTCCAACCGGGGAGCCGAGTTCCTGTTCAGCAACCTGGTCGATCCCCAGCACTGGCCGGCGACCGACACCTGGCCCGGCTTCGGCTTCCAGTTCGCGTTCTCGGTGCTGCCCACGATCATCTTCTTCTCGGCCTTCATGTCCTGCATGTACTACCTCGGGATCGTGCAGGTGGTGATCGCGGCCATCGCGCGCTTCATGCGCTGGAGCATGGGCACCAGCGGCTCGGAGACGATGTCGTGCTCGGCCAACATCTTCGTCGGCCAGACCGAGGCGCCGTTCCTGATCAAGCCGTTCATCAACGACATGACGATCTCCGAGCTTCACGCCATCATGGTCGGGGGCTTCGCCACGGTGGCCGGCGGCGTGCTCGCGGGCTACATCCGGATGGGGGTCGACGCCGGGCACCTGATCGCCGCGAGCGTGATGTCGGCGCCGGCGGCCCTGGTGATCGCCAAGCTCCTGCTGCCCGAGACCGAGGAGTCGAAGACCGCGGGCGACGTCGAGCTGCCCGAGGTCGAGACCGCCGACAACCTCGTGGAGGCGGCGGCCAGCGGCACCACCGACGGCCTCAAGCTGGCTCTCAACGTCGGCGCCATGCTGATCGCCTTCATCGCCCTGATCGCGGTCTGCGACACGATTCTCGGCTACTTCGACGGCCTCATCGACGGCCGTCTCCTGGGCGGCGCGCTGATCGAGGGCACCACCGAGTTCGCCGGCTTCTTTCCCGGCAGCCTGCAGACGTTCTTCGGTACGCTGCTGCGGCCGCTGGCCTGGGTCATGGGCGTGCCCTGGCAAGACTCGCTGGTGGTGGGCAACCTGCTCGGCGTCAAGATCGCGGTCAACGAGTTCGTCTCCTATGGTCTGCTCTCGCAGCACATCGCCGCCGCCGACCTCCAGGAGCGCTCGATCGTCATCGCCACCTACGCCCTCTGCGGCTTCGCCAACTTCTCGTCGATCGGCATCCAGATCGGCGGCATCAGCGCGCTGGTGCCGGAGCGCCGCAAGGACCTCGCCAGGGTCGGCGTGCGGGCGATGTTCGGCGGCGCTCTGGCGTCGTGGATGACGGCGACGATCGCGGGGATCCTGATCTAGGAAGCGCGGTCAGCCGCCGAAACGGAATAGACGAGTCGGGATCGACGTTCCAAGAGCAGGCGCCGAGCCACGAGGCCGTGGCCGTCGGCCCTTGATGCCGAGGTCGATGCTCCTCCACGGCATCGACGTGCCGTCGAACGTGAGGCACGACAACACGTTGGCCCGGCCGCTTCGCGACTACGGCCCCAAAGACCGGGTGGACGTGGTCCTCACCAATCCGCCCTTCGGCGGCATGGAGGCGCCTCGAGCTCGCCTCACAACCCGTCCCCATGCTGAAGATCGAGAACCTGTCGAAGACCTACCCCACGGCGTCCGCGCTCTGAAGAGCGTCGACCTCGAGATCCCCAAGGGCATGTTCGGCCTGCTGGGGCCCAACGGCGCCGGCAAGTCGACGTTCATGCGCACCATCGCCACCCTCCAGGAGCCCGACGAAGGCTCGATCACCCTCGGCGAGTTCGACGTGCTGCGCGACAAGGACGGCGTGCGCCGCATCCTCGGCTACCTGCCGCAGGAGTTCGGCGTCTACCCGCGCGTCACCGCCGAGGCCCTGCTCGACCACTTCGCGGTCTTGAAGGGCCTGGTCCGCGCCCGCGAACGCCGCGAGGTCGTCCACGGTCTGCTGCGGATGACCAAGTTGCTCTTCTGGTGCCCGAGGAAGCCACTGGCGGACGAGCATGCAGGATGATAGGGTCCGGTCGGATTTCAAGACGACGATGAAGACGCTCCGGTTTTGCCTCTGGTCGACTCCGTGCACCGTCTCGAAGGCGCAGATCTACGCCTTCGCAATCGCCGATCCCGTCGAGGCGCGGCGATGAAAGCCCGCGAGCGCCTCCGACACCCTCTGCTCGGATTCGGAGCCCTCCTCCACCCCGGGCTCGGTTTTGGCGCCATCGTCGCCGTGTGCCTGCCGCTGACTCTGTGGCGGGCCCACCTGGAGACCAACTTCTGGATCGATGAAGTCTATTCCGTGGTGCTGACCACCTATCCGGTGGCGGACCTCGTCGAGATCACGGCCGGGGACGCGCATCCCCCTGGCTATTACCTCGCCCTCAAGGCCTGGATCAAGCTGGGCCGTCTCCTCGGCGGCGAGCCCGGCGTCTTCTGGGCGCGACTCCTGAACGTCGTGCTGTGGCTGGTGCTCGCCGCCGGCGCCTGGCTGGGCGGCCGGCGCCTCCTGGGAGGCGGTGCCGGAACGTTCTTCGCATGGGCCGTGGCCGGCGGCGCTTGCGCGGCGCTCGTGGCCCGCGACATCCGGGGCTACGGGTTAGCCAGCGTCGCCCTCTTCGCGGCCTTCTTGGCGTTGCTCGTGGCGATTCGCGACCCGGCCAGCCGCCGCACGCAGGCCGCCTCGTGGAGCATCTACGCGGCCGCCGCCAGCGTCGCTCTATGGACGCACCTGCTGAGCGCGGTCGCCCTGGCCTGGCTCTCGCTCCTGTGGGCGGCTATCCTCGTCCGCCGCCAGCACTGGCGGATGCCGTTCCTCGCCGGAGCCCTTATCGGTCACCTGACGCCGGTCCTGGTCTTTATCCCCTGGCTCCTGCGTCTCGAAGAGCAGCTCGCGTATCTCGACCGGAGCGAGCCCGCCTGGATGACGCCGCCAACGCTCGCCAACCTCGGATGGGTCTTCTCATTCTGGTATCCGTTCGGGCGGCTCGGAGACCCGCTGTCGCCGGAAAACCGTTGGCTGATCCCCCTGGGGCTCGTGGCCGTGCTGGCTCCCCTGACTATCGCCCTGCTCTCGGCGGCGGCGCCCGCGTCCAGGCTCGCCGCGCCGCTGGCGGTCTTGGGACTGGGGACCTCGGCGCTCTTCGTGCTGACTCTCTGGGTGCTCCACCGACTCGGGGTGAGCTACACTTTCCACGGCCCTCGCTATCCGCTGCTGACGGCCAACTTCTTTGCCGCCGGGCTTGTCTTGACCATCCTAGCGGCGACCTCGCGCTTCCAGCGCCGCGGAGCGTGGCCCGTCCTCCTCCTTCTCCCCTGGTTCCTGAGCTCGGCTCTCGGCCAGGGGCTGCTTGCGTCTCGCGAAGCGAGTTGGGGGCTCGCCAACCTGCTGCCGCAAATCGACGCCTACTTGCCCGAGCAGGGCCGCCGCCTCTACGTGATGCCTTCGGAGCTCCTCCCCTTCTTTCGCCGCTCTCTCCGGGCCTACGAAGCTCGCGGGATCGAAGAGCTGCCGTGCGCAGGGCGTGGCCAGGCCGTGGTGCTCGACGTCAACTTCTGGAAGAGCATTGATCGTCCGCGCGACCATCTCGTGAGGCACCTGATCGAAAGCTCCGCGCTGGCCGACGCCGTGTCCCAGCGAAGGTTCCCCGAGCCCACGGGGGACTACGCCGTCTATCGGCTCGAGGGTCTCCATGAGCAGCGCCTGAGGGAGCTTTGCGCGAGCGGCCTGTCCTCGCGATTCGCCCGCGAGCTTGCTCGCGGGCCCTCGAGGGCGCTGGCGGAGAACCAGCACAACACCGGCTATTGGTCCTTCGTCGAGACCGGCGCCGAGCTGGAGACGTCTCGCTGGAGCGTCAGCCCGGTGACGCCGGTAATCTTCGATCGGCCGCTCGCCGCGGGCGACTACGTCCTCCACGTGAAGGGCTATCGCGAGCCCTATCCACGCGATTCCCAGCCGATGGGTTTCAGGCTCCGCCGCAGCGGGCTCGCGGTCTCCGCGGAGGTTGGCGGCGGGGCCTTTCACCTCGAGTTTCCGCTGCGGCTCGAACGACCTCTCCGGCGGCCGGTCCTGATCGTCGAGCACGAGCTGTGGTCGCCGGCGGAGGTCGGCGCGTCGAAGGACACGAGGAAGCTCTCGTTCCTTCTCTACGCTGCCTGGTTTGAAGCCGCTTCAGAGGACGATTCGCAGCAACGGGAGCTCAGAACGTCGCCAGGATAGCGCCGTGCACGCCCTCGTAAGACGGTTTTTGAGAGAAATCGATCCGCAGGATTCCATTACTATTCACTCCGTCACCGTTGTCACTCACTGTGTGGATGGTCAGCCGGGCGGCGTGAATCGCGCCGGTGTCGATGCCATTGATCAAAGCCGCCAAGGTATCGCTTTGAGCCTGCTCGCCCACGGTGGCGGAATTGACTCCGATTTCGGTAATCCAGAAAGCCAGGTTCTTGTTGCTGTTAGTAACCGCGTTCTTCGCCGTTGTCCACTTCCCGTTCACCTGGTTCCGCAGCGCCGTGTATGTGGGATTCGATTTGTTGTAGACATGGATCCCTGCGAAGGCCCACCAGCCATTTGTCCAATTGAGTAGATTGGTCAGCTTGGTGCTAGAGGTTGCCATGGGCGGAGAAATGAACTGAGCGCCTGGGAGTACGCTACGGATGGCGTTACGGCCCGGAGTGAGGATCAGGGTTTTGAGATTGCTTATGCTACTGTTCCAGAAAACTCTTATATCGGGCTCGTTCCACAATTCCCAGTAAGTAGCGTCCGGATAGCGTTGGGCAACGGCAAGCGCGAAGTCATAAAAGTATTGCGCCGACGTTGGCGGGCTCGAACAGTTTTGCGTGACCCAGAAGTCGCAGCCGGCACTATTGTTCGCCCAGGTCGGTATCGAAAAGAAATTCATGATCATTGGAAGCCCGCGCTGGCGCGCCCGCGCAACATACTTGTCGAGGAGGCTGAAGTTTATGTTGCCTTGAGTGAGTTCCATCTCCTTCCATGGAACGGCCAATCTCACGTGACCGCTGGAAACGGTGACGTAATCGACAGCATCGACTTCCGTATTGGCCAAGGTAGTGCGGTAGGTTTCCGACCACCAGGGAACGTTCACGCCCCACATCGTCTGAATGCTGAGCCCGTAGACTTGTGCAGAGACTGCTTGCGCCGTCAGCACAAGCGGAAGCGTTAAGAGAAGAAGAAAATGTTTCTTCATTGCGAATTCCTTTCGCGTTGCGGCCGGGACCGGACACCCGCTCCGGGCCGGGGGCCAACCAGCCACCCGACGCCCGCGCGGCATGCACCAATCCAGAGCCCGCTTGTCCGGCAGGAAGGATCGATCGGCTGTGTTTACTGCAAGAACCGGAGAAATGCCCGGCATCAAGGTCATGTCAAGTAAAGGGACTTCCTACACAATAGAATTGTAGTATCGGCAGCGCGAAGTGTCAAGACTTTTCTTGCGTCCGCATCCTCTCTTTGGGGGCTGCAGAATCTTCCTTATTGGGAGGTTTTTCTCTGCCGCTCGGTGGCGCCGTAGGGCCGCACGGACCACAACTTCGAGCGTAGCGCGCCAGATCTGCTCCGCGATACCTCGCCCCAGGCAGCGTGTCGGAGGCGCGAATCGACGCGGCAGGCGACGAGGGTGGTCGATCGGGTGCGGGCGAGCGTCACCCCTCCCGTGGACGCCCCGGCGGCGTCCTGAATCGACCATTCTGGGGAAGGCTGAGTCGGCGGCGTCGTCGGGCTGGCTATGGCCAGGCCAGCCGGACGCTCATCTGAGCGTGAGCCGTCACGTGGGATGGTCCGGCGACCCGGACCAGCCCCTCCTGTCTCCAACCTCCAAGATCGGGATCGCACCGCCGCCGACCACGCGTTTGACCCCGTCGGTCTCGTCGACCTCGATCGGCCGCGCAGAGCGCTTCGGACAGGTCAACACTGGTTCGGCGGCCTATCCTGAGATCGCACCTGAAGCGAGGAGAGGCACGCAGCGACAGACCGCACTATTGGGGTTGACGGGAAGCTCGGACTCGGCTATACTTGGCGGTAACGAAACGCGAGCGACTGTCCATCCCGCGAGAGGAGGTGCAACGACTCGGAACCCTGGCGACCAACTCCGGCGAGGCTCCACCGGCCTCGAGAAGACGCCCGAGGGAAACCTCCCTCGAGCTCGCATGACGACGATTACCACCAAAACAAGATGGCCCGAGCGAGTTGAGCCCTCGCCCGGACCTGACCAGGCAAAGGACCAAACCCAATGCCCGATCACGAGTATCCTACTCCCGCCAACGCCTTCGACCCCGACTACCTGAACCAGCTTGCCCAGCACGACGAGCCCGTGACCGCCGGCGAGGCGGTGACCGGCGGCTTCTGGCGCGTCGCCCCCCTGGGCGAGGAGCGCTACGGTCTGTTTCGCCTGTGGGAGAGTCCGGAGCACGGCGACGAGCCCTTCGGCGTCCTCACCGACCGCGACACGGCCCTGCTCGCCGCCGCCTTCCTGCCGCTCGTGGACAGAGCGCGCAGCTTCTCCGTCGACCCGGAGGACGCCTCCGGTCCCGTTCTCTACCGGGACGGTCGTGCTGTAGGCAGGATCCGCCACAGCAATCCGGAGCTGACGGAGGCGTTGAACCTCGCCGACGGGCTGGCGCGCTCGCCGGCGTCGATCGCCAGCTTCCTGGAGGCGGCCGGCGCGGCGGCGCTGGAGCTGGCCGGCAGGATCCTGGTGCGGCGAAGCTGACCGCTGTTCCCGCTGGGAGTGTCAGGCTGGACCCTGCACTCCCGGCGTCCGCTCCCGCGTCTGTTCGCCATGTAGTTCTTGTTGTCCCTTTGCTGGACCTCGGCCGGCAGCTCTTTGAACAGGCTTCCGGAACCGGGGGGTGACATGGGAGATCACAGCTCGTCGATTCCCATCTCCCTGGTCCGTCCGGACCGGAGGTCGTCCAGCGCTCCTTCTGCCAGGCGCTCCAAGAGGTTCTGGGAGCGCGCCAGGGCGTTGTCCCACCGCACCTCTCCGGCGAGGTCCGCGAGGATTCGTTGCGCCACCTCGTCCTGCATCTCCTGGGGCAGCTTGGACACTGCTTCGAAGGCTTTGGTCAAGAGCTCGGTCATGAAGCCACCTCTTCAGTCCCAGTCGTGGCCGCCTTTCTCGCCAAGGGCGCCAAGCGGCTGTTGTCGCCATGGAGAGGCTAGCACAAGGCGGACGCGGCGGCACTGGAGCCGGCCGGCAAGATCCTGGTGCGGCGGAGCTGACGGGGGAACCCTGACCCCCGGCCCCTCCTCCCAGGGGGAGAGGGGAGTCGGAGGCGTCTTCCTGAGGATCCGTGGTAGCGTGGGGGCATGCGTCCCGTCTTCGCCGATCCCAAGACCGACTTCATCTTCAAGCGGATCTTCGGCTCCGAGCCCCACAAGCACCTGCTCATCCAGCTCCTCAACACCCT
>Ga0299906_10000041_pt1 | contig 122814 bp, 100 predicted proteins | sample RVTome_14_FD_200259 | JGI IMG/M metagenome (GOLD analysis project Ga0299906, IMG submission 200259) | Soil microbial communities from uranium-contaminated site in the Upper Colorado River Basin, Wyoming, United States - RVT145D125 (version 2) ...
CGCTGACGCTCAGCCCTCCGGGCTGAAGGACACGCTGCGACTCTCCAGCCCGAAGGGCTGAAAGCAAGTAGGCAGGGGCAACGCCCCTGTATGAAGAACCACCTCGCCAACACACCAGCCCGAAGGGCTGAAAGTCAATAGGCAGGGGCAACGCCCCTGTACACGAATGCGCCCCCCGATTCGTTACGACCCCGAAGGGGTCGCATGGACGACCGGCCCATCGGTGCGGGCCATGCGCACGGCGGCGCGACGATGTTGGTCTGCGCGCGCCGACATCATTCGACCCCTGCGGGGTCGTTGAACAATAACGACGCCACCGCACCCGGTGGCGGCGCTGCGCTGGCCACCGGCTACTGACGCTCAGCCCTGCGGGCTGAAGGACACGCTGACGGCCAGCCCTCCGGGCTGAAGGACACGCTGACGCTCAGCCCTCCGGGCTGAAGGACACGCTGACGGCTGAAGGACACGCTGACGCCCAGCCCGAAGGGCTGAAAGCAAGTAGGCAGGGGCAACGCCCCTGTACACGAATGCGCCCCCCGATTCGTTACGACCCCGAAGGGGTCGCATAGACGACCGGCCCATCGGTGCGGGCCATGCGCACGGCGGCGCGACGATGTTGGTCTGTGCGCGCCGACATCATTCGACCCCTTCGGGGTCGTTGAACAATAACGACGCCATCGCGACCGGTGGCGGCGCTGCGCTGGCCACCGGCTACTGACGCCCAGCCCTCCGGGCTGACGGACACGACGCGACCGGTGGCGGCGCTGCGCTGGCCACCGGCTACTGACGCTCAGCCCTCCGGGCTGAAGGACACGCTGACAGCTGACGGACACGCTGACGCCCAGCCCTCCGGGCTGAAAGGACACGACGCGACTCCACAGCCCGAAGGGCTGAAAGTCAATAGGCAGGGGCAACGCCCCTGTACACGAATGCGCCCCCCACAGATCGATCCCCGCTACCTTCTTTAGCGTATGTGATTCCTCGGCGCCACGACCGTCGGGGCGCGGCGGGCGCGCGACCAAGAGGGCCATCGCCCTTCCGCGCCGACCCCTCCCTGACGGTCGGGGCTGATCCCCGCGCGGCACGCTCGACACGTGCAAAGCCCGGGGCTGGTTGGCGCGGCGTCAGACCAAAATGCCCGCGATGCATCCGGTCATCCAGCAGGCCATCGCCCCGCCAAGCATCGCGCGGGGGCCGAGGCGGACGAGGTCGTCGCGGCGGTCCGGGGCGAGCCCGCCGATGCCCCCGATCTGGATGCCGATCGAGCTGATGTTGGCGAAGCCGCAGAGGCAGTACATGGCGATGAGAATCGATCGCGGCGACATCGCTTCGTTCTGGATGACGTCGCCGAGCGTGTCGTAGGCGATGAGTTCGTTGGTGGCCATCGCCTTGCCGAGCAGCGCGCCGAAGATGCGGCAGTCGGCGCCGTCGATGCCGATCAGGTACGCCACCGGGGCAAAGAGCAATCCCAACAGCCCGTCGAGGTTCAACTCGCTCAGGCCCATCGCCTCGACGACGGGCGTCATGAACGCCTGCCGCCCCAGCGCCGACAAGGCGATGTCGGCGACCTCTATCAGCGCCACGAAGGCGATCAGCATGGCAATGACGTTGATCGCCAGCTTCATGCCCTCGGACGCGCCGCGCGTCGCGGCGTCAATGAAGCTCTTTGTGTCGCGCGGCGGGGCGATGCGAACCGTGCCCGCGGTCTGGGGCGTGTCGCGCTCCGGCAGCATGATCTTGGCGATGGCCACGGCCGCCGGTGCGGACATCAGGGCCGCGGTCATCAGGTGCCGCGCAGTCGCCACCATCTTTTCAGGGTCGCCGCGGCCGATCATCTCCACGTACACGGCCATCACGCCTGCGGCGACGGTGGCGAACCCGCCGGTCATCAGGGCCATGATCTCCGACCGGGTCATGCCCGAGATGTAGGGCCGCACGAGGAGCGGCGCTTCAGTCTGACCGAAGAAGACGTTGGCGGCGCCGGAGAGGGCTTCGGCCCCGCTGAGGCCCATGGCCCGCTTCATGATCCAGGCCATGCCCGAGACGACGCGCTGAAGAAGCCCGTAGTGGTAGCCGACGGCCGAGATGACGGCGACGATGATGATCGTCGTCATGATCTTGATGCCCGCGATCGCCGGCCACCACACGCCGGGATCGCCACCGGCCAGCGGTCCGAAGACGAACGAAGCGCCGGCGTCGGCCCCGGCGAGGACGGCGGTAACGATATGGGCGACGCCGTCGAAAAACGCTTGACCGGGCGCAGTCTTCAGGACAATCAGCGCCAGGAGCCATTGCAGGGCCAGCGCCGCGATCACCGTCTTGAAGGGAAACCGCTTCCGGTCGCTGGAGAGCAGCCACGCGATGAAGAGAAGCGCGGCGATACCGATCAGGCCGCGTGCCGCGTGCATGTCATCGTCGCTCCGGGGGGCCGGCCAGCGGCTCGAAGTGTTCGGCGCAGCGGGGTTCGTAGTCGTCGACGCCGCCGACCATGTGCAGATCGTTGACCGAGGTCATGCGTTGCGTGTAGGGCGACGGCCGGCCGCAGACGCGGCAGGGCGATTGGCGGGTGATCAGCTCGTCGGCCATTTCCATCAGTTGCGGCATGGGCTCAAAGGGCCGGCCCCAGGCGTCGTTGGATATCCCGGCGACGATGACCGACGTGCCGCGTCGAAGCAGCTCGTCCACGACGGGGATCAATGCATCTTTGAAGAATTGTCCCTCGTCGATGGCCACGAGATCGGCGCCGGCGGCCTGATCGAGGATTGAGGCGACGTCGCGAATCGGCACGGCGTCGAATCGGTCCTGGGTATGGGTGACGAGATGCGTCGCGTCGTAGCGGTTATCGATCGCGTGTTTGAAGGCGCGGACGCACAGCCCCTCGCTTTCGGCCCGGCGTAGGCGGGCGATGAGATGCTCGGTCTTGCCGGCGAACATGGAACCGTGGACCAATTCGAGCCGGCCGCGACGCGTCGGAGAAGGCATGGGGTGAGATTGTGTGTAATCTCGCGGAATTGACAAGTTATCGGCACCGCGGGCAGATCGGACGACGCATGGCGATGAAGTCGCCGGCGATATTGCAGAATGACCGCCGGTGCATACACTACGCGCCGGCGAGTGGCCCCTGCGAAGGGGCATGAGCGGTTCGAAAACCCCATACAAACGGCAAGAAAGGAGACGGCGATGTCATTACGAAAACAGGCGAGCGTCGTTGTGGCGGCACTGGGCTGCTTCACGTTGATCGGTTGCCAGCAGCCGGGCGGCATGGCCCAGGGCGATGAGATGGCCCCACCTCCCCGAGCGGCGGAGCTGGACGAACTCGAGACCTGGGTCGGCTCGTGGACGACCGACGGCGAGATGATCATGTACACGCCCGATGGAGAGCAGAAGGGGCCGGCCAAGGGATCGGGCACCACGCGATGGGTTTGCGACAAGCGTGCTATCCTTTCCGAAATGGAATTCGACATGGGCGAGGACGGCACAATGAAGGGCATTGAGCTCATGACGTGGGACCCCAAGGGGAAGGTCTATCGCTCGTGGTGGGTCGACAGTTACGGCAGCAGCGCGGAAGGCACGATGTGGAAGGACAAGAAGACCGGCGAATGGATCTCCAGGGGTAAGGGCGTCAATCCCGACGGCGCGTCGACAAGCGCCAAGGGAACCATGAAGAAGATTGACGACAAGACCATGGAGTGGACGTTTACCGAATACGACGCGTGGGGATTCAATAAGACCATGCGCATTACTGGTACGTCAACGATGAATTGACGTTGTTTGCAGCCCTCGTCAGGCCTATTGACGATTGATGGGGGCGATTGATATCACAACCGATCAGGCGGCGGGTGCGTCGTCTGGTCGGTTTTTTGTTTCGGCGATGCCGAGCGTCAGGCGGTCACCCAGGCGCGACACGCCGACGGCCAGCGCGACGATCAACAGCCCATCAATCGTCCAGCGGAGCCGTTCCAGCGGGATGAAGACGACGGCGACGATCCATTGCGACGCGACAAGCAGCGCGATCAGCCCGCCAATTTGCATTCGCCGCCAGCACACGCCGAGGGCAACGAGCCCCAGCGGCACGACCCAGGCGGGATGGGTCCAGGGCCGTCGCGAACGGATCAGCAGATACAACCAGACGACGATCACGAGGCCGAGTGCGACGGACATCAAGATCGCCGGCGTGCCCGACGCTGCGGGCGCCGCCGGACGCGATCCGCGGGCGGAGAGCGCCGACCCCAGCGCCGCCGCAAGGATCAACAACGTCGTCGGCGGGCACCACGCCACCGACGTCCAGAGCCAGACCTTCGTTTTTCTCAGGGCGTTGACGAATGTCTCGCGCGGGTGTTCGGCGGCGAAGCGGCGGCCATCGGCGTAGAGACGGCGGTCGGCCTCGGCCTCGGTAAGCCCGGCGGCGCGGAGGCGATCGAACGCTCCGTAGTCGGCGTCGTCCATGCCGGGATGCGCGGCGTAATTCGGATTGTGGCCGAGATAGAAGTTCAGCCCGCCGATGGTGGAGAGCGCGGCGCGGCCGACGAGTTGGTGATTGCGCAACATCCATCCGCCGGCGATGGCCAGCGCTGGAAGCGCCATGCATGTGACGCGAAGAAGGCGACGACGACTGGGCAGTCGCCGCAGCGCCGCATCGGCCGCGAACGCCGGCACGAACAACAGCGCATCGGCCCGCGTGAGCAGGCACAGACCCAGCGCCAGCGAAGCGGCGGCCGTCAGGGCGCAGACGGCGGCCGTCCGTCGGGCATCGAAGCTGAGCAGGTACATCAGCACCGCGAGGAGCAACAGGAAGATGACCAGCGTTTCAGTGAGGGGGATCATTTGCAGGTAGCGAAACGGGGCGTAGAGCGCCGCGACGAAACCGGCGACGACGGCGGCGCGGTCGCCCGCCAGTCGGGCGGCGACGGCGGCGAGGAGCATGACGGAGGCGATCGCCAGGACCGTCTGCATCTCGAAGATTGCGTTGTCGAGGGATTCGCCACCCTGCCAGCGATAGACCACGGCGACGAATGCGGGATAGAGCGGCATGCGCTTGGCCCGTTCACGGCCGGGCAGGACGAGTTCGCCGGATTCAGCGAGGCGGACCCCGAGCGTCAGGTATTCGCGGGCGTCGTTGGAAAGCGAGTAGTGAAAAAAGAAATAGGCAAACCCGTGGGTGGCCAGCGTGAGGACCCCGACGGGAACGATCCAGCGATGGCGGCGCACGGCGGCATGGGGCGCGGCGGGCGTCCCCTCGGCGCGGCGGCCATCACTCGTCGGCGGCATCGCGCGACTTCCTGAGTTCGGCGAGCTGGGCCTCGAGCTGCTTGATCTGCCTGGCCATGTCGGGCAACCGCTGGAAGTAGGAGAAGCTGCGCATGGCGTCCTTGATGGGGATGGCGGGCTGGCCGGCGACCTTGGTGTCGGGCGGGACGTCGTTCATGACGCCGCACATGGCCGCGAGCTGGGCGCGATCGCCGACGGTCAGGTGACCGGCGACGCCGACCTTTCCGGCCATGGTGACGTTGCGGCCGACGGTGACGGACCCGGCGACGCCGACCTGGGCGACGAACATGCAGTTGTCGCCGATGCGCGAGCCGTGGCCGATGGCGATGAGGTTGCTGAACTTTGAACCGCCGCCGATGGTGGTTCGGCCCAGGGTGGCGCGGTCGATGGTGCAATTGGCGCCGATTTCGACGTCGTCGCCGATCTGAACGACGCCGATCTGGGGTATTTTCTTCCACGACTCGCCGACCGGCGCGTAGCCGAGGCCGTCTTCTCCGATGACGCTGCCGGCGTGAATCGTGACGCGATCGCCCAGGAGGCATCCATCGTAGAGGACGACGTTGGGGTACAAGACGCAGTCGTCGCCGATGCGGCATCCGGGGCCGATGTAGCAGCCGGGATACAGAACGACGTGGCGCCCGATGACGACTTCGCCGCAGATCGTTACGCCGTGCTGGATGCACGCGCCTTCGCCGATCCGGGCGGACGCGTCGATGACGGCGCGGTCGTCCACGCCGGCAGGCGGGTGGCGACGGAAGCCGTGGATGCGGACCATGACCATCATCACTGCGGCGTAGGGGTCCGCGACGCGAAGCACGGTGAGATGCCGCGGCGCGCTTTGATCATCGCTGACCAGGACGGCGCCGGCCTTCGTCGTGTGCAGGGCTTTTTCATACTTGACGTTGGCGAGAAAGCTGATGTCGTCGGGACCGGCGTCTTCGAGGGTGGCCACCGCGGCGATCCGGCGATCGGCGGGCCCTTCGACTCGGCAGGGCATTTGCTGCGTCGTCAGAAAATCGGCAAGTTCGCTCAGGGAGTGCGGCATGGGACGAATATCCGGCTGGTGGAAAGGCGCCCGGGCGAGGCCATTGGCCGCGATGGTAGGCAGCACGGGCGGCGGATGTCAATTTCGCGCCATGCCGCGCCGATGATCACCGGGGCGCGCCGGCGGCGCGCATGACCCGGTGCGGCGTCGGAACCGATGGAACCGCTGATGAGCGCTGAAGCGAAGAAAGTCGATCCCCCGATCGTGCGGGCCGAGGCGACGAGCGGCTGGCTGCGATGTTGGATGGGATTGCCGGACTGGTCGTTCCGCGCGGCGGGCGCGGCGTTTTTCATCGCCTATCTCTGGTCGCGATGCGGGCCCTATCTGGAGGACTGGCCGCGGGTCGGACCGTATCGATGGGAGATGGACGCCGACGGCGCACCGATCGCCGATTCGGTTCGATATTTTCCCATGGCCAAGATACTGACCGATCTGACGTTTCTGCTGATCATTCTTGCGTTCTGCTTTCGATTGCCGCCGCGGCGGCGGGCATCGTCGGCGCGGCAGATCGTGATTCCGCTGATCGCGGGATTCTGGCCGTTGACGCCGTTTATCCTCCACGGGCTGCTCGTGGCGGTCCGCGGTGACTGGGGCGCCGCGCTGGATCGAATGCTCGGCTTCGGACCGACGTCGTTGGGGCGGTTCTACGCCGGCGTCATTCTGCTGACGATCGGCAACGCGCTGGACGTCTGGGGATATGGAACGCTGTTTCGGTCGCTGTCGATCGTGGCCGAAGCTCGCGTCCTGAAGACGCGGGGGCCGTACCGGTTCATTCGCCATCCGATTTACCTGGGGCAGTTCATCTCGCAGGCGGGTTTCTGGCTGGTGCTGGTGCGGCTTCAGGCGGTCTGGGTCGCGTTCTATCTCCTGTTTGTCGTCATGCAGTTGTACCGGGCTCGGATCGAGGAGACGGTGCTGGAGAACGAATTCGGCGCGAGCTACGCCGACTACCGCCGCAGGACGTACTGGTTCGTCTGACCCGGGACGGTCGTCACTGGCTCAGAATCGTGCCGACCATGTCCGGGATGTCGGCGGTCGTGAGCATGCCATCGCCGCTGAAATCGCCGGCGCAGATTTCCTCCGGCGTCGGCGTTGTGAACATGTCATCGATAAAGGCCTGCAAGTCGAGGGCGTTAACGTCGGTATCGCCGTTCGAATTTCCGGGCGTACACGAAACCTCGCACGCATCGGCGGTGCCGCTTGAATCGCCGTCGGAGCAGTCGGTTCCGCCGCCGGCCCAACTGGAATTGGGAATCTGGGCGCAGTCCGCCTCCGACAGTTCGAGACAATTGTCGTTGCTCAGACAACAGGCGCCGCTCGGCTGGGGGCAGCTCACGGAGGAGCAGAGAACGCCGTCGCCCTGAAACGTCCCTCCGGCCGCCTCGCAGTCGGTGTCGGCCACGTCGTCGTCGCAACTTCCGTCGGGCAGGCAACAGGCGCCGCTGGGAAAACAAACGGTCGTCGCGCAGGTCGTGCCCGCCCCCTGCCAGAATCCGCTGGCGGTCGTGCAATCGGCCAGCGTAAAATCGAGACAGCCGCTGGGCATGAAACAACAGGCGCCCTCCGGCTCCGGACAGGTGATCGTGCCGCAGTTCGTTCCGCCGCCCTGAAACACGCCGCCGGCATCGTCGCAGTCGTCTTCGGTTTGATCGGGCACGCAGGTTCCGTCGACCAGGCAGCAGGCGCCGGGCGGCTCGGGGCAATCGATGACGGCGCGGATGACGAAATCGCCGCTGACACCGAGCGCGCAGGAACTGAACCACTGGCCGGGAGGTATGGCGAAGATGCCATTCTTGCCGGCCTGACAGCCATCGGTGTCGGTTACGACGCTGGGACCCTGTGGAGGGGGGTCGTTGAAGAACTTGAACGACACGACGAACACCTGACCGGCCGTGACGGGGACCATGATCGGTTGGGTCAGGTTCTTGTCCAGAAAGCGATATTCGTTCAAGGCGCCGTCGGTCATGACCGGGCCGAGAAGCACCTCAAGCGGCGCGCCGGGAACAGGAAACGCTCCGGCTTGAGCAATGGTGATGGAGTCCTCGACGGTTTGCGGTGATCCGCCGTTGAGCGATCTCCAAAAGACCTGAATGGCCACGATATGGCCATCGCAGGGTGACGTCAGCCAGACGGCGGCGCTCTCACCGTCGACGAAGCCCGCCTGGATCGCCCCGGTGTCGCCGCCCATGAGCGAGTCGTTCTGCACGGTCTGCTCGACGCCGGCGGCGGCGGTGGCGAGCGTCAGGCAGCAACCGAGAAAGGCCGCCACGCCGCCGCGCCGTCCGGTCAATCTTTGGATCGTCATGGGTCACTTCCCCTGCTTATGATTTCGGTGGGTCCGGCTCGAATCGCCGTTGGTCGTTCGTTCGCGTGGCGATCCGCCTCCCATTATACCCCCCGGGCCCGTCAGAATACATCACCCCTTCGTTCGTGGCCCCCGACGACGATCACGCGATAGAATGTAAAAAGCCCGATTTTCAGGTCGATGGGCTTGGAGCGGCACGTAGGGCGGAGCGCTGGCGACATGCATCTGGGCGCGATCGTGGTGATCGAGGACGAACCGGCCATCCGCGAGGGCGTGGCTGAGATTCTGCGCGGCGCGGGATACGATCCGATTCAGGCCGCCGACGGCGCGGCCGGACTGGCGGCGGCGCGGCGGCCGGACGTGCGATTGGTGCTGCTCGATCTGCTCATGCCGAGAATGGACGGCATGGAAGTCCTGATGAAGCTGCGTCGGACCCATGCGAGTCTTCCGGTCATCATCCTGACGGCCCGCGGCACCGAGGACGAACGCGTGGCCGGACTGAAAGGCGGGGCGGACGACTACGTCGTGAAGCCGTTTTCGGCGCAGGAGTTGCTGGCCCGGGTGGAAGCGGTCTTGCGGCGAAGTGCTGAGCGGCCGAAGGAAGTGAGCCGGCTGGTCGCGGGCGAGGCACGGGTCGATCTCGAACGCCGCGAGATCGGCGTGGATGGCAAGGACGCTGAGCCGCTCTCCGAGACCGAGTGCGCCATCCTCGGGCACCTGGCGGCCAACGCCGGCCGGGCGATATCGCGTGAAGAGCTGCTGGCTCGGTTGTGGGGACTATCGGGGGGCAGGATTGAAACGCGCACGATCGACATGCACGTGGCGCGCTTGCGTGGCAAACTGGCGGCGGCCGGCGGGGAGAACGGCGACCGGTTCATCGCGACGGTCCGCGGCGTCGGATACAAGCTGGGCCCGGCCATCCTGGTCGCCGAGGGTCGACCCGCGCCCGGGAATTGACGTGTCATGATCGCTCCCGGAAATACCGCACGAGCCGCCGTTGTCGCCCTGGTGGTGATCTGGGTGTTGGTCTGCGGCGGTCTGGGCTGGGCGTCGCGATCGGCGGTGCGGCTGGATCGTCTCGAGCAGGGTGAAGAGCTGCGACGGATGCACGAGGTGAAAATGGAGCGGGCCCTGTCGCGCATGGAGGCCGAGGTGGCGCCGATCCTCTACACCGAACGAATGCGTTCATACACCCAGTTCCGCGGCTACTACGTGCTCGGGCCTCACGAGGTGCGCTATCGGCGGACGGCGGCCGACGCCAGCGACGCGGTGGAGATCGTCTCGCCGTTGCGGGATTTCCGCGGCCCCGACTGGATCATCCTTCATTTCCAGGTGTCGGATCCCGTCGGCTGGGAATCGCCGGAGCTGGATGATCCCCATGCGCAATACGCCCTGCCCGCCGGCGCCCTACCCCGTGGGGAGCGCGGCGAAAAGGCGACCGCCGCGAACTGGCTGGCGGCCCTGCGGGAGCGGCATACCGTCGCTTCGCTTCAGCAGATACTCGCCAGCGAGCTGACCGCCCGGCGGAGCGCCGGCGTTGACGGCGAAGCGGATTTGATTGTCCAAGAGAAAATCGAGGAGGCGGGGCAGGGTGACGCCGCGTTTCCCGACGGCGTCAACGAGGTGGCGCGGCGCAGCGAGCGGCTGCTGGCCCTGCAGCGCGAGTTGTATCCCGAGTACCTGTGCGAGCCCGAGGCCGTTGCCCGAGAGAATCTGGGGTCGGAAGTCGAGTTGCCGCCGGACACGGACGCGACGGGATGCGTGCCGACCTACGCGCCGTTCATGACCGAAGTGTGGCTGCAATTGACGGACGACGACGATCACCAATTGGCGCTGATTCGCCAGGCGTCGGTCGAGAATAGCGCCTATTGCACGTTGCAGGGATTGCTGATCGATTGGCAGCGGCTTCGGCTCGACCTGCTGGGACAGATCGCGCCGCTCTTTCCCCGCGCCGATCTGCAACCGGTTTTTCCCGGCGACCGGGCTGGGGGTTCGTCGGAGTGGAATCTCATGCACATGATTCCGGCGCGCTTCATCCCCGGCGAATCGCCCGACGTGAGCGTGGGAATCACGGCCGGCCTGGGCAAGGGGCTTGCCGTCGCCTGGGGCACGACGCTTCTGGGGTTGATCGCGATTTCCTACGGCGTGATGAAATACGTCGCCATGTCGCAACGGAGAATGCAATTCGTGGCGGCCGTGACCCACGAGTTGCGAACGCCGCTGACGTCCTTCCAGCTTTACAGCGACCTCCTTGGCGACATGCAGGGCGAGGACGCATCGAAGCGGCGGCACTACGCCGACGTGCTCGGTCACGAATCCCGTCGACTGGCGCGGCTGGTCGAGAACGTGCTGGCCTATTCGAAAGTCGGCGACGCCCGGACGCGGCTCGATCCGCGCCCCGTCGCCGCCGCGACGATCCTCGACGACGCCGTTTCCTCGGGGGCGGAACTGTGCCGGGCATCGGGCAAGGAACTCGTCGTGAAAAACGAATGCCCCGACGAGTGCCGGATCGAGACGGATCGGGCGTTCGTGGTTCAGATACTGGGCAATCTCCTGGAGAACGCCTGCAAGTACAGCCAGGGCGCGGAGGACGGGCGGATCTGGCTCAGCGCGGCGCCGGGTCCTGGGGGCGGCGTGACTTTTGAAGTGGACGACGCCGGGCCGGGCGTGGCGGCGCGCGACCGCCGCGCCGTATTCGAACCGTTTCGACGGGGGCAAAGCGCGTCGCAGCGCGGCGCCGGCGGCGTGGGCCTCGGACTCTCGCTGTCGCGCTACTGGGCCCGATCGCTGGGCGGCGTCCTGCAACTGAAGCGCAGCCCGCGAAATGGAACGCATCTGTCCTGTTTCTCGCTGACCTTGCCGCCGCACGCGCCGCAATAGCTGCGGCGACCGGACCGACTGCCGCACATTTTCGGCACGCGCCGCGCAGGAACGGCCTGCGTCATTTCGTCCTTCGGCGCGGCTGAACATTCCCCATGGGCCGTGCCGATAGATGTGCTACGAGACGGGCCCTTTTTCGCCCGCGTCCGCGGACTTCGCCGAAGCGCAATTGAGGCACTCGATGAGATCCCACCCAAGGTCCGGGCAGGCCCCGGGCCCGTCGGCCCTGGCCGTTTCGCATGCCGGCCGAACGGCGACTGCGGTCGAAGCGGATCCGCTTCGGCAGGCGGACTGGCCGCGACTGTCGGCTGAATTCCTCGTTTATCTCTCCAGCGAATGCGGGCTGGCGCAGAATACGATCGACGCGTATCGGCGCGACATGAAATCTTTCGTCGACGAACTCATCGAGCGCGACATCTGCACCACGGATCGCCTCTCCCCGCTGATCGTTCGCGAGCACGTCATGCGCCTCTCGCAGCGCGGGCTCGCCCTGTCGACCATCGCGCGGCATCTGGCCTCGATCCGCATGTTTCTGCGATTTCTTTTCACCGTCGGGTACCTCGGGCACGACGTCAGCACGCTGCTCGAAACGCCCAAGCGATGGCGGAAGCTCCCGCAGACGCTGCGTCCGGGCCAGGTCGAAGCGATGCTCGCGGTGCCGCAGCCGGCCGAGCCGCTGTACGCCCGCGATCGGGCCATTCTCGAGTTGCTCTACGCCACCGGGCTTCGGGTGTCCGAGCTTTCCGGGCTCGGGCTCGGCGACGTCAATCAGGACATCGGTTTTGTCCGCTGCCTGGGCAAGGGGCGGCGGGAAAGGGTCGTTCCCGTCGGACGGCATGCCCTCGACGCGGTCCGCGTATACGTCAAGACGCTTCGCGGGGTGTTGACCGACGAGAAGGACGTGTCGTCGCCGCTGTTCGTGTCGCGCACGGGACGGCGGATGGACCGCACCAACATCTGGCGGCTGGTGAATCGCTGCGCGGCGCTGGCCGGGCTGCCGACGCCGATCAGTCCGCACACGCTGCGGCACTGTTTTGCGACGCACATGATGGAGAACGGGGCGGACCTGCGCGTGTTGCAGGAACTCCTTGGACACGCTGACGTGGCCACGACGCAAATCTACACCCACGTCGACGGCTCACGCCTGAAGGGCATTCATCAGCGCTGTCATCCGCGACAGTAGACGATTTTCGAACCGTCGTCAGAATGGCCCGGAGCCGCGGCCGCCCGGGTGGCGCGGGCGCTTCATTTCGGCGCGGGGGCGTCGCCATCTCCGGCGTCCGGTTCGCTCCCTTTATCCTCGACCCCTTCGGGCAATTTGTGTTGCAGCCAGAGGTCTTCGTCGGCGGTGGGTCGGCGATCGCCGCGAAAAAGATACGCCTTGAAGCGGACCGAGAAGCGTACGATGACGCCGACGGCGGCGACGAAGATGATGAACAGGACGAGGGTCCACAGCAGAATGTACCGCCAGGTTTGCACCTCGTCGGCGCGCGACATGTCCGCCCGTTGCGTCGTTGGCGTCGGCGGCGCCGCGTCGGGCCCGGCGCTGGGCGATGGCGCGAGGACCACCGTGCCGGCCGCGGGCTGGCCCTGGATGGACGATAGGCCGAAGAGCCAGATGCAAGCGATCAAGACCACAGGCCGTCCCGGGGGTTGGTGTTCAGCGAGTCGGCGAGGCGTTGGAGCAATTCCCGTTGCGCATCGGTCAGGTTCTTGTGCGGAACAATCTTGATGACGGCGTAGAAATCACCGCGCGACCCGCCCCTGGGGCTGGGCATTCCGAGGCCGGTCAGGCGCAGCTTGGCGCCGCTGGCCGTTCCCGGCGGGACGGTGACGGTGCGCACGCCGTCTGGCGTGGGCAGATCGACTTTCGCTCCCAGCGCCGCTTCGGTCATCGTGATGGGCACCTGCAAGAAGAGATCATCGCCGACGCGTTCGAAATATGCGTGCGGCTGGACGTTGCAGACGACGTACAGATCGCCGCGCGACGCGCCGCGGGCGCCGGAGCCCTTACCGCGGACGCGGACGCGCTGGCCGGGCCGCACGCCGGGCGGAATGCGCACCGAGATCACCTCGCTGCCGCGGTCGCTCTGTAGCCGAAGATCCAGCGTCGTGCCGCGCAGGGCCTGGTCGAACGACAGGTCGACCGATGCGTCCACGTCCCGCGCCGGCTCGTGGCGCCGCTGGGAGGCCGATCGCCCTCCACGCGTCCGGCCGCGGAGAAATTCCTCCATGATGCCGCCGCCGCCGAGACCATCGAAGTCGAACATGTCGGCAATCGTCTCGAAATCGACGGACGTGCCGTCGGCGGTGGACCAGCGCGTGTGTCCGCCGGGTTGAAAGCGGGGATCGACGCCGGCATGGCCGAACTGATCGTATCGGGCGCGTTTGTTCTTGTTGGAAAGGACGGAATAGGCCTCCTGAATCTCCTTGAAACGTGATTCGGCGTCGGGATTGTCGGCATTCTGGTCGGGATGGAACTTTTTGGCGAGCCGGCGGTAAGCGCTCTTGATGTCGGCCTCCTGTGCGGATTTGGAGAGCCCCAGCACTTCGTAGTAATCACGCGGCGGCATGTCGAATACAGATTGACGGCGTCGCCCGGTGGTCCATGATCGCTGTGGCGGGTCGGCGACGCGGCCGTCCAGTGGGTCGCCCCAAGCGGATTATATGAACGAGCCGGCCGGCGTCCAAAGCGGTGCGTGTCTCGGTCGATGGACGCGGAACACAACGCGGTCCAGAATAACGGCGCGCATCACCATGATCATCGCCTGCGGACAAATGGAGGCCACGACGATTGACGGCGCGGCCGACGTCTGGCCCGCGGTGGACCGACTCGCCGCACTGGCCCGCCGTGCCCGCGCCGATCTTCTCGTTCTGCCCGAGACGACCTACCCGGCGTACTGGCTGGATTCGCGCGAGCGATACCTGCGTGACGACGTCGAACGGTCGGCCGCCGTGCTGGAACGCTTCGGCCGCTTCGCCGCCCAAGGCGGCTTCTGGGTCGTGGCCGGATTCGTCGAGGAGGCCGACGGCCGGATCTACAACGCCGCCGCCGTCTTCGACCGGTCGGGCGGCCTCGTCGGCGTGGCGCGAAAGCACTTCCTCTGGGACTGCGATCATCGCTGGTTTTCCGCCGGCGACGAGATTCGCGGGTTCGACACCGAGTTCGGGCGGATGGGGGTATTGATCTGCGCCGACGCACGGGTGCCGGAGATCGTCGCGACGCTGGCGGCCGACGGCGCCGAGTTCGCGGTGGAGCCGACGGCATGGGTCAATACCAGCGGCGTGCGCCGGGTCTATCGCAACATCCAGCCGGACTTCCTGATCCGCTGCCGGGCGCGGGAGTTCGGCATTCCGTTTGCCTGCGCCAGCAAGGCGGGCCGCGAAGGCAGCGTTCTGGAATACGTCGGCCAGAGCCAGATCGTCGACGCGGGAGGCAACGATCTGGCCCGTGCGCCGGAAGGGGGCGAGCACCTGGTCCTGGCAGAAGTCGCGCCGTGCCAACCGGTGACGCGACCGATCAGCGCGGAGCACCGCGGCCGAATACTCTCCGAGCAGACCCCGTTCGTCGCCGGCGCGCGGTCGACCCCGTGCAGCGTTTCGACGAGCGCCGGCGCGGCGGCCGTTCACGCGTCTATCCGCGCGGCGGGCGGCCGAACGCTGATGATGGAGTCCGGTGAATTGGAGTCGTTCGCACCGCTACGCTGCGCCGCGCTGGACGGCGTGCAGGCAGCGATCGTTCGCAGCCGATCGCCACGCGAGGATCTGCTTCGAGCCCGGGCGGCGGAGAACCGCATCTTCCTACTCGTCGTGGACGACGCCATGATCATGGCGGTGAATCCGAACGGGGCGATCATCCGGCGGCGGTCGGACGGCCGCGAATTCGTCGAAATCGACTTGAGCGAGGCCGACGTCAAGCAGTTCACGCCGGAGACCCGAATCTGGGGACAGCGTCGTCCGTCGTGCTACCGGCTTTCACCGGCCGCCGAGCCGGCGGCGAGGCGCCGGTAGGGTGCGGATGGCGCAACACGCGCGGATCATCGGCCCGGCGCGGGAGCTATAGACCCAGCAACAGGTCAACGAGCGCGGCGCCGTCGGCCTCGTCGAGCGGCGCGGAAAACGGCGCCGCGACATCGGCGCAGGCGGCGTAGAACGGATCATTCATCGCCGCGTCGATGAACGCCGCGATGTCGAGGGCGTTTAACAGGCCGTCGCCGTCGACGTCGCCGGCCAACGTCGCGCACGAGCACGCCAGGTCGAGGACCTCGAGATCATCGATGGCGGCCTCGACGATCGATCCGCTGCCCTCGTCGGAGGCGATGAAGCGCAGCACGACCTGGGCGGTCGGCGCCGTGACGTCGGCCACGCGGAACTCGTGCCGAAACCACCCGCCGCTCGTTCCGCTGCCGTCGGGACCGAGCGTTTCGACGTTGCTCCAAGATTGGCCGCCGTCGTTGGAAATGTCCACGACGAAGACGTCCTGATTCGGCGCGGCGCCCGCGGTGTTGGAATACCATCGCCAGTAACTTACGTGAGGATTCTGCGCGGCGGACAGATCGAGGTCCGGCGAGCGCAGCGTCGTCCTGCCGTTGTCGACGTCGAATGAACCGACGCCGCTTCCCGCGTTGCCGTCGGTCACCCAGCACAGGGCGCCGGGATCGGCGGTGTGATCGTCTTCGGGTTGGGCGTCGGTCAGTTCGGGGTCCATGCGATTCCAGATTCCCGTGGTCGCGTCGTCGCCGACCTCGCCGACCGTCCATCCGCCATTAGAGATTTCCATTTGATCGGCGAAAACCGTCGCCACCTCGATCGCCGCCGCTTCAAACAACGAAGTCGGCGCGTCGCACGGCAGCGCCGCCTCGTATCCGCCGTCGCCGGTCGCGGTGAAATAGAATTGCACCGTCGATCCGCACGGTACCGCGGGAATCGCCGCCTCGTAAATATCGCCGCTCACGACACTGAGCGGAACGCTGGCGAACGGCGCCTGCGAATCGGTTCGGTAATGACACGATCCGGAGCCCGGCAGGTATCCCTCGATGCTCTCGCCGATGCGCACGGATATCGTCGTGCCTCCGCCGGCGTCGATCATCGTCGGCGGGCCGTCGGGCAGGTCGAGTTGCAGGCCGGCCGTCGCCCAATCCGACAGCGCGAGGATGGCGGGCAGGTTTTCCTCGCAGGTCGGCAGAATCTGATCGGCCGGCAGGAGAAAACCGGACTGCCCTTCGTCGCGCAATTCGATCGTATAGGCGTATCGCCCCTGGTCGCCGTAGACCCAGTCGACTGACGCGCCGCTGGCCTGATACAGCGTCAGGCAGACCGGTCCGGCGGTGTGGTTCACGCCGTGGATCGAGGCGATCAGGGATTGCATCTGCGTGCCGATCGACCAGAAGCTCGAGGCGTCCGGCTCGGGCGGTTCGGTGCAGGTGGTGCCGAACGGCCAGAGGATCAACTGCCCATAGCTGTGGTAGTCCATGTAGGCGCGGATCGTCGGGTGGCTCGACACGAAGCTCGACAGCACCTGCGTCTCCGGCTCGCTGAACGGCGACGGACCGCGATACGTCTCGTTGCCGGTGCTGCCGCTGGAGCCGCCGCCGCCCCAGCCGTAGGCCCAGTTGCGATTCAGATCGACGCCGAAGGTGCCGTCCATGTTGTCCCGGCGGTTCTTACGCCAGAGCCGCTCGTCGGTCCAGGTGTATTCGTAGCCGTCGGGATTGACGCAGGGGGCGAGGTAAAAATCCGTTCGATCGACGAGCGCCCGAAGGCACGAATCGTCGTCGTATTCGTTAATGAGATGATCCGCGAGATAAAGCACCACCGGTCCCGTGATCCATTCGCGGGCATGTTGCAGCGCATGGTAGAAGACGCCGTGGCGCTGCCCGGGCGGCGGGCCGTCGCCGGTGTCGGGCCCGGTGACGTGCAGCACGCGGATGTCCCGGCCTTCGAGGGACTGGCCGATGGTCATCACGCTCGCCAGGTCGGGACGCCGGGCGGCGAGGTTGTCGATGAAATCCATGATCTCGGCATATGACTTGTATTGATCGAAGTCGCCCGCGCCGCGGAACTGACGCGACGCCAGCTCGTCGATATAGGTCGCCGTCAAGTCGTCGTTCAAAACGTCGTAAGTCATGCCGGCGGCGTCCAGTGCCCGGCGGGCGTGGACCGAGACGTGAACGTCGATGTCCCCGACGCCGATTTCATGCGACCAGACGTCGAGGTCCATCTGCTCGAGCCGGCGGAGCTGCTCGGCGTTGCGAACGTGAATGCGGACGACCTGATCGCCGGGCCGGATGGACAGGTCTACGGCCGGCGCCGCGGAAAACGCCGAGAGGCCGATGGCGATTGTGAGCAGCACGGTACGAAGATTCATCATGGTCCCCGGTTGATGGCTGCCGATGATCCGGCCGCGGTTCCGAACGACTCCGGGCGGGCAGTGCGCCGGTGCAATTCGACTGTAAAATCCCAATGCCCACCATGATAACAAGTTCGGCCGCATCGCGTCGCGGAGCGGGCCTTGACGGCGGCGGGGGCGATTCATACGCTGCCGATAACGGCTTGATCGCCATGATTCGAGGCACGAGCCAGAGGAATGTCCGGCCTTGACCGCACCGACGCACGACTCGCTGTCATTTGAAGAGCGGCATCATTTCCTGCTGCGAAAGCTGCACTCCCTGTCGGGCATCGTGCCCATCGGCGTGTTTCTCGTCGAGCACCTGCTGACCAATTCGATGGCGTTCTACGGTGGACGCGAAAAATACAACGAGTCCGTCAGCTTCATCGCTGATCTTCCGTACCTGCTGGGGCTGGAGGTGTTTGGCATTTTTCTGCCGCTGGCTTTCCACGCGATCTACGGCATCCGCATCGCGATGACGGCCCAGCCGAACCAGCGGGCGTACCCGTACATGGACAATCGCCGCTACACGCTTCAGCGCGTGACCGGGTACGTCGCGTTTCTGTTTCTGGTGGTGCACCTGGCGAAGTTCCGCTTCGCCCATTGGGTCGGCTTTGCCGACGCGAAGTTTCTTGAGAGTGCGGACTTCTTCGAGACCACGCGCCAGGGCCTGACCGCATGGAACCTCTGGGGCACGACGGTGCCGGCATGGATCACGATTTCGCTGTACGTCATTGGCCTGTGGGCGGCGTGCTACCATTTCGCCAACGGCATCTGGAGCTTCTGCGTCAGTTGGGGCATCACCGTCGGCGAAAAGGCGCAGAAGCGCGTCGGCATGGCGGCGGCGGCCGTCGGCGTGGTGCTGTTCGTCTGGGGCGGCCTGAGTCTTTACGCGTTCGCCAGGGCCGAGCCGAAGCCGGCGGCAAGCGACACGCCCGTCGCGCAGCGCGCTGACGCGAGCTGATCCTGTCCTTGTTGAGAACAACTAAAGATCGTCGTTGCCGGCGCGGAGCTTTCGGGCCGCAAACGACGAAGCGTGGAACGCGGCCGGACGCCGGCCGTGCCAGGCGAGTTGTGTCTGCCAGAAGGCGCGGTGCAGCAGCGTCGGCCGCCGGAAGGGGACCTGGCGGGCCGTCGAACCGGGGATCAGCCGGGCCCATCGCGCGGCGCGAAACGCCATCCGCTGAAGACCCGCCCCGGTGACGTCGGTCGAGTAGGTTTGAACAAGTTGGTCGAGCGTGCGCAGGTACGACAGAAGATCTCGGAAGCGAAGCGGCGGCGAAGTCCCCTGGAACTCCAGGCCCAATCGATCAAACCAGGAGAGGATTTCTCCGTAAGTGTGGTTGGATTCCAGCGGAACGCAGAAGCGATCGAAGAACGTGGAGATCTCCTGCGGCGTCATGTCGGCGACGGGTTTTCTTCCGTACAGGCGATGAGCCACGCCGAACCGACGGTGAATATCGTCGCCGGCAAGTCGGTTGATCTTTCGCTTCTGAAGATTGTGGCGCCAGTGGGTGAATGGGTTGTACACCCAGATGGCGACGAATCCGCCCGGCTTGCAGACCCGCACCAGCTCCCGCAGGCCGCGAAGCGGATCGGGCGTCACTTGCAGGACGCCCCAGCACAGGACGGCGTCGAAGCTGTCGTCGGGATAGGGAATCTCAAAGACGCTGCCCTCGACGGGTGTGAATCGGTCGAATTCCTCCTCTTCGGCGGCCTTCTTGGCGTACGCCAACGAGGCAGCGGACTGATCGAGCCCGACGTATTCGCACATGTCGTAGTGCTTGGCGACGTTCATCAGGCGGCCGGTGCCGCAGCCGGCGTCCAGTACCCGACCGCCGCGCAGGGCCTGTTCCATGCCGAGGAACCTGTATTTGCAAATCTGGTAGGCGAGCGTTTCGCGCCGCTGCCGGGCAGTGGTCAGCGGATAGGGGTACGAACGGTACAGGTCCAGCGTAGACCGCTCGATTGTCGAAGTGGCTTCCATGGGGAATCCCCGGGGCACGCGGAGCGCGACGGCCGACATGCCGGAGTGGATTCGATGGCCGGCTGGTTGTCGGCCGCGCCATCGACACGCATGCGCAAGCATATTAGCGGCGTCGGACCCTCGCGGTCGAATTCCCCGGTCGCTGCGAACTCGCGACGTGTGGCAGGTCCGCCTTTCATTGCGACCCCACCGGGCGGATCATAGAATCGGCCGCCGTGGCAACCGGACGAACCCATCACCAGAAGGGACGGTTCAACATTGGCTAACCCACGCGTGGCGATGATCGGCGGGGGGCTGGCGGAGGCAACGTAGAATATCGGGCGCCGGGTGGAACAGCCGCGTGGTCATTGACGCCATGCGTTCGCAGAAAACGTTGTCCCCAAGTCCCTGTAGGGAGCGAGTCGTTGGTCCGATTGATCGAGTCAGTATCGCGTGATACGTTGGCGGAGCTATGTCGGCGTCACCACATCCGGCGATTGTCGGTATTCGGGTCCGTCTTGCGGGACGACTTCGGACCCGACAGCGACGTTGACGTACTCATCGAGTTTGACCGCAGCCGACCGGTGGGCTTCCGAATCTTCCGGGTCGAGGAGGAATTGTCGCGCTTGTTCGGCGGTCGCAAGGTGGATATCGTCAACCCACGATACCTGAATCGCCGGCTGAAGGATCGCGTCCTGGCTTCGGCAGAGGTTCAGTATGAGGAAAGATGATTCCGTCTACCTGGGCCACATTCTCGATCTGGCTGAGAAAATCAGGCTGCGCCTCGTGGGCACGGACCGCGACCAATTCGACGCGGATGAAGACCTGAGAATCGTCCTGGCTCACTTGATCCAGAACATCGGTGAAGCCGCACGCTGCGTGAGCCGTGCGCTCCAGGTGCGTCATCCGGAGATTCCCTGGAATGACATGATCGGAATGCCGCACCGAATCGTTCACGATTATATCGACATAGATTACGACATTGTCTGGGACGTCGCATCGTTCGAGCTTCCCCATCTCGTTGAAAGAATCAGGCCTCTTGTCGGTTCGGCATGATTCGGGTGTTGCTCGCACCTCAGGCCATCGTCCGTTAGGTTACGTTGTCCCGGGTTTGGATTGGCTGGGCGGGGGCACCGAAAGAGAGCGAAAACGCAAATGGCCAAACAGCGCGTGGCGATGATCGGCGGGGGGCTGGCGGGGCTGGCCGCGGCGATGAAGCTGGCCGAGCTGGGGATCGACGTCGACCTGGTCAGCATGGTCCCCGTCAAGCGGTCGCACAGCGTCTGCGCCCAGGGCGGCATCAACAGCGTCAACGCCCAGACGCGGGCCCTGGGCGACAGCGAGTGGCTGCACTTCGACGACACGGTATACGGCGGGGCGTTTCTCAATCATCAGCCGCTGGTCAAGGAAATGTGCGACTGGGGCCCGAAGGTCATCGACCTGCTCGACCGCCTCGGCGTGCCCTTCAACCGCACCGGCGAGGGGCATCTCGACCGCCGGCGATTCGGCGGCACGCTCTATAAGCGGACGGCCTTCGCCGGCGCCACGACGGGCCAGCAGCTTCTCTACGCCCTGGACGAACAGGTCCGGCGGCAGAAGGCCGAGGGGCGGATCACCGAATACGAGGCGTGGGAGTTTCTCGGACTGGTCGTCGACGACGGCGGCGTTTGCCGCGGCTGCGTGGTGCAGGACATGTTCACCATGGAGATCCGCGCGCTGCGCGCCGACGCGGTGGTCATGGCGACCGGCGGGTGCGGCCTGATCTTCGGCAAGAGCACCATGTCGATGATCTGCACCGGCGGGGCCAACAGCCGCGTCTATCAGGAGGGCGTCAAATACGCCAACGGCGAGTTCATCCAGGTGCATCCGACCGCGATCCCCGGAACCGACAAGCTCCGGTTGATGAGCGAAAGCGCCCGCGGCGAGGGCGGCCGCGTCTGGGTTCCGAAGGCGCCGCAGGACCCGCGCGATCCGGTCAGCATTCCGGAGTCCGACCGATACTATTTTCTCGAGGCGCGCTACCCGACTTACGGCAACCTTGTGCCGCGCGACATCGCGACGCGGGAGATTTTCGACGTTTGCGTCAACGGGGGCTTGAGCGTGGAGAAGGATCGGCTGTGCGTCTATCTCGACCTGACCCATCTGCCGGCCGAGACGCATCACAAGCTCGATGGCATTCTCGAGATATACGAGAAGTTCCAGGGTGTCGATCCGCGCCGCGTCCCGATGAAGATTTTCCCGGCGGTGCATTATTCGATGGGCGGTTTGTGGGTGGACTACGAGAAGGACGCGCGGACGGAGGGCGTGGTCATCGGCTCGCCGCGAAATCAGCAGACCAACGTGCCCGGCGTCTTCGCCATCGGCGAGGCGGATTACCAGTATCACGGGGCGAATCGTCTGGGGGCGAACTCGCTGCTGTCGTGCATCTTCGCGGGGTTGATCGTCGGCCCGACGATCGAGAGCTACTTCAAGGGACTCCGCCGGACGGCGAGCGACGCGTCGCAGACGGTCTTCGACGCGGCGATGCGCAAGCACAAGGATCGTTACGACGCCCTGATCCATCGCGAGGGCGATGAAAACGCCTACATGCTGCACGACGAACTGGGCCAGGTGATGACCAGCTACGTGACCGTCGTGCGCTACAACAAGAAGATCGAGGAGGCGCTGGCGAAGATCGACGACCTCTCCCAGCGATACCTGCGGGCGCCCTTGGCCGACCGGGGGCACTGGACGAATCAGAATCTGTCGTTCACGCGGGCGCTGGGCGACATGCTCATCCTGGCCCGCGTCATCGCCCGGGGCGCGCTGCAGCGCGACGAATGCCGCGGCGCCCATTACAAGCCGGACTTCGAACTGCCCGGGCTCGATCCCGACGCCGGCGACCTGGCGCGGCAGGCGAAGGACTGGTGCGAGAGATTCAAGGCCAGCAACGACCGATGGCTCAAGACGACCATCGCCCAACACGCGGCCGACGGGCCGATCCTCTCGTACGAGGAGGTTGACACCAGCGTCATTCCGCCGCGGCCGCGCACCTACGGGCTTAAGGGGGCGGAAGAAATCGAGCGCGTATGGAAGGCGCAGTTCGGGGGCAGGTCGCCGAAGAAGGAATCGGCCGTCGTCGGCGCCAGGCCCGCCGCCGCCCCGGCATGAGTCGCGGATTCGCGGGGCGACTCGCCTTGCGACGATCCACACGGAGAAAGCCATGTACGTTCTTCGACGAGTGAAGCCAACGCGCCTGCCTATGGAACATTGTCATGAGTGCCGCCGCCCTTTCGACGCTACTGTCCTCGCCCGCCGTCACCGCCGAGAGCACGCCGCTGTCGGGCGATTTGAAGCGGAGCGAAATCCCGGCGAAATACCGTTGGAATCTCGACGACATCTATGCCGACGAGTCGGCGTTCGAGGCGGCGGTCAGGAAGCTCGAGGGGCTGATCGATCGATTCGGCCGGCTCCAGGGGACGCTGGGCAGATCGGCGGAAGCGCTGCTGACGGCGATGACGCTGCACGATGGATTGATGGCCGAACTGGACCGCGCGGTCGTCTATGCCGGACTCTCGTACCACGAGGACATGAGCGCGAGCGCCGCACAGGGACGATTCGACCGCGTGCAGTCGCTGGCGACCAGGGCGAGCGAGGCGGCGAGCTGGGTCGAGCCCGAGCTGCTCACGCTCGATTCCGCCAACCTCGCGACCTGGCTGGACGAAAGCGACTCCCTCGCGGTGTACCGGCATTATCTCGACGACGTGGTTCGCCAGCGGGCGCACGTGCTGTCGCCGCGCGAGGAAGAGCTGCTGGCCATGGCGGGGGAGATCGCCGCGGCGCCGGGCAACATCTTCGGCCGATTCACGAATACAAACCTCGATTATCCGACGATACAGGACGAGAACGGCAAGGACGTTCAACTCAGCAGCGCCAAATACTACACGTTTATCTATTCGAAGGACCGCCGCGTGCGCCGTGACGCCTTCATCGGACTGCACAAGACGTACCAGGACAAGGCCAGCACGCTGTCGGCGATGCTCAGCTCGCACGTCAAGACGCACCTGTTCAACGCGAAGGCCCGTGGCTTCGCCTCGGCGCGGGAGGCGGCGCTGCACGGACCGAACATTCCGATCGCGGTGTACGACAACCTCGTCGAGACGGTGAGCGGCCACGTCGAGAAGCTGCATCGTTACGTCCGCCTTCGACAGCGCCTGATGAAGCTGGACGAGATTCACCAGTACGACTTGTACGTTCCGCTGGTTGAGTCGGCGGACGACCCGATCGCCTACGACGAGGCGGTCGCCACGATACTGACCTCGCTTGAACCCCTGGGCGACGATTACGTCTCGACGCTTCGGCGGGCCTTCGAGTCGCGATGGATCGACGTCTATGAGACGCCGAACAAGCGAAGCGGGGCCTATTGCTGGGGGAGCTTTCTGACGCACCCGTACCTGCTGTTGAACTACCACGGCACGATGAACGACCGATCGACCGTCGCCCACGAGATGGGCCACGCGATGCACTCGTGGTACACGGTCAGGCATCAACCGTTCGTTTACGGTGACTACGCGACGTTCTGCGCCGAGGTCGCCTCGACGGTCAATGAAGTGCTTCTGGCCCAGTATCTGCTCGATCATGCGGCGACCGACATGGAGCGCCTGTTGATCCTCCAGCAACAGATCGAGGGGATCCGCACGACCGTCTTTCGCCAGACGATGTTCGCCGAATTCGAGCATACGATCCACGCCATGTCCGAGGCGGACCAGCCGCTCACCGGCGACGCGCTCCAGGAGACCTACGCGAAGATCGTCGCGAAGTATTACGGGCCCGACGCGACGCCCGACGATTGCGGCGCCGCCGAGTGCCTGCGGATTCCGCACTTCTATCGGAATTTCTACGTGTACACCTACGCGACGAGTCACTGTGCCGCGACGAACATCGGGCGCCGGATTCTTTCCGGTGACAAGGGCGCCGTGGAGGGACTGATGAAGTTCCTTTCGGCCGGCAGCAGCCGCTATCCGCTGGAAATCCTGCAACTGGCCGGCGTCGACATGACAACGCCGAAGCCGGTGGAAGACACGATGGCGCTCTTCGCGGAACTGCTCGATCAATTCGAGGCGCTGTATGAAGAGGTGATGAAACCGGGCCGGGCGGCGAGCTGAGGCGGGCCGAGCGGGTCGCCGTCATGCGTCCCGTCGATCGGCGGGCGGTTCGGCGAGCGGGCGGGCGAGGAATCGGCGGTGGCAGGCCGGGCACAGGTCGAATCGAAACGCGCGATACACCGCGTCCTCGACGTCGTCGGGGTGGCGTTTCGATAGTTCGTCGATGGCGCGGCGGATGTCTGCTTCGTGGTCGCGCTGTGGATCGTCCTCGGTGAACTCCAATCGGCCCGCGGCGGCAAAGGCCTCGATCTTGACGATGTAGTGGTTCCCGCCGTCCGGCTGAAGGTCCAGTCCGCAGCCGTCGCATCGATAGCGGATCATTTCGCGGCCCCCGAGAGTTCGACGAGTCGGTCCAGTTTGGCGCGGGCCGCCCCGGTGTCGATGGATGCCGCGGCGCGCAGGACGCCGTCTTTCAAGTCGTCAGCGATTCCGGCGGCCACCAGCGCCACGGCGGCGTTCAACAGCGCGTGATTCCGCCGCGCGCCGGGCTGACCGTCGAGTATCTCCCCGATCGCCTTGGCGCTTTGCGCGGGGCTATCGATCGTCAGTTCGGAGAGTGATCCGCACGGCAGACCGGCGTCCTCCGGCGTGATTTCAGATTCGCTGACCCGTCCCGCGTTGACTTCGAGAACGCGGCTCGGGCCCGTGCTCGAAAGGTCGCAAAGTCCGTCGTTGCCGTGGACGACGAATGCCCGTTCGGCGCCCAGCCGGATGAGCGCCGTCGCCAGTTTGACGGTCAGGTCGTCGCGCGGGACTCCGATGACCTGCCGCCGCACGCCGGCGGGATTCGTCAGCGGGCCGAGGAGGTTGAAGATCGTCGGGCGGCCTAGTTTTCGCCGCAGGTCGGCGACGCGGGCCATCGCCGGGTGCAGCCGCGGGGCGAAGAGGAAGCCGATGCCGATGTCGCGCAGGCACCGCTCGACGACCGTGGGCGGCGCGTCGATGTTGACGCCCAGCGCCGCGAGGGCCTCGGCCGACCCGCTGCGGCGCGAATTCGTCTTGTTGCCGTGCTTGGCGACGACGGCCCCGGCGCCGGCGGCGATGAAGGCCGCCGCCGTCGAGACGTTAAACGTGCTGACCCCGTCGCCGCCGGTGCCGCAGGTGTCGATGGCGTTCGGCGCGTCGCAGGCGATCGGGACGAGGTGCCGGCGCATGACCCGCGCGGCGCCGACGAGTTCGTCGACGGTTTCGCCCCTGTCGGCCAGGGCGAGAAGGAGCGATTCGGCGTCATCACCGCGCATGCGGCCGGTCATCAACTCCTCGAACAGCGTCCCCGCCTGTTCGCACGTCAGCCCTTGACCGCGGGCGATTCGCGCCAGGAGTGATGGGGTCATGTCGCGCAACATCCCGAACGTCATCCGGTCGGCTCAACGCCGAGCGCCGATTCACCGGGCGCCTGACGGTCATGGTAACGCATCGGCGCGGTCGTCATTCAATTGACGCTTTGGATCGCGCCGCGGATAATGGCCGGCGAAGGCAGTGGGTCGTCAGCCGACGGCAGTCCGGGCACGTTTCGCGAAGGACGCCCCCCCTCACATGACCACGCCGGTTCTGATTGACACGGACGCGGACATCGACGACGCGGTCGGGCTGGGGCTGGCACTGGCGTGCGGCGCGCTGAGCGTCAAATCCGTCGTTTCGGTCGGCGGGCGCGTCTCGGCCGAGGAGGCGGCGGACACCATCGGGCGCCTTCTGTGCGCCCTGGCGCCGCCGCGAATGCCGGGAATCGGCATCGGGCGCCCTCTGAAACGCCATCGCCCGGCAGCGCGTCACGCCGAATTCGGGGCCGACAGACTCTGTGGCGAGGACCTGCCCGCGGGGACCGTGGCGCCGCAGCCGTTCGCAGATGTCTACGGCGAAACGATTGCCGCTGACGCGGGTTCCATCGTCGTCGTCGCTCTCGGCCCACTGACGAATCTCGCCGATATCCTGCGCACATCGCCGGGGCTACTCGCGAAGGTCCAACAGATTTTTGTCGCCGGCGGCGCCGCGTGGGCGAAAGGGGACGTCACCGACCGCTGCGAGTTCAACTTCGCGTGCGATCCGGAGGCGACCGCCTCGATCCTTTCATCCGGCCTTCCGATCACGATCTGCCCGCTGGACGTCGCGCGCTTTGTGCAGTTGGACGAGTCCCACGTCGCGCACCTGGCGGCGAGTGGATATCGCACCGGAGAAGTGCTGGCGAAGCTCTTGTCGCATGCACTGGCGCGCGATGCGCCGCCGGGCGTCGGACGAACGTTCGTTCATGCGGCGTTGACCGTCGGCGCGGTCATCTGGCCGCAATTGTTCCTCAAGACGCGCATGCGATTCGACGTGGTCACCGACGGGCCCGACGCCGGACAGGTCAAGCCCGCTCTGGGCGGCGACGCCGAACAACGGGTCGATCTGCTGACGGCCGTCAACGCGTCGGATTTCGTCGAGAACCTGCTAGAATCTCTCTGTCATGAAGCATTCGTTGTCTGAGGGTCGCGACGCCTCGCGGGGGGTGGCGCCGGCGGACGCGCGGCGGCCGCGCGTCGACGCCGGCCCTGACGCGCCGCCGCCTGATTCGGCGCCGCCGCTGGCGATGCGAATCCTCGGAATGACCTGTGGCCGTTGCGCGGCGCGCGTGGAGGAAGCGATCCGCGGGACCGACGGCGTGCTGAGCGCGTCGGTTCAGCTCCTGACCGAATCGGGGAGCGTCACGATTCGGACCGGAGTCGACGCGCGAGATTCGATCCTCAAGGCGATTCGCGATGCCGGTTATGACGCCCGGTTCACGTCGGCCGCGGGGGCGACGCCTGATTCGCTCGGCCTCGATCGCGAGGACCGCGAGCGATTTCGTCAACATCGCCAGGCGCTGATCCAGGCGCTCGGACTGGCGCTGCCCGTCGTGGCGATCGACCACCTGCTGCACGTTCTGTGGCCCGACGGCGACGCGAGCGTGATGAGCGCGCGGCTGTTGCAGATCGTGCTGCTGGTGATGCTGGCGGTCAGCCCGGCCGGCGCGCCGATCCTGGCGGGAGGTCTGCGGGCGCTGCGTCATGCGACCGGGAACATGGATTTGCTCATATCGCTCGGCGTGACGGTCGCGTTCATCGCCAGCGTGTACGGCGTGTTCGTGGCGCGGAACGACGCGTTCGTCCATCTCCACGCCGCCGCCATGATCCTGGCCGTCGTTTGCGTGGGGAGATATCTCGAAGCGCGGGCCCGCGGCCGTGCCACGTCGGCGTTGCGGGCGCTGGCGTCGCGGGCGCCGAGGACGGCGCTGGTCCGGCGCCGCGGCGAGGTCGTTTCCGTGCCCGTCGAGCAATTGGCGATCGGCGACATCGTCGTCGTGCCGGCGCATGCGACGATTCCCGTCGACGGCGAACTCGTCGAGGGCCGGGGCGACGTCGATCAGCGGCTGCTGACCGGCGAGCCCCTGCCGGTTCCGTGTGCGGTCGGCGATGCCGTGATGAGCGGCACGATCGTCGCCGACGGGCAGTTGATCATCCGCGCGACGCGCCTCGGCGCCGAGAGCACGATGGGGCGGATCGCCGCCCTCGTCGCCGGCGCGCAGGCGTCGCGCTCCGAGATGCAGCGAATCGCGGACCGATTCGCGGCCCGGTTCACGCTCTTCGTCGTCGTGGCGAGTGCCGCGACGTTTGCCGGATGGCGGCTGTTCGGCGCGTCCGGACAGGGCGCGGCGGCGGCGCGGGCGGCGGTCGCCGTTCTCGTGGTGGCGTGTCCCTGCGCCCTGGGGCTGGCGACGCCGATCGTGGTGATGATCGCGTCCAGTTCGGCCGCGCTGCGCGGAATCCTGGTGCGCGACGCGGCGTCGCTGGAGGCCCTGGCGCGGATCGACACCATCGTCTGGGACAAGACCGGCACGTTGACAAGCGGCGCGCCGCGATTGGAGTCGATTGCCGCGTCGCGAGGTTTGGACGAGGCGACGGTCCTTCGCCTGGCAGCCTCGGCGCTGCAGCGGTCGCCGCACCCGCTCGCCCGGGCGACGGTGGCCCGGGCCCGTCGCGACGGCGTTTCATTACAGGAGCCGGATCGGTTCGCGAGCATGCCCGGGGAGGGCGTCGTCGCCGACGTCGGCGGTCGGAGCGTTTGCGTCGGAAGCTTGCGACACATGGAACGGCGCGGCGTCGATCCGGCGACGTTTGAATCGACCGCCGCGGCGGACCATGCGACGTTCGCTTTCGTCGCGATCGACGGGTCGTCGGCGGGGATCCTGTCATACAGCGACGTGATCCGCCCGTCATCTGCGCCGACGATTGCCCGCCTGGCGAGCATGGGCCTACGTAACGAAATGCTGACCGGCGACCGCGAGGCGGCGGCGAGGTTTGTTGCCACCGAGACCGGAATTGACGCGTTTCGCGCGTCGGCTTCGCCGGCGGAGAAGCTCGAGCGGATACGCGAGCTGCAAGGAACCGGCCGGCACGTGGCGATGGTGGGCGACGGCGTCAACGACGCGGCGGCGCTGTCGGCGGCCGACGTGGGCGTGGCCTTCGCGACCGGGGCCGACGTGGCCTGCGAATCGGCCGGCATCAATCTGATCGGAGCGACGCCGCAGCATGTCGTGGACGCGGTCGTGCTGGCGCGCCGCAGCATCTCGCTGATGAAACAGAATCTTTTCTGGGCGGTTTGCTACAATGTGGTCATGATTCCGCTGGCGGCGGCCGGGGCCTTGCCGCCCGCGGCGGCGGCGGCGGCCATGATGGCCAGCTCGCTCACCGTCGTGTTGAATGCACTGCGTCTGCGCGGCGACGGCGCGCCGCCGACCGGGGAGCCCGTCGTCCCATGAACATCGTTCGCGGCGTTTCATCGGTCCATGACGCGTTGCGCGGCGCGGTGCTGACGGTCGGCAATTTCGACGGCCTGCACCTGGGCCACCAGCGCATTCTCCGCACGGCCTGCGCCCTGGCGCAGGTATCGAGCGCGTCGGTCGTGGCGATGACCTTCGAGCCGCATCCGCTGGAGATTCTGCGGCCCGCGCGGGCGCCGAAACGCATCACGCCGTGGGCCGAGAAGCTGCGGCTGTTGGAGCGGTCGGGCGTCGATGCCGTCGTGCGTCTCGATACCGATTGGCCGTTGCTGTCGCTGTCCGCCGAGGACTTCGTTCGCGAAATCCTCGTGAAGCGCATTCACCCGTCGTACATCGTCGAGGGGCCGAATTTCGGTTTCGGCCGCGATCGAAAGGGCTCGACGGCGACGCTGCACGCGATGTCGGCCCGAGGCGGATTCCAGGTTCACGTCGTCGAGCCGTATCGGCTGGCGAGATCGTCGCTGTCGCGCGCGGACCTCGTCGACAAGCCCGATGACGCTTCCGTCGTCGTGTCGAGCACGGTGGTGCGAAGGTTTCTGTCGGTCGGGGCGGTCGAGGACGCGGCCCATTGCCTGGGGCGGCCATTTACGCTGACCGGCCGCGTCGTCCACGGGGCCGGCGCCGGCAGGAAGCTGGGTTTCCCGACGATCAACCTCGATCTGGGCGAGCAACTCGTTCCAGCCGACGGCGTGTACGCGGGAATCGTCAACGTGGCAGGGATGCGGCGACCGGCCGCGGTCAGCATCGGCACGCGACCGACGCTCCGCGCCGCGGCGCAGGACGCCGGATTGTCGGCCGAGTCGCCGGTGGTCGTCGAGGCATACGTTCTCGACGAGGCGGGCGATTGGTACGCCGAAGAGGTGCGGCTCGATTTGTGGTCTCGGCTGCGCGATCAGCGGCGCTTCGAGAGCCGGGAGGAATTGACCGGACAGATTGCTCAGGACGTCGAGTCGGTCCGCCGCGTGGCGGCGGCTTGCGGCGGGGCGCGGGCGCAGGCGCCGGCGCCGTCGAGATCATGACCGGCCCGTATCATGACCGGCCCGTGTCTTTACCGATCCGTATCTTCACCGACCCACATGACCGACCTGTATCATCACCGACCCCTGAGGACGCATGCCCCAACTCATTCCGCCTGACGAAATGATCGAGCATCTTCGCCGCGGGCGCCGCATCGCGCTGACGACCCACGCGCGGGCGGACGGCGACGCCCTGGCGTGTCTGCTGGCGATGGCCCGCGTCCTTCGCCACGACGATCGCGTCGTCACCGCGCTGCTGCACGAGCCGGTCGCCTCGCGCTACGCGTTTGTGCCCGACGCCGCGCGGATCGAGTTCTGGAATCCAGCGAAGTCCGGCGCCATTCTGGGCCAGGTGGACACGCTCCTGATCGTCGATACCTGCGCCGCGTCACAGATGGGCCAGGTGGCGGATCTGATTCGAGGGTTCGGCGGCCGGCGGCTGGCGATCGATCACCACGTCACGCGCGACGATATCGTCGAGGCCGCCCTCGTAGACGAAACGGCGGGCGCCTGCGCGGTCTTGATCGGCGAACTGATCGACGCCGCCGGATGGCCCCTCGACGCCGATACCGCGACGCTGCTCTATACGGGGATGGCCACCGACACCGGGTGGTTTCGATTTTCCAATGCCGACCGCCGGGTTTACGAGTCCGCGGCGCGCATGATCTCTGCCGGCGCGCGGCCGAATGAGTTGTATGAAAAGCTCTACCTGGCCGAGCCCGAGCCGCGTGCCCGATTGATGGGCGCGGTGCTGTCGTCGTTCGAGCTGCACGCGGAAGGCCGCGTGGCGGTGATTCGCGTTTCGCAGGCGCTGCTGGACCGCTGCCGGGCGACGCGGGAGATGACGGAGGACCTGATCAACGAACCCCAGCGACTCGGCTCGGTCGTGGCCTGCGCGATGATCGTCGAGCCGCACGGCGATGACCCGGTGCGCATCAGTCTGCGCAGCAAGCGCGGCGTCGACGTGTCCCGGATCGCGGCGGGCTGGGGAGGCGGGGGACATGCCAGGGCGGCGGGGGCCAGGCGGTTCGGACGATTCGAGACCATCGCCGATGAGGTCACCGAGGCGCTGGTCTCCGCGCTGCCATGACGACATCTTCGAGTACTTCAAGCGGATGCCACGCGGACCCAACGACGATCGCGTTGGAGGCGCGAGCCATCGCGGTACGGGATGCGTTGAATCCGGATGGCCCAGTGGGACGCGGCGGGATCGGCCCCTATAATGGGCCGTCTGAACGCCGGACCGGACGAGCGGCCGCGCACGAAAAGCCAGAGATGACCGACGCCATGCCCACGACGCTTGCCCTGCAGCGCGACGCCCTCCTGGAAAAGCTGCACCAACTCCGCGCCAATATCGAGTCGGTGTTCATCGGCAAGAGCGAGGCCGTCTCGCAGATACTGATCGGCCTGCTGGCGCGGGGCCACGTGTTGATCGAAGACGTCCCCGGGGTCGGCAAGACGGTGCTGGCCCGGGCGATGGCGCGGAGCATCGACTGTCGATTTTCGCGTATTCAACTGACGCCCGACCTGTTGCCGTCGGACATCCTCGGCATCAGCATCTACAACGAACAGACCGGCATGTTTGACTACAAGCCGGGCCCGATCTTTGCCCACGTCGTTCTGGCCGACGAGATCAATCGAACGACGCCGCGAACCCAGTCAGCCCTGCTGGAGGTCATGAACGAGACGCAGGTGACGGTGGACGGCAAGACGGTGCCGCTTGAGCAGCCGTTCATGGTCATCGCGACGCAGAATCCGTTCGAGTTCGAGGGGACCTATTTTCTTCCCGAGAATCAGCTCGATCGATTCATTCTGCGCATTGCGATCGGCTACCCGTCGCGCGAGGACGAGCGGCTGATCCTCCGCCAGCAGCCCGATCGGGCGCCGTTGGAAGCCCTGCGGCCGGTGATGAAAGCCGAAGACATTGTGAAGCTGCAACTGCTGGCGGACCAGGTGCGCGTCGACGATTGTCTGCTGGACTACATGCAGGACCTGGTCGATGGCACCCGGACGCACGATTCGTTCGAAGTCGGCGTGTCTCCGCGCGGGGCGCTGTCCCTGATGCGGGCGGCGCGGGCGTCGGCGATGCTGACCGGGCGCGATTACGCCATCCCCGACGATTTCAAGCAATTGGCGACGCCGGTCTTTGCCCATCGCGTCGTGAGCAAGTCGTATCTGCGGGATGGCCAGATGGGCTCCAACGACCAGGTGCTGCTCGAAATACTGGATCGAACGCCGGTCCCGGCGTGAAGCGCGTCTTCGTGAGGGTCCTGGGCATGGAGGCGGGGCGAAGCCGATCGGGGAGTTCGGGGATCGAGGATGCCACGCCGACGACAGCGCCGCGGAATCCGTCGCAGCGAATCCGTCTATGGTTTTTCCATGACGCGGGGCGGCGCACTATTTTGTCTGGGCACCGCGTTTCTCGGTCTGGCCGCCGTTGATTCCGATCTCAACCTGCTCTTGCTGTTGTTCGGCCTGTTCCTCGGCGCGGGATTCCTCAACGCGCTGTGGGGCTGGCGGTCGCTGCGGGCGCTGAGCGTGGAGCGCGTCTGCCCGGACCTGTGCGTGGCCGGGCAGGCCGTCGAGCTTCGTTATTCGGTGACGAATCACCGAGTATGGAATTCGGTTCGCGGGATCGAGCTGTCGGAATTGCGGCCCGCCGACGCGGCCATCGGCCCGGCCGAGGCGTACATCGAACGACTGGAGCCGGGCGCCGCGCACACGGTTTCGGCGCCGTCGGCGGCGCTGCGTCGCGGGCGCGTCGAATTGAAGGCCGTTCGGTTGAGCATCGGCTTTCCCTTCGGCATCTTTCGCAAGCACTTGACGATTTCCCAGCCCGGCGAGGTCATCGTGTTTCCCGCGCTGGGCCGGCTCCGCGCCGAGGTCCGCCCCGCCAGGAGCTTCGAGACCGCCGATGGCGGCGGCGCCCGGCCCTCGCGCACGCGCGGCGACGAGGAGTTCTACGGCATCCGCGAGTACCGGGCCGGCGACAATCCGCGACGGATTCACTGGCGGCGATCGGCACAGATGCGCCAGTTGATGATTCGCGAGATGGCCCGTTCGCGCGATCCGATCATCTGGTGCGTCGTGGATACCCTGACGGAGCGCCGGAGCGTCGCGCAGGAAGCGGCGCTGGAAAGCGCCGTCAGCGCCGCCGCGACATGGCTCTGCCACGCCCTGGAGCGGGGCACGAAGGTGGGCCTGATCTGCGGCGGCGAGCCGTTTGTCGTCATTCCGCCGGGCGCGGGCCGACCGCGGCGCGTCCGGCTGCTGCGCGAACTGGCCATCCGGTCGCCCAACCATGATCGCCCGCTGGCCGAGCAACTTGAATCGCGCGGATGGCCGACGCGCTGGCGCGGCACGTGCTGGCTTTTTGCGGTCAATGAATCGCCGGGCGTTCGCCGCGCCGCCGGACATCTTGGCAAGTCGCTCGGGCGAACGAAAGTGCTGGTGCCCGACACCCCGGCGTTCAATGCCGCGTTCGACGCGCCCGGTGTCCCCCGATTTCAGGCGGACCCGGCGAACACGAGCGGCGCCGTCCGACCGCCCGTGGCGCCGAGAGAACGGAGGTCGGCATGAAGTCGCGAGGTCGGCTCCATCTGGGCCTACTGCTCTTGGCGCTGTGCAACGTGCTGCCGGTCGTCGAAGTGGAGGGATCGTGGCACGTGCTGACGATCGCCGCCACCGCGGCGGCGGCGAGTCTGATCATGTCGCGACCGGAAGGGGGCAGCAGCATGCCGCGGACGGGCATTCGCGTGATGCTCATCGCGGCTGCGGGCTATCTGTTCTACGAGATGTTCTGGCCGCACGAGGACCCGACGGTCTACATCATCGATCTGGCCCATTTCATGACGTTCTTGATTTGCTGCAAGTTCTTCGAGCTTCGGACTTATCGTGACATGGCGCTCGTGGCGACCGTCAGTTGTCTGTTGCTGGTCATCAGCGCGTTCGCCAGCGGAAGCCCCCTGTTCGGCGTGGTGCTGGTTTTCGATCTGACCTTCGGGCTGCTGTGGCTCATGTCTTTTCAGAATCGGCGCGCCCAATATCTCGTCGAGTCGCGCCGCTTCGGCGGACCGTCGGTCGGCGGGGGCGACCGGGCGGTCCCGCCGGTCGCAGCGGTCGGGCCGTCGTTCCTGCGGCCCGCGTTGTCGTGCGCCGTGGGTCTGAGCGTGATCGGCGGCGCGTTTTTTCTCCTTGTGCCGCGCGGCTGGGGACGGGGCATCTTCGTCCGCGTGCAAGGCGTGATGCCCGCGGCGGTCACGGGTTTTTCCGGTGAAGTCGAACTCGACGATGCGCCGCTGCTTCAGGACGACTCGACGTTCATGCGCGTGCGTTTTCACTCGACCGCGCCGGGCTTCGACGCGGCGCGGCTGGAGCCGTATCTGCGGGGAAAGACCTTCGAGCGTTATGCGTCGGGTCAGTGGCACCCATTGCGAACCGACCTGCGCACGGTGCGGATGCGGCCCGGCGAGGGCACCTCGCGCCTGATGTCCGGCGAATTTCACGTCGCCCCCGATAGGATCATCGAGCAGGAGGTCTGGCAGTCCCGGATTCCCGCCGCCTGTCTTTTTTCGATCTACCCGCCGATCTCCGTTTCGTCGCCGGACATCGAGCAGATGCGGATCAACCGCGCCGACATGACCCTGCAAACCAATCAGCGCATCGGCGGTCCCGTTCGGTACACTGCCTGCTCCCTTCTCGGCACGCCCCTCGGCGACGAAGACGTGACCGATCTTCCGACGCGGCGGCAGACTCGGCCTTCGCGAATGTCCGACATCCATCCCGCCGTCAGAACGCTGTCGCAGGAACTGATGTCACGGACCGGCGATCCGGCGGACCCCCAACAATGGGAGCGGCTCGCGGCCGGCGTCGTGGGCTTCCTGCAATCGGACGATTTCGTGTACACGCTTCGGCGTCCGAAATCCAACGCGGAAACAGACCCCGTCAAGAATTTTCTATTCGACAATCCCCGCGGGCATTGCGAGTTCTTTGCCTCGGCGATGGTGCTGCTTTGCCAAGCGGCCGACATTCCCTCTCGAATGGTCACCGGCTACTACGGCGGCGAATTCAACCCGGTCGGAGGGTTTCATCGATTCCGCCAGAAGGACGCTCATGCCTGGGCGGAGGTCTTTTTGCCGGACCGCGGCTGGACGACCTTCGATCCGAGTCCGCCCAGGGAGGCGGAAGACGACGACGCCGCCGCCTCGATGTGGGGGCGCGTCCGGCGGCTGGTGGACTTCGTTCAATTCAAATGGTCGATGCTCGTGGTCTCGTTCGACTCGGCCAGCCGGCAGACTCTCGTCGATCGATTCAACCTCTGGTTGTCGCGGCTCGGGCGACAGGGAGAGGACTCGACGCGCACACCGAAGGACGCCCTCGTCGACGTGTTGTGGGGGCCCCGCCTGCTTCCCCTGTGGCAACGCGTGTTTTACTGGCTGCTCATGGTGCTGGTCGTGACGCTCATCGTGCTGGTGGTGCGGGCGCTGGCCATCGTTTCATTGATGATCAAGGAGCGACTGCCGCTGCGGCGCCGCCATTCGATTTCGGTCGTGCGCCGGAGCGGCGCTCGATTCTACGATCGCCTGCTGTTGCTCCTGGCAGCCAAGGGGCACGTCAAGCCGCCGCACCAGACTCCCTACGAGTTTGCCGCGGATCTCGCGCGGACCAACCCGCAGTTCGCCGACCTGCCCAGTTTCGTCAGAGGGTTCTATGAAGCGCAGTTTGGTCAACGGGAGCTTCCGCCGGAACAACTGGCGTCGATTCGCGAGTTTCTCAAGCGCCTGCGCGAGGAACCGGCATTCGGCATGCGGTGATCGGCGGCGCGAAGGCCGGCGCGTCGTCCATTCCGTTCATTGACGAATTCGCGGTGATGACCTGCGGCGGCGAAGCAAGAGCGGACCGCTGAGCAGCGACGCTGCGGTGGCAAAACCCACGGGAGCGCACAACCCGCAATCGCCGGTATCCGGCAGGGCGATCGGCGCTGTCGAAAACGGCGGGGATTCGGTCACGGAGATGGTGAACTGCGTCGACACCACGCATCCGCCGCTGTCGGTGACGACGACCCGGACCCTGTAAGCCCCCGGGGCCAGCCCCGCGATCAGCGGGTCCGGCGTGTCGGCGCCCTGGATGCCCACCGGCCCGACGGCCGCCGATTCGACGGTCCAATGAAACTGATACGGCTCGACGCCGCCGGTCACGGTGAACTCGCCGCCGGGGGAAAGTACGTCGTCGACCGTGAGAATCGGATGCAGCGAAGCGAACGCGCCGGCGTCAATGACCAGCGGCTCGCCGGTGACCGCCGATCCTCCGAAGGGACAATGGTCGCAGGCGTCGCCGAGCCCGTCGGTGTCCACGTCTTCCTGCCCGTTGTTGGCCAGCGCGGCGCAATTGTCGCAGGCGTCGCCGAGCGCGTCGCCGTCGGCGTTGCTCTGGGTCGGATTGAAGGTCTCGGCGCAATTGTCGCAGAGGTCCCCGACGCCGTCGGTGTCGACGTCCAGTTGATCGGCATTGGGCAGGTCGGCGCAGTTGTCGCAGACGTCGCCGCGCCCGTCGACGTCCCGGTCGGTTTGCAGCGGGTTGGGCTCAAACGGACAATTGTCGCAGGCGTCGCCAATCTGATCGTGGTCGGTGTCCACCTGCGACGGGTTGAAGGCGTTGAAACAATTATCGCAATCGTTACCCACGCCGTCCGCGTCGGCGTCGGCCTGGCCGGGGTTGACGTCGTCGGGGCAGTTGTCACATGCGTCGCCGAGGCCGTCGGTATCGGCGTCGTCCTGAGAAGGATTGGCGACGATCACGCAGTTATCGCAGACGTTGCCCAGGCCGTCCATGTCGCCGTCGGCCTGATCGGCGTTGGCCAGGTCGGGGCAATTGTCGCATGCGTCGCCGACGCCGTCGGTTTCGGCGTCGGCCTGATCGGCGTTGGGCGCATGGGGACAATTGTCGCACGCGTCACCGAGACCGTCGCCGTCCGCCTCGAGCTGATCGGGGTTCGGATCGTCAGGGCAATTGTCGCAGGCGTCACGGACTCCGTCGGCATCCGCGTCGGCGAAGCCCTGGACCGTGATGAAAACCGCGTCGACCTGCCATCCCAGAAACGTGCCGACGACCGGGGCGCTGTTGGTGGAAAAATCGAACGCGACCTGCACGATCGAACCGGCGAACGCGGAAATGTCCAGCGTGAACGACTGCCACGATCCGTCGCCCCCGCTTTGCACCCACTGTTCGACGCCGTTGACCCGCACGCTGGCGATGTCCAGGCCCGGGCGGGATTGAAGGCGTGAGCAGAAATCAAGCGTGGCCGAGCCGGCGGCGTCGGGGACGTGGACGACGGAAGTCGTCAATCTGCCGAACGCGCCCGCGGGATACGAGCACGACGCGGCGCCGCCGAGGTAGGCATGAGGAAGATCGTCGCCGCAGTGATCGACAAGGTCGCAGTTCGACGTGATGGTGACGTTGCCCAGGGCAGTCCAGTCGGCCGGCAAGGTGCCGGTCTCGAATCCCTCGAGAAGCACGATGCCGCCCGGCGCGATCGGCTCACAAATATCGAGCGTGCCGTTGTCGTCGCAATCGAGCGACGGGAGGTCGGCCAATTGGACCCCGTCCGGCGTGCCGTCGGCGTCGCAGTCGCATTCGCAATCGTCGATCACGCCGTTGGACGTCGCGTCGAGACCGGGCTGAACGGCGATCTCGTCGGAGTCGATCGTGGCGTTGTTATTGCAGTCGGCGGCCCGCGGATAGCGAACGAGTACCCCGATGTACGATTCGCCGTTGCAAGGGGCCGGATTCACGGTTCCTGTGGGGATCAATTCGATGTCGGCGTCGCCTCCGGCCACGGCGTCATTGAAGTCGGCCGCCGACACGGTCAATTCCTCCACGTCAGGGGTCTCGGGGCAGAGAGACCCGCCGCCTGCGAGAATCTGACCGAGCACCATCCCGTTGATGCCGACGTCGATGTGCTCTTCCGGCTGGAGGAAGTCGCCGACCGCATGGAAGCGCAGGGTCACGTCGCCGTCCGCCGTCGGCAGACCGGTGACGTGGAATGTCTGCGATGACCCGCCGCCGATGTTGCCGAGAAACTCGGAAGCGGCCGTGAAGTCATATTCACGATCGTCAACGATCAGATTCTCGTTGCAATCGGGACAGGTAAAGACCTCGACGTCGTCGACGTACCAGCCCAGCACGCCGTCGCACTCATCGCGGCCGAAGTCGAAGCGCACCTGCATCGTATCGCCGCCGCTGACGATGGCTGACAGGTCCACCAGCGTCGTGCCCCACTCGCCGCCGGCGCCGGTCCACGCGTTCTGGCCGGCCAGGGGATTCGTGTTGCCCTGGGCGTCGCTCCTGAGCTTGCCGTTGTATGGATTGAAACGAAAGGTCGACCGCGGCACGGCCTCCCAGGTTCGTCCATTGAGGCGAATCTTGATGTTGCCGCCATCGAAGCGCCCTTCCGAAGCCAATAAATGCGTAAACACCAGCGTCGGCGATTGGAGGATGGCCGGCAGCGGGATCACCGGGCTGGCCAGGGTGTGCGAAGCGGCCCCTCCGCCGTCCAGGCACTGGCCGGCGCCGAAATCGCCCGTGAACCACGCGACGCCGCCGCGGCCGAGAGGAAGCGGATCAACGGACAGCGCCCAATCAAACGGCGTCGGCGTGCCGCTGCTGGAAGTGCCCCAGTTTCCGGGGCCGCTTTCAAAGTCGTCGCGAAACAGAACCGTGCGGCCGGCGCAGATGGGCGGGGCTTCCGAAGACAGCACGACGTCGCCTTGTCCCCGCGCGACCGACGCGGCAGCTCCCAGCGCCGAGCATGCCGCCACGAACAGGAAGCGAGCGGACGGCGTCGGAATCAATGTCCCGGGACGCAATTTCGTCATGTGGCCGCGAATCCCCACGCCGATCCCTCTCGAGGTCAACCTGCGCGTAACCGAGGCACGGGCCATCGGCCAAATGGGCGCAGGCCGGCACCCGCGCATTATGGAAGAAGGAATCTCATATCACGATATCCAGGCCAACGGGCAATGACAAGACCGGACGAGCGTTCGCAAACCGGCGATCCGCCCCTTCGCGCAATAAAATAGGGCACCCCGGCGTACGGCGTCCCCCAACACCGCCACCGGGTATGGCCCCGAAAATCCCCCATGCGGTCGATGCCGCGAGGACGTCGCGATCGGCGACCCGTCCATTCCATCAAACTGCCGATGTGACCGTGAATGAAACCGGGACGGTCAGCCCTCGGATTGTTCCTCCAGCATCTTGCGCAAATAGTTGTTCTCTCTTCGCGTGGCCTCCAGGTCGAAGAGGAGGTACTTGATCGATAGTCGCAGATAATCTATCGATTCCTGAAGACTGTTGACCGTTTGCTTGAGTTTCTCGTGCCGCTTGCGCGTTTGGGCCGCCAGCGTTTCGAGCTTGGAGCGGTCATCCTCCGGGATGTTGCCGATCTCCTTCACCAGCTCGGCGAGCTTCTCCTGAAACACGTTCTCGTCCATACCGCGATCCCCCTCCTCCTGAACAGCGCACCGGCCGTTGATAGACCCGTCCCTTTCGCATGGTCGGTGCGGTCGCTCCCCTGCGAGGAGGCAGGCACGACCCGCGCCGCGGCCGAGGACAGCGCCCCTGCGGCAGCCGGCCGCCGATAATTCCAAGGGCGGCGCCGTCGTTTTCGGGATCGCGTCGCGTTGTGTCGGGACGGTGGGGATGGTTCGTTTATGACGGGCCGTTGACGGTGGGAATGGTGCATCGCCGGTGGATGATGACGAAAGCCGCCGGACACCGGCCCAATCGGGGGCGGTTGGCCTTGTCTGGCCGTCGCCGTTAGAAATCCGGGCATGCCGCAGCCGACAGCGAACGATCAGAAGGACAGGCCCGCCGTGCGGCATGGGCGAATGCACGTCCTTCCCGTCTGCCTCATCGCCGGATTGGCGATCGTCGCGTTCGCCCCGGCGCTGGACGGTGGGTTTCTCAACTGGGACGACGATCGCAATTTCCTCCAGAACGAGGCCTATCGCGGTGTGGGTCCCGGGCAGGTGGCCTGGGCGTGGAACACGTACCACCTCGGCGTCTGGCAGCCGATCAGTTGGATGCTGCTGGGGCTTCAATGGCGATTGTCGGGAACCGATCCGGTCGTCTATCACGGCGTCAGTCTGGCGCTGCACGTCGTCATCTGCTACCTGTTTTTCTTCCTGGCAGTTCGCGTGATCCGCATCAGTCGGGGCCCGGCGGACGATCGATCTGAGCGGCTGCTTGTTTGGAGCGCCGCGGCGGTCACGGTCTTGTTTGCAGTGCATCCGCTTCGCGTCGAGGCGGTGGCCTGGGTGTCGGCCCAACCGTATCTGCCCTCGGTCCTGCTGTTTCTCCTGGCCGTTCTGGTCTATCTGCCGCCACCGGGAAGCGGATGTAACGACCCGTCGGCGCTGCGATGGACCGCGTGTCTGATCCTGTACGGCCTGGCCGTCGCATCGAAGGCCGTCGCCGTCAGTTTGCCGGTCGTCCTGCTGATTCTGGACGTCTATCCGCTTCGGCGCATCGGACTGGCCGGGGCGTCGGTTCGCTCTTGGGCCCGGGTCATCGTCGAGAAGATTCCGTTCTTCATCGTGGCGGTTCTGGTCGCGATCTGGGCGGCCGAGGCCAAGGACGCCAACGTGTCCCGCGCGCCGTTGTCCGAATTCGACGCGGGCGCGCGCCTGGCCAACGCGGCATACGGGTTGACTTTCTATTTGCAGAAGTGCGTCGCGCCGCTCGGCCTGAGCCCCTACTACCGCTTGCCCGAAGACATCGGATTGTGGCGCTGGCCCTATGGGTTTTGCGCCGTCATCTGCGCGGGGGTGACCATTGTCGCGGGGATGCGCGCCCGCCAAAGGCCGTCATTGGCCGCCGCATGGGCCGCATATTTGGTCATTCTCTTACCCAATGTCGGGCTCGTGCAGATCAGCCAGCAATTGGCGGCCGATCGATACGCGTATCTGGCCACGATGCCGCCGGCAACGCTGCTGGCCGGTTGGTTGTCCGGATGGTTGGCCGGTTGGCCTTCGGGCGTTTCCCACGGCCGTCGCGCGCTCGGGGCGACGATGCTCGTCATGGGGATTTCGGCCGCGGTGCTCCTGGTGAACGGGACGCGCCGGCAGTTGGCATACTGGCATGATTCGGAGGCCCTTTGGGGCCGCGTCCTGGCGCTCGATCCGCGATGCGCCGTCGCGCATACGAATCTCGGACAGGACCTCCTGGCGACCGGTGATCTCTCTCGCGCGTCGACGCACCTCAGCGCCGCCATCGATCTGGAACCGGACTTCAGCTATGCGTGGAGCAACTTTGCCGCGTTGCTTTGTGAGGCGGGCCGATACCGCGACGCGATCGCCGCCGCGGAGCTGGCGCTGGCGGGCGACGCCTCGCCGCGACTTGCCGGGCTCGATCTGGCGCGAACCCACGCGATCCTCGGGCAGGCCTACGCCGGCCTGGGAGACGACGAACGGGCCATGGAACACACCGTCAGGGCGAAAGTGCTCGGATTCGGCGCGGCGGATCGAATGATCGAGTACTTGCAGGGCCGCACGCCGACGGAATGGCAACCTGGCAACCGATGAGCGACCGATTGGACGGCTGGTTCGGCGCGTCAGGATGCCGCCCGCGATGACGGGGCGGCGCCGTCATCGGCGTCATTCGCCGGCGCGTCGTCATCCGCCGGCACGGCGTCGTCCGCGGCCCGGTCGACATTCGCGCGACGATCGCGCAGCGCCCATCGATACGCCGCGGACAACGGGCCGCTGAGGGCATAGCTCGCGGCCGCGACGGCCACCGTCAACTGAAACTGCACGAACAGTCCGACGAGGATGACGATGACGAGGGCGACGACCTGCCGGAAGGGCCGCCGACCGCGGAGCAGGACATTGACCAGATGGGCGTACCGGAAACGGCTAACCATGAGCAGGCCGGCAAGCATGGTGAACGGCGGCAACAGTCGGGCGACCCAGCGTGACGTTCCCGCCGAGGTTAGACTCAGCAGCAGGTCCTGGTGCAGGATGACCAGGCCGATGATGGCGCAGGCGCCGCCGGGGGTCGGCAGGCCGCGAAAGCCCATGTGCGCCAGTTCGTCCTCGACGTTCTCCACGTTGAACCGGGCCAGGCGCAGCGCGGCGCAGCAGACATAGACGGCGGCCATCACCCATTCGGCGCGCCAATACAACCGCGCGCCGTGCGGTAGGTCGAGCACATTCTGCGGATGGGCGATGCACAGCACGAGAACCGCCGGCGCCACGCCGAAGCTGACGATATCGGCCAGCGAATCGAGCTGCGCGCCGAACTCGCTCGTTTTTCTCGTGAACCGCGCCAGCCGGCCGTCGAGTCCGTCGAAGATCATCGCCCCGATGATCAGGTAGGCGCCGATGGCCAGAAACGTCGGCAGGAAACTATTGATGCGCGTACTGCCCAGCGTGGCGCGATCCAGGTCGCTGCCGGCCGCCTGGACGCTGAGCAGGGCGATGTAGATCGCCCCCAGTCCGCAGACGAGGTTGCCCAGGGTGGCCAGCGACGGCAGCACGGCGACGGTCCGCAGGACGCGGGCGCGATGTCGGTGCCGGCGCTCGCTCTGGTTGTCGGGTCCGATGATCTTCATGGACTGCCTCAATACTCGACCGATTGCAGCCGCGCCGCCTGCGCATCGGGCGGCGCCGACGGGTCGGCGCCGTGCGCCGCCTCGCTCGCGGGCCGCAGCACGACGGTCGCGCCGCCATGAACACGATCGTTGATGCGAACCGCGGCCTTGAGATTCGCCGCCGTCGGCACGATCAACTCGGTCCGCGAACCGAACTTGATCAGTCCGATCCGATCGCCGCGCCCGACGGAATCGCCCTCGCGCACCCGGCAAATGATGCGCCGCGCGATCAGCCCCGCGATCTGGCGCACGATGACCGGCCCACCGGGCGACTCCCGCGGTTCGATGATGATGGTATTGGCCTCGTTGCGCTCACCGCACCGGGGATGACGGGCATCGAGGAATTCGCCGGGTTTGTATTGCGTCCGGAGGATGCGCCCGGCGCAGGGCGACCGATTGACGTGAACGTCGAAGATGGAAAGAAAGATGCCGATGCGCAGCGCGGGTCCGTCGATGCCGGGGTATCGCGGAAGCGATTCGATGTCGGTGACCTTTCCGTCGGCCGGGGACACGAGCAACCCCGGCTCCGTCGGCACGGCGCGGTCAGGATCGCGGAAGAAAAGGACGACGAAGAACCAGAGGTCCATGCACAAAATCACCGCGATCCAAAACAGCGGCGAGACGCTCAGCGCGCCCCAGGCGCCGGCCGCCGCCGCCGCCGTGCAGACCCCTGCCGCTATGACGATTTCGCGAATGCCTTCGCGGGCAATTCCCATGGCACCGATTCCTGATTCGCCGCGTCGCCCCAACATGATAGCCCGGCGCCCGGAGTCATGACGACGCCGACCGGATGCGCCAGAAACCTCCTCGCCGCCCGGCGCACGTCGTCGGCTCCGACGCCGACGATCTCGTCACGAAACCGGTCCGCATCGTCCGCGCCCAGTCCGAGCCACACGTCGTACCCCAACCGTCGGGCGTACTCCGCCGGGGTCTGCAACTGATCCTGTTCCGCCGCGATCACGCTCGCCCGGGCGCGCCCCAGCTCGTCATCGCCGACGAGGGTTTCGCTGATGCGACCGACCTCGGTCCGTATCGTGTCGGCCACCGCCGCCGCCCGCGCCGGCTCGCAAGCGGCCAGCACGGCGAAATACCCCGGAAGCCGCCCGCGCAGCTCCGCCCCGACGACTTCGTACACGTCCTCGCGATCGCCGCCGCGCAGGGCCTCGTAGAGCCGTCCGCCGGAAAAGGCGTATCCGGCCAGCAAAGCCCCGAGCACCGCCAGCGACGCACGCGAGGCCACGTCCGTCGCCGGCGGAATGGAAAAGCCGACGAAAATCCCCGCCACGCGGCGGTCCTCGTCGCAGGTCCTGACGACGAGGCGGCCGGCTTCGTTCGGCGGATCGAAGGCGGGACTGATGTCGGTGCGCGATCCGAGAGGCGGCGCATCGTCGAAGATCGTCTTCGCGATGTTTTCGGCGTCGCTCAGGGTGATCCGGCCCGATACGCTGACGACCGCGCCGGACGCCAGCATCGACCGATGCGCGCGGCGAAGATCGTCAGTCGTCCATCGCGCCAAGTTCTCGGCGCTGCCGAGCGTGATGAACCGGTAGGGGCTCGTCCTGAAGAAACACCGCCGCGCGGCGCGGATCAATTGCCCATGCCATTCGTCGTCGATCCGCGCCAGCGCGTCGCCGACGATCGGGCGCAATCGGTCGAGCTGATCGTCCGCCAGCGCGGGAGCGGTGATGACGTCCGCCAGGGCCCGCGCCAACGGCCCGACGTCCCCGGCGAGCGCGGTAAACTGCAACGACGTCGCGTCCAGGCCGGCGCTGATCGACAGGGCGCTGCCGCCGTCGGCAAAGGTCTCGGCGATGCGCTCGGCCGACTGGGAGCGCGTCCCCCGGAGCATCATCTCGGCGAGCAGTTGGTGGATGCCGTTGGTCGACTCGGTCTCCAGCGACAGGCCGCCGGTCAGCGTCACGTTGACGGAGACGAATTCGGCGTCGGGCATCTCCCGCACGACGAGCGGCCTGCCGTGGCCTGGGCGAATCGCGTGGGTCGCGCCTTTTCCGGGGATCACGGCAGCCGCCGCCGATCGCCGCCGCACGGGCATAATCGCGGCCACCACGCGGGCCGACGACCGGAGGTACGTTTCGGCGACGCGCGCCAAATCCTCCGGCGTCAGCGCGCCGATTCGACGCAGATAGGCGTCGCTGTCATCACAACTGCCGGTCGCCAGAAAGTCCTCCCCGAGCTGCGACGCCCATCCCTCGGCGGTCTGCCGCATGGCGCGGACCGCGACCTCGGACTGCTTTCGCGCACGGTGTAGCTCCCGCGGCGTGACGGGCTGCCTTTGCAGGAGTTCGATTTGCTCGGCGATCAATTCTTGTGCCGCGTCGAGGTTCGCCGCGTCAAGCTGCGCCGTGAAACGAAATGTGCCCTTGCCAAGATGAGAACTCTCATGCGTGGCGACGATGCCGTGTACGAGGCGCCGCTCCCATTGCAGCGCGCGGACCACGCGGGAGTGGTCGCCGTCGGCCAACACCACGCAAAGGGCGTCCAGCGCCGCGTCATCCTGCGCTCCCTCGCGCACCGTCAGCCAGCCGTGCATCATCGACGCCGATTCGACGTCCATGTCGCGCATGACCCGAATCGGCGCCGCCGGTATCGGCGCATCGGCCAGCACGGGCACCGTCGCCAATGGGCCACGGAATCCTCGAAACGCGCGCATCGCGGCGCGAACGGCGTCCGACGGATCGACGGCCCCCGCGACGACAAGGAGCGCATTGGACGGCGTATGCGTCTGACGGTGATAGGCGACGAGATCGTCAAAGGTCAGGCGATCGAAAGCGTCCATGCGGCCGATCACCGGGTATGCCTGCGGATGGCCGCGGTAGGCCGCCTCGAAGAACAACTCCTCGAGGCACGTGCCCGGATCGTCGCGGTCCGCCTCCCACTCGTGGCGAATGACGCCTCGCTCGCGTTCAAACACCTCCCGGCGCAGATCGGCCCGGGCGACCCATTCGGCGACCAGGTCAACCGCTTCGGCGAGGTCATCGGCGGCGGCGTTGACGTGGTAGCAGAGATGGTCGCCGGCCGTATAGGCGTTGTTCACGCCGCCGATCCGCTCGGCGCGGCGCAGAAGCTCGGATTCGCTCAGGCCCGTCGTCGGCCCGCCGGATACGACGTGCTCCAGCAGGTGGGTCAGCCCGCTGCCCGCCCAACGACCTTCGAGAGCGCTGCCGGCGCGGACAAACGCCCGCACGGCGACGACCGGCGACGCCGCGGCGCGCTGGGTGATCACCGTCATGCCGTTGGAAAGGACGACGAGGCGGCGATCCGGTTGATCCGCCAGATGCCAGGCCACCGTCAGCGCGCCTGCGTCGGACGTGTCGCTCATGGGGCCGTCTTTCGCGATCGAGGGATTCGCCGATCAACTCCGCGACGGCGCGCCGCCTGCGCCGTCCGGCTCGTCGAAATAGGCACTGTCGTCGGCCCCCGTGTGGCGCATGCGCAGAAGCGTTCGAACCCGTGCGAGCAGGTCGACGCGATTGACCGGCTTGGTGATGAAATCGTTGGTTCCCGCCTCGACGCCGCGCTCGACGTCGCCCACCTCGTCAAGCGCCGTCACCATGATGATCGGGATATGGCGAGTCGCCGGGTCACTCTTGAGCTTCTTGCAGACTTCGAACCCGCTCATCCGCGGCATCATCACGTCCAGCAGGATCAGGTCGGGCCTTTCGGCCGCGACTTTCTCCAGCGCCTGCTGGCCGTTGGTGGCGCCGATGGTCGTGATCTCCGCCACGTCTTCCAGGTATGCCTCGAGGAGCTCGAGATTCTGGAGGTTGTCGTCCACGACCAGCACCTTGCTGGGCGGCAACGGTTCGGCCACATCGCTCATGGTCCGTCAATCTCCCGCAGAAGGGCCGCCAGTCCCGTCCTGAATCGAAGCCACGGGTCATCACGACGCAGCCCGGCGTCCGGCTCCGCGACCGTCGCACGCAGGTCCGCGACGTCATCCAAGTCGCGCAAAACGCGTAGCATCTCGACGGAAAGTCCGGCACGGGCGGCCGCGGACACGGTCTGCGGGGCGACGCGCTCGGTGCTCCAGTCGATTCCGGAGAAAACCGCCGGCGCGGGCTTCGACAATCCGATCAGATAATAACCGCCGTCCACGGCGGGGCCAATGACGACGTCGTGCTGCTCCAGTGCGTCCAGCGCGAGTCGGATGTCGCTTGCTTCCAGCATCGGACAATCGCTGCCGACCATCACGACGCGATCGAATCCCCGCGAAAACGCCCAATCGGCCGCGCGGGCGAGTCTGCGCCCCAGATCGCCCGCGCCCTGCGGAATGATCCGCACGTCCCCGGGAATGACCCCGTCGAAGTCGCCGTCGTCCGGCGTCACGGCCGCCACGTTGCGCACGCCCGCCAGCCCCTGCAAGGCGGTCAGCGCCAGGTCCAGGCATCCTCGATAGACGGTCGCTGCCTGGACGGCGGACAGCGGCCCGATCAATCGCGTCTTGACCTCGCCCGGCACCGGCGCCCGGGCAAAGACGATGGCCACCGAACGTCGATCCTCGACCACGACTTACCCGGCCCCTTCCGTCAACGCGACGAGGGCGGCGCCGATGAACCCGGCGTCGTTGCCCAGCATTGCCAGGCGAATGTCCTTCGGCGCGCCCATCGTCGGGGAAGCGATCTCGTCGAGGGCCCGCCTGATCGCGTCCAGCAACGTGTCGCCGGCCAGACTCATGCCGCCGGCCAGGACGATGCGCCGGGGGCTCAGAAGGTGGTGCAGGTTCAGACATCCGATGGCGACGTAGCGGCACGTTTCTTCCCAAACGCGTCGCGCCGTCGCGTCGCCGGCCTCGACGGCCTGGACGACGTGCTCGGTTGTCAGTTCTTCCTGCCGATCGACGATGCCCTGCAACGTTGACGCCGCGCCCTGGCGAATCAACTGCGCCATTCTCGCCACGGTCGCCGTGGCCGACGCGTAGGCCTCCAGACAGCCGAGCTGTCCGCAGCCGCAACGCCGACCGCCGGCCTGCACGATCATGTGGCCGATCTCGCCGGCGTTTTCCTGCGCGCCGTGCCACAGGCGATCGCCCAGGACGATGCCGCCGCCGACCCCGGTTCCCAGGGTGATCATCACCATGCTGTGGCATTCGCGCCCGGCGCCGGCCACGAATTCGCCCAGTGCCGCGCAATTGGCATCGTTCTCGAGAACGACCGCCGCGCCCGTGCGCTCCGCCAGCCGCTCGACGACGGGAACGTTGCGCCAGGCGTCGAGATTCGGAGACGCCACGACCAGTCCCCGGCGGCGATCGAGCGTGCCGGGCATCCCCAGGCCGATGGCGGTCAATCGGCGACCGAACGATGGGGCAGCGCCGCGCAGCCGGTTGGCCGCCTCGGCGATGCGGTCGATGACGTGATCGACGCCGCCCTCGACTTGCGTGGCGACGGAGTCGGATGCCAGTACGCGGCCGTCGGCGCCGACGAGACCGGCCTTGATGGCCGTTCCCCCGACGTCGACGCCGATGGCCACGGGATCATCCCGCCGAGTCGTCATGCGGCACCCGCATCGGGCATGGAGAAAAACCTCCGGGCGTTGCCGGTCGTCAGTTCGGCGAGTTGGTCGATCGTCAGGCCGCGGGCCTCGGCGATGCAACGCGCCGTGTGCACGAGGCGCGCCGGCTCATTGGGCCGGACGTTTCGCAGCGGCTCCGGCGATAAGTATGGACAGTCCGTCTCCATCATCAAACGCTCGGGGGGAATCAGCCGCGCCACGGCCCGCAGCCCTTCGGATTTCTTGAACGTCACGACGCCGGTCAGGGAAATCCAATATCCCGCATCGAGGATCTCGCGGGCCTCGCCCTCGCTGCCTGTAAAGCAGTGGAACACGACGTCGGCCTCGACGTGGGCGTCGCGCAGCGCCGCCAGCGTGTCGACGTGGGCCTCGCGACAATGAATGATCACGGGCTTGTGTACGTCGGCGGCGATCTCCAGTTGCCGGCGAAAGACGCGCTGCTGCGCCGCGCGCTCGGAGAAGTCGTAATGGTAGTCCAGCCCCGTCTCGCCCACGGCCAGGACCTCCGGGCGGCGGACGAGGTCCCACAACTGCGAGTCCCAGCCGGCGGTCGACCGGTCGGCCTCGTGGGGATGCACGCCGCAGGCGACGTGCACGTTGGCGAATCGCGCCGACAGCGCCAGCGCCCGCCGGGCGTCGGCCGCGTCCGTCGCGATGGTCACCATCTGCCTGACGCCCGCGGCCGCGGCGCGGGCGATAACCCCGTCGATGCCGCCGTAGAGGTCGTCAGACGTCAAATGGCAATGGGAGTCGATCAGGTACGCGGTCATCAATGTGGCACGATTGAACGAATGGCGATCCTAATCGCCGACGGGAACGAATATCTCTTCCATGTGCCGGACCGTCGGCCGGCCCGATTCCGGCAGCACGACGCTGACCGCGTCGAACCGGTACGCCATGTCGGGCGAGCGATGGCGGGTCAGCCAGTGTCTGGCCACGCGCAGCAGTTGCCGCTTCTTCGCCGGCGTGATGTTGTTCTCCGGGTCGGCATCGTCGGCGTCGGCGCGCGTCTTGACCTCGACGAAGACGATTTCGTCGCCGCGTGTGCAGATCAGGTCCAGCTCTCCCCCGGGACAGATGAAGTTGCGATCCAGCAGACGGTATCCGGCGCGTTTGAGATGCTTCCAGGCGAGTTTCTCTCCCGCCGCACCGCGCTGCCGACTGTTCATCGCCATGGTAGGCATTGTCCACGGGGGGGCGCTTGCGTGGCAAGCAGACGTGTTGAACGAGCTATGGATTCTTCAAGGGGCGGCCATTTTTCTGAGCCGCGACCGTCAGGGAGCGGGTTCTCTGCACCGGCGCGCGCCAGTATCTGGAACCCGCGAGCCCCAGTCCCGCGGCTCCTCGATGCTGCCCAATCGTCAACGCCTGTTCAGACGGCGCCGGCCAATTCCGGTTCCTCGTGAACCGGGGCCGCCGCATCGTCGCCGGCATGACGGGCGGCGGCGGATTCGGCCTTGGCGGCGGCGCTCTTGATGCGCTCGCGAAGCTTGCGCGACTTGCCGACGCGATCGCGCAGGAAGTAGAGCTTGCCGCGGCGGACCTTGCCGTGTCGCTGCACTTCCACGCTCACGACGCGGGGCGACTGCATCGGAAAGATGCGCTCGACGCCTTCGTTGTTGACGATGCGCCGAACCGTGAAGGTCGCGTTCAAGCCGCGGCCGCGACGGGCGATGACCGTGCCGACGAAGGGCTGGATGCGCTCCTTGCTGCCCTCGACGATGCGCACGCCCACCGAGACGGTGTCGCCGATCTGAAAACTGGGCGGGTCCTTCTTGAGACGGTCCTTCTCGATGGTTTCAATGAATTTGTGTCGCATCGCAGTCGCTCCAGTTTCTTGTTCATCAACGTCGGCGATCAGTGTCGGTCTTCTTGTCGTTTCTCTCGCTGCGGGGCCAGCAGATCGGGGCGGCGCCGGCGCGTGCGCTCGATCGACTGTTGGCGCCGCCACGCCCGAATCTTCGCGTGGTCGCCGCTGATCAGCACCTCAGGCACCGCCAAGCCCCGGCACACGCGCGGCCGCGTGTACTGCGGGTATTCCAAATACATCGGCCCCTCGTCCGGCCGGCCGTTGTCCGAATCGTCGTCGCCGACTGGATCCATCGCCGAAAACGACTCTTCCGTCGTCGAGGCCGGATCGCCCAGCGCGCCCGGCAACAGCCGTACCACGGCGTCCACGAGGACCATGGCCGCCGATTCCCCACCGGAAAGCACGTAGTCGCCGACGGATATCTCGATCGGGCACAACATCGCCCGAATTCGTTCGTCAAACCCCTCGTAGTGCCCGGCAACGAGGATCAATCGATCCTGACTCGCCAGGTCCTCCGCCGCTGACTGGTCCAGCCGCCGTCCCTGCGGCGTCAGCAGGATTCGCGCCGCCGGACCATGGCCGTCGCTTTCCACCGCCTCGACGGCGTCCAGCACCGGCTGACACATCATCACCATGCCAGGCCCGCCGCCGAACGGCCGATCATCGACTTTTCGATGCGGATCGGCGCTGTAGTCCCGCAGGTTGTGACACTGGATCGTCACGCATCCGGCGCGGCGCGCCCGTCCCAGAACGCTCGACGCGAAGAATGGCTCGCAGGCCTCCGGAAACAGCGTCAGCACGTCGATTCGCATGGATCCCATTCGCCGTCGGCGATGCGAGTCCGTTCGTGCGCGCGTTTTCTTGCAAAAAAACTCGCTCAGGCGCTCGCCGCGCACGTGATCCCATGCTTGGCGAGCAGGGACTGGACGCTGTGCGACGGCCGCACGCCCTTGGCCAGCCAGTACTCAATGCGATCCTTCTTCAGCACGACCTTCTTGGCCGGGTCCTGCTCGATGGGATCGACGTATCCAACCTCTTCCAGAAACCGACCGGTCGGCGCATAGCGCGAGTCGGACACGCGAAGCCGAAAGAAGGCGCGGTTGCGCCGACCCAGGCGTACCAATCTCAACTTGACAGCCATCGATGCCTCATGTCTCCATTAGGTTCAGAAAATCCTACGTCGATCCGTGTCAAAAAAAGCCGCCGGGACCCGTCCACGGGGCGAAACGGCGAAGACCCCGAATTGTACCACACCGGCTGTCAGCGCCAAGCATTCGACCCGAAGCCGCCCCCGCAGAGGCCAAACGCCGGTATAATCGGCCCCGCGTCATCGCCCAACCGCGAGGTGACCCGTTGTCCGATAACGACTTACCGCTCAAGGAGATCATCGACGTCGCCGCGGGGCGCAGGCCCGCCGAGATCGTGCTCAGAGGCGGCCAAATCGTCAACGTCGCGTCCCACGAAATCCAGCAGGCCGACGTCGCGATCGTCGGCGATCGCATCGCCGGCATCGGCGATTATGAAGGCCGCGAAACGGTCGATCTCAAAGGCCGCGTCGTCTGCCCCGGTTTCATCGACGCCCACGTCCACGTTGAATCGTCGATGCTCTCGGTGCCGCAGTTCGCCCGCGTCGTGGCGGCCTGCGGGACGACCGCCGTCGTCGCCGACCCCCACGAGTTCGCCAACGTCATGGGCGGCGAGGGCATCTCTTTCGTCCTGCGGACCGCGAAGAACGCCCCCATCGACGTGTACGTCATGCTCAGTTCGTGCGTGCCGGCCAGCCCCCTGGAATCCGCCGGCGCGACGCTCACCGCCGAAGACCTCGAGCCATTTCTCAACAACCGATGGACGCTGGGCCTGGCGGAGATGATGAATTATCCAGGCGTCATCGCCGCCGACCCCGACGTCCTGGCCAAGATCGAAATGGCCCGCGACTGCATCGTCGACGGCCACGCCCCGCAACTTTCCGGCCGGCCGCTGACCGTCTACGCCGCCTCGGGCATCATGAGCGAACACGAATGCATCGGCGCCGACGAGGCGGCGGAAAAACTCCGCAACGGACTGTCGATCATGATCCGCGAGGGCTCGCAGGCGCGGAATCTCCGGTCCCTGCTGCCACTCGTCCGACCCGAGACCGCCGACCGTTTCATGTTCTGCACCGACGACAAGGACGTCCGCCATCTTCTCGACGAGGGGCAGATCGACTGGATGGTGCGCACGGCGATCGCCGAGGGGCTCGACCCGATCCTCGCCGTCCGCCTCGCCGGCTACAGCGCGGCGCGATACTTCGGCCTGCGCCACGCCGGAGCGGTCCTGCCCGGCTATCGCGCCGACCTGACGATTCTTGAAGACCTGAAGGGTTGTCGCGTGACCGACGTCTATCACCGCGGGCGTCTCGTCGCTCGCGACGGCGTCTGCGTCGTGCCCGAGGCGCCGGACGAGCAGCGCGCCCCGCTGCGCAGCAGCATCGACGTGCATTGGATCGAGCCGGACGATTTTCTCGTGCCCGCGCCGTCCGGCGCATCGGCTGAGCGCCCGCCAAAGATCCACGTCCTGCACGTCCTGGAAAACCGCATCGACACCGAGCGGAGCATTGAGCCCGCGGCCGTGCGCGACGGGGCGATGGTCGCCGATCCCTCGCGCGACCTGGCGAAGATCGTGGTCATCGAGCGGCACCGGGCCAGCGGCGAGATCGGGCGCGGCTTTGTGCGGGGATTTGCCCTGCGCCGCGGCGCCATCGCCTCGTCCGTCGCCCATGACGCCCACAACATCATCGCCGTTGGCACGAACGACGAGGACATGATGCAGGCCGTCGTCCGGCTGGTGAAAATGCGCGGCGGTCTGACGGTCGCCGACGGGGGAAAGGTCGTCGCCGAGGTTCCGCTCACCGTCGCCGGGCTGGTCAGCGACGAGCCCGCGGCCGTCGTCGCCGAAAAGCTGCGCCGCATTACCGCCGCGGCCCACGACCTCGGCTGCACGCTGGCCCAGCCGTTCATGGCCCTGTCTTTCCTGAGCTTGTCGGTGATCGGCAAGCTGAAGGTGACCAACCACGGCCTGATCGACGTGGAGCGCTTCGAAGTCATTCCGCTCATCGCGGGTTAACGGGTCCGGGCATCCATACGACAACGCTATGTTTTCCGGCAACTCGACAGCCGCCCTCTGCTGTAGCCCCGGAGGGGCGGCGGTTTGTAGCCACGGGTGCAGCGACGCGCGGCGCAGCCCGCGGAGCGAAACCCGTGGAAACAGAAGCGTTTTCAGTATCCCGCCCCGGCGGGGCGGAGGAAGGCGTCGGCGGCAGAATCGCGCATCGACAGTCTCGCCCGCCGATCCGCCGCCCGGTTCGGGCCGGCAATTGGCGCGAGAGACCAAATCCCACGGGCTCGCCGCCCGACGCGCGCCCCTAGTCCCCCCGTCGCTTGATCCAGTTCGCCAGGTCGGTGATGACCTCGACGTCCACGTGGCCCGGTTTGGCGTATTCCGCCGGCTTGCTCTTGCCCTTCCCGCGGAACATCAGGTGGCTCATATCCTCGTACCACTGGAAGGTCACGCCTTTCTTGCTCTTCAGCGCTTCGCGATAGACGTCGAAATCCTTTCGCGAGACCTGATAGTCGCGTCCGCCGCCGACGATCAGCATCGGACACTTCAATTCCGTCGCGAACTTCAGCGACTCGGCCGCCGCGAACGATAACTCATTCCAATACGACAGGGGCACGCCCAATATCATCTCCGTCGCGGGAAGTTCGCCGGCGCGAAAGCCCTCGATCTTCTTCCTGGCGTCCTCGTACATCGCGAGGTTCTGCTTTCGCCCCGGCCCCTGGATCGAAGAAATGTACGCCAACTGCTCCAGCACGACGTCGCAGCAATCGCGGGCCGAGCCGGCCAGGAGGATGACGCCGGCGACGTCGCCCGCTTCGGCGGCAATCTGCGGCGCGAGCGTGCCGCCCAAGCTGTGGCCAAGGACGAAGATGCGGTCCTTGTCGATGCCGTCGTAACCTCGCAACAAGCGCACCGCGGCCACGGCGTCGTCGATCACTTCCTCGCGGATGGTGATGTTCGGCTGGGCCGCCAGGCGCAGGCGATAGGCGTGCGTGCGCTTCGAATATCGCAGCACCGCCACGCCGCTGGACGACAGCCCGCCCGCCAGATCGCGGAAGATCTTGTTGGGGCCGATCGTCTCGTCCTCGTCGTGCGGGCCCGACCCGTGTACCAGGACCACGACCGGACAGAGCATGCGCTGGGCCGGGATCGTCAGCTTGCCCCGCAGCTTCCAGGGATCGTCGCCGACCTCGACGTCGAGTTCACTGTAGGCGTCGGGCTTCTCATAATCGGGCAGCGTGTACCCCGTCTCCTTTTCCTGGCCCGGCTGTGTCGTCGGCGCCAGCCAGAGGCCGGCGATGCGATTCTCCTTGTCGAAGACGAGGCGAAAGGTGATCGCGGACGACGCGAATAGAACGTCGAGCAGGACCACGTGGTACTCGCCCTGCCGTTCCGTGCCGACGCGGCGGATGTTCTTGTAGCCGCCCGACTTCCGTTGCAATTCCTGCCATATTTCGCCCAGCTTCTCCGGCGGCATCACCTCGGTCATCGTCTTGTCGAAACGCTCGGCGGCCTGGGCGAACTTCCCGTCGTTGAGCAATTCGATGAAATCCCGGCCCAGCACGAGCCGGGATTTCGGCTCCTCGGCAGAACATGGCCGGAGGGGGCCGAAGACCGGCCAGGCGATGCAGCAAACCAGCGGGAGGCAAAAAAAACGTCGTCGCATGAGGACTATCCTTTGAAGGTCGCGCGATCCGATGGCGCCGCGATGGTCGCCGCGCACAGGATTGTGCCATAGGATCATAGGGTGAGTAAAACGTATCATTGCCGGGGGCGTCACGCCAGTTGCGGCGTGGTGACGGCCCTGCCAGGGGCAACTCGGAGACAGCCGCCAATGACGACCGCACCGATCGACGTGGAAGCCGCCGTCCGCAGCCGATATTCCGCCGGGGCCCGGGCCGCCGAGGCCGGGCTGTGCTGCGCATCGACGGAGTACGACCCGAAGCTGTTGGAGGTCCTGCCGCGCGAGTTGATCGAAAGGGACTACGGTTGCGGCGATCCGACGGCTTTCTGCGAGCCGGGACAATCGGTGCTCGACCTCGGCAGCGGCGGCGGCAAGGCGTGCTACATCATGGCCCAGAAGGTCGGGCCGCGCGGCAGCGTGACCGGGGTCGACATGAACGACGACATGCTGGCCCTGGCCCGCAAACATCATCCGGCGGTCACGGCGAAGATCGGCTACGACAACGTGCGCTTCTGCAAGGCGAAGATTCAGGACCTGCGCTTGGACATGCAGCGCGTCGACGACTGGCTCGCCAGGCGCCCCATTCAAAGCTCCGCCGACTTGTTCGCCTTCGAGGAGTTCACCCATCGCATCGCGACGAGCGAGCCGCTGATCGCCGACGACTCGCTTGACCTGATCGTCTCCAATTGCGTGCTGAATCTCGTGCGCCCTGCGGACAAGGACCGGCTCTTCGCCGAGATGTATCGCGTCCTGAAGCGCGGCGGCCGGGCGGTCATCAGTGACATCGTCAGCGACGAGGACGTCCCCCTTCGGATGCAGAACGACCCCGACCTTTGGAGCGGCTGTATCAGCGGGGCCTATCGCGAGGATCTGCTCCTCAAGGCCTTCGAGGACGCGGGCTTTCACGGCGTCGAAGTGCTGAAGTTTGACGCGCAGCCGTGGCGCACCGTTGAAGGCATCGAGTTTCGGTCGATGACCGTCTCGGCCTGCGAGGGAAAGCAGGGCCCCTGCTACGAGCACAAGCAGGCGGTCGTCTATCGCGGCCCCTTCTCCGCCGTACACGACGACGACGGCCACCGCTACCCGCGCGGCGTGCGCAGCGCCGTGTGCCGCAAGACCTTCGAGCTCCTGCGGCGCGGGTCGTACCGCGATCAGTTCGTCTTCATCGAGCCGCGCGAGGCGATCGCCGCGGAGGATGCCAGGCCCTTTGACTGCTCGCGGAGCAAGGTCCGTCACCCGCGCGAAACCAAGGGCGCCGACTACACCGTCACCACCGAAGAGCCGCAAAGCTGCTGCGGTTCGGAAGGATGCTGTTAGCATGTTTTCGGGTTCAAAGTTGCAGTTGAACTCGGGTGGCATGGCCGCGGCCTTGTGCGGCCCTGTGACTGACAACGCCGACTGCAACGCATAGCAGCTCAGACGGCGCCATGCGACAGTCTCCGAGCGGCCTCGCGGTTGATCCGTTCGTCGCTCCAGTCCGGATGCTGCGTGCGGAGATGGCTCAGCAGCATCCGCCGCGCAAACACAAAAAGGTCTGACGCGATCCGCAGGCGCTCCGCCCCGGTCTTGGCACGAAATACCTCGGCCATCGCGTCATCCACCATCTCGATCCGCTCCGGCAACGGTCTCACAACTGCACGATCTCCTCGCATCAATCCGGCGGGCTCGCAGCGATTTCCAGACTCCGCATGGCCGTCCAACCAATGATGCAGTCATCACGCAGCTTCAAACACCTTCCAATCGAGATCAAGCTGCTTGACGATCGCGCGAACCGTGCCCATTTTCAGATCCTTGCCGCCCCAATCGGGTACGACGGCCATTTTTCCTTTTTCCGGATTCAGCCATTTTCGATGCGAACCGCCGCCTCGGCGCGGCAACTCCTGACACCCCAGCGATGCGAGCTTTCGTGCCACATCACGGTATCTCACCGCGTCGCCACCAGCGTTTCCAGCCAGACCGGTCCGCCATTGGCGCTCTGGTCAATGCCCGGCGGCAGCGGCCGCCCCGTGTCCGCGTACCCTTCCAACACCGCGGCGAGCGCGTCGCGGACGTTGTCCAATGCCTCCTCGATCGTGTCGCCTTCCGTGACCAGCTCCGGCAGGACCGGCGACGTGACCGTATAACCGCCTTCGGGCTGGGGACTCAGGAGAAGCGGAACCTTGCAGATCATGGCGAATGCTCCCGTGGGCTGACGATTCCTCTTCGATGATATGGCCGCTACAACTGCACGATCTCCTCGTAGGTCTCCGGCCGGCGGTCGCGGAAGAACTGCCACGTGTTGCGCACCTCGCGGATCAGGTCCAGATCGAGATCGGCGACGACCACGTCGTCTTCGCTGCGATGGCCCTCGGCGACGATCTGCCCCCGCGGGTCGCAGAAGTAGCTCGTGCCGTAGAACTCGCCCATGCGCCACGGCTCCTCGAAGCCCGGCCGGTTGATCGCCCCGACGAAATACTGATTGGCCACCGCGTGGGCCGGCTGCTCCAGTTTCCAGAGATATTCGCTCAAGCCCGCAACGGTGGCCGACGGGTTGAACACGATCTCCGCCCCGTTCAGCCCCAGGCAGCGAGCCCCATCGGGGAAGTGGCGGTCGTAGCAGATATACACGCCGACCTTGCCGACCGCCGTGTCGAACACCGGATAACCGAGGTTGCCCGGCCGGAAGAAGAACTTTTCCCAGAAGCCCGGCGCGACGTGCGGAATGTGCATTTTGCGGTAGGTCCCGAGATACGAACCGTCGGCGTCGATGACCGCCGCCGAGTTGTAATACACGCCGGGCATGTCCTCTTCATACATGGGGACGACGAGCACCATGCCGTGCTTCTTCGCCAGTTCGCCCATCAGCTTCGTCGTCGGCCCCTCGGGGATCTTCTCGACCATGCTGTACCACTTGATGTCCTGGTCGCAGCAGAAGTATGGGCCGTAGAACAGCTCCTGCAAACAGACCACCTGCGCCCCTTTCTTCGCCGCCTGCTCGATGAGGCCGACGTGCTTGTCGATCATGGATTTCTTGATCTTCTCGATCGGCGCCGTGCCCGGCTCCGACAGCGTGGCCTGAATGAGTCCGCCTCGAACGATGCGTGGCATGTGGGGTTCCTCCGGTAATTGTCGAAAATGATACCCCACCTCATCGTGAACGAAAACCGCGCCGGTCGCCGCCCTCTCTCGCGCTTCGGGCTTTTTGATCTCACAAGCCCGACGCGCGAGCGAGGGCTTTCCTATTGCCGCTCCGTTACATACCGAACCGCGTTGCGGTGATACGCCTCGTCGTTGATCCACTTCGTGCTCCCGTGTTCGGTCCACCACTTCCGCCGACGCCCGCCGCCCTCGTTCAGCCGCCGCGAACACCATGCCTTGAGCTGCTCCATCACCACCTCGGGACGCACATCCGCTGCCGCGACGAGGTGCACGTGATTGCTCCGTACGTTCAGCGCGTCAAGCCGCCAGCCCCGGATGCGGCAGTGCTCCTCGATCGTCCCGCGGACCGTATCGCGTTGACCGGGCGTGAGCAACACCGCCTCCTGGCGCATTCGCCGCGTCGCGTCCAGGACGCTCCGCCCGTCGCCCCCCTGAATGTCGGGTTCTCCTCTGCGCACCCATCCGCGGGCGTCGCCCGGGAGCCACGAGCCGTAGGTCGTCCAGGTGATCAGGTACGCGATGGGGGTGGACATGCGGCGCTCCGTATTCGCCCTCGCTCGCGCGTCGGGCTTGTATGATTCTCCCTCGCTCGCGCGTCGGGCTCGTTGCGAATCATGTGCGATACTACAAGCCCGAACGCTACAAGCCCGACGCGCCGGCGAGGGCAATCAACACACGTTCATCATCCCGCGATGACCCCGCCCTGCCGAAGGATGCTCTCCGATTGCAGATAGATGATCCACAGGATGAGCACGACGCCCGCGGCATAGAGCAGCCCGGAGACGGCGGCCGGGCCCATGCCCTCGCGCGCCGCCAGCTCATACTCCGCCCGCGCGCCCTCATCGATGATGACCAACTCCAATTCCTCGCGCCACAGCGCGGGCCGGGGTACGTCCGAGGGGGATTTGATGGCCCGGCGATTGGTTTCAGCCGACGCTTCTGTGGCGTTCGCCGTCGCCTCGGACGCATCCGCCGCGGGTTCGTCGTGGGCGCTATCCGGCTTGGGCGGAGCTGTTTCTTCTACCGCTGCCGGCGCCTGACGGTCCTCGCGCGTCCGCACGCGCAGCAGGTCATCCAGCGACGAGGGCACCCACACGGTCTGCCCGTGACGCTTCACCAGATTGGGATGCCGTGCTGCGGGCAGCCGCCCGGCGATCTGCCGAATCCAGGGCAGCGCCCGGGCGAGCAGGTCGCGCCGCTGGTTCTCGGTGCATTCGCGGAATTCGCCGCTGCGCTCACGGGCGAAGTCCTCGATCGTCTGCCGGCGAACGCGCTCGTCGGCCCAGACCTGGTAGGCCAGATGGCCCAGCGTCACCGCCAGGGCGGCGAAGAAGCCCCACACCCAGGTCGGGGGTAATTCCGGCGTCCCGATCGTCTTCTCGCCCAACTGGGCGTCGATCCGGCGGACGATGGCCATCCCCTCCTCGACACGGCTTTGAACCTCGGACCACTGCCAGGCAGCGGGCGCGCCGGCCGGCTGGGAAGAAGCAACGAGCTTCGCGCCGCCCGCCGCCTGTTCCAGGCGCTGGGCCGATTCATGGAAGACGGCCGCGGCCCTGCGGACTTCGTCGTTGACCCAGTTGACCCCGGCCCGCACGGCCGGCCAGGTCCCCGCGAGAATCGGCACGACGAACAGGGCGATGTACGAAACGCGGGTCAGCAGTTGCAGCTCGCCCAAGGCCCGGACCTTGCGCCAACTGAACCATCGCCACGGCGCGGCCAGCCGCCGGCCGATTCGCCGCCGGCGCGTCGCCGCTTCGGGAAGTATCGTCCTGGCCCCGCCGATGCCGCCATAGGGGCCGAACCGGCAATTCACGAAGCTGGGATTGTCACCCAGTGACGCGGTGTTGAAGTGGGCGCTTTGGCCGAACGTGGCCGAGTCGAAGCTTGTCGCGTCGCCGAACTTGGCCGAGGCGAAGCTCGCTCCGTCGCCGAACGTGGCCGAGTCGAAGCGAGCCACATCGCCGAACGTGGCCGAGGCGAAGCTTGCTCCGTGGCCGAACGTGGCCGAGGCGAAGATTGCCCAGTCGCCGAACGTGGCCGACTCGAAATTTGCCCAGTTGCCGAACGTGGCCGAGTAGAAGCGTGCCCAGTCGCCGAACGTGGCCGACTCGAAGCATGCGAAGTCTCCGAAACTCGCGCCCACAAACGCTGTCTTATCGAAATGTGTCCGTAGTGTTGTAAAGCTCGGCCGAATTTGTACGCCCTGGGCCGATACTTCACGGACATGGCAATCGCGCATGAGGATGTGCAGGTCCGAGCGGGCCTTGAATGCCTCCGGTTCCCCGGCCTTCCCAAGCCGGTGCTCGACGCCCCGCAGCAGATCGCCCAGGTCGATCGGATCGCCGGTGTTGGCGTCCTCGAAGACTCTGCCTGCGAGAATCAGCCCGCCCGCGGCGATGTGTTCGTCGGTGTCGGTCTTTCCGTAGGACGTACACCACGCCGTGACGATTTTCTCCAGGACTTCTTCGCGGTCTTCATCCTGGGCCACGAGCGGCGTCCACTGCTCACGGGGGATCGGCGGTGCATCGAAAAAGCTCGACATGACAGCACTTGATGACGCCGCGACGGGCGTGGCGGCCTTTCAATGTAGCGGCTCGCGGCGTAAAATACGACTTATTAACTGGCCAGGAGACGACCCCATGACCACCGGTACCGCACCCGCCATGCCCGCCGTCAAACCCGTCCAAATGTTCGTCGGCGGCCAGTTCGTCCAATCGAAATCCACGCGCCGGGGGCCGGTCTATAACCCCTCGCTCGGCGAGCAGATTGCCGAAGTACCCTTCTGCACCGCCGACGAGGTCGACGCCGCCGTCACGACCGCCCACGCCGCATTCGGCGCCTGGCGCGACACGCCCGTCGTCGAGCGGGCACGCGTGATGTTCCGGCTGGTGCATCTGCTCGAGTCGCAGGCCGACGACGTCGCCCGCCTGATCTCGCTCGAACACGGCAAGACGCACGAGGAGTCCGTCGGCTCGGTCCGCCGCGGCATCGAGATGGTCGAGTTCGCCGCCGGCATCCCCACGCTCAGCATGGGCCAGACGATGGTCAACATCGCCCAGGACGTGGATTGCGAAACGTTCAACTATCCGCTCGGCGTCTGCGTCGGCATCACGCCGTTTAACTTTCCGTTCATGGTGCCGCTGTGGATGGCCCCGATTGCGCTCGTATGCGGCAATACGTTCATCCTCAAGCCCAGCGAGAAGGTGCCGCTCTCGGCCATGCGCCTCGCCGAGCTCTTCCACGAGGCCGGCCTGCCCCCCGGCGTGTTCAATGTCGTCCACGGCGACCGCGAGGCCGTCGAGACGCTGCTGACGCACCCGCTGGTCGCCGCCGTCAGCTTCGTCGGCTCGACGCCGATCGCCAAGTTCATCTACGAAACCGCCGTCACCCACGGCAAGCGCTGCCAGGCCAACGGCGGCGCGAAGAACCACATCATTGTCATGCCCGACGCCGACATGGTCCGGACCGTCGCCGCCCTGCAATCCAGCGCCTTCGGCTGCTCCGGGCAGCGCTGCATGGCCGGCTCGCTGGCCGTCGCCGTCGGCGCCGCCGCCGATCCGCTCATCGAGGGGCTCGTCGGCGCCGCGGATCGCCTGAAGGTCGGCCGAACCGACGTCGGCCCCGGGCCGCAGATGGGCCCGGTCATCACCCGCCGGCACCTCGACGGCCTGCTGGCCAACATCGACAAGGGCGTCGGCGAGGGGGCCAAGCTCGTCCGCGACGGGCGCGATGTAAAAGTGCCCGATGCCCCGAAGGGCTTTTTCCTCGGGCCGACGGTCTTCGACCGCGTCGCGCCCGAGATGCACGTCGCCGAGACGGAGCTGTTCGGTCCGGTGCTGGGCGTTGCCCGTGTCGGCTCGCTCGACGAGGCGATCGCCCTGACGCACAAAAGTCCGTTCGGCAACGGCGCGGTCATCTACACCCGCGACGGCCACGCCGCCCGCGAGTTCAAGCATCGCGCCGGAGCGGGCATGATCGGCATCAACGTCGGCGTCCCCGCCCCGATGGCCATGTTTCCCTTCACCGGTCACAAGGCCAGCTTCTTCGGCGACCTGCACATGCAGGGCCGCGACGGCATCGCTTTCTACACGCAAAAGAAAATGATCCTCTCCCGCTGGCACACCGACAGCCACGCCGGGGAGTTCGTGACCACGCGGGGGTGAGCCGCGAAACGAATCAGTTTGGAATCGTACGAACTGGCGACCCGCAACGGCGGCACGGGATCGACCCCCACCTGCTCGATTCGGATGCAACAGGGTTGCCTTATGACGCGATATTCCGCGCTCGAGCGCTTTGATATAATCAGGGTGAAGAGCGGAACCGCGTGTGCGAAAGGGAGAAATCGTGCCAACGATTTCGATGTTCTACGGCATAATCGTGTCCATGTATTTCATGGATAATCGGAGACACAAGCGTCCCCGCATTCACGCAAAGTACCAGGATCAGGAGGCGGTTGTGGCCATTCCCGACGGCGAATTGCTCGAGGGCTCGCTTCCATAGGAAAAGACGCGCCTCGTGTTGGCCTGGATCGAGCTGCACCGTGACGAATTGATGGCCGATTGGGAGCTGGCGGTCAGCGGTCAGCACCCGTTCAAGATCGACCCTTTGAGGTGACCCGTGAATCCGAGAGTTGCGTCGGTGGCCGCGCGTGACGCCCATAAGCTGGAGATCACCTTCACCAACGGCGAGGTTGGCATTTACGACTGCGCGCCCCTGCTGAATTTCGGCGTATTCACAGAGCTTCGCGACGTCCGGTACTTCAGGCGTGCCCGTGTCGAGGGCGGCACCGTCGTCTGGCCCAACGAGCAGGACATCTGCCCCGATACCCTCTACCAGGATTCGCAAAAGTCGACGCGAGTCTGATTTCGTTGCTCCTACTCCCGCTCGGATTCGAGACACCGTGAAATCGCGTATCTCTAATTGACCGCGCGATACTCCCGCAACGGCGTCAGTTCTGCTATCCGCCGAAACACGCGGTCCTCGCTCATCAATTCCCCGTCGAGGTCGAGGCAGCACTGGGCGATGTGTGCGTCCGGCGTCGAAATCGACAGACCCTTTCGCGCCAGGGCCGCGCGAAGATCGCCCGCCCGTATCCAATGGGCCACCGACGCATCGCACAGCGGCAATTCTTCCAGAAAATCAACGAGCCGGCGCCGCCAGGACTTCGACAGCCGTCCGCTCAGCAGTTCCGACGCCACCAGCCCCGGCAGATAAACACGGGCCTCGCGCAGGGCCTCATCGAGGCCGGGAACCTCGCGCCCGGCGAAATAGGAAATCTCGCAGGATGTGTCAACGACGACGGCGCTTGCGACTGGCGTCCAGGTCGATATGCAGGCGCAGCTTGCCCTTCAGCCGCGCGGCTTTGGCGTGCGCCCGCGATCGCTTCAGGAGTTTCATCCCCTCGATCAGCGTGTCGGTCACGCCCTTGCCGGTGACCGCTCTCGCATCCCGCAGCAGCGCCGCGGGCAGGTTCACGGTCGCGCGTTTGATTCGCTCCATGCCAATATCATAAGATTGATATGTATCCCCGTCAATACGCCCATACATATCGCCCGGCGGCCGCCGAACGCGATGGACCGAGCCGCGGCCGCCGGTTCCTCCCCGACGGCGCCGGGTTGAAGTGATTTCCGGGCTACAATAGCGTGGGGCAGCACGAAGGAACCGGCGACAGGCGATGACAGGGTCGATCGACGACATCCCGCAGGAATGGCTCAAGGAGTTCGAGGCCGCGGCGCGGCGGCCGCTCGAACTGCGTATGCGCTATGCGTTCATCAAGACCTACAAGCCGGTCCTCGACGCCGCCGGATACCGCTCGTTCGACAGCATGGAACAATACCGCCGCTGGTGCGAGGACAATCTCCCCTCCTGGTTGGGCTATGGCCGCGTTTGAATACCGCGAGCAACGGACCGTAAACAGGGCGCGAAACGCCATGTGCCAGTTCGTATTGGTCACCATTCCGCTCGGCACGCCGATCGACCACATCCAGCCGGTTCTGAAGACCTAACAGTCTGTGGCAAGAGTCGGTTTTACCCCCTCTGGCGGGGTCTAAAACGCGGTTTTCTCGGCTTTCACCACTGACTGCTATCGCTTCGAATATCGCGATGACGATTTCCTTCGCCCCCGAAAGGGACTTCGGCCGTTTATCAAAATTGGCCGCATCGCTACTTACATCATGTAAGTTGGCCACGAGTTCTGCCCGACGGCTTGCCTGTTCGTTCCACTCGGGCCATTACAGACTCCGGCGAGGGTTTACGCGCCGTATTCTACAGGGCGTTTCAGTGCCCGCCTCAGGTCTTTGATATCACGGAGGCTGATCTCGACGCCGGGACACAGTTGGTGGTTACGGGCTCGATGTGCCTTCAACCGACTTCCTGATCTCGGCGCTCGAACCCCGCGCAAGTTGACAAGAACCGAGATTGTGTTATAGTTGGGCTACAGGATACCGTTGAATAGTAGTCCTTTTGGCTACATTGCTGTCGTCTTGATATTCTTTGAGTTGGGGACCGCTATGAACTTTGCTGAATTTGACGAGGCCATGCGTAGTTCGGAGTATAAGTGCCAGAAATTGGCGTGCAACTATTCTTGGCTGTCTGTTGATACCCGCTGTCCAACCCGATGTCCGCTTTGTGGCTCTTGCTCTATCACGGTGGTGACAGGTGAGAGCCTCCGTAGGGATATGTATAACGAGCGATTCGAGCCCGTGCTAAGAACTTTGCCATACCGCGACCGCGAGATCATCAAGCTCCGATATGGGTTTGGCGACGGCTTTGTTTATACACAAAGCGAGTGCGGGAAAATATTTAAGCTATCGTCCGCGCGAATTTGCCAGATTGAGAGCCGAGCGATACGAAAGCTTGGGCATCCCCGCCGAATGGAGAAACTCAGGGCGGCGGGACTGATCGGAACTTACGCGATGGCCACCATGCCAAGTCGGATGAAGATTTTGGTTGACCGGATTTAGCAGTCTGTGATAAATGTCGGTCTTACCTCCTCTGACGGGGTCAAAAACGCGGTCTTTTGGACTTTCACCGCGGCCTGTTTAGATGATTGCATTTCCTCGCATGATGAGAGCATGTGCAAGACAATGCATTTGCCCAATGTTGTCATTGGAGGTTAATGGGCATAGCCATGGTTGAGTATTGAAGGCATGATCCCGAGTGTCAGGAAGGTCAGCATGACAGACCCACACCGTGAATTCTGCCGCAGGCATCAGCGAATTATCGCGCACTATTTGGCGTTGGTTGCATGGATACGCGGATTAGATTGCATAGTGCTTGAAAGATCAGTCTTGAGGCAACTGCTGGGATTGAGACAATTCAAGAGCACTCGTGTCGAATGGCTGATGGAAGACATGAGTTCTTGGTTTGCCTTCATTGAAGCGTTCTATTCGACAAGGGCCAAATCGTCGATTCATTCACTGTGGTTGTCGAGAATTGACTTGTCCGATCTGCCAAAAGGGTCGCTGAGCACTTTGAATCGGATCGAATTTGCAAGCGAGAATGGCTTGAGGGCGGGCGTGTTTGCGAATCACGCGAGGGAAGTGTCGCGTCTTGAAGAAATGGTAGGCCATTTGGCACTATTGGCGGATGGCCTTGCGACACCAATGGAGCGTTGTTCGATCAGGATTCGCAAACAGCGCAAGAGAAGGTGAAGCGTTGGAGCGGGCCACAAGCGGCAACGTCATACCCGTTGAACCTGAGCAGGTTCGATTTGATAGCGGACCGATGTGGCGTAGAAAGCGGCGCGAGCCACAATAACAAGATGTACGAGTGCAAAACCAGTAAATCTATGCAAATGGGGCTTATTGTTCGTTGCCACGAGTCGGAATCGAAGAATCGTGAAGCCGAATCCCCTCCTCTAACCTGGGGAGGGGATTCGGCCGGCTGAAACTTACCGTGAGGGCCTTTGTCTCATCGGCTGCTCCTGCTGCACGCAGTGAACCACCCGCAGGATCTGCGAGCGATGGGCGTCGAAATCGACGATCTTCAGGAACTTCTCGACGAACTCCGTCAGTTGACACGCGGACCGGCACTTTACGGCGCTCTCAAACGCTTTCCAAATCATATCGAACGACAGGTAGCCGACGGGAGCGGATGGGAATCGAACCCACCAGACGACGCGATGCGCCGTCTCAACGGCTTTGAAGACCGCGGGGCCCACCAGGAACCCTGACGCTCCCAGAAAGACGCAACGCTTACGCCCCGACGCGCGAAACGAGCGCGATCGACCGGCGCGAGAACGCCCCGGCTCGCTGCGCGCTGTTCGTTTGAAACGCCAAGGCGCGCGATCCGGCGCGCAATCCGGCACACGATCCGCCGCCCGCTGGCCCCACCGGCTCGCGCCGCTCGCCGCGGTGCTACTGACCGCTAGGGCTTGTTGATCGTCGTCGTCGATTTCGAGTCGGAGACCTTGCGCCCCGGCGGGCTGGGGTCGATGTTTCGGTCCTGGCCGGCCCATTCGCCGGAGCCCCCGTCGCGCCACTCCTTGTTGGCGACGACGCCGTTCTCGTCGAATTCGATCTTCGCCGAGATGCTTCGATCCCAGTCCTCGTATTCCCATTCGTTCGCGCCGCGGACGGCATACTCCTCGCCGAGGGTCATCTCGACTTCCATCTTCGTGGACTGTCCTTCCCGGATCATGTCGAAATTCTGGCGGGTCAGCTTGTTCTCGGCGCATCCGCCGAGGCCGATCAACGCGGCAAAGGCGGCGCAGGCGATCGTCGTTTTCCGGTACATCATGACTGCCTCTCCTTTTTTTCGAAGGTTGCCCCGGTTACGGGGGCGACTGCTGGCTTAGGGCTTCGATGATCTCTTCGCGCACGACGCGAAACTCGAATTCGTACTCGTCGAACAGGCGCTCGCTGCCCGGCGCCTGAAAGCTGGCGACCAGGATGAACCGCTGCCCCGGCGACAGCGGCGCCCCCTCCCAGCTCAGTTGAAACTCATAGGTCGACGTGACACGCTCCCAGAACCGCTTCTGGTCCTCGACGTCGCGAATCGTCTGGTCCCACGTCTGGAGAAGCTCCCCCCGATGATGGCTGATCGCCGGCCGAAAGGCGTACAACTCGAAGAGAAACGTGCCGTAGGCCTTGACCGGGTCGCCGGCGCTGTCCAGGGGCCGCAGGGACACGCCCAGACCGTCGGGGATCACGTCGTCGTCGAAGCTCCGCGGCTTGGTAAACGGGAGGATGGCAATGCTTCGCGGGCTGTAGTACGCCGCCAGTTCCTCGGCGTCCGGGCCGTCGGCGGATCCGCTGATCGCCCCGCGCTGACAGGAAATGCCGAGCGCCGCCGCCAGCAGCGTGACGCCCACCGCAAATTGCGCCGCACGCCGCGTCGTTGGCCGCAAGATTCTGGCCTCCATTTGCAGTTCGCCATGCGCGGGCGTCGCGACCCACGGCGGTGCCGATTGTATGTGGCGACCCGGCGGCGTCAACCACCGCTCGACCCGCCGCGCGGCGCGCCGTTTCGCGGCGGCGGTTTACGGCCTGTCGGCGACCGGCGGGCCGACGATCTCCTCGCGCTTCCGACGCTGTTCATATTGCTGGCGCAGGATGGGGTCGGCGATCTGGAGCTTCGCGCGCAGCAGCAGGTCCCGGCCGAGCGACTCCATCTTCTCCGCGACCAGCCGGGCGGTCACCGGTCCCGCCAGGGCATCGCGAACGTCCTCGAACCGCCGACCGCTGGCGGGAACGCGGCGGACGAGCTTCAAGACGTGGACGCGGCCGAGGTCTTCAAAGGGATCGGAGACCTGGCCCGGCTGCAATTGAAAAGCGACCTCCACGAACGTCGGCGGCCAGGTCGAGTCGCGCCGTGAGAACGGCGGCAGGAGTCCGTCCTTTTCGCGCGAGATGGGGTTCTGGCTGAACTGGCGCACGAGCGATTCAAATGGCTCCCCCTTGTCGAGGCGTTCCTTGACCTGCGCCCAGATGCGCGGGGCGGCAAGCTGGATGTGCCGCACCTCGACCTTCTCGTCGTGCACGCGATGATACTCTTCTTTCAGCACCGCCTCGTCGATGACCACCAGCTTCTCGGCGATCTTGCGCAGATGCGCCTGGCGGCGCATGGCCAGGGCCAGCTCCTGTCGCGAAATGCCGCTGTTGCGCGTCCAATCCTCGATCAACTGCTCGCGACGCGCCGCCGTCAGCGATTCCTTGTCGCGGCCGTTGAACCGGTCGGCCTCGATCGTCAGGTCGTACTCGTGGCGGACGTCCGCCTCGGACACGTCGAGTGTCCGCCGCGCCGATTCCTGTTCCGCGACCTCCAGCAGGATCATCTGTTGCAGCAGCGGCAGGCCGTGCGTCTCGACGAGGAGGCGGATCCACTCGCGCCGGTCCACGGGCTGGTCGTTGACAATCGCGATCGGGGGGCCGGCCGGCGGCGCCGCGTCGCCGTTCGTCGATGCCGGGTCTTCGTTCGGCGCGCGGCTCGCCGTGTTTCCCGGCGGCTCGTTGCCCGCGGCGGCCATGTGGTCGCGGACAACCGGTGCTTCGGCATGGAAGGACTCGCACGCGCCAACGCCCCACGCAATCGCGCAGATCATGATCGCCTGCGCGCAGCGCCTTTTCGCCCGTCGCAAAGAGCCCAGCGGCGCGAATCCCGGCTTGTTGTGCATCCCGGTCATTGAAACGGATCACAGTCGCGGCGGCTAATGATGATGCTCGTGCCCGGCAGCGCGGCGCGGAGGCGGCTCGCCAGCGGGGCGAGGACCGGCCGCTCGCTCGCCCAATGGCCCAGGGCGACGGCGGCAGCGCCGATGCGCTGATATCGCAGGGCGTCGTGATGTCGAATCTCGCCGGTGACGACGACGTCGCCGGGCCCGCACGGACGGTCGGCGATCTCGAAGGGCAGCGAGCCGGCGGCCCCGGCGCAGACGATGCCGCGCGACACGCCCGCGGAAACCCTGCCCACGATCGCGACGCCTCGGACCTTCAGCAGGCGCCGGAGGCGCGCCGCGAGTTTGGCGGCAGTCGTCGGCTTGGCAAAACGCCCGACACGGCCCTGGCCGCTGCGAGCGTCCGGCGGCGTCGCCAGCGGGTAGATGTCGAATGCCGGCTCCTCATAAGGATGGGCGCGCTTCAGGGCCGCCGCGACGTCGGCGATCCGCGACACGGGCAACGCGACTTCCAGCCGCGTCTCCCGGACGCGCTCCAACCGGCCCTTGCGGCCGACGACGGGCGTGGTCGAATCGGCGCCGAAAAACGTCCCGACGCCGTCGAGCCGGTAGCTGCACCGTTCGTAGTCGCCGATCCGGCCGGCCCCGGCGGCGAAGAGGGCGTCGGCGACTTTCTCCAGCGACTTTGGCGGCACAAACGTCACCAGCTTCGCCTCGCGGCGCGGCGGCGTCGCCGCTTCAAACGGCGCCGTGTCGATAAGCCCGCACAATTCCGCGAGGGTGCCGTTCGTTCCGCCCGGCGCGGCGTCCAGCGCCGTATGCGGTGAATAAACGGCGATGCGATTCGCCAGCGCCGCCGCCGCCACGCCCTCCTGGGTCCGCGGGGACGGAATCATACGCGTCACCGCGCGAAAGATCGGCGGGTGATAGGCGACGATCGCGTCGCACCGCGCCCCGGCGGCTTCTTCCAACACGACCGGCGTCAGGTCGATCGTCAGCAGGGCCCTGCGCAGCGGCCAGTCCTCGCCGCCGGCGAGCAGGCCGACGTTATCCCACTCGGCCGCAGCCCAGGTCGGGGCGATGCGCTCCATCGCCGAGCACAAATCCGCGACGCGGCGTTTCCTTTCCCTACGCGCCATCGGCCGGACCCCTTGTCGCGCACTCGCAGGCAACCAGCGATCGATAGAGTTCGGCGAATCTCTTCGACGCGTCGCCGACCCGGCCGCTGCCCACGACGTGCTTTTCGATCGCCGTCACGGGCATGACCTCCATGATGCTGGCCGTCAGGAATACCTCCTGCGCCGCCAGGAGCGTCTCAATGTCGATCGGCCGCTCGTCGACGGGAAGGTTTTCTCTCCGCGCCAGCTCCAGCACGCATCCGCGGACGATGCCGGCGAGGATCGGCGTTTGCGTCGGCGGCGTCAACAGCGTCCCCTCGTGCCAGAGAAACACGTTGCAGAATGAGCCCTCGGCAAGATGGTTGTCGATGGTGAACCACAGTGCCTCGTTGCATTGCCGTTCGGCCGCGTGCTTCATGCCGAGCAAGCGCGGCAAATAGCCCAGCGTCTTGTGGCCCGCGAGCGGGTCGTGCACGCTCTGCTGGTAAGGGCAGATGCACACCCGCATTCCGTGGCGATAGTGTTCTTCGGGATACGGCTGCACCGGGCTCGCGGTGATCAGCACCGTCGGCGGCGCGGGATGCTCGATCGTTTGCCCCGGACGCGGAACGGCGCCGGGCGTCATGGTCAACCGCACGCGAGCGTCAGTCAGCCGGCTGGCCGACAGCAACTGTCCGATCGCCGCGCGGATATCGTTCGCCGTGGATTCGAGGCCTGCTTCGAACGAAGCGGGCATCTGCAAATCCAGCGCGGCGGCGGAGGAAATGAGGCGATTGACGTGCTGCTCGAGGCGCATCACCCGCCCGTTGTAGGCCCGCATCGTTTCGAAAAAACCGGCTGCGTGCGTCAGGCCGGCGTCGAAGACCGATATCCTCGCCTCGTCGGCCGGGACGATTTCTCCGTTGAGAAAGACGAAGTCACTCATGGCCGACCCCGGCCGCGACGGGCCCGCGCAACGGCGCCGTTGTGACGCGATCGGCCGCCGCCGCCGTCGATGTTTCGGCGGCGTCTGGCAGCGCAAGTACTTTGAGGCCCAGGGCCGCGATCATGCCGGCCGACTTGGCGTCCAGCTCGGCGCATTCTTCATGCGGATCTGAATCGGCCACGATCCCGCTGCCGACGTGCAGGGTCACCGACCCCTCGCTCGCCGTCATCGTGCGGATGGCCAGGTTGAGTTGCATCCGGCCGTCGAGTCCGACGTATCCGATCGCGCCGCAATAGGGTCCGCGGGCATCGGGTTCGAGTTCATCGATGATCTGCATGGCCCGGACCTTCGGCGCGCCGGTCACGGAGCCGCCGGGGAACGTCGCGCGGATCAGGTCGGCGGCGTCGCACTCCGGACGCAGGCGCCCGGTTACGGTCGCGGTGCGGTGGAAGACCGTCGGGTGAGCTTCAAGCAGACCCGGATCCTCGACGCGAACCGTCCCGTATCGGCAGACGCGCCCGAGATCGTTGCGCACCAGGTCGATGATCATGTTCAATTCGGCGGCGTTCTTCGGGCAATTCATCAGGAAGCTTCGCGCCGCGTCGTCGAGCGAAGCGTCCCCGAGGCGAGGCGCCGTCCCCTTGATCGGTCGCGTCGTCACGGCGTCGCCATCGAGGCGGAGGAACAATTCGGGAGACGACGAGAGAATCGCCGCGGGGGCGTCGGCGGAGCCGATGGAGACGTAGGCCGCCAGGGCCGCCGGATTCGTCGTGCAAAGCCGCTCGTAAAGCGCCAGCGCGTCGCCGGCGAATTGCACCCGTAGTCGCCGGGCAATGTTGACCTGAAAGACGTCGCCCGCCGCGATGTAGTCCTGGGCCCGTCGCACCGTGGACAGGTATTGTTGGCGCGTCAGGTTCCATCGAGGCCGGCTTGAATGGAATGCGGGCCGCGGCGCAGTCGGCGGCGCGTTGGCGCGCTCGACGACGCCGGCGATTTCATCGAGACGCCCCTCGGCCGCGGGCCGCATCGAGTCGGCTGCCGCGTGCGGATCGTCCACGGCGACGGCGCTCCATGCGTCGCCCGCGCGGTCGTGAATCAGCGCCGCGTCGTAGAGACGCCATTGCGCCAGAGGCAACCGGCGATCGTCGTGCCGCCAGCCGGCCGACGGTTCGATGAATCGTCCCGCCTCGTAAGACAAAAAGCCGATCCAACCGCCGGCAAACGGCAAATTGGCGGGGCACTCGATTCCACGGGCCGGGCGCATGACTTCCGCCATTTGCGCCAACGGATCGCGGCGGGCCCCCGGCCCCGGGCCGACAACGATCGAGCGGATGGGATTCCAGGCATAGATGCTGTAACGCCCCTCGCCGGGATCATCCGACAGGGATTCCAGCATGACCGGATGGGGTTGACAGGCGACGACCCGCCGCAGCGCCGCGCGGTCGGCTGGCGCGGCCGTATTTCGGACGAGAACACGGGTTCCCGTGCGTCGCAGGCGTTTGCTCATGGCGGGCAGTATAATGGCCGGCCCTGCCCGCGGCATTTGCGGACGGTGCGGAGCGACGAACGGTCGATAATCTACTCGGAGTTCGTGCCAATCGGCCGCGCCGAGGGTCTCGGCGCGCTTGAGATGGTCCGGCCGGTGAGTATAATCACTTGCGGGGTGGAAGTTGGGGGGTTCCAGCCGAAGGATCGCAATCATGCAGCCCAATGGCAGCCATCGCGAGGCGAATGCGGCGGCAAGGCCGGCGCATCAGACCGTCCTGTGGTTGATCGCGATTCTGCTGGCGGTGATCGCCACGACGCTCATCGTCCGCCCCAACGGACCGCTGGGCATCGATGCCGCCTTTGCGAATTCACCGATGGTCGGGGCCCGCGGAATCTACGCATTCACCGGGCAGCTTGATAAGAGTAGTTACGGGCTGTTCATGATGGACGTGGATGCCCGAACCGTCTGGGTCTATCAGTATCTGCCGGCAACGCGCAAGCTGAAGCTGGTGGCGGCGCGATCGTTCAAGTACGACAACTACCTCGAGTCGTATAACTGCGACGGGCCGACGGAAGACGAGGTTCGCGCCCTGCTGGACGAGCAGCAGCGAATCCGCGACCGTCAGGAGCGCGGCGGCGTCGGGCCGCAGGCCGGCGACGAGGCGCTGGGAATCACTCCGCCGGAGGCGTTGATTTCGGGTGAAGCCGTCGACCGCGATCGGCAATAACCGATTGCCTGCCAAGTGCCGGCCGGGCCGACCGGGTCCACCGTCCGGCGAAAACGACATGCCGCGAGACAGGGGAAGTCCGACATCATGGCCAATGAATACGTCACAATGGAAGATGCGTGCGAGCTATTGAGCAAGTCGGAGGCCGACATCAAGGCCCTGGTCGCCGACGGTCAATTGCACGAGCTGCGCGATGGCGACAAGATCTACTATCGTCGCGACGAGCTCAAGCAGGTCGCCATGAAAGAGGGCAGCAGCATCGTCGACCTGGCCGCCGCCGAGGAGTTGGGACTTGACACCACCTCGGACGACGCCCAGACCGAATCCTTCGCGTCGGCCCTGTCGAGTCTCGCCGACGAGTCGTCGAGTCTTGGCCTCCTTTCCGATGAATCGCCCGCGGTAGAACCGGCGGAATCCGGCGCATCCGATGGCGGCGAAGCGCCCACCGAGGACGCGGACGCCTCGCCGCTTGTCGAGTTGTCGGCCGAGAGCTTTCCTGAGAATCTGCCTGCCGCGAAGGCCGATGACGACGCGACGGATGGGTCACCCGAACCGTTGGAGTTGACAAGCGAAATCGATCTGCTTTCCGACGACGAGGGAACGGCGGCGGGAATCTCGCCGTTCGGTGGTATCTCGCCGGACATGGGGTTGTCCCCGGAAGCGGCCGAAGCGGAGCAGGAAGTAAAGGCCACGACCGAGCCGGCCGAGGAGGATTTCGAGCCAGAGGTCCCTGACCTGGGCCTCAGCGGCTCGAGCGTCATCAGTCTCGAACCGACGCTGGACGACACGGCCGGACCCGTTAAGCAGGAGGCCAAGCCCAAGGGCGGCGGCATCAGCGTCTTTGAAGACGACGAATTGGAAATCGACGCCGACCCGATGGGTGAAACACAGATCTCATCCAGCGTGGACGAGCTGGAGGCGGTCGGCAGCGGCAGCGGTCTGCTCGACCTCACGCAGGAGAGCGACGACACGAGTCTGGGCCCGGCATTGCTCGACGTAATTTCGCCATCCGAGGGCGCCGAAGCCCTGGAGGCCGCCGAAGAAGACGGCATTGAGGTCATCGGATCGGAAGAAACCGTCGAAGATTCCGAGCCGGTCCTGGCCGAGGCCGAACCCATCCTCGCCGAAGCCGCGGCGGCGAGGGCCGGCACGGCGATGGCCGCTCCGAGAGCGGCGGCCGCTGTGGTGACCGAGGGCGCCGTTCCGATCAACGTCTGCGCCATCGTCGCGTTGGTGGCGATGGCCCTTGTCGGGCTGGTGTCGGCGGGAGCGATCCAGGGCGTCTGGCCGGGCATTCTGAGCACCGACGCCGCGGACCTCAGCAAGGGCGCCATTCACTACAGCGTCTTCGGCGGGCTGTTGGCCATCGCGTTGGGCACGGGATTGTGGGGATCGTTTTCCGGCCGCAGGTAGCCGGCGCCTGTCCGATCGGTTCACGGGCGCTGCCATTGGTCGCACGCGGCGCACAGCGGGGCCTTCGGGACCGCGCGTTCGCGAATGTCCCGCCAGCTTTCGCGCCGCCACAATTCGACGAGTCCGCACTTCTTGACGCTCCCGACGACCTGTCGACCGGCGAAGTCCTGGTCGCACGTCGTCATGCTCCCGTCGGCCAGCACCATGACGCGGCTGCGCGTCCGGCGGCAGCCGGCGCGGGTCGGCGGCGACATGGACGTCACGGCGCGCCTCGGCAACTGACCGCCGTAATCGCTGTGGCCGGTGATGAGCTGCATCCCGAGCCGTCGCTGCCAGTGATCGAAGAACGCCTCCATCTCGTCGAGATTATCGACCGACTTGACGAACGAGGGCACGACCAGCGGGCGGGCGCGCCCGCCGCGGACCCGCCGTTCGAGCCAGCGCTCGACACGCGCCGTCACGTCGTCGAACGCGTCCACGCCGTGGACTCTCGCGTACGTGTCGGACGACGTCGCATCGAGCGTGACCTCGACGACATCGACGGGCACGTCGAACAGGGCTGACTCCACGGCCGGATCGTCCAGCGTCCCCGGCGTTCGCACGGCGATGGCCGCGGCGTCCGACCGCAGGGCGGCGCAGATTTCCGCGAAGGCCGGATGACAGCACGGATCGCCGTGCCCGCCGAGCACGACGCACACGTCGTCGTCGTTCGCTATCGCCGCGGATATTGAGCGGATGGTCTCCATGTCGATCGGACCGCGCCGCGGCATGGCGTCGCCGCCGGGCCGCAGCACGGACGCGCCCACCGGACGCCGCTCGGTCGTCAGCTCGATCTCGATCTCCCGCGGGACGGGCTCGACGAATCGCTCGTCGCGATCGCTCAGCCACTGGCCGATTCGCGCCGCCGGCCAATCCTCGGCGCCGGCTTCGATCAGGTCGCGCACGCGGTCGAACGCCCGGCTCGTGTCGCACTGCAGGCGGCCGCGCGATTCGATGACCGCCGCGTCGGCGTGGTAACACGCGTCGCGAACCGTCAGATCGGCGATCGGCCGGTCCGGGTTGTACGCCAGGATCAGCCCCGGCGGTTCGTGACCCTGCGCGAGATTTTGCAGGAGGTTCTTGCCGATGAGGAACGGCGCCAGACCCGGCGGGGCCTGGGCGAAGGTCATTTGAAACTCGTGGCCCTTCGCTTGGTAGTGGCCGGTCATCGCGTCGATCAGCTCGGGGTGGATCATCGCGGCGGCGGCGGGAACGCTCACCACGACGTCGGCGCCCTCGCGCTCGGCCAGGGCGGATAGGACGCCGGCATGAAAGTCCTCGTCGAAGGCGCAAAACGAAGCGACGCCTCCGCGCCATCCGTCCAGTCCCCACCAGCGCGCGGCGCGGATCAGCTCGGCGTACGGCGTCGGCCCCGATTCGATGCGCTCCTGCCTGACCTCCAGCCCGTCGAGCGCGTCCGCCGCGATCGAGCCCTGCCGGACCGGGCAGATCACGTGGATCGAGGCGATGGCGCGGGCCCGGAGCAATCGTTTGATCGTTCGGCAGATGACGGGCGTGCCCAGCAGCGGTTCGCGCAGGCGGCTGCGCGTACCGGGCGGCGCCGTCTCGAAATCCGCCATGATGGCCGCGATGAACTTCATGGTTTGTGGTCTCGAAGCGCCACGTCAAAGCGGCTCAGCGCGCCGTCGAGGATCACGCCGAGCCGGTCGCATCCATCCAACAGGGCGTCGATGAATTGCATGTCGCGGGCCAATTGTTGCCGGGCCCGGGCCGCGCCGGCGTTTTTCGTCATTTCCATTCGCCGGTCGGCGGCGATCTTCTGCAATTCGCCCAGTTGGGACACCTCGCGGACCATCTGGAAGATCGTATCCTGTTGTTGCACGCGCGTGCGAAGGTCGTCCACCCGCGCCAGTCGTCGATTGAATTCGTCCGGACGGTCGGTCAGCGATTTCATGTCGTCGAGCAGTCGGCGCGTTTCCTCGCAGAGCCGGCGAAACTCTTCCAGCGCCGACCGCCGCTGTCGGACCGCGTCGCGCGCCGGGGCGAGCCGGTCGGGCCGCCGCCAATTCGACCGCAGATAATCGAATCGCGACCCGTCGATCGGTCGCGTGCAAAATAGACCGATCGCTTCGTCGAGCGTCATCAATTCCGACCCCGCGATCCGCGCACCACCCTCGGTCGCATCGATCACGCGGCAGCGGCTCCGCCCGATGTCGCGCTCGAACTGTTGGAGATACGTATACATCTGCTCGTCGGTGTAGATCTCGCGGCCGTGGATGTCGAGGATCTTGCGAAGAATCGGCCGGTGGCGGACGATGCGCTCCCATTCCTTCATTTCCAGCGTCCCGAAGCGGCCCAGCTCGGGGTCCCAGGATCGGTGCATCGTCACTCCGGGCGTGTAATAGACGTGCCCCGAAAAACCGAGGTCCTGCCCGACCAGAATGATCGGGTCGCAACCCATCCACTCGGCGAGATAAAACGCCAGGTGCATCACCGTCGCCCCCGGCTCCAGCGCCGCCCTCTTTCCCAGCGTTTCGCCCACGCAACGGCGGGCAAAGACGTTGTCGAGCAGGATCGTGCGCCCCGGATGGGCGTCGTCCCGGCGCTCGAACGCGTCGATGACCGCGCACGATGCCTTGGGCTCGGCGACGAGCACCAGGTCGTCGGGGATATCGAGGTTCTCAAAGAACTGCTTCGAGACGCTGCTGTAGTCCAGCGCCGTGACGAAATGCGGGTGTACGCCGTGCCCCAGCAGCAGGCGAAGCGTCGTCTGGGCGGTCACGACCACGGCCCGCTGATCGAGCCCCCGTAGCCGGTCGAGATGCCTTCCGAGGGACGGACCCGCCGCGACGAGGATGGCGGGCGCACCTTCGAAACGCCGCCTGAGAACGTCGAGCGAAGGCGTCGAGACGTAGGTGGGCAGATTGTCGGCGACGTTGCCGCAGGTGATGCCGGCGTTCTTGACCAGCGTGACCAGCGACATCTTGGCGTATGCGGCGAAGGCGAGAATCGCCTCGCGGCACGCCTGATGAAAGTCCGCGCCGACCTGGAGGGAGACCGGCGGAACGACGAACTGCGTGCCCAGCATCAGCACGGTCGCGAATCGACCGATCCGTTCGTGAAGATAGGATTTGTCGAGTCGCGTGATGAACTCGATGCGGCCGGAATCGAGGACGGCCGTCAGGTCGGTGTGGCGAAATGCGGTGGCGATCGTCGCCGTGTCCGGCTCGCTGATCAGAAACGTGCTCCCGCTTCCGTATTCGTCATGCAATGCGCGGAGGTGATGCCCGAGCCCCAGTCCGCTGAGGACGATGCAGGCGGCGTCGCGGGTCTCCAGGGTGGCGCAGAAGTCCATCGCCTCGCGTTGTGGATCGTACCGGCTGTGCAGATAGAGCCGTCGGCCGTCCCCGGTGACCACGGCGGCGGTCGGTGGGCCGGCACGTGACGCCTCGACGGCCAGCAGATCGTCAGGGGGGACCTCATCGATGCGCTGGGCCAGTCGGGCATCGAGCCGCCACAGTCGGCGCATGTTCTCGACGTATGTGGAGTTGACGTGGGTCGCCGATGGCACGGCCGGCATTCTACCCGTCCGCCGCGCATCGCCCACGGCGGGATCGAAGCCGTGCTCCGGATCGCGCGATTTCGGAAAGGCGGCTCCGATCGGCGGCATCGCGCCCGATCCGGCGGGTTCCGTTACGATAGGCGATCGAAGGCGTCCGACTTGCACGGGGCGAATCGGCGGGCCCCGCTTTCGGCATGGATGCTTCGGAGGAACGATTTGTGAAAAGAATCAGGATCGTATTCGGCGCGTGGTGGTTCTGGTGCGGGATCGCTGGAGCGGCGGCGAGGGCGGAGGAGCCGATCCTGCCGTCGGACGCCGGCCTGGCGGTCGTCGATTGGAAGGACGCGGCCGACCATATGGACGAGGAGATCATCGTCCAGGGCCGCATCACCGCGACGCGCAACGTCGGGAGCATCTGCTTCCTGAATTTCGACGAGGCGCGGACCTTCACCGCCATCGTGCGCCGGGAGAACTACGAGAAATTTCCCTCGCCTCCCGACCTGCTATTCGCCGACAAGCTGGTCCGCATCCGCGGCGTCGTCAGCGCATTTCGCGACAAGCCCCAGATCGAAGTCGGCTCGCCGGATCAGATCACGATTCTGGACCAGCCGGGCGAACTGTCCTCGCCGGAGCCGGTGCGGCGGCGGGATGTCGATGGATCGCTGACCCTCGCCACGCTGAATACCTACAACCTCTTCGACGAGCACGACGATCCCTATCACGCCGATGAGGGGACGCGGGCCAAACCGCGTGACGAACTTGACCGCCTGGCGGCCATGATTCGCGAGATCGACGCGGACGTGCTCGCGTTGCAGGAGGTGGAGAATCGGTATTATCTGGAGCGGTTCGTGGCTGCGAAGCTCGAGGGCGCCGGATACGACAACGTCGTGTGCTTCGATAGCAACGATCGCCGCGGCATCGACTGCGCCGTGCTGTCACGATGGCCGGTCGGTCCGGTGACGTCGTATCGTCACCTGCGCTTCAGCGACGGCTCCGGCGGCACGCGGGGATTCAGCCGCGATCTCATCGCCGTGACGGTGGAGCCGCCGGGGTATCCGTCGTTCGAGGTGTTCGTCGTTCATTACAAGAGCAAGCGCGGCGGCGAGAAAGCGACCGAGCGGATTCGCGTGGCCGAGTGCCTCGCGACGCGGAAGATCATCGAAGATCGGCTGCGGCGCGATCCGAACTCGCGAATCTTCCTATGCGGCGACTTCAACGACACGTTCGACAGCGCGCCCCTCAAGGCGCTGTGCGGCGACGGCGCCGGCGCGCTGCGCAATTTTCTGAAAGACCTGGATCCCGAGGCAGTCACGTTCAACAAGCCGCCGAATCTCAGCGTGATTGATTTCGTTTTCGCCTCGCCGGCGATGGCGGCCGAGTATGTCGACGGTTCCTATGGGATTCGACCCGGTTCGATCGAAACTTCGGGGTCCGATCACAATCCGATCGTCGCCAAATTCAAACTCAAGAAGGTTGGATCCCCTTGAGGAAAATCGCGGAGGTCGGTGGAAACCGCGTCCTGGGTCAGCGCTGCCACGCGGTGGGGTGGTCTAATATTATTCGTGACGGCAGGTTAGGCGAAGCAAGTTCAAGTCCCGCCGTCCCCGGGGTATTTGTCCGTATCGGACCAGATCCGGACCGGCCCGCAGATATTTCGCATTTGCAAAAAAACCCAGTTTTTCGCGTCGAAGGGGTATTGACAGGGATTCACGGGGGTAGCTAAACTCCCTCCCCGAGATCGGGCGATAAAGCCTGATACGCCTCGTCCTTATGGCGCGGCAGGGTCGAGGTCCCGTTTTGGCGCGGTCAGAGTGTTCCCGCTGCACCGTGCTGGAAAGGGCCTTTTGTGGAAGGTATGGAACAAGAGACTGGGAACCAAGAAGTGAGGATGTTGTAATGACTCTGGATTTTGTGCTTGCTGCGTTGATCGGCTTGATCGACCTGAACCCGCTGCTTGATATCTTCTTCACGCCGCTGGCTTGGGTCCTCACCTTCTGGAACTGATCCGGTTGAAGGTGAAATAGGCCGTTGCCGGCGCCCATGTGCGACCGGCGGCGGCAGGGAATGATTCCGTTGCACGGAAATTCCCGCATCGGTTCGGATTGGGTGATCGATCGGCCGACGGTGTCGAATGATCCTTAAGGCGGGACGCCGGCGGGCTCTTTGAGTTCGTCGGCGAGTCGCGAAGTTCGGCCCGTTGTGCTTCCAAAGGTCCCGCTTCTATAGGGCAATTCCCGGGAGGCGCAGGCCGCGATCACCGGAGCCGCTTGTGGCTCTGCCGCACGCAGGTGCGGTGGAATCTGCTTCTGCTAGCAGTTGCAGGACCTGGTTTGTGTCTCACACAATCAGGTCCTGTATCTTTTTTACGCTTTCATGATCGTCCCTGACCTCGACGGACCGGCGTCTTGACGCGCGGCCGCCGGCGACCACCGAAGCGGCGGGCTTGAGTATAATGCGTGGGTGTCATGCGCCGTTTTGCTGCAACGTCGCGGCCGATGAACGACTCCGGGCGGTCTCCACTCGATCGCAGGAAGGAATGAACAGGCGTGGCGAAAGTCGAAGTGCCCGAAGGCCTGTGGATGCGCTGCGATGGATGCAGCAAAATGATCTTCAAGAAGGTCCTGGAGGAGAAACTGCGCGTCTGCCCGGAATGCGGCTTTCATTATCGCGTCGATGCGCGAACGCGCGTGCGCCAGATCTCCGATCCCGATACGTTTGAGGAATTCAATGCCGCCCTGATCTCGACGAACCCGCTCGGGTGGGAGGACAACGTCGCGTATCCGACGCGACTGGCGGCGGCGCGCGAGAAGACCGGATTGACCGAAGCCATTCTCACCGGCAAGGCATACATCAAGGGGCGCGCGGTCATCCTCGCCGTCATGGATCCGTTTTTCGTCATGGGGTCGATGGGAGCGGTCGTCGGTGAAAAGGTGACGGCGGCCCTGGAGCGCGCGACGGATGCCTCCCTGCCGATCGTGATCGTGACCTGTTCGGGCGGGGCGCGCATGCAGGAGGGCCTCGTCAGTCTGATGCAGATGGCCAAGACCTCGGCGGCGGTCGCCCGTCACGACGAGAGCGGCGGCCTCTACGTCACCGTGATGGCCGATCCGACGACCGCCGGCGTGGCCGCGAGCTTCGCGTTTCTGGGTGACGTGATCATCGCCGAGCCGAAGGCCATGATCGGCTTCGCCGGGCCCCGGGTGATTTGGAATACCGTGAAGGCCGAGTTGCCCGACGGGTTTCAGACGGCGGAATTCATGCTCGAGCACGGTTACGTCGACCGCATCGTCCCGCGTGCGAACCTGCGGAGCGAAATCGGTCGGATCATCGACTATTGCGGGAAATGACCGACGCCGCGGCCGATCGCTGCTATAATGGTGTAGATCATTCCGGCCGGGACGGGGTCCGCGGGGTCCGGCATGGCGGACCCGGTGCATCGGCCATGCTGGGCGCGACACATCGCCCAAAGAGCAGGAGTATTCCCCATGAACGGCAACCGGGATCTTTCCAGACGGCCTGAGGCGACGCTGGGCGGCGTCCTGGCATTTTGTGCGGTGTTTCTCTGTGCGACACTTATCGCCCAACCGGTCCCGCCGGGAGGCGGGGGCCGGGGCAAGCGGCCGCCGCCCAAGAAGGACGACCCCACGAAGTCGGTCGACAACCGGCCGCAGGGCAGTGACCGGGGGATGATCATCAGCTACAAGCCGCCGAAGGATTCGGACGATGAAGACCTCGCCGGCGTCCTGACGTTCCGCGTGGACGGCCAAAGGGGGATAAGAAAAATCAACGTACGGCGGAGCGATCCCGTGAAGTTTCAATTCGGCGGCGAAGTCGAGTTCGATCCGGAAGAGTATCCTGAACTCCTGATCAAGAATCTGTTCTGTAACGTGACGTGGAAGGTCGAGGATCCGGAAGCCAAGAAAAAGACCCGCGTCCTGACCGCGGTCTCCTTCGATCCCATCGACATCTCCGGCAAGATCGAGGAAATCACGCCCACGGAGTTCATCATCAAGGGAGCGCCGAAGGATCATCGCGAATGGCCCGCGATGTCCAAACCCGGTGACAAGCGAGGCCAGCGGCCGTCCGAAGTTGGCAGGCGCGTCCCGGTCAAAAAGCTCAAGCTGCGCGTCTTCGAAGACATCACGAAATTCAATGACGCCTCGAATCAGCCGCTGGATCCCGAAGATTTCGAGTTGAAGCAGGATGTCGAGGCGACCCTCGTCTATGCGGGCAAGGGCGGAATTCTGCTGGCGGTCCGGCCTCCCGTGGCCGGCGGCGCCGAGGACGGCGAGGGTCGCAGCGGTGGCGGAGGCCGCGGCGGACGCGGCGGACCGACCGGACGGTAAATGGACCATCGCTTCGGCAGGCGGTGCCGAACCCTTTTCAGGGGCCGCCGTTTCGGCTAAACGCTGATTTCAGCACTGAGATCGAGCGAATTACGCAACGCGAGGAGTCAGGCGCCGGATCGCTCGCGGATGCGCCCGTTCGCCGACGGCATCGGGACAACCCTCTTGCACGCTTCGTCGTTCTCGATTCCCGCTCCAGGTCCAGCAGTCGCAAGCCCTTAGACGATATCGACATCAATGTGGTTGACCCGATAACGGGGTGGGACCGACCCGGGGACCGGCGGACTTGCGAAATCGCCCGGGGCGGGCGACTATGCCCCCGAAACGAACGGGGCGCATCCGTCGATGGCCGTCCCTCGTTGCAAACGACTTTCCCGCTTTGTTGGCGCGGCGAAATGAGGAGGTCGTCGAGACCTTGCACAACCGCACGGTAGGTGTGTCCCCCGGACCCGGGCTGTTGGCGGGTCTGATCGTCGGCGCAACGGTCGCGCCCGCGATCGGCCAGTTGGGGCTCGATCAGTCGCGAACCTCGTTCGTCGATCGACAGCGCATCCTTCAGCGCGAGAACGAGGACCGGCAGCATCGCGACATTCCGCTGACCCAGAAGCTCAGCGTCGATTACGGCGGCTGGTTCAATACCTATTTCTTCCTGTACGACGACGGGGTCGACAGCAGTCGCACGCTGCGGCAATACGAGCTGCGCGTCTGGGCCTCGGTGACCGCCGACCGCGGCATCCACACCGGCTACGCCCGCATGCGCACGACCTATCTCGATTGGAACAAGGGCGATCAGGTCACGGCGCACGAAGACGACCTCGACGGACCGAATCTCGAGCGCGGCTGGTATCAGTTCGACGTCGCCCGGGCCCTGCGGATTTACGGCGAAAAGGACATCCCGTTCGAGCTGCGGACCAAGATCGGGCGCGACCTCGTCAACGTCGGGACCGGTTACGCGATCAGTCTGCCGCTGGACCACGTCGAGATCGTCGGCGAGTGGTACGACTTCGAGACGCGCTTCCTCGTCGGCAGGACGCCGTCCAGCGTCGAGAATATCGACAGTAGCCGTTCGGTCGCGGATCACAGCGACCGCGATTTCTGGGTCATTGAGGAGAAGTACAAGGGCTTCGAAAACCACGAACCGTTCGTCTACGTCGCCTGGCAGAACGACCACACGCGTGAAGACCCGCTCGATCTGCTGCAAAACTACCAGTACGACTCCGCCTACGTCGGCTTCGGATCGACCGGCGAGCTCATCGACAACCTTCGCTATTCGTCGGAATGGGTGATCGAACGGGGCGAAAGCTACGGCGATCAGCGATACCTCTACACCAACGACATCAAGGCCTGGGCCTTCGACCAACGGTTGGACTATTACTTTCGCCACAAAACCAAGCCGGTCGTCTCCGCCGAGTACATGTTCGCCAGCGGCGACCCCAAGCGGGCCGGCAGCCCGACCAACGCCGAGGGCGGCCTCGTCGGCGACAACGTGGACAACGGCTTCGTCGGTTTCGGCTTTCGCGACACCGGCATCGCCTTCGCACCGCAGTTGAGCAACATCCATATCTGGCGGCTCGGCGGCAGTCTCCGCCCCCTGCCCGACTACGATGCCACGAAAGACCTGGAGATCGGCACCGACTACTATCTTTACTGGAAGAACAAGAAGGCGGCAGCCGTCAGCGACGGACTGGCCGACGAGCAGTCCGGTTATCTCGGATGGGAAATGGACTATTACGCTAACTACCGTATCCTGAGCGACTTGTCGTGGACGGTGCGTTTCGGGACCTTTTTCCCCGGCAGCGCTTTTTCGGACCGCTCCGTTCGGACCTTTCTCCTGACGGGAATCACATGGTCATTTTGAGCGATACCCGCGGGATTTCTGTTCACCGGCCGTGTATAATCAGCCGCACGCGCGTAGTTTCGACGGGCACTTTCCATACCCTCCTCGCACTGATATGGGTGATCGGCCAGTTCGGTTGCGCGGCGCCGCGCGCCGTCCAGCCGGAGACCGATCCGGCCACCCTGTCGGACGAAGGGTTCGAGGCCTACCTGGCCGAAGTGCCGCACGTCACCGTGGACGAGGCATATCGCGCGATGTTGATCCTCGCCGACGGCGAAGACGGAAGAGAAAGCTTTGAGCAGCGAGAGGCGGAATTGCAGCGGCGCGGTATCGCCAGGGCGCAGTGGAATCTCCAACGCGATGACATCATCGACACCGGCTCCGTGGCCTACATGGTCTGCCGGATTTGCGAGATCAGGGGCGGCGTCAGCTCCCGGTTGTTTGGATCGTGGGGCTTTGGCGACCGCCGCTACGCGGTGCGCGAACTGGTCTACCGGGAAATGGTCGAAGAAGGCGTCGACTATCAGTTCATGACCGGCTCGGGGCTTTATACGCTCCTGCACAAGGCGGATGACCTGATGGCCGAAAAGGGGCTTTACGAATCGGCCGGTGTCGACCTGAGCGACGAAGGCGACCGTGACGCGGAGGGTAACCTGATTGTCCCCGAATAGGGTGCGATTTTAACGGTCGTCTAACTACCGCTCTGATAAAGAATTATGGGAGCGTGCCGGCGGCGGATGGTGATGCGGTCCGAAATCCCGTTTGGTGCACTGCATGTTGTATCGTAGGGTTTTTAGCGGCGTATCCGGGGCGAGAGAGGAAATGGCGTACGGACAGGGGCGGTCGCCGCCGACGTGCGCTCGGCCATAGAGCGAGGGCTTCAATCATGATGCGGCGAATGGACATGGCGTGGGTAATCGGCGCGCTGGCGGTCTTGCTCGGTGGGGCGACGGCCGTGGCACAACCCGAGGAATCGACGACGGCCCCCGCGGCCGGCGGCGAGATCGTGGCCTTCAAAGTCATCGGCGTCGAAGGAAATACCAGGATCGCACCATCCGGCACCGATCCGAAACTCACCGCCGGCTGGCGCCGACTCGACGTGGGCGACAGGATCACGCGGGGACAGGTCGTCCGCGTGGGAATCCGCGCCAAGGTAAAGATCGTGGCCGACCCGGCGACGCCGCCGACCGTGATGGTGATCGAAAAAGGCATCGTTGACTTCACGGACCTCCATCTCAAGAACGGCTCGAGCGTCGTGCGATTGGACATGCCCTACGGTTCCGTCAAGGCCGGCGTCATCGAGACGGAGACCCGAAGCGATCTTGAGATCAGAATGCCGACAGCCACGTTAAGCAAAAAGGGCACGGACATCTTTCAATGCGAGTCTCGCCCCAACGGGCGCTTCAGCATGGCGCTGTCGCCGCAGGGTCGGGGTCTGCTCCAGGCGATTCAGACGCAGTTGCTCAATTCCTACAGCGGCGGGGCCCTGCGATCGCGGTTGCTGACCCCGGGGCAGTGGGTCACGCAACGCATGGTCCGCGCCATCGACAACATGAAATTCGATCGCAACGTTTCCGTGAATGATCCGTTCGGCATTCAGGGCGCCGATCAACTGTTTACGATCTCCAACAACACCGGATTCGGCTTCCTCCTGCCGGCCGGAAATGGAAATCCCGTACAGGGCCGCAACCAGGAAATGGAACCGGTCGAGGGCGAAGACGCCGGTCCGAGCAGCTTCTTCGGCGCCGGCGCCAATCAGGTTCGCCTTGGCGACTTCGGCATCGGCCAGGCCGTGCTGCCGGATTTCCTCGGCCTCTCGCGAAGGATCAACACGGATCGACAGCAAAAGCTCGGGGCCAAGACCTTTTTCAGGCCCTCTGCCCTGCGGAAGCCATTCGGCAAGCCGCGCTAGCGCCGGCGACGACGCATCCGGAATCGGTTCAGCCCGCGATTCGATTGGATCGCGGGCTTTTTCCTGCGCCGAGCCGATCGCGCCGGCCACGGCTACCGGGCGGCGTCAACGAGCCGCGCGATCGTTTGGCGAAGGACCGGCTCGCCGCCGAATTGCATCCCCAACGATCGGATCCTTGTGGTGTCGATCTGGTGTCTCGGGCCCTTGTTGGCGCCGGAGACGTCGGCCGCCGATCCCGAAATTTCCCTTGCAAGCTCCGCGACGTGCTGTTCGGCGACGTACAGGTCGTAGCAGTTGAACGCCTGGCCCGTGATCTTCTCGGCCGGGGCAGCCAGCAAGATCTCGGTCGCTCTTGCCACGTCCGCGGCGTGAACTTCCTTCCCGCCCGCGTCGCTGCCGAACGGCTCGCCCGCCACGACCCGCCGCACGATGTCGAACCAGCGGCTCTGCGACGGAGGATGGGCCAGGCCGTAGATGCCGGTCGGACGCAGGGCGCAGACGGCCCATCCGTCGCCCAAACCGTAGCTGTGGATGAACTTTTCGATGGCCGCCTTGTGGGCGCCGTAATGCGTCCTGGGCCAGAGCGGGTGGGCCTCATCCAGCGCCCGATCCGGAAGGATGACTTCATGCACGGCGCAGGAGGAGATGAACACGAAGCGCGGCACGTCGCTGCAACGCGCCGCGGCCAACAGGGAAATCGAGCCGAGGAGGTTTTTGTGGACGAACTCCTCGAAGGCGTCGCCCGCCGCGGCGCGGAAGCCCTTGCCGCGCGGTCGAAATAGCGCGCCGTGTATGACGGCGTCGGCCCCCTTGCAGAACGGGACGAAGCCGGCGGGGTCCGCCAGGTCGAAGTTCACCCATTCGATGGAGGCGGCCGCGTCGGCAAATCCGTCGCGGTCCGAGCCGGCGCGAAAACCGCAGCGGAGTTGATGGCCCGCGCCCGCGAGGCGATCGGCGATGTGGCGTCCGAGGAATCCGGTGGCTCCGGTAAGGGCGATGCGCATGGTGATTCTACTTCCATTGAAGGTCCGGGCCGAGGACATCCCGGCTCGGGGGGTCGGCCCGGCTCGGGGGGGGGTCGGCCCGGCTCGCTCGAGACGCCCGCCTCGCGGGGCGACCTGACGCCCATGGCGCCAAACCCCCTCGTGCCGTTATTCCGTGATCTCGACAACCTCCATTTCGAGTCGGCCCAACAGCGGCAGGAGCGACATGACCGAATCGATCATGCCCTCGTCCCGAAGCGGCATGATCGCCAGGGCGATGTGCGTCGGATCGCAATCGGTCTGCCGCATCGCCGCGTCGATGTCGACCCACTGCCCGTCAATAAAAACCTGCGTCCACATGTGGTATCCGAAGATCGACTTGTCGGCGGCCGACAGCGGACCCGGCGGGACCTGTACGATACCGCTGACGCCCCGCGCGGGCAGTCCCGCGGCCCGGGCCATCGCGGTCAGGAGCACGCCGTGTTCCGTGCAATCGCCGGACTTCGTTTGGGCCACCTCCGTCGCGGTGGCGAAACCGACGTCGAGCCCCTTTTCGCTGATGTAGTCGGTGACGAAATTGCGCAGGGCATCGGCCTTCTCCGCAGGAAGTTCGGCGCGACGCGCGGCCCGCCGGGCCAGCCGCTTGATCTTTCCGTCGTTCGAGTCGGCCACCGCCGACGCGGCGAGATAGGGCGCCAGCGCCGCCGGGGGCCGGTCATCCGCCCCGGCGCTGCGGACGCGGTCCCAATCGATTCGCCGCACCGTCAGCGTCGCCTCATGGTCGCTGACGCGCTGGAACGTCTGCATGCCCGTATCCGGCAGATCGGGCATTCTCATCTTGCTATCCGGCGGCAGGCGCAGCCGGTAGGTCACGGACGCAGCGGACGCCGGCACCTGTCGCGAAACGGGCACGAGCGTACTGAGGAAAAGCTCCGGCGCTTCGTCATCCGCCAGCGCCTGCTCCTTCGTCGCCTGGTACATCTTGACCTGGATAACGCCCATGTCGAAGGTCGTGATGACCGGCGTGGCGTCTTCGTCGACCCAGGACTCCGTCTCGACGGCGACGGGCAGATTCAACGTCGTCGTTATCCGATAGAGCCGCCGCGGCTTGCCGAGCACGTCGATCGTCTCGCGGTCGTGGACCCGGACCGTCATTTCCAGCGGCCCGTCGGGCTTGACGCTCGGCTCGTAGGACTTCACGTTGTACGACTGCCCCGGCTCCAGGCCGCGGCGGCGCTGTTCGACGACCAGTCCCCAGGGAAAAAGAATCTCCGGATCGAAATTGTAGGTCTTCTCGTGCTTGGCCCCCATTTGCTCGGTCGTCAGCTCCAGCTTGCCATCGCGGACCCGGCCGACCGTCTTCATGGGCAGCTTCCCCATGGTCATGTCGAATTGAAACGCCAGTGGGCGGCCGTCCAGCGTCTCGCGGTAGGCCTGCTCGCTTTCGATTCCGACCTTCGTCGGTCCGCGCGCGATCTCGAACTTCATCAGCACTCGCGTGTGGATCTCATCGCCGATCCGGTCGGCATGGGCGTACATGTAGCCGCACTTGGCGTCCTGCAGCGTCACGACGTACCACTCCTGTTCGTTGTCGGGATATTTGACGGGTTTCGTATCCGGCGACGCCGGCGCGGCCCGGCAGGCGGTCGCCGCCAGCGCGATGAACAGGGCGACAAGCCCGCCGAGTCTCCGCCCCAATAACAAAGTCCGGCAGGGGGCCCGTGGACGATCCGGCGACGTAGTGTTCATTCTCGCTTCCTCGTGAGGCGACTCCGCATCGGTCGGCGTCTTGACCGCGCGATGCCCCTCGATACCATGTTAGCCCTATGTGTCATCGACGGCGACGCACGCGACGTTTCCCCATCTCACTCGCGATTCTCACGATGGTCATGGGTGTCGCGCTGACCGGCTGTCAGCGCCTCACGCCCCCGCCGGCGCCCGAGAATGCAACGGCCGTCGAAGTCGGCGAGGACGAGCTGACCGGCCTCTGGGACGCCGCCCTGGCCGTCCTGCGGAAATTCGACTTCCGGCCGGACCGACAGGACCGCGCCGCCGGCATCATCACGACCCATCCGACGACGAGCAAGCAGTGGTGGGAGCCCTGGCGACAGGACGTGGCGGACCGCTACGGCATGGCCGAGGCGTCGGTGCATACCGTGCGGCGGCTGGCGACGATTCGCTTCGTCAACGAGCCGGGCGGCTGGACCATGGACGTGCAGGTCGACGTCTATCGCCTCAGCGCTCCCGATCGACAGGTGACGACGGCCTCGTCGGCCATCCGCAGTTTTTCTGACGACCTGCCCACCGTGACCGGCGAGGTGCTGGCCGCGTCGCGAAGCAGCGAGCGCTGGGTTCTGCTCCGCCGCGATCCTGCCCTCGAAGAGCGCCTGCTGAATCGGATACTTGCATACTGAGAGCCGCTCGCGGACGCATTCCATCGGCGGACTACTTGTTCACATACTGTTGCGCGAAATATTTCGCCGTCAGCGGTTCGCCCGTCGCCCGGCGGGTCAGTTCGTTCCATGAATAGAGATTGCCCGGTCCGAAGACGTATTTCTTGAGATAGTCCCCGGCATCCTTGCGCCCGAAGTAACAGGTCCGCGACGGGTCGCTGGCGCCGATGACCTCGCTGGCGATGCGTTGGTGTACCTGGCAGGCGAACAGGTCGCCCATGATGTAGCTGTGGTAATAGACCGGGGCGGCGACGACGTGCATCTTCGCGGCGTAGTCGGGCCGTGACGCGCTGTCCGGCGGCGGGAGCCGCTGGTACCGGGCCTTGAGGTCCCACCAGAGTCTTCCCAGGTCCTGATCGGGGTCCTCGTACATGGCCTTTTCAAACCGGACGATCACCTGTCCCCAGCGGCTGAAGATCAGCTTCTCGGCGCGAAGCTTGTCCCGGGCGGATTCGATGATCAGGTCTCTTTTCGACGGATCGATCTGGGCGACTTTGACGAGCCACTCTTCGTTCTTGCACATCGACCCCAGCATCATGGCGAACCCCTCGGTGGTGATACTGTGCGAGGCCTCGTGCAGCAGGAACGGTACATTTTGATCGATGTACTTGTCGTATACCGCGTGGCCCAATTCGTGCAGCAGCGTGTCCATCCAGTAGGCGTTGGGCTTGAGATTGCACAGGGTCCGAACGTCGCCGGCGCGATCGAGGTCCGTCGAAAAGGCGTGGGGGCTCTTGCCGGGCTTCTCGTACAGATCGCTGCGGGCAATGATGTCGTCCACCTCCAGGCCGATGCTCTCGTAGTAGGCCTTCGTCAAGGCCAGCAGGTCCCGGTCCTTGAAGAGATCGTCGAGGTCGAACGCCTGCGTCGGCGGCGCCTCCTGGAAGAACAGGTCGCCGAAGCACCAGGGGCGGAGTTCATCGACGGCGATGCCGAAACGCTCCGCCATGGCCTGGTCGATGCCGCGCTTGAGGTCGGCGAAGGGGCCGGCGGTCAGCGCGTCGAGTTCGTCGAAGAGGCGAATCAGATCGTCGCCGTCGATCTCCGACAGGACCATGCTCATCGCCCAGAAGTTGCGAAAGCCCAGTTCGCGGGCCAGGCGATTGCGGAGTCGTACGAGTTCGGCGAGCTTCGCTTCGACCTTGGCGCCGACGGCCATGTAGCCCATCCACGCCGCCTGGGCTTTCTTCATGTCGCGCGTACCGCCGAGAATCTCGCGGACGTCGTTTTCGGTGAGGGCCTTGGCGTCCACCTCGCTGCGATGCGTGTTGAAGATCTGCTCGACCTGGTTTTCGATCTCGACGATCTGCTTTTGTACGGCGGGATCGGCCTGGCCCGGTAGGAAGGCGCGGTACATCACGTCCAACTCGCGGGCCAGGACCGGGTCGGCGGCGAGGTGGTCGGCCTTCAGCTCCTTGAGTCTGGCGAAAGTCGCGCGGTCGCTGTGCAGCTCGACGATGGCCATTTCCGCCCTTTGCTTCTTGTCGAAGGCGGCGTCGGACCCGGTAGTGTTCGCCTCCCACCACGCCCGGGCGGCGGTGATGAACAGGGGGCGATACTTCTCGACGTAGGCGTCGCGGATGGCGGTGAACTCCTGCTCGGCCGAATTCGGAGCGATCAGATCCAGCTCGCGCTTCTCTTCCATTCCCTTGCTTTGTTGGGCAACTGCACAATGGGCAACGGCCAGGACCAGCATCGCCACGCGGATCATTCGGAACATTCTCAAATCCTCCTCGGGCAAAATGGCGGCTCGCGGTTGCAAGAGCATACCATAAAGCGGCGGATCGCGGCCAAGTCGCGGCCCGATCATGGACAGGGAACGGCCGGGATCGTAACATGCCCCTGATCCACTCGTTGCAAGGATGCGCTTCCCGACGAATCGGCCAGGATGTGCCGGGGGAACGACGACCGCGGCGGCGACTTCGCGCCTGTGGATGGATGGCGCCGCTGGAAGTGCAATTCATTGGTGAGGGACAAACCCATGGGCGTTTTGGACGGCAAGGTGAGTCTGGTCACGGGCGCCTCGCGCGGGATCGGCCGGGCGATCGCCCTGGCCCTGGCCGAGGCGGGCTCGGACGTGGCCCTGAATTTCTCGACGCGGCGCGAGCCGGCCGAGGACGTGGCGAAGCGAATCCGGGACATGGGCCGTCGGGCGGAGGTCTATCAGGGAAACGTGGCAAGCCCCGACGAGGACGACAAAATGGTCGCCCGAATCAAGGAGGACTTCGGCGTCGTCCAGATCGTCGTCAACAACGCGGGGATCACGCGCGACAAGTCGTTCGTCAAGATGAACCGCGAGATGTGGCACGACGTCCTGAACGTCAATCTGACCGGCCCGGCGATGATCATTCACCGGATGATCGGCCCCATGGTCGAGTCCGGCTGGGGGCGGATCGTCAACATCACCAGCATCGTCGGGCAGATGGGCAACTTCGGCCAGGCGAACTACGCCGCGGCCAAGGGCGGCTTGATGGCGCTGACCAAGACGCTGGCCCGCGAGTTCGCCCGAAAGAACGTGACGGTCAACGCCGTCGCCCCCGGTTTCATCGAAACCGACATGACCGCCGACGTGCCGGAGGCGAGTCTGGACGTGGTCCGCAAGTTGACCCCCGTGGGGCGACTGGGCAAGCCCGAGGAAGTGGCGGCCGCGGTCGTGTTCCTGGCGTCGCCGGCAGCGTCGTTCATCACCGGCGAAATCCTCGGCGTCAACGGCGGGATGTACATGTAACGCCGCGGGCCGTTAGGCACGCATCTTGGCCGGGCGCCGCGTTGGTCTTGACCGGTCCTGCCCGGCAGGGAACACCCGTTGCGAGCGACCATGCACGACGAATTCATAAACCTCCAGCGCCGCGGGTTGCGCCCCACTCGCCGCGGCCACGACGCGATCGTCGATATCCGGGGCGACAACGAATGCGCGAATTCGGCTCGCATTCCCCCGTGCCTTTTCCTGCATGATGAACCCACGGTATCTCAGCAATTGCCCGACGACGCGGTCGGCGGTGCGTCCGCGCTTCAGCTCGATGACGACCCATCTCGACCTCGCATCTTGGGCGAGGATGTCGAGAGGCCCGGTGTCGGTTGGATATTGGCGGGCAATAAACTTGAGTCCCGATTCGATGAGCTCGAGATTGAATTCGAGGAAATCTTCGAGAGTCTTTTCGAGAATCTGCAATCGCCTGAAACCGCGTGTGTCAAGATTGCGAAACTCCTCGGGAAGCTGCCTGCGCGCCCGAGCGACCTCAAACGCCTCGGTGGATCGTTCAACGGCGCCACGACGCATGTAATAAGCCAGCGCCTCTGCATGGGTGGGGCGTGTGCCGAACTGACCGTAGAACGCGATCCAGTCTTCAACGCTCTCAAACTGGATGTAGCAGTTTTCTCGGAGGTGTGTTTGCACAAGCGATTCAGATTCCGCGTGTCGATCCGGAACAATACAAAGCAAACCATTGGACACGCTGATGGTTCCCGGCGTTTTGAGGGCGCTCAGCATGTAGGACCGGTTTAGTCTTATTGTGTTATGCAGACTCGTTCGACGCTCTTGCACAACGATTTTGCCTTGCCGTATCAATGGCAAGGTCATGACGCGATCCTCGAGGCCCTTGCGTCCTTGTGGGGATAACCGCTGGTAGCGGCGAATCAGTTCCACTACGTCTTGCACATTCCCCTCACGCCGCATTCGAGCAATAAACAACTCGTACGAATCAACCGGAATTCCCTTGGGAAAGTGTGTCAACACCGAAAGAAGTGCCGCGTATGGGAAGATGCCCGCATCCTCAGATCCGCGCCCGACAGCCGGGTTGGGATATTGATAGCGGCAAAGCTGTTCATTAACGATCGTAGGAAGCAGGTCGTCAGAGGTTGCCAAAAACCTTTCACCGGCTGCCGTGATAACCACAATGCTTTGATCGCGAACCCAGGCCAGACCGAGACTGTCGAAGACTTCCTTGTTCATGCGCACGATGGCGGCGTAATCGACCGACCCGTATCTTGCGCGCGTTGGAGTGTAAAGGCGCGCGCGCTCCAATTGTCGCGCGTAGCGAGTCTGGTTGTTGCGCCACGGCTTGCCGGCGAATCGATTCAGTACGGCCAACTTTTGCTTGATCTGCGGAAGATTTCTCGGTGATACGACGAACCCCTTGGGCTGGTACCAGTAGAAGTCGTCGTTTGCATAGTTTTCCAGCCAGTCTCTCCAGAATTTGTCCATTTATGCATCTTCTGGAAATAGGAGGCCCTCGGGCTCGTCAGCCGTCACGCTTCGCATCTTGACGCGTTCGAGCATCATATTGGGAGCGGGTACTTTGTCGGGCTCCAAGCGATGCCTTGCCATTGCGCAATATTCCTCACTGATGTCGATCCCGATGTATCTTCGCCCTGATGCCTTGGCGGCGATGGATGTCGCCCCCGTTCCATTGAAAGGATCGAGGACGATGTCGCCTTCGAATCCCTCCGATGCGACGGACTTAAACGTGTACATCAGGACCAAGCGTTGCGGAAGGACAACTGGAAACGGCGCGGGGTGTCCACCTGCGCGAGCAACATCCTCTGGATATAGCGGCCATACCTGCATCGTGAGGTTCAGCCAATGCTTCTGGGAAAGGCGGCTTGCTTCCTTCACGGCCTTGCTCAGTTTTCGCGGTTTGCCGGGCTTAACGAGTACGTTGATGAATTCGACCGTGTTATCCTCATAGAGATTCGGCGGAAAGGGATAGCTCCCGAACATTTTCACGCTGGTTTGTTTTTGCCAGATATAAAGACTGTATCTCTCAAACCGCGCGACATCGTCTCCGAGAATCGAGGATTCGATGTCGTTGTTGAGATTCTTCAGGTGCCGGGTGTGCGAGTCGTTCATTTGTTGCTTGGGAATCGGAACGATGGGCGTATTGATGCAGAGTTTTCCATTTGGAATCAGCACGCGGAACGCTTCGCGCCACACTTCAAGCAGATCGTGAAGGTAGCCGTCATAGGGCGACTGGCCTATCTGACCCGTGACGCCGTAATCAACGAGATTCCAATACGGAGGGCTGGTCACAATGAGCTGAATTGACTCTGCCGGCAGTGTGCGCATCACATCTGCGGAATTTCCGCAAATGATCGTATTGACGAATGGCGGGCTCGCATTCTGGGAGACCTCTGGATGGCGCTTCGGCGAAACTCGGATTCGATTCGGCCCCGTGTGCTCAAATATGAGTCGGTCACCGGGTTTCATATCGTGAAGCCGAAAGAACGTTTTCCATCCGCGCCATTTGAACATGCGGCGCTTGGTATCGACAGAGGTCTGGACCGAATCCATTCCCGGCAGGTCCAACGTAATCCGCGTCAGTGACGTTGAAAGTCGCTTGGCGGACTCCAGAGATTCCCCCGTCAATCTCAGGTAGCCGTTCGCGATCGCGCCCTTCGAAAGAACGATCTCACAGGACGTGTAGTCACTCTTGGATGGACTGGTTGTTGTGATCACGGCGCTGGCGATTGTACCAAGCCGTTGATGGAGCGCCCAAACGAGAGGCGGCGGTACAATTCACAACCTCAATCGCGCAGTCCCTACGGACAGCCCAGCCCCAGCAGGCACGCGACCATCAGGCCCGTGTCGCTGTCGTCGATGATGCCGTTGTCGTCCAGGTCCGCGCAGGGGCAGCCGGACAACGGGTCGCCGATCAGCCGGCAGGCGACGTACAGCGGCAGGTCGCGGCCGTTGACGATCCCGTTGCCGTCCATGTCGCCGAGAACGGTGCCGCACTTGCAGGGCACCGGGGCCTCGCAGGGGTCGGGGATGCCGTTGGCGTTGCAGTCCGGCGTCGCGCCGGATTCGATCTCGCAGGAATCGGGCACGATATTGCCGTTGCAGTCGAGCGAGCTGATTACCACGACGTCGAGCCGCACGTCGTCCACCTTCCAGCCGAGGAACGTATTGATAAAGGCGTTGCGCGAGTCGAAATTGAAGGCCAGGATGACGTTCTGGCCGGCCAGGGCGGTCAGGTCCACCGTACGGACTTCCCAGTCATTCTGATTCCCATCGGCGCTGACGTCATCGACCTCCGCGCCATTGGCCGAGACCCAGGCCCAGTCCAGTCCGCTGACGTTGGAGTTGCCGCCGTTGCCGCCGTAGGCCGAGCAATAGGTCAGCGTGGCGGAGACGATGTTGGCGGGTATGGCGACGACGGGGGCGGTCATGACGCCGGCATTGGCGCCGCCGGTGTTGAAGTCGCAGGACACGTCGATGCCATAGTAGGCCCAGGTAGGCGGATCGCAGTCGCTGACGCGTCCGCAGGCGCCGGTCGAGTGCCAGAGCCCGGTCGTGAGCCATCCGCCGGGGATGCCGGCCTCGAAATCGGAGGCCAGCAGATTGACAGTGCCGTCGATCTGGCACTCGTTGGGGATTTCGTCGCCGTTGCAATCGAGACTCGTGCCGATCGCCAGGTCGCAGATGTCCAGCGTCGCGTTGCCGTTGCAGTCCGCCTGCGATTCGCATTCGTCGGGCACCAGGTTGGCGTTGCAATCGGCGCCGCCGCCGAGGGGCGGCACCTCGCACTCGTCGGGCGTGTGATTGGCGTTGCAGTCCTGGCTGGTCATGGCGATGAGGTCACAGAAATCCAGTGTGCCGTTCGTGTTGCAGTCCGCGGGGTCCTCACACTCGTCGGGGACGCCATTGGAATTGCAGTCCTGGCTGGTCATGGCGGCCAGATCGCAGGCGTCGGGCGTCCCGTTGGAATTGCAGTCCGGATCACACTCGTCGGGAACGCCGTTGCCGTCGCAATCGAGACTGGCCAGGGTCGCAATGTCGCAATCGTCCGCCGTGCCGTTGGCGTTGCAGTCGAGTTCGCACTCGTCGGGGACGCCGTTGGAATTGCAGTCGGTGCTGAGTTCGCCGGCAATGTCCTGGTCGTCCGGCGTGCCGTTGGTGTTGCAGTCGGTTACGTCGATGCGGAGAAAGTAAACATCCTGCTCGCCATTGAAGGTGGCGGAGTAGGCGAGGTTGGCGCCGGTCATGTCGGAGATCATGTGGTAGTAATCGCCGATCTTGTTCTGCTGCGGGAAGCCGACCAGCGAGTCCCATGGCGGCGTCAGAGCGACGTTCGGCGTCCAGGTGACGCCCTCATCGGTGGAGTACGAGTAGTACAGGCGCGAAAGCTGATTACCGGGATCGTCGCGCGTGTCGTTCCAGATCGCGTCGAGCCGGCCGTTGGGGGCGATCGACATGGTGCCGAACCACTGCCAGGCATCGTTCCCGGCTGGATCGTCGTTGACCTTCACGGGCGGGCTCCAGGTCATGCCGCCGTCCGTGCTCCGGGAGAACATCACGTCCATCGGGTCGTCACCCGCCAGATCGACCGACGAAAGGATATAGACATGGCCGCGCAAGGGGCCGATCGTGGGGTTGATGGCCGCCCAGACCTGGCCCAGCAGGCCGTCGGGATTCGGCCCGCCGCCGCCGACCAAGGCGCCGCCGAGAAAATTGCCGAGGACGGAGAAATCCCAGGTGGGCGTGGCGTCGGGGTCCCTGGCGTTGGTCGACCGGGCGACGACGAAGTCGGGGTTGAAAAAGAACGGGCCGTCGACGCCGGCGACGATCACTTCGCCGTCCGGACCCACGACGACGGTGCCGAAGACGGGGGTGTTGGGAATGCTCAAGGGGGTCAGCCAGGTTTCGCCGCCGTCGATCGACCGCGTGAAGGTGCCGACGCCGAACTGACAGGGAGCGGCCGTGCTCCACGCCTGGTAGAGGTGGCCCGCGCCGATGCCGGCGGTTCGCTGATCCGCGTACATCCACGCCTTGTCGCCCCCGATGGCGAAGAACTGCTCGGGCCACGTGGCGCCGGCATCGGCAGAGCGAAAGACGTCGATGCAGAACGTGCCCTGGAGACTATTGTAAAAGAAGCGGCCGAACCCGTCGGCCACCAGGACCGGGTCGCTGCGAAACGTCCCCGGCGTCAGGACGCCGGGAAAGGTCCAGGTGGCGCCGGCGTCGGTCGAAAAGGCGTAGCCGGCCTGGCGGAAGTTCGAGCTGATATTGTCGAATTGCCGCCAGGCGATGGCGATGTTGTTGGGATTGGTCGGGTCGATCGCGATGGACGGCTCGTTGGCCGCGTCGCCGACGATGTTCATTCCCATCGCGTTGACGTTGACCTGCACGCTACCTGCCGGCGCCAGCGACAGGCAGGTCGCCGGACCGCGAAGGTGCGGGACGACCGGCGGCGGCAAGTAGGGATCGATCCGCCGCTCCTTATGCGGCGACGGTCCGTTAACGTCCTTGATGGGCGTCTCCGCCGGCGCGGGAGCGGCCACGAGGGCCGCGGTAAACATCGCGCCGAGGCGAACGATGGTGGCGGACTGAATGCGATGCACGAATCCCCTCCGGATTTAGTCGCGCGTTGCCGCGACGGACCGCCGACTGGCCAAGCTCGCCTGGAAAATCCCCCCAGGTCCGACGGGGTTCCATAATACAAATGAGTCGGTCGCTTCTCAGCCCATCATAGCGAACCAGGCCGGCCCTGAGCAAGTCGCGTCCGGCATGCGCCACCGTCCCTACGGGGCGCCCGCGCGGCCCCGGTGCCCATAACGGTGACGGTACCGGTGTCATGACGCCGGGACGATTCCGATTCGGGCGGTCCGCGTCGGGTGATGGATGGCGATCAAGGTCAGACGGAATCGGCGGCCGGATCGGCCGAAAAAGGCCTCGGATTGCCCGATCTTGATTTCGCGGACCTTTTTCACGCGCCGTCGGCCGATGTACAGGTCGAGGTCCACTTCCAGGTCATCGTCGGTGTCCTCGAGCCGGATGCGCAAGTCATCGATGGCGACGACGGACCGCGGGTATCGATTGTCGCGCTTGCTCAACGTGTACACGGCAACGAACGGTGACCGGGGGACTGGCCGCCGGGCCGCCATTGCCTCATGGGATGGGGATTTCTTCGATGGAGCGACGGTCGGCGCCGGATCATGATTTCCGTCGTCATGTCGGGTGGTTCGCTCGGGCGACTCGTACGCGGGACTCCATGGCAGGATCACCTCTCGTTTCGCACGCACAACCAGCGGGCGCTCGGGGGCCGGTTTCGGCTCCGTCTCCGACTCCGAGTCCGACTTCGCTTCGGCCTCCACCGGGTCGGGCTCGTCGGCGGTGTCGATGAGGCGTTCCATTGCTTCGCCGCGCGGCGCGGGCGCGGCGTCCGCGACCTGGACGGTCGGCGCCGCGGGGGCCGGTCCCAGCGCCAGTGCATTCCAGCCGTCGCGAATCCAGCGCTGACGTGCCGGTTCAACGGCGGTCGGATGGTCATATTCAAGATCGCGGATCATCCGCGGCGCTTCAGGATGATCCGGCCGAATGTCGAGGGCGCGCATCAACAGCAGCCACCCATCGGCGTACCGCTCCTCGCGCATCGCCCGAAGCGCCTCGCTTTCGGCGTCGGCGGCCGCACGACCGCGGACCCGTCTCATGCCCGCTTCGGCGCGGCCGCTCGACGGACTTCTGGCCGCCGCGTTGTAATAGGCGTCGAAGGCCCGGCCGGCGTGGCCGCTCTTCTCGGCCTTCAGGGCGACCGTCAAGTCGTCGCCGGGCCCGCATCCGGCCGCGACGAGGACGCAGACGGACGCGCCGACGAGTCTTCGCGCGCTGAACAGGCCGCGCATCATTCGGTGGTCTCCGGTGGTGGCGAGCGTCTTGCCCGGTCGGCGAGAGAGCGGTCCAGCGGATAGGGATCGTGAGAAAGGATGCGCGGGGCGATAACCGCGGCTATGAAATCACTGTTCGTGACGGACGTGTGGCTGCCGTTCCATCCGAAGCCCGCGTAAGACGGCTTCCACGGGAGGTGAAACACGCGCCGGTAGGCCTCGATCGTCTCGATGTTGCCGTCGGTCGGCATCAGGAAACCGGTGTCGCCCGCGGCCGGTCCGCCGAGCCCATCGGCGTTGACCAGAAGTTTGGTGATGATGGCGTCGTGAGGGCTGCTGGTCGCGTAGAGATGGCGATTGACGCGTTTCATGGCTATTCGCAGGTCGTGGCGCGCCGAAATGGTCGGCGACAGCAGGACGACGTTGTCAACGTGGACATCGGCCGGCAGCATCTCCAACGCCGAAAGGATCAACGCGTTGCCCGCCGACAGCCCTATCAAGTGAATCGACCCCTTCGGATCGTTCTCTCGAATCGACTGGATCCTGCCCGCCAGCCGTCCTGCGACGGAATGAAGCCCGGCGGTGATCAGGTGGTCATGTGCCGGGCCGAGAAAGGCGCTCCAGGAGAACGTGTCGAATTGTCCCCGGTAGCCGGCCTTCCGCAGTCCCTGCCTGACCGAACCCGATCCCGAGTACCACCCGGCGCCATCCAGAAAGATGACGACGGGCCCTTCGCCGGGGCCCCCGCATGCGCCGCAGCACAGCGCAAGAAAAACCGCGACCCCGATGGCCGTCCGTCGGAGGGGCTTCTCGGCGTCCGGGCGGCAGCTTGTCAAGTCGGCCACGCAACGGTCCGCCGAATCACGTTCCGCCGGGCTCGGGAATGTCCCAGCCCTTGTCTTTTTCTCGTTGCTGAATCTGTTCAAGGGTGAGGGCGTTGGGCAGGGAGTCCTTCTTGTCCGTGATGTTCGTCCCGCCGCCGAATAGGTCACGATTCTTACCGAGCCACTCCTTGTAGGGATCCGGCAGCTCGTCTTCGGTATAAATGGCGTGAACCGGACATTCGGGAATGCAAAGGCCGCAATCGATACAGGTATCCGGATCAATGACGAGCATGGCCGGGTTTTCGATCTCCCAGAAACACTCGACCGGGCAGACGGTTGCACAATCGGTATAGCGGCAATTGACGCAACGTTCGGTAACGACATGAGTCATGGTCGAATTTCCTCGCGGTCGCCTTCGCCCCCACATGGATCGGCAGCTTTCCAATCCGTTGCCGAAGCCGATAATCGGGTATATGACAAACTCATTCGCAGTGCGTCAACCGGACTGCATCGACCTGTGCGGCGACGCGGTGACGGCGATGGCGGGACGAGCAAGTCGGGCCTGTGAATTCAACCGGTCGAAGGCAACGCCGGACTCGCCACGGCTGGTTGGTTCGCGGCGCAACTGATGGAGGCAAAAGCACTTGGGAATAATCCCGGACAATTTTCTCGGCCTCGGCCCACGCCAGAGTGATTATCGAAAAGCCCGGTACGCCGTACTGCCCATCCCGTACGACGCGACGGTCAGCTTTCAAACGGGAACGCGGAATGGGCCGCGATCGATCATCAGCGCCAGCCAGCAGGTCGAGTTGTTCGACGAGGAATACGGTCGGTCCTTCGAGGGCTGCGGCATCGCGACGCTGGATCCGATCGCCCCCAACGTCGCCGGTCCGAAGGCCATGCACGACGACGTGCACGCCGCGGCGCGACGCGTCGTTCGCGACGGGAAGTTTCTCATCGCGCTGGGCGGGGAGCACTCCATCACCAGCGGGCTGGTCCGCGCGGTGCGCGCGTCACATCGTTCGCTCAGCGTCCTGCAAATCGACGCCCATGCCGATCTTCGCGACGCGTACGAGGGCTCGCCGTACAGCCATGCGTCGGTGATGCGGCGCGTCCGGGAGATGGGCGCGTCGGTCGTGGGCGTCGGTATCCGCAACTACAGCGCCGAGGAGCACCGGTACATCAAGAAGCATGACATTCGCCTCGTGTCCGCGCGCGAAGCGCGGCAGAACGTCGATTGGATTCAGGACGTCGTCGAGCGGCTGACCGGCCGCGTTTACGTCACGATCGACATCGACGGGTTGGATCCCTCGATCGCGCCGGGCACGGGAACGCCGGAGCCGGGGGGGCTGGATTGGTTTCAGGTGTGCGACCTGCTCAAGGCGGTGGCGATGTATCGCTCGATCGTCGCGGCCGACGTGGTGGAAGTCATGCCGATCGGCGGCTGCGCCCGGACGGAGTTTCTGGCGGCGAAGCTGATCTACAAGCTCATCGCCCACATCGAGGCCGGTCGCCGGCCCGGCAAGGGAGGGCGGTCATGAATCGTCGGGATTGGGACCATCCGCCGCGATTCGTCGATGCCGACGCGGACATGGGGGATGCGGCGGTCGCGGAGGCGTACTATCGCGAGTTGAACGATCGGCCGCTGCATACCGCCGATGCCCTGAATCGCTGGTTGTTGGACGGTTCGGAGCTGGAGTCGTGCCTCGACGAGGAGGGCTCGACGCGCTACGTCGAAATGACGTGCCACACGAACGACGCCGGGCGCGAGCGGCGGTATCTGGACTTCATCGAGCAGATCGTGCCGCTGGCGAAGACCTGGTCGAACAAGCTGGATCGCAAACTGCTCGATTGCCCGCATCGCTCGTCGCTGCCGGCGGACCGCTTCGGCGTCCTGCTTCGGCGGATAGAAAACCGGGTGCGGCTCTTTCGCGAGGAGAACGTCGCCCTGCAAACCGAAGACGACCGGCTTCGCCAGCAATATCAGAAGCTCACCGGGGGCCTGACCGTTTCGTATCGCGGCGGCGAGCGCACGATGCAGCAGATGGCGCAGTACCTCGAGGAGGATGACCGCGCCGTACGCGAGGAGACCTGGGGGCTGGTCAAAGACAAGTGGGCCGAGGTGCGTGACGACATCGAGACGCTATACGACCGAATGGTCCGGACGCGGCATCGCATGGCCCACAACGCGGCGCTGCCGGACTATCGCGACTACGCCTTTCGCCATCTGGAACGGTTCGACTACACGCCGGCCGATTGTATCGCGTTCGCCGGCGCGATCGAGCGGCGGATCGTCCCCGCGGCAAAGTCCCTGGCGGATGAACGGCGGACTCGGCTCGCCGTCGAGACGCTCCGTCCGTGGGACCTGGCGGTCGATCCGGAAGGTCGGTCGCCGCTTCGACCATTCGCGACGGCCGCCGAACTGGTCGCCGGTTGCGGCCGCATCTTCGCGCGGGTGGACGCCGAACTCGCGGGGCAATTCGAGCACATGATGGCCGCCGGGCTGCTCGACCTCGAAAGCCGCAAGGGCAAGGCGCCGGGGGGCTACATGATGGACTACAAGGGCCGGCGGCTGCCGTTTATCTTCATGAACGCCGTCGGAACGCAGCGCGACGTCGAGACGCTGCTCCACGAGGGGGGCCACGCGTTTCACGTCTTCGCGGCGCGCGACGAGCCGATCGCGGCTTTGCGCGACGCGCCGATCGAGTTCGCCGAGGTGGCGTCGATGGGGATGGAGTTATTGTCGGCGCCGTACCTCGAGGCGTTCTATGAGCCCGCCGATGCCGAGCGGGCCCGGCGGCGCCAGCTTCGAGACATCGTCAATTTCTTTCCCTTCATGGCGACGATCGACCAGTTGCAGCACTGGGTTTATACCCATCCGACGCATGGCCGCGAAGAGCGTAAGCAGGCGTGGTTGGAACTCAACAGGCGCTTCGTCCCGTGGATCGACTATCGCGGTCACGCCGACGCGCTGGCGTATGCGTGGCATCGCAAGGGTCATCCGTTCACCGTTCCGTTTTACTACGTCGAATACGGGATCGCGCAACTCGGGGCGCTCGGCGTCTGGGTCGGATCGCAGCGCGACCGCATGGCGGCCGTGGCGGCCTATCGCCGGGCCCTGGCGCTGGGCGGCAGCCGGCCGCTTCCGGAATTGTTCGCCGCCGCGGGCCTGCGCTTTGACTTTTCCGAGTCGACTGTCGAGCCGGCCATCGGCGCGATCGAAATGGCGCTGCGGGACGGCAGCGAATTGCGCTGACAGGCGTTTTTCTCGCTTGGCCGGGCACGCCTGGCTGATTCACGCATACGCGTTCCCCCGCGTCGAGTGCCGTGGATGATGCTTCACATGGCAGGGCGTCAATGGCAATGGGTGAGAAGGCCTTCCAATGCTTTACCTGCCCCCGAGGTTGGGCGATCAAGTTACCGGGGGCCGGCGTCCCACAGTCGCACAGTGCGGTCACCCGAGCCCGATGCGAGTTGCCGGCCGTCGGGGCTGAAGGCCAGTGAATGCACGTAACCGTCATGGCCGGGCAGCACCATCACCTGTTCAAAAGACGCGGTGTCCCAGACACGAATGACGTTGTCATTTCCGCCCGAGGCGATCCGTGAGGCGTCCGGGCTGAAGGCGACGGTGAAGATTATCTGGCTGTGCCCGGGCATCGTGGCCAGCAGTCGACCGGTGGCGACATCCCAGACGCGAACGGTGCGGTCATCGCCGCCACTGGCGAGCAACGTGTCATCCGGACTAAAGGCCACGGCGCGAACGACACCTTCGTGGCCGACGAGCGTAAGACGAGTCTTGAGGGTCTCGCGGTCGAGGATCAGCAGGTCACCACGGAATTGGGCGTGCGCCAACATGCTTCCGTCGTGACTGGTGGCCATGTGCTCGCCGCCGTCGTAGCGCGTTGCCTTGGCGCCGCCGCGGGCGATGCGCCACCACAAGGGGCCTATCTTGCTTTCGGATTGCGCGCGCGGCATAGACGCCAACGCGTCGGGCGACGGTGATCCATCTTCCGTCGCGTCTACATCAGACAATGGCGGCTCCATGCGACGGCCGGTTTCGACGTCCCAGAGGACCAAATCGCCTGCTGACCATCGTTGGGTGTAAGGCAGCGCGATCACATAGGCGCCGTCGGCACTGAACGCCAGCCCGCCAATGTGGTGACTGGGAAGGGACAGCCGGTGGATCAGCCGTCCGTCGGCTGTGTCATAAACATGAACCGCCTGATCCCATCCGGCCGACGCCAGTAATGTTCCATCCGGCGAGTAACAGACCCTGTACACGTAGCTGTGGTGTTCATCGAGCACCCGCGGAGAGGGCGACCGTCGCCAGTTCAGTAGAAAAGCCCCTTCGTCGTTCTCGGCCAGTGCGAAGGATTCATCCGGACTGAAGTCCATGCGCAGGCAGATTCCCACGGCCGCGACTGCAAGCTGACGGCCGTCGGCCAAATCCCAGATTCGTATTTGCCTGTCCTGGCCATTGGTCAAGAGGAAACGGTTGCTTGGTGAGAAAACGGCGAGGTCAGTCCCGCCGGTGTGCGCCTGCCATTCTTGCAGGACTTTACCACTCGCCGCCGATTTGACGACGAGCGGACTTGCCACCGGCCGGCTTGACCACTCGGCGCGGAGCGAACCGTCATCGCTCACGGCAAACGACATGTGGCGGCCCACCTTGTGCCAATCTTCCGTCAACGTTCCCCGCCGGGTATCAAAGCTGGCCTGTTGTTCCCAGGTGTGGATATCGATGGTGCCCGGCATGACGCCCGCATGGACGCCCTCCAGGTCGTGAGGCCGTTCGATGACCGCCCGGGAGCGACCCGACTCCAAATCGCGGAAGACAAGTGATCTAGTGTCCGGACCGACCAGGCAGAACAGCGAGGATCGCCCGAGGTGCAGAGGGTAGGCCGCATCCGGCCAACCCTTGACGGTGTATCGCCGCCGGCCCGTCGCCGCCTCGAACGCGCCGCCTTCGTCCTGGCCCGTTCGAGCGAAAACGAGCGTCGCATCCGGCGAGAGATAGACACGATTGTCGATCCCGGAATGGGCGAATTCACTCAAGACGCGGCCGGTTCGCATATCGAATAGGCGCACCCTCGCGTCGCGCACCACGGCCGCGACTGGCGTTCCGTCTTCGGCCCATGCCGCGCTGACCGGTGGCTGCACGACAATGGCCGGTTGCCCTACCCGATGCGACAAGTAATCCCATTCCCAGCCGCGCAAGTCGGCCGGTGCAAGATCAAGCTGGCGGCGCGCCTCCATCGGATCGCTCTCGATGTTGGCCAGCGCGGCGCTGATCGCCGTGCTGTAGGCCAGTCGCTGCATCTTGCGCTCGTTCGCCCGGGCGCGTTCCGCAGAGGCATCCGCAAGCTCCCGCTGCCATTGTGCCTCATTGACCGCCTCTGCCAATTGCCGATTCGCCTTCTTCGCCGAAAGCAGGCCCGTGGTGGTTCCGGTGATCCCTCCCAATAGCAGAAGCAGGCACAAAGCAGCCGCAGTCACCAGGACTCGATTGCGTCGGGCAAACTTGCGGAACTGATACACAAGGGTCGGCGGCCGAACGAGAATGGGCTCGTCGCTGAGATATCGGCGAATGTCGGCGGCCAATTCGCCGGCGGATTGATACCGCTCGTTCTTATCCTTCTCGATGGCCCTGGCAACGATCCACTCGACGTCGCCGCGCAACGCCGGCACGTGTGCGCCGACGCGCTGCGGCTCGTCGTTGCAAATGATCCGCGCCGCCTCGGGCACCGGCCGGCCGGCGAGATTCAGCGGCAAGCGGCCGGTCAGCAGTTCAAATAGCACAACGCCGATCGCGTACACGTCGCAGCGCGTATCCAGATCGCGTGAACTGCTCGTGATCTGCTCCGGGCTCATGTAGGCCAGCGTTCCGATCAGTTGGCCGGCGTCCGTTTGCATCGTGGCCGTCTGAATATCCGGATCCGTGACGCGGGCAACGCCGAAATCAAGAATCTTCGGCTGGCCGATCTCATCGATGCCCACGCTCGATCCTGACCTGCCGGCCGTCGCGTCGATTCCCGTCCGCTGCGCCACCACCAGGATATTGCCGGGCTTCAGATCGCGATGAATCACGCCCTTTTGATGCGCGTATTGCACCGCGTCGCACAGGCGGGCCACGAGTTCCAAGCGCTCGCGCGGCGTGAGGTCGAATCGTCGGGCATGCTCGGTGATGGGCAGGCCGTCGATAAACTCCATCGCGAAATACGGGAGGCCGCCGGCGCGGGCCGTGTCGATCGCCGCTTCATAGATGTGGGCAATCCCGGGATGCTGAAGCTGGCCGAGCACTTCGGCCTCGCGATGAAAGCGGGCCAATAACTGAGCCGAGGCCATCGCCGGGCGTATGACCTTCAGCGCCACCCGCCTTCTCGGTGAATCCTGCTCCGCTTCGTAAACGAGGCCCATTCCTCCCTGTCCGAGGACGCGCTGGATGCGATAACGCCCGATCTGCTCGGGCAAGCTCCCGGGTTCGCCGCCTTTCCTGTTGCCCGCCTCGCTGACGAGTTCGACGGCCAGGGCTTCAGCGACGCGACCTTCGGCGGCGACATCCACGAAACCGCGCGGCGAATCATCATGTTTGAGCAGCGCGACCACGTCGCGACGGAGTTGAGAATCATCGCCACATGCCTCATCGAGAACAAAATCTCGTTCCGCCAGCGGAAGGTCGCACGCCCTGGCGAAGACCTCGCGCGTCCTTTGAAAGCGCTCCGCCTCGGTCATGTGGCCCCGCCCTCGCCCAACTCACGACTCAGCCAGGCCCTGATCCAGCGCCAGTCGCGCTGCACGGTGCGCCGCGAAAGATTCAAATGTCCGGCGATCTCCTCCATCGTGAACCCCCCGAAAAAGCGCAGTTCGACGATCCGGGCCATACGCCCATCCATCCGGCCAAGCTTGGAAAGGGCGTCTTCCAGCGCGACCAGATCGATCACACTGCCCGACGGCGTCGTGATCTGATCGAAGCTAACGTCGGCGCGGTCCGCGCCGCGCCGGGCGGCGCGTTTGGCGCGGGCATGGTCGATCAGGATCTGGCGCATCGCCGTCGCGGCCACGGCGCAGAAATGCTCGCGGTTCTTCCACTCGCCGCCGCCCCGGACCAGCTTGAGATAGGCCTCATGGACGATCGCCGTCGGCTGAAGGGTGTGGCCGGCGGCCTGACTTCGGAAGTACGACTGGGCCAGCTCGCGGAGTTGCTCATAGACCAGCGGCAGCAGGTCATCCGCGGCGGCGGCGTCCCCGGCCCCGATGCGCGCCAAAAGCAGCGTCGCGTCGTGCGGGGCGTTGGTTTTTTCCGTCTCAGGAGGCGAATCCGACATCATCCCCCATTCTACTCTGATCGCGCTGCCCGGCACGAATTGCCCTGCGTAACCCACGCCAAGGAAGGCGTTTAGGGATATTCTCGAATTCTCCGTTTCACATCCTGCCCGGTTTTCTCGTGGACCTATTGGAGGCGATTCTCTGAAGCCACGCGCCCGGGGCGCTGTCGGCCGCGCTAGTCGAGGGCGGTGGAACATATCGTCAGCAATTGTGGAGGCAATGATGAATTCTTTCAGACGCGACGCGCTTAATCGTCTCGAGTCGTTCGCATCGGCGCGGCATCGGGGTTCGGATCAATCATCTCGCCGTGTCCCTGACGGGACGATCGCGCTGGCCGCGATCCTGACCTGCCTGGCCCTGGGCGCAGGCCGGGCAAATGCCCAGGTGCCCTGCGCCGCGCCGATCGACGTCAACGGCGCCGCCTCGACCCCGGCGGGTACAAGCACCCTCTGGGGGACTCACGCGAATCCCGGCAATCTCGACAACGGGCTGCCGCATCCGTTTTGCGCCTCGAGCACCTACGACGATCAAAGCTTCCCGGCCCAGGGCTTTACCATCGGCGTCACGTCCGGGGCCATGCCGACGCCGCCGGGCAGCACCTTCGCCGGGTTCGTCGAGGTCAACTATTCGGCCTTTGCACCCGCCTTTTTCCAGGATCACAGCTTTGAGATCGTGGATCTCAATGCAGTCGGCGGCGTCGTGATCGACTCTGTCACTGTGATCGGCGCCGGCGGCGCCGTGACCAACGGCCAGACGATCACCTGGACGGGGCTGGGGACCGCCATCGACCCAAACACCGGCGGCAACCCCCTGGTCCGCGTCGAGTTCACCCAGGCCGCCGACTGCAACGACAATGGTGTGCCGGACGAAAGCGAAGTCCCGGGTGCGGACGCACTCTTCGCCGCCCAGGTGCCCTATTCCCTCGGCTTTAGTGGCGTGCCTGTTTCCGTGGCGGCGGGCGACCTGGACGGCGACGGCGACCGGGACCTGGCCGCGGCCAATTTCGAAAGCGACAACGTGTCGGTCCTGCTGAACAACGGCAACGGGACCTTCGCCGCCCAGGCGCCCTTTGGCGCCGGCGACGGTTCTACTTCCGTGGCGGTGGGCGACCTGGACGGCGACGGCGACCCGGACCTGGCCGTCGCGAATCTCCTCAGCGACAACGTGTCGGTCCTGCTGAACAACGGGAACGGGACCTTCGCCGCCCAGGTGCCCTATGGCGCCGGCGACGGTCCTCGTTCCGTGGCCTTGGGCGACCTGGACGGCGATGGCGACCGGGACCTGGCCGTCGCGAATGACGATAGCGACAACGTGTCGGTCCTGCTGAACAACGGGGACGGGACCTTTGCCGCCCAGGTGCCCTATGGCGCCGGCGACCGTCCGTTTTCCGTGGCGGCGCGCGACCTGGACGGCGACGGCGACCGGGACCTGGCCGTCGCGAATCTCTTGAGCGACAACGTGTCGGTCCTGCTGAACAACGGGGACGGAACCTTCGCCGCCCAGGTGGCCTATGGCGCCGGCGGCTTTCCTGTTTCCGTGGCGGCGGGCGACCTGGACGGCGACGGCGACCTGGACCTGGCCGTCGCGAATCTCCTCAGCGACAACGTGTCGGTCCTGCTGAACACCGGGGACGGGACCTTCGCCGACCAGGTGCTCTATGGCGCCGGCGACGGCCCTCAATCCGTGGCCTTGGGCGACCTGGACGGCGACGGCGACCTTGACCTGGCCGTGGCGAATGCCAACAACGATAACGTGTCGGTCCTGCTGAACAACGGGGACGGGACCTTCGCCGCTCATGTGCTTTATGGCGCCGGGACCACTCCAGGTTCCGTGGCGGTGGGCGACCTGGACGGCGACGGCGACCTGGACCTGGCCGTGACGAATTTCGAAAGCGACAACGTGTCGGTCCTGCTCCATGCGGATGGCGACTGCAACGGCAACGGCGTGCCGGACGATTGCGACATTGCGAACGGGACCAGCGCGGACTGCAACGCCAACGGCATCCCCGACGAGTGCGACCTTGCCAGCGACAACAGCGCGGATTGCAACTCGAACGGCACGCCGGACGAATGCGAGCCCGACTGCAACGGCAACGGCACTCCGGATGAGTGCGACATGATGGCCCCTGCGGGCGGCGTTTATTTCGTATGCGGCCAGACCTCGGACTTTTCCTGGGCCGATCCGGCACCTTTTTTGACAACGGTTATTTCATCAACAACACGCTGGACGACCTCTGGCCGACGGTCGCGGATTCGGGCCCTGTCCTGCTGATCTGGGATAACCCCGCCTGGGCCGATTCCTGGCGAGCGGCCCTGGGCATCCGCGGCATCCCATTGAGCCAGATCACGGGCACGGCGGTCACCGCCGCCGACTTTGACGTGGGCACCTACAGAATGATTGTGATCACGGAAATGATGTTCGACGCATCCATGCCCAACATGCACAACCTCGTTGCGGACATGGAGGACTACGTCCTATCCGGCGGCGTGTTGGTGGACATGGTCGCCACCAATTTCCAGAGACGTTGGTCGCTGGGTGTGCCGGGGCCATTCGGCACGGTGACGGAAGTGGCCTTCGGTTTCAATAGCTACGTCGAATTGCCCGGCCATCCCATGGTCGCCGGCATGTCCTTGCCCTTCATCACCGGCAACAGCGACTACCACGCCCGCCTGGTAGGCCCACCCGCTGGATCGCAGGTGCTGCTCACCGAAGGCACCACCCCCGGCGGAACGGCCACGGCCGCCATCCTTTCGATCAATGCTCTGGACTGTAACGGCAACGGCGTGCTCGACGCGTGCGAACCCAGCGCCGATAACGACGGCATTCCCGATGAGTGCGACCCGTGTCCGAATCGAAGGCCCGGCGACGTGGACGGCGATGGCTTCACGGATAACGGCGACGTCTTGTCGTTCGTGTCGGTGCTGCTCGATCCCGGCGCGGCCTCCGCGGACGACCTGTGCGCCGCCGACACCAATGAGGACACGTTTGTGGATGGCATGGACGCGTCGTCGTTCATCGGCCTGATCCTGTCGCAGTAGGGATTTTCCTTGCCAAACAGGCGCATCGTGTCCCTCGGGCGGGGAGCGACAGCTCGCGGGCTTGGCAGCGCACATTTTAGCGACGCCGTCGGTGACCGTCAGATGTTGACAATGTGATCGGGGTGCCGGCGGACGAATTGTTCCACGCCCAGGGCGTAGCGGTCCATGACGCGGCGCAGGACTTCGTCTTCGTCCAACTGTGCCGCGTCGGCGGGATCGATCAGCGGCGGCGAAGGTATCAGTTGATAATAGAAATTCGGCCGCGACACGATGAACCCCTGGATCATCGGCGCGCCGCAGCGCAGGGCGATCTGCACCGGTCCGGTCAGGAATTCTCGCTGCTTGCCGAAGAACTGCACCGTTTGCATGCGCGTCGTCTCGCCGCGCCGCCGGTCCACGTCCAACAGACTCGCGACGAGATTGCCTTCCTTGAAATGTCGGAGAATCTGCCGCGGAAACGACGTCGCCATGAGGATTTTGATGGCGGCGACTTCGGGAAACGTCTGGCGGTATTTGTCCTGAATGTAGCGGCGGACGTGGCTTTCGCGGGCGTCGCGGACCCCGGCGAGCTTGTAGCCCAGCAGTGCCATCATCAGCCCGGCAACGTGGTGGGCGCCGTAGTGGCTCAGGGCGACGTAGAGTCCGTTGCCGCCGGCAAGCGGCCCGTCGATGAACTCGCGGTTCTTGAGCTTGATGCGGTTGAGCAGCTTGGCCCTGGGGATGCGGTCCATGATGGTGTAAAACATCTTGTCGCAGCGGAGGCGCATGAAATAGCGAATCACGTGGCGGCGGCGCACGGCAGGGGGTAGCTCGTCTCCAAAAAGCTCCACCAGCTTGCGCGTGGCCCGGCGGCGGCGCTTGTAGTCGCACAGATATTCGAGGAAGCCGAAAAACCGCCCGAGGCGATACAGCCCCGACAGCCCCAGGGCCCGGGCGTATGTGATCAGGAAGAAACGGACGAACGCGATCCTGGCGCGGACGACGACGGGTATCGGGCGCTCGCCGGCCACCGGCCGCTCGGCCTCGGTATAATCGGCGACTGGCGGGTCTTCGATGGCGGTTGTAGGCATTGGGGTTGTCAGAGTCCGAAAAGAATCGTACCGGGCCAAACAGGGGTTCACGCAGAGAGGGATAGCAGATTGAGCTTCATCAGTTGCTCGCCCGGCACGGTTGCAATGCGTTTATGTTGTCCCCGCTCGTCGATGAATTCCACCTCGAAGACACTTCCCTGAGGGTAGCAGTGCACGATAGCGCCGACATCTCCCGTCTTGAGACCATCCTCCGGCCGGTCACCGCGAAGCGCTACGACATCGTGTTCCGCAAACAAGGACCTACTCCAAGTAGCATGTAATCAATCGGGGCCGTTCCTCGCCATGCTCCACGAGCCAAACCGCGAGCACGTTCGCATGACCTCGCGGCCCCTCAATTGTAAGGCGCATTTCATACTTGCGTCCATACGGGCTTGCCTTTCCGGTCGCGACGCTCTCCAACGCAGTCGGTTGCATTCTCCGAAGCAGACCGTACAAATGGCGCGCCGATCCATTGACGATGGACCGAATCGGATGGATGGCCTATGATGTCTGCGATGGGAATTACTCAAGTCACCGTCGCCGTGCGCAATCCGGCCAGGCCCGAAACGGCCTGGGAGGGGCTGTTCCTTGTCGACACGGGAGCCGTGGACTGTCTGGTCCCCGCCCGGCATCTGCGCGAGCTGGGCATCGAGCCGCGGGGCAAGCGGATCTACGAATTGGCCGACGGGCGGGAGGTCACTCTGGAGGTCGGCGGCGCCGAGATCGAATTCATGGGCGACCGGGCGTGGACCACTGTCATCTTCGGGGCGGACGACGCCGAGCCGATTCTCGGCGTCACAGCGCTGGAGTCGGTTGGGATCGAGGTGGACCCGCGCTCGCAACGTCTGAAGCGCTTGCCGTCAGTCCGCCTGAAAGGCGCGACGCGGCGGCCCTGAAGCGGCTTCGCATGGGGCCGGGTATCACGTCGAGTCTATTTGTCGGGTCGATGATCCGACCGACAGCTCCTCTGGACGATTCGGGTACGCGCGGGCCAACTCATCAAGTCGGGCCCTCAATTCGGTCGCACGATTCTCGTCGCCGAAACGATCAGCAACAGCCAGCCGGGTCGAGAAGTCGCCCCGTACTTCCGAGATGTAGTACGGGTGGTCTCTCCGGGGAAATAGAAAGCCCGCGCGTTCCATCATTACGTACGTGCCGACTACGAGAACGATAGCAACGTACAAGCCAAAGAAAAAAAGAGAGACAACGGCGTTCAAGAATAACAATCCGAGGGCCGTGATGTGCCTGAACGACACCCACGGTGGAGTAAAGCGGATGACGTCTTCGCTTGGGAGCTTACCGGGCCCCGGCGGATCAGTCCGCCCCGATCCACTCCCATCGCCTTCGATCCAGCTTACGGTGTAGACATGCCGAGTGATCTCTACACAGGCCCGGCGCCACGCCGCCGCCATACCGCCCAAGACCACGGCGAACAGGCCAATTGTAGCGACGATGCCGATCTCAACCAAAAAACATAAAAGCTGCGTCCGGCGGAACTGCACGATTTTGGCGGCTATTCCTCGTCGTCCTTCTTCGGCTTGTATTGGGCGATGATCTGCTGCACCTCGTTGCTCGGCACCGGTTCGTAGTGCGACAGGTCCATGGCGAAGCTGCCCTTGCCGCCGGTCATCGAACTGAGCCGCGAGTGATAGTCGGAGAGCTTGGCCAGCGGGACCTGGGCCGTGATCGCCGTCAGCCCGCCGGGCAGCATGTCCTGTCCGCTGGGCCGGCCGCGGCGCTGGGCCAGGTCGCCGGTGATGTCGCCGACGTTCTCCGAAGGGCAGGTCACTTCGACGTTGACGATCGGCTCGAGCAGGGCGGGCTTGGCCTTCAGCACGGCGTCCTTGAAGGCGTACTTTCCGGCGGTCTTGAAGGCGACCTCCTTCGAGTCGACCGGGTGGTGCTTGCCGTCGTAAACGCTGACCTTGATGTCCTGCAATGGAAAGCCCGCCAGGGCCCCCTGCTCCATCAGTTCGACAACGCCTTTCTTGACGGCCGGCTCGAACTGTCCCGGAATCGACGCCCCGAAGATGTCCCACGACCATTCCAGCGACGGATCGCTGCCGCGCTCCAGCGGTTCGACGCGGAGATAGACTTCGCCGAACTGGCCGGCGCCGCCGGTCTGCTTCTTGTGCCGATGGTGCCCTTCGGCCCTGGCGGTGATCGTTTCGCGATAGGGAATCTTCGGCGGCTTGGTGTCGACGTCGACTTTGTAGAGTCGGAGCATCTTGGAAAGGATGACGCGAAGGTGCAGATCGCCGACGCCGCTGACGACGAGTTCGTGCGTCTGAGAATCGTGATGGACCTTGAAGCACGGATCGCAATCCGTGAACCGACGGACGGCATCGCCGATCTTGGCTTCATCGCCGCGGGCCTTGGGCACCAGGGCGAGGGCGAACATCGGATTGGGGAACTTCGGCATGGCGACGGTCCCTTCGTGCAGCCCGTTGAAGACCGTGTCGCCGATGTGCAGCTCCAGCTTGGCGACGCCGAAGATGTCGCCGGCGATCCCCTCATCCACGTCCTTGTGGTCGGCCCCCTGAAACTTGAGCAGATGGCCGGGGCGGGCGCCCTTCTTCTCGCCGGTCCGCGTCAGGTTGCCGTCGCCCTTGATCGTGCCCGATAGGGCGCGAATGAAGGCGTACTTGATATTGCTCTTCGGATCGGATGCGACCTTGAAGACCTGCCCGCAGAAATCCGACGGCAGGCCCTTCTCCTCCCCCGAGACGATGAGCGTCCGCGGCTTGCCCTGGACCGGGGAGGGGCAGGCGGTGGCGATCAAGTCCAGCAGCTCCTTGACGCCGACGTCGCCCCGAGCATTCGTGAACAGGATCGGCACGATCTTCCCCTCGGCGATGGCCTTCGGCAGATTGGCCCGAACCTCGTCGGGGCTCAGCGCGCCGGTTTCGAAATACTTGTTCATCAGGGTGTCATCGGTTTCTGCGACGCGCTCGATGATGTTCGTATGGGCTTCGCCAACGTTGTAAAAATCGGCGTCCCCGCTATCGGAGGCGAGGCAGTCGATCAGCGACTTGCGTCCGGCGGCCGGCAAGTTGATCGGAGTCAGTTCGGCGCCGAAGGTCGCTTGAAGATTCTTGAGAACGTCTTCGAGGTCGGCGTTATCTGCGTCGATCCGGTTGACGACGATGATGCGGCCCAGGCCGAACTGCACGGCCTGATCGCGCATTCGCCGCGTGTTGACCTGAATGCCGGCGCCGGCGTTGACGACGATGGCCGCGACTTCGACCGCCGCCAGCGACGCGACCGCCGGGCCGAGAAAGTCCGGCGAACCGGGCGTATCGATCAGATTCAGGACGCGGCCCTCGTGGTGGACGCTCAGCACGTGCGAGTCGATCGAGCAGCCGCGGTCCTTTTCCTCGTCGTCGGTATCGAGGTGGCTCGTCCCGTCGGCGACGTTGCCCAGCCGGCCGGTCACGCCCGTCTTGTGCAGGATCGCTTCGCACAAACTGGTCTTGCCTGCGCCGCTGTGTCCGATCAGCGCCACGTTGCGGATGTCGTTCGTCGAGTAACCTGGCATGGTGCCTCCGCGCGGTTCCTGCTGATTCGCTTCGCCGGCCGCCCCCGTCACGGCCTACCGTGATGAGGGGGCTTGTCGGCAGGTTGGGCCAACACCGATTCTGCCGAGGCGCAAGGGGAGAAATCCTATCGGGCGGTTGCGGCAGCGACAAGGCGAGCGGCCGTCCAGGGCGATCGGCCCATGCACTTCGCGGGACGCAGAATCCGGTTGGCGCGCGGAATGCGCCGGCAGCCAGGTCGCCCAGGTCGCGATGCGCTTCGGTTCAGTTGGATTCCGCGGCCGCAACGGGCTCGATGCAGATACGGCGACCCTTGAAGACGACCGTCCCGTCGCGGAGGGCGAAGAGCGTGTCGTCGCGGCCGCGGCCGACGTGCATGCCCGGCCTGAACGGCGTGCCCCGTTGCCGGACGAGGATGGTTCCGGTGGTTACCGCCTGTCCGTCGTAGCGCTTGATGCCGAGATACTTCGGATTGCTGTCGCGGCCGTTTCGAGTGGAGCCCTGTCCCTTTTTATGTGCCATGTCGTGTCACCCGGAGTTGCCGACCGACGAATCTTTACCCATCAGCGCATGACCCACGTCATGCGGCCCAGCACCGGCGTCGCCGATCGGCGCGTCCGCAGGTCGCCCGGAAGAGTATAGGGTATCGCCAAAGACTTGCGAAGCACAAATACCCGCGGCAATTCCAGATCCGCCGCGTGCCCGTTGGAGGCCTGATCGCCGGCTTTCGGCCGGTAAAGCGGATTGGGGCGCGTATCGACCTCGCCGGACAGTCCGCCGAAGTAGATCGTGAACCGGCTGACGCGCGGATCGAGATCGGGAAAGACCGCAACGCCGGTCAGGGCGTTATCCTGGCCCTGCAAGAGTCGGGTAATCGCCTTGACGGGGGTGACGAGAAACGGATGGGTTCGTGCATGCCGCCTGGCGATGGCGGCAAAGACGCGCGAATCGAGCCCGACGATCGCCGGATCGATGGAGATGCTCGGCGCCCCCTCCGGCGTTTGTCGGGCCTGCTCGGCGGTCAGCTCCGTGTCGATCTCATTGATGCGGACGATTTCCGGATGAAAATCGATATCGTCTCCGGTGTGATTCGAGACGGTGTAGAGCATGTACCAGTAGGTCCTGGCGCCGCCGCCGGTGTCGACGGAAATACGCATCAACGGAGAGGGGTCCAGCTTCAACTCCCACGAGGTCGGAATCGCGCTGGGCTCGGGCTGCGCGGCCAGCGGCCGGGCGGCGACGAACGCGGCGCCCAGCGCCGACCAGACGACCGCCACGATGATGCGCTTTCGTCGGTCAGTCATGTCGATGCCCTCGGGTAGGAAGCGCCCGCGGCGGCGCCGGCTCGGCGGTGGAACCACGGGCGGGACGCCATTGCCTCGGTCCTGATATAGCTCCCAAAGGTGGCCGGCGTCGGATTGTGCTAACCGTCGTCTATCATACGCCCCGAATGGTCGATTTCGCAAGGCGGACGGCGGTTTGCGGCCTCCGCGTCCGGTAAACGCCGTCGACGCTATTTCGTAGATGTCGCCGAGCGCTGGGGCGCACCTTCTCGCGATTTTCCGCGCAGGGCCGCCTCGACGAGCCCGAGAAAGAACGGATCGGGCCGCAGCGGGCGGCTGGTCAGCTCCGGATGCGCCTGGGTGGCGACGAAATAAGGGTGAACGTCGGCGGGAAGCTCGAGCACCTGCATGATGGGATAATCGGTCGCCCGGCCGCTGAAAATCAGGCCGCCTTCTTCCAGCGATTCGATGTAGCGCGGATCGACCTCGTAGCGGTGGCGAAACCGAAGGCGAATCTCCGGCGCATGGTTAAACAGTCGAGCGACCAGTGAGCCGGGCGTCAGGACCACGTCGCGCCCGCCGAGCCGCATGTTGCCGCCAAGCCCCTCGATTTGTTTCTGCTCGGGGAGGATGCTGATGACCGGAGACTTGCAATCGGGCTCGAACTCCGTGGAGTTCGCTCCGTCGATCCCGCAGACGTGGCGGGCGATTTCAATCACCGCCATCTGAAACCCCAGGCAGATGCCCAGGTACGGCAGGGCGTGGGTCCGGGCGTATTCGACGCAGGCGATCTTGCCTTCGGCCCCGCGGACGCCGAAACCCGCGGGCACGATGATGCCGTCCAGAAGCCGCAGCCGGTCTCGAGCGTTGACCTGCGTGACGTCGGACACGTCGATCCAGTCGATGTCCACTGTGACGCCGCAGCGCACGCCCCCGTGTTCGAGGGCCTTGATGACCGAGGCGTAGCTGTCGCGCACCGAGGTGTACTTGCCGGCGATCCCGATCGAGACGCCCTGCTTCGTGCTGCGCAATCGCTGGAGAAACTCGTCCCATGTCGCCTCGGCGCGGGTCTGCGCCTCGGGATGCACCCGGTCGCCGAGTCCGAGGATGTCGACGACGGCGGCGTCGAGACCGGCGTCGCGCATCATCTCGGGAACGACGTAGATCGATTCGCGGTCGTGCATCGAAAACACCCGTTCGATCGGCACGCTGGAATACATGGCGATCTTCTCGCGGGCCTTCTCGCTCACCGGCGAATGGGCGCGGCAGGCGATGATGTGCGGCTGAATGCCGCATTCGAGCAGTTGCTTGATGCCGAGCTGCGCCGCTTTGGATTTCTGCTCGCCCAGGGCCGGCGGCTGGATCACGTAGGTGAGCGCGACCCAGCAGGCGCTGCCCGGCCCCTCTTCGAAGGCCAGTTGCCGCAGGGCCTCGATGTAGTAGGCGTTTTCGACGTCGCCGACCGTGCCGCCGATCTCGACGAAGACCACGTCGGCGTCGGACGTGACCGCCAGTTGCCGCAGCTTGGATTTCACCTCGCCGGTGACGTGCGGGATCATCTGCACATCGCGGCCGAGATACCCGCCGCGGCGCTCCTTCTCCAACACGGCGCTGAAGATCTGCCCGCTGGTGGCGAAGTTCAGCCGCGTCATGTTCTGGTCGAGCATCCGCTCGTAGGTGCCCAGGTCCATGTCGCATTCCATCCCGTCGTCGAGGACGAAGACCTCGCCGTGGCGGAAGGGATTGAGCGTGCCGGAATCGAGATTCAGATAGCCCTCGAGCTTGATCGGCGCCACCGTCAGCCCCCGGTCCTTGAGCATCTTGGCCAGACTGCTGGCGAAGATGCCCTTGCCCAGGCCGGACATCACCGTGCCGAACACGCCGACGTACTTCGTCTTGCCCGGCTTATAGCCGGCCGGCATCGGCGTGTAGAACTCGGTCTGCTCGGATGCGGCCGCGATATTGGCGAGAGGGCTCTGGCGGCTCATGGTCGGCTCCTGTGTGCCACTGCTCTGTGAGCAGTGCTTCGCGGCAACGCGTGTGCCACTGTCCTGTGAGCAGTGGTGAGCAGTGCTTCGCGGCGACGCGTGTGCCACTGTCCTGTGAGCGGTGCATCGTGCGCCGCGTGTGCCATCGACCTGGTGTCTCGCGCTGCCGCCGCGGTCATCCATTCATTGTAGCCGATCTGTCAAGCGGCCGTGTGCCACTGCTCTGTGAGCAGTGCTTCGTGGAACCGCACGTTCTGGTGCGAGAATCCTCTCTCGCACTATCCCCTTTATGGCGCTGAGACCGCCATTACCGGATTCATCACCGGCAGGCCGAGTTCCTGGAGCTTAGCTACCATCGCGGCGAACTTTTGTTCGCTGCTCAGCGAGGGGTTCGAGCCCTGAGTGATGTCGCAACTCCAGTCCCAGAATTCCGCCCAGGCGGCTTGCTCGTCGAAAAATGACTCGCCGCCGGGAGCGCTCATCGATGCCATTTCGCCGCCGCCTTCACCGCCGCCGCCCTGGGCTTGCTGGCTCTCGCATTCGTCGGGGATGCCGTTGCTGTTGGTGTCCTCGCTGATCTGTGCCGCGATGTCGCAGCCGTCGGGGATGCCGTTGGCGTTGCAGTCGTCGCACGCCGGATCGCTTTCGCACGACGCGATGTCGCACTCGTCGGGAATCCCGTTCGTGTTGCAGTCCAAACTCCCGAAGCCCGGTGGCAGGGCCAAGTCGCACTCGTCTGGCAGCCCGTTCGAGTTGCAATCGGCGCTGACGAACTCGTCGCCGTCCGGGTCGGTCGGATCGACGTCGCAATCGTCCGGCACGCCGTTGGAGTTACAATCGAACTCGCACTCGTCGGGAATTCCGCTCGCGTTGCAATCGGCGCTGACGAGCCCATTGCCGTCCGGGTCCGCCGGGTTGACGTCGCAGGCGTCGTTGACGCCGTTGCCGTTGCAGTCGCTCTCGCACTCGTCCGGCCGGCCGCTCTCGTCGCAGTCGATGCTTGTGTGCTGGGCGATGTCCCAATCGTCCGGCGTGTCATTGCCGTTGCAGTCGGCTTCGCACTCGTCGGGAATGCCGTTGGAGTTCACGTCAAAGCTCGTGCCCAACGCGATGTCCTCGGAGTCCTCGACCTCATTGCTGTTGCAGTCGATGATCCGCAGCGGCTCGGTGCACGCCCGGCCCAGGACGGTATCGACGAAGCACTGAATGTCGAGCCCGTTGACCAGACAATCGCCGTTCATGTCGAAGCGGCAGACGTCCGTCGGCGTAGGGGCCGCACACAGGTTCGTCACCGGAGCCGGCAGCCCGAAGAGCAGGGCATCGGTGAAGGGCGCGACATCTGCGAAGTCAACGGCAAAGTCATCGTTTGCGTCACCCTTGAGGCAAACGGTATCGGCGCACAACGTCTCGGCGAAGGCGGCGTCGAACATGGTGAAGAACACGTCGCGGTCGAATTGCCCGCCGCCGAGGTTCATCGTGCGCGTCCACGCGACGATCAACGTGCCGTCGGCGGTGTAGGTGGCCGTATGCTGGGCGCTGTTGGCGATGCGCCGGCTGTGCAGGTCTGTCGCGCCGACGGGGTCCTGGTTGACGCGGAATTCGTCGCCGAGCGGACGGCCGTCGGCATCGAAGAATCGCGCGCGGATTTGTTCTTCGCCAGGGAATTCGGTATTCCGCCCGTTCCACACGACCGCGAACCGCCCGGCCAGGCCGGGCTCGCCCGACGGCGTGATGCTGACCGTCGGGTTGGCGTCGGCCCCGCTGAACGGTGTGTAATTCGAGTCGTCCACGATGAACGGCGCGGCGACCGGTTGCGGGGCGTTCACACCGTCCCACGTAAAGCAGCGGGCGAAGACGTGACGCACCGCGGGGCATCCGTCCAAAGCGGGACCGGTCCACACTACTAGGAGACGGTTGTTATGGAAAGCGATTGACGGGGATTCCTGAAAACTGGGATCAACTTCGTCCAACGGCGAATTCGCAACCACCTCGGTCCCAATAGGGTTTCCTACGTCATCAAACATTTGTAACTTGATATTGAATACCGATATCGGGCTTCCCGGTTCTTCGGCCTCCGCCCAACAAACGACAAATGAGCCGTCGTCCTGGGCAGCGACCGTGGGTTGCCAGATAGAGGTAAAGCAAATGTCTCCGGGGTTGCCCGGCGCGGTTGGCTCGCAGTCGCGGATCGGCGGCAGCACAGGCGCGTCCGGGTCAAAGCCGTAGACGATTCCCGACGGCGGCTTTCCCGGCCCCAGGTCCCGATACGACCATCCGAAGGGCTTGACGCCGCCGGCTTCCGACACGGCCACGGACGCTTCAATGTCCAGGCGGGTATTCGTCAGCGGCAGCAACGGAACCGGCCACGTCGACGGGTCGTCGTCGAAATGGAAATCGGAGCGCATCAGCCGGTCGTTAGAGCCCGGCCCGGCGATATTCCCCTGCCAGGCCAGTATTACGTCGCCGGCTGCGTTCATTGCTATGCTCGGGCGATTGTGCCCGGTGCCGCTGGCGCCTGTCGCGTCGGCCACGTTTTGCGGCCCGGTCGTGCAGATGGCGGTGCCGTCTACCTCAATACGCAGCACGCGAATCTCGTCGTCGGCGCCAATCCCGAGGTCATCGAATTTCCAGGCGACGATAAAGCGTCCCTGCCCGTCGGAGGCGATGGTCGCATCCTGCCCCTCCTCGGCCGCGGGCGTCACGAGCCCTTCGACCGCCCCGTTGGCGTGAACCGTCGGCGCGGTAGGGCACTGAGCCCGTGACTCCGTGCTCCAGAGAATGATCAAGAATAACGCCTTAAGAATAATAGTTGTGGTGAGGTGTGCGCGCAGCTTGGCTGTGTGCCATGGCATGGCCCTTTCTCCTTTCGCGCAAGAGGGTTAAGAAAACGGAATGAGAACTATTCGATTTTCACTGCCATTACAACCCGGTTTCCTCGTTCTATTGCATGCGCATCACCTCCTTGGCCGTCGAAATCGTGGAATCATTGCACAGGACAAAATCAACAACGCCCCCGTCGCGGGTTCCGGCACCGTTGAAAGCTGAAGAGCAAGTGTTGCATTCGTATTGACGGTATGGCGCCAGCCGCCTACTAGAGGGTTTGTGAATGCGAAGCCGTCTGTTTCCGTGATTGAATTCTCCCATACGAAATGTGTCGATGAGTTCCCAATTTGGGAAATCTCAATCCAGTAGGGCGTGTTGGGTGCGAGAGCGATCGGTGTGAGAAGATCCATTTGAAAAATATATTCGCGAGGATCGACACCGGCAAAAATGATTCGCCCCGTCCATTCCCTAATCGGGTCAACAAATGATTGCTCGTTCAGAATGTTGGCCTCATCCGGAAGTCCGTCACCAAGTCGTGATCCATATAGCCGAACTCTCATCACCTCGGACGCCGGCGGATTGTCCTCTTGGTAATAGCCCCAAAACGTCACGCGTCGAATGACGGCCGGACTTGAAAGCACGACTTCGTCAGCGGACCGCTGCCAAAAGGGAAATCCAAATGCGTCAAGAAACTCTGTATCGGAGGATGAGCCGCTGAATTGATGTGGCTGACGGTCAATGACAATCTCGCCTCGCGCCGCTGATGAGGGCGAAAGAACCCATCCCAGGGCCAACGTGAGAAGGAACGTGGGTTTTGTTTTCGTGTTCATGACACCCATTGTACACACGCTGAATGCGCAACACGGACTTGGGGCTTGGGGCTTGGGGCTTGGGGCGCTTCCACCCCCGCCGGCGAATCCGCGTGGCCTCCTCGTTCGGCTCGCCAACGTAACCATACCCCACGTTCCGAGAAAAGCAAGCAACTCGTTCCAAGATCGCGCAACTTACCGGTCACCCCTCACTTCTATCCGCAGTCCATCGGTCAGCGACGGCCACATGCCATCGGTTCGTAAAGCAGATGTCACCGGGGTTGCCCGGCGCGGTCGGCTCGCATTCGCGAATCGGCGGCAACACCGGCGCGGCGGTATCGAAGCCGAAGACCATACCCGACGGCGGCTTGTCGGGCCCCAGGTCGCTGTAGGACCAGGTGAAGGGCGTGACCCCGTCAGT
>Ga0299906_10000042_pt1 | contig 122511 bp, 105 predicted proteins | sample RVTome_14_FD_200259 | JGI IMG/M metagenome (GOLD analysis project Ga0299906, IMG submission 200259) | Soil microbial communities from uranium-contaminated site in the Upper Colorado River Basin, Wyoming, United States - RVT145D125 (version 2) ...
CAGACTGTCACCAGCCGATAGCCGTCCCTCTCTTGCAGGCGGCAACGGCCGTTGAGGACCACGACTCCATCGGGAGCCCCGGCGTGGTCAGGGAAGAGGACGGGGGCGGGGGCGTCAGTCGTCGGTGCCATGCTTGATCATGCATCGGCACCGCGAAAAAAGCGGACAGTTTTGGGTCCGCACCCTCGACAGGGGCGGTCCCGTGTTTTCAGAGGGTTAGCAGGGGTAGGTCAGGAGGTCTGGACTCTGAATGCTGGCCAGGTGGATCTCGATCTTCGGTTGCCGACCGAAGCGCAATGGGAATACGCTTGTCGAGCGGGTACTGATACAGCGACCTGGTACGGTGATCTCGAGATCCTCGGGCAAGACAACGCTCCGATTCTCGACGAGATCGCCTGGTACAGCGGCAATAGCGGTGTCGACTTCGACTACTTCGACTTGACCGAAGGTTTCGACTCGTCGGCCTGGAAGGAGAAGCAATACCCCCACGTGGCCGCGGGAACCAGGGAAGTAAAGCTGAAACGACCCAATCCCTGGGGTCTTTACGACATGCTGGGGAACGTCTGGGAATGGTGCTTGGATTTTTGGGCCGATTCCTATCCGGAGGGCCCGCGAACTGACCCGATGGGTCCGGAGAGCGGTGCCGAGAGAGTTGTCCGCGGCGGTTCCTGGGACGTCATCGCGCGGCGCATGCGCGCAGCGTACCGCGCCGGGCCACTCCCTGGTGCTCGCCTCCACGATCTTGGCTTCCGCTTGTCTCGACGTCAGGGACTGGGAGCATGGTCGAGCCCGTAAGCCGCGCCATGCGGCGGTCCCTGGCCGATCTGTGCGATACTCTGCTTCAGGAGGCAGACATGGCCGAACCCGCGCTGACCCGAGACGGCATTCTCAAGACCCTCCGCTCCCATCGCGCCCACCTGGCGTCCGAGTACGGCGTTCGCCGGATCGGCCTCTTCGGGTCCTATGCCAGGGGTGAACAGCACGCGGCGAGCGACATCGACTTCCTCGCGGAGCTCGACCGGCCCCTCGGGCTGAAGTTCGTCGAGCTGGCGGCGTTCCTGGAGACTCTGTTCGGCAAGGACGTCGACGTCCTCACGCCGGCAGGCGTTCAAGCCATTCGCAACCCTCGAGTGGCGGCCAACATCCAAGAGAGCGTCGTCTATGCCTGAGGATCGGTCCAAGGCGTTTCTCGCCGACATCGTCGAAGCTTCCCGACGAGCGACGAGCTACGTCGGCGGTTTGACCTACGCGGAGTTTCTCCTGGACCTGAAGACGCAAGACGCAGTCGTCAGGCACCTATGCGTTCCCGAGGATCTTTCTCTTCACCTCGGCCAGGCTCTCACGGGGCTCTGCTCGACGCTCCTGCGCCAGAAGAGTGTCGTAGAAGTCCTCCCACAAGTCCCGGTGCCGGCCAAGGTCGATGAGGACGGCTTTTTTCTCTCCATCGCGATCGACGACGAAATCGACGCCGCTCATCCTTTGGGTGATCGAAGCTGTCATGTCGTCTTCCCAGCTCCATGCCGAGGTCGGCGGTTCGTTCCCGGCCAGGATCCTACCACGATCGTGTTCCTGGCGAAGTCGGCAGGATGCCGCGGGCCACGATCTTACCACGATCGTCGGTGCGGGTGCGGTGGCGTCGCAGCCAGCGGAGTCCGCCTTGGCCCCAAGGAGAGACGAGGCGGCGTGCCGTCGACGTGTGTCTCGGCTGGGGTAGGAGGTCCGTGCCACCGGAGCCCCTGGGGCGACGGCGTCGATCTGTGCGATACTCGGGGTCGAGGAGGCAGACATGGCCCAACCCGCGCTCAAGAAGAAGCTCGGCATCCGGCCTAGCATGATGAATCCCTACGACTTTGCCCGGAAACAGACGGAGTTGATGGCCGAGTTCGGCAAGTACGTCTTGGACCATCCGGAAGTCGACGAGACGCTTCCGGAGGACTCGTACGTCTACTTTGAAATCGCCGGCGACTCGACCTTCAACAAATACAGTCGCGAGCTTGCTCTACGGAGAGAGCGCGAGGACGGCGTCAACGTCGTGTGCGTTCGCGTGCGCGGGCTTGCTCCGCCGCAAGGCTCACGGCTCATCGATCCGCAGATACTGCCAGCTTCGACTGCTGCCTGACCAGAGACTTCTGCGGTCGGCGGCCGTGCCGCGGTAGCGCCTATTCCGTCACCTCGAGGCTGCCGCCAGCCGCTATCTTAACGATTACGGGTAGGGCGTGCACCGGGCTCTCCGGAAGCGCCTCCAGGCGTTGGGATCGGCGCGCCGGCGTCGAGCAGGAGGGGGACGGTCTCGGCGTTGCCCGGTCTCGATGCCGATGGTCAGCCGGGGTGCGTCCTCGTACCGGGAGGACGGCGTGTCGACCTTGGCGCCGGCGGCCAGGGCGGACCGTAGCGGTTTCCAGGCCGTCGAAGAACAGAAAGATTGAATGTAGGACCGCGCTGACGCGACGCTCCCGTCATCCTACACCTGAGCCGGAATGAACCTACGATTCTCTCGTGGGTCCGTAATGCTCCTCTTAATACTCATCGTCCATTCTGCTCATGTGACGATGGAGACCTCAGGGAAAACAACGGGAGCATCCACGTGGCATCAAAGCTCAAAGTACTCATCGTGGACGACGACCCGGGCATCCGGGCGCTGATCCAAAGGTACCTCGACGCGATCGAGGGCGTACCCTTCGAGCTCGACTGGGTCGGAACGGCGGAGGAGGCTCTGGACCGCCTCATCCACGGCGACTATGACGTCTACCTGGTCGACTACCGGCTCGGCGCCTCTGACGGGCTGGAGCTCGTCGGCACGGCCGTCTGCGAGGGCTCCGACGCGGCGATCATCATGCTCACCGCCCACGGCAGCCGGGAGCTCGAGCTGAAGGCCATGGAGGCTGGGGCGGAGTTCTTCCTGGAGAAGGAGCGGATGGACCCCGTGCTGCTGGAGCGGGCGATCCGCATGGTCCTCGACCGGCACCGCCTGCGCCGCTCGCTGGCCGAGCGGGCCCGGGAGCTGCAGGCCGCCAACGACGAGCTCCGGCTCGCCGAGCAGAAATTGCAGGAGCGGACCAGGGAGCTCGAGCGCTCGAACGACGAGCTCCAGCAGTTCGCGTACGTCGCCTCCCACGACCTCCAGGAGCCGCTGCGGATGATCGCCGGTTACACCGGATTGCTCGAGAGACGCTTGGGCGAACGTCTCGACGAGAACACCAGGCTCTTCATGGGCTACGTGGTCGAGGGCGTGCAACGAATGCACCGCCTGATCGATGACCTTCTCTCGTATTCGCGGGCCGGCAGCCGGCCGGCCGAGCCTACGGTGACGAGCGGCAGGTCAGCCCTGGACCGGGCCCTGGAGAACCTCCGGTCGTCCATCGAAGAGACCGGGGGGACGATTCGCTGCGACGATCTGCCTTCGGTCCTGATCGACGAGGGCAAGCTGACCCAGGTGTTCCAGAACCTCGTGGGCAACGCCCTGAAGTTCCGCAACTCGCGTTCTCCCGTGGTCGAGATCGACGCCCTGGACGACGGCGACTATTGGAGGTTCTGCGTGCGCGACAACGGGATCGGGCTGCCCGAAAAGCACCGCGAGCGCATCTTCGTGATCTTCCAGCGGCTGCACGGCCGTGACGAGTATCCGGGCACCGGCATCGGGCTCTCGATCTGTAAACGAATCGTCGAGCACCATGGCGGCCGCATATGGGTGGAATCGCAGGAATCGCAGCCCGGCCAGGGAGCGGCCTTCAACTTCACCCTTCCGAAAGCGAAGGTCGGCGAGGAGCCGGCGGAGGCATGAGAATGGCAAACAGGCGCATGCGCATTCTGTTGGTCGAGGACAATCCGGCCGACGTCGAGTTCACGCGGCAGGCCTTCAGCGAGGCCGGAGTCCGCCATCGTCTGGACGTCGCCGCCGACGGCGACGAGGCATTGTCGCACCTGCGCCGGCAGAACGGCCACGCGGGCGCGGAGCGGCCGGACCTCGTGCTGCTCGACCTGAACCTCCCCGGCACCGACGGCCGGGAGGTCCTCAAGGCGGTCAAGGGCGACGCCGCTCTCCGGAACATCCCGGTCGTGGTCCTGACGTCGTCGGCGTCGCCGCAGGACGTGGACCGGTGCTACGAGCTGCACGCCAACGCCTACGTGGTCAAGCCGCTGATCTTCGACCGGCTCGTCGACATCGTCGGGCAGGTCGCGAGGTTCTGGGCGGGGACCGTGACGCTTCGCGATCCCCCCTCAGTCCCCCCAGCGGGGTAGGCTGAGCTCTACCCCGAAGCATAGAGGGCGCGCGGTCGCGGTGTGCTAGCCTGCCTTCGAGACGAGGAGGCGGACCCACGACCATGACCCCAACGACGACGCCCGCCCTGGAGGCCCGGGACGTGGCCCGGCGATTCGGCCGCCACTGGGCCCTGGCGCACCTGGACCTGACCGTCGAGCCCGGCGAGTCGGTGCTGCTGGCCGGCCCCAACGGCTCGGGCAAGACGACGTTCCTGCGCCTCGCCGCCGGCCTCTACCGAGCCACCCACGGCACGCTGAGCGTCTTCGGGCGCGACGTGCGCGCCGAGCGGCAGACCAGCCGGCGCTTCCTGTCGCTGGTCTCGCACGACGCCTACCTCTATCCGCGGCTCACGGCGCTCGAGACGGTGCGCGTGTGGGCGCGGCTGCTCGGACGCCCGGCGCGCGACGCCGACCTGATGCCGCTGCTCGACGAGGTGGACCTGACGGCGGCCGGCGGCCAGCCCGTGGGCGGCTTCTCGGCCGGCATGCGCAAGCGGTTGACGCTCCTGCGCTCGCGTCTCGAAGGGTCGCGTCTGGTGCTGCTCGACGAGCCCTTCGCGGCTCTCGACGTGCCGGGGCAGAAGCTGGTCGAGCGCTGGATCGCGGGCTTCCGCCGCGACGGCGTGGCGGTGGTGCTGGCCTCGCACTCGCTCGAGCAGGCGGCGCGGCTGTGCGACCGCGCCGTCGTGCTCCACCACGGCCAGAAGGCCTGGCAGGGCGCCGCCGCGGACGTCGTGTCCCGCTTCGAGGAGGTCACGTGTCGCAATTGACGGCGCCGACCCTGACGTCGCCGACGGGCGCCGAGGCCGGGTTCCTGCGCGTGCTCGCGGGGCAGACCGTGACGGTGCTGCGCAAGGACCTGCTGCTCGAGTGGCGCGGACGCTCGCGTCTCCTGTCGGTCATGCTCTTCGGCCTGGTGACGCTGGCGCTCTTCTCGTTCGCGGTGGGACCGGACAGCGCCAACCTGCGCGCCGGGGCCTCCGGCTTCCTGGTGCTGGCGCTGCTGCTCTCTTCCACCCTGGCGCTCTCGGAGAGCTTCCGCCTCGAGCACGAGCAGCGGGCGATCGAGGGGCTGCTGCTGCTGCCCGTCGACCCGACGGCGATCTACTACGGCAAGGCCCTCGGCAACACGATCTTCCTCTGCCTGTTGGCGCCGGTGCTGATGTGGGTCGCCATGGTGCTCTACGCGGTGGAATTCGGCGCCCTGACGTTGGTGAAGATGCTCGGCCTGTGGGTGCTGGCGGCCGCCGGCCTGTCGGCCCCCGGCACGCTCTACGCGGCGATGACGAGCCGCCTGCGCTCGCAGGACGTGCTGCTGCCGCTGCTGCTCTTCCCGCTGGTGATCCCGGTTCTGCTAGGATCGGTGAAGGCCATGGACCTCGTCATGACCGGCGACCCCATGTCGCAGCTCCGGTCGTGGAGCCTGATGCTCCTCGCCTTCGACGTCATCTACTGGAGTCTGTGCGGCGTTCTCTTTCAGCACGCGATCGAGGACCCTTGACCGTCAACACCGAGGAGTCGCGATGACGCAACGCATCCCCTGGGCACGTATCTCTTGGGAACACTGGGTGGCCGGTTGTGGCCTCGCCCTGCTGCTGGTCGGGACGTACGTCGGTCTCTTCGTGGCGCCGCCCGAGCGCCACATGGGCGACGTGCAACGGATCATGTACGTACACGTGCCCAGCGCCTGGAACGGCCTGCTGTGCTACACCGGCGCCTTCGTGGCGGCGATCGTCGTACTGTGGACGAGCCGTCCGAAATGGGACGCCGCAATGGTGGGAATGATCGAGGCCGGCGTGGTGCTCAACGCCCTGCTGCTGGTGCAGGGCAGCATCTGGGCACGCGCCACCTGGGGCGTGTGGTGGGATTGGGACGTGCGGCTGACGACCTCGCTCGTCATGCTGCTGCTCTTCGCCGGCGTGATGGCGCTGCGCTCTTTCGTGGAGGACGCCGAGCGCCGGACGACCTGGACCGCGATCGCCACCATCGTCTCCTTCGTGGACGTGCCGCTGGTGTACTTCTGCGTGCGCTGGTGGCGCAGCCTGCACCAGGTGCAGTCGACGCCCGAGACGGTGGACCGCGCGATGGTGCTGCCGCTGAGGATGAACGCCGTCGCCTTCCTGTTGCTGGCGATCTGGTTCGCCGCCCGCCGTGCCCGGCTGGAGCTGGCGCTGCGCCGCCGCGACGAGGTGGCGGTGCCCGAGAGAAGGGAGCTCGTCCATGCTTGACGCCGCGCCCGAAGGCGTCGTTGCCGGCGGCTGGTCCTACGCCATCGCCGCCTACGTGATCACCGCGCTGGGGCTCTCGGTCTACGCCTGGAGCCTGGCCTCGCGTCTCAAGAAAGCCAACCGAGAGGAAAACAAGCCATGACGACAGAACAGAAGAGACGCCGCCTCCTCGCCGTCGTCGCCCTTTTGGCGAGCGGCGGCGCCCTCGCCTTCCTCGCCTTCAGCGGCATCGGCGAGAACCTGGTCTACTACTGGAACCCGACGGAGCTGCACGCCGCCGGCGACAAGGCCGTCGGCGCCTCGATCCGTCTCGGCGGCCTGGTGGCCCCGGGCTCGATCCAGTACGGCGACGGTCTCACCCTGAGCTTCGTGGTCACCGACGGCCTTCAGCAAGTGCCGGTGGTCGCCAATGCCGTGCCCCCCGCCATGTTCCGCGAGTCGATCGGCGTGGTGGTGGAGGGCACGATGGGCGAGGACGGCGTGTTCCACACCCAGCGCCTGATGGTCAAGCACGACAACGAGTACCGCCCGCCGGGCGAGGCCGACACGCGCGACACGAAGGAGCTCATGCAGTCGCTCGAGCCGGAAGGGAAGTACGGCACGTGATCTCCTATCTCGGTCAAGGCCTCGTCCTGCTGGCGCTGGTGGTGTGCGCGGTGGGCGCGCCGGTCGGCTTCGTGGCCGGCGCCCGGCGCTCGCCCGAGGGGCTGCGCCTGGCGCGCGGCCTGGCCCTCGCCTTCGCCGCGCTCATGGTGCTCGCCAACCTGGCGATGGAGTGGGCGCTGCTGACCCACGACTTTTCGGTGAAGTACGTGGCGCTGGTGGGTTCCACGGCGACGCCGACCCACATCACCATCGTCTCGCTGTGGTCGTCGCTCGAGGGCTCGATCCTGTTCTGGGGCCTGGTGCTGGGCCTCTACACCGCCGGCGTGGCGATCCTGCAGCGCCGCGGACACGAGGATTACCTGGCCTACACCCTGGGGACGATCCTCAGCGTCGGCGTGTTCTTCACCTACCTGATCGCGGGCCCCGCCGATCCCTTCGGATTGCTCGATCCGGCGCCGGCGGACGGCCCCGGGCCCAATCCGCTGCTCCAGAACCACGCGCTGATGATCGTCCATCCGCCGATGCTCTACCTCGGCTACGTGGGCATGACGGTGCCGTTCGCCATGGCGGTGGCGGCGCTGCTGCGCGGCCAGCTCGGGCCGACCTGGCTGCGGCCGCTGCGCAACTGGCTGCTGGTGCCCACGGCCTTCCTCACCATGGGCGTCATGCTCGGTGGCTGGTGGTCGTACGAGGTGCTGGGCTGGGGCGGTTACTGGGCCTGGGATCCGGTGGAGAACGCCAGCTTCCTGCCCTGGCTGACGGCGATCGCGGCGGTCCATTCGGCGATCGTGCTGCAGCGCCGGGGCACGCTCAAGGCGTGGACGGTGATCCTGGTGATGATCACCTTCCTGCTCACGATCCTCGGCACCTTCCTCACCCGCTCGGGCGTGGTGAACTCGGTACACTCGTTCACCCAGAGCCCGATCGGCCCGGTCTTCCTGGCCTTCCTGGGCGTGACCATGATCGCGGTGGTGGTGCTGCTGGCGATGCGCGTCGACACCCTCACCACCGAGCCGGCGCGGGAGACGCTGGTGGCCCGCGAGGGCGCCTTCCTGCTCAACAACCTGCTCTTCGTGGCGTTCATGCTCACGGTGCTGGTGGGCACGCTCTTCCCGATCGCGGCGGAAGCGGTGCGCGGCACCAAGGTGAGCGTGGGGGAGCCGTGGTTCAACCGCATGTCGGTGCCGATCAGCTTCGGCCTGCTGCTGCTGATCGGCATCGGTCCCGCCCTGCCGTGGGGCCGCTCCGACGGCGCGGCGCTGCGCCGCGCGCTGCTGTGGCCGCTGCCCGCCGCCCTCGCCGGTCTCGGCCTCACCTGGCTGCTCGGCGGACGCGCCGGGCCGGTGCTGCTGACCGGCGCGCTCGCCGGCTACGCCCTGTGGGTCACCGTCGACCACGGCCTGCGGCCGACGCGGACGCGGATGAAGAAGGGCGAAGGGCCGGCGCAGGCCTTCGGCACCTCCTTCCGCCGCGCGCCGCGGCTGATCGGCGGCTACCTGACGCACTTCGGCGTGATCGTGACCTTCGTGGCGATCGCGGTGTCGTCGTCGTTCCAGACCAGCGGGGAGGGCGTGCTGAGCCTGGGCTCGGGCTCGCTGGCGGTGGGCGGCTACGAGCTCACCCTCGACGACGTCGGGGTGGTGGAAGAGCCGCACCGGACCGTGCGCCAGGCCGAGGTGGCGGTGGCCCGCGGCGGGCGCGCGCTCGGCACGCTGGCGCCGTCGCTGAACCACTACGACACCCAGCGCGAGCCGATCGGCACGCCGGCGGTGCGCACCAGCCTGACCCACGACCTCTACCTGACGCTGATGAACGTCCGCGGCGACGGCACGGTGGGCCTGCGCGCCATCGTGACGCCGGCAGTGCTGTGGATCTGGATCGGCGTCTTCATCATGACCGCCGGCACCGGCCTGTGCTTGCTCAGCCCACGGCCGGCGCGGGTGCCCGCGGTGAGCCGGGCGGCGGCGCTCGACGGCGCGGAGGCGGCGTCCTGAAGCCGCGGGTGCTGGTCCTGGCCGTCGGCGCGCTGTTGACGATCCCGGTGATCGTCTTCCTGGCGATCGGTTTGCGGCACGATCCCCACCAGATCGATTCGCCGCTGATCGGCAAGCCGGCGCCGCCGTTCGCGCTGGCGGACCTCGAGGGCAACGTGGTGCGTCTCGAGGACCTGCGCGGCACGCCGGTGCTGCTCAACTTCTGGGCCACCTACTGCGTGCCGTGCGTGGCCGAGCACAAGACCTTCATGACCGGGGAGCGCGTGTTGGGCGAGCGCCTGCGGCTCCTCGGCGTGATCTACCACGACGAGACGTCGCTGATCCGGCGCTTCCTCGGGCAGCGCGGCGAATGGGGGCGCACGCTGGTCGATCCCGGCTCCCAGGTGGCGATCGCCTACGGCGTCTACGGGGTGCCGGAGACCTACCTGATCGACGCCGAGGGCATCGTGATCGACAAGATCACCTGGCCGCTGGCGACGCCCGAGCACCTCTTCGCCTGGCTCGGCCAGCACGGGCTGGCGCGATGAAACGTCTGATCCTCGCGTGCCTGCTGCTGATCTGCGGCGGCGCGTTCGCCCAGCAGGACTCCGAGGTGGGGACGAACGCCCTGATCGTGGTGGGCGAGCCCGCGGGGACGCCCCTTTCCGGAGCCGCGCTCGAGGAGCTGACCGAGGAGGTGGCGGGAAGGATGCGCTGCCCGGTGTGCCAGGGCCTGTCGGTGGCCGACTCGCCGTCCGACGCCGCGGTGGCCATGAAGGCCGAGGTCCGCGCCTTGCTGGCCGCCGGCTACACGCCGGCGCAGACGGTCCGCTATTTCGAAACCTCCTACGGCGAGTTCATCCGCCTCGCGCCCAAGGCCGAGGGCTTCAACCTGGTGGTGTGGATCGCGCCGGTGGCGATGCTGCTGATCGGCGCGGCGATGATCGCCTGGCGCCTGCGCGGGCCCCGGACGGCGGCCGTCGCCGAAGCTCCCGGCCCGGCGTCGGTGGACGAAGACCCCGACCTCGCCGTCTACCGCGAGCGGGTGCGGCAGGAGTTGGCCGCCGCGCCTCCGGCCCAGGGAACGGACGCATGAACGACGACTTCTCGTGGATACCCGGCACCGTGGCGCTGGCCGTCGGTCTTCTCGGCGGATTGTGGCTCGCGTTCCGGCTGAGGCGGCCGGCGGCGGACCGCGCCGACAAGGGACGCGACCTGGAGCTCGAGATCGCCGATCTCGAGGCCCGGCGCGACGAGCTCTACGCGCGCCTCGCGGGAGAAGGCGAGGAGGAGGTCGACGACGGCGAGCGGGCGTTGCTCGAGACGTCGGCGGCGCGCACGCTGCGCGACCTCGACCGCGCCCGCGGCGAGCTAGCGAAGCTCCGGCCCGCGGCGGCGCGGCGCCCGGCCGAGAAGCGGGCGCTGCCGGCGCCGGCGGCGCCCGCGGCGGCCTTGCCGCACAACCCCCTGGTGTGGTTCGCGTTGGGCGTCGGCCTGACGGCGCTCGTGGCCGTCCTCGTCGTCCTCGCCCTGCGCGACGCGAAGCCGGATCCGATGGCTGGGGCGCCCCCGGCGTCGGCGTCGATGCCGGAAGGGCATCCCGCGGACCTCGAGGGCTTGCCCGCGGAGGTGCGCTCGCAGGCGTCGGCGCTTCAGGCCGAGCTCCAGCGCGATCCCGGCAACCTCGACGCCCGCAAGCAGCTCGCGGTGCTGCTGGCGTCGCACCAGCAGTTCTTCCAGGCTTTCCAGCACGCCGAGGAGATCCTGCGCGTCGATCCCGACGATCCCGACGCCCTCTACATCTCGGGTCTGGTGCGTCTCACCATGGGCCAGGCCGACGTGGCGCTCGAGCTCATCGACCGGGTGCTGGCGCAATATCCCGACCACGTGCTGGCGCACGTGGTCCGCGGCATGGCGTTGATCCGCATGGGCGAGCGCGACGCCGGCCTCGCCGCCTGGCGCCAGGGCCTCGCGGCCTCCGGCGGACGCAACCCGGACATCGAGGGGCTGATCGCCGACGAATTCGGCCCCGAGGCCGCCGCCGGCGCCGCCCTTCCGCCCGCCTCGCCTCGGGCTTCGCCGTCCCCGGAATCGCCGCCGCCGACGGCACCGGCCGCCGGACCCCGGGTTTACCGGGTCTACGCCGAGTTGGTGCCGGGAGCCGCGGTGGCGCCCGCCTCGGCGCTCTTCGTCTCCGTACACGGCGCGGACGGCGGCGGACCGCCGGCGGCGGTCAAGCGGGTGATGAGCCCGGAGTTCCCGGTCGAGGTCACCTTGAGCGCCGGCGACAGCATGATGGGCATCGAGCTGCCGGCGCGCGCCACGGTCGTCCTGCGCCTCGACCACGACGGCGATCCGGGCACCGAGAGCCCCGAGGACCTCCACGCGCAGGGCGAGGCCATCGCCGGCGAGGTGGCCAAGTTCGTGCTCTGGTAGCGGTCAGGTCCGACGAGTCCGACAGGTCCGACCCGTCGGACACGTCCGACTCCACTGGCGCTCAGTGCACCGCGTCCGACGACGGCACTACCAGGATGCCGCGCTCGCGCAGCATCTCGGCGCTGCGCTGGCTGCCGGTCTGGCGCCAGCGCTCGTAGAGACGCAGCAGGTTGCGGTCGTCGGTCAAGGCGCACTCCTCGCTGACCTCGCAGAGCACGTCGGCGAAGGCGGCGAACTTCTCGGCGAGCTCGCCGAAGAGGTCCCGCAGCAACCGGTGCTCCGAACCGAGCACGCCGTAGGCCTGGCCGCCCAGCCGCACGTAGTAGCCGCTGCCGGCCAGCGATCGGTTCAGGCTCTCGGAGAGGAAGCCGCAGACGAAGAGCGCCAGGTCGCCGGAGAGCTTGAGCAGCCCGAAGCGGCGCTGGCCGCCGGAGGCGACGGCGTCGAGGAAGATCTCGGCCAGCGGCTGGCCGGGCTCCACCCCGGCGCGGGAGAAGAGCCGGTGCGGCCGCACGAAATCGTCGAGGAGGCGGATGAGGTAGAAGGTCGTGTCGTCGCTCGAGTCGACGTGCTGGTTGGCCAGGGCGCGCTCCACCCGCTGCTTGAAGAACTCCATGGGCGATTCGTTGCGGATCGGTCTGCTCATCGAGTACCTCCTTGCCCTCTCGGGTAGCTTTGGTCTATCGCCGCCACCAGAGGTCGGCCGTCGCGGCGGGCGGATAAAGCGCCAGGGAGGCGGTGCCGCTCTGGCGCGTCGTCTCTTCCGGCGGCGGGGACGGCTCCTGGGGCGCGGGCGGCGGCGCCAGCAGCTCGGCGAAGACGAAGGCGAGCTCGACGTCGAGCTCGTCGGGCTGCGCCGCCGGCAGCCGCCGCAACGAGGCCGGCAGGTCCAGGTCGAGGATCCGCGCCACCTCGCGGGCCAGGTCCGCCACCGTCGGGCGCTTGCTCTGGTCTTTGACCAGCATCGCCATCACCGCCGCCTCGAGCTCCTTGGAGACGTCGGGGCGGAAGCTCGCGAGCCGCTCGGGCTCGTGGGTGACGTGCATCATCGCCACCGCCATGGCCTCGTTGTGCTCGCTGACGAACGGCGGGCGCCCGGCGAGCATCTGGTAAAGCATGATGCCGACGCTGTAGGCGTCGGCGCGGCCGTCGTAGGGCTTGCCCCAGAGCCGCTCCGGCGCCATGTAGGCGGGCGTGCCGAGGATCCCCTCGTCCATCGTCAGGCTCTGGTTCATGGCGGCGTTGCCGACCAGCTTGGCGATGCCGAAGTCGAGCACCTTGACCACTTCCTCGCGCCGGCCGCGGTGGAGGAAGATGTTGGCCGGCTTGACGTCGCGGTGGATGATGCCGAGGGCGTGGGCCTCGTGGAGCACCTCGCACACCGGCAGCAGGATGGCCGCGGCCCGGCGCTCGGGCAGCCGCCGCCACTGCCGCAGCTCGGCCTCGAGGGTGTGGCCCTCGAGCAGCTCCATCACCAGGTAGGCGAGGCCGCCGGGGGTGACGCTGAAGTCCATCACCGCGACGGCGTTGGGGTGCTGGAGCCGGAACGCCGAGCGGCCCTCCTGCTGGAAGCGGGCGAGGGCCTCCGGGGAGTCCTCGACCGAGGTCTGCAGCACCTTCACGGCCACCGGCTGCTGGAAGCCGAGGTGGTCGGCGCGGTAGACGGCGCCGAAGTTGCCCGAGCCGAGCTCCTCCACGAGCCGGTACTTGCCGCCCAGCACCATGCCCGGGCGGATGGCGGCCACCAGCGACACGAAGTCGGCGTCGTCGGGAAGGCGGGCCGCCGCCGGCGCCGGCTTGTTCGCGGCAGCCTTCATCTTGAGCTGGGTGCGGATGCGGGCGAGGATGATCGGGAAGTCGAGCGGCTTGGTCACGTAGTCGTTGGCGCCGTGCTCGAGCGCTTCCACCACGTCCTCGCTCTGGTCCTTGGCGGTGGCCATGATCACCGGCAGCTCGGTCGGGGAGAAGCGCGCGCGCACGCGCCGGAGCACGTCGATGCCGGTCAGGCCGGGCATCATGACGTCGAGGACCACGAGGTCGATGCCGTTGCCGCCGAGGTCCTTGCCGGCGGGCGCCTCGCCGCCCAGGCGGAGCAGCTCCAGGGCGCGGGCGCCGTCGCTCGCGGTCAGCACCTGGTAGCCGGCCCGCTGCAGGCGGCGCGAAATGAGGTCGCGGTTGTTTTCGTTGTCGTCGACGACCAGGATCACGTCGCTCGCGCTCATATCGGCCTCGGGCGACTGCGTCCGGCGGGAGACGGAGCCGCGGGGGATTATCTTACCGCACCGCCGTCCGGCGTGGCGTGGGCAATCGGGCGCACGCCGTGCGCCCCTACGCCTGGAGAACGCCGGGAACGTGCCGAACCCTCACCCCCGGCCCCTCTCCCCAGGGGAGAGGGGAGCAAGACGCCGGGGATCGAGAGCCCCCTCTCCTCCTGGGAGAGGGGGTTGGGGGTGAGGGTTCCTCCGGTCAGGACAGCAAGAAGCGCAAATCGTCGGCCGAGAGGTTCTTGATCAGGCTCTGGTCGGCGGTGAGGATGGCCTCGGCGAGCTCACGCTTGCCCTCCTGGAGCTCGAGGATCTTCTCCTCGACGGTGCCGCGGGCGATCAGCCGGTAGGCGAAGACCGGGCGGGTCTGGCCGATGCGGTGGGCGCGGTCGACGGCCTGGGCCTCGACCGCCGGGTTCCACCAGGGATCGAGGATGAAGACGTAGTCGGCGGCGGTCAGGTTGAGGCCGACGCCGCCGGCTTTCAGGCTGATCAGGAACAGCTTGCAGTCGGCGTCGTTCTGGAAGCGCTCGACCTTTTCGCGGCGGTTGCGGGTGCGGCCGTCGAGGTACTCGTAGACGATCTGCTTGCGGTCGAGGTGGCCGCGGACGATGGCCAGCAGCGAGGTGAACTGGGAGAAGACGAGGGCCTTGTGGCCTTCGTCGAGCACCTCGTCGAGCTGCTCGAGCAGGGTCTCGAGCTTGGCGCTGCCCTCGCCGGCGCGCCCGGCGTCGAGCAGGCCGGGATGGCAGGCAGCCTGGCGCAGGCGCAGGAGGGCCTCGAGCACCTGGATCTTGGCGCGGCCGAGGCCGACCTCCTCGATGCGCTCCTTGAGCGCGGCGCGGTAGTGGTCGCGCAGCTCCTCGTAGAGCCGGCGCTCGCCGTCGTCGAGCTCGCAGAAGAGGGTCTGCTCGGTCTTCTCGGGCAGCTCGGAGAGGACCTGCTCCTTGGTGCGCCGCAGGATGAACGGCTTCAAGGCCCTGGCCAGGCCCTCGAGCACTCCGTCGTCGGCCTGGCGGGCGCCGGCGGCGCCGTCGAAGGCCGACAGTCGTCCCAGCATGCCGGGATTGAGGAACTCGAAAATCGAGCCGAGCTCGCCGAGGTGGTTCTCCACCGGCGTGCCGGTCAGCGCCAGCCGGTGCGCGGCGGTGAGCAGGCGGCAGGCCTTGGCCGATTGCGAGCTGGCGTTCTTGATCGCCTGCGCCTCGTCGAGGATCACGTAGTCGAATTGGTAGTCCTTGATCTCGACGACGTCGCGGCGCAGGGTGCCGTAGGTCGTCACCACCACGTCGTGCTGGTCGTAGACCTCGGCGAACTCGGGCCGGTCGGGCCCGTGGTAGCTGGAGATCAGCAGCCGCGGGGTGAAGCGCTCGGCCTCGTCGAGCCAGTTGTACATGACGCTGCGGGGCACCACGATCAGCGACGGCTCGCGCCAGCCGCGGCCGAGCCGGCGTGATTGGAGGAGCGCCAGCACCTGGATCGTCTTGCCCAGGCCCATGTCGTCGGCCAGGCAGCCGCCGAAGCCGAACTCCTGGAGGAAGCGGATCCAGCCCAGCCCTTCCTGCTGGTAGGTGCGCAGGGTGCCGCGGAAGCCGCGCGGCGCGGTGGCCGGCTCGATCTTCTGGAACGCGCTCAGGCGGTCGCGCAGGCGTTCGAACTGGCTGTCGACGTCGACGTCGGGCTCGGCGGCGAGCAGCGCGTCGAGGAGCATGGTCTGCGACGGCTGGAAGCGGATCACGCCGTCTTCGTCCTCCTGGGCGAGCTGCGCCAGGGGCAGGTAGCGGCGGATCCACTCCTCGGGCAGCATGCCTTGCGAGCCGTCGCCCAGCCGCACGAAGCGCTCGCCGCGGCGGACCGCCTTGAGCAGCTCGGGCAGGGCCATGCGGACGCCGTCGAAGTCGGCGTCGGCGTGGAGCTCGAACCAGTCGATGCCGGCGTTGAGTGCCATGTTCATGCGGTCGAAGCGCCGCAGGCGGCGGCCTTCGGCGGTCACGCTCCACCCTTCGTCGACCAGCAGCGCGACGGCCGCGGGCATGGCCTTGGGGCTGAGCTGGAACTCGTGGCGGCCCTGGTAGCGGGGCGGCCGCCGCAGCCCGATCTCGAGCAGCCGCTGCGCCGCCGCCTGCTCGGCCTGCGCATCGCGCAGCAGCACCCGCCGGCGCGGCCGGTCGACCACGCCCACCGACTCGCGCCGCGAGGCGACGGAGCAGCCGTCGTAGTCGAACGACAGGGTGGCCTCGATCACCCGCGGGTCCCGCTTCAGGGGCTGGAAGGCGACCTCCGGCCGCGGCGCCAGGCGCACCTCTTCGAGGTCCCACTCGCTCGGCGCCTCGAGGCGCGGCCGCACCGGCAGGTTCCAGAGCTCCTCGAGCATGGTGCCGATCTGCGCCTCGGGCACCAGGATCTCCTGGCGGCGCCGCAGCGTCCAGATCCACGGGAAGTCCTGCTCGCCGTCGAGGCGGGCGACGCGGTCGGGAAGGATCACCAGGCCGTTGCCGAGGATCGCCACGGGCTCGGCGAGGGTGCGGCGCTCGCCGGCGCGCTCGAGCTCGCCGGCCAGGCGCACGGTGCGCTCGTCGCGGCGTTCGAGGCGCAGGACGAAGCGCCAGGGAGCGCCGTCGTCCCAGGCCAGCGGCGCCGCCGCGGCGGGGTCGGTGGCGGGGCCCGGGACCCATCCGAAGCGGCCGGTGGCGGCCAGGCGGGGGAGCAGCTCGCCGTAGAGCACCGAGGGCACCAGCCCGCGGGATTCGAGGTGGCCGGAGCGCGGCTGCTGAGTGGCGAGGAAGAAGCTCGCCAGATCGCGGTCCTCGGGCGTGGTGAGCTTGCGGATTTCGCGCGGCGACAGGTGCAGCGGCTGCAAGGGGCCCCAGTCGCCGTCTTTCTGCTGCTGGCGATAGGTGAGGGCGACGACGACGACGCCGCTCTCCATGCACTCGGAAGCGTCGATGCGATACCAGACTTCGCGCCGCCGGCGCCCGCCCATGGACGAAGGCCGCACGGCGGTCTCCTCGAGCGCCGTGCGCAGGAATCGGAACTGCTGGCGCCAGCCGGCGGTGGCGTCCGGCTCGTTGCGGAAGGGCGACTCGCGGTGGTAGGGCGGCTCGTTGCGGTATTGGGCCTCCGGCCGGTAGGGCTGGGGACGCTCCTCGGAGCGGCGCGGCGCCATGCCGGGCATGAGCCGCTCCGGGGTGGCCGCCTCGTCGAAGCGGAAAGCGCCGTCGTCGCGCCGCGGCAGCTCGAATTCGACCTCGAGCGGACCGTCGCCGGCGATCTTCTCGTGGTAACCCTTGCCGTCACAGGCCAGCAGGGCGGCCCATACGTGCTCGCAGAGGACGAACTCCGCGAAGCGGGAGCAGGTGCACTCGGCCACCAGTTGCCCGCTGCCGGCCCGCGACCAGTCGAGCTTGACCGCCGACGGTCCCTGGGGCGCGAGCACCGTCGCTTCCACCCCTTTGTCGTTCGCCCGTCCTACCGAGACCCGGCCTTCATCGAAGTAGCTCTGCGCGCGTCGGCGCTCGTCTTCCAAGACCTCGTGTGCACAGCGTTCCGCAAGTGACAATCGTGCCTTCTCCTATCGACGGCGACCAAACCTCTCCTCTCGGCCTCGGTGGGGGCCGTCCGGTCATACTCCCGAACGGATGAAAGACGGAATCGGTCCTCGGATCGAGGACATGAAGAAGTCAGGATACCACAACCGCCGCTAGAATCCTCTGATGGCGCCGACGCGCACGTTCAATCCCGCGCTGCCGCTCCTCGCTTTCGGTCTCGTCACCTTCGGCCTCGCGGGGCTGTCGATCGTCGACATGCTGGTGCTGCGGCCCTACGACGGCCTGGCGCTGGCGTCGGAGGCGGCGGCGGACGGCCTCGTGGTGCGCGAGGTGGTGGCGGGCTCGGGCGCCGAGCGCGCCGGCATCCGTCCGGGCGACCGCATCCTCGGGATCGGGCGCAACAAGCTGCGGCGCGCCGGCCAGGCGCCGGAGGCCCTGAGCCGCTTCCGCAGCGGCGACACGGTGCCGTACCTGGTGCGCCAGGAGGGCGGCATCCGCGAGCTGCCGGTGCGTCTCGACCGGCGCAGCTTCGTCGAAGGCACCTACGTCTATTCGGCGGCGCTCGGCTTCACCTTCTTCCTGGTCGGCCTGTTCGTGCTCATCCGCCAGCCGGGGCTGCGCGCCAGCCAGGTCTTCTTCATGCTCTGCGGGCTCCTCCTGCTCTTCCTGGTCTGCCGGCTGCGGCCGCCCTCGTACTCTCCGGTCAACGGCCTGATCCTCGGCATCGGCACCCTCGCCTTCCTCTTCCTGCCGCCGACCTTTTTTCACTTCTACCTGATCTTTCCGCGGCCGGTGACGCTCGCGGCCCTGTCACGGCGGCGCTGGACGCTGCCGCTGCGGCAGCTCGGGGGCTACGCGTGGCTGCTCGTGTACCTGGTGCCGCCCGCCGTCTTCTGCGCCGCGGCGCTGGTCCGGCCGCGGCGGGAGAGCGGCCTGATCCACGGCGCGCCGGCGGCGAGCTGGTGGCTGCTGGCGCTCTACATCGTGCTCGGCCTGACCGCCCTCGGCGTCAATACCCGCCACCTCGACGAGCCGCGGGAGCGGCGCGGCGCCCTGCTGGTGCTCGCCGGCTCGCTCTTCGGCCTGGTGCCCTTCCTGGCCGCCAGCCTGGTGCTCTCGGCGGCGCTGCAGTCCCGCGTGTTCTTCTTCGCCGGCGTGATGCCCCTGGCCCTGGTGCCGATCACTTTCACCTACGCGGTGGTGCGCTTCCAGCTCCTCGACATCCGGGTGATCCTGCGCCGCAGCCTCCTCTACACCGTGATCACGGCGCTGGTCACCGGCGTCTACGCCGGCGCCGTCGCGACCTTCAACTCCTTCTTCCGCGACACCGCGCTGGCGGCCTCGGGATATTTCCCCATCTTCCTGGCGCTCGCCATCGTCCTGCTCTTCGAGCCCTTGCGGCGGCAGATGCAGGAGCTCATCGACCGTTATTTCTTCGCCGAGCGCTCGCGCCTGCAGCGCGCCATGATGGAGCTCGGCGAGGCGTTGACCGCCGAGCTCGACCTCCAGGCGGTGGTGCGGGAGCTGGTCGAGAAGCTGCCGCAACTGCTCGGGCTGCGCTTCGCGGCCCTCTATCTGCTGCGCGGCGCGGTGCCCGCCTCGCCGCGGCAGCTCCACCGGATCGCCGGCCCCGAGCACCTGCCGGCGCGGCTGCCGGACCTGCCGGAGCTCCACGGCCACCTCCGGGGTCACGGCAGCCTGACGCGGATCCAGCAGCTCGGAGGGCTGGCGCTGCGCTCGCCGGAGGTGGCGCGGCTGGTCGCGGAGCTGGCCGCCGCGGGCGTCGAGGCCGTCGGCGGCCTGCACTCGCCGCGCCGTCCTCTCGGCCTGGTGCTGTTGTCGGAAAAAGAGGGCAACCTGCTGCTCGGGCAGGAGGAGCTGGACCTGCTGCAGGGCCTCCTGCACCACGCCGCCCTGGCGCTCGAGACCAGCCTGCTGCTCGAGGAGCGGACCCAGCGCGCCGAGCTCGAGCGCGAGCTCGAAATCGCCGCCTCGATCCAGGCCCAGCTCCTGCCCGGGTCGCTGAAGTTCGCCGCCGGCTGGGACGTGGCCGCCCTTTGCCGTCCCGCCCGCATCGTCGGCGGCGACTTCTACGCCCAGCTCCCGGCTCCCGGCGGCGAGTCGACCGCGGTGGTCTACGGCGACGTTTCGGGCAAGTCGGTGTCGGGAGCGCTGATGATGATGGCGGCGCACGAGGCGCTCTACGCCCTGGCGATGACCCAGCCGCACCCCTCGGAGCTCTTCACGCTCGCCAACCGCCGCGTCTACGGGCTGGGACGCCGCAGCTTCGTGGCGCTCGGCTACTTCGCCGCCAACGACGGCGCCGCCGCCGCCGCCGCCGACCGCGGCCGGTTGACGTATCTGGTGGCGGGCCAGCCGCCGCCGCTGTGGCGCCGCCGCGACGGCACGGTGACGGAGCTGCCGCTGCCCGAGTACCGGATTCCGGTGGGCGCGCTGCCCGGCGGCACCTACCGCGCCCTCGAGGTCGTGGTAGCGCCCGGCGACGTGGTGCTCGGCTACTCGGACGGCGTGACCGACGCCCGCTCGCCGGCGGGCGAATTCTTCGGCAGCGAGCGGCTGCAGGACGTGGTGGCCCGCGCCTCGGGCGATCCGCGGCGCCTGATCCGCGACGTCCTGGACGCGGTGGAGGCCTTCACCGAGAGCGGGGCGCAATTCGACGACCTGACGCTGGTGGCCGTGGGCCGCCGAACGGAGGACGGATGAAGAAGCTGCACGCCGCCGCGCTCGCCCGCACCGCGATCGCCCTGGGCGCCGCCGTCCTGGCCGCGGCGGGCCTGGCCTTCGGCCTCGCCTACTACTTGACGAGAGACGACCGAGCACCGTGGACGACGCGTTCCAAGGCCGCCGGCGAGGAATTCGAGAAAGGGCTCGAGGCGTTCACCCGCGAGTACCGGGCGGAAGCCGGAGACCACTTCCGCCGCGCGCTCGAGCTCGATCCCGACTTCGTGGCGGCCAAGCTCTACCTGAGCTGGCTCTACGTGCCCGGCTCGCCGGACCGCGCCGAGGAGCTGGTCGCCGAGATCCGGGCGGCGGACCTCGAAGGTCTCTCTGCGCGGGAGCGTTTCCTGGCGAGCTACTGGCTGGCCTTCCACGACGGCCGTCACGCCGAGGCCGAAGCCGTGCTCGACGCCTTCCTGGCCTTGTATCCGACCGATCCCTTCGGGCTCCAGGCACGCTGCGAGCGGGCCTGGGACGTCGAGGACTGGCCGGCGGCCCAGGAGTGCTACGAGCGGCTCGTCGAGCTCCATCCCAACCGCGTCCGCGCCTACGAGCACCTCGGCTTCATCGCCATGGCCCAGGGACGGTTCACCGCGGCGGAGGAGAGCTTCCTGACCTACCGCTACATCGCGCCCGACCAGGCCCAGCCGCACGTCGCCCTGGCCGAGCTGTTGAGCCTGCTGGGGCGCTACCGAGAAGCGGAAGCCTCGCTCGAGCGTGCCCTGGCGATCAAGGACGACTTCTGTCCGGCGCTGCGCCAGCTCGTGCGCGTCTACGCCTTCGCCGGGCGCCACGACGACGCGTCGGCGGCGCTCGAGCGCATGGCGGGGGCCGAGGCCTGCGCCGATCTCGAGCGAGGAGCGTTCTACTGTCGCGCCCGCGCCCAGGTGGCGTTCTTCCGCGGCGATCTCGAAGGGGCCTGGCAGCAGGTGGAAGGCGACTGCCTGGAACGTCTGCACGGCTTCGACGTGATCGCCCACCACGTGGCGGTGGCCACCGGGCGGTTGGCGGCGGCCGTCGAAATGACCCGCCGGCTCGACGAGATCGCGGCGCAGATGCGGCAGGCGGGTCCGGGCACCCGCGCCTGGTTCGCGGCGGCCCGCGCCCACGTCGAGGGCGTGCAGCGGATGGCCGGCGGCGACTACGGCGCTGCGGCCGAGCTGCTGCGGCAGGTGGACGAAGGGCTCCCGTACTGGACGGCGGAGCTCTCCGCCTTCAAGCTGCTCAACCGCCTGTTCCTGGCGCGGAGCCTGGAGCTCACGGGCGAGGTCGCCGAGGCGCGGGCCGTGCGCAAGAAGCTCGAGGCGGTCAACCCACGCTTCGCGCAGCACCTGCCGGAGCTCGATTTCCTGAAGAGGGGTGGGTAGGCACCGAGGCGCAAGCCGATCCGAGGCCCTCAGCTCACCTTGGCGCGCTGGTTGACCAGGAACTCCTCGAGGTTGTGGACCCACCGCTCGTCGATGCCCTCGGGCTGGTCGAGCAGCAGGTCGCCGATGCAGGGGATCAGGCCCTCGAGCAGCTCCTCGTCGTCCTCGTTGAAGGCGCAGATGCGGGTGTAGAGCACGTCCCAATCTTCCTTGATCCGCAGCAGGTGCTGCACCGTGGCGAAGCCAGTGCTGCCTTCCATCGCGCTCATGAAGTCCTTCAAGGCGGCCGGCGGATCGGCGAGCTTGACCGTCATCAGCTCGTCGACCTTGAGGGAGATCTTCTCGTCGAGCTCGTCGATCTCGCGCTGGAGGCCGCGGATGCGCTCCTCCACGTCGTCGAGAGCGGCGCCCTCGAGGGGGGTGGCTTCGTCCTGGCTCATGGCGCATATTCTGGTCTCAACCGGCCCCGATTGCAAATCTCCGTAGCGGCAATCCGGCTGCTAGAGATGATGGCCTCAGCTCCGCCTCAATCCCGGGACGGACGAAACGTGCGTCCCGTCCGAGGACGATTCTGTCCGCCGGAGCCCTGAATCCGGCCCAGACGGACGATTTTATCCGCCGACGTGAGCTTCAGAGATCCTTTGCGGACGATTTCGTCCGCCTCACTCGGCTTCCGAGTTCCTCTGTTGACGATTTTGTCCACGTTCGAGACCAAAATAGTTTCTCGATTGCACATTTTGTCCGAGATAATCGTCTTCTAAGAGTCTCATAAGATGATTTTGTCCGCTAACGTCGACTTCCGAGGATCTCGGAAGCTGACTGGAGTGGATAAAATCGTCCTCATAGTACCCTCGGGGACGGTTTTGTCCGGGCGGGTGAGCGCCTGAGCTCCCCGGAAGGCGACGGAGGAGGACGACATGACGTCCGGAGAACGATCGGACTCGACGGAGCGGGCCGTAGCGCCCGTCTTGGAACGGATCGACCGCGACTTGGCGAAGGCAAGGGGCACGCCGCGGCGGATGCTGAAGATGATGCGGGACCACGTCCTGTCGCCGCGCCTGAACGTCCAGGTGATCCGGGCGTCGCTGCGGCTGCGGCCCACGGACGCGTCGTCGGCGGAGTTCAAGCGGCAGCTCGGGGAGCGTCCGAAGCGCTATCTCGAGTCGCGGCGGCTCGAGGTCGCCTGCCGGCTGCTGCTGCACACGGACCTGTCGCCGCACGACGTCGCCGTCCGGGTGGGCTACAAGAGCTTCCGCGTCTTCAGTCACGCGTTCGACAAGCGCATGGGGTGCCGGCCGCGGGTCTACCGCGAATCGGGGGGGCTGATGAGCCGCAAGGCCGTGCCCGCGCCGACGCCGAAGCCGCCGGCGGCGGACGCGGCCGGGCGCCCGCGGTTCCTGGCGGGGCTGGCGGAGCTCGGCGACGGGGCGCGCTGCGCGCGCTGCGAGAAGGAGCTGACGTCCTCGGCGGCGCCGCGGGCGTTCGAGGCCCTGGCGCCGCTGTGCGACCTGTGCGCCTTCGAGCACGCCCCGCGCGAGCTGGCGGACTTCCTCTTCGTCAACGCGCCGGGACGCCGGGTTATGGACGCCGAGGAGCTCGAACGCCGGCTGGAGCCGGAGAAGGTGCTGGCGGCGCTGCGGCGTCAGCTCTCGCAACGCGACGCCGACGCGCTGGTGTGGGCGCTGCTGTGCCGCTATCCGCTGAGCGCCGGGGTGGTGGGGGAGGTGCTCGCCGAGCAGGAGCGGGAGCGCCGGCGTCGGCTGGAGGAGCCGTCTTGAGGACGTACGGTCTCGTCAGCCTCGCGCTGGCGGCACTCTTCCTCGGCCCACGTGCTCGAGACGCACGCGTTGTCCACCGACGTCAGCTATACTGGTGGCATGACCCTGACCGAGAAGATCTTCTCCCACGTCGAGAGCTTGCCTGAGACCTACAAGGCGCAGGTGCTCGACTTCGTTGAGTTCCTCGCCAGCAAATCGAGGAAGCTCCAACAGCCTGAGGACGAAGAGCGGGCAGCTTGGTCCCGCTTCTCCCTCGCCCAGGCCGCGAAAGGCATGGAGGATGAACCCGATCTCTATACTCCGGACGATCTCGCGGAAGCGTATTGATGGTCCAGGATGGGCAAGTCGTCCTCATCCGTTTTCCCGATGCGGACCAATCCGCGGGCAAGCTACGGCCTGCCCTGGTGATCCGTAGGCTGCCCGGTCGGCACGACGACTGGTTGACCTGCCTCATCTCCTCGAATCTCCGGCAACACGTCTCGGGTTTCGACGAGCTGATCGAGGACAGGGACGACGATTTCAAGAGCTCAGGGTTGAAGGTGGCCAGCGTGATTCGAATCGCACGGCTCGCGACCGTCGAACAGCGGCTCTTCGTCGGCTCGATGGGTCGTATCTCCGAGGAGCGATTGAAGTCCATCAAGATCCGACTGTCGCGCTGGATCTCGGAATCACCCCAGTCCAGGTGATTCAGGGGCCGATGCAGCTCCCGACGCCACGCTTCCTGACCTGGTACGTCGCGCCGACCCTCGTCCTCCTCGCGGTCGCGACGGCTCCGCTCATCGCCGGTTCCGGGACGCTCTACCGCCGCGACGTGCTGGAGACGCACTTCCCGCTCAAGGTGGCGCAGGCCGAGGCGCTGCGGCACTTCGAGGTGCCGCTCGTCGACCCGTACCGCGCCGGGGGCCAGCCGCTGCTGGGCAACCCGAACGTCCTGGCGCTCTATCCCGACAACCTGCTCTACCTGGTGGCCTCGCCCCTGTGGGCCCTGAACGCCCACTTCTGGATCCACCTGTTGCTGGCGCCGTGGGCGGTCTTCTGGCTGGGACGCGCCTGGGGTCTGGGACCTGCCGCGGCGTGGGCGGCCGGCGTCTGCTACGCGGTCTCGGGCTTCATGTTGTCGCAGCTCAACATGTACAACCTGGTGGCGGGCGCCGCGCTCGCGCCGGCGTTCGCCGCCGCCTCTCTCGAGCTCTGGCGGCGGCCCGTCCGGCGGCTCGCCTGGGCCGCCGCGGCGCTCCTGTGGGCCTTGCTGCTGCTGGCGGGGGAACCGTTCTTCGCCCTCTGCGCCCTCGGCCTGGGGCTGAGCGCCGGAATCGTGCGGCATCGCCGCGCCCCGGAGGCGCCCGGACGCTTCGCCGCCGCCCTGGCCTGCGGCACCGCGCTGGCCGCGCCCCAGATCGTCGAATTCCTGCGCATCCTGCCCCTCTCGTTCCGCGGCAGCTTCGGGTTCGCGCCGCTGACGGTGCTCAAGCAGAGCTGGGATCCGCGGACCGTCGTCGAGTGGGCTCTGCCGTTCTTCTTCGGCGAGCCCGGCCTCGGCTTCTGGGGCTTCCGCTTCTACGGCGGCGAGGCGCCGTTCTTCTACTCGTTCTACCCCGGTCTCCTGGCCCTGGGGCTGGTGGCGACGTCGCTGCCCTGGGCGCGGCGGGCCGCCGCCGTGTGGGCCTGGATCGCCGTCGGGGCGGGCGTCTTCGTGGCCCTGGGGGAATGGAATCCCGTGATGCGCTGGTTCAGCGCCCTGCCGGCCGGCGGCCTCTTCCGGTTTCCCGTGAAGGCGTGGCTCCTCGTCGCCGTCGGAGCGGCGCTGCTCTGCGGGCTGGGCTTCGAGCGTCTTCTCGAAGGCAAGGGACAGCAGGGGTTGGAGCGTCTCCTGGTCGCGTCCGGCCTCCTCTATCTCGCGGCCTGGGCGCTCTTCGGCGCCGGCGTCTTCGGCGGCTTCGAGGCGGAGCGGTCGCGGTGGGGCCGGCTGTGTCTGACGAGCCTGGGGCTGGCGACGCTCCTGGCGCTGGCAGTGCGGCTGCTGCGCCGCCGCCCGGAGGCGGGCGGCGCCGTCCTCGTGGGGCTGCACGCGGCCGGCCAGCTCTTCTTCCTGAGCCCCCTCTACCACGCCGACGACGTCGCGGCCTATGTGACGGCGCCGGAGATCCTCGAGCACGTGCCGGCCGACGCCCCGGTGGTCCACGGAGGCTTCGGGGACCTTTTCCGGCCCCGCGAGCGGGCGGCGCCGCCGCCCGAGGCGAGCCACGCCTCGTACATGCGGCGGCAGGTCCGGGAGCTCTATCCGTTCGCCGGCGTGTTCTGGGGACGGCGCTACGAGCTCAACCCGTCGCCGGAGGGGCTGGACTCCTTCTTCACCTCCTACCTGGTCGACGTGATGCGCCAGATGGACGACGCCGAGCGCCTGCGGCTGCTGGCGGCCTCCGGCGTCGGGACGCTCGTGCTGCCGCGCGAGCTCGAGCCGTCGGCGCGGCCGCTCGCCGAGCGCGTGGGAGGAGTGACGACCGGCGGACACGAGGCGTTCGTCTACCGGGTCCGTCACCCGGCGGCGCCGGCGCGGCTGGTGTCCACGGTGCGGCGGGCTCCGGATCCGCTCGGCGCGGTGCGGATCCTGGTGAGCCCGTCCTTCGATCCCCGGACGGAGGCGGTCGTGGCGGGCGCCGGCGGAGACGTCCGTTTCGCGCCTCCTGGACGTGCCAGGATCGCCGCGGAGACGGCGGAGTCAGTCGACGTCGAGGTCGAGGCGCCGGACGGAGGCTTCCTGGTCCTGCGGCGCTCCTTCCTCGAGATCTACCGCGCCGAGGTCGACGGGGAGCCGGCGCGGCCCGTGCCCGCCGACGTCCACCGCCTGGGGCTGGAGGTCCCGGCGGGGGCCCGCCGCGTCCGCGTGTGGGCGGACCGCGGGCCGACGCGCACCGCCGGCGCCGTGGCCGCCCTGGGAGCGCTGGGGCTCCTGTTGGGTCTCGTGCGTCGACCCCGGGGGGCCGGGGGGATCAATCCTTGAGCACGAAGGTCACCTTCATGTTGACGCGGTAGCCGGTGATCTTGCCGCCCTTGACCTCGACTTTCTGCTCCTTGATCCAGGCGCCGGTGATGTTGTCGAGGGTCTTGCCGGCGCGGCTGAGGCCGGTTTCGATGGCGTCCTGGAAGCTCTTGGACGAGGTCGAGCTGATTTCGGTGACTTTGGCGACGGACATGGGCGGTCTCCTTTGGTCTTGGATTCGTAGATCAGTGCGTTGACGGAATCGCGGCGTCGAGCATAGCGCTTCAAACGCCGTGGCCGTAGGCGCAGCGGCGATAGGCCTCGCGGGCGACGTGGCGGCGTACCACAGGAACTCGGTGCCCGCGACCTTGGCCATGGCCGATTCGAGCGAGTAGTCGTCCCCGCGCGTCTCGACGCCGCGGCGGTGGAGCTGCTGCGCAAGCTCGGCGTGCTGCGGGTCCGTTTCGACGACGGCCGCCTGCTGTTGCCCGACGGCTCGGCCGTCGACGCCGACCTCTCCCTTCCCTGCGTGCGTGCCTGGCTCGGGGAGCGCGGCCTGGGGCGTCGGCTGCGCGGCGGAGTGGTGGCCCACGCGGGCTTCCGCATCCCGGACCGTTTCCGCGCCAACCTGCCCGAGCGAGGGGTCGTCCTCGGCCACGCCCTGAAAGGTCTCGGCGAGAGCCTGGCGCGCCGGCGTCCGCCGTGGCCGCGCTGGCGCGGCCTCGCCAAGGTCGCCTCGCCGCCGCGAGCCGCGCGTCCCTACCTGGAGCGTCTCGGGCTCGAGCGTCCCGCGGGCGTCAAGGAGCGTCTGCTGCGCCGCGCCGTGGTCTACGCCCTCGTCGCCGACGGGGCGGTTTGAGGAGAGCGGGGTGGCAAGGGTAAGGCCAAGGAGCGGTCATCGAAGCCTGAAGCCATAGGTGGACTGACTCAGACCTTGGTCGAAGAGAGACCTTACCCTTGGGCTCGTAGCTGGGCCGTGGAGGAGAGTCGACAGGGACGCGCGAGACGTCTTCACCCCGGATGGACGCGGTGAAGGCCGTGGTAGACTGCCGGAGCGGACAGCCGGAGCGGACAGCCGGAGCGCACCGCACTGACAAGGAGTCCTCATGAACGCCATCCCCAAGAAGCTCGTCGTCGATGAGCAAGGCAGACCGCACGAGGTGATCATCGGCTGGGAGGACTTCCAGGAGATCTCCGAGGTGCTCGGGTGGGATCTCGACGAGGACACGGTCCACGAGCTGCGACAGGCTCGAGAGGACCGCGAGCGCGGCGTTGCGGGCGCGTACGTGGATCTGGGCTCTCTCTGATGAGCTGCGTAGAGAGCGCACCGTGTACGTGGATCACGTCAGCCCGCGAAGGGATGTCTACAAGAGAAATCGTAGGCACTGGGCCAAAACGCGGATAGACCTCAGGATAAATCCAGATCCAGAAAGTGGACGCCGCCCGCCGCGTCCCCGGCGACGACGGTGCCCGCGTCCCGCGCCGACTTGAAGCCCGGCGGTTCCTCGTCCGTCCACCAGCGGACGAGGTCCAGCACGCGGTCGACGCGGTCGGCGTCGCGCAAGCCGTCGCCCATCGTCGTCCACAGGATGCCGTCCGGAAAGGCGGCGCACACGTCCGGCTCGTCGCAGAGGGCGCGAGCGAGGGCCGTCTTGCCGAAGCCGCCCGCGCCGCGGAGCGCCGTGGTGATGCCCACGGTCTCGCCGGCGGCGTCCACGAGGAGACGGCGGACCTCGTCGAGCTCACGGCGATGGACGAAGAGATCGCGCGACGGCAGCTTCGCGCGATAGAGCGCCGGGGAGGGCGTTCCGGGGCCTGGCGCCTCGCCGCGGATGCCGCAGACGAGCCGGTCGTAGGCGTCGGGGTCGTCCAGACCCTGGCGGAAGTCGACCCACGTCAGACGCCGCAGGAAGGTAGGGATGCTGCTCTCCCGGGCTCCCGGCAGGAGCACAGGGATCACCCTCCGTGGATGCTCCCGGACGCGCTGGTCGATTGCGGCGCGCGTTTCCTCGTTCTGCCAGGGTCCGAGCCCGCGCGGACCGATGAAGACGGCGCAAGTCCGGCTCGCTTCGAGAGCTTGCTCGAGCTCTTCCTGCCAGGGATTGCCGGGGACGAGATGCCACTTGTCGAGGAAGACCTCGAACCCGTCGTCGCGCAGACGCCGCGCGAGCGTCTCGACCGCCGGCTTGTCGGCGCTGGCGTGGCTGAGGAAGACATCGTAGTCGGTCATCATCCCGGGTCCCGCCGTGATTCTATGGCCGGCCCTGTTTCTCCGACAGCCACTCCTCGTCCCGAAGGGACGGTGGAGAGGTAGCCAGTGACTTCAGTCACTGGCGGGCGGGCAGGACAGGACCGGATCGATGATAGGATCGCCCAAATGGCTCACCCCGCGACGACATCGGACGGCTGCGAGAAGCTGGAGCGTCTGCGGTCCTTCTTCACGGAGCACCCCGAGCTCGCGGTGACCTCGGCCTACCTCTTCGGCAGCCACGCCGCGGGACGCGCCCACCGCGAGAGCGACGTCGACGTCGGCGTGCTCCTGAGCTGGGAGCGCTATCCGAATCGCGACGAGCGCTTCGAGGCACGGGTCCGCCTGGGCTCGGAGCTCATCCACGCCCTCAGGGAGAACGAGGTGGACGTCGTCGTCTTGAACGACGCTCCACCTCTCTTTGCCCGCCGCATCGTGTGGGCGGGGATTCGGGCCTACGTCGCCGATCCTGACGTCGATCGCGACTTCGTCCGCGACGTGCAACTTCGCGCCGCCGACGTCGAGCCCTTCTTGCGCCGGATGCGCCGGCGCAAGCTCGAGGCGATGCTGCAATGAGCCATCTCGTCGAGCGGCTGACCGAGCTGCGCCGGCACCTCGATCATCTGCGCCAGATTCGACCGTTTGTCCAAAACGCCGCTCAGCTCCGTCAGGACCTGACCCTTCACAACGACGTGCTCTTCTCGTTGCTCACCGTGTGCCAGCTTGTGATCGACATCTCGGCCGAGCTCGGCGCGCGCCGGGGCCTCCGGTTCGAAGATTACACCGAGGCCGTCCGCAATCTCTCTGCCTTCGCCGAGTTCCCGGGCTCTCTGGTAAGCGTGTTGGAGCGTCTGCCCGGATTCCGGAACGTCCTGATCCACGAATACGTGGCGCTCGACTTGGACCGCGTGATTCAAGCCCTCGACCAATTGCAGCCCGTGGAGAACTTCCTCGGTATCGTCATCCGGCTTGAGAGCGAGGAAGGCGACGAAGAGGCGTGACGGACAGTTCCCGAGCGCCTCAGCCGACGCCGGGTGGCAAGGGTAAGGCCAAGGAGCGGTCATCGAAGCCTGAAGCCGCAGGTGGCCTGTCTCAGTCCTTCCTCGAAGAGAGACCTTACCCTTGGCGCTCGTAGCTGGGCCGACGACAAGGGTAAACCAGTGGTGCGCGGCACTCTCGTCGAGCCGACGGCACCTCCTCGTCTCGAGCTACCTCTCGCGTCGTTTACCCTTGCCACCCTTCCTGCCCTTCAGTCAGGACAGCCGAGAGCGGCACGTCGAGAGCAAGACGGCACTCGTCTCGCCGGACTCGACGTCCCACACCCGCACAGGCGGCGCGCGAGCGTCTCGACCGCTTCCCCTGAGGACGGCGTCTCGGGCGCTCCCGAGGAGCTCCTGAAGGCCGCAAACTGCGACCTTCGGCCAGACCGGTCGGAAAACTGTCGAGGGACGGCGTCCTCAGGAGATCAGAGCATGAATACTGCCCGAGGACGCCGTCCCTGCCCGATTTTCCCGTGAAAACTGCTCAGGGACGGCGTCCTTACGCTTGTTTCACGCCTTGTTCGCCCGAGGACGCCGTCCCTCGACGATTTCCGCGCCATAGAAGCCGAGGGACGTCATCCTCGCCCTTCCGGAGCTTCCGGTTGCGGCGACGGCGCCGGGATCGGCCGACGGGACGGTTTGAGGAGAGGAGGGGGGCGCGGGAGCGCCCCCTCGGACGGTCGCGGGGGTCAGAAGCCGGTGCCGAGGTCGGCTTTGGCGTCGCTGAGCGCGGCCCGCGCCGCGTCGATGAAGAGGTTGCGGAAGAGCTTGACGTTCTGAGCCTCTGCGACGTCCTCGAAGAGGAGCGCCGTGACGAGCAGGAGGGTGGCGTTGGGATGGAGGAACCCGCCGTCGATCAGGACCTCCACGCCGTCGTGGGTATCGGCCTCGGCCAGGCCGATCAGCTCCTTGCCGTCGGCGATCGAGGCGCCGCGCGCGACGGCCAGGAAGTCGTCGGAGGCGCGGATGTTCTCGGCGGTGTTGAGCACCCTCAGGAACGCGGCGACGGCGTTGCTCTGCGCCGTGGTGAGCTGGATGCCGATGCCGCCGCTGTCGAGCCCGGCGAGGAGCTGGCCGGCGCCCGATTCCGCGAAGGACGCCGTGCTGTAGAAGGCCACCGCGTCCTCGAGGGTCTCGGCCACGTTGTTGTGGAAGAAGGGCGGCGTGTCCGCGGCCTCGATCAGCGTCGTGGTGTTGAACGTGCGGTTGCCGAAGATCGTCCCGGTCTCGAAGACGCCGTCGTCGTCGTCGTCGAAGAGGAAGTTCGGGTTCTTGCCGAAGCCGCCGTCGAGCGGGAAGTTCTGGACCAGGCGCGCCGGGTGGTCCATACGTTCCACGCCGGTGTCGAAGTTGCGGTTGGCGCCGTCGGCGATGAAGTTGGCGCCGGCGTTGTTGTGGCATCCGTTGCACTTGCCGGCGGGCACCGTGCCGCCCGCGGTGTCGGCGGCCAGGAAGATGGTCTTGCCCTGGGCCACCGTGGCGTTGCCGGGCGTGACCAGCGCCAGGTTCACCTCGGCGTCGCGGCCGAGCACGAGCTGGAAGGCCTCCATGGCGTCGAGCTCGGCCTCGGTGGGCAGGCGGAAGTCGACGCCGGCCTGGCGGGCCAGGGTCTTGGGGAAGTGCTGGGTCACCGCGCCCACGGCGAACTGGCGCAGGCTGCCGTCGTTGGGCGCGCCGTCGCCCGACCAGCCGGTGCGCTCGACCGGCGGAATGGTCGAACCGTCGGCGGTGGTCGGCGTCAGCGAGGTCCTCATCGCCAGGGTGTGGGGCACGCTGCGCATGGTGAACTTCACGGTGGGGTCCTCGAGGCCGTCGACGTTCTCGAGGATGAGGCCGAACTGCCGCATCAGCGCCGGCCGTTCGAGCTGGGAGAGATTGGGGTCGAACTCCGCCACGAAGAGCGGGTCGCTGGCCGGCAGCGTGGCGATGAACGGCGCGTCGATGGTGAAGTTGTTCTGCGCCGGGTGGCACGAAGCGCAGGTGCGGCTGTTGCCCTCGAAGGTCTCTTCGTTGAAGAGCTCGGCGCCCTGGCGCACCAGGGGCTGGAGCAGCTCCGCGGCCGCCTTGGTCGTCAACTGGCCGAGGCGGGTGCGGGTGTAGAGCCGCTGGAAGAGGGAGCGGGTGCCGAAGATCAGGCTGCCCTCGAGCGGCGAGAGGTCGCCGCGGGTGACCACCACCAGGTCGATCTCGAAGCCGTCGAGGAAGCGGGCGGGGAGCTCGGCGGCGAGCTCGGCCATGCCGTCGACGACCTCCAGGCGGCCGAGGCGCACCATGGCGTCGCCCTTCTCCGGCGCCACGGTGAGGCCCGGTCCCTCCAGGTTGTCGACCAGCCAGACGTCGGCGTTGGCGGCGCCTTCGAGGTCGGTCACGGTGACCTGGACCTTGCCGCCGATCAGGTCCAGGGCGGCGAGCCCGCGCGCCGCCGTGGCCTCGGTGGAGAGGCCCTTCGCGTAGCCGAGGCCGACCACGACGTTGCGGTCGCCGCCCTGTTTTTCGTGCAGGATCTGCCATTCGAGGTACGTGCGCTGGAGCGCGGGCGTGCGCGCCACGAAGGCTTCGACGCCGGCCGGTCCGCGCGCCAGGGCGGGCGTCGCGAGAGCCGCCGCCAGGGACACGAGCATGGTCAGGGTTTTCGTTCTGAGGTTCACGGCTGTCCTTTCTGTTACCTGAGTCGGACGTTGAAAAAAGAGACACTTCGACCGAGCGGCAACCCGCCGCGGTTTCGGCATAGACAAAACCCCTATCGATCGGCAGCGCGCATTGCCGCGTTTCACCCGCGAACAATGCGGACACCGACCCTGTCGCGGCGCTATTCCAGGCCGCCGACCAGATACGAGAAGTGCGTCCGCAGACCCCGACCTGCCTCGGGGAGGGGGGAAGGACTACAACCCCGAACAGCAAGATTCCATGAAGCCGGCGGCGAGCTTGGCATCGACCAGTGCGCGTGTCAAGAGACGGCCGATATTATCTACCTATCGACGCCATAGGTGATGTCTATGGGTTGAACGGCAACCATCGGTCGAACGGCGGGGGGAGGACGCCCGCGTCCGCGTGGTCCGCAGCGGGTTCCGCCGGCGTGCCGTCTGGTGTAGGATGACGCCATGAGCAGAATCCTCAAAGCCGTCATCGCCGTCGCAGTCGTGTACCTGGCGGTCACCGAGGGGTGGCCGTGGCTGAAGAGCCGGCTTGACGACGCCTGGCGCCGGTCCGGGGCCAGCGACCAGGAGATTTGCTACGACGCGACCCAGCGCGCCGCCGACGACTTCGCCGAGCGCCTCCGGCGCTTCTCCTTGCCGCCCATCGACGCCGAGGCCTGGGAGGAAACGGTGTCGGAGAGCCGGGCCCGGATCGACGCCGCCGACCGCCAGTGCCGCAACTGCGATCACGAGGCCTGTCTCGAAACGGCGAGAGCGCTCAGCGACCTGGAGGGCATGCTCACGTGGTTCGACGAGAGCGTGCAGGCCGGACGCGGCATCCCGCCCGACGGCGCCAGCCGGTTCGACGCCGTCTACGACGGCTTGAGCCGCGCGCAGCCGCTCCTGTGAGCCCACGCCGCCCGCGCGTCGACCGTATCGAGGGCGGGCGCCGACCAGATCAGCGCGAAGACCAGATCAAGTGGCCGGTGCGCGGCGGCGCGTTCCTGTGCTAGACTCTCCGCGTTTTGGATTGACCGCGAACCGTTCCGCCTGTGGAGCCATGGCTCCGATCCGGGCCGCGAGCCCTTTGCGCAAGGAGTAACGCGATGTCCACACGTGTCACCACCCTGCTGACGGTCATCGGCCTGCTGCTCGCCCTGAGCGTGCCGGCGATGGCGCAAACCACGACCGGCCGGATCCGGGGAGAGGTCAGCGATCCGGACGGTACGGCCTTGCCGGGGGCGGTCGTGACCCTGACGAGCGAGGCTCTGATGGGCACCCGCATCGCCGTCACCGGCGAGACCGGAGCCTACTGGTTCACGGCGCTGCCGCCGGGCGACTACGACGTCAAGGCCGAGATGGACGGTTTCCAGACCCGGACGATCGACGGCGTGCGGGTGAGCGTGGGCGGCGTCGCCACCGCCGACTTCACGATCCACGCCGAATTCGCGGAGCAGGTCACGATCACCGGCGAGGCGCCGCTGGTGAACGTCGCGAGCTCGAGCGCCCCGGCCACCTACGGCGCCGACTTCATCAAGGACCTGCCGACCGCCCGCAACTTCTACGACCTGATGGCGGTCTCGCCCGGCGTCAGCCTGGGCGCCGAGGACTCGGACCGCCTGGTCGCTTTCGGCTCCAACGTCCAGTCCAACGGCTGGTACATCGACGGCATCGAGACCACGGCGCCGGAGACCGGCACCGCGTGGGTCTCCGTCAATCCCGACATGGTCGAGGAGATCCAGGTCCTGGGCGTGGGCGCCCCCGCCGAGTTCGGCAACATGTTGGGCGCGGCCTTGAACGTGGTGACCAAGTCGGGCTCGAACGAGCTCGGCGGCACGGCCAACGTCTACTGGTTCGACGATTCCCAGGTCGATCCCAGCCTGGATCAGGACGACATCGAGTTCCCGGAGTACCACCAGAAAGAGTTCTGGGACGCCACGGCCACGCTCGGCGGACCGTTCAAGAAAGACCGCCTGTGGTTCTTCGCCGCCTACGAATATTGGCGCGACGGTCATTCCTTCCCCGGCAGCGATCCCGAGACCACGCCGACCTTGTATTCCGACCGCTACGACCTGAAGCTGTCGGCGCGGATCAACGACAAGAATCTGCTCGACCTCAAGGGCTACTTCGACGACTGGGGCTTTCCGGCTCCGGCGAGCGTGTTCTTCGCGCAGTCGGCGCTGGCGGGCGAGATCGGAACCACCACGGCCTGGGGCCTCGCCTACCAGTCGATCCTCACCGACCGCACCTTCCTGGAGACGCGCTACTCGGGCTGGAAGAGCAACGACGACTACCTCTCCCAGACCGGCAGCGAACAGCCGGCCTTCATCGACTACTCGCCGCCGGGGGGCGGACCCACGACCTTCTCGGGCGGCGTGTGGTATCCGTGGACCTACGACACGTCGACCGATCAGGCCAGCGTCACCGCCTCGCACTTCGCCGACGACTTCCTGAAGGGCAACCACGACTTCAAGTTCGGGGTGCAGCTCAGCCAGGGCGACGCCATCACCCAGGTCGCGCCGTCGGCCACCGGCACCTACTACTACCATTACGCCTACGACTACTACGGCACCACCTACGACTACTACTACCGGGTCGAAGGTCTGCCGTATTTCTACGGCAACAAGCAGGATTCCTGGTCGGCCTTCGTCGACGATTCCTGGCAGGTCTCCGACCGCCTGACGCTGAACCTCGGCGTGCGCTTCGACCATCACGAGGGCCGGATTCCCTCTTTCGACCGGCTCGATCCCTTCGGCGTGCCGACCGGCGAGACGATCCCCGGCGTCGATCCGGTCTTCACCTGGGACAACCTCTCGCCGCGCCTGGGCTTCGCCTACAACGTCGGGGGGACCGGTAGAATGGTGGTCCGCGGCTCGTTCGGCGTCTACTACGACGGCAACGTGAGCGGCAACTGGAACTCGCCGGCGCCGTTCGCGCCGAGCTTGATCGCCTACGTCGCGCCCACGCCCGACGGTCCCTTCGAGTTCGCCTGGGACTTCAACGTCGGCGCCAACAACGTGAACCCCGACCTCAAGACGCCGCGGACTTTGCAGTACGCCCTGGGCTTCGAGCGTCAGCTCAAGACCGCCTATTCCTTCGGAGCCATGGTCGTCTACAAGGACACGAGCGACCTGATCGGCTGGGAGATTCTGGACGACGGCGTCTACGAGGAGCTGCCGTTCACCGACCCGTTCACCGGCACCCAGTACACGTTGCTCAATCCCGTCGAATTCCCGACCGTGCGCAAGGGCAACCAGCCGGGCTTCACCGTCAACCCGAACGCCGACGAGTACTGGCAGGAGTACTTCGGAGTGGTGCTGACGTTCAACCGGCGGCTCACCGACTGGTGGAGCATGCAGGCGTCGTACACCTACTCGGAGTCGAAAGGGCTGATCCCGCGTTTCCTGTCGCAGTGGCAGTTCAACCCGTTCTACAGCGCCAAGGACGGCGCCGATCCCAACTCTTTCCTCAACACGGACGACCTGAGGCTGCAGGGCGACCGCCCGCACATGTTCCGGGTGCAGGCGAACTTCGAGCTACCGCGCGATTTCCGCCTGTCGACGTCGGTCAACCTGCAGAGCGGCCGGCCGTACACGCGCCAGGTCCGGCTGCCGACCGAAGGCCGGCCGCTGGCCATCCTGGAGGACGATCTGCGCCATCCTTTCCAGAGCCTGGTGGACGTCGGCGTCGGGCGGCAGTTCGTGCTCGGAGGCAGGTGGAAGCTGAACCTGGACCTCCAAGTCTTCAACCTGCTCAACGACGACGCCACCGACTGGTTCCAGACCGTGGAGCTCGCCGATGGCGATACCTTCGTTCCCACCTTCTTCGTCAAACCGCGGCGGCTGCAACTGCGCGTCGGGCTCGAGTTCTGACCCGCCCGCGCCCCGGCGCGCGGGATCAGCGCAGCAGCATCCTCTCCATCGAGTCGGCGGTGGAGAGTAGCTGCTCCGCGGACATGCCGCGGAGCCGCCATCCTTCGGGCCGGGGCCCTCCGCGCCCGCCGCCCCCGCGGGTGGCCGCACCGGCACGCTCGCCGGCGCCGTCGGCGCGGGGACGATCGCGGCGGCGGCGCCGACGATCATCGGCACCGCGCTGACCGCCGGCGTCCAGGCCGGCATCCAGGCCGGCGTCCAGGCCGGGGTCTCGCTGCCGGCGGCCACCGCCATCGCGGGCACCGCCGTCGTGGCCGGGCCGCAGGCCGCGGCGCGCACCGCCAGCGCCTTCGCCACCGACGCCTACGCGCAGACGGCGCGCTACTTCGTGGCCTATCCGGAGGACGTCAAGCTCTACCGGCTGAGCTTCAACACCGCGCTGGGCACCTACGCCTGGCAGGGAGAGGCGTCGTATCGCCAGGACGCGCCGCTGCTGGTGGACGACGTCGAGCTCCTCTTCGCGGCCCTCGGGCCGATCAACCCGGGACTGGCGGCGTTCAACCAACTGGGCGACTTCAGCGGCCGGTTCGAGACCGTGGTCCCGGGCGTGCGCCGGCTCGACGTGTCGCAATTCCAGACCACCGTCACCAAGATCTTCGGTCCGCTGCTGGGCGCCGACCAGGGCCTGCTGCTGTGGGAGGGCGCGGTGACCCACGTCCACGGCATGCCCGCCAAGGACGTGCTGCGCTTCGAGGGCCTCGGCACCTATGTCAGCGGCAACGCCGTCCTCGGTCCGGCCGCGCACCCGGGCAAGCCGATCGAGGCGCCGGAGCACTTCGCCGACGCCACCTCCTGGGGCTACCGCCTGGCCGGGCGGCTCGAGTACTTGAACGCCTTCGCGGGCTTCAACGTGGTGCCGAGCTTCGCCTGGCAGCACGACGTCGACGGGGTCTCCCCCGGTCCCGGCGGCAATTTCGTCGAAGGGCTCACCGCCCTGACCCTCGGGCTCGGCTTCAGCCGCCAGAACACCTGGGAATTCGACCTCGGCTACACCAGGTACTCCGGGGCCGGCCGCTACAACCTGATCAACGATCGCGATTTCGTCGGGGTCAACGCCAAATACTCGTTCTAGACCGTGGAGGACACCGTGATGCGTAGAACCACACTGCTGTCGATCCTGGGGGTGCTACTCGTGCTCGCCGCGGCCCCGGCGACGTCCTGGGCCAAGGTCACGCCGCAGGAGGCCGCGCGACTGGGCAAGGACCTGACGCCGGTCGGCGCCGAGCGCGCCGGCAACGCGGACGGCACCATCCCGCCGTGGGAAGGCGGCATCACGCCGCCGCCGCCGGGTTACCAGCCCGGCGACCACCATCCGGATCCCTTCGCCGCCGACCGGGTGCTCTTCACCATCACCGCGGCCAACATGGACGACCACGCCGACAAGCTCGCCGCCGGCCACAAGGCGATGCTCAAGGCCTACGAGACCTTCAAGATGAAGGTCTACCCGACGCGCCGCAGCGCCTCGTATCCCCAGCGCATCTACGACGCCACCGCGCGGGTGGCCCTCACCGCCGGCGCCAACCGCATCCTGATCGCGTTGATGGCCCGGGAAGGCGACATCTTCACCCCGGAGTTCTTCACGGCGCTGAAGGCGGTCACCGACGAGGTGTTCTTCATTCCCGGCGTCGACCGCACCCAGGTGAGCTCGCTGGTGACCCCCAACACGCGCTTCACCGAGGTCGTCGAGGACGGCATCTCGGGCGGCAACGTGGTGCCCGCGGATTTCAGGCCGACGCCGGAAGGCCTGGCGCAGGTGCGCGAGAACATCTTGAAGGCGGGCATCGTCGGCCGCCTGGTGGCCAACGACTTTACGGGCGCAATCGTCAGCGCCGAGCTGCAGGAGATCGACCCCAACACCGGCGCGCCGCTCGACTACGTCCACGTCGCGAGGCAGCTCGAAGAAAAGATCCGGAGCCGCTACGGCAACGGCATCGACGTCGTGGTCGAGCCCTCGGTGGTCGACGTCCACATGATCGGCTTCGCCAAGGTGATCGGCGACATCTCCGACGGCGCCAACCGCGTGGTGCTGTTCTTCGGCGTCGCCTTCCTGATCACCGCCATCTTCGTCTACGTCTACTCGCAATCGATCAAGCTCAGCGTCATCGCGCTGGCCTGCTCGCTCACGGCGGTGATCTGGCAGCTCGGCATCCTCACCCTCCTCGGTTACGGCATCGACCCGATGGGCATCCTGGTGCCGTTCCTGATCTTCGCCATCGGCGTCAGCCACGGCGTCCAGATGGTGAGCGCCTACGGCGCCGAGGTCTACGAGGGCGCCGCCGGCGCCGACGCGGCGCGGGCCGCGTTCCGCCGGCTGCTGGTCCCGGGCGCCGTCGCCCTCGCCAGCGACACGATCGGTTTCGTCACCATCCTGCTGATCGAGATCCGGATGATCCAGGAGATGGCGATCGCCGCCAGCCTCGGCGTGGCGATGATCATCCTCACCAATCTCGTGCTGCTGCCGGTCCTGCTTTCCTTCCTGCACCACGACGAGATCTATCACCAGCAGCTCCGCCGCCGGTCGCGGCACATGGCGCCGGTGTGGCGGGCGCTGGCGCGGCTGGCGGAGCGCCGGCCGGCGGCGGCGATCGTCGCGGTCGCGGTGGCGCTGCTCCTGTTCGGAGCCTGGAAGGCGCGCGAGATCAAGATCGGCGACCTCCACCGCGGCGTGCCCGAGCTGCACGCCGATTCGCGTTACAACCTCGACAGCGAGGTCATCACCGACCGGTTCTCGATCGGCGTCGACATCCTGACGGTGATCGTCGAGACCGTGCCGCAGGGCTGCATCGACTACGACGTGATGTCGACCGTCGACCGCTTCGAATGGCAGATGAGGAACGTGCCGGGCGTGCAGTCGGTCATCGCGCTGCCGGGAGTCGCCAAGGTGATCAACGCGGGGTGGAACGAGGGGAGCCTGAAGTGGCGCGTGCTCTCGCGCAACGAATCCGTGCTCACCCAATCGGTCGCCTACGTGCCCACCTCCACCGGCCTCTTGAACGAGGACTGCAGCGTGATGCCGGTGATCGTCTTCACCGCCGACCACAAGGCCGAGACCATTTCCGAGATCGTCGCCCAGGTGAAAGCGTTCAACCGCGAGCACGGCACCGAGAAGCTGCAATTCCGGCTCGCCACCGGCAACGTGGGAGTGATGGCGGCGACCAACGAAGCGGTGGCGGCGGCGCAGTTCCCGATGCTGCTCTACGTCTTCTCCGCCATCGTCGTGCTCTGCCTCGTCACCTTCCGCTCGCTGCGGGCGACGCTGTGCGTGGTCCTGCCCCTGGGGCTGGTCTCGCTATTGGCCTACGCGCTGATGACGCTGCTGGAGATCGGCCTCAAGGTGTCGACGCTGCCGGTGGTGGCCCTCGGCGTCGGCATCGGCGTCGACTACGGCATCTACATCTACTCCCGCCTGCAGGGCATCCTCGCCGCCGGCAAGTCGTTGCCGGAGGCCTACCACCAGACCTTGACGGTCACCGGCAACGGCGTGCTCTTCACCGGCATCACCCTGGCCGTCGGCGTCTTCACCTGGATCTTCTCGCCGCTCAAGTTCCAGGCCGACATGGGGATCCTGCTGACCTTCATGTTCCTGGTCAACATGTTGGGGGCCGTCCTGCTGCTGCCCGCGCTGGCCAGCTTCCTGCTGCCGGAGAGGCGATGGGAATCCGCTTGACCTGCCCGTTCCAGGTTACTATGTTGGGAGCGGTCTTGACGAGGACTGCGGCGAGGCACGATCATGAGATCCGTCGGGGAGCGGGCGAGCTTCGATTTCATCCGTTACGCCAATTGCTGGGAAGACGCCGACGTTCTCTGCGCGGCGCTGCGGCCGGCGCCGGGCCGGCGCTATCTCTCCGTCGCCTCCGGCGGCGACAACAGCTTCGCCCTGGTCGCGGAAGGCGCCGAAGTGGTCGCCGCCGACCTGAGCGCGGCCCAGTTGGCGCTCGTCGAGCTCAAGGCCGCCGCCATCCGCCGTCTTGAGCTCGAGGAAACCCTGGCCTTCCTCGGCGTCCGGCCGGCGGACGACCGCGTCGCCACCTGCGAGCGCCTGCAGGGCGATCTCAGCCCCGGCGCTCGCGTCTATTGGGAGCAAAACTCGGCCGCCGTGGCGGCCGGCGTGATCCATCAAGGCAAGTTCGAGAGCTATTTTCGGCTCTTCCGCACCCTAGTCCTGCCCTTCCTGCCCTTGATCCACTCCCGCCGCACGGTGCTCCGGCTCACGCAGGAGCGCGACCTCGCGGGCCGGCGTGAGTTCTACGAGAGGACCTGGGACAACCTGCGCTGGCGCCTCTTGTTCCGCGTCTTCTTCAGCCGCTTCATGATGGGGAGGCTGGGCCGCGATCCGGAGTTCTTCCGCTACGTGGAGGGCTCGGTGGCCGAGCGCATTCTGAAGCGCTGTTGCCATGCCCTGACCGAGCTTCCGACCCATGAGAACCCCTACCTCGACTACATCCTCACCGGCAACTTCGGTCGCCGGCGCCCGCGCTATCTGCGCCCCGGTACCTACGACGCGTTGCGGGAGCGCCTTGACGGGCTGGTGCTTCATCTGGGCCCGGTCGAGGAAGCCGGCCGGCGCCACGCCGGCGCGGGATTCGACGGCTTCAACCTCTCCGACGTTTTCGAGTACATGGACGCGGCGACGTCGAGCGACGTCTACCGCCAGCTTCTCGAACTCGCCCGTCCCGGCGCCCGGCTGGCCTACTGGAACATGCTCGTGCCGCGCGCCTGCCCGCCGGACGCGCGGGATCGGGTGAGGCCGCTCGCGTTGGCCGCGGAGCTCTTCGCGCGGGACCTCGCCTTCTTCTACAGCGCGTTCATCGTGGAAGAGGTGCGGTGAGCCCCGAGCTGCGGCAGGACCTGACGGGAGCCGCCATCCTCAGCGGCGTCTTCCTCGCGTTGCTCGGCGGCGCCGAGCTCTGGCGGCGCTGCGGGCGTCCCAACCCGGAGTGGACGCGCAAGCTCGTCCACGTCGGGGGCGGGCTCACCTGCCTCCTCTTCCCGTTCATGGTCGAGAGGCTGTGGATCATCCTGGCCCTGGCTCTCGCCATGACCGGGATCTTCACCGCCGCCGCCAGGCTGGGCTTGCTCGCGAGCCTCCATGGTGTGGAGCGCCCCAGCCGGGGCGCCGAGTACTATCCGCTGGCGATCTTCCTCGTGCTGCTGCTGGCGGGGGAGCGCACCTGGCTCTACCTGGCCGCCATCCTGGTGCTGGCGGTGGCCGACGCTTTCGCGGCGCTCGTCGGCAGCCGTTACGGCGTCGTCCGCTACCAGGTACAGGACGAGTCCAAGACGCTCGAGGGCTCGCTCGTCTTCCTCCTCATCGCCTTCCTGGCGATCCACCTGCCGACGCTCCTGATGACCGACCTGGCGCGGCCCGTCTGCGTGCTGGCGGCGGTCCTGGTGGCGGTCCTCGTCACCGGTTTCGAGGCCATCTCGCTGCGCGGCGCCGACAACCTTTTCGTGCCCATGGCGGTGGTGGTGGTGCTCGGCAAGATCACCACCAAGCCGCTTTCGGAGGTGGTCTTCCAGAACCTGAGCCTGCTCGGCATCTGCCTGGGGATCGCGCTCCTGGTGCGGCGACTGCCGTACTTCAACGTCGGCGCGACCATCGCCGTGGTCCTCTACGCCTATGGCAACTGGTCGCTCGGCTCGTGGCAGTGGGCGCTGCCGGTGTTCGCGGGCCTGCTGGTCTATCTCCTCGCCAGGCTGCGCTCGGCCGCCGCTTCCCGCCACGTGCCGCCCGTCCGGGTGCGGACGGCGGCGCGGGCGCTCCTCGCTCCCTTCCTGATCCTGGTGCTGGCCAACTCGAGCGGGAGGTACGAGGCTCTGTTCGCTCCCTATGTGGGGGCGAGCGCCGCGGTGCTGGCCTTCAGCCTCGTCGGGCCCGTCTTTCGGCTGGAGCTCGTGCGCCGCAGGCCGCGTCTGGTCGGCGCGGCCGCCGCGGCGGCGCTCGGCTGCGCGGCGACCTGCCTCCCGGTTTGGCTGGTGCAGCCGGTGGCGGCCAGCGCGCCCGCGGGCATCGCCGCGCTGGTGCTGGCGGCGACCGTATGGATCCTCGAGCTCGAATGGGTCGACACCGAGAGGCCGACGGCGCCGGAAGTGGTCCGCCGCCCGCTTCCTCCTCTGCCTGGCGGTCGGCGGGGGCGTCTACCTGCTCGAACGGCTGGCGCTCATGGCGCCGTGGAGCCCGCTTTCGACTCGTCCGTAGCCGGTCCCTCGGCGAGCCGCACGGTGCCGGCCGCGCCGTCCATCGTCACGAGCTGGCCGCTGGCCAGCGTGGCGGTCAGGCCCGGAATTCCCACGATGGTCGGCACGCCCATCTCGCGCGCCACGATCGCCGAGTGCGACAGGATGCTGCCGCGCTCGATCAGGAGCCCCGAGACCGCCGGATAGAGCGGCACCCAGCCGGGATCGGTGCGCTCGGCCACCAGGATCTCCCCCGCGAGGCTCGCCTCCTCGGCCGGGGACCGGAGCACCTTGACCGGCCCCGTGACCACTCCGGGGCAGCAGCCGATGCCCTGCAGCACGCCGTCCGCCGCGGCCGCCGGCGGCGGCCGCCGGGCCTTGAAGCGGTTGCGGTAACAGACCATGCCGAAGGTGCCGAAGCGGTCGTCTGGCATGGCCTCGCGGTCGTCGCGAAAGCTGCCGAACTCGCGGCGGCGCAGCGCCGCGAGAGCGCGCAGGTCGGTGGTCACGGCGGTGCCCTGGATGAAGCTCCACACCTCGTCGATCGTCAGGTAGAAGACGTCGTCGACCTCGTCGAGCAGGGCTTCGCGCGCGAAGGTCTCGCCCTGGGCGCGCAGGAGTTCGCGCAGGAGGCCGTAGATCCGGGTCCGCGCGAAGCGCATGTTCTCGCGGTTCTTGACGCCCATTCGAGCGTTGGCGAGGACGCGGCGGAAGATCCGCCGCCGAAGGAAGCCCAGCCGGGCGAAGGCCCGCAGCTCCGCCGCGCGGCGGATGCGGCGCTCGCGCTCCTCGGCCGCCGCCGGATCGAGCGCCTCCTCGTCGTCCATCCTCAGGTAGTTCGCGAGCACCTGATAGACGAACGCCGGACGGTCCTTGAGCGAGGGCTCCTCCAGCTTGAGCTCGTCGACGCAGCGAAAGCCGTAGAGGTCGAGGTAGCGGCGGATGCCGGCTTGGAGCTCGGCGAACCGCTCCTCGCGGGGCAGGCGCGCCGCCGCCTCGTCGGGTGAATGCTCGAGCAGGAAGCGGCGCAGCTCGGGATCGCGGCGGGCGTCCCGGGCGAGCTCCAGGAGCATGCGGGTGGGCTTGGTGCTCTCGATGCCGCCCTCGCCGCACACCAGGTCGTTCTGCAGCGAGCCGGACTCGTCGCCGCACCAGGCGGTGCAGAGCTTCTTCAAGCTGCCGTAGAAGATCATCACGAAGAAGTCGTTGACGATCGGCGCCTTCCACTGCCAGAGCAGCTTTTCCTCCATCTCGCGGTAGAGCGCCAGCAGCTCGTGCGGCGCCATGGCGGAGAAATCGCGGGCCGACCAGCCAGCGTAGTGCTCGCGGAAATTTTCCTCGAAGCGGCCGACGAGGCGGCGGATGCGCAGGAAGTTCCACGACGAGCGGAGCACCAGCCGTACCAGGGCCGGGAGCTCCACGAAGTAACGCCGCCACAGGCTCGGCGCCGGCGCCTCGTCGGCGCCGGGCCGGGCGCTCTCGCGCACCCCCATCATCGATTCCATGAACTCGCGGTTGTAGTCGAATCCCGGAAAGAGCCGGATCAGCCGGTACCAGTTCTCGAGGTTGTAGTAGACTTGGCCGCGGATGAGCCCCAACATATTCTCGAAGGTGAACCGGTTCTCGCGCACGACCCGGGGGTGGATGCCCATCACCTCGGCGAAGCAGTGATAGACGATGGAGTAGGCATGGCGGATGAAGCTGAAGGTCATCGGCGAGGTGACGCCGGAGTAGCTCTCGATAATGTTGGAGTTGTCCCAGGTGAGCGGGTGGCCGGCGGCGGGACCGTGCTCGGCGACGGTGGTCACCGGCCTCGCCTGGAGCACGTAGAGCCGCCCGTCGCGGTCGAAGGAGAACTCGACGTCCTGGGGACGGCGGAAAAACGTCTCGATCTCGAGCCCGGCGGCGACCACGGCCCGCAGCTCGTCATCGTTCAGGCTCGGCGTCCGCCGCTCGCTTTCGGGCACCGGCACGCGCCGGAGACCGGCGCCCGCCTCCTCGTCGAGGAGGAGCCGCTCCTCCTTGCAGGCGATCTCGCGGCGCGCCCCCTCGCCGAGCGTCTTCTCCCCCCGGTCGAAAAGGGACTTGTCGACGGTGAAGGTGTCGGCGTCGAGCCCGACGCTCACCAGGCCCTCGCCGGCGCCGTAGAGAGAGCTCACCACGACCTCGCGGACATCGCTCGTCGTGGGATTGACGGTGAACATCACGCCGCTCTTCGCCGCATCGACCATCTGCTGCACCACCACGCCGACCGCGACGTCGTCGGCCGGCAGGGCGCGCAGGCGTCGGTAGGCCAGGGCACGCGGATTGAAGGCCGAGGCCCACACCTTCCTGATCGCGGCGTGGAGCTGGCGCTCGCCGACGTAAAGGAAGCTGTCGTGCAGCCCGGCAAATGACGCGTCGGCGTCGTCCTCTCCCACCGCCGAAGAGCGCACGGCGACGAGCGCGCCGGCGGGGATCTCCTCGCCGTGGCAGCGGCTGATGTCGGCGGCGAGCTCGGCCGGCAGCTCGAGGCCGCGGATCGCTTCCTGGAGAGCGCGGACCGCTTCGTCGTCGTCGAGCTCCCGGAGCCGCCGCTCGAGCCCTGTGCGGCGGACCGCGTCGCGAAAGGCCCACGTCGTCACCGTGTACCAGGGCGGCACCCGCTGGCCGCAGGCCCGGAGCCGTGCCAGGTTGAAAGCCTTGCCGCCGACGAGCTCGAGGCTCTCGGGGCCGGCGGGGCGCGAGCCGGCGAGGATGCGTACCGTTGCGTTCACCATCTGACCTCCACGCCCTGACGGCGGGCGATTTCCGCGGCGAGGAGGAGATCGAAAGCGATGATGTACATCCCGGCGTAGGTCTCCATGCGCCTGGCGGTGCGGGCGTTGGTGTCGAGCCGATAGTGGATGAAACCGATCAGGCAAACCAGGTAGAGCGCCACCAGGGCGCCGTAGAAAAGGGGCCCCAGCCCCACCCGGTGGCCCACCAGCGCCACCATGAGCGTATCGACCACCCGGATGCCGAGCACCAGGTAGGCGGCGCCGTAGAGGCCGAAGACCTTGGTGTAGGAGTCGACGCCGTCGATCTCCTGCTCGGGAGCGCGGATCTTGCGCGAAACCTCCCAGTTGGCGGTGACGAAAAAGCCGACGAGAGAATAGACCCAGAACCAACCGGGGGCCTGCCAGGGAAAGCGGCCGGTGGCGAAGCTGTAGACCATGAGCGCCAGCAGCGGCATGATCAGCATGTGGGTGGCGGCGTAGATCAGGAAACTCCGCCTGAGCCGTTCGCGGAGGAAGAACTCCTTCAGCATGAGGAGCGAGAACGAGAACGCGAAGGCCCACGCCGCGAAGGCCGCGGTGCCGCGCAGGGCCGACAGGAGGAGCTCGATTGCGATGGCGCCGGCGCCCAGGACGCGCAAGTGACGCAGCGTGACGAGCCCGCGCTGCAGCGCCCGCTCGGGATAATGACGGCAGTCGTCCGCATAGTCCTTGTGCTCGTCGAAGACGCGCAGGTGAAAGAAGAAGCAGAGGAGCGTCACCGCGCCCGACAACGAATGGAGGTCGTAGACGACCGGCGCCTCGGGCTCGGCGAGCGCCTTGGCGAGGAACTGATTGGAGGAATAGTAGCTGACGATCAGGACGCCGTTGGCCAGCAGCGGAAAGCGTTCCTCCAGATAGGCGCGGAGCCGGGCGCGGAAGGGGGATTCGGGGCCGAGGCGGGCGGCCTTCACGAACGCCTCCCGCGCCGGCGGCCTTGCTCCAGGAGACGCCGCAGGCGCTCGTAGTCGATCTTGCTGCGATGGCGCGGATCGAGGGGGAGCTCGCCGCTCATGACGATGATCTCGTCGGCCGGCTGGCCGGCGTCGCGCAGCCGCGCGGCAGCCGGCGCCACGAGCTGCTCGCCGGCGTCGGACTCGAGCACCACGACGACGCGCTTGCCGAGCTCGGGGTCCGCGAGCCCCACGGCTGCGGCGCGGCGCACGCGGCGGTCGTCGCCGCGGGCCACCTGCTCGACGACCTGGGCGTGGACCGGCTCGCCGCCGCGGAAGATCGTGGAGTGGACGCGGCCCACCAGCCAGAAGCGGCCGTCGCCGTCGAAGTAGCCGGTATCGCCCATGCGGTGCCATACCCGGCCAGACGGTTCGATGATCTTGTTGTCCCGCAGGGCCCCGGGGCTGCGGTAGTAGCCGCGGCACACGTGCTCGCCGCTGACCACCAGCTCGCCGACCGACCCCCGCGGCTGCTCGCAGGCGGACCAGCCGCCGTCGCCCAGCTCCAGCGGGCCGCGCGCGATGCGCACCAGGCGCCGTTCGAGCTGCGGGACGAGGCGCCCCGTGCAATAGCCCGTGGCGCCCTCGCGGCCGATCGCCAGGCGCTCGCCCGCCTCGATGTGGGCCACCGGCTCTGCCTCGGTCGAGCCGTAGACCACCTGGATCTCGGTCCGGGGAAAGGCCCGCTGCCAGGCGCGGAGCTGGGCGTCGGCGACCGGCGCGCCGCCGGTCAGGATGCGGCGCAGCGAGAGCGGGCGCGGATGCTCCTCGAGATGGCGGGCCAGCCGGTCGAAGAACGGGGGCGACGCGGTCGCCGTGGTGACGCCGTTGGTCTCCATCTGGCGAACGATCAGCGCCGGATCGACGATGTCGACGCGCCGGAAGTCCATCTGCGGCACCACCGAGGTCTTGCCCAGGGCCAGGTTGTTGAGCGCGAAGACCGGGAACATCGGCATGTCCACGTCGTCGTCGCGGTAGGGAAACTCGCGCGCCAGGGCGCGGTGCTGGGCGGCGAGGAAGCCGTGGGTACGGTCGGCGCCCTTGGGGACGCCGCCCGAGCCGCTGGTGAAGGTCACGAGAGCCGAATCGGTGGGCGTGACCGCCTGGACCTCGGCGCCGCCGCCGGCGGCGGCCAGCTCTTCCAGGGTCAGTCTGGCCGGCCAGCGGCCCCACCGCCGGCCGGCGGTGACGGTGATCGGCACGGCTCGCAGGCGGCGGTCGAGACAGCGCAGCAGATGGCTCTTGGCCACGCCGAGGTAGGCGCGAGGCTCGGCCAGGGCGGCGAAGGAGGCGATCTGGCGCGGGCCCATCCACGGATCGACGAAGACCGCCACCGCGCCCCGCCAGAGGAGGCCGAGGAGGGCGGCGTAAAGCTCGCGCGACATCGGGATCATCACGATCGCCCGCTCGCCGGGAGCGAGGCCGGCCGCGGCCAGGCCGGCGGCGATATGGCCGGCGCGCCGCCAGAGCTCGGCGAAGGTCCATTGCCGGCGCGGCGTCCCGGCGTCGCCGCCGCCGAAGACCAGGGCCGGGCGCTGCGGCACGCGCTCGGCGGCGCGGCCCATGAAGCCGACGACGTTGTGCTCCTCACGCGGCTCGGGCTCGTCGCTCACGGCGCGGCCTCGCCGAGCTGGTAGAGGTGATACCGGCGCAGCACCTGGCCGAGGCCGGCGTCGAGACGACCCGAAGGGTTGCCGCCGAGGATGAGACAGAGGTTGACCCGTGCCAGCCCCTTCTCCCGCGCCGCGCGATATCCGCAGGCCATTAGCGCCGACGCCAGGTGCGAGCGGCGATGGGCCGGCACCACCCCGAGGCTCTTCAGGTTCACCGTGTCGACGGGTGAGCGCCTGGCCCACAGGAAGCGCAGGGCGGCGACCGGTCCCTTCCTGCCGCCGAGAGCGGCGACGGCGCGGAAGCGGTCGGGGAAGCCGAACAGAAAGCCGGCGTCGCTGCCGTCGGGAGCCACCGCGAAGGTCACGAAATCGGGGTCGGCCAGCCGGCGGAAGCCGGCGTAGATGCCGAGGAAGCGCTCCTCGGAGATCTCGCTGTAGAGGCGGTTGTCGCGAAAGATCTCGCACGAGAGGCGATAGAGGCGCCGGAGCTCGTCGGCGAAACGGTCGCGGCGCAGGGGCTCGAAGCGATAGCCGGCCGCGAGCGCCGCCCGGTAGCGAGGCTCGAAGCGGGCCGCCACGCCGGCGACGTCGTCGAGGCGCTTGGAGAGGTATTGCTCGAGCACGCGGAAGCCGTTGGCCTCCCACAGCGCGGGATAGTACGGGGGATTGTAGGGCTCCATGAGGAAAGGAGGCTCGCCCCAGGGGCCGACGTTGAGGCGGTAGCGATGCCAGGTGTCTCCGTCCATGGGGCCGACGATCGGGCCCGCTCCCCGGTCCTTGAGCCACGAGACCGCCTCGCGGAAGAGGGCGCCGACCGCCGGCGGATCGTCGCGGGCCTCGAAGAAACCGAGCAGGCCGAAAGGCCGGCCGCCGTCGTCGCGCAGCGCCGGCGACAGGCGGGCCGCCAGCCGGGCGATCCGACGGGTGCCGTCGACGGCGACGAGGAGGCGCTGGCGGCCTGCGAACTCCGGGCGCCGAAGGCTCTCGAGCTCGGCGTCGCGGAAGGGGACGAGATACCGCGGATCGCCGCCGTAGACCGCCTGGGGGACGGCGAAGAAGGCCTCCCAGCTCCTTGGATCGTCGACTTCGCGGATTACGTGCGCCATTGAGAGCGACCTTCCGGATCAGCCTACCCAGTCTACACGCACCCGTTCAGCCGTCGATCTCCAGGATCGCCGCCGTCTGCGCCTCGTCAGAAAGAACCCTGACGCCCTTGACAAGCCCTCGCGAGTCCGCATGAGTGATTCCAACCGCCGCGATTGGGAGCCGTACGAAGAACGTCCGCGGGCGACCGGGATCGCCCCGAGCCGGCCACGGCGTGGCGATCTTCGGGCGGCAGGGGGAGCGGACGTCCTGGGCGCGGGGCCGCCGGCAGCCCATCGGGCCACCGCTCGTCGAGCGCCTGGAGAAGGAGTGCGGAATCCCGTCATGGCCGTGCCGCGGCTGGACCAGTTGCGCATCGTCGACGCCGGTTGACCAGCGCCCGGCATTCCGGCGATGGCCCCGCGATCCTGCGAACCGATCGAGGAGGATTTGTTCGCCGTATCCCGTCCACCCGCGCTGCTCGCCGCGACCGCCGCGTGGGCGGGCGACGGCACCATCCTGCGGCCCAAGGACGCGCGGCTGATCAAGGATCAGTACATCGTCCAGTTCAACGCCGGCGTCAACGCGCGCGGTCTCGCGAGCCAGCTCACCGCGGTCCATGGCGGCCGCGTCCTTCACGTCTACGAGCACGCCCTGAAGGGGGTCGCGGTGGCGATGACCGAGCAACAGGCCCAGGGCCTGGCGCTCAACCCGAACGTGCTGCTCGTGGAGCAAGACTCGCTCTTCACCATCGACGCCTCGGGCAGCCAGTCGGGCGCCACCTGGGGCATCGACCGGGTGGACCAGCGCAACCTGCCGCTCAATTCGACGTACGTGTGGGACTTCTCGGGCCAGGGCGTCAGGGTCTACGTCATCGACACCGGCATCCGCACCACCCACACCAACTTCTCCGGGCGGGCCTCCTGGGGCACCGACTGCACCGGCGAAGGCCAGAGCGACGGCAACGGCCACGGCACCCACGTGGCGGGGACCGTCGGCAGCGAGACCTACGGCGTGGCCAAGGACGCCAGCCTGATCGCCGTCAAGGTGTGCACCAGCGGCGGCTCGTGCCCCAACAGCGCCATCACCTGCGGCATCAACTTCGTCACCCAGCAGAAGCAGAACAACCCGTCGATCCCGATGGTGGCGAACATGAGCCTCGGCGGCCCGTTCTCCTCGTCCTCGAACAGCGCCGTCAACAACTCGGTCAACGCCGGGATCTTCTACGCGGTGGCAGCGGGGAACAACAACTCGAACGCCTGCAACTTCTCGCCGGCGTCGGCGGCCAACGCGTTCACGCTGGGCTCGACGACGACGTCGGACGCGCGTTCGTCGTTCTCGAACTTCGGCACCTGCGTCGACATCTTCGCGCCGGGCTCGTCGATCACCTCGACGTGGAACACCTCGAACTCGGCGACCAACACGATCAGCGGCACCTCGATGGCCTCGCCGCACGCCGCCGGCGCGGCGGCGCTGGTCTTCGAGGAGCACCCGACCTGGACGCCCTTCCAGGTGATGAACGAGCTGGTCGCCCGCGCCACCACGGGAGTGCTCTCGTCGATCGGCAGCGGCTCGCCCAACCGCCTGCTCTTCACCCGCGGCGGCGGCGCGCCGCCGCCGCCGCCCCCACCGCCCACCGGCAACGTCTTCTTTGACGACTTCGAGACCAACCAGGGGTGGACCACCAACCCGAACGGCACCGACACGGCGGGCACGGGTCAGTGGGAGCGCGGCAATCCGGAGACCACGACCTCGAGCGGCACCAAGCAGCAGGGCACCACGGTCAGCGGCGTCAACGACCTGGTCACCGGCCGGCTCGCCGGCTCGGGAGTCGGGTCCTTCGACATCGACGGAGGCACGACGTCCATCCGTTCGCCGGCGATCGCCCTGCCCTCGAGCGGCACGCTGACGCTGTCGTTCTCCTACTACCTGGCGCACCTCAACAACTCCTCGAGCGCCGACTTCCTGCGCGTCAGCGTGGTCGGCAACACCACTCAACAGGTGTTCCAGGAGGTGGGAGCGGGCAACGACGACGACGCGGTGTGGGCGTCGACGTCGGTGAACGTCAGCTCGTTCGCCGGCCAGACGGTGCGCATCCTGATCGAAGCGGCCGACGCCGGCGGCGCGAGCCTGGTCGAAGCCGCGGTCGACGACGTGCGAATCCAGTCGCAGTAGGCGCGGGCCGCGTCGACCTGACTCTTTGACGGGGGCGCTCAGCGCCCCCGTTACGTTCACGGCTCTCACGCGCATACGGGCCTCGACCAAAAAGAACCCTGACGCCCTTGACACGAACTCGCGGGGAGAGTATGCTCTCCCCATGAGTGATTCCAAGCGACGTGATTGGGAGCCATACGAGGAGCGTCAGCGGGTGACCGAGATCGCCGAGCCGGTGGGTCACTACGACCTCACCCCTACTCCGTTCCCCGAGCAGGTGGCGTGGCTCGTGGGATACCATTTGAGCGAGCTCGAGTCGAGCTACGCCGAGCGTGGACGCTCGCTCGCCGACGTGGCCTCGCCCCAGGAGCTGGCGGCCCGGATGGTCGCGGTGGTGCCCCGGCCGTCTCAGTGGGACGACCTTCTCGGTCCGTTCTACGGCGGCACGCAGATCGCCGAGGTCCTGGGAGGCATCTCGCGTCAGGCGGTCGCCGAGCGCCGCGAGCGGCGCACCCTCCTGGGCCTGAAGACCGCCGACGGCCACTGGGTCTACCCGGTGTTTCAGCTCGACGAACGCAACACCGTGCTCCCCGGCCTCTCCGACCTGCTCCGGACGCTCGCGGAAAGCGGCGTCGACGACTGGTCGCTGGCCGGCTGGCTGGTCTCGCCCCTGCGCTCGCTCGCCGGCCGCACGCCGATCGAGTGGCTGCTCCAGAGCGGAGATCTCGCCGCGCTCCTCGCGGCGGGGCGCGAGGCCGCCCGCCGTTTCGCTCAATGAGCGCCCGGCGGCAAACCGTGAGCCTGGCGTGGCCGCCGCGAGACCGCGGCGAGCTGCAGGCCTTTCCTCACACCGTCCTGGCCGAGGACCGGGACCTGTGGCGGGTCGTCGGCAACGGGCGGGGGCCGTGGTGGTTCAACGGCTCCGGCCACGGCCGGTTCGACCTGCGCGAGCCCGAAGGCACCTGCTATCTCGCCACCGACGAGCTTTCCGCGCTGCTGGAGGCGGTCGGCCCCGACCGCCTGGGCGGCGCGGTCTCGACGAGCTTCCTCGACGCGCGGCACCTGCGCCGGCTGCGCCCTCCCCGCCCCCTCTCCCTCGCCGACCTCACTTCGCGCCGAGCCTCGGGCTTCGGTTTCACCTTGGAGATCCACACCATCGTGCCCTACGACCTGCCGCAAGCCTGGGCCGCGAGCCTCCGCGACGCCGGCGCCGCCGGTCTTCTGTACTTCGTCCGCCACGACCCGGCGGCCGGCCACGGCGTCGCGATCTTCGGGCGGCAGGGGGAGCGGACGTCCTGGGCGCGGGGCCGCGGGCAGCCCATCGGGCCGCCGCTCGCCGAGCGCCTGGAGAAGGAGTGCGGAATCTCCGTCATCGCGGTGCCGCGGCTGGACCAGTTGCGCATCGCCCAATAGGGCGGCACAGACGACGAGCGCGGACACGGCGCGTCGTATTCGTCGCGGGCCTCGTCTCGGGCGATGAGGGCCTCGTCGCGGCGGCGGCGGCCGCCGTCGATCCGGTCGAGCACGGCGTCGAGGCGTCCGCAGGGCGTCCGCGCCGGCTGCCGCGGCGCTGCGAGGGGCGCCCTCGCTTCCGGGATTTCCCGAAGCGTCGCCGCGAGGAGAGCCGGACGTCTCCGAAGACGCTGAAAGATCTTGACAACGGGGCGGGCCGGCGATATGAATAGGCGTTTCATTCGTTTCCGAGCTCCCCGTGCCGCCGAGCCGGGGCGAGTCAGTTTGACCGGGGCCCGTCTGCGGCAATTCGTTTCGAAGTCGTTTCTCCGAGAGCCGCGGACGGTCGAGTCCGTTTGACGTCCGTTTCGATCCAGGCAGGGCTGCGGCCTCGTGGTACCGCGGCGCGATGAGCGCTGCTTGACGAGCCGCCGGGTGTGGCCCCAGGGTTTCGTCCGGCTTCCACCAACCGAGCTTCCCAACTGAGAGGAAGGGGGACGTATGCGTACACGTCGTCTCGTGGCGTCAGGTCTGGTCCTGGCGCTGCTCCTCGCCGCGACCGCCGCGTGGGCGGGCGACGGCACCATCCTGCGGCCCAAGGACGCGCGGCTGATCAAGGATCAGTACATCGTCCAGCTCAACGCCGGCGTCAACGCGAGCGGGCTCGCGAACCAGCTCTCGGCGGTCCATGGCGGCCGCATCCTCCACGTCTACGAGCACGCCCTGAAGGGGTTCGCGGTGGCGATGACCGAGCAACAGGCCCAGGGTCTGGCGCTCAACCCGAACGTGCTGCTCGTGGAACAGGACGCTTTCTTCACCATCGACGCCTCGGGCAGCCAGTCGGGCGCCACCTGGGGCATCGACCGGGTGGACCAGCGCAACCTGCCGCTCAATTCGACGTACGTGTGGGACTTCTCGGGCCAGGGCGTCAGGGTCTACGTCATCGACACCGGCATCCGCACCACCCACACCAACTTCTCCGGGCGGGCCTCCTGGGGCACCGACTGCACCGGCGAAGGCCAGAGCGACGGCAACGGCCACGGCACCCACGTGGCGGGGACCGTCGGCAGCGAGACCTACGGCGTGGCCAAGGACGCCAGCCTGATCGCCGTCAAGGTGTGCACCAGCGGCGGCTCGTGCCCCAACAGCGCCATCACCTGCGGCATCAACTTCGTCACCCAGCAGAAGCAGAACAACCCGTCGATCCCGATGGTGGCGAACATGAGCCTCGGCGGCCCGTTCTCCTCGTCCTCGAACAGCGCCGTCAACAACTCGGTCAACGCCGGGATCTTCTACGCGGTGGCAGCGGGGAACAACAACTCGAACGCCTGCAACTTCTCGCCGGCGTCGGCGGCCAACGCGTTCACGCTGGGCTCGACGACGACGTCGGACGCGCGTTCGTCGTTCTCGAACTTCGGCACCTGCGTCGACATCTTCGCGCCGGGCTCGTCGATCACCTCGACGTGGAACACCTCGAACACGGCGACCAACACGATCAGCGGCACCTCGATGGCCTCGCCGCACGCCGCCGGCGCGGCGGCCCTGGTCTTCGAGGAGCACCCCACCTGGACGCCCTTCCAGGTGATGGACGAGCTGATCGCCCGCGGCACCACGGGGGTGCTCTCGTCGATCGGTAGCGGCTCACCCAACCTCCTGCTCTTCACCCGCGGCGGCGGCGCCCCGCCGCCGCCGCCACCACCTCCGCCGCCGCCGCCGCCGCCGACGTGCGAGAACCTCGTCCACCAATGCACCTTCGAGTCCGACGCCTGCGGCTGGGTCGACGACAGCGCCAGCGCGGCGGATCCGTGCTCGACGGGCTTTTTCGTGCGCGGCACGCCTACGCAAGTGGTCGACAGCGGCGTGACGACGCAGCCCGCCGGCGCCGCCGCGGGCACCTTCGCCTACTTCACCGCGACCAACTCGAGCGCCGGCGTCAACGACGTCGACAGCGGCACCTGCATCGGCATCTCGCCGTCCGTGGCGGTGGGCTCCGGGTCGACCGTCACGGTCTTCGCCAGCTACTTCCACGGCCAGCGCGACCAGGGCGACGACGCCGCCGACGGCCTCGAGATCCAGGTGCTCAACGCCGGCACCGGAGCGGTGATCGGCACCCTCGTGGACCAGGGCGACGTGACCAGCAACGCGGTGTGGACCGCGGCCTCGACCACGGTCAACAACGCCCCGTCCAGCGTCCGCCTGCGCATCCAGGCGGCGGACGGCTCGGCCACCGGCGACCTGGTGGAGGGCGGCATCGACAGCGTCCAGATCTGCTCGAGCTCGGCGCCGCCCCCGCCGCCCCCGCCGCCTCCGCCTCCGCCGCCACCCGGCGGCACGGTCTTCTTCGACGACTTCGAGACCGATCAGGGGTGGAGCACCGACCCGAACGGCACCGACACGGCGACCACGGGCCAGTGGGAGCGCGGCAATCCGGAGACCACGACCTCGAGCGGCACCAAGCAGCTCGGCACCACCGTCAGCGGCGTCAACGACCTGGTGACCGGCCGGCTCGCCGGCTCGGGAGTCGGGTCGTTCGACATCGACGGCGGCGTGACCTCGATCCGCTCGCCGGCGATCGCCTTGCCCTCGAGCGGCACGCTGACGCTGTCGTTCTCCTACTACCTGGCGCACCTCAACAACTCCTCGAGCGCCGACTTCCTGCGCGTCAGCGTGGTCGGCAGCACCACCCAGCAGGTGTTCCAGGAGGTGGGAGCGGGCAACGACGACGACGCGGTGTGGGCGACGGCGTCGGTGAACGTCAGCTCGTTCGCCGGGCAGACGGTGCGCATCCTGATCGAAGCGGCCGACGCCGGCGGCGCGAGCCTGGTCGAAGCCGCAGTCGACGACGTCCGCATCGAGTCGCAGTAGGCGCGTAGGCCGCTTGGCTCGACTCGTTGGACGGGGGCGCTTCGGCGCCCCCGTCTCGCTTCCGGTCATGCGTCGAGCAGGCCGAGCAGCCGCGCGCGTAGCTCGGGCTCGCGCACGCGGGCGAACTTGCGCCGCATCCGCCGGCGCAGGTAGCGCTGCTCCCAGGCCGGGCGGTGCTTGCGGTAGTAGCGGAGCTGGGCCTCGCGGTAGGCCACCTCGCTGGCGCCGCCGCGCCGCGACCCGCCCTTGACGTGGAAGGCCGAGGCGTCGTCGACGAGCGCCATCTTCCAGCCCGCCCGCCGCAGGCGCCGCGACAGGTCGACGTCCTCGAAGTAGAGGAAGAAGCCCTCGTCGAAGCCGCCGACGGCGTCGAACGCCGCCTTCCTCAGCAGCATGCAGGCCGCGGTGTACCAGCCGGGGCCGGTCAGTGCCTGGAGGATCCGGCGCAGGCGGCGGTGGCTCCACCGCCGCGCCTCGAAGCGGTTGCGCCGCATCTGGAGCGCCTCGCCGACGACGCCGGTCTCCGGGCACCAGGCGAACTGCGGGCGGCCGTCGGGGAAGTAGAGCTGCGGCACCGCCGCGGCGAGCCCGGGATCGGCGGCGAGCCGCGCCTCCAGGAGGCCGAGAGCGCCGCCGGCGAGCCAGGCGTCCGAGTTCAGGAGCAGCAGCGTTTCGCCGCGGGCGAGGGCGGCGCCGCGGTTGTTGGCGGCGCCGAAGCCGGCGTTGGCGCCCAGCCGCAGCAGACGGCACCACGGGAAGTCGTCCGCGACCATCTCGGCCGAGCCGTCCTCCGAGGCGTTGTCGACGACGATCACCTCGCCCCAGGTGCCGGATTGCGCCTCCAGCGTCTCCAGGCAGCGGCGCAGGTGATCGCGGGCCTCGAAGCTGACGACGACGACGGAGATCATGGCGCGCCAGTCTAACGCCCATGGTCCGTTTCGGCGCCGGAAGGGACGTTTATAGACACATAGGAATTGGCGGACGATTCAAGCGCCACTCGTAAAGACCTCTCCGGCCCACGTCCGCCATGGGGCCGGAGGGGCCTTTTTTCGTCTCCCGGCGGCGATGGTAGACTCCGGGCCGCGGCCGCGTCCTCCCTACCGGCCATTCGGACGGCTTCCCGAACCTGGAGACAACCTGCATGGACCACCTCTCGAGACGCATCCTCCTTCTCGTCCTCTTCTGCCTTCTCCTTCCCGGCCTCGGCGCCGCCGACCGCGGCGACGACGGCGACAGCGACCGCGAAAATGACGACGAGCCGCTGCCGACGGTGGCCGAGAAGACCGCCGAGATGGAGCGGCGGGCGGGGTTCTTCACCTTTTACGTCGACGAGCGGCGCGGCAAGGTCTGGCTCGAGCTGCCGCCGCCGGCGGGCGAGGGCGGCGAGGTGGCGACGGCGATCTACGTCAACGGGCTGCGCCAGGGATTGGGCTCGAACCCGATCGGCCTCGACCGCGGGCAGATCCAGGACTCGCGGCTGATCCGGATCCGCCGCCTGGGACCGCGGGTGCTCTTCGAGCAGCCCAACCTCGGCTACCGGGCGCTCTCCGAGGACCGCGACGAGATCCGCGCCACCCGCGAGTCGTTCGCCACCTCGGTGATCTGGGGCGCCGAGGCCGGCGCCCTCGACGGCGACGGACGCGCCCTGGTGGACCTGACGTCGCTGCTGATCCGCGACGCCCATGGCGTCGCCGCGACCCTGCGCGAGGCGGAGCAGGGCGAATTCGAGCTCGACCCGGAGCGCAGCGCCGTGGAGGTGGCCGCCTGCCTCGCCTTTCCCGACAACGTGGAGCTCGAGGCGCTGCTCACGTTCAAGGGCAAGGAGCCCGGCAGCCACGTGCGCGAAACCGTGCCGACGCCCGACGCGATCACCCTCGTCCACCACCACTCGCTCGTCCGGCTGCCGGACGAGGGCTATCGTCCCCGGCGATTCGATCCGCGGATGGCGTCGTTCGGCATCCGCTTCCTCGACTACGCGGCGCCGCTCGACCAGGCGATCGCCACGCAGTGGATCGCCCGCCACCGGCTCGAGAAGACCGACCCCGCGGCGGCGCGCTCGCGGGTGCGCGAGCCGATCGTCTACTACGTCGACCGCGGCGCGCCCGAGCCGGTGCGCAGCGCGCTGGTGGAGGGCGCGAGCTGGTGGGCCGAGGCCTTCGAGAAGGCGGGCTTCGTCGACGCCTACCGGGTGGAGCTGCTGCCCGAGGACGCCCATCCGCTCGACGTGCGCTACAACGTGATCCAGTGGGTCCACCGTTCGACCCGCGGCTGGTCGTACGGCAACGCCGTCACCGATCCGCGCAGCGGCGAGATCGTCAAGGGCCAGGTGTCGCTGGGCTCGCTGCGGGTGCGCCAGGACCGGCTGATCTTCGAGGGCCTGCTGGGGACGGAGAAGACCGGCAGCGGCGCCGCCGACGACCCGATCGAGCTGTCGCTGGCGCGCATCCGCCAGCTCGCGGCGCACGAGGTCGGGCACACCCTCGGCTTCACCCACAACTTCGCCGCCTCGACCTACGACGGCCGCGCCTCGGTGATGGACTATCCGGCGCCGCTGGTCGGCGTGACGCCGGCCGGCGAGCTCGACGTGACGGGCGCCTACGGCGTGGGCGTCGGCTCCTGGGACCTGGCCAGCGTGCGCTACGCCTACTCGCAGTTCGCGCCCGGGGCCGACGAGGACGCGGAGCTGGCGCGCATCGTCGCCGAGACCGTCGCCGCCCACACCTTCGTCGCCGACGCCGACGCGCGTCCGCCGAGCGGCTCGGACCCGCGCGGCAACCTGTGGGACAACGGCGTCGACGCGGCGGCCGAGCTCGAGCGGGCGCTGGCGGTGCGGCGGACGGCGCTGGCGCGCTTCGGCGAGCGCAACCTGCCGCCGGGGCGTCCGCTGGCGGAGCTCGAGGAGGTGCTGGCGCCGGTGTACTTCCACCACCGCTACCAGCTCGACGCCGCGGTCAAGGCGGTGGGGGGCATGGAGGTCGACTACGCGGTGAAGGGCGACGGCCGGGCGCCGACGCGGATCGTCGACGGCGCTCGCCAGCGGCGGGCGTTGGCGGCGCTGCTCTCGGTGCTCGAGCCGGCGTCGCTGGACCTGCCGGAGGGCGTCCTGGCGCTGCTGGCGCCGCGTCCGTTCGGCTTCGAGCGCCACCGCGAGCTCTTCGCCAGCTCGACCTGGCCGGCCTTCGACGCCCTCGGCGCCGCGGCCACGGCGGCGGACGACGTCGTCGAGGCCCTCGTCGAGCCGGCGCGTCTGGGGCGTCTGGCCGACTTCCATCGCCGCGATCCGTCGCTGCCGGGGGTGGGGGAGGTGCTCGGCGCGCTGGTCGACGCGGCCTTCGCCGGCACCGGCGACGCGCCGCGGCACGCGGCGTTGCGCCGCGTGGTGCAACGTACGCTCGTCGACCGGCTGATCGCGCAGGCGTCGCGTCCGGAGCTGCGCGGCGACCTGCGGGGGGAGCTCGAGTGGGCCCTGGAGGACGTGCGGCGGCGTCTCGCCGGCGGCGAGACGGCCCACGCCGCGGCCCTGACGCAGGACGTGCGGCGCTTCCTCGAGCGCGAGTGGGCGGCGCCCGTCGCGACGGTGGTCCCGGCGGACCCGCCGCCGGGTAGCCCGATCGGCGCGGGCGACCGGATGGGATGCGGCGGCTTCCAGTAGGACGGCCTACGCGCTGCCCTCGAGCTCCACCTTCAGCGACAGGAACTGCAGCATGTCCTTGAGCGCGAGGACGCCCACCAGGCGCTCGCCCTCGACGACCATGAGCCGCGAGAGCTGACGGCCGCTCATCTTGGCGAGGGCGGCCAAGGCGTCGTCGCCGGGGCCCACGGTGTTCTCGTCGCGGCAGGGCTCGGCGATGGCCCCGACGCTCTGGCTCTCCCATTCCTCGCGCGGGAGCTCCTTGATCCGGCGGGTGGTCACGCAGCCCAACAGGCGTTCGCCGTCGACCACCGGGAACATCTTGAAGTGGTGCTGGTAGACGTAGTCCTCGACCAGCTCGCGCACCGAGATCGCCCGCGGCACGGTGACCGGATCGCGCACCATGAAGCGGCTCACCAGCTCGCCTTCGAGCACCCGGCGCACCAGGAGCTGCTGGTAGGACATCTGCGCCGCGTTGCGCAGGAAGAGCCCGATCAGGAACCACCACATGCCGGAGACGTAGGCGCCGCGGATGAAGGCGACCACGCCGAGGACGATGAGCCCGACGCCGAAGGCGGAGCCGATCGCCGACGTCACCCGGGTGGCCCAGCGCAGGTTGTCCTTCCAGTGCCACAGGATCGAGCGCAACACGCGTCCGCCGTCGAGGGGAAAGGCGGGGACGATGTTGAAGGCCACGAGCAGCGCGTTGACCAGGCCGAGATAGCCGATCACCGCCTCCACGGCCAGGGGCCAGGCCCCCTCCTGTCCGAGCTGATTGAGCCCGAGGCAGCCGAGCGCGATCCCCAGGCTGGCGAGCGGTCCGGCGATGGCCACCATGAACTCGGCGCGGGGGCTCGGCGGCTCGTCGGCCATCTCGGCGACGCCGCCGAAGATGAAGAGGGTGATGCCCTTGATCTCGAGGCCGAAGCGCCGCGCCACCAGCGCGTGCGCCAGCTCGTGGAGCACCACCGAGACGAAGAGCCCGAGGGAGCCGACGATCCCCATCGTCCAGTAGACGGGCTTTCCCAGGTCGGGGTAGGTCTGCGGGAAGTAGCCGGCGGCCAGCGACCAGGCGACGAGCACCGCCACCAGGAACCAACTGAGGTCGAGGCGGATCGGAAAACCGAAGAGCCGGAAGAGATGGATGCGTGGTCCGAACATGATCTTTGTTCCTTTTCCTTCTTATCCGCATTGGCTGCCGCGCGCAGGCTGGGTCCTCAGGAGTCCGACAAGTCCGACAAGTCCGACAGGTCCGACAGGTCCGACTGTGACTCCACCGGCCGCGTTCCCCTGCAGGCGGGATAGGCGGTGCAGCCCCAGAATGGCTCTCCGGCCCGCGGCCCTTGCCGCGCGGTGCGCCGGAGCATGGGCTTGCCGCAAGCCGGGCAGACAGGCCCGGCTTGTTCCGCGGCGCGTGACTGCTGCCGGCGACGATAGAGGCTCTCGGTAAAGCCGCCGCTTTCCAGGAAGCTGCGCCCCTGGCTTTGGAGCTGGCGGTTCAGGAGGTAGACGGCCTGGTGTACCGCGCAGAGCATGGCATTGGCGGCGATCTCGGGCTCGGCCTTCGCCACGAAGTCGGCGAGCCCGGCGAGCCCGGTCAGGCGTACCGTGCCCGCCGGCGTAGCGGGAAGATCCGTGACGTGATCCTCGCGGAGCCGCGCCCGCATGGCGCGGGCCTGTCGCGATTCCTTCGGCCATATGCGCAGGCCGTTCTGAATCAGGAAGCTCTCGTAATCCCGCAGCAATTCGTCGGCCAGGCTGGCGCGGCCCACGTTGGTGAGCTTCATCTCACCTTTGCGCGACGTTGCGGCGGCGCCGCTGCCTTCGCTGATGTTGCGCACGCCGCTGCGTGCCGCCTGCACCATCTGGTCGCTCGTGCGCCGGTCGTGGGCCAGGAACCGGCGGCAGAACACCACGGTGGCGTCGTAGACTGCGGCGGCCACTTTGTAGCTTCTCAGCCTGCGATACCCGCCGTGCGGCAACAGCGGGCCGGCTCTCTCCGGCCGTTCGGTTTCGCTCATGATGGTTCATTCTACTGCCGGCCGGAGACCCAGAGTCCGACGAGTCAGAGTCAGTCCGACAAGTCTGACATGTCCGACGTGTCCGACTACTTCTCGCTCCTGGCGTCGGCGAGCTCACTGCCGGAGATCTCGCTCCGGCGCTCGAGCGCCCGCAGGATCACGAGCTGGGGACCGGTGACCGATCTTGACCGGCGGTGGTAGGCTGCGGGCCGAGGAGCCCTTGATCCGCTTCGAGCACGTGCGCAAGGTCTTCGACGGCGACGACCCGGTCGTCGCCGTCGACGGCGTCGACCTCGAGGTCGCGGAAGGAGAGACCGTGTGCCTGATCGGCACCAGCGGCTCGGGCAAGACCACGGTCCTGAAGATGGTCAACCGTCTGCTCGAGCCGTCGGCCGGACGGGTGCTGGTGGGCGGCCGGGACGTGCGCGACGTCGACGTCATCCGGCTGCGGCGCGCCATGGGCTACGTGATCCAGCGCGGCGGGCTCTTCCCGCACCTCGACGTGGCCCGCAACGTGGGGCTGCTGTGCGAGCTCGAGGGCTGGCGCCGCGAGCGCGTCGAGCGGCGCGTGGCCGAGCTGCTCGAGCTCGTGGGCCTGCCGCCGGCGGAGTACGCCCGGCGGCGGCCGCGCGAGCTCTCGGGCGGCCAGCAACAGCGCGTCGGCATCGCCCGCGCCCTGGCGCTCGACCCGGGCGTGGTGCTGATGGACGAGCCCTTCGGCGCCCTCGATCCCATCACTCGCGCCCAGCTCCACGAGGAGTTCCTGCGGCTCGAGGAAAAGGTCAGGAAGACGGTGCTGCTGGTGACCCACGACCTCGCCGAGGCCTTCGAGCTCGGCGACCGCATCGCCCTGATGGACGGCGGGCGCCTGGTCCAGGTGGGCACCGCCGCGGACTTCCGGGAGCGGCCGGCGAGCTCGTTCGTGTCGGACTTCGTCGGCCGTCACCTGGGGAGCGCCCATGCGTGAGAGCGCCGCCTGGGGAGTGGTCGTGGCCTGGCTGGCCGCCGTGCCGCTCGCCGGCGAGCCCCTGGCGGCGCAGGAGCCCGTCGTCGTCGGCAGCAAGGCCTTCACCGAGGGCCGGGTGCTGGCCGAGGTCCTGGCGCAGCTCATCGAGGCGCGGACCGAGGTCCCGGTCGAGCGCCGCACCAACGTCGGCGGCACGATGCTGGTGCACGCGGCGCTGGTGGCCGGCGAGATCGACCTCTACGCGGAGTACACCGGGACCGGCTGGTCGAGCGTGCTGAAGCGCGAAGAGACGCCCCGCGATCCGTTGCGCACCTTCCTGTTGGTGAAGCGCGAGTACGAGAAGCGCTTCGGCGTCACCTGGCTCGAGCCCTTCGGCTTCAGTAATTCCTACGCCGTGGCGATGCTCGAGACGACCGCCGCGGAGCTCGGCGTGACCCGGATCTCCGACCTGGCGGCCCACGGCGGCCGCCTGCGGGCGGGCTGGAGCCACGAGTTCCTGAACCGCGAGGACGGCTTCCAGGGTCTCGCCGCCGCCTATGGGCTGGCGATCGCCGACAACCGCGGCATGGAGCACGGCCTCGCCTACCAGGCGATCCGCAGCGGCCGCGTCGACCTCACCGACGCCTACACGACCGACGGCATGCTGTTGCGCTTCCCGGTGCGCCTGCTCGAGGACGACCGCCGCTTCTTCCCGCCCTACGACTGCGCGCCGGTCGTCCGCCTGGCGGCGCTCGAGCGTCATCCCGAGCTGCGCGAGGTCCTCGGCGAGCTCGCCTACACGCTGCCGGCACGGCGCATGCAGCGGCTCAACTACGCGGTCGAGGAGGAAGGACGCTCCTACGCCGAGGCCGCCCGTTCGTTCCTGGAGGAGGAGGGGCTCCTCGCCGGCGACGAGCCGCGTCGCGGCGGCATGGCGCGGCGCGACGCGGGCTTCGCCGCGTTCATGGTCGCCCGCCTGCCGGCGACGGCGGCGCTGACGCTGCGTCACCTGTGGCTGACGGCGGTCGCGGTCGTCCTGGCGATCCTCGTCGCCGTGCCCGCGGGCATCGCGTTGACGCGTCGCCAGGCGTTGGCGGGTCCGGTGCTGGGGGCGGCGGGCGTCCTCCAGACGATCCCGAGCCTGGCGCTGTTGGCGTTCATGATCCCGCTGCCGGGGCTTGGCCTGGGAGCGCGCTCGGCGGTGACGGCGCTCTTCCTCTACGCGCTTTTGCCGATCCTGCGCAACACCTACGCCGGCATCCGCGAGGTCGACGCGGACGCGGTCGAGGCGGCCCGCGGCATGGGCCTCTACGACCGCCAGATCCTGTGGCGCATCGAGCTGCCGCTGGCGATGCGCACGATCATGGCCGGGGTGCGCACGTCGGCGGTGATCTCGATCGGCGTGGCGACGCTGGCGGCGTTCATCGGCGCCGGCGGCCTCGGCGATCCGATCATCACCGGGCTGCAGCTCAACGACGCCCGGCTCATCCTCTCGGGGGCGATCCCGGCGGCGCTCCTGGCGGTCGTCGTGGACTTCGTCCTTGGGCGTGTCGAGCGCGCGCTGGCGCCCGCGGGCGGTTCCTGAGTTGTACTACACTACCGCCACCACCGACCGAAGGAGGCGAGCGCATGGCGGACGCGACCAAGCAGGGACCCAAGCAGGGACTCAGTCACCGGGCCTACGAGCCGCTAAAGCCCGGCGAGGAGTACGACCCCTACGTGCCGGCCGCCGCGAGCCCTGACGAATTCACCGCCAAGGCCATCGCCGCCGGCATCGTCTTCGGCATCGTCTTCGGCGCCGCCAACGCCTATCTCGGGCTGCGCGTGGGCTTGACGATCTCGACCTCTATCCCGGTGGCGGTGCTGACCGTGGCTCTCTTCCGCGCGCTCGCCGTCGGCGGCGTGCGCTCGTCGATCCTCGAGGCCAACCTGTCGCAGACGGTGGGCTCGGCGTCGAGCTCGCTGGCCAGCGGCGTGATCTTCACCCTGCCGGCTCTCTTCATGTGGGGGATCCTGGGGGAGGAGTTCGGCCGGGACCTGGTGCAGATGACGCTCCTCGCGCTCTGCGGCGGTCTTCTCGGCGTGCTCTTCATGATCCCGCTGCGGCGGTTCCTGATCGCCGGCGAGCACGGCAATTTGCCGTATCCCGAAGGCACCGCCTGCGCCGAAGTGCTGGTGGCGTCCGATACCGGCGGCGGCCGCGCCAGGAACGTCTTCCTCGGTCTCGGCGTCGGCGCTCTCGTGAAGCTCGTCTTCGGCTGGGCCAAGGCCTTGCCGGACTCGGTCCACTTCGCCCTGCCAGGGTTCAGGAAGGGCGAGGTGGCCAGCGAGATGTCGGCCGCGCTCCTCGGCGTCGGCTTCATCCTCGGGCCGCGCACGGCGGCGATCATGGTCGGCGGTGGGCTGCTTTCTTCGGTCGTCATCATCCCGCTCATTGCGCTCTTCGGTGAGGGACGGGTGGAGCCGCTCTTTCCGGAGACGGTGCGTTTGATCGCCGACATGTCGCCCGGCGAGATCTGGTCGCGCTACGTGCGCTACATCGGCGCCGGCGCGGTGGCCACCGCCGGCTTCCTGACGCTGATCCGCAGCCTGCCGACGATGCTCGAGAGCTTCCGCGTCGGCAGCCGCCAGCTCCGCGCGCGGCTCGGCGGCGAGGCCGCGGACGCGGGGCCGCGGACGGAATGGGACCTGCCGCTCAAGGTCGTCGGCATCGGCGCCGCCTTGATCGCCCTGACCCTCGCCGCCGTGCCCACCGCCTTCGGCCTCGACCAGACGCCGGTGCGGGTGGTGGCGGCCCTGCTGGTGGTGATCTTCGCCTTCTTCTTCGTCACCGTGTCGTCGCGCATCGTCGGACTGGTGGGCGTGACCTCGAACCCGACGAGCGGCATGACCATCGCCACGCTGCTGGTGACGTCGTCGATCTTTCTCCTCATGGGATGGACCGGTGACCTCGGCAAGATGGCGTCGATCACCGTGGGCTGCGTGGTGGCGATCGCGGCGTCGATCGCCGGCGACACCTCGCAGGACCTGAAAACGGGCTTCCTGCTCGGCGCCACGCCCCGGCGCCAGCAGATCGGCGAGCTGGTGGGCGTCCTGACCTCGGCGATCTTCGTCTGCGGCACGGTGATCCTCATCGGCGGGGCGTGGGGATTCGGCACCGAGGACATTCCCGCGCCGCAGGCGACGCTGATGAAGATCGTCATCGAGGGCGTGCTCGAGAGCTCGCTGCCCTGGGGCCTGGTGGCGGTGGGCGTGGGCCTGGCGCTGCTGATCGAGCTGCTGGGAATCCCCAGTCTGCCGTTCGCCGTCGGCGTCTACCTGCCGGTCGCCACCATGGTGCCGGTGTACTTCGGCGGTCTGCTGCGTCTGATCGCCGAGAAGACCGCGAGGACGGAGGAAGAGCGCACCGACCGCCGCGAGCGCGGCGTGCTCTTCGGCTCCGGCCTGGTGGGCGGCGAAGGTCTCCTCGGCGTCGGCATCGCCGGTCTGGCCGCGGCGACCGGCGCGGCGCCGGCGGGGATCGGGTTCGAATGGGCCGGCGACGCGGCGCAAGGGCTCGCGGCGCTGGCGTTCGCGGCCTTGATCGGGTACTTCTGGTTCCTGGTGCGGCGAAAGGAGGCGTGACGCGCCTGCCCCGGCCGCGCTGCGGATACCGGCTGGCTTAGAATAGACGGATGCGTCGCGCCGTCCCCGCCGTCCTCACCTTCATGGTCGCCGCTCAGGCGTCGGCGCAGATCTCCGCCGAACGTTGGAAGGCGGTGAAGCAATGGTCGGTCAAGGTGCTCGCCGAGCACCCCCATGACCGCCGCGCCTTCACCCAGGGCCTGGTGTGGCACGACGGGCTGCTCTACGAGTCGACGGGCCAACATGGTTGGTCGAGTGTCCGCAGGGTGGAGCCGGCGACCGGCGCCGTGCTCGCCCAATACGACCTCGACCGGTCGCTCTTCGGCGAAGGGCTGGCGCTCGCCAGCGGACGTCTGATCCAGCTCACCTGGCAGACCGGCCTCGCCCTGGTCTACGACGCGGCGAGCCTGGCGCCGGTGGACCAGTTCGTCTACCAGGGCGAGGGCTGGGGCCTCGCCTGGGACGGCCGCCGCCTGGCGATGAGCGACGGCACCTCGCGCCTCACCTTCCGCGATCCCGAGACCTTCGACGTCCTCGAGACCCGCGAGGTCACCCTCGACGGCCTGCCGCTCGCCAACTTGAACGAGCTCGAGCACGCGGATGGCTTGCTCTACGCCAACGTCTGGCTCGAGGACCGCATCGTGGCGATCGATCCCGAAACCGGCAAGGTGCGCGCCGTGATCGACGCCTCGGGCCTCCTGAGCCCAATGGAGCGCCGCGGCGTCGAGGCGCTGAACGGCATCGCCTACGACCCGGTCTCGGAGACGTTCTGGATCACCGGCAAGTACTGGCCGTGGATGTTCCAGGTCGTCTTCGTGCCGGAGAAGTCCTTACCTTGACTCTCGGCCGTAATAGCTCGTGCCTCGCTCAGTGCGGAGGCTGTAGAAGTCGGCGACGCCGTTGGGGACCTTCATCGACTCCTTCTCTACCACATGAGCACGACTCGCGCGCTACCCAGGCTGGCGCCAGCGTCTCCCGGGATGCAGCCCGCGTCTCTCAGGATGCTGATAGAGTCGACGCAACGACCGTCGGAGGTCATCCGTGGACATTGAGGACTTCGGCATCCCCCGTGACCCTGTGATCGAGCACTACAAGAAAGACGTCGACCGCACTCTCATCCGGGAGAACCTGAAGCTGTCGGTCGAGGAGCGGCTCGTCAAGCTCGAGGAGCACTTGGAGTTCGCCGAGGAGCTGCGGAGAGCGGGCAAGAGGGCTCGCGCCACGCCGTCATGACCCGATTCGGCAGGATCCTCCAAGTCCTGGTCGACCATGACGTCGACTTCATCCTGATCGGCGGCGTCGCCGCCACGGCGCACGGAGCCGCCCGGCTTACCCAGGACATCGACGTCGTCTACTCCCGCGAGCGGGAAAACCTCGAACGGCTGGCCGCCGCGTTGGCGCCCTACGAGCCCTACCCGCGAGGAGCGCCTCCGGGTTTGCCGTTCCTCTGGGATGCCGAGACCCTCGCTCACGGCCTGAACTTCACGCTCGTCACCACTCTGGGCGCCATCGATCTGCTCGGGGAGGTCACCGGCGGCGGCTCGTACGAGGACCTTCGTCCCCATACGCTCCTGCTCGATGTCTTCTCCGTCCGCTGCAGGGTCCTGGATTTGCCGCGGCTCATCGAGGTGAAGCGGGCAGCCGGACGCCCGAAGGACTTCGAGGCGATCGCCGAGCTCGAGGCGATTCTTTCGGTGCGTGAGTGAACGCCTTCGTACTGGAGCCACTGGACCTGATTCCCTGTCGTCACGGACCTTGGACCTGCTAGGATGTTCCCGTGGCAAAGAGCACGCCTCCGCCCCGCGGCCCCCAACTCGAGCTCGCCGGAGCCCTCTGCGTGGCCTTCGTCAACACGGCCGGTGCCGGGCCGAAGAACCGCCAGCAGGGCGTCGCCAGCTACGCCGACCTCGTGACCTGGGGGCAGCAGGCGGGCGTCCTGTCGCCGCTCGACGCCGACCGCTTGCGGCGCGTCGCCGGCGATCGGCCGGGCGAGGCCGAGGCGACCTTCGCCAAGGCCGCGAAGCTGCGCTACGACCTCGCCCGGGTCGCTTCCAGACGCGGGTCATCACCGACGGAGTGGTCCCGACGCGTTCCCCCACGAGCTCCCGCCATCGACGCCGAGTTCGCAGCCCACCGCCTCCCGCGAGAGCTGACGCGCCACCTCGTCGCGTCCGCGACGAGCCAGGACGCGGGCCGGCGCATCAGCTCGGCCGCGTGGTCCACGTCGGGCTCGGCCCAGAGGCCGTCGGCGGGGTAGGGGGCCGGCGCCGGCGCCGGCTGAGCGTGGAGGGAACTGCAGCAGCCGCCGTAGCCGGCTCAGCCTTCATCAACGTAGGGCCTCGAACGCTTGACTGCGGTCAGGTCCGAATCGAAAAATCGTGAAGTCGTCGTCGAAGCTTGCGACTCGCCGCAGTCCTAACCTCAGCATGACCGCGAAGCAGGTTCGGTCAACCAATGAGAAGTCCTGATCGGGGAATGCCAGACCGATGTCCCAAGCGACGTCAAGATCGATCTCCAGGACCGGCTCGATGGTCGCGACGCCCGCACGAAGTCCAGCCCAGAACCTCTCCGCAGCCTTCCGATGCAGGCGGTGTCGGAGCAGAAGCCACGTCTCGACCAAGACGTGATCAGAGGTTATCAGACGCTCGCCACTCCCGAGGATCTCGCGGGCGCGGGAATTGCTGCGATCGTGGGTGTCCGCAGCGGCGTACCACGCCGAAGTGTCGACGAAGAGGGTCACAGGGAGAATCGCCGTTCTGCGGCGAGGGCGGACCCGATCATGGCGTCCTTGTCGCGTGCGACGTCAGATCCGCCGGAGCTTCCGAGATTGAATACCATCGAAGCGTCGACCCGACGCTCCGGCTCGCCCAAGTCCCGAACCACCAGCCGCCTGACATACTCCGCGAGCGACAGCCCGAGCTGGGCGGCCCGCTCGCGTGCCCGTCGTTGAAGCTCCGGTCTGAGCGTGATCTGAGCTCGAGTCGCCATGACGTCAGCATGATATCACGGTGTCCGGAGGTGGAACGTGCTCACCGCAGCAGACGCGGCCCCCCGCGGTTGACTTCCCCCACGAGCTCCCCCCATCGACGCCCGAGCTCGCGGCCCACCGCCTCCCTCGAGAGCTGACGCGCCACGTCGTCGCGCCCGCGACGGGCCAGGACGCGGGCCTCCTCTCGGTCTTCGTAGACCCGCCGCATCAGCTCCGCCGCGTGGTCGACGTCGGGCTCGGCCCAGACGCCGTGGGCGGGGTAAGGGCCGGCGCCAGCGCCGACCTCGACCAGGCGGTAGCGCACCGGGTAGCCGTTGTTGACGGTGCAGAAGTCGGTGTTGCCCGAGTAGGCGGTGGCGACGACCGGCTTTTCGAGGAGCATGGCCTCGGCCAGCGTCAGGCCGTAGCCCTCGCTGCGGTGGAGCGAGACGTAAGCGTCGCAGGCCGCCGTGAGCTGGGAGAGCGCGCGGCGGTCGTAGTACTCGTCGACGAGACGCACGCGGGCGTCGCCGATCTCGCGCTCGAGGGCCGCACGCGCCGCCGGCGCGAAGTCCGACTGCGACGTCTTGAGCACCAGCAGGGCTCCTTCGTCGTCCTTGAAGGCTTTCTTGAAGGCCCGCACCAGGGCGAGCGGGTTCTTGCGCTCGCTGTAGCTCAGGAAGTTGAACGTGAATAGGAAGACGAAGGCGCCGGCGGGAAGGCCGAAGCGGGCGCGGTGGGAACCCTCACCCCCGGCCCCTCTCCCAGGGGGAGAGGGGAGTAGGAGGTCGACCTCGACCGGGATGGGCAGGCGCCGCACCGGCAACGGCGAGACCTTGGAGATCGCGTCGACGCAGAAGGTCGACGGCGTCCAAACCTCGTGGAGGAGGTCGAAAGCGCCGCGCCAGACGTCGGGGAAGGTCTCGAGCTCCCACAGCCAGTAGCCGACGTTGAAGCGGCCGGCGAAGACCTCGGCGCCGAGGTGCTCGTAGACCGGCACGACCTGGTCGGCGTTGACCACGAAGAGATTGACGTCGTAGCGGAAGTCGCTCTCCACCGGGCCGACGGCGGCGTCGTCCTGCCGCGCCAGCACGTTGAGGTCGACGGCGTGCAGGGTGGTGGGGATGCCGGCGGCGTCGAAGGCGCCCGCCAGGGCGCGGGCCGCCTGGCCCATGCCGGTCTCGGCCTGGAAGTAGCCGACGAGGTTGACGCCCAGGGATTCGAGCCGCGCCGGCACCGGCGGTCGGTAGCCGCCCAGGGGACGCGCGGGCGCGGCCGCGCCGGGCGGCGCCGGGCGCCGGCGCAGGAGCCGGCGCAGACGGTCGTAGCGCTGGTGGCCGAGCGCGCGCTTGCCGTGGAGGCGGGTCTTCTTGCCGAGGTCGGAGTGGTAGAGGCGCTTCAGGCGGTTGCGCAGGCGGCGCCGGATGCCTCCCGGCGTCAGCAGGGTGGCGCGCGACTCGCGGTGGACGCCGGTCAGGAAGACCTCGTCGACCTCGAGCTCGTGGCGTCCGAAGCCCTGGAGCCAGGAGCAGAAGTCCATGTAGTCGCGGCCGTCGACCTCGGGGAAGAGGCGCTTCAAGTCCTCGCGCTGCTCGTAGAGGTAGCCGACGAGACGGGTCAGGGAATGGCGGTTGGCGGGGCGCCGCGGCTGGCACAGCCAGCGGAAGAAGTTGCCCTCGCCGCCGGCGGCGAACGGGTCGCCGAAGCGCAAGCGGCGCTTGCCGAGGCCGTGGTAGAGGCGTCGGGCGGCGTCAGGGACGGCGACGCCGTTGTCGAAGACGCCGAAGGCGTACGGCCACGGCCGCGCTTCCCGGTAGCCGGCCGCCATCAGGCGCTCGCGGTAGCCGCGGTAGAGGTCGGCCGCGTCGCCGATCTGGGCGAGGGTGAAGCGATCCTGGTGCCTGGAGACGTGGTGGAGGTCGTCGGGCTCGATGCCGCTGAAGTGGAAGAAGACGAGGGGGCGGCCGTTCACCTTCGGCCCCTCGCCCGTCAGCTCGACGTGGCGGCCGTGGAGGTTCCAGTAGGCGACGTTGTAGCCCGGATCGGTGAGCACGTAGACGTCGCCGAAGAGGCCCGGCGCAAGGTCGATCCACTTCTGGTCGACGAAGAGCCCGTCTTCCAACCGCACCAGGCAGCGCTCGTACAAGCGGTCCTGCCACCAGGCGAGCAGACGGTCGGCCACCTCGCCGCGGCGCAGCGCGATGAAGCCCAGGTTGTAGGCCCCGGATCGGAGCACCGCCAGCTCCCCGGGGTGGGCGCCGTCGTCCACCGGGTCGGTCAGGTGCGGCGTCAGCACGACGGCGTGCCGGTCGAGGAGGGACGCCAGCTCGTCGAGTGGGCCGGTGACGAGGACGTCGGGGTCGAAATAGACGAGGCTCTCGAGGTCGTGGCGGGCGAAGAGGTGGGCGAGGAAGTAGGGCTTGACGGCGGTGTTGGCCTCGAGCAGGGTGTACTTGAAGAGGAACGAGGCGAGGTGCGGCACGTTGTCGAGCGTCTCGACCTCGACGACCTCGAACCGCTCGTCGGCGGGATCGAAGCAGCCGTCGACGCGGTCGACGAGGAGCACGAAGAAGCGTCCGTCGGGGCAGCGCTCGAGGAACGACTCGGCCAGCACCCGCGCGAACGGCAGGTAGTTCTTCGCAACGATGGTGCAGGCCGCGAGTCGCGTCATGGGCCAGGGGGGAGGCGTGCGACCTCACGATAAAGCTCGAGCATCCGCCGGGCCGTCGCCGCCCACGAGAGGTCCGCGGCGCGCCGCAGACCGAGCCCGCGCAGCCGTTCGCGTTCGTCGGGGTCTTCCAGCAATCCCCGCAGGGCGTCGCGGAGAGCGTCGACGTCGAGCGGATCGACGAGGCGCGCGGCGCCGCCGGCGACCTCGGGCAGCGACGAGACGTCGGAGGTCAGGACCGGCGCGCCGCAGGCCATGGCCTCGAGAACCGGGAGGCCGAAGCCCTCGGCCAGCGACGGGTAGGCGAAGACGGAGGCGGCGCCGTAGAGCGCCACCAGGTCGTCCTCCGCGACGAAGCCGAGGCGCCGCACGCCGTCGAGCTCGCCGTCCGCGAGCATCCAGCCCTCGGCGCCGGCGGCCAGCAGGGGATGGCGGCGGCGCAGCTCGGCGGGCAGGCCGGACCAGGCGGCGGCGAGGCGCCGCAGGTTCTTGCGCGGCTCGAGGGTGCCGACGGCGAGCACGAAAGGCCCCTCGACGCCGAAGCGCTCGGCGAGGCGGCGCCGCGCCTCGCCGGCCGCCGGCGGCCGGAAGGCGCTCGCCGCCGCCGGGTGGACGACACGGACGTCGGCGGCGGCGATGCCGAACCGCGCCTCGAGCTCGCGGGCGGTGGCGTGCGAGACGGCGGCGATGGCGGCGCCGGCGAGCCGCGCCTCGAGCAAGGCGCTCAGGCAGCGCACCTTGTTGTCGAAGGTGTGGCAGTCGGGATGGGAGAGGAAGGTCAGGTCGTAGCAGGTGAAGACGAGCGGACCGCGGTAGTGGGCCGGCACCGTCCAGGCCGTGGCGTGGAAGACGTCGAGGCCGTCGCGCGCCGGGTCGACGCCGACCTCGGCGCCGGGGAAGCAGGCGTCGACGTCGGCGCCGCCGGCTCCCGGGTCGAGGGCGTAGAGCCGCGGCGCGGCGCCCGCCTGCGTCAGGGCGCGCACCAGCTCGGCGGTAAAGCGGCCGATGCCGTCGCGCGGCGGCAGGGCCTTGGAGATGTCGACGCCGACGCGCACGGACTGGCTCTCAGGCGAGCGCCGCCAGCTCGGCGCGCAGCTCGAGGGCGTAGTGCTGCAGGGCGCGCGCCGCCTCGGGCGGGAGGCGGCCTTCGGCTTCGTTCAGCGCCACGAGGACGAAGAGATGGTCGACGCGCCGGAGCCCGTCGAGCCGGCGTATCTGCTCCTGCAGCGCGTCACAGCGCTGGTCGAGGGCGAAGGCGTGGTCGTGGAGGCGCGCCGAGATCTCGCGCCGTGCGCGGCTGGCGCGGCGCAGGAAGACCGCGGTCGTCGCGGCCAGGGCGAGCAGCGCGAGCGCGAGGATCGGGATCCAGGGCATTCAGGACGTCCTGCCGGCGCCTAGAACGGGATGTCGTCGTCGTCGGCGCCGCCGTCGGTGCCGCCGCCGCCGTCGGCGCCGCCGCCATTGCCGGCGCCGCCATGGCCGCCGCCGCTGTCGCCGCCGTCGTCCGGCCCGGCGTCGTAACCGCCGGGCGGGCCGTAGGGCTCGGGCGCCGCGGCCGGTCCGCCGGGGCCGCCGCCGTCGCGGGTGCCCAGCATCTTGAAGACCTCGCAGACCACCTCGGTCGACCAGCGCTTTTCGCCGGTCTGCCGGTCCTCCCAGGAGCGGGTCTGGAGACGTCCCTCCACGTAGACCTGGCGGCCGCGGCGCAGGTACTGGCCGGCGACCTCGGCCTGGCGGCCCCAGACCACGATCCGGTGCCACTCGGTCTCCTCGTTGCGCTGGCCGGTCTCGCGGTCCGTCCACACCCGGTTGGTCGCCATCGTGAAGTTGGCCACGCTGGTCCCGGATTGGGTCGAGCGCACCTCGGGGTCGCGGCCGAGATGGCCGACGAGGATCACTTTGTTGATCATGTTGTGCTCTCCTTCGTCAAACAGGCGGATACTATACTGTACGCGAACCCCCACCCCCACCATGCGCGCCATCCTGCAGCGGGTCGAATCGGCGGCGGTCCGCGTCGTCGGCGGCGAGGTCGTCGCAGCGATCGGACGGGGCGTGCTGGCGCTGGTCGGCGCCGAGCGCGGCGACGGGCCCGGGGAGGCGGTCGTGCTGGCCCGCAAGCTGGCCGAGATCCGCCTATTCGAGGATCCGCAAGGCCGCATGAACCTCGACGCCGCGGCCGCCGGCGGCGCGTTCCTCGTCGTGTCGCAGTTCACGCTCGCGGCGTCGCTGGTCAAGGGCCGGCGGCCGTCGCTGAACGGCGCGGCGGCGCCGGCCGAGGCCGAGCCGCTGGTGGAGCGGGTGATCGCCGAGCTCGCGGCGCGCGGCTTCGAGGTCGCCGGCGGGCGCTTCGGCGCGCGGATGAAGGTCGAGCTCGTCAACGACGGCCCGGTGACCTTCGTCGTCGACGTGCGCGGCGGCCGCGTCGTCTAGCCGCGGTCAGGCGTCGATGTCCTTGAGCTCCTTGCCGGGCTTGAAGCGCACAGTCTTGCCGGGGGTGATCGGAACCTCGACGCCGGTCTTCGGGTTGCGCCCGATCCCCTTCTTGCGCTCGCGCACCTGGAAGACGCCGAAGCCGCGCAGCTCGATCCGCTTGCCCTCCGAGAGGGCTTCCTTCATCGCTTCGAAGATCGTGTCCACGGCCAGCGCGGCCTTGACGCGCGGCAGGTCCGACTCTTCGGCGACGCGAGTGACGATGTCAGCCTTGATCATGTCGACTACTGTCCGATGAGAATTCAGTCCGATCAGAATCAGTCCGATGAGAATGAGAGTCAGTCCGATGGGGCGACGAGGGTCCGAAGGTCGGGCACTCTAACATCCCTCCGCGGGAGAGGCGTGGCGCCGGCACCGGGCCGGCGTCAGTTGGTCTCCTCTTTTTTCTTCTTGAGGATACACAGCTCGAGGGCCATGCCGGCGATGGTGGCGAGCCGCGTCCAGGTCGTCAGCTCGAGGGCGCCGAGCTTCTCGGCGCCACGGTCGGCGTACAGCACCGTCACCAGCCGCCGGCCGATGCGGATGGGCAGGATCAGGCACTCGCCCGGCCAGGGAGCCCCCCAGCAGCGCGCGAGCTGGCGGTGGACGGGCATCGGCGCCAGAGGACCGAGGTGGAGCTCGGCGCCCCGCGCCAGGTTGAGGAAGACGGACGGTTCGCGCAGGTTGACGCGCAGGGCGCGGAAGAGGTCGCCGTCGAGCCCCTGCCCCTCGGCCAGCCAGCCGGTCAGGGCGCCGTCGCGGGCGTAGAAGAGGGCGCAGCGCTCGAAGGACTGGCGCACGAAGCGCAGCAGGATCTCGCCCACGGCGCGCGCCTCGCTGGTGTGCCGCAACAGGAGGTCGACGTCCTCGAGGCGCAGCAGGCTCGCCGGGCGGACTTCCGCGGACGTCTCCGGCGAAACGGGGATCGCCGCGGTGCCGGGCGGTGGCGGCGCGAAGGGGGCCGCCGTGGCTGCCGGCAAGGGGCCTCCGAGCGCCTCTTCGGGCTCGCGCCACCGCACCTCGTCGGGGCCGGTCGCCGCGGTCGCCGCCTCGTCCTTCCACAGGTAGCGGGAGCGGTTGAGGCGGTCGACGAGGTCGCGGAAGCGGCGGGGACAGTCGACGCCGTAGTGGCGGGCGAGGGCGTCGTAGATCCGCGCCTCGTTGGCCACGCAGGCGCGGACCCGCCGGCTGGTGCAGAAGGCCAGCTCGTCGAGCAGGGCCATGTTGCGCGCGTCGAGCAGCGCCACCGCGACCTCGCGGTCGGTCGCCGCGATCGGGACGGCGCGGCAGCGTTCGGCGACCCGCGGCGGGATCAGCCCCACCACCTCGTCCGGGATGAAGCGCAGGCTCTCGAGGGGCGCGGCGGGCGCTCCCTGCTGGTGGGCGAGGATCTCCACCAGGCGCTCCTCGCTGACCAGGTCGAGCTCGAGCAGACAGGTGCCCAGGCGTCCGCCCTGGCTGCGCTGGCTGAGGATCGCCCGCAGCACCTGCTCTCCGGTCACCCAGCCGCGCTCGACCAGGAGCTCGCCGAGTCTCTTGCCACCGTCCCCGAGCTGATTCAAGACGTTTCGTCCGGCTTTCTGCGAATGCTGTTTCAGGAGCGACCCTGGATTCGTCCGGCGCCGCGATCTTCCGTAAACTACACAGCCCGCTGATGATAGCGTGGCGTCCCCGGGCTGTAAAGGGGCTGTAAAGCGGTTGTGCCGGGGCCGGCGCCCTGCTATCCTTCGCTGTGATGGCCGAGATCATACACCTCTACCGCAATCGCTTCCTCCGTCGTCTCGTTGCCGGATCCCTGGTCACGGTCGTGGCGGCCCTGGGCCCTGCTGCGGCGCGCGCCGCCGCGGACGCGCAGGAAGCCGGCGGCGACGCCCTGCCCGCGTCGGTCGAAGCCGCCTACCAGTTCGTCCTCGCCAAGATCCTGGTCGAGGAAGCGGATTTCCGCGAGGCCGAGAAGGCCTTCCAGCGCACGCTCGAGCTCGACGACTCCGATCCCTACAGCCACCTCGAGGTGGCCCGCTTCCACTACGATCAGGCCTATCAGTCGCGGTCCGCCGAGCGCCGCCGGCAGCAGCTCCTGAAGGCGGCCGAGCACTCGGGAGTGGCCGTCGAGCTGGCGGGCGAGAACCGCGACGCGCTCTTCCTCCACGCCCAGATCCACTTCCGGCTCGGCGAGCACCAGCTCGCCTCGCTCAACCTCGCCCAGGAGACCTTCGAGAAGCTGCGCGGGATGACCGCGGGCGACCTGCAGGTGCTCACGACGCTAGGCCAGATCTACTTCATGAAACGCCGGCCCGAAAAGGCCGCGGAGGTGCTCCGGGAAGCCGTCGCCTATCTTCCCAACCACCGCGTGGTCCAGCGCATGCTGGTCGACGCCCTGCTCGGCTCCGGCGCCTTCGAGGAGGCCGACGCGGCCCTCGTCAAGCTGCTCGAGCTCGACCCGACGTCGGTCGACGACCTCTTGCGCCTGGCCGAGCTGCGCAGCGAGAACGGCGACCACCGCGGGGCGGCCGAGGTCTTGAGGGCGGCGCCGGAGGAGGCCCGGCAGGACGCCCGCGTGCGCCAGTCCCTGGCCCGCGAAATGCACCTCGCCGGCGACGACGCGGCGGCCCTGACCCTGGTCGACGCGCTGATCGAAGAGCAGCCGGATCGCGATGGCCTGCGCCGTCTGAGGGTCGCCGTGCTCACGTCGCTGGCGCGTTACGCCGACGCCATCGCCGACCTGCAGCCGCTCCTCAGGGAGGACGACGAGCCGCGGCGCCGGCTGCAGGACGCGGTCTTGCTCAGCCGTCTCTACGAGCGGGTGGGCAACGCGGCGCGGGCCCTCGCGGCGCTGCGCGACGAGCTGGAGCGCGGCGGCGGCGCCGAGAGCGTGCAGTTGCGCCTCGCCCTGGCCGGCGTGCTCGAGCGTCAGGGCCGCGTCGACGAGGCGGTGACCCTGCTCGAGCGCGAGCTCGCGTCGGCGCCGCCGGAAGAGCTCGCGGTCTTCGGCCCGGCGCTCGCCGAGGTCCTCGACCGCGCCGGGCGCACCGACGAGGCGCTGCGGGTGCTCGAAGAGGCGGAAGGCCGGCTCGCCGCGGCGGGCAAGCACGAGACGGTCGCGGCCCTCCAGCTTCGCAAGCTCGCGCTGCTGACCACCCGCGAGCGCTGGGAGGAGCTCGCCGAGCTCGCGCCGCAGCTCGCCGCGGCCGACGACGCCGAGCTGCGCTCCGCGGCCCGCCGACTCCATGCCGAGGCCCTGGCCGAGCTCGGCCGGCTGCCGGAGGCCCTCGAGATCCTGGATTCCGAAGCCGCCGCGCCTGGCGAGGAGCGCCGAGCGCTCGCCAAGCGGGTCGAGCTCCTCTTCGCGCACGGCCGCGACAAGGAAGCGCTGGCGCTGCTGGCCGGCGCCACCGCCGGCGGCGAGGCGGGCGACCTCTTCTTCGCCGCCCAGCTCTTCCAGCGAGCCGAGCGCTATGAGCCCGTGGTGGAGCTCATGGAGCGGCTCCTCGACCAGGACCCCGATTCGCTCCAGGCCCTCTTCCTGCTCGGCGCGACCCACGAGCGCCGGGGCGAGCGCGAGGCGTCGATCGCCGCCTTCGAGCGGCTGCTGGCGCTCGAGCCCGACCACGCGCCGACGCTCAACTACCTGGGCTACATGTGGGCGGAGCGGGGCGAGAACCTCGAGCAGGCCCTCGACCTGATCCGCCGCGCCGTGGCCATCGAGCCCGACAACGGCGCCTACGTGGACTCGCTCGGCTGGGTCTACTACCAGCGCGGCGACTACGATCAGGCGCGCCAGCACCTGGAATGGGCGGCACGGCTGCTGCCCACCGACCCGACCATCTTCGAGCACCTGGGAGACCTGTACCTGAAGCTCGAGGACGCGTCGCGGGCCCGTGACTCGTATCGCCAGGCGGTAGCACTCGAGGGCGACAACGCCGAGCTCGTCCGCCGCAAGCTCGAGCGCCTGGAGCAGGGAGGACCCTAGCGTTGCGCGGCGTTGTCCGCCGCGTTCGACGCTGCGGTCCTCTGCTGCTGCTCGTCCTCCCCTGGCTGTCGGCCTGCGCCTCCGGCGGGGGCCTGGCCGCGGTCGGATGGAGCGGCCGGCGCCCCGCCGAGCCCTGGCGTCTTCCGCCCGACGCCTATCCCACCCAGCGCCTCTACCGGGTGAAATACGACGGACCCGACGGCCACGCCGCCTTCAAGCTCACCCTGTACCTCGAAGACGAGCACCGCTTCCGCATGCAGGCCGCCGACGGTCTGGGCCGCCGGCTGTGGGAGCTCGACGTCGACGCCCTGGGCGACGCCCTGTGGCTCGACCACCGCAACAGGCGCTACTGCGCGGCGCCGGGCGCCAGTGACCTCTCGCTCGTGCCGCTGGCCCGTCTGCCCCTCGTGTCGCTGCCGAAGCTGCTCCTCGGACAGCTTCCGACCTCGCCCGCCGCCGACCTCCGGCGGGGCGAGGACACGGTCTATTACCGCGACGCCCGTGGCCGGCTGTGGAACGGCGGCCTCACCGACGGTCGGCTCGCCTGGTGGACCCAGGTGGAAGCGGGCGAGGCGGTGACGTCTTGGCGCCGCGAAGGCGAGGACAACGTGTTCGTGGACCGCCGCGGCGAGCAGGAGCTGCGCTGGCGCGAGGTGGTGCGCGAGCCGCTCGCCGCGCCGCCGCGCCCGCTCGAGGTTCCCGCCAAGTACGTCCGATTCGACGAAGCCTCCTGCGGTTGAGATTGCTGGTGGATTTGTCAGCGGGAAGGCTCGCAGCGAGCCGCGATCGGGATAAGCTCCCTTCGTCCTGCTCCTCTGGAATCCGCTGATGCTCGACGTGCTGCCGCAGCAAGAACGAACCTCCTCGGCCGCTGCCAAGGCCTTGCCGCACAGCGAGGAGAGCGAGCGCGCGGTGCTCGCCGCCGTGCTCCTGTCGCCGCGGGTGCTGCCGGTGGTCAGCGGCCGGTTGACCGTGGACGACTTCTACCTGGATCGTCACCAGGTCCTCTTCAGGGCGATGATCGAGCTCCAGGACGACGGCTCGGAGATCGACCTGCGGACCCTCCAGGCCCAGCTCGAGCAGCGCGGCGTCTTCGACAAGGTCGGCGGCATGGCCTACCTGGCGGGCCTCGACCTCGACCTGCCCGATCTCGGCCGGGTCGAGACCTACGTCGAGCTGGTCAAGGAGCGGTCGGTCCGCCGGCGGCTGATCCGCGGCTGCACCCAGGTCTCCTACGGCTGCATGGAGGGCGAGCTCAACGCCCGCGAGGGGCTGGCCGAGGCCGAGAAGTTGATCTTCGCGCTGGGCGAGGAGGCGGTCCGGCGCGGCTTCACGCCGCTGGCCCAGATCTACGAGACCACCGTCGCCCAGCTCGAGGAGAAGACCGGCGGCATGATCGGCCTGCCGACCGGCTTCTACGATTGGGACCGCATGACCCAGGGGCTCATCGGCGGCAACCTCATCATCGTCGCCGGCCGCCCGGGCATGGGCAAGACGAGCTTCGCCTTGAACGTGGCCCAGCACGTGGCGATCCGCGAGGGGCAGCCGGTCGGCGTCTTCTCCCTCGAGATGAGCGAGCACGAGCTGGCGCAGCGGGTGCTGGCCTCGGAATCGGACCTGCCGTTCGCCAACCTGCGGGCCGGGCGGCTGACCGAGAAGCAGTGGACGAAGCTCTACGACACCATCCGCAACACCACCGAGGCGCCGCTCTACATCGACGACTCGCCGAACCCGTCGCTGCTCGAGATCGCGTCCAAGGCGCGGCGTCTGAAGGCCGAAAAGGGCCTATCGCTGCTCTTCGTCGACTACCTCCAGCTCATGTCGGCGGGCGGCCAGTACGAGAGCCGCCAGCTCGAGATCGCGGCGATCAGCCGCGGCCTCAAGCAGCTCGCCAAGGAGATCGAGATCCCGGTGGTGGCGCTCTCGCAGCTCTCGCGCCAGCCCGAGCACCGCGGCGACCACCGCCCGCAGCTCGCCGACCTGCGCGAGTCGGGCGCCATCGAGCAGGACGCCGACCTGGTGTGCTTCATCTATCGCGACGAGATCTACAACCGCGAGGACCCCGACAACAAGGGCCTCGCCGAGCTCATCGTCGCCAAGCACCGCAACGGCGCCACGGGCACGGTGGAGCTGGTTTTCCTGGGCGAGAGCACCAGCTTCCGCAACTTCGCCCGCGACCAGGCCGATGCCGCGCCGCCGCCGTTCTAGTCTCGAGCAGCGGACTTCTATGACGTCCGACATGTCGGACTCGTCCGACCGGTCCGACAGGTCGGACGGCGCCCTACGAGAGGTCCGGCTCCCTCCCGGTGATCCGGCGGAACGCCTCGACGTAACGATCGAGAGTGCCCGCGACCACCTCGGCGGGAAGCTCCGGCGGCGGCGACTCGTGGTCCCAGCCGACCTCGTCGAGCCAGTTGCGCACGTATTGCTTGTCGAAGGACGCCGGCTCCACTCCGGGCGTCCATTCGCCGGCGTCCCAGTAGCGCGAGGAGTCCGGCGTCAAGACCTCGTCGATCAGCAGCAACTGGCCGTTGCTGGTGCCGAGCTCGAACTTCGTGTCGGCGAGGATCAGGCCGCGGGCGGCGGCGTGACCGGCGCCGCGGCGGTAGAGGGTGAGCGTCAGGTCGCGCAGGCGCGCCGCCAGCTCCTCGCCGACGCCGGCGACGAGCGCCGCGAAGTCGACGTTCTCGTCGTGGTCCGATTCGGCCTTGGTCGCCGGCGTGAAGATCGGCTCGGGCAGGCGGCTGGCACGCTCCAGGCCCGCCGGCAGCGCGATGCCGCAGGTGGTGCCGCGGTCGCGGTACTCGCGAAAGGCACTGCCCGCGAGGTAGCCGCGGGCCACGCACTCGAAGGGCACCACCGCGGCCTTCCTGACCAGCGCGGCGCGCCCGCGCAGCACGCCGGCGTGCGGCGCGAGCGCCGCCGGGAAGTCGGCGACCTCGGTGGCCAGCAGGTGGTGCGGCGCCACCGCGGCGAGCTCGGCGAACCAGAAGTTGGTGAGCTGGTTCAGGATCTTGCCCTTGCCCGGGATGCCCGGCCGCAGCACGTGGTCGTAGGCGGAGATGCGGTCGCAGGCGACGATCAGCAGCACCTCGCCCAGGTCGTAGACGTCGCGCACCTTGCCGCGCTTCGGTGCGGGAAGTCCTCGCAGCTCGCTCTGCCAGAGCAGATCGCTCATTTCGCTTTCCCCCGGTCGGATGGGTGATGGTTCGACGCTCACTTCTTCGCCACGACCGGCCGGCTCTTGGTCGTGGTCTTGCCGGCACGCGACGTATAGGTCGCCGCGAAGACCTTGTCGAGGGCGGCCAGAAGATCGCTCGTCGGCACCTTCTGCAGCTTGTCGAGGTCGGGCCACGCGGTGCCGTCGATGATCTCGAAGACCGGCATCTGCTCGAGGCCCTTGAACTTGGCGACGCCGAGCTTGCGGATCCCCACGTGGAGCTTGCCGCGCGCGTCTTCGGCGATGGGCGTCACGATATATCCCCGCTTGCCGTCCCGGCCGTAGTATAGCTCGCCCACCTTGTCGAGACGTTTGAGGAAGGGCTCGGTCGCCACGATCCCTTCGTTGACGAGCGCGCCGTTGGCGTTGATGTAAGCGAAAAAGGGGCGCGACTCCTCTTCTTTGTTCACCAGGTCGGCGCTGTTGCGCATCATCGGCTCGAAGAACTTCGCCACCGTCGGCTCGGGATAGCCGTTGGCGATGAGATAGGTCTTGAACTCGTCCATCTCCTGCGTCTTCTTGCCGGTGGTCAGGCGCGCCAGCTCCACCAGACCGTGACCGAAGTACTCGTAGCGCGCCGTTTTCTCGTCGGGCCCGCTTTCCAGCGGGAGCAAGCGGTATTCGCCGTAGTTGATCGCGATGCGCAGGCCGCGATCAAAGGGAAAACCTTCCTTCAGGGCCCGGGTGTAGAGGCGCTGGAGATGGATCGCGACCACGATCAGGGTGCGCGCGTGGCGGCCCGAGTAGAAGGCGCCGTCGCCGAGGTATTTTTCGAGGCGCAGGTGGAGCGAGTCGGCCAGGTGGTTGACCTGGCGCTGGAAGTTGAAGGTGGAGCGGAAGGCGTTCTCGATCGCCGTGCGCTCGATCCGGCCCAGCATCGAGATGGTGGCCGAGAAGTCGCTGATGTCGTAGACGACGCCGAAGCGCTGCACCAGAGGGTCGACGACCCACGACGACGTGAAGTCCATCGGCCGCGTTGCCGAGGACAGGCGCAGCACCGGCGGCCCGGCCACCCAGGTCGTGTTGGTGCTGCGGTCGCGCGACACGTAGCCCTCCTCGTCGATCTCGATGGGCACCATCATCCGGCGCAGCGCCTGCAGGATCTCGAACTCCTTGAGCTTCACCAGCAGCGCTTCCCAGATGCCGATCTGCTCCTGGCTCGGGAAGTGCGACGCGCTGTAGGCGACGTGGCTCGACAGGAAACGCAGGTAGCCCGGACGATTGAGGACGTGGGCGGGAGGGGGGTCGAGCGCGCAGGCCAGCAGGCTCTTGACGGCGGCGCGCAGCACCGGGTCGACCTTCAGGCTCCTGGCGTGCCAATCCCCGACCGCCGTCAGACGCTGGCGCAGGTCGCGGCCGTCGATCTTGAGGCAACCCGAGAAGTAGCTCGAAAGCTCCGCGAGGTCCGGGCTGATGTGCTCCTCGGTGAAGATGAGCACGTTGTCGCGCATCAGGGTCAGGAGCGAGGGGAAGAGCTCGCCTTCCTCGTCGCCGAATTCGCTGGCCAGTTGGTGGACCACGTCGTAGGTCGCCTCGACCACCCGGTCGATCCACCGGTTGAAGGCCCGGTACCTGATCTCGTCGCCGAATTCCCGGCCCACGGAGAGGTCCTTGCGCAGCATCCGCTTGGGCACGCCGCGGAAGTAGCCGGCCGCGAACTGGGAGTGGTAGAGCCAGAAGATGTCGGCGTAGCGGGCCCCGAAGCTCGAGCCGATGGCGCTCCTGAGCACCTGGGCGAGCAGATTGCGGTAGCGGTCCCACTTGGCGCCGTGGGCCCGGGTGTCGAAGCTCTCGCGCACGCGCGCCGCGAACTGCGATTCTTCCTCGGCCTGGAGGTATTCGCCGAGCGCTCCTTCGAGCCCGCGCAGGGCGCGTGATCTCATCACCGGAAAGCCGACCAGGGGCGAGGCCGTCTCGTCCTCGAGGTAAATCCGCTCGGGGTCCGGCAGCAGGTCGTCGGCCGCCGGCATCACGGCGCGGATCTCGCTCGGATCCAGGAAGTTGAACCTGCCGTGAGACAGATGCTCGAGGAGGAAGTTGGCCATGCTCTTCAGGGCTCCGGCTCGGACGCGGCGGTCGAGGACGGGGGCATAGCGTATAACATCGCCGCTGGACACGGAGCCCCGATGACGCCGGATGCCGCGATGACGCCGGATCCCCCCGAAACGCCGGATCTGCTGGCGCTCCACGCCTTGTCCGTCGGCTTCGCCGACGGCGGCGCCGGCGTGGTGCCCGTCCTGCGCGACGTGTCGCTGCGCCTGCGGCGCGGCGAATGCCTCGGCCTGGTGGGGGAGTCGGGCTGCGGCAAGAGCCTCACCGCGCTGGCGATCCTCGGCCTGCTGCCGCCGGGCGGCACCTACCTCGCCGGCCGCATCGAGCTCGCGGGCGTGGGCGATCTGCGCACGCTGCCCCCCAGGGCCTGGCGGCGGGCGCGCGGCCGGCGCATCGCGGCCGTCTTCCAGGAGCCGATGAGCTGCCTCAACCCGGTGCTGACGATCGGATTCCAGATCGCCGAGGTCCTGCGTCTCCACCGGCGCCTGTCCCGCCGCGCGGCGCGGCGGGCTGCCCGCGAGCTGCTCGAGCGGGTGGCCATGCCCGACCCGGAGCACCGGTTGAAGAGCTATCCCCACGAGCTCTCCGGGGGGCAGCAACAGCGGGCGTTGATCGCCCTGGCGCTGGCCAGCGAGCCGGAGCTGCTGCTGGCCGACGAGCCGACGACCGCCCTCGACGTCACCGTGCAGGCCCAGATACTCGAGCTGCTCCGGTCCCTGCGCCGCGAGCTCGGGTTGACCATGCTGCTGATCACGCACGATCTCGGCGTGGTGGCCCAGTGCTGCGAGCGGGTGGCGGTGATGTACGCCGGCCAGGTGGTGGAGGAGGCGCCGGCCGCGACCCTCTTCGACAGCCCTGGGCATCCCTATACCCGGGCTCTGCTGGCGGCGGTGCCGCGCCTTTCCCTGGGCGGCGACGCCCCCACCCGCGGCATTCCGGGCAGGGTCCCCGAGCTCGGCGCGCTGCCCGACGGCTGCAGCTTCCATCCGCGCTGCGACCGCGTCTTCGGGCCCTGCCGCCGGCACTCGCCGCCGCTTTTCGAGCTGGCGCCCGGCCAGCGGGCGAGGTGTTTCCTGCACGGCGACGCGGCGTCCGTCGGGGCGGCGCCATGAGCGAGCTGCTGGCGGCGCGCGGTCTCACCCGCACGTTCTCCTGGCGGCGCCCCTTTCAACGGCCGCGCCGCCTGGTCGCGGTCGACCGGGTCGACGTCGCGGTGGCGCGCGGCGAGTGTCTGGCGCTGGTGGGCGAGTCGGGCAGCGGCAAGACGACGTTGGGCCGCTGCCTGCTGCGGCTGCTCGAGCCCGACGCCGGCGAGCTCACCTTCGCCGGCGAGGACCTGCTGGCCCTGAGCGCCGGCGAGCTGCGGCGCCGCCGGCGCGACTTCCAGATGGTCTTCCAGGATTCCGGCGGCGCTTTCAACCCGCGGCTCAGGGTCCGGCAGATCCTCGAGGAGCCGCTGGCGATCCACGACCTGGCGCCGAAGGCCGGACGGCGGGCGCACGTCGCCGGCCTGCTGGGGAAAGTGGGTCTTGGCGAATCGGCGCTGGAGAGATACGCTCATCAGCTCTCGGGTGGGCAGCGGCAGAGGTTGGGCATCGCCCGGGCGCTGGCGGTGGAGCCGCGGCTGCTGATCCTCGACGAGCCGGTCGCGGCGCTCGACGTTTCCGTGCAGGCCCGGATCCTGAGCCTGCTCACCGAGCTCCGGGACGAGCTGGGTCTGGCGATGATCTTCATCTCACACGATCTGGCGGTGGTGCAGCAGATCGCCGACCGCGTTGCGGTGCTCTACCTCGGCCGGACGGTCGAGTCGGGGCGCCGCGACGAGGTCTTCCGGCGTCCGCAGCACCCCTATACCGCCAGCTTGCTGGCGGCCGTCCCGGTGCCCGATCCGCGGCGCCGTCGCCCGCCGGCGGCGCTCTCGGGGGAGATACCCAGCCCCCTCGACCCGCCCCCGGGATGCCCATTCCACCCGCGGTGCCCGATCGCCCGCGACCGCTGCCGCCGGGAGGTGCCGGCGCTGCGGACGCTGGCTTCGGGGACGGCGGCGGCGTGCCACTACCCGGGCGAGGTGGCGGTGGCGGTGGAGGAACTTTCGGCACCGGATTTCGTAGGATGATCGTGCCAACCCCATTCCCGTGAAGGCGGGATCGTAATCAAGAAACGAGAGGAAGCTTTGAGCATGAACCGATCGATGCAAAGCACTGTCTGGCGAGCCGGATGGGTCCCCGCGGGTCTTCTGCTGGTGCTCCCGCACCTGCTGGCGGCTCAGGGCCCGGAGGGTCAGACCCTGGAGATACCGACGGCCATCGCGAGCAGCGACGCTCCGGGATCCGGGGACCTCGTCCAAGAGCTCGGTCTCGTGGTGGAGGAGGACAAGCTGGACCTGACCCTGGAACAGGCGATCGCCCTGGCGCTCGACCGCAACCTGACGCTCGTCGTCCAGCGCTACCAGCGCAGCCAGGCGATCCGGGGCATCGAGCAGAACCGGGGGGTCTACGACTTCAACGTCGAGGCGACTGGCGGAACCTCGGAGAACACCTCCCCGCAAAGCTCGGCACTGCAGGCGACGGGCGGAGCACCCCTCGTCACGGAAGGCCAACAGACCAACATCACGTTGAGCCAACTGACGCGGCTCGGCGGTACGGCCCAGATCTTCTTCAACAACAGCCGCGGCGCTTCGTCCGACCGCACGGAATTCTTCAATCCCTCCTACAGGATCGATTTCGACGTCCAATACAACCAGCCCCTGCTCAGCGGTTTCGGGCGCGAGGTGACCGAACGCAATCTGATCGTCGCCCGCACCAACGCGGCGATCAGCCGTGAGGACTTCCAGACGCAGGTGGAGACCGTGATCCAGCAGACCAGCGACGGCTACTGGAACCTCGTGGAGTCGCTCGAGCAGCTCAAAGTGGCCGAAGAGAGCCTGAGCCTCGCCGAAGACCTCCACAGGATGAACCAGATCCAGGTCGAAGTGGGCACCATGGCCCCCCTCGAGGTGGTGACGAGCGAGGCCCGGGTCGCCGCCCGGCGCCAGGACATCATCCGCTTTCGCGCCCAGGTCGAGGACAACGCCGACGCGCTGCGGCGGCTCGCCAACCTCGACCAGCTCTGGGACGTGCAGCTCGCCCCGGTGACGGATCCGGAGGCGGTCCACGTGCCCATCGACCTTGGGGAGGCGGTGAGGACGGCGCTGGAATTCCGGCCTGACGTCCGCCGCCGCCGGCTCGAGAACGAGACGCTGGAGCTCGACGCCAGGGTCGCGCGCAATCTGAAAAAGCCTCGCCTCGACCTCTCCGCCAGGTTCGGCTACAACGCCCTGGACGGCAACCTGCGCGATCGCGACACCGGTGAGATCCTCGCCCTCGGCGACTATTTCAATGCCCTGGACCAGATCACCAGCACACAGTTCAACGGCTGGCAGTTGGGGTTCACATTCGCCTATCCGCTCCAGAACCGCGACGCGCGGGCACAGAGCGCGATCGCCGACCTCGCCGCCGAGCAGGGCGAGGTCGTCCTCGACGACCTCGAGCTCCAGATCCTGACCGAGGTGCGCAGCGCTGCGCGCGCCGTGCGCACCGCCATCGACCAGATCGAGTCGGCCAAGGTCTCGCGCCGGCTGGCCGAGCGCAACCTCGAAGCCGAGCAGAAGCGCTACGAGAACGGTCTCGCCACCACCTTCCAGGTGCTGGAGATCCAGGAGGACCTGAGCGAGGCGCGGCGCATCGAGGTCAGCGCCGTGATCCAGTACCGGCGGGCCGAGACGGCCTATTTCCGGGCGATCGGCAAGCTCCTCGAGGAGGTCGGCGTCGTCCTCTCGGACGACCTCGAGTAGGGCGCGGATCAGGTGGTGCCGGAGGTGGGATTTGAACCCACACGTCCGCGAGGGACAACGGATTTTGAGTCCGTCGCGTCTGCCATTCCGCCACTCCGGCACGTGCGTGACGCGGGCGCCCGGCGACCGCCGCAGGGACGCCGCGTGGCGATCCTAGGCCGCGGCCACGCCGGCTGTCAACCGGCGCTCGGGGGGCTTGACGTCTAAGCCCATTCCAGTGTATCATTTAGCCGTTGAGCGGCGAAAAGGCCGCGCCAGACGACTCCTTATATGCCCATCGCACCTCGGCGAGCTACTCGGGCGCGACGTGGAGCGGCGCGCTCCTCGAGTGGATGGGGAAGCGTCTGGCCCGGCGAGCCCGCTCAGGGACCTCAAATGCTGAATACCTGGACAGAACAGGGGGTTGCAGACGTGACATTCGATGTCGGACAGAAGGTGGTCTACCCCAACCACGGGGTCAGCGTCGTCGAAGAGATCTCCGCTCAGGAGTTCGACGGCACGCCACAAGTCCTCTACCACCTGCGCTTGCTCTCGAACAACTCCAAGGTCATGGTGCCCAAGGACAACCTGGAGCTGGTGGGTCTCCGGCCGCTCGGTGAGCGCGACGAGATCCGCGACCTCTTCGGGATCCTCGAAGACGGCAACATCGACACCTACAAGGACTGGAAGGGCCGCTACAAGCAGAACCTCGACAAGATGAAGACCGGCCGGCTGGAAGAGGTGGCCGAGGTTCTGAAGAATCTCTCCCTGGTGAGCCAGAAGAAGAGCCTCTCGTTCCGCGAGAAGAAGATGTACGAGCGGGCGAAGTACTTCATCGTCAGCGAGATCGCCCACGTACAGCAGATCGACGAGAAGGAGGCGCAGACGGTCGTCGAGCGCTCCCTCGAGTCGAGTCTCGAGAAGCTGCGCCGCTCGCTGGAGGAGAAGGAGGCCGCCAAGCTCCTGCGCGAGAAGCGCGCCAAGGGCAAGGGCGCGGAGGCCGAGGCCGAGCTGGCCGTGGCCGGTTGAGGCCGGCGCCCCCGCGGTCGCGCCCGAACGATCCGCGAAAGCCGCTCTCGGCCGGGAGCGGCTTTTTCACGCCTGCGTTTTCACGCGCCCCTGCCGGATGCCGCCGTCACCGCCGTCGCCGCCGCCAGCCTACGCCGAGGTCGCCGTGCCGGTGCCCCTCGACTACGCCCTCGTCTACCGCGTGCCCGCCCACCTGGGGCCGGTCGAGCCCGGCTGCCGGGTGCGGGTGCCGGTGGGGCGGCGCGAGCACGTCGGCGTCGTCGTCGGCGTACGCGAGAAGGCGCCCGAGGGCGGCTACGAGATCCGCGAGCTCGCCGCGGTGCTCGACCTGCAGCCGGTCCTCACCCCCGACCTGCTCGAGCTGGCCCGCTTCGTCGCCGACTACTACCTGACGCCGATCGGCGAGGTGCCGCGGATGATGCTGCCGGGCAGCCTGCCCCCCTGGGGCGACCGGCGCGTGTCGCTGACCAACGCGGGCGCCCTGGCGCCGCCGCGCGACGCCGGGGAAGAGCGGCTGGTGGCGGCCCTTCTCGCGGGCCCCGGCCAGCGCCTCGCCGACCTCCAGAGGACGCTGCGCCTGCCCGACCTCGGCGCCCGGGTGGAGGCGCTGCGCCAGCTCGGCCGGCTCAGCGTCGAGGAGCCGGGCGCACGCCGCGGCGCCCGCTATGTGACCGCCGTGGACCTCGCCCCCGGCGAGCTCGACGGCCACCTCGCGGCCTGCGGCCGCTCGCCCCACGGCCGCGCCGTGGTCGAGGTCCTCGACGCCCTCGGCCGTCCGGCGACGCTGCGCGAGCTGACGGCGGCCGTCGGCTGCGGCGCGTCGGTGGTTCGGCGCCTGGTCAAGCTGCGGATCCTGCGTCAGTTCACCCAGCCCGAGCGCCTGTCGCTGGCGCGTCACCGGCTCAGCTCGGCGGGCGGCGAACCGCCGCGGTGGGAGCTGCGGCCCGACCAGAGGGCGGCGGTGACGGCGCTCACCGCGGCGCTCGCCGCCGGCGGCTTCGCGGCCTTCCTGTTGCGCGGCATGACCGGCTCGGGCAAGACCGAGGTCTACCTGCGCGCCGTCGAGAGGACGCTCGAGCTCGGCAGGAGCGCCATCCTCCTGGTGCCGGAGATCGCCCTGGTGCCGGCCCTGGCGCGCCACGCCGTGGAGCGCTTCGGCCGCGACCTGGCGATCCTGCACTCCAACCTGTCGAGCGGCGAGCGCGAGCAGGAGTGGGAGCGGCTGCGGCGCGGCGAGGCGCGGATCGTCCTCGGGCCGCGCTCCGCCCTCTTCGCGCCGCTCGCGAGCGTCGGCCTGGTGATCGTCGACGAAGAGCACGACGCCGCCTACAAGCAGGACCAGACGCCGCGCTACAACGGCCGCGACCTGGCGCTGTGGAGGGCCCGCGCCGCCGGCGCCGTGGCGGTGCTGGTGTCGGCCACGCCGAGCATGGAAAGCCGCCACAACGTGGCCGCGGGCAAGCTCGCCGCCCTGGCGCTGACGGCGCGGGTGGGACGGGCCGAGCTGCCCGCGGGCATCCTCGTGGACCTGCGGGACGAGCGCGTGGAGCTGCGGCCGGGCGAGGTCTGCTTCTCGCAGCGGCTGTTGGCGGAGATCCGCGCCGCCCTGGACGCCGGAGACCAGGTGATCCTGCTGCGCAACCGGCGCGGCTATTCGCCGATCCTGCTCTGCCGCGCCTGCGGCGAGGACTTCCGCTGCCCGGACTGCGGCCTGCCCTTCACCTTCCACCGCCGGGCGCGACGCCTGATGTGCCACTACTGCGGCCGCGAGCGCGGCGTGCCGCCGGTCTGCCCGCAGTGCCAGGAGCCCGCCCTCGACCCGATCGGCGCCGGCACCGAGCGCGTCGAGGAGCAGTTCAAAGAGCTCTTCCCCGACGTCCCTGTCGACGTGCTCGACGCCGACGCCACCCGGCGCGCCGGCGGCGCCGCGGCGGTGCTCGAGCGTTTCGCGGCGGGCCGCAGCCAGGTGCTGATCGGCACCCAGATGGTGTCCAAGGGCCACCACTTCCCGCGCGTGTCGCTCGCCGCGGTGCTCGACGCCGACACCTACCTCGGCTTTCCCGACTTCCGCGCCGTCGAGCGCACCTACGCGCTGCTGACCCAGCTCGCCGGCCGCGCCGGCCGCGGCGAGCGTCCGGGCAAGGTGGTGATCCAGACCTTCCACCCCCGGCACTACGCCATCCGCGCCGTGCTCGAGAACGACGACGAGACCTTCGTGCGCGAGGAGATGCGCTTCCGCCGCTCGTTCCACTACCCGCCCTTCACCCGCATGGTGCAGCTCCTGGTGCGCCACAAGGATCGCGCCAAGGCCGAGGGCCAACTGCGGGAGATCGCCGCGCGTCTGCTGGCGCACCCGCTGGCCCACGGCGTGCTGGTCGCCGGGCCGGCCCTGGCGCCGCTCGAGCGCCTGCGCGGCAAGTGGCGCTACCAGCTCCTGCTACGCTCGGCCTCCGGAGGACGGCTGCGGCGGCTGGTCCGCGAGGCGGTCGACGTGCCCTCGTCCGTCGACCTGGTGGTCGACGTCGATCCCTACGCTCTGATGTAGGCGATGGCCGCGAGAGGCCCTGGGTTGAAACCCAGGGCTATACGCGGCCGTCCCTCCGGGACTTGAGAAGGGACGCTGACGCGTCCCGGGGCAGGCACGGGGGCCTGCCCCTACGGCTTGGAAAGCGCTCCCCGGAGACGCCCGAGACGGCACAGGTCGGTGCGCGGCACGGCCCACAGCTCGCGGCCCGCCGTGGCGTCGTCGGCCGCGAAGTAGACCAGGTCCCCCGCCGCGACGAATTCCCCCGGCGAGGACGGCGCGCGGCCGGGAGCCACGTCCTGCACCCGGCAGGTGCCCGCGGCGGTGCCGTCGCTCACCCACGGCTCGAGGCCGGCCGTGCCGTCGTCGGCGGCGAAGAAGAGGCGGCCGTCGATCGCGGCGAACGACTGCGGGTAGGCGCCGCGCGCACCCGGAGCGATCTCCGTCACCAGTCCCGTGCCCTCGGCGATGCCGTCGCTCGTCCACAGCTCCTGGCCCATGGCCTCGGTGGAGACGGCGAAGAAGAGCCGGTCCGCAACCGCCGTCAACCGGCTGGCGAAACCGGGGAAGCCGTCGGCCTCCAGTACCTTGACGAGCACGGCCTCGCCGCAAGCTCCGGCGCAGGCGAAGAGGCCGTCGCCGTCGCCGGCCGTGGCAAGGAAGTAGACCGCGGCGCCGAGCGCCGCCAGGTCGCGCGGCTCGCCGGCGTCGCCGACGTCCACGGCCACGGTGTCCGCCGCGGTGCCGTCGGTCGACCACAGAGCGCGGACGCCGCCGACGGACGCGGTGAAGAAGAGGCGCTCGCCCGCGGCCGTCAGCTCCCGCGGGTCCGATCCGTCCTCTCCGGGCTCGAGGTCCGCCACCACCTCGGTGCCGGCCTCGGTGCCGTCGCTCTTCCACAGCTCGGCGCCCCGCTCGAAATCGCTGCCCACGAGGAAGAGCGTCTCGCCGAGCGGCGTGAGGTCGCGTGGGAAGTCGACGTAGTCGGCGCAGGAGCCCGGCAAGAGGACCCCGCATCCGGCCTGCCAGTCCGGCTCGAGGTCCTTGACCATGACGGTCCCCTCGGAGGTGCCGTCGCTGCGCCACAGGCGCTGGCCCGCGTGCTCGCCGCCCTCGGCGAAGAAGAACGTGCTGCCGATCGTGACCAGCTCGTAGGCGAAGCCGTCCAGCGGCGGCAAGGGCGAGAGCCGCCGCGTGCCTTCCGGCGTGCCGTCGCTGACCCATGGCTGGCGGTAGCTCTCGGCGTCGGTGGCCGCGAAGAAGAGACGCGAGCCGGACACGATCTCCAGCGGCTCGACTCCGGCGGCGACGATCGTCGTCCCTTCGGCGGTGCCGACGCTCGTCCACAGGCTGCGGCCGTCGCCGTCCGAGCCCGCCGCGAAGAGGATCCGCCCGCCGAATCCGAGCAGCTCGAACCGGGCCTCGAATGCGGTCAGCTCGGTGGGATTCGCCGAGGCGTCGGGACCGTTGACGTCTTTCAGGAGCCGGGTCCCTTCGGGAGTGCCGTCGGTGATCCACAGCTCGGTGCCGAGCCCGTTGAAGGCCGTGAACAGCACCTGCGATCCGAAGGACGTGAGGTTCTCCGGGAACGACGTCCGGGTCCCCTGGCGGATCTCTCTGAGCTGCCCCGTGCCCTCCGGCGTGCCGTCGCTCGCCCAGGGCTCGAAATTCCCCTCCGGCGAAGCGGCGCCGAAAACCAGCCGGCCGCCGGCGACCGCTCCCGTCTCGCTGAGCTCCGCCGCGAGATCGACGGCCGCGAAGGTGCCCGCGGCGGTGCCGTCGGTGCGCCAGATCTGCCAGCGGGGCTCGCCGGAACGGAGCACGAAGAAGAGCGCCGCCGGCGGGGCGCCTTTCCGCGCCAGCGCGTACAGGTCCGACTCGATGCGGTGCTCCTGCGGCACCGTGGCGAGGAGGGTGGTGCCCTCCGGCGTTCCGTCGCTCTTCCACAGCTCCCTTCCCGACCGGGACGCCACCAAGAGGGCGTCGCCGAAGGCGAAAGCCCGGAGGTTGCAGGGTTGCGTGCACAGGTCCTTGACCGGTCGGGTGCCTTCCGGCGTGCCGTCCGTCTTCCACAACCGGGTGCCGATGCCGAAGAAGGCCTCGTTGCCGAGCACGGCCCAGTCATGGCAGGCGCCCGAGCAGACGCCCTCGATGAGCGCCGTCCCCACCGCGCTGCCGTCCGAGCGCCACAGCTCGCGGCCGTGCTCTTCGTCCGTCGCCTCGAAGAGCACGACGTCGCCGAGGCGCGCCAGGGCGGCGGGCACCGAGTCGCACGGGCCGGGGCAGAGGTCCTTGACGAGGCGCGTGCCGTCGCGGGTGCCGTCGCTGGCCCACAGCTCGAGGCCGAGCGCTTCGTCGCGCGCGGCGAAGAAGACCGTGTCGCCGCCGGCGAAGGGACGGTCGTAGAACTCGGTGCCGCAGGGGCCGGGACACAGGTCCCGGACCAGCCGCGTCCCCGCGGCCGTGCCGTCGCTGGTCCACAGCTCGTGGCCGCTCACGCCGTCGTCGAGCGTCACCCACAGCCGGTCGTCGCTCGCCGCCAGCAGCCCGGTGCCGCCGAAGACGTTCCACGAGCCCGGCGGGCCGGGGCTCGCGTCCCGCACGACCTCCGTGCCCTGGCGGGTGCCGTCGGTCGTCCACAGCTCGTAGCCTCGCAGGCGATCGGCGGCCACGAAGTAGGCGCGGCCTTGCCAGACCAGCAAGTAGCGCGGCTCCGAGCCGGGATTGACGGACGAAGTCTGAAGGTCGCGGACGAGAAAAGCCGGCTGGGCGCCGGCCGCGGCGGCAAGGAGGGCGAGCAGGGCAGCGACGTGCGCGATGGCTGACGAGGTTGGACGCATGGGATCTCCTTCCGGGTTGCTATGGCCTTCGACCATACGACATGTCCACGGAGGACGTCAAGAGAAACCTCGGGCTTCCCCGATCCCTCACGGCCCTGTACGCTGTAGATCCATCCGGAGGACGACGGCATGCAGCTCGGAATGGTCGGATTGGGACGCATGGGCGCCAACATGACGCGGCGCCTGTTGCGGGGCGGGCACGAGTGCGCGGTCTACGACCGCGACGCCGCCGGCGTCGCGGCGATGGCCGCGGAAGGAGCGGCGCCCTGCGCGTCGCTGGTCGAGCTCGTCGAGCGGCTGGCGCCGCCGCGCGCCGTGTGGCTGATGGTGCCGGCGGGCGAGGCGACCGAGGAGACGGTCGCCGCCCTCGCGGAGCTCCTGGGCGCCGGCGACGCGGTGATCGACGGCGGCAACTCGTACTTCAAGGACGACGTGCGCCGCGCCCGGCGTCTCGCCGCGAAGGACGTCCGCTACGTGGACGTCGGCACCAGCGGCGGCGTCTGGGGTGTCGAGCGCGGCTACAGCCTCATGATCGGCGGCGACGCGGACGTCGTCCGGCGTCTCGATCCGATCTTCAGGACCCTGGCGCCGGGGCGCGGCGACGTCCCGCGCACGCCGGGCCGTCCGGACGCGCACGGCACCGCCGAGGAGGGCTACCTGCACTGCGGCCCGACGGGCGCCGGCCACTTCGTGAAGATGGTCCACAACGGCATCGAGTACGGCCTCATGCAGGCCTATGCCGAAGGCTTCGACATCCTGAGCGGCGCCGGCCGCGACACCACGCCCGAGGAGCAGCGCTACCATTTCGACCTCGCCGAGATCGCCGAGGTCTGGCGGCGGGGGAGCGTGGTGGGCTCGTGGCTCCTCGACCTGACCGCCGCGGCGCTCGTCGAGGAGGGCGACCTCGCCTCCTACGCCGGCTACGTGGAGGACTCCGGCGAAGGACGCTGGACGGTGCAGACGGCGGTGGAGCAGGCGGTGCCCGCCGAGGTCCTGACGGCGGCGCTCTACGCCCGCTTCCGTTCGCGCCAGGACCACACTTTCGCCGAGAGGGTGTTGTCGGCGATGCGCGCGCAGTTCGGCGGTCACGTCGAGCGTCCAGCCTGACTCGACCCATTTGAAAAAGGGGGGCAGGGGGGATTCCCGCGGCGAAGCCGCGGATCGGCAGGCACAGAACGTGGAGTGGCTGCCGAGACGCCGAATCTTCACCGTCAAAAGATTCTTGAAGGTGGTCTGCGATCGTATGACCACCGTCAAGCTTTGTATTGACGGTGGTCTGAGATCGTATGACCACCGTCAAGCATTCTTTGACGGTGATCACTGATTCCCTGGCCACCGTCAAGCAACTGTTGACGGTGGTCGTGAATAGAATGACCACCGTCAACACAATATTGACGGTGATCAGAGATCGCCTGTTCATCGTCAAAACTATCTTGAAGGTGATGATCTGACGATGTTCCACTGTCTAAGAGCCTTTGCCGATGAAAGAGCCGCGTCTCCGTCCCTCGTCGTGCCGAAGGATCGAGGGAGTGGACGGCAGCCAAGTTCCCAAGAGTCAAGACGCGGGGCGGTCTAGCAACAAAACACGGAACCCGGCCTCGTCGACGTTCTCTTCACGGCCCAGCTCCCAGCGCAAGGGTGAGCTCTTGCCATGACGACACTTGAGGAATGCCGCCCCATGTCTTCCGACTTCAGCGGCGGTCGCGTGGGCTCACCCTTGCCACCCGGCGGATGCGATTCTCCGGGACAGCGGGTGCGCGGTGGGACGCCGAATGCTATGCTCCAATCCCGCTTCACCGTGGCGGTGCCCGCGGACGAGATGGCACGGGTTCACGCCCGGTCAGACGTGGCGACGTCGGTGTCAGGAAACGACAGGTCCAAGGTGCGGAGGTCGATCACAGCTCCGGTATCGACCAGGAAGTCCATCCCCAGGATGCCGTTGATCTCGAAGCCGTAGTCCATCCCACCGACTTCGATCGTCCGCTCATGGACGGTGGCCTCGCCGACGGTCACTCGGTCGACCTTCCGGGTGAAGACGCTTTCCGTACCACCCACGCCGCGGAGGAAACGGAGTCGGTCGCCCGAAGCGGGCGAGATCCCAATACCCGCGACGGCGTCGGTTGCGAAGATCGTCGAGGCCGAGCCCGTGTCGATCAGGACGTCAGGGATCTGGATGGTACGGCCACCATACGAGAGGGTGACGGTCGTGAAAGGGAGATTATTCCGGAGCGCCAGCCGCATGCAGCCCCCGGATGCCCAGCCATTGACGCTCTTCGATGTCCAGTTCCTCGCGGCTCGTGTGGACGAAGTAGAGCTCGCGCTGGGGGTATCGTCGGTGGAGACTGCGGTAGCTCTGCATGGCGTCGCTGCCGTCGCGGCACTGCTCGACGACCGCAAGACGGTCGAGGTGGCGGCGGCTGTCGGGCGTGGTGTGGGCCTCCAGGGCCTCGACGATCAACCATTGGTCAGGATAGGTGACGCGGATTTCAGGCCAGTGCACGGTCGTCCTCCGGTTCCAGATCGTATCACAAGCGTCCGGCGGCTATGCGCCGTTCCCGAATCCGACCCATTCTGCTCCCGGGGACAGAAGCCAGGATTGCTGGCATCTGTTCTCGGCTCGCCGGAGCCGGGCTCCTCGACGGCCGCGGCGGCGTCTCGCTTCGGCGGACGATCCGCGGTATCCTCCAAGGGCCTGGAAAGAGGGAGGGCTCCACTTCTCAAGAGCGCCTTCACGCTCGGCCGCCCCTCGACGATCGGATTCCGATGATGCCGGCTTCGCGACCTCCAGCCCGGCGTCCGTTCCAGCTCGTCCTGCTGGCCCTGACGGCCGCCGCTCCGCTTCTCGCCGAGCCGGTCGAGGTGTCGACGCTGGCGTCGCCGTTCGCGCTCGGCGGGGAGTGGCGGTTCCACCTCGGCGACGATACCGCCTGGGCCGACCCCGAGCTCGACGACTCGGGCTGGCCGACCGTCCGCGTGCCCGGGTCCTGGGGACGCCAGGGCTACGCGGACGTCGCCGTCGGCTGGTACCGGCGCACCGTGCGGCTGGCGCCGCCGGCGTTGGCGGGCGAGCCCACCCTCGGCGTCACGGTGAGGAACGTCTCCACCGGCTACGAGCTCTACGCCGGCGGCGAGCTGCTGGGCGGCGTCGCCGGGCCGCCGCCGGACATGGCCTACGACCGCCACGCCACCTTCGCCGTCCCGCGCCGCGCCGTCGCCGCCGACGGCACCCTGGTGCTGGCCTTCCGGGTCTGGCGAGCCGACGCCGTGGGCCGGCGCTCCGGGGGCCTGCGCCAGCCGCCGGAGCTCGGCCGTCTCGAGGACCTGACCCGGGCGGCGCTGGCGGACGACGTGCCCAAGCTCATCCTGGCCGTGCTCTTCGCCATGGTGGGCCTTTTCTACTACGGGCTCTACGGGCTGCGCCCGGAGCAGCGGCCTTACCTGTGGTACAGCCTCTTCGCCCTCGCCACCGCCGTCTACACCTTCGTCCGTTCACAGCTCCGCTTCACCGTGAGCGAGGACTTCGTCGCCCTGAAGGAGGTGGAGCACATGGCGGCGTTCGTGATCCCGGCGCTGGCCATCCAGTTCATCTGGGCGGTCCTGGAGCGGCCCATCGGGCGCTGGCTGCGTCTCTACCAACTGTCGTTCCCGGCCGCCGGCCTCGCCGCGGCCCTCACCCCCGGCATCGAGCTCAACCTGGCGATCCTCGCGTGGTGGACGTGGTGGTCCGTGCCCATGGTGGCGCTCTGTCTGGGTCTGATCGCGGTCGAGGCGTGGCGGGGGGTGGCCGAGGCCCGCATCCTCGTCTTGGGCGCCGCGGCGATCGGCTTCGCTTACGTCCACGACGTGCTGGCGGCCAACAACCTGGTGCCGATCGGCTACCTCTCGCACTACGGTTTCGCGGTCTTCATCTTCACCATGGCCATCGCCCTGGCCTTCCGCTTCAGCCGCGTCCACCGTCAGCTCGACGCGCTGCGCCTCGACCTCGAGGCGCGGGTGCGCGAGCGCACCCGCGAGCTCGAGGACGCCCGGGTGGCGGCCGAGGCCGCGAGCCGCGCCAAGAGCGAGTTCCTGGCCAACATGAGCCACGAGATCCGCACCCCGATGACCGGCATCGTCGGCGTGCTCGAGCTGCTCGCCAAGCTCGAGCTGCCGGCGGCGGGGCGCGACTACGTGCGCATCCTCGAGTCGTCGGCCGAGAGCCTGCTGCGGATCATCGACGACATCCTCGACTTCTCCAGGGTCGAGGCCGGCAAGCTCTCGCTCGAGGAGACGCCCTTCCCGCTGCGCGACAGCGTCGGCGCGGTGATCGACCTGCTGGCGCCGCGCGCCACCGCCAAGGGGGTGGGCCTGCGCCTGGCGGTGGACGAGGCGCTGCCCGAGTGGCTGACCGGCGACCCGATGCGCTTGCGCCAGGTGTTGCTGAACCTGGTGGGCAACGCCCTCAAGTTCACGGAGGAAGGGGAGGTGACGGTGCGCGTCGAGCCGGCGACGGTCGAGGTCGGCGACTTCGCGGTGCGCTTCACCGTCCGCGACACCGGCATCGGCATCAAGCCGCAGGTGCGCGAGCGGCTCTTCCAGCCCTTCAGCCAGGTCGACTCGTCGGCGACGCGGCGTTTCGGCGGCACCGGCCTGGGGCTGGCGATCAGCAAGAAGATCGTCGAGACGGCGGGGGGCGAGATCGGGGTCGAAAGCGTCCCGGGCGAAGGCTCGACCTTCTGGTTCACCCTGCCCCTGACGCCCTCGCCGGCGCCGGAGCACGCCCCGGCGCCGGCGTCGGAGCGGGAAGGGCCGGCGCCGGCGGCCCGACCGTCCGCGGGCCGGCGCATCCTCCTCGCCGAGGACAACCCGGTCTCGCAGATGATCGCCCGCACGCAGCTCGAGGCCATGGGCTACGAGGTGGACCTGGCGCACAACGGCGTCGAGGTGCTCGAGGCCATGGCGCTGCGGCGCTACGACCTCGTCTTGATGGACTGCCAGATGCCGGTGCTCGACGGCTACGAGACCACCCGCCGCATCCGCCAGCGCGAGGTGGGGGAGCGCCACACGCCGGTGATCGCGGTCACCGCGCACGCCATGGAGGGCGACCGCGAGAAGTGCCTCGCCGCCGGCATGGACGACTACCTCTCGAAGCCCTTCCGCGAGCGGGAGCTCGCCGGCGTCCTCGGCGACTGGCTGCCGGCGTGACAACCCTCGGCGCGGCCGTCCGTAGAATAGACGGACCGACGGCCCGACGGCCAAGGAGACCCTGCCATGAACTTTCGGCTCGCTGTGCGCCGATGACGATCCTCGGGGTGGCGCCGCGGGGTTCAAGGGCACGTCCCTGGGATCGAACCCCCAGGTCTTCGTGCCGCTCAGCATGCGCGGCGCCATGACTCTCGGCTGGGAGGGCTTCGACAACTGCGTCGCGCGTCGACCCGATGCGGGCGTTGCGGCACGAGTAGAGGGCGTCGTGCTACCCTCGCGGGGTAATGTGGGATCTGACCTACGCCCTGGCCGAGGAGATCGGCGACCCGGACCTCTTCGTGGGCCGCGAAGAGGAGATGGCGCGCCTGCTGAAGTGGGCCGACGGCGCCAAGCGCCGGCTCTCGAAGTCGATGGCGATCCTCTCGCGGCGCAGGAAGGGCAAGACGGCCCTGCTCCAGCGCTTCTTCAACGTCCTCTACACCAGGAACGACCCGCAACTGATCCCGTTCTACTACCGGATCCCGGAGGACCTCCAGTCCAAGTCGGACTTCGCGGCGACGTTCTACCGCCGGATCCTGACCCAGTACTTCGCGTTCACCGCCCGGACGCCCAGGTGGGTCGGCACGGTCCTGAGCATGGATGCGCTCAAGGAGCTGGCCGCCTCCGACCGGGACGTGGCCGACGACATCCGTAACGTGGAGGAGATGCTCGAGCGCGAGCCCACCAGTGCCTGGCCTTTTGTCCAGGAGGTGGGTCACCGGATCTCGCAGTGGAAGGACGTGCGCATCATTCAGATCCTCGACGAGTTCCAGTACATGAACAGATACGTCGTCTCCGACGACGATCCGGAACGAGTCGAGCTGCTCTGCCACTCCTACATGGGCGCCGCCGAGAGCAAGTTTTCGCCCCAAATCGTCGCCGGCAGCTACATCGGCTGGCTGGAGTCGATCCTGAGGCACCTGACGGCGCGGTACCGGTACTGGCACCTCGAGGGCCTCGCCGACGCCGAGGCCCTCGAAGCGGTCTACAACTACGCCTACGCCTACCAGGTGGCGATCACCGACGAGACCGCTCCCTACCTCGCCGAGGTCTGCGACAACGACCCGTTCTATATCGCCGCCACGATCTCCAATCAGCCCGACGACAAGGACCTCACGACCGCGCAAGGGGTCCGCGACGCCCTCACTTTCGAGACGATCACCGGCCAGGGAGAGATCGCCCATACCTGGGGGGAGTACCTCGCGGATGCCCTCGATCGGGTCAACGACCAGAACGCCCACAGGATCGTTCTTTACCTGGCGGCGCACGAGCCCGAGGAGCGCGACCGGGCTCAGATCTTCCAAGACCTGGATCTCGACATGACGGAAAACGAGCTCGCGGAGCGCCTCCACAAGCTGGTCATGGCCGACATCCTGGCCCAGGGCTCGTCGAACTTCCACTACCGGGGCCTCGGCGATCGGATCTTCGCCATGGTCTTCCGTCGGCTCTATGGCGCCGAGATCGATCGGGTGAGCGTGAAGGAGATCGACGAGGACTTCAAGCGCGATCTCGCCACGCTCAAGGGGCAGCTCTCGGTCCACAAGGGATCCGCCGCCGAGTACCGGGTGCGTTACCGCCTGCTGGTCGCTTCGCTCTCAGGCGAAACACGGGGCGGCGCGACGCTGGCCGACGTCGTCCGAGGCTCCGAGGGCCTGGACCCTGACCTGGCACGGACCCGTCTCGGCCCCTTCTCTCGCATCCGCAAGGCCCGCTTCCATCTCGATCAGGAGAGGAGCGTGGAGATCGACCTCCACGCCGTCCATGAAGAGGACGACGGGACCGACCTGATGATCGAGGTCAAAGACTGGGGGAGGGAGCCGTCCGAGGGCGTGGTCCGTCGCTTCGTCGAGGTCAAGGAAGCCCTGGGCGGTCAGCTCGAGCGGAAAACCCTCTTCCTCTTCTACAGCGAGAGCGGCCTCAGCGACGAGGCCGCGGCGCTGCTTCACGAAGCCGGTATCCCGGTTCTCGATCCGGAGAAGCTGGCCGGCTTCGAAGCGTTCTGACCGTTCAGGAATCCAGCTTTCGTCGCTGGTCTCATCGTCGGCGTGGCGTCGGTGCTGATCGCGTTGTCGGCGTTGCACGTCTCAGCGTCGTCCGGCGAGCCCGCGCCGGAGGCGTCCTTCAGGATTCACGTCCTCCGTTGCCGGTGGCCGACGGACGTCCACGGCTACACGATCCGCGAGCTCCGGCGGTCCTGAAGACCACGAGCTGGAGGCGCAGCGATTCGAGACCATCGGCCAGATCCAGCGGTGGTGCCTGGAATGGCAGGCCGCTCACCTGGCACCGGGAGCCGAGCAGCCCTCCGACGGCCATCTGGAGTGGAATGACGACGGCTCGCTGTTCCTGCTGCCGATCCCGCGGACGTGGGAGGTCCTGGCCTTTCTCGAGTTCTACGGCCTCGCCCCCGAGGTCGCCGTGGCCCTGGCGCGGCGATGGAATCAGCAGTTCGGCGCCGAATTGGTGGCCCACTACGGCACCGTGCTCCAGTTCCGCGTCCTACGTCCCCCGGCGACTCTGCAGCAGGCCCTGCGGCTGGCATGGGAGCAACAGACCGTCGCCGAGTGCACCACGATCACCCGCGGCGTCCCGCTCTTCGAACACGCTCGAGTCCTGGTGGACCGCGATCAGTGGTTTCTCCACGAGAGACCGTGACGTCGGCGGCAGGTTAATCGGCCCAGCGGCGATCACGCTTGAGGCGAGCAAGGAGCTCCTCGAGCTCCGCGGCCTTGAGGCTATCCAACTGGGCGCGGCGCTCCGGTCCGAGCTCGATGTCCAGGAAGCCGCACACGTCGACGACGTTTCGGCGAAGACCCTCTGCCAGACCTTCCGCTCGTCCTTCGGCTCGCCCATGACGCTCCGCCAGGGAAAGCATTCCCCGAGCGTCCTGCTCGGCGATCTTGGCCCGGTCGTAGGCGTCCCACTCCCCTGGCGTGAAGCTTGCGGTGCGCGCCACCTCCAGTGCCGAACGATAGGGGTCCGCCGCCAGGGGTGGCGGGATGACCTCGAGGTTCTCCGCCTCGCGGAAGAAGTAGGCCCAGTGGTCCACCGTCGTCACCGGGGCCGCTCCGATGGACAGCTTGAGCTCGCTGACGGGGACCTTCTGCTCCGGAGTGAGGAAGGTGATCTCATCGATCCGGTAGGGGCCCTCGAGCTCGAGCAGCGAGTTCAAGAGCTCGATGAGCAGGTGCTTGTTCGGCTCGGTGCCGAAGATGCGCTTGAACACGAAGTCGGTCTTGGGATCGGCGAAGATGGGCCACATGACGTCAATACAGCACCCCCGGCGTCGTGGGCGATCCGAACCGGATCCGGAAGCGAAGGTCCAGGAGACAGAAGGGCGTGGCGCCCCGGATGCAGGTCGTCCCCGAGCCGTCGTCGCCGCCGGCGACGGCGTTCAAGACGAAGAGACGGTTCGTCGCGGGATCGAAGGCCGCGATCTCCGCCGCGGCCTCGCCAGCGCCGGAGTCGTAGCTTCCGAGGTAGTCGAGGTCGATCTGGGCCGTGACGGGCGAGACGAGGAAGGCGAGGACGGTGACGGCGGCCGGCCGTCGCCGGGGGGAGAAGGTGGGACGGTGTATGCTCGAACTCCTCAGAGACGACGGTCGGGGCGTCGGACGGTGCAAGGGGTAGGCCAACGTCGGCATCCCCTTCTGCCCACACCCGAGTGACTTTGAAGCGAGGAACATGGTAGTCTGAGGACCAGCGGGGCATGGCTCGAGCCCTGCTCATTGTTCAAGCACGGCTGCCATGAACCGAGGACGCTGTGTTCGACCGAATCCTCAAGACCATGCGGGAGCTGGTACGGACACGACAGTACGTCATGACCATTCACGCAGACGAGGAGATGTTCGAGGATGGCTTGAGGATCCGCGATATCGAGAACGTGTTCCTCACCGGAAAGATCGTGGAAAGGCAAAGAGATCGGCACACGGGCGAATGGAAGTATCTTGTTGCGGGCCGGTCCCTCGCGGGCTCCGGGGTCGTTGCCGTCGCCCAGATCGGCTTCTCCCGGAAGCTCGTCATCATCACGGTGTATGCGAATGACTGAAAACGAAGACAACATGCTCTGTGACGTCTGCGGCAAGGAAGGCGCACGGATTCGCCACGTTACGCGTAGCTACGGCAAGGGCGACAACCTCCTCGTCATCGAGAACGTCCCTGTCGTCAGTTGTCCGAGTTGCGGCGAGAGCTACCTCACGGCGGAGACCTTGCACGAGATCGATCGGATCCGCAGCCATCGCGAGAGGCTGGCGGTGGCTCGGCTCGTTCCCGTGGCGAGCTTTGCCTGAGGTCCTGGGCCACGGAGGCCCCGGGGCCGAAAGATGCGGACGTCCGGCGTGAAGGCGCGATGAGCCGACGGTGACGTCAACAGCGAGAGGCCGGGGCTGAGGAAGCCCGGACGCCGAAGAAGCGGTCATGGGATCGCTGCAAGCCAGGCGCTCGCATCACGCCGGGCTTCCACTGAGCATGTCCTCGGCGAGCTCAGCGACCGATTCGACGTTGCCGTCCCGGATCACCGCCCACGGCGAACGCCCGTCCAGAAGCTCGTTGGGCGTCCGCAGCCAGGCCCGGAGGTCTTCGTCAGAGAGCACGGTCCGGAGCCGGGCGGCGCGGGCGAAAGGAGCGAGGGCTTCCTGAATCGACTCGGCGTCGTCCGTCTTCGACACGGCCTGCCGCGACTTGCCGAGAAGCCTTGCCAGCTCCGCGACCGACAGGCCGAACAGAGCGGCGACCCTCTTGGCCGAGAGCCGCCCGAGCTCGGACCGCAGCTCCGAGGTGGCGGCGATCACGCTCGGGAGGTCGCCGAGTGGATCGGCCACCGACGCCGCGCGCGGAGACCTCGCCTTGAGGACGAGGAGCTTGGCGAGCGCTCCCTGGAGCGCGAAGGCCGCCTGGTCCGCTCCCCGGGCGAATTCCACGTCGGTGAAGCGGCTGAAGAAAACGAGGACGTCCGAAAGTTTTCCGGCGTCGACCGCCGACTTCGTGGCTCGGAACACGAACAGGATCTTCGAGGGACCAGGTGTCCTCGAGTGTTGGGCCGCGAGGGAGCGGAGGAAGCCCGCCCGCCGCAGAACCGTTCCGGGCTCCTTCGCCTCGACCACCGTGAGCTCTGGCAATCGGCGCAAGGATCCCACGTCGTCTCCGGCGACCGTCCTCGGGGAGTACGGCCGCATGCTCGCGATCGAAGGGCTCGACGTCTTCGACGCCTGGAAAGCGTGCCGGGACGTGGTGGACGAGACGGGACTCTGGCCGGTGGTGACCGAGCTGGATACCGACGGGTCGGTGTGGTTCGCGGGCTTACCCGGACAGACCCTCGGGCAGGCCGAGGCCGCCGACGTCGACGGAGCTCTGGAGCGCCTGGCCGACCGGTCCTTGGTCTATCAGACCCTGGAGGAGGCGATCGAGAACGAGAGAGCGGACGTAGAGAGTCAGCTCGGCCGTCGCCGTGGCCCTGGCGCGGCGATGGAATCAGCAGTTCGGCGCCGAATTGGTGGCCCACTACGGCACCGTGCTCCAGTTCCGCGTCCTACGTCCCCCGGCGACTCTGCAGCAGGCCCTGCGGCTGGCATGGGAGCAACAGACCGTCGCCGAGTGCACCACGATCACCCGCGGCGTCCCGCTCTTCGAACACGCTCGAGTCCTGGTGGGCCGCGATCAGTGGTTTCTCCACGAGAGACCGTGACGTCGGGCCGCCGAAGGGGACGGCGCGACGCAGGCGCCTGCATCACGCCGGGCTTCCACTGAGCATGTCCTCGGCGAGCTCAGCGACCGATTCGACGTTGCCGTCCCGGATCACCGCCCACGGCGAACGCCCGTCCAGGAGCTCGTTGGGCGTCCGCAGCCAGGCCCGGACACAAGACTGAAACGAAGACAGCATGACCCACCTCGAATCGACGCGTCCGCGTGTCCGCGCCGTCATGACGGAGGGTGCGTATCGGGATTTCCGCCGAGATCTACTACGATGCTCCCGTGAAGTCTGGAAACCTCATCGCGCGGCTGGCCGCGTCGTTGCTGGTCGCGTTGGCGGCACGGGCCGCATCGGGCTTGTCCGGCGAGCCCGCGGCCGCACCGGAGCGATCCTTCAGGATTCACGTCCTACGCTGTCAATGGCCGAGAGACGTGCACGGCTACACGACCAGGGAGCTCCGGCCCCAGCTCGGGAAGTGTCCGCTGGAGGGCGCTACCTTCGTCGTCGAGACGGCCGACGTCGACTCGTACTGCTGGGACCGGCACACGATCGAGCTGACCCGGGAGGGCACGGACCGACTGGTCGCCGCGCTCGGCGAGAACTGGGTGCGATACCACGGCAGGAACCAGGCGTTCGTCGCGACTCTGGGCGAGAAGCGGCTCTACGCCGGGGTTTTCTACCTGGAATACGCCGCAGCCGCCATCAGCTTCCCGATCATCCACGTCGAGCGGCGGGACGATCGTCTGAGCTTTCGCGTCCGAGATGGGGTGGCGTACCGGGGAGACGGCACGAGGCGGATCGGAATGAGGGCCGTCAGGGATTTCTTTCGAAGCGTCGGTAAGCTCCGCTGTGGCTAACCGCCTCCCTCGCCGCGGCCGCGGGTCGAATCGAAGGGTGGCAAGGGTAAGCGATAGAAGCCGTCAACGAAGCCCGGGCATACCCCATTATGCCGTGGATCGTGGCTACGGTAGTTGCTTACCCTTGCGCTCGGAGGTGAGTTCGTGGCCAAAAGAGAGAGGACGACGACCGAGCCGTGAAGACGCGAAGCCGACGGTGGACGTCCCTCGCGTGATAGGCTTGCCGCCGGTCATCCACAAAGGAGAGCGCGTCATCATGGCGGAAGGAACGGTGAGAGTGAGTGGGTTGAACCTGCGCGGCTCGCTGACGACGGGCGCGGCCGTCAAGGTTCTCCGACGGTCCAGCCGGGTGGAGATCCTCGGCGAGGAGACTTGGCTGCGGGTGCGGACCCGCGATGGCTTGACGGGCTACGTCTTCGGGGACTTCATCGAGAGAGACCCGCCGCCGGACGTGGCGGTCGAGGCGCAGACGCCGTCGAAGAAGCTGGCGCTGGAGCGCTATCACCACGAGCGCTTCGTCGGCAATCCGGTGACCGCCGACGTCGACTTCTTCCCGCTCCTCGACCGCATCGCCGGTTTCGCGCAGACGTGCAAGCTCTTCGTCCACGTCACGTCGTCGACGCGCGATCCGGGAGGCCAGGTGAGCGGCGCCATCGTCGAGCCGGCCAAACGCTCGACCGACCTACGGTGGAGCGGCGACTTCAGCACGCCGGACGTGGTCCACGTCGACGACGGGCTCAACCTCAGGAACCCGCAGCTCTGGGAAGCGAAGCTGGCATCGCGGGCTTGAGGCCCGCCTCGAGCCGGCTTGCCGCGCGCTGATCGGCCTGCTCAACTCGGCGCGTACCGACCGGAGCGATCCCTTCCGGTCAATCGGCCCAGCAGCGATCCCGCTTGAGACGAGCCAGGAGCGCCTCGAGCTCCGCGGCCTTGAGGCTCTCGATCTGCGCGCGGCGCTCAGGCCCGAGCTCAATGTCCAGGAGGCCGCAAACGTCGACGACGTTTCGGCGGAGACCCTCGGCGAGACCTTCCGCTCGCCCCTCCGCTCGCCCCTCCGCTCGTCCTTCCGCTCGCCCATGACGCTCCGCCAGGGAAAGCATTCCTCGTGCGTCCTGCTCGGCGATCTTGGCCCGGTCGTAGGCGTCCCACTCCCCCGGCGTGAAGCTTGCAGTGCGCGCCACCTCCAGTGCCGAACGATAGGGGTCCGCCGCCAGGGGTGGCGGGATCACTTCGAGGTTCTCCGCCTCGCGGAAGAAGTAGGCCCAGTGGTCCACCGTCGTCACCGGAGCCGCTCCCGCCGTGTACTTCGGCAGCTCCAAGAAGACGTACTGCACCTCCGGAAGCCCTCGAGCGCCGCCGTGCTGCTCCTGCATCCGCCAGCGGCTGAGCATCGGCACCGGCGCGCCCCCGGGCTGCGGCGGCTCCGGCCACACCTGGAAGTCGCAGATCGTCACCCCAACGACGTCCGTGAGATCCTGGTAGTGGTCGCCGCTGTGGATCTGCATGACGTAGGACTTGGAGACGTCTCGCGGCATGCGCGAGCTCAATAAAACACTGTAGACGACTCGCTTCTCGAAGGCCTCGACGTTGAAGACCTGCATCTCGACGACGTAGACGTTCCCGGCGGCGTCTTGGCACTTGACGTCGACGATGGACAGCTTGAGCTCGCTGACGGGGACTTTCTGCTCCGGAGTGAGGAAGGTGATCTCATCGATCCGGTAGGGTCCCTCGAGCTCGAGCAGCGAGTTCAAGAGCTCGATGAGCAGGTGCTTGTTCGGCTCGGTGCCGAAGATGCGCTTGAACACGAAGTCGGTCTTGGGATCGGCGAAGATGGGCCACATGACGTCAATATAGCACTCCGGTGTCGTCGGCGATCAAAACCGGATTCGGAAGCGCAGGTTCACTTCCTACGCTGTCAATGGCCGCGGGACGTGCACGGCTAATCGCCGCCCGAGCCCCGCTGCGTCCGGCGCCGCACCCGCGTCGCCGGACGCTGGGGCTCCGCCGCGTCGGGACGGACCTGCGCCGGCGCGCCCTGCCAGCGGCCGGCGGTGTCCCACAGGGGATCGCGGCGCAGGCTGCGCAGGCGGATCACCAGCTTGCGCGAACGGTTCATCACCTTCTGCGCGTAGGCCACCCGGGTTCCCTCGTCGACGAAGACGCGCGCCTGGAGCTCGTCGCCGACCTCGACGCCGAAGCCGGTCGCCTCGAGCACGGCTTCGGGTCCCAGGAGCACTTCCTGCTCGCCGTCCACGGTCTCGAGCCTGACCGTCACCGCGGCGAGCTCGCCTTCGCCGGTCTCCTCGCCGATCCCGACCACCTTTCCCCGCAGGGTCTCGAGGGCCTCGGCCGCGGACGCGCCGGGCGCGAGGAGCAGCCAGAGGGCCGTTGCGGCGAGGATTGGGGGATGGAGGAGGCGCGTTCTCATGACGACGCTCAGGGCCGCTTGCCCGGGCGGGGCCGGGGATTGAAGTCCAATCCAAGAAGTATGCCAACGTCCTCGGCGGCGTCGCTCAGGCCGACCGTGGCCGACAGCCGGAAGCCGGTGTCGCCGACGCTGCGCAGGCCCAGGCCCAGGGCGAGGCGCTCGCCGGCGCCGGCGACGACCTCCTCGTGTCCCTCGAGCCAGACCGCCCAGCGCCAGCGCGGGCTGAAGGTCTCGCTCTCGACGCCGAAGAAGGCCTCGAAGACGTCCTCGAACTCCGGCGGCAGGGGGCGTCCGCGGGCGGGCCGCGGATCGCCGAGCCAGTCGTGGCCGACGCCGCCGAAGAGCACCGCGGACCACAGCTCGTACTCGCCGAGCAGGGCGACCTTGTAGTCCCACTCGCCGGTGCCGAGGAGCAGGTCCTCGTCCGCGGTCGGAGCCTTGGCCTCGACCTCGGCGTCGAGACGGAAGAGCTGGGCGCCGCGGCCGGCCAAGGGCACCGCCAGGGCGAGGCGGACGTCGCCAAGCCCTTCCTCCCAGCGGGGAGCGGGCTGGGCCGCGGCCTCGCGGCGGGTCGGCGCCGTCCCCACCCGGGTCCGCACGAGGGCGGGCGCTTCGCGCGCCCGGACGACGGGGACCTCGACCGAGAAGCGGACCGCGCGCTCGACGCTGAAGCCCGCCGCCACCGCCGCCAGGTCCCCCGATTGACCGCTGCCGAAGTCGCCGGTGACCCACTCGGTGACGAAGAAGAACCCCACCCGCGCCGGCGCGGCCTGGCTGGCCGCGAGCACGAGCACGGCGCAGACGGTGAGGATACGGAGTCTCGGGGCACCCTCACCCCCCAACCCCCCTCTCCCCGGGGGAGAGGGGGGCTCGATCCCCGGCATCCTGCTCCCCTCTCCCCCGGGGAGAGGGGCTGGGGGTGAGGGATCCCGAGCGTGCGGCATCAAAGCTCTTCCCTGAGATTCGTCAGCCCGTACTTCCTCAGCTTATACCGCAGCGTCCGCTCGGAGAGCCCGAGCCGCTCGGCCGCCCGCGACTGGTGGCCGCCGGTGGCGTCGAGGGCGGCGCGGATCGCGGTCCGTTCGAGCGCCGCGACGCGCTCGGGCAGCGGCTGGTCCGCGTCGTCGACGTCGCCCTCCCGCGGCGCGCCGCGAACCGCGGGCGGCAGGTCTTCGCTGCGCACCAGCGGCCCGCGCGCCAGCACCAGGGCCCGCTGGACGACGTTCTCCAGCTCGCGCACGTTGCCGGGGTAGTCGTAGGCCATGAGCCGGTCCATGGCTTCGCGCGAGAACTCCCGGTCGTGCCCGGCGCGGGCGGCGTGCTTGGCACGGAAGTGCTCCACGAGCAGCGGCACGTCGGCGCGCCGCGCGCGCAGGGCGGGCAGCTCCAGCGTGACCACGGCCAGCCGGTAGTAGAGGTCCTCGCGGAAGCGTCCGGCGGCGATCTCGGCGAGCAGGTCGCGGTGGGTGGCGGCGAGCAGGCGCACGTCGACGGCGAGGGGTTGCGACGAGCCGAGGCGCTCGATCGTCCCCTCCTGCAGCACGCGCAGCAGCTTCACCTGCACGGCGGGCGGCAGGTCGCCGACCTCGTCGAGGAAGACGGTGCCGCCGGCCGCGCTCTCGAAGCGACCGGCCCGGCGGCGGTCAGCGCCGGTGAAGGCGCCGCGCTCGTGGCCGAAGAGTTCGCTCTCGACCAGGGCCGGCGACAGCGCCGCGCCGTGGACGGCGACGAACGGCCCGCCGGCGCGCCGGCTGGCGGCGTGGATCGCCCGCGCCACCAGCTCCTTGCCGGTGCCGCTCTCGCCGAGGATCAGCACCGAGACGTCGCTGGGGGCGACCCTCGCCACCATCGACAGGACCTCGGCCATGGCGCCGCCGCCCGCGGTGACGATTCCCGGCAGCGACTCGATCGCGCCCAGCCGCCCGCGCAGCTCGCGGTTCTCGCGCCGGAGATGGCGACGCTCGAGGGCGCGGCGGATCACGTGCTCCACGGCGTCGAGGTCGAGGGGCTTCAACAGGTAGTCGGCGGCGCCGGCTTTGAGACAGGCCACGGCGTCGGCGATGGCGCCGTAGGCGGTGACCACCACCACCTCGACGTCCGGGTTGATCCGCTTGACCGCGTCGAGCAACTCGCGGCCGGTCATCTCCGGCATCCGGTAGTCGGTCACCACCACGTCGGGGAGGAAACGCGTCAGCTCGTCGAGAGCGGCGCGTGGGCCGGCGGCGGCGGCGACCTCGGCCCCCAGGTCGCGCAGGTGGCCGGCGAGGATCTCGCGCTGGGCCGCGTCGTCCTCGACGACCAGCAGGCGTCCGGCCAGCGTCATCGGTCCTCCTCGGCCCGCGGCAGCTCGAAGACGGCCTCGACGCCACCGTCGGGACGGTTGGCGAGGGTGGCGTCGCCGCCGTGCTCGGCGGCGACGCGACGCACCAGGGCGAGGCCGAGGCCGGCGCCGTCGGCGCGGGTGGTCACGAAGGCGTCGAAGAGCCGCTCCTCCCGGCCGGCCTCGACGCCCGGGCCGCGATCGCGGACGGCGAAGCGCGCGCGCGTCCCGTCGCTCCCCACCGCGACCTCCACGTCGCCGTCGCGCGGGCTCGCCTGGAGGGCGTTGCGCAGCAGGTTGAGCAGCGCCCGGCGGACCGCCGCGCGGTCGGCGACGACCGCGCTCGGCCGTGTGTCGAATCGAAGACGCACGCCCCGCTCGTTCGCCTCCAGCTCCGCGAGGGCGCCGACGTCGCGCGCCAGCTCCGCGAGATCGAAGCGCTCGCGGGGTCCGGCGGCGGGCCGCGCCAGGTCGAGGAAGCCCTGGAGCGTCTCCTCGAGGCGGGCGACCTCGGCGCGGATACGCCCCGGAAGGCCGGTGGGGTGAGCGTCGCCCACCTCGCGACGCTCCAGGCGCTGCGCCGCCATGGCGATGGCGTTCAACGGGTTGCGCACCTCGTGCGCCAGGCCGGCGGCGAGCGCGCCGGCGGCCGCCAGGCGCTCGCCGCGTCGCCGGTTCTCCTCGAGCTCGGCCAGGCGCCGCGCCGCCTCCTCGCGTTCTCTTCCGCGCTGCCGCTGGACCGTGGCGAAGGCCGCGCTGGCGAGACCGAAGGCCGCCAGCACCGTGCCGAGGAGCGCCGTACGGCGCAGCGCCGAGCCCGCCGCGCGCTCCAGAGGCGCGCCGTCGAGGCCGACGCGCAAGGCGCCGTCGCGGCCGGCGGGCGCGGCGACCGGCACCGTGACCTCGAAGATCGAGCGCCCGCGCAAAGCGAAAGCCGTGGCGGCGCCCTCCGGAGGCACCGGTCCGCCGTCCCAGCTCACCTCCACGGGCGGCCCGTCCGTCTCGCGGTACGAGAGATAGAGGACGGCGGCGCTCGCCACGAGGTGGTCGAGGAGGTTGGCGACGCCGATGCGTCCGCCGAAGGCGTAAGCGGTCAGGGGATCGACTCCGACCGTCACCACGCCGCCGCCGGCGGTGGCCACGGCGGCGATCACGTAGCCCTCGCCGTCGGCGGCGGCGGCGTCGAGGATGAGCTCGGAGGCCGTGCCGTCGAAGAGCGGGGCCAGCTCGGCGCGCAGCGTCGCCGGGTCGACGGGCGGGGAAGCGGTCGTCGCCACGTCGCCGCCGCGGTCGAAGCGGGCGTAGAAGTCGAGCCCGTTGTCGCCGGCGATGGCCTCGATCTCCGCGTCCGGCAGCGTGCCGAGCCGGGCCAGCAGGCGGGCGTTGTCGAGCAGCTTCCAGGCCACCAGCTCGTCGAGCTCCCGCGCCGACGCCGACGCCGAGGCCAGGGCCGGTCCCAGGGTGTTGGCCAGCAGCGCCGCCTGGGTGCGCAGGGCGTCCTCGACCTCGCGGCGCTGGAGACGCGCTTCGCGTCCGGCCCAGAGCGCCAGCAGCGCCGTCGCAGCCACGGCGAGGAGGACGAGGGACCACCAGGGAAGTCTCTTCATGCCAAGCCCGAGGATTTCGACAAAACCGTCGACGGCGGCGACGATCTTGTCGAACGCGGCGACGTCGACGGCGTCCTGTCGCGTCCCAATATACTGAAAAGCCGACACTTACGCACCGCGCCATGGCCTGGCAGGGGCCTTGCTCTCCGGTCGTTTCGCCCGCCATCAACGAGGAGAACGACCCATGAGAACGAAATCCCTGCTGCTCCTGACGATCCTGACGTGCGTGCCGGCCTTCGGCCTGGCCGCCCCCGGCAAGACCATCGAGGTCACGGTGATCCGCGACGAGCGCGGCGTGCCCCACGTCTACGCCGCCACCGACGCCGGCGCCTTCTACGGCCTCGGCTACGCGACCGCCCGCGACCGCCTCGCGCAGATGAACCTCTACGTCCGCGCGGCGCAGGGGCGCATGGCGGAGATCGTCGGCCCGTCAAAGGTCGACGACGACCGCTACTTCCGCATCCTGGGCTTCTGGAGGCACGCCCGCGAGGTGGCGAAGAACCTCGACGGCGAGCACCGCAAGCTGCTTCGCGCCTACGCCGACGGCGTCAACGACTACGTCGCCGAGCTGGACGGTGAGCTGCCGCCGCTCTTCGCCGAGCTCGGCATCGAGCCCGAGAAGTGGACGCCGGCGCACTGCGTCGTCACCTTCTGGCGCTTCGCCGATTTCTTCATGAACGACCCGACGGGCAAGGCGTCGGACTACTACCGTTTCACCGACCTGGCGGCGGAGCTGGGCGTCGAGGCCGCGGTCGCGGAATTCCTCGCCAACCACCATCCCGGCGATCCCGAGGCCGGCGTGGTCCAGGCCGGCGACGTGCCGCAAGACGTGCAGGACGCGATTCACGCCTATGCCGCGTCCCTGGGCTACGGCGACCCGGCGAAAGGCATCCCCGCGGCGGGGTGGGCCGCCTACCATCCGCGGACCTACGGCCACGCCTCGCCCAAATTCAGTCACGCCTGGGCCGTCGGCGGCGGTCGTACCACGACCGGCGAGGCGGTGCTGATCAGCGACCCGCAAGTCCCCGTGACCTTTCCCAACCTGCTCTACGAATGGCACGTCGCCGGGGCGACCTTCGACATGCGCGGGATCGGCGTGGCCGGGAGCCCCGGCTTCCTGATCGGGTTCAACGCGCACTTGGCCTACGGCTTGACCGCCGCCGGGCTCGATCAGCGCGACCTCGTGCGCCTCGCGATGACGGGCCGCGACACCTACGAGGTCGACGGCAAGGAGCACCGGCTCGAGCGGGCGAGGGAGGTCATCCACGTCAAGGGCGGCCACGACGTCCCGGTGGTCTGGCGCCGCTCGCTGTGGGGGCCGGTGGTGACCGAGCTGATCGACGACGTGCGGGGGGACGACGAGTTCGCGCTCAAGGGGCTGCCCTTCAGCGAGGACGACCGCGACACCTTCGAGGGCATGCTGGCGATCCAGCGCGCCACCGACCTGGACGCCCTGCGCGCCGCGCTCGACGCCTGGCGCCTGCCGTCGGCGAACCTGGTGGCCGCCGGCGCCGCGGGCAGCGTGTTCTACACGGTGATCGGCGCCATCCCGGTGCGTTCGGTGGCCTCCCCTCTGGCGGGCCTGATCGCGCAGGAGGGCACGTCGCTCGCCTACGACTGGCAGGACGTCATCCCCGGAAAGTACAAGCCGTGGGTGCTCGATCCGGCGGCGGGGTTCGTCTTCTCCGCCAATCACCGGCCGGCGGGCGACTGGTATCCGCTCTCGCTCGGCATCGGGCTCCTGGGCGGCGGCGACACCGTCCGCTCGCGGCGTCTGCGCGAGCTGCTCGAGGGGCTGCCCTCGCCGGTCAGCCCCGCCCAGGTGCTGGCGCAGACCCAGTACGACTGCGTCAACGGCGCGCGTCGCGACATGGTCCTGGTCCTGCGTCAGGCCGTGAAGACCGGCGCGCAGATCTCCGCCGACGCCGGCGGCGCCCTCGCCGCGCTCGAGCCCTGGTCGGAGGAAGGAGGCGAGGTCCTGACGACGAGCCCCGGCGTGTTCCTGGCGACCAGGATCTCGACCAAGTTCCGTCCCGACGTCAACGGTTCCGAGCTCCAGGAGGCTTACGGCGGCGGCGAGGGCGGCCTGAGCCTCTTCCTCAAGGAGCAGTTGCGCAAGATCGCCGCCGATCCCGCCTTCGAACCCGGGAAGGAGGCGGTCGCGTACCTCGACGCCGTCCTCGCCGCGGCCTGGCGCGCCGCCGTCGCCCAGGAGCCCGACCCGTCGAAGTGGGACGACGCCTACGCCGCCGGCGCCGCCGTCAACCCGGAGCTGACGTGGTTCGCCAACGCCGCCGCCCTCGGCGACCACTTCCCGGGCAACTTCACCTACGCGCCGCCGACCTTGCAGTGCGGCGACGGCCAGACCATCTGGTCGCAGGGCGGCCAGACCTATACGCAATTCGTGGACTTCGCGGCGATCGACGAGAGCCTCGCCATCCTGCCGCCGGGCAACGCGGAGGGCCCCGGCCACTTCCAGACCAGCCAGGGGTCGGACTGGTCCGCCGGCGTCCTCGGGCCGGCGCCCTTGAGCGCCGGCGCGGTGGGGGAGCTGGAGGTGGAGACCCTGGTCCTGACCTATGGCGGCGGTTGATGCGAGGCGCCGCTCGACGCGGTCGGCCGGGTGGGATAGAGTCGGGCGACAGGGTCACGCGCCGGGGCCGGGTGGGAAAGGTTCGGGCGACAGCACGCTTGGCGGCGAGGATCGACTCGACGATCGGGAGACGCACACGATGAAAGCTGGCAACGTCACCACGGGTCCGCGACTGCGTGTCGTCCTGGAACCGGAGATCGCCCTCGGGCCGGGCAAGGCCGACTTGCTGGAGAGGATCCGGGATACCGGGTCGATCGCCGAGGCCGGCCGTGAGTTGGGGATGAGCTACAAGCGGGCCTGGACCCTGATCGACGAGCTGAATCGGTGTTTCCGCCAGCCGCTGGTGGAGACCAGCCGCGGCGGAAGCGGCCACGGCGGCGCCGCCCTGACCAGACGCGGCGAAGAGGTGCTGGCCAGCTACCGCCGCATGGAAGCGGCGACCTGCGCCGCCGTTCGGGAGGACCTCGAAGCGCTGCGCAAACTCGTGGCGAGCTCCCCGGATGACCTTCTCGCGAAAGCCTGTTGACACGGCCAACGCCCGGGGCCTAACATGCCGATATGTCCGCCCGGATATTTCGGTGCCCGGAGCGCCCGCTCCGGTCGTCGGGCAGCCTTGCGTGCCTCGCGCTCCCCCTTCTCCTGGCCCTGGCTCCGGCGGCCAGCGCCGCGCCGGCGTGCAGGATCCGGCCGGCGCGTCCGGCTCCTTCATCGGCCACCAGGTCGAGGCGCGCTTCCGGGTGAACCTGAGGCCAGGCAACGTCGGGCTCGAGCTCGGCGGCGCCCACTTGTTCCCAGGCGAGATCCTGGACGCGGCGTCGGTGGGCGACGCCACCTACGGGTACTTCCAGACCACGTTCACTTTCTGAGGAGTCGCGCGATGACACGCCACAGCCGTCACCTGTCGCTTGCGCTGAGTCTCTCCCTCGTCCTCACGGGACCCGCCGCGGGCGAGAAAGCTACTGTCGCCGTCGCCGCCAACTTCGCGGAGGTGGTGGAGCGGCTCGAAGCGGACTTCATGCGCGAGACCGGGCACGAGCTGACGTTCGTGGCCGGGTCCACGGGCAAGCTTTATGCCCAGATCGCGAACGGAGCCCCGTTCGACGTCCTCCTCTCCGCCGACCACGCACGGCCCGAGGTGCTCGAGCGCGACGGCCTCGCGGTCGCCGGGTCGCGCTTCACCTACTCCTTCGGGCGCCTGACGCTGTGGAGCGCCGAGCCCGGGCGGGTCGGCGAGGACGGGGCGGCGACCCTGCGGGAGGGGGCGTTCCGGCGGATCGCCATCGCCAATCCCGACCTGGCTCCCTACGGCTTGGCGGCGCGGCAGACCCTCGAGAGCCTCGAGCTCTGGGACAGCGTGAAGGGCGAGATCGTCATGGGCCAGAGCATCGGTCAGGCCCATGCCCTCGTCGCCTCCGGCAGCGTGGAGCTGGGCTTCGTGGCCCTCTCCTACGTGCTCAGCCCGCGCAACGAGATCCCCGGCAGCCGCTGGGACGTGCCTCCCAGCCTGCACGCGCCGATCCGCCAGGATGCGGTGCTCTTGTCGAGGGCGGCCGACAACCAGGCGGCGAGGGCCTTTCTCGCCTTCCTTCGCTCCGCGGAAGCGAAGGCCGTCATCGAGACCTACGGCTACGCCGTCGAGTGAAGAGATGGAGCTGCCGGACCTGGGCCCGCTGTGGCTCACCCTTCGCCTGGCCGCTTCGGCGTCCGCCATCCTCCTGCTCGTCGGCACGCCGGTCGCGTGGTGGCTCGCGACCACGAGGTCTCACTTCAAGCCGGTCGTCGAGGCCGTCACCGCGTTGCCGCTGGTGCTGCCGCCGACGGTGCTCGGCTTCTACCTGCTGCTGATCCTGGGCCCGAGGTCGCCGATCGGCGCCTTCTGGGTGCGCCTGACCGACACCACCCTGACGTTTTCCTTCGCCGGTCTGCTCGTGGCCTCGGTGTTCTATTCGTTGCCGTTCATGGTGCAGCCGCTGCAGAACGCGTTCGAGGCGGTCGGGCGCGGGCCGCTGGAAGCGGCGGCCAGCCTGCGCGCCGCGCCGCTCGACGCCTTCTTCACCGTGGCGGTGCCGCTGTCGATGCGCGGCTTCCTCACCGCCATAGTCCTCACCTTCGCCCACACGGTGGGAGAGTTCGGCGCCGTGCTGATGGTAGGAGGCAACATCCCGGGCAAGACGCGCGTGATCTCGATCGCCATCTACGAGCACGTCGAGACCCTTCGCTATGCGGAAGCGCACGCCCTTTCCGCTTTGCTGCTCGTCTTCTCGTTCACAGTCCTGGTCCTCGTCTATGCCGTCAACCGCACCCTGCCCGTCCACATCGGCTGACCTGCTCGTCTTCGACGTCCGGGCGCGTCTCGGCGACTTCTGTCTCGAGGTCGCCGGAAGGATCGACACCGGCCGGGTGACGGCGATCTTCGGGCCCAGCGGCAGCGGCAAGAGCACCCTGTTGCGGATCCTGGCCGGCTTCGAGAAGGGCACGACCGGCCGCCTGTCCCTGGGCGACGACGTCTGGCTCGACAGCGCTCGCCGGGTACACGTGCCGGCCCATCGCCGGGCGGTCGGCTACATGTTCCAGGAGGCGCGGCTCTTCCCGCACCTGACCGGCGAAGGCAACCTGCGCTATGCCACGCGCCGGAGCCGGCGCGAGCGGAAATCCGTCACCTTCGACGAGGTCGTCGACGCCCTGGACCTCGAGCCGCTGCTGGCGCGCAGGACCGCGAGCTTGTCGGGAGGGGAGCGCCAGCGGGTCGCTCTCGGCCGCACCCTGCTCTCCCAACCTCGTCTGCTCCTTCTCGACGAGCCCCTGGCGGCCCTCGACGCCCCGCGCAAGCAGGAGATCCTGCCGTACCTCGAGGCGCTCCATCCGCGTTTCGGCATCCCGACCCTCTACGTGAGCCACTCCGTCAACGAGGTCGCGCTGCTGGCGGACCGCACCCTGGTCCTGACCGGGGGCCGAGTGACGGCGGAGGGCCCCACCGCCGACGTTCTCGAGCACCTCGACGTCAAGCCGCTCGCCGATCGCTTCGGCGCCGCGACCGTGGTCGAGGCCCGGGTCGTCAGGCACGACGCGGAGTATCAGCTCACGTGGCTCGACCTGGACGGACAGAGCCTGAGCGTGCCGAGGCTCGGGCACCTCGCCGAAGGCGAAATCGCGCGCCTGGTCGTCCGGGCGCGGGACGTGTCCCTGGCGACCGAGCGCCCGCGATCGCTGAGCATCCGCAACGTCCTCGCCGGCCGCGTCCTCGAAGTGCGGGAGGAGGCCGGCACGACGTTCGCCGAGGTGGTGGTCGACCTCGGGCCGTACCATCTCCTTTCCCGGGTCACCCGCCTTTCTCTGCACGAGCTCGAGCTGAGAGTCGGCTCCCCGGTCTTCGCGCTGCTCAAGAGCGTGAGCCTTTCCCGCCAGCGGGCGTAGCCGGGCTCCTGAGCTCCCGAACGACGCGAAAGCCCGTATCTTGCCGATTATCTATGGACGCCAACACGTCGCTGCGTTGAAAGCCACAGTAGTTCGGCTTGCTCTCGAATGACCCGCCGAGACGCATCGCCAGCTCAGCGCCTTCGTCATCCATGGCCTGCCCGGCGTCTTCGGGCCACTGCACCCACTCCGCGACGTTGCCGTGGACGTCATGGAGACCCCAGGGATTCGGCTTGTACGAGCCGACAGGGGCCGGACCATCGGAGCCGTCGTCCCTCGGATAATTGTCGCAGTTACCGTAGCGGTGAAGCTCCGACGGATCGGCCCCGAAGGAGTACTTCGCGGTCTGACCGGCGCGCCCGGCGTACTCCCACTCGTCGGCCGTCGGCAGCCTGTAGACCACTCCCGGGTCGCGGATCCGCAGCTTTTCGAGGAAATCCTCAGCGGCAGCGGGCGTCACGTCGGTCATGGGAAAGTCGTCCGCCCAGTCCGAACGGCGACGCGGCTCGCCCACCACCTCTCTCCAGTCGCGGCGACTGACTTCTTTCGTGCTGATGCAGTAGGGCTGTAGGACGGAGATTGTCCGCTCTGAGCTGCTGACCACGCCAGGCTCGATCCTGACGAATTCCAGGTCGTGGAGCCCGGGCGCCGTCGGACAGGTGGCGTAGGTCCCGGGCCACGTCAGGTATCCCAGGTATACCAGCATTCCCAGGACGACGGCCGCCGGCGCCGTAACGACCGCCCGGCGGACACCTGCGCCTCGCGCCGCCCGCGGTACGTCGGCGGGGACCGAGTCGAAGACCCGGACGTCCTCGCCGCGCAGATAGAGGGCCGGCGTGGCCCACTCGGCGCGGTGCTCTCCGAGGGAGAGCGCGCGGCGCGCCTCGACGACCGCCGTCTCCACGGTGGGCCCCTTGGCCAGCTCCCGGTAGAGCGCGGACGCGAACGCGACCGCGGCCTCATCCGAGATCGACGTCCGCATCGCCACCACCGCCGGCACGCCGCGGCTCAGCAGGTGCTGGGCCATGCCGTCGAAGGCGTCGTCGACGGCGGCGCGGGCGCCGTGGCAGGCGTTGAGCACCACCAGGCGCGGCGCCGTCCGGCGCTCCAACGCCCGCGCGAGCTCGTTACCCGTCACGTCGTCCGGCCCGCCGGTCTTGTCCTCCAGCTTCAGCGAGCCGCTCTCGCCCCGGCCGCCCGGCTCGCCGTGCGCCACGACGTGCAGCACGTGATACGGCGCACCTTCAACCCGTTTCCCGAGCGCCTCGAGCGTCGGTGGCTCGAGGCGATCCGCGACCACCGCGCCGCGATCGATCAGGGGAGCCAGATGCTCCCGGATCTGGCTCCATTCGGTAGCACCGCCGAGCTTGGTCTCGCCCCGTGGCTCGGGAAGGAGCGCCAGCAGTCGCAACGGCGTCGCCGTCGAGTCGGACGGGGACGCTCCGGCCGTCACGCTGAGGTCGCGGACGATCGGCAGATCGGGCTGATCGGCGAGGAAGGTCCGCTCGTCGGGATCCCAAAGCGCTTCCCAGGGCAACGTCGCGAGCTCCGCGGCCCGGTCGAGGCGCAACCGGATCCGCAGGCCGACGCCCTTGCTCCGAGCACGCTCGACCGACGTGCGGAACGCTTCGGCGACCTTGTCCACGAAGATCGCTTTGAAGAGCCGCTCGCCGACACGCCGGAGGTCTTGGCGGTCGACAGGCGCACGCCGGACGTCTCGCGTGAGCGTGGCGTCCCCGGCGGACGTGATCTCGTCAGGGTCCAGGTGCGCGGGATCGAGGGGGATCGGCGGGCGCGCACCGGCGGGCGAGTCCGTCACCTCGACCCGGTATGCCTGGCCGATCCGCTCGATCGTCAGGTCGAAGCTCTCGAAATGATCGGGCACTGATCGTGCCGACGGGTCTGGTGACTCCATCGTCTTCCTCCCTTGATCCGGAACGTCGTCTGGGTTGTCGGGCCATTGTACGTCGGGTCCGGCAACCCTGCGAGGCCCTCCACCGGCGCTCCCAACGGGCCTCGCCGGATGAGACCCGACTCCGGCCGAAAGGTTGAGGGAGTTCGACGATGACGGGAATCTCGTGACGATGACGGTCGAGCACGCTGGCAAGCGGGCTGCCGCAGCGTAATTATGACCGCCTTGACGAATGAGACCCGACGCGGATCAAAAAGTTGAGAGGAACCTTCGCTTCACGATCGACGCAGACGGTAGCGCCGGGCAATGGCGCAGACGTCCCCCAGGATCCGGACGGAACCGGAGAGGAGCCGCGCCGTCGACAGCCGACGCTCGGACGCGACGAGGAGCAGGTGGCCGACGCCTTCGTCCTGGTCCTGCGGCAGGTCGTCCGGCACGAAGAGCTCCAAAGCGTCGCCGCGACGCTCGCCGACGACAAGTGACGGTCGTCGTTCGTCGAGGGCTTCGTGGCCGTCGAGGTCGGGGAAGAGCAGCGTGACGGTGCCCGTGAGGCCCACGTCCAGCAAGTAGACGTAGAGCGCTCGCTCGTGACCGTGGCGCAGGTCAACGCGCAGGCGATCTCCCGCGACGAAGGACGGCGGCCGAGTGCGACGCCACGGGCCGTTGCGGGACCGGAAGAGCTCCATCCTGAGCTTGTACCGGTTGCGACGGTCGGCCAGCCGCCGCAGGCGGAGCCCGGCCGCGCCCTGGCCGAGCTCGCCCGAGCGCTCGCCACCGAGAACCGGCTCGTCGAGCCCGTCGCCGGAGAGCTGCGGATGCTGCTTCGGCGGGTCCAGGGCCAGCGGCTTCGCCGCCCGTTCGAAAACCTCCCGCCACGTTTCCGTCGGCGACGCTTGCCGCAACGCCTCGATGAAGTGAAAGCTGAACGCGCCCCGCGCCACGCCCGCGATCGACGGCGGCAGCTCGACGGCGACCTCGTCGTCGCGGCAGGCGGCGGCGACGAGCGGACGCGGTCCCGTCTCGACGTCGCGCCGACGCGGCACCGGCGAGGGCGGCAGCGCGTCCACGGGACGCAGGTCCGGCGGCACGTGCTTCACCCGCCAGCCGGGACGCTGCAGCGTCCCGCCGTGGCAGCAGTCGAAGATCAACGTCACGTGCGGCGTCACGTCGAGCACGCGCGCCGCCCAGCAGTTGATCTCGTCGTCGGTCACGTCGCGGTTCTCGGCCTCGCCGCGGCCGCCGTCGTAAGGCACCAGGGTCTCGTCGAGCCCGTCGCCCTCGTCGTTCTCGCGGTCTCTCATCTGCGATCCGTGGCCGGAGAAGAAGACGACGACACGGTCGCCGGCTCCGGCGCGCAGGCGCAGGCTCGCCAGGGCATCGAGGACGGCTCGGTGGGTGGCCTGTTCGTCGGCCAGGGTCACCACGTCGGCGGGCGCGAAGCCGTGACGCTCCACGAGGACTTCGGTCATCGTCCGCGCGTCGCGAACCGCGCCGAAGAGCTGCGATTCCGGACCGAAGCCCGGGTAACGGTCGATGCCGATCACCAGGGCGCGGCGCCGGCTCATGGCTCCGTACACGCCGGAAGACGCACCGCCGGGTCGCCCAGGAGCGACCAACTGCGGGCGTCGTGGAAGGCGACCCAGAGGTCCAAGGGGTCGGGCCTCCTGGCCTCAGGGTCCATGCGCGACCGCGCCCAGGTCACGGCCACGTCGGCGAAGCGCTGGCCGAAGCCGTCGAGGGCCTCGCCCAGGCGGCGGCCGTCGAGCAGCGCGCGGACGGCGTCCTCGAAGGGTCCGGTCTGACGGGCGCCGCGCCAGAAGAAGGACGCCTCGAAGGCGCGGCCGACGTGGCCGATCACCGCCAGGGCGCCGCCCTCGCGGCCCAGGAGCCGCCGCGGCAGGGCGGCGACGAACGCGCGCGCCGTCAGTACGCGGGCGTCCTTGCGGCGGTGGCCGTGGTAGACGTCGTGACGCGGCGTGCCGGCGGTGTGGCAGCCGAAGAGGATGGCCACGCCTGCGGCCAGGGCGCCGAAAGGGAGGTCCTCCGCGGCGACGGTGTGCGCCGCTGGAATGGCCCCCTGCCTGCGGACGGGCCCCGGCCAGTCGGCGCAGATGAGGGCTCCCTGCCGTTCGCGCTGACAGCCGTGGTTGCTCGGGAAGGCGGCGGAGTGTCCGGCGGCGACGAGGAGGTCCGGCCCGCCGGCGATCATCTCGAGCAGGGCGGCGCGCGTCGCCCTCCTGCCGACCAGGACGCTCGCGTCCGGCCCCGCGAGCCTCGCCAGCGGACGCGCGAGGTGCCTGGCGCAGGCTGCCGTCGGCGGATCGTCCGGGTGAGTCGGCGCGAAGACGGCGGCGCGCGGCGCGCGCCGCGGCGGCCGGTCCTCGGCTTCGACCACCCGCCGCGCGTAGGCGGCGAGGTCGCCGGCGTCGTCGCCGGTGAGGCGTCCCACGGCGTGGGGCACGTCGAGGTCGAGCTCGAAGCCGTGGGGGAGCTCTTCGGGGTCGCCGACGAGCAGCAGGTACCAGGGCACCTGCCGCGGGTCGACGCGGCCGTGGCCGGCGCGCAAACGGCCGCGGAACTCGGCGGCGCCTTCGCCGGACCGGTAGGTGAGCTCGCGGAAGCGGTCGCCGGCCTGTCGGCGCCGGCGGTGGAGGAGCGGGCCGAGGGCGTCGCGCGCGGCGGCGTCGACGCCCTCGGCGAAGACCACGCCCCAGCCGGCGCTCGCCAGGTCGCCGGTGGCGACGCCATAGCGCGGGGGCCGGGCGCGGCGCAGCATCCGTTCCATCTGCCGCCGCGCCACGGCCTCCGTCACGGGCTCGAGGGGACGGCCGGTGGTGGCGTCGATCCCCAGAGCTCGCAGGGGGACGTTCATCTCTTGGTCCTGGGTCCGCCTGACGGCTTGTCGAAGCCGCCGGTCTTGGGACCGGTTCCGGCGTCGTCCTGGTCCTCCTTGCCAGACCCAGGCTTATCGAAGCCGCCGGTCTTCGGACCCGTTCCCGTGTCGTCGCAGTCGTCCTTGGTCTTCATGGTTTTTCTCCTCGCTTGTTCTGTCGTTGGTTTGACCGCGGTCACTTCATTGGACCCGATGGCGAGGGGAAGGGGCTTGCGTGCGCGCAGCGAGGTCGAGACGATGGCGGTAGTAGCTCTGTCGAGAAGCCAGGTATTGGAGCCCCAAATCCTGCCAGGCGTCACGCGCTCCCTCCAGCAGCGCGAGGGAGGCGTCCGCGGCGCGGCGGGACCCTACCGAGTCGCCGAGCTTCGACAAGGCCACCGACTTCAGGTAGTGGGCGTGGGCTTCCAGGTTGAGGTCCGGCGTCTTGGCCTCGCGGGCCAGGTCGAGCGCCTTTTCCGCATGGCGCCGGCTCTCGGCCCACTGACCTCGCCGTCCCTCGAGCTCGGCGCGGTCCGCGATGACGTTGGCTACGTCGATCGGGTTTTTCGAATGGGTGCAGTTGATTTCAATGCAGACTATACAGCCAGGGAGAGGGTCCAGTGTAGAAACGACCCCGAAGGACGACCGGATATACCGGATATAGCCCCGAGTTGCCCGAACGGTCGCTGAGCCGCCCCC